>Ga0157375_10000022_pt1 | contig 239765 bp, 210 predicted proteins | sample M35metaG_FD_115311 | JGI IMG/M metagenome (GOLD analysis project Ga0157375, IMG submission 115311) | Miscanthus rhizosphere microbial communities from Kellogg Biological Station, Michigan, USA - M3-5 metaG | ecosystem: Host-associated > Plants > Roots > Rhizosphere > Soil | place: USA...
CTCATCCGCCTGTCGGCACCTTCTCCCCCGCTGAAAAACGCGGAGGAGAAGGACTCTCGATGTTAGAACCGTGTCATTGCCACTTCACCGGCAGAATGCCGTTAACCAGCTCGGAATGACAGGTAGCTAGAATGCCGCGATGCCGTTGCGACAATTCCTCGGCGCGCTCGTGTATGACAGCCGGCGCTTCGAGCGGGACATTCGAGGGCGATGGGATCGCATTCACAACCGGAGCGAGACCATCACCGTCAATCCTGACGGTCCCGGAGTCCGCTGCGAATGGCAGTGGACTTCGCCGGTCGACTACTGCCGGTTCGTGCCGTGCGCCGATGTGCGGCTGTTGCGTACGGCGCTCGGAGCGTGGCCGATCGGTTTCGCCGATACGGTGAAGGAAAGCGCGCATCCCGAGGTCACGTTTCTGATCGGTCATCGAGGCCGTTCGCGGTTGCCGCAGCTGCTGCTGACGCTGCGTTCGATCGCCGCGCAGCGGGATGCGGCCATCGAATGCGTCGTCATCGAGCAGGCACACGCGCGTGAAGTCGAGCACGAGCTGCCGTCGTGGGTTCGCTACATCCATCAGCCGGCGGGTGAGGGCGATCCGTACAAGCGCGCGCAGACCTTCAATGCCGGCGCGGCGGCCGCGCGCGGGCGCATTCTCGTCCTGCACGACAACGACATGCTGGTACCGGCGCGCTACGCCGCCGAAATCGTTGCCCGTGCGGATGAAGGGTGGGAAGCCATCGATCTGAAGCGCTTCATTTTCTATCTGACCGAAGGCGAGACCGTGCGCGTGCTGCGCGAGCAGACACTCCATCGCGACGAACGAAGCGAAGTAGTCATCCAGAATCTCCACGGCGGCAGCGTCGCCATCACGAAGGATGGCTACGACGCCATCGGCGGATTCGACGAAGAATTCGTCGGCTGGGGAGGCGAGGATCTCGATTTCTGGGAGCGCGCCGAGACCCTTCGCGCCACCCGCTTCGGCTACCTGCCGATCGTTCACCTCTGGCACGCGCCGCAGCCCGAAAAACTGCACGGCAACGAGGCGCCGGCAGTGAAGCGCTACACCGAGCTGGCAGGCGTGCCGGCGGCGGAGCGCATCGCCCGGCTCAAGACCCGCTCCGCGCGGCGATGACGTTGCCGATACGCATGACCACGGTCGCGCCACGCGCATTGAAGCCACGGTCGTACTGGATGTACCAGCCGGGCCGCATCACCATCGGTTCCGCTCCACTGTGAATGCTGGTCGCCAGCGCCGGGTAGCCGTAACGCAGCGGCGCGGCGAATGAAGGATCGGCGTAGACCGGCTCGCCGGTGAAGTGCGAGCGGAGGATCAGGTCGAACATCGGCCGCAGGTCGTCGATGTGCATGTAGGTGGCGTTGTAAGGATCGCGCACGACGCCGGCGAATACGAACGGCGCGAGGAGCAACAGAAGCAGCGGGACGCGGCGGCTGACGCTGGCGATGGCATCGGCGATCAGCAGGTAGAGCGCGGGAAGGCAGACGATCATCAGCCGCACTTCGCCGTACGGATAACGATGAAGAGTGCTGGCCGCGGCGATGATGAGCGGCGGCACGAAGGCCAGCATCGTGATGGCCGGGTTTCGCTCGCGGACCAGCCAGGCCAGGATCAGCAGCGCCACCGCCAGCCACCAGAAGCGCACCAGATTCATGGCCTGCCCGCTCCAGTGCATCGTGTTGGCCAGAAACGACCTCGGCGAGGTGATCCAGCGTCCGTTCGCGGCGAAGTAGGCGTTCATGTCGCCGTGCAGGCGGATGCTCTCCGGCCCCGGCGCCAGCCAGCGAAGATAAGCCAGGGCGAAGAGCGCGAAGAGGACGATGAATCCGCCAAGCATCCGCGGCCGGCGGATGGAGAGGATGGCCATCGGCACCAGCACGAACACCGGCGCGTAGAGCGTCATCACTGCGATCGCCCCGGCGATGAAAAACGCAATCGCGGCGATGACGGATTCGCTCTTGCGGACGTGCAGGAAGAGCACGATGAGCAGCGTGACGGCGAAGGCCTCGATCGTGTACTGCTTGATGCGCGCCGAGTAAAAGAGCAGCGGGCTGGAAAACGCCAGGAGCACCGCCCACGCGAACCGCGAGACGCGCGGCAGCGGCGCGAAGAAGGGGAGGATGCAGACCGCCACGCCGAACGTCGCCGCCGGCTCGCGCAGCGCCGCGTTGGAGACGCCGCGCAGCGAGGTCCATTCGCGGCCGATCGCGTAGAACAGCGGCGGCGTGCTCCACGAATGCGCGTGCCACCCGCCGTTCCGCACCAGCTCCGCCACCCAGACCTCATCTTCGAAAAGCGTCGCGCCGAGGAAACGAAATCGAATCGCCGCCGCAATGAGCAGCAGCAATCCAGAGGCGATGGCGAACCAGAGATCGGCGTCGTCGCGCTCGTTGGTGATCATGGGAGATGGGTATCGTACCGTGGGGTCTGCGGTCGTAAGCAGGTTCGAATGTGACACAGACACTCTTGTCTGTGCTCAGCCGGCCACCCGTCCCTGCGGTTGCGATCCTCAGTCGTGGCGAAACCTTGCACAGACAAGAGTGTCTGTGCCACATCGGACCGCGCGACCCCGTATCATTCCCAACATGCTCGAACGCGACCTCACCGACGGCATCCTCACCATCCGCATGGCTCACGGAAAAGCGAGCGCGCTCGATCTCGAGCTTTGCCAGGCCATGCTCGGCGCGTTCGAGGAAGCAGCGGCGGACGATGCGATCGGCGCGGTGGTCCTCACCGGCACCGGCTCGATCTTCTCCGCCGGCGTGGACCTGCCGCGCATGATCAGCGCCGGCGGCGATTACGTGCAGACCTTCGTCGAAGCGCTCGATGCGGCGCTTCGCGGCCTCTTCGTCTTTCCCAAGCCGGTCGTCGCGGCGGTCAATGGTCACGCCATCGCCGGCGGAGCCATTCTCACGTTCGCCTGCGATCACCGGCTCATGACCGGCGGGCGCATCGGCGTGCCGGAGCTGCTGGTCGGCGTTCCTTTTCCGGCGATCGCGCTGGCCATCGTCCGCTATGCCGTGCCGCGGCAGCATCTGCAATCGATGATCTATTTCGGCCGCACGATCGAAGCGGCGGAGGCGAAGAGCATCGGCATCATCGATGACACGCCGTCCGCGGACGACCTTCTCCCGCGCGCGCAAGCGGTCGCCAAGACGCTGGCGGCGATTCCGCGCGATGCCTTCCGCCTCACCAAGCGCCAGCTTCGCGAGCCCTACCTCCGCGATGCCTCCCACATCGCCCTCGCCTCGGCCGACGAAATCGACGCGGTCTGGGCGTCACCGGCAACGCACGAGCACATTCGGGAGTATTTGGCGAAGACGATTGTGAAGAAGTAGCGAGCGTTTTCCTCGAACAGCCAGTCCGGCCTACGTTTTCGTGGGACTGAAATCCACCCCACCAGAGTAAAATCACCCATCACCCGCACATTCGTGCGATGCGCCACACGGCTCCCCACCGACAAACGCATCAAAGAGGAGAAAGAATGAGACTTTTCAAGTCCCTGCTCCCGGTATGCCTGTTTCTCGCCGTGTTTCCGCTGGCCGCGCAGAATCTCGAGATCCACTACATCGACGTCGGTTGGGGAGGGTCGGTCTTCGTCAAAGGTCCCACCGGTATCACTGTGTTGCTGGAAGGCGGCGACACCGGCAAAGGGACGGCCTACGTCGTCCCGTATCTGAAATCGGTCGGCGTGCAGCCGGCCAATGGCCTCGATTACATCATCGGCGGCCACCAGCACTGCGATCACACCGGCGGCCTCGATGAGGTCATCAACGCCGGCTACAACGTGCACATCAAGCAGTACAACAACGGCTCGTCGTACGCTTCGTCGTGCGTCGATCAGTGGAACGCCGCCGCGGCCGGAACGACCGCGGGCGCGCCGATCGCCATGCCGGTCGGCACGATCATCGACCTCGGCAACGGCGCCACGATGACCTGCATCGCCCGCAACGGCTCGATCATCGGCGGCGGTTCGGTGGCGGTGACCGACGAGAACGACCGCTCCATCGCCCTGCTCATCAAGTACGGCGGCTTCGACTACATCTGGGCCAGCGACATGGGCGGCGGCTCCGACGCCTGCACCGGCCGCTCGACGGCGCAGCTGGACATGGAGACGCCGGTGATCACCGCCATCTCGCCCGGCGGCGCGCACCCGCTGATCAGCGCCGGCGGCATCGACGTGCTCCACGTGAACCACCACGGCAGCGAGAGCAGCACCAATCCGACGTACTTCAATCTGGCCAGGCCGGCCGTGGCCATCATCGGCGTCGGCGACGGCGAATCGACCGGCTGGGATCTGCCGCGCATCGACGTCGTCGACCACGTGCTCTTCGGCGGGTCATCGTCATGCGTCACCGCGCCGCCCGCGTACGTGCTGCAGACCGAGGAGGGGAATCCCGGGGCCACGCTCATGAGCCACTCGGGCTATTGCGTCGGCAACATCAAGATCACCACCACCGGCACCGGCACGTTCACCGTCTCCGCGGATGGACTGGTCCACCAAGGTCCGAACGAGCTGGTGGCGTCCGGACTGCCGCTCAGTTTCACGATCGATGACGCGAGCGGCGATACGACCCCGCCGACGATCTCGATCACTGCGCCGCTCAACGGCGCATCCGTCAGCGGCACGGTCTCGGTCAACGCCTCGGCATCGGACAACGTCGGCGTAACGAAGGTCGAGTTCTATCTCGATGGCGCGCTGAAGTTCACCGACACTACCTCGCCGTACTCGTGGAGCTGGGATACCACCACGGCCACGAACGGCGCGCATTCGCTGACCTCGAAGGCGTACGACGCGGCGCTGAACACCGGCACCTCGGCCGCGGTGAACGTCACCGTCAGCAACGGCATCCCGGTCAACATCGGCGGCTGGACGCTGACGCAGGCCAACGCGACGCTGACCTACACGATCCCGGCCGGCACGACCATCCCGTCGAAGGGCTATGTGATCATCGCCCGCAACGCCACCAAGACCGCGTTCCAGACGTTCTGGGGCGTGACCCTCGGCGCGAACGTGGTCTACATCAACTCCGCCGACACCATGCCGCAGATCAACGGCAGCGAAACGTACACGCTGAAGAACGGCGCAACGACGATCGACGGCCCGACTGTGGCGATGGACAGCGCTGCCGGCTTCGATTTCGAGCGCGCCACCTGCGGCGCCGTAGGAACGCTGAGCAGCTGGTTCCACCGCGCCTCGACGTCGGGCACTCCAGGCACCGGCGGCCTGACCACCTGCAACAAGGGCGTTTTCATCAACGAGTTCTCCGACGCCCTCGGCACGGGCAATTTCGTCTATGAGTTCATCGAGTTGTTCAACGACCGGTAGTCAGAAGGTATAAGTCGCTGGGTTGGTCGCGCGGTCTCGCGGTCGCGAAGTGAGAGCCGGCCAGCCCAGCAACCTTGCCACACGGGGCGCGCGACCCCGAAACCGCGCAACCAGGTAACCGCGTTTGTGCTACCCTTCCGGCTCCCACACGAGCGCATCCTCCGCGCTCTCTTTCCCGTTGCACCAATCAAACGATGATTACGATTCTTCTGGTGCTGGCGCTGCACGCGCCCAAGGCCACTGCAATGCATGAAGACGTCCTGCTGAAGGTTCGCTACACCGCAGTTCCCGGAACCGATATCGAATATGCCCAGGGCGCGATCGAACGAAACGACTTGCGCCATCGCCCGCTGCCGAATCTCGAATGGCTGATCCTCGTCGAGAGTCCAGCCGATCCCGCGGAGTGGCAGGCGAAGCTGAACGCGACTGTCGATCCCAAACACGGCTCCTTCATCGTCGAATGCGCGACGGCGGAGGAGGAGAAGGGCGTGCGGGAGGGGCGGATTACGATGCAGAAATAGCCGGCCTACAATGCCGCCATGCGGCCGACCAAAGCCGATCTTGCGGCGGCGTTCGGAACGACCCTTTCGGATGTCATCGCCCGCGATCTCGACGTCCTCTTCTGCGGCATCAATCCCGGCCTCTACACGGCGGCGGTTCAGCAGCACTTCGGCCGGCCGGGCAACCGCTTCTGGCCGACGATCTATCGAGCCGGCTTCACGCCGCGCCTCTTCCATCCCTCGGAGCAGCGCGAGTTGCTCCAGCACGGATGCGGGATCACGAACGTCGTCGCCCGCGCCACGGCGACCGCGGCGGAACTGACGCCGGCGGATCTCGTCGAAGGTGCTCGCATTCTCGATGCGAAAGTCCGCCGCTATCGCCCGCGCGTCCTGGCCATCGTCGGCATCGGCGCCTATCGGACCGGATTCGCGCGGCCGAAGGCGAAGATGGGGTTGCAGGAGGAAACCATCGGCAATGCCCGCATCTGGATTCTCCCGAATCCGAGCGGGCTGAATGCGAATTACCAGGCGGATTCGCTGGCGGCGCTGTTTCGGGAGTTGCGGGAGTGGGTTCAAAAACAATGAACCACAGAGGCGCAGAGGACACAGAGAAAACCTCTCTGTGCTCTCTGTGTCTCTGTGGTTCGATTCACTTCACCGCAAACGCCACCACCGCATCCCCCCGCTTCGTGTGCAGCTTCCCGTGTCCTCCCGCGGCGATGACGACGAACTGCCGGCCGCCGGCGCGGTAGGTCATCGGCGATGCCTGCGCGCTCGCGGGCAGCGTCGCGTGCCAGAGTTCCTTGCCCGTTTCGACGTCGAAGGCGCGGAGCACCTCGTCCATCGCCGCGGCGATGAAGACCACGCCGCCGGAGGTCATCGAGCCGCCGAGGTTGGGGGAGCCGATGTTGCCGGGAAGGTTGGGGATGCGTGACACCGTGCCGAATGGAGTCTGCCAGCGAATGGCGCCGCGATCGACGTCGATCGCCGTCAGCTGGCCCCATGGCGGCGGCGTGCAGGGGACGCCTTTGGGCGACACGATGATGGTGCGGTACATCGCGTATGGTGTGCCGCGCATGCCGTTGTACTCGCCGAAAATCCGCTCGCCTTTGCTGCGGGCGCGGTCGGCGTCGTAATCGGCGCGCGGGATCAGGCGCACCATCGCCGCGAGGTTGTTCGTGCTGGCGATGAGGATGTGCCGCGACGGGTCGTACGACATCCCGCCCCAATTCATCCCGCCGACGTTGCCGGGAATCTGCAGCGTGCCGCGGATGCTCGGCGGCGTGAACATGCCGTCGCTGCGGAGCGATGCGATCAATGTCCGGCAGGCGGTGCGGTCGGCATCATCGATACCGAATGCGTCGTCCGCGTTCAAATGATTCGGAACGAGCGGTGGCGGCATCGTCGGAAAAGGCTGCGCCGGCCACGCTTCTTCGCCGGCGATATCGCTGGCAGGCACCGGCCGCTCTTCGATCGGAAAGAGCGGTTTGCCGGTGATGCGATCGAAAAAGAAGAGGTGCCCCATCTTCGTGCCGATGGCGACGGCCTAGATGCCATGCACGCCGACCAGCACCGGCTGCGTGGCGATGTCGTAGTCCCAGAGATCGTGGTGTACGACCTGGAAGTGCCAGGCCACCGCGCCCGTGTCCGCGCGCAGCGCCACGATGCTGTTGGCGAATTCGTTCGGTCCTAGCCGGAGGCCGCCGTAGTAATCGGGACTGGGACTGCTCGTCGGGACGAAGACCATGCCCGATTCCGGATCGGCAGTGATCGGAGCCCACGCATTCGCCGCGCCGCTGTGCCGTTCGTGCGCGATCGGATCGAAGCTCCATCGCAGCGCGCCGGTTCGCGCGTCGTACGCGCGCACCACGCCGCGCTCCAGCTCCGCGGCCCCGTTGTCGCCGATCGACGAGCCGACGATGACCAGGTCGCCGATCACCGCCGGCGGCGAGGTGACCTGATAGTCGCCCCATCGCGGATGGGCAATCCCTTCCGTCAGATCGACGGTCCCGCGCACGCCGAACTCTTTGGCCGGCTCGCCGGTGGCGGCATCGAGCGCGATGAGCCGCGCATCGATCGTCCCTTCGAAAATCCTATTTCCCTTCCCCCAATACGAAACGCCCCTGGACGTAACCTCGGAGAAGTCGCCCTTGCGATCGATCTGGGGATCGAACCTCCAGCGTTCTTTTCCGGTCGCGGCGTCGAGGGCGATGACTTTGTTGAATCCGGTGCTGAGATACATCGTGCCGTCGACCACGATCGGCGTCACTTCGAACGTCGATTTCTGCTCCGCGTCGGTGGCGAACGCGCTCTCCCCCGTGTGGAATGTCCACGCCACTTCGAGGCGGGACACGTTCGTCCGATCGATCCCGGTCAGCGGCGAAAACCGCGTCCCGCCGCCGTTTGCGTAAGCGGGCCAATCGCTTACGGATTTCGCCGACTGGCAGCCGGCGAGCGTGAAGAGAATCGTTGCAAGGATGAGTTGTCGCATCGACATATCATTTTCCTTCGAAGGAGCAACGTACGTTATGTCAAACCTCAAGTTTTACGCGAAGCAGTGGGAACAGGACAACGCAGCGTTTGGACGGGTGCTGCGCGCACTGCCCGCCGGCAAGCTCGATTACAAACCGCACGAGCGCTCCGCGAGCGCCGGCGACATCGCCTGGCAGATTTCCGAGGAGCTGCGAAGCCTTTCGGATCTCATCGACACCGGCGTGGTGAACTGGGAGACCAACCCGCGGCCGGCGACGCTCGACGAGATCGTCGCGGCATACGAGGCGAACGCAACCCGCCATCGCGACCGCCTCAACGCCATCGACGACGCCAGGTGGGAAGCCGAGGGACGCATGCTCTACCAAGGCCAGGAAGTGATGAAGTCGACGGTCGGCGATATCTGCTGGAGCTTCTTCCTCGACGCCATCCATCACCGCGGCCAGCTCAGCGCGTACATCCGTCCGATGGGCGGCAAGGTGCCGTCGATCTACGGGCCGTCGGCGGACGACTCGGGGGGAATGTAGAAAAGCATGGGAAGGAGGAGAGGCCCGCCGCCTCTCCTCCCGCCTGGTTTCTATGCCCCGCCGCGGTTCGCGCTGCGGTTCATGTCGATCGTTGCCTTCGCGTCGTGGTCCTTCGCCATCGGTGGCGCGTCGCACGGTTTGCACTTGCCTTTTGGTTCCGGGCAGTGCCTGACGATCAGGTCTCTTGCCTTGGCCAGATCGCCGATCGATGGCGGCTTCGCATTTTCGTCGCAGGGTTTCTGCTCATCGTCGAAGTTGCACTGGTTTTTCGGCGGCATCGGTTCCGGCGGACAGAGAACGAACGCGTTGACGCGGCCGCCGTCGACGGAGCCCATGTCGAGCAGTTGCTGAATGACCAGACGCGCCACGACCCGGCCGAGCTTCATCCCCGCCTCGTGGTCGCTGCGCCAATGGATGCCCGCCCAGAGGCGGCCCATGCCGATGTTGTCGGCCATGTGATCGAGCTCCTCCTTCAGCGTGGAATTGGGATGCGAGCCGAGCCGCTCGTCGTACGGCAGCGCGGCAGGCGTCATCTGCTCGCCGAAAAAGTACGCCAGGATCGCACTGGCCGCGCCGGAGTAGGTGCTGTGGCCCGACGGATACGCCGGGTGCCGGGGCGTGCCGGAAAGGTTGTCTCCGCATGGTTTCCCCTTCTTCGGCCGGCCGTCGGGACAGACGTTGTAGGCCGGATTCAATTCGTCGGGGCAATCGAACAGCACGTTGAGCTTCTTGCCATGCTCCAAGGCATACTCGATCGGTCGCTGTCGCCGCGAGACATGATCGCGAGGACTGAGCCACTTGTAGTACCACGCCGCCTGCAGCGCGCTGATGATGGCGACATCGAGCGCGGCCCAGACCAGCGCTTGCCGCGGCGGCGACCAGTGGCGCAGGCCGATGAGATAGTTGAGCGCCTGCCGGTGATAGAGGCCGGGCGTCTCGCTCTCGACTGCGCGCGCCATTCCCCGGCCCGTGCGGATGATCTGTTCACCCGGCAGCCGATGCATGAGCGTTGCGCCGAGCGCCGGCGGGAGGTTCAGGAGACGACTGATTGGCTGCCGGCAGCCGAACGCCTCCGGCAATTTCTTCTCTTCCGGTCCGCACACCGGGGGTAAGGCTTTGCATGGTTTGGGATTCACGAGCGCGCAGGGATCGTCGCGGAGATGCGACAGCTCGATCAGCTCGTCGAGCTCCTTCGTCACATCGTCGTTCTTCCACGGCGGGAAATAGTCAGGACTGTTTGGGTCGTCCGTGAGTTTGAGGATTGTCTCAGTCGGTACGATGCAGAGCTTCGAACAAAACCCCCAGTAGCTCGCATCGGGTTGAACCTGCGGTCCTTTCAACGCGTAGTCGGCCATTTGAGCCCTCCTTGGTTACAAAATACAGAGAGGGACAAAACCCGACTTTTCCGCGTCTTTATGGATCAACGGCTAAGGCCGCCAGCATCCCGCATGCAGCGTGCTTCGCGGCTCCGCCCGAATAACGCCGCACGATCGGAACGCTGAGGGTTCGAAGCTCATCCCGAAACGAGGAGAGCTCCGCATCGGTGGCGCGCTTGTAGCCGTCCGGCCGCGCATCATTCACATCGATGAGATTCAGCCGCAGTGGCACGCCATCGAAGAGAGCGCGCAACGCCGACACCTCATCCGCGCCGGTGTTGATTCCGCCGAGGACCACCCAGGCGATCGTGGCCCGTCCGCCGGTCGATTGCTGATAGGTGCGCACGGCCGCGGCCAGCTCGCGCACCGGCCACGCCGACGCCGACGGCAGCAGCGAGCGCCGTCGCTCGTCGATCGCCGAGGTCAGCGAGACGATCAGGCGGTACGGCTGATGCTCGCGGGCGAAGCGAAGAATCTGCGGCACCAGGCCGACCGTCGAGATGGTGATGTTGCCGGCGGCGATGCGTCCTCCGCACGGATGCGCCAGGATCTCCGCCGCGCGGATGACGGCGTCGTAGTTGTGCAGCGGCTCGCCCTGCCCCTGAAACAGCGCGCCGGTGACGACGCCCGGCGCTTCGTCGCGCACGGCCAGCCACTGCGCCACGATCTCCCACGGCTCGAGATTGCGGATCAATCCGAGCCGTCCGGTCGCGCAGAAGTCGCATCCCATCGCGCAACCGGCCTGGCTGGAGATGCAAACCGTGAATTTCCCCGCTGCCTCCAGAGGAATCCTCACCGCCTCGGCCAGCGCGCCGTCGCTAAGGCGAAAGAGATACTTCACGAATCCGTCGGAAGGATCGGTGGCCCGTTCGACGATTTCGGGCGGCGTGCGGATGGTGAATCGTTCGACCGCCTCCTCGACGATTCGAGGAACCGGCCGCGATGCCGGGAACCCTTCGCGTCCATTCGCAATCACATGCGCGATCACCCGCCGCGCCTCGGCGTCGCGAATGGTTACGCCGTTTTCTCGCAGGTGCGCGGCGAGATCGTCCGGCAGTAAACCGAAGAGATGCCGGCTAGCGCTCCTCATTCAGCAGCAGCGCCAGTTCCTGCGTGCGCATGTCGGCGCCGGCGGCGACGCGGAATTCGCCCTCGTGCTCCTCGATCAGCTTGAGGCGATCGAGATCCTGCCGGCTGATTCCGCAGGCCCTGGCAAAGGCCAGCCACTCCGGCGGCGCGACCAGTTCGACCTCTTCCTCGGCCAGCATCGGCTCGCCCGCGCAGTTGAAATGCTCGCAGCCAAATTGCTCCGCGCATTGCGGACACGGGGGCGGATCATTGAAATCCGCCAGCTCCGCCTCGGTCAGCACACGCATCGTCCCGCCGCGTTTCTCGCGAACGTAGGACAGACCGCTCTCGCTGCTGGAGAGAAGGTCGAATCGGGTAACGGGGTCATTCGACATGGATAGTGAATCGTAGCGCATGCGCTAACGCTTGCTCCGCCTACATCCAGAAATCTCGCGGATACAACCGCACCAGCGACCCGCCAAACGTCTGCAGGTACCGCTCATACGCATCGAGCTGCTTGTCCGGTCCGATGACGAAGTACACGCCGTCCGACGCCGGCTTCCACGATGCTCCGTCGTAACCGGGCAGCACGGCCGAATAGACGCGGTCCTTGCGATCGAAAAGGATGTTGCCGAGGTTCGGGTCTTTGCGGAGAGTGAGGATCGACTGGCGGAACTTGCGCACCTGATCGGGCGTCTGCCCGTCCGCCAGATCGGCCGCCATCGCCTCGGCGCGCGCCTCGTACGTCTGCGCGCCGCGGAGGTCGGCGAAGACCTGGGCGATGGTGTAATCGGCGAGCGACGGATCGCGCTGCCCGTTGCGCAGTTCGTTGATGACGAAACGGATCGTCTGCGGCAGCTCCGGCGTCCGTTCCGCGTAGTAGCCGGTGCGTCCCGCGCCGACGGAGCCGCGCAGGCCGTTGCTGTAGGCCAGGCCGGCGCCGATCGTTTTCAGGAAAATGCCGTGCGCGCCGTAGCCGGCGAAGAGACGTGAGGAGAGGAAGTCGAGCTGCTTCTCGCGATCGCCGAAATCGGCGTACGACGGGCCGGCCACCGAGGTGATGACTACGCCGCCGTTCATGTTGGGAGCGAGCAGGCCGACGAACGGCGGCGGATCGGTGATCGCGCCGCGCTGTCGCAACCGCGCCTCCACCAGATTCTGGCCCTTGATCATCACGCGCGACACCGGCGCCGGATCGAGCCCGTTGATCAAACCGGCGATCGACGGCGCGAGGGACGTCTGTGTCGACGACGAGCCGGCGATGAACATGCGCGCATTGCCGGCGTGCAGGATGTGCTTGCGCACGATGTCGAGTCGCGCCAGCGCCTCGGACGGCGGAATCGCCAGATCGTCGCGCATGTCGGTCACGAGCTGCGCCCAGTCGGCGGCGAGGCTGGCGTCCGGAATCTCGGCCAGCGTCAGGTCGAGATCGCCTAATGCATCGGCAGCGATCGCTTTCGCTCCCGGCGACAACTGCGCGTAGGAGGCGGCGTACGGCGCCAGGCTCTCCGGCGCGGTTCCCTTACCATTCACCGTCGCGGTGATGAACGCCTTCAAGTCCCCCCGCGATGCCGGCTTTGCCGCGGGGATGATCGACGTCAGGTATGCGGCGATGGCGTCGCGGTCAGCCGCCGGCGCGTCCTTCAGCATCCAGCGCAGCCGCAGCGCGTTGTGCGAGCGGGTGAGGAACGAATTCGTCGCCATCAGCAGCGCGCTGTCCTGCCGCCGCCACGCCTCGGCCGGGTTGTTCACCCACCCCTCTTCGGCGCCCTGCATGGTGTTGCGCAGCTGGCTGAGCGACTGATCGACGGCGTCGCGAAGGCGCGGCAGGTTCTCGACGCGCCAGTCGGGATGCTCCAACACGAGCCGCATCCACTCGATGGCCTTCTTCGATTCGTTCAGGTCGTTGCCCGCTCCTCGGACGACCAACTCCGCGCGGCCGGTGCGCGTGTTCGTGCTGAACGCGGCGTTGAGCGAGAGGATCTCGTTGCGCAGCCGCTCGGTCATCTCGTCGAACGACACCGCCTTGCCATGGTCGATCACGCCGGCGCGCGTCAGTAGAACCGGCATCAGTGCCAGATAGCGGTAGTCATCCGGCGGCAGCGTGTCGAGACGCAGCGCGATACCGGTGGTGGCGCTGGTCATGTTGTCGAACGTCGAGGCCACCATCGGAACGTCGTGAGCGAGCTTCGTGGTGGCGAACTTCAATCCTTCGTCGATGGTCATCGGCGGCGCGTCGATGAACTTCGGCGGAGCTACCGCTTTCGCGGCCGTGTCGATGCGCGCCGTCTCGGCGTCGTAGTCGGTGCGATAGCGCTTGATCGCTTCCTGCGGATCGGTCACGCCGTACTGCGCCACCAGCCGCTGGGCCTCGGCGTTCGCCCGCGCGGCGCGCTCGGAGTCGTTGCGGGCGATCATTTCGGGACTCGGTTTGGCGGCGACCGCGTACGGCTCGACGCCGGTGATCTGCCACTTCGCCAGCGCATCGCGCCAGAAGTTTTTCTTCGAGGCGATCAGCTCATTCACGTGCGCCAGCTGCGGCTTCATGGTCAGCGACTTCTTGAACGTCCCGGTTTTCTCCAGCGACAGAAGATGATCCATCCAGGCCGAGCCGGTGTTGCGGAAGCCGAAGAGCGGCGGCGAGTTGACGAACTTGGAGAGATCGCGATGCTGCTCGACCACGCGGCCGGCGATTCGCTTGTTGAACTCCTCGAGCTCGGGCGAGCCGTCCGGTAGTGCTGCGATGCGCGCGATCTCGGCATCGACCGCCGCCCGCACCTCGGCCAGCCGCTCGGCCGTCAGGTTCGTAGCGGTGACGTCGCCGAAGAAGATCGAGACCGGATGCCCCTGATCGGAGCTGACGCGATTACCGACCGACTTGGCGCCGATGTCGATCGTGCGGGTCTTGCTGTCGACGAACTTCTTGTAGAGGTTCGAGGTGGCGTCGCTGGCGATGTTGTCGAAGAAGAGATTGAGCAGCAGCTCGTCGCCGGCATCCAGATTCATCCGCGAAGCCGGCCAGGTCAGCGTCACGGGACTGGGCTGCTGCGGATTGCGATTCGGATAGTCGGCGAAGGCGATGGTGCCGGCGGGAGCGGCGTCCGGCTTCGGCTGATCCTCCATGCGCATGGCCGGACGCACTCCGGCAGCATCTTTATTCAGGCGATTGAGGATCGCGCCGATGCGAGTCAGCGCCGCGTCGATGGAAACGTCCGGCGGGAGCGCCACGATCGTGCCCATGTTTTCCAGGTAGTAGTGCGCGTCATGAAAGCCGCGGATGTCGGACGGCTGCATGGTCCGAATGCCCGCCGGCTCGCCGCCGGCGTTGTACGAGAGCGGATGGCTCTTGCCGTAAACCAGCTGCCCGGAGACGCGGAAAAGCTGGCGGAACGGGCTGGATGAGGAGCTGGTCATCTCGTTGTAGACCGAGCCCTTCTCCTCGAGCCGCAGCGTGTGATCGGCGTTCTCGGTCACGCCGAAGTTACGCACCTCGCGGCGGATCTCCTCATCGGTGTAGTCGGGGTTCAGCAGCGCGTTGAGCTGCGCGTCGAGCAGTTTGAAAAACACTTCGGGGCCGGCCGAGGTGTTGAAAACGTAGTTGGTGCGCCACTGGCCGGTGTACGCGCTCGATTGCGAAAGCCACATCGTGTCCAGCCCCGCGAACGCGCGCCCGGTGGTCCCTTTTCCGACCAGCAGATGTTCCTGCGTATGCGGCTCGCCCTGATCGGAAACCGGAAACGAATTCACCCACGTATGCCCCTGCGGCACCGATTCGATCTGCAACAGATCGAGCGTGAACCCGCTGCGACGATGAATGAACCGAGCGCCGACCGGTTTGTCGGCATCGTTGAGATACACCGAGGTGACGATGAAGCCGTCGACCTCCTGGTCTTTGGTCAGCTTGGCGAGATCGATCGGAGTGGCGGCGGCAGCAGACATAGTGATGAGAAGAGCGAACGTAGCAATCAGGACGCGCATGGCGCGGCATTGTGCCTGAACTGGCTTGTCATTCCGAGCGGGCGGTGCCTTGGAAGGGCAAAGCGTGACGAGGAATCTTCGGCTGCAAGCGCGGGTGGGTCGCGCAACGATCGAAGGAGTCTGGACACATCAAGAAAGCCGCCGGAGGCGGCTCGTACGGTAGCCGGTGGTCCGAGCGATAGCGAGCGACCACCGGAATCCATGAGCGATCATTGATTCGACCCCGGCAGGGGTCGCGTACGATTCTCGCCATGCCTTCGACACACACCAGCCTTCACATCCACATCGTCTTCAGCACGAAAGCGCGCGTTCCATCAATCGATGCGGCATGGCAATCCGATCTTCACGCGTATCTCGGCGGGTGTCTGAAGCGGCTCGATTCTTTTCCGCAGGAAATCGGAGGCGTCGCGGACCATGTCCATCTCCTCGTCGGGATCAAACCGGTACATGCGATCTCAGACCTGGTCAAAGAAGCGAAGCGTGCTTCGACGGAGTGGGTGAGGGAGTCGAAAGGCATTTACAAATTCGGCTGGCAGGAAGGATATGGCGCGTTCTCCGTGAGCAGGTCCGCGGTCCCTTCGGTTCGCGAATACATCCAACAGCAGGAGAAGCATCACCGGAAGCGGACGTTTCAGGAGGAGTACCGCGAGTTTCTGGAAAAGCACGGCATTGATTACGACGAACGATATCTGTGGTGACTTGTGATTCGCGCTCGAGTTCAGCGCATCGCAAGCACGTACGCGACCCCTGCCGGGGTCGGACATTGATCGCGCCGGCATGTTCCGGTGGTCGCTCGCTTCGCTCGGACCTCCGGCTACCGTACGAGCCACCTCCGGTGGCTTACGTTCGGCGCGGCGCGCCGGGTCCTTCATGGCCCGAAGATTCGTTTGATGCGGCGGGACGCCGGCGCTCCGACCTTACAATGCGCGCTCATGAAGAAGCTTGCTTGCCTGCTCCTCCTTACCTTCGCCTTTCCCCTTGCCGCGCAGATCGATCCCGGGATGTTTCGGGAGATGCGCTGGCGGATGATTGGTCCCTTCCGCGGGGGGCGCACCGTGGCCGGCGTCGGCGTGGTGAAACAGCCGAACGTTTTCTACATCGGGGTCAACAACGGCGGGGTGTGGCGCACGAATGACTACGGCCGCATCTGGACGCCGATCTTCGACGATCAGCCGTCCGGCTCCATCGGCGCGATCGGCATCTCGCAATCGGATCCGAACGTCCTTTATGTCGGCAGCGGCGAAGGACTGCAGCGTCCCGATCTCGCCACCGGCGACGGGATGTACAAGTCGACCGATGCCGGCAAAACCTGGGCGCACCTCGGGCTGCGCGACGCCCAGCAGATCCCGCAGATCGTGGTCGATCCGAACGATCCGAACCGGCTCTTCGTGGCCGTCCTCGGCCATCCCTACGGTCCCAACGAAGAGCGCGGCATCTTCCGCTCCACCGACGGAGGACGCTCCTTTCAGAAGGTGCTCTACAAAAACGAATTCACCGGCGGCATCGACGTCATCCTCGATCCGTCGAATGCGCAGACCGTCTACGCCGCGCTGTGGCAGGCACAGCAGGGTCCGTGGGAGAACGCCTACTTCGCCGGTCCGGCCAGCGGGCTTTTCAAATCGACCGACGGCGGAACGACCTGGAACGAGTTGAAGAACGGCCTGCCGGCGTCGAACGTCATCGGCCGTTGCGGCATCGAAGTCTCGCAGGCCGATCCGAAGCGGCTCTACGCCATCTGCGGCATCGACGAAACGTCGGGCGGCCTCTATCGCTCCGACGACGCCGGCGCCACCTGGACGCGCGCCAACAAGGACGAGCGCATCTGGGGCCGGCCGGGCGACTTCAACGAGGTCCGCACCGATCCGAAGAACGCCGACGTCGTCTACGTGGCCAACGTGGTGACCTGGAAATCGACCGACGGCGGCAAGACCTTCGCGTCGTTCCGCGGCGCGCCGGGCGGCGATGACTACCACCGGGTCTGGATCAATCCCAACGATACGAAGACGATTCTGATCGCCTCCGATCAGGGAGCCATCATCTCAGTCAACGGCGGGGAGTCGTGGAGCTCCTGGTACAACCAGCCGACCGCGCAGATGTTTCACGTCAACGCCGACAACGCTTTTCCGTATCGCGTCTGCGGCGGGCAGCAGGAAAGCGGCTCGGCCTGCGTGGCCACGCGCGGCGATGACGGTGCGATCACGTTCCGCGAGTGGCATCCGGTCGGTGTCGAAGAGTACGGATACGCCGTTCCCGACCCGCTCGATCCCGACATCATCTTCGGCGGAAAGGTCAGCCGCACCGATCGCCGCACCGGCCAGGTCAAGGACGTCACCCCCAAGCCGCTTCGCAAGGGCGGCTACAGGACCGTGCGCACCGCGCCGGTGGTCTTCTCCCAAGCCGATCCGCACGCGCTTTTCTTCGCCTCGAACACGGTCTGGAAGACGACCAATGGCGGAGAGAGCTGGACGGAGATCAGCCCCGATCTGACGCGCAAGAGCTGGACCGTGCCCGAGAGCGCGCGCGGCTACGTGAACACGCCCGTGACGAAGGTGACGCAGCGCGGCGTGGTCTACGCGCTGGCGCCGTCGCCGATCGACATCAACACGCTGTGGGCCGGAACCGACGACGGTCTGATCCAGGTCACGCGCGACGGCGGCAAGACATGGAACGACGTCACGCCGCCGGAGATGAAGCCGTGGGCCAAGGTGTCGGTGCTCGAAGCGTCGCATTCCGACGCCAACGAGGCCTACGCGGCCATCAACACCATCCGTCTCGATGAGCTCCATCCGCACATCTACCGCACGCGCGACGGCGGCAAGAGCTGGCAGCACATCGTCAGCGGCATCGCCGGCGGCGCCACCATCAACGCCGTTCGCGAAGATCCGAAGAAGCGCGGCCTTCTCTTCGCCGGCAGCGAGACGCAGGTGTGGTTCTCGACCGACGACGGCGATTCGTGGCACTCGCTGCGCCAGAACATGCCGGCGTCATCGATCCGCGATCTGGTCGTTCACGACGATGACGTCATCGCCGCCACGCACGGCCGCGGTTTCTGGGTGCTCGACGACATCGAGCCGCTGCGCCAGCTGCATCCGATGTCCGAGCCGACAGTGTTCAAGCCGCAGCACGCCTTGCGGGTCCGCTGGAATAAGAACACCGACACGCCGCTCCCGCCCGACGAGCCGATGGGCCAGAACCCGCCGGACGGCGCCATCATCGATTACTACCTGCCCGCTGCCGCGTCGGCGCCGGTGACGCTGGACATCCTCGACGGTTCGGGAAATGTCGTCCGCCACTACGCCAGCACCGATCCCGCTCCGGCGCCGAAGGATGAAGGCAACGTTCCGTGGTGGTGGATCCGGCCGGCGAAATCGCTGTCGGCAACGGCGGGGATGCATCGCTTTACCTGGGATCTGCACTATCCGCCGGCACCCGGTTCGCGCAATGCCTATCCGATCGCCGCGACGCCGCACGACACCGCGCCGGCGCCGTCCTCGCCCTGGGTTCTGCCGAGCGTCTACGAGCTTCGCCTCGGCGTCAACGGAAAGAGCTATACGCAATGGCTGACCGTGGAGATGGATCCGCGCGTGAAAACGCAGGTCATCGATCTGCAGCATCAGTTCGCGATGTCGAAGGAGATGTACGACGACATCGTCCAGCTGGAGGCGATCAACGGCCGCATGAAAACAACGCGGGCGAATCTTCGCGCCGCCACGCAGACCGACGCCATAAAGGCCCTCCGCAAGCAGGCCTCGGAGCTCTCCGGTGCCGCCGGTGAGGAGGACGACGAAGCCCCGCCGGTTGCCGCTCCCGATCACGAAACGCTGAGCAGCCTCACGCAGTCACTGCGGGCCATGCTCCGTCTTCTGCAGGAAGATGACGCTCCTCCGACGACGCAACTCGCCGCCGCCGTCGAAGACCGCCGCCACGCCGTCGCCGAGATCCTCGGCCGCTCGCAGGCCTTCGAGACCGCGGTCAAAGCGGCGAAGGTACCGGACGCGCCGAAGGGATCGAGCGCGATCAAGCCGCAGCCGTGAGTCGCCGCACGGGGGGCACGCTCGTCGTCATTGCGCTGCTCCTCGTCGCGGCGTGCGGGCGCCACGCGGATCGTCCGCCGATCATCATCATCTCGATCGATACACTGCGCGCGGATCACCTGCCGGCGTACGGTTACCGGCAAATCGCCACGCCGAATATCGATGCTCTTGCCCGCGATGGCGTCGTCTATCGCAACGCCTGGTCGCACTGCCCGTTGACGCTTCCGTCGCACCTCTCGATCCTCACCGGGCTGCTGCCGCCGGAGCACGGAGTGCGGGACAACGCCGGCTACCGTTTCGACAGCAAGGCCCACGAGACGCTGGCGTCGTTGCTGGGCACTCGCGGGTATGCCACCGGTGCGGCGGTCTCCGCCTTCGTGCTGCGCGCGTCGACCGGCGTGAGCGCCGGATTCGACGACTATGACGATGCCATCGGTATGGTAGACGGCGCACCGCTGGGCGCCTTGCAGCGCTCCGGCCGGACGACCGAAGCGATCGCGGAGCGGTGGATCGACGGGCATCACGATCGTCCTCTCTTCTACTTTCTCCATCTCTACGAACCGCACGCGCCCTATCGTCCGACGTACGACGCCGATATCGTCGCCAGCGACGCCATCGTCGGCGCGCTCCTCACGCACCTCAAGCAAAGCGGCATTTACGACGATGCGCTGATCGTCCTCCTCTCCGATCACGGCGAAGGGTTGATGGACCACGGCGAAGCCGAGCACGGAGTGTTTCTCTATCGCGAGGATCTGCGGGTTCCGTTGATCGTGAAGTTGCCTCATCAGGCAAAGCGCGGAGCCGCGGACGAACTGGTGCGGCTGATCGATGTCGCGCCGACCGTGCTCGATGTCGCTGGCATGAAGCAACCCGCCGCGATGAAAGGCAGCTCGCTGTTGCGCAGCAGCCCGCGCGGCACCGCTTACGCCGAATCGTTCTACCCGCGCATCCACCTCGGCTGGTCGGAGCTCCGTTCCGTCGTACGCGGCAATCTGCACGTCGTCGACGCGCCGAAACCGGAGGTCTATGACCTGCGCGCCGATCCGGGCGAGCGGCACAACCTCGCGGACCAGGAGCGGCGCGCGTACATCGAGCTTCGTGGTATCGCTCGCGCGACCGCCGGCTCGTTCGCCGCGCCCGAGCGGATCGATGCCGAGGAGTCGAAGAAGCTTGCCGCCCTCGGCTATGTAAGCGCTGGAAGCGATGCGGGCAATGGCCCGCTGCCCGATCCCAAGGAAGTCATCAGCCAGCTTGCCGTGCTGAAATCCGCCCGAGGCATCGACGATCTTCGGCGGCTGCTCCTGGCCAACCCGCGCTGGACCGATGTTCGCGAGCAGCTTGGCGTCGAGTACAGCCGGATGGGCGACCACGCCGCCGCCGCGCGGGTGTACGAGGAAGGCATCACCACCACGCCGCGGCTCGCCGGCACCTTCGCGCTTTCGGCCGGGTACGCGCTGTTGGCGATGCACGATATGAACGCGGCGGCTGCACACGCGCAGCTGGCTCTCTCCGCCGGCGAGCCGGCCGCCCATCTCCTTCTCGGCGAGATCGCGCTGGCTGGGCACGACACCGGCGCCGCGTCGCGCGAAGAGGCGGCGGCCGAGGAGGTGACGTCGCAGAAAGCGCATGCGCTCTTCCTGGCAGCGCGCATTGCCGCCATGCAGCGCGACCTCCCGCGGGCATTGCGCATTCTCGATGACGTGCAACGCGAGCGCGCGCGCAGCGGTGAGTCGCTGCCCGAGCACTTCCACTATGTCGCCGGCGACGTGCTGGCCCGCATGAACCGCGGTGCCGAGGCCGAGCGGGAGATGCAGCGCGAGATCGCCAGCGATCCGCACAACGTCCGTGCCTACGAGGACCTCTCGCTCCTGCAGTTCATCGGAGGTCGTCGCGCGGAGGCGGAGCGAACGCTGGCGCAGCTCGCGGCGATGCATCCCGACGCCGCCACATGCACCGAGGTCGCGCGTGAGCTGGCCACCTTCGGCGATCCAGCGGGCGCGGCTGTATGGCGGGCCCGAGCGCGGGTCGCGGGCTGAACATTGTGACCATTTGTTGACCCGTCATTTCGTGACGTGCGGATCAACTGTTGATCGCCAAGTCAGCAAATTTCAATAGAATCAATGGTTTAGCTATTGGTATCGGCCGTGCTCAGAGCGAACCCGCTCACTGGTGGGCAACTTACCGCAATTAGAAAGGCCGGACCGTTCATTCATGAAGAAGCTGATTCCGTTAGCCGCTCTCCTCTTTTCCACGGTTCTGTTCGCGAAAAACCCAGTCGCGGACAGCAAGATCACGATTCATGACCAGGATTCCAAAGGTGTCCCGACGTTTGTGACGGGCGAGATTGGCTCGCTCGGCAAGGGCGCCTCCGACCAGGCGTTCAAGTCTTTTCTGAAGTCGCAAAAGGATTTGCTCCAGATGGCGGGAACCGAGGACTTCGACGTCAAGAGCTCAAAGAAGGACGAGCTCGGACAAAGCCACGTGAAGTTCCAGGAGAAGCTGAAAGGTCTCCCCGTCGTCGGTGCGGAGTACATCGTTCACGCCGACAAGGACGGTAACGTCTTCGCCATCAACGGCCGCTTTGTGGCCGATCGTGATCTTCCGCGCAATGCCAGCATCGATTCCGTCCTGGCCATCCGGACGGCGGCGACGCAGCTCGGAGCATGGGACGCGGACATCGTCGACATCCCGTCACTGACGTACGTCGTCAACGAGAAGGGCAACGCCTTCCTGGCCTGGACGGCGAAGATCTCGTTCAAGGACGGGGACGGTCCCGAGCTGACGCAGGTCTATGCCGACGCCACCGGCAGCGGCGATCTCGTTCACTGGAGCGGCTTGTACCAGCGCCTGAAGAGCCGCAAGGTCTATACGGCGAACAACGGCTCGGCCCTGCCCGGCACGCTGCTGTGGAGCGAGGGCGGAACGCAGACGTCGGACACCGCCGCGCAGGCCGCCTACAACTACGCCGGCAACGTCTACGACTATTACAAGAACGTCCTCAACCGCGATTCGTACGACAACGCTGGTGCGCAGATCATCTCCTCCGTGCATTACCTGTCGTCGTACAACAACGCCTTCTGGAACGGTTCGCAGATGGTGTATGGGGACGGAGACGGCACGAACTTCATCGCCCTCTCGAAGGCGCTCGACGTCGACGCGCACGAACTGACCCATGCGGTTACCGAGCGCACTGCCGGACTGGCCTACTCGAATGAGTCAGGCGCGCTCAATGAAGCGACCTCCGACATCATGGGCAACTCGTGCGAGGCGTATTCGAAGAACGCCGGCACGCCGAATGCGAATACGTGGAAAGTCGGCGAAGACATCTACACGCCGAACACCGCCGGCGACGCGCTTCGCTACATGAACAACCCGACGCAGGACGGAAGCTCGAAGGATTGGTATCCGTCGCGCTACACCGGCACCGCCGACAACGGCGGCGTTCACTCCAACTCCGGCATCGCCAACCTGGCCTACTACCTGATGGTCATGGGCGGCACGCATCCGCGCAGCATGAGCTCGGTCGTCGTTCCGGCGTTGTCGGCGACGTCATCGACCTCGCTCGATATGGCCCAGCGCATCTGGTACCGCGCGCTGACCGTCTACATGACGTCATCGACGAACTTCCAGGCAGCGCGCAACGCCACGGCGCAGGCGGCGGCCGATCTTTACGGCGGCACCGCCGGTTCGGCGTACAACAGCGTGCAGAAGGCGTGGGACTGCGTCGGCGCTCCCGGCGGCACGGGCGGTGGCGGCGGTGGCGTGACGACGCTCGCGAACGGCCAGACCGTAACCGGCATCGCCGGCGCGACCGGAAGCTGGACGTATTACAAGATCACCGTTCCGGCCAGCCAGACCCTGCTCAAGATCACGATGTCCGGCGGCACAGGCGACGCCGACCTCTATGTGAAGCGCGGCGCGCAGCCGACCGCGACGGTCTACGACTACCGGCCGTACCTCACCGGCAATGCCGAAAGCGTGTCGGTCACGAATCCCGTGGCCGGCGACTGGTACATCGGCATCAACGGCTATGCGGCCTACAGCGGCGTTTCGCTCAACGCCACGTACAGCGGCGGCGGTGGTGGCGGTGGCTGCACCACGTATAGCGGTACGCTCAGCGGCACGGGCGCGTCGCAGATCCAGCCGAACGGAACGTACTACCAGACGACGGTGACCGGCGCGCAAACAGCCCAGCTCACCGGCCCCGCCAGCGGCGCCGATTTCGACCTCTACCTCTACAAGTGGAACGGCTCCGCCTGGGCAGTCGTGGCGTCGTCGGAGAGCGCCACGGCCAACGAGAGCATCAACTACAGCGGCACGGCCGGCTACTACGAGTGGAAGGTCCTCTCGTACAGCGGCAGTGGCAGTTACACGCTCTGCATCAGCCATCCGTAGTTTTTTCCCGTAGTTTTTTTGATGACCGGCCCGCCGCGCGCACGATGCGCGCGGCGGGCCGGGTTGTTCCTACCGGCACTCGCGCATCACGCGCTGCCGCACCGCTTCGAGCGCCGCGCGCAAGCGAAGGATCTCCTGCGGTACGCCTTCCGCTCCTTCGCCGTACCACGACGCCGGCCGATTGCCGACGGTGAGGGTGTAGCGGATCTGATCGGGTGCGCCATGCGGACGCTCCGCGCTGGCGTACGACTCGGCCCACGTTTCGGGATGAGCACCGGCGGCAAGCTCACGCAACTGTTTTTCCTCGGCAGCGCTCAGCGTCCCTTCGCACGTGCGGCGCGTGTCGTTCGCCTGAACCTTCGTCCCGTCGACGGTGACGCCGCCAACGCCACGTCCGGTAATGCCGCCATCGCTCGTCAGTTTCATGGTCAACATCGCGTCCGAAGTCCCGCATCCCGCCAGCAGCAGGGCTGCAACGTAGATCGCACCGTTCATGGTTACCCTTCCCCCGGCCGGAACGCCTCCGCTGGAACCGGTTCGCCAAACAGGAACCCCTGCACGTCCTCGCATCCCTGCTCGCGCAGGAAGGCCAGCTGGTTTTCGGTTTCCACTCCCTCGGCCGTGACGCGCAGGCGCAGGCCGCGGGCCATGCCGATGACGGCGGAGACGATGGAGCGGTCGGCGGCGCTGGCTTCGATCTCCTGCACGAACTCCTGATCGATCTTCACGCTGTCGATCGGGAAGCTGCGCAGGTAGTTCAGCGATGAATGTCCCGTTCCGAAGTCGTCGATGGCGATCTGCACGCCCATCTCGCGCAGGCGCTGCAGCGTCGAGATCGTGCGCGTGGTGTTCTGCATGGCCAGGCTCTCGGTGATCTCCAGCTCGAGCTCGTGCGGCGCGATTCCGGAGAGCTCCAGCGCCGAGGCGATCACGTGCGGGAGATCACTGTGCTGGAACTGGCGCGGCGAGAGGTTCACCGCCATACGGAAACCGTTCGCGCGATCACCGCGCCACTTGCGGGCCTGAAGGCAGGCCTCGCGCAGGACCCACTCGCCGATCGGCACGATCAATTGCGTCTCCTCGGCGATGGGGATGAAATCCTTCGGACCGACCAGGCCGAACCCCGGCCGGTTCCAGCGCAGCAGCGCTTCCACGCCGGTCACGCGTCCCGAGGCGATGTTGATCTGCGGCTGGTAATGGAGCACCAGCTCGCCGCGATCGAGCGCGTGTCGCAGATCGTTCTCCAGCGACAGCCGCTCCAGGGCGCGGTTGTTCATCGCCGGCGTGAACATCTGGTACGAATTCCGGCCGGCGTCCTTGGCGCGATACATGGCGTGGTCGGCGTTGGCCAGCAGCGTCTCGGCGGTGTCGCCGTCGCTTGGGAAAAGAGCGATGCCGATGCTGGTAGTGACGAAAAGCTCCGTCCCGTCGATCTGCAGCGGCAGGGCCACGGTGTCGAGCACTTTCTGGGCGATCTTGGCGGCGTCGTCGGTGGTCTTCAGATCGGCCAGCAGGATGGTGAACTCATCGCCGCCCATGCGCGCGATCGAATCCTCTTCCCGCAGCGAAACCTGAAGCCGCGCGCCGACCGCCTTCAGCAACTCGTCGCCGGTGGAATGGCCGAGCGTGTCGTTGACGACCTTGAAGCGATCGAGATCGAGAAACATCACCGCCAGCGGGTGCTTCATGCGCCGCGCGTGGGCGAGCGCCACGGTCAAGCGATCGCGGAAGAGTCGCCGGTTCGGCAGGCCGGTCAGCGCGTCGTGATAGGCCTGATACTCGATCTGTTCCTCGACCCGCTTGCGCTCCGTGACGTCGCGCGAGACGCCGACGATCTCGCGCACCTTGCCGGTGAAAACGTCGCGCACGCTGCGGCTGGTCGTTTCGAACCAGACCAGCGAGCCGTCCTTTTTCTCGACGCGATAGGCGAACGTCGTCGGCCCCGACTCATGAATGAGCGAGGAAAGGTGGCGGACCTCATCGCGATCGGCATCGAAGACGAAATCGAAAAACGAGCGGCCGACCAGCTCGGAAGGTTCGTAGCCTAGAAGTCGGCGCGAGGCGTCGGAGGCATAGAGCAGGATGCCGCGCGTCGATGTGCGCGAGATCATGTCCGTCGAATTTTCGGCCATGAGCCGGTAGCGCGCCTCGCTCTCGCGCAGCGCTTCCTCGGCCATGCGCCGCTCGGTGACGTCGTTGTGCACGCCGATCGAACCGACGACATTTCCCGCCGCGTCGACCACCGGCGCGCCGCAGATTTCCAGCCAGACGATCGTGCCGTCCTTGCGGCGGATCCGCACCTCGTACTGGTCGGCGATGTGGCGTATGCGCAGCCGGATCTTCTCGCGCATCAACGCGATGTCTTCGGGATAGGCCAGGAGGATGTCTCCCTGCTTTCCGATCAGTTCCTCGCGCGTGTAGCCGACCATCTCGCAGAAACGGTCGTTGACGAACTCCAGCACGCCATCGTTGCTGGCCTGCACCAGCCCTTCGCGCATCCGTTCGACGAGCAGGCGGTAGCGCTCCTCGCTCTCGCGCAGGGCGTTCTCGGCGAGCTTGCGGTCGGTGATGTCGATGACCGTCCCTTCCAGGATCTCGTCATCGAGCAGGTGGACGCTTTCGATCAGCCAGCAGGGGCGTCCGTCTTTCCGGCGCAGCGAGATCTCGTTGCTGGTCATGATCCGGTCGCGGCGGAGGACGGCGATGTATTCCTCGCGTTGGGACGGATTCACGTAGAGCTCCGGCGCGGAGAGCTCCATCAACTCCTCGCGCGAAGAAAAGCCGAGGATGCGCGCCAGCGCTTCGTTGCAATCGAGGATGCGGCCGTCGATCGTGGTGTGAAAAACGCCGGCCAGGTTGCGCTCGAAGAGCAGACGATGCCGCTGCTCGCTGCCGCGCAGGGCAGCCTCGGTGCGATGGCGCTGGATGGCGTTGACGAAGATCTCGCCGCTGATGCGAAGCAGCGACACCGCCTCGTCGCTCCACGTGCGCTTCACGGCGGAGGCCACGCCGAGCACGCCGAGAAACGCGCGGTTGTAGATCATCGGCACGATGACCACGGAATGGTTGCCGGCGCGGCGGAACTGTTCGCGCTCGGCCTCGGCCTCGGGCGGCAGGTCGTCGATCGAGATCATCACCTGCTTCAGCTCGTTCAGCTTTCCGCTCGTCCATGGGAACGAGGACATCGGAACCATCCCGCCGATGCCGCGAATGGCGTTCGGATCTGCGTTCCACTCGAAGGTCAGCGCGGCCAGCGCCTGATCCTCGGTGAGCATGTAGATGTAGGCGCGGTCGGCGCCGATGAAACGGCCCACGCTTTCCAGCGCGCCGGCGATCTCGCAATCGACGTCGGCCGCGGCGACGTTGATGAAATTCGTGGAGATGGCGGAGATCAGTCTCTCGAACGCGAGGCGATGCTCGAGCAGTTCCTGCGTCTGCCTCGAATCAGGGCGCAACTCTTCCGGATTGGACAGGGACAATCAGATCTCCGAAGAGATCATCATAACTTCTCGATCGGATAGATCTTCACGTTCACTTCGCGCGCGTAGTGCCGGATCGGATTGGCCTCGGAACGCCGGATGCCCGCGGCCCAGATGAGCGTCTCATCGAGCTCCAGCAGATCGGCGCGCTGGATGGGATAGGGCTGGTGATGGACGCGGGCGCGGTAGAGCTGATGCCGCTCGTCCGTCGTGTAGAGGATGTAGCGCTCCATCAGGAAGTGCTCCAGCGTTCCCGGCGCGGCCGGCGTGACGATTCCTTCCATCGCTTTGTAGCGGATGTGCGCGTTTGCTGGCTTCGCACCGAGGGGATCGTTGCGCTCGGAAAGGAAGTCGATCTCCGGGATCGGTTCCTGCGTCGGCAGAAACTCGATGTGGGAGTGGAAGTACGGGAGCTTGTACGCCGCGCGCGCCGCGGCCACGGCGATCGAGCTCGTGGCGTCGAGGCTGAAGAACCAGACGCCGGGATCGCGCCCGTCGCGGTGAACGTAGGTGCGCACATTGATCTCGTGAAACGACGACACCCACGGCAACGGCGGTATGCCGATCGGCCGGACGCCCGTCATGGTGAACGGAATGAGACCGACGTAGGCGATGCCGTCGAACGTATCGAGCGTCAGCTGCGGCGGAAGCAGCGCCTGCAGTTCCTGCGGCGGGATCTCCCAATGCAGAAAGAGGAGGTGGTGCCAGCTCTGCTGCAGCAGAGCTGGCTGGTCCGGCTCCAGCGTTGAGGTGAGCCGGTCGATTTGATCCGTCGATGCCATGGCAGAGGTTGAAAGCAAAATACCGTCCTGTTTTAATCGGCCGATGCGAAATCTTTTTGCAGCTGCCGCAATCGCCCTCGCCGCATGCTCGTCGTCCTCGCCGGCGCCGGTGGCGCAACAACACACACAGGTTCCCCATCCGGATTTCGAGCTGCGCCAGATTGCCGGTCCCGCGGAGCAGAACTATCCCGAGGGCAGTTTCGAGGTGAAGTTCCGGCTCGACATCGGCAACCGCGCCGACGTTCCCATCACGCTGAGCCGCGTGCAGCTGACCACGGTGAACCCGCCGGGCGGCGCGTACTCCATCACCCGCCGCGACTATTACATGAAGAATTTGATCAACGCGCACTCCACCGCCTCGATCGATCTGTGGGCCAAGGCCTACAGCGAGGGCCAGACCCGCCGTACCAACGAGCCGGTCACCATCCGCGGCACCCTCTTTTTCGAGTCGCCGGCGGGGAACATCCGTCACGTGTTCATCAAGGAGCTGGGGCAGTACCCGGGACAGAACGATTAGAGAACTGCTTCATTTCTTCTGCTGCAGCATCCAATGCACCATCCCGGCGTCGCCGTACGCGGTGTCCCAGATGTCGTGATTGCCCTCGGGGTATTCGGTGTAGTGGACGTTGCCGCCGGCCTGGCGCAGAGCGGCCACCATCGACCGTGATTCGGTGACCGGTACGGTGCCATCCTTCGCTCCGTGAAAGGCCCATACCGGTGTGCGGCCGATCAGCTGCGCCAGCGTGGCGTAGGGATTGGCGGAACCGACAATGCGGGCGACGTCGGGCGGCGGGTCGGTGGGGAAGGGATCGTCAGGATGCCGCGCCACCTCGCCGCAGACCGGAACCAGCGCGGCCCATCGTCGATTATGCCGGGCCATGTACCAGGTTCCGGCGCCGCCGAGCGAAATCCCGGTGAGGTAGACGCGGCGCGGATCGGCGTGAAACTCGCGCATGGCCGCATCGAGCTCCGCCAGCGCCATCGTCTCCGTCTCGCCGTACCACTCGCGGCCCGACTCCGCCTGCGGAAAGACCACGATCGCCTTGTATCGCTCGCCATAGCGTTCCAGCGCCGGCGCCAGGCCGGTGTTCAGCTGGCTGCTGTTGTCCGAGCCGCGCTCGCCGCTGCCGTGCAGATAGAGGATCACCGGCAAGCGATGCAGCTTCGTGTAGTGGTGCGGCAGCCAGACGCGGTACTTGTAGGTGTGCTCGCCGAGCTTGATCTCGCGTTCCAGAAACTGCGAGCGGCGGCTGCAGCCGGAAAAGGCCAGCAACACGAGAACAGCGAGAACGATGCGCCGGATGCTCACTTACTCGAACAGATCGTACTCGGCCACCGGAAGCGGCTCGGGCTCCGCGTCCGAGCGCCACATTTCGAAAACGTAGAGCTCCCAGTGCAGCAGGAACACCTCGCGCGACATCTCCCACCGCGCCGTCAGACCGGGGAGGATTCCGCGCTTGTTCTCCTTGATCAGATGCCCGAGGTCATAGATCACGGTCTGCCGCTGCGGATAGCCGGCGCGCGAACAGAAGAAATTCAGCGCCGCCTCGATCTTGAAGCGTTCCTGATACCGGAGTGGAACGGTCTCCCACACGGCGCGGCGCATGACCCGGATTCCCGAAAGAACCGGACCGACTTTCATCTGCAGATGGAGGAAGTTGCGGATCGGGCCGCGGTTGCGGACGCCGATGTTCATGTCGCATTCGTTGCGCAGGACCGGGCGGACCAGCGACTCGATGTGCTCGTCGGTGAGATTGAACATGTCGCCGTCGACGAAAAAGAGAACGTCGTGGCGCGCGTACTCGACGCCGAGGCGCATCGCGTAGCCCTTGCCGCGATTTTCGCGCAGGGCGATGGTGGTCACATCGAAGGAACGCGCGATCTCGACGGTGCGATCGGTGGAGCCGTCGCTGACCACGATGATCTCGTCGATCAGGGCGCTCTTCGACAGAACGCCGAGCACTTCAGCGATCGTCTTTTCCTCGTTGTACGCCGCGATGATGGCCGAGATCAATCAACTCTCCTGAGCATGCCGAAGGGTGTGCAACCGGCAGACCATACCACACGGTTTTGGGACGTCGGAGGGCGGCGGGAGCATTGCATTCAGTGGATATCGCGATGAAACGAACGCTCATTCCCGCAACGCTGCTGACCGTAGCCTGCATCGTCCTGGCGGCGGTCACCCTGTCACTATCCGGATGCCGTTCTCTGGTCGGAGCGAATCTGGTCAATCCCAGCTACAAGCTGCGCAGCGTCTCGCCGCACGTGGCCATCGCCCTGCCGCTCACGGCCTCGGCCATCGATCTCGATTTCACCATCGTGGTCGACAATCCGAACGCGATCGGATTGCGCCTCGAATGGCTCGACTTCGATCTGGCCATCAATGACACGCCGATCCTCACCAGCGTCCGCGCCGAGCAGGGCGTACACATTCCCGCGCACGGCCTGGGCGACGTTCACCTGCGCACGCGCATCGGCTACCAGAACCTCAAAGCGCTGTTCCGCCAGATCGCCGAGATGATCGAGGGCAACCGCGCCACGTACGCGATTCACGGCAACGCGTATTACAAGACCCCGTTCGGCGAGCGGCGGTTTCCGATGACGCTGTACTCTAGATAGCGTTTGCTTCCGAACCGACGTTCGCGACCGCGGCTGATGTTCGCCTCCGTCGCCGCGCTTCTCTACTTCTCCGAGGGCCTTCCCTTCGGCATCGTCAACGACCTGATGCCGGTCTACCTCCGCGTTCATGGCGTCGATCTGACCACGATCGGCTTTCTCAGCACCGTCGCCTCGGCGTGGACACTCAAAGTCTTCTGGTCGCCGCTGATCGATGCGTTCGGTACGTATCGAAGGTGGATTGCGATCGCGGTTCTGGCGATGGCCGGCTGCATGATCGCGCTCGCGGTTTCGCCTGAGAATTTCGGGACTGCGTTCTGGACCATCATCACGATCTTCGCCATCGCCTCGGCCACGCAGGATCTGGCCGTCGATGCGTTCACCATCCGGGCCACGCCGCAGGAGTTCGTCGGGCCGGTGAACTCGATTCGCGTGGCGGCGTACCGGGCGGCGCTGATCGTCGGCGGCGGAGGATTGGTGGCACTCTCCAGCGTCATTGGCTGGCGGGGGAGTTTCGCCGCGAGCGCCGCGATCGCGGTCATCGTCTTCGTGATTGCGCTTCGTCTGCCGGAGGATCGCGGCGCGGGAGCCGATCGCAAATCGATCGTCGATCTCTTTCGCGGCCTCGGCGATTGGCTTCGGCGCCCGCGGGCCGGCGTGCTGCTGGCCATCGTCCTGCTCTATCGTCTCGGCGAGCTGGCCATCTACACCATGATCAAGCCGTACTGGGTCGATCGCGGCTATTCGCCGGCAGAGATCGGCACGATCACCGCGGTCATCGGCGTGATCGTCAGCATTCTCGGCGCGATCGCCGGCGGCGCCATCGTGGCCCGCATCGGTCTCTATCGATCGATGCTCTGGCTTGGAGCGGCACAAGTCCTTTCCAACCTCGGCTACGCGATCGTGGCCACGACGCACGCCGGCCGCTGGGCGATCTACGCCGCCGCCATCGTCGAAAACATCGGCTACGGTCTCGGTACCGGCGCGTTCCTGGCGTTCCTCATGGCCATCTGCGACCGCGAGCGCGCCGCCACCGAGTATGCGATGCTCACCGCCGCCTTCGGCCTGACCCGCGTCCTCATCGGCACCCCAAGCGGATGGATCGCCAAGAATGCCGGCTACCCGTCGTACTTCTGGCTGACGGTGTTCCTCGGGATTCCGGGGTTGTTGCTGGTGCCGTTTGTACGCGAAAGGCTCGTCCCGAATAAGCTGTCATCCTGAACCGCCGACACCCCGGAGGGGTCGAGGACGGTGAAGGATCCCCGGCTACAACCCGCCGCCCAACCGGGTTAGCAGTTCGGGGATCCTTCGACCGTCCTCAGCCCCTCCGGGGCATCGGCGGCTCAGGATGACAGGGAAAAAATGCGTCACCGCTTCCACATCGACGCCGATCTCGCCACCGGTATCACCGTCGCGCTCAGCCGCGAGGAGCAGCATCACGCGCATGTCGTGCGCGTGCGCGACGGCGAGGAGATCGAGGTCTTCAACGGGCGCGGCGCGTCGTTCGTGGCGAAGTATTCGGCGGAGGGGTTGTTGCTCGCCGAACCGGCACCGGATCGGGAAGCAAACACACAGCTGCATCTGGCCATGGCCATCATCAATCTCGACAAGTTCGACATCGTCCTGCAGAAGGCGACGGAGCTCGGCGTTCGCTCGATCATCCCGCTGGTCACCGACCGCGTGGAGATTCGCGCCGAGCGTTATCGCGGCAAGGCGGAACGGTGGCGGAAGATCGTTTTCGAGGCGGTCAAGCAATCGGGCCGGTCGGTCATCCCTCTCATCGAAGAGCCGGCCGCGTTCGAAGAAGTCGTCAAACGCGAGGGCACCAAGATCCTCTTCGACGCCGATTCCGAGCCGGCAACCTGGCAACCCGGCGACCCGGCAACTCTCTTCATCGGCCCCGAGGGCGGTTGGAGCGAGAACGAGCTGCGGCTGGCGCGGGAGAACGGCTGCGTATTCGCGCGGCTCGGGGTCCGGCGCTTGCGGGCGGAGACGGCTGCGATCGTGGCCACGGCCCTTGTCGCTGCGCGATGTGGCGACATTTGATAGATTTGCGCGCTCGATTGCACCCGGAGGAGTCTCTTGCCAACCAACAGCCTCACAATCACCGACAACCGTACGGGCAAATCGTACGAAGTGCCGATCAACGAAGAAACGATCCGCGCCACCGATCTGCGCAAGATCAAAGTCAACGATGACGACTTCGGGATGATGACCTACGACCCGGCCTTCATGAACACGGCCGCCTGCCGCAGCGCCATCACCTTCATCGACGGCGACAAGGGCATCCTCGAGTATCGCGGCTATCCGATCGAGCAGCTGGCCGAGCACAGCACGTATCTCGAGACGTCCTGGCTCCTTCTCAACGGCGAGCTTCCGACGAAAGAAGAGCTGGCCGAGTGGACGCACACGATCACCTACCACACGTTCATCAACGAGAATCTCAAGGGCGTTCTCGATTCCTTCCGCTACAACGCCCATCCGATGGGCATGCTCATCGCCATGATCTCCGCCCTCGGCACGTTCTATCCCGAGGCCAAGAACATCTTCGATGAAGAGGTGCGCAAGCGGCAGATCGAACGGCTGATCGCCAAGATGATCACCATCGCCGGCTTCGGTTACCGGCACATGGTGGGGATGCCGTACGTCTATCCCGACAACGAGCTTTCCTATCCAGCCAACTTCCTGAACATGATGTACAGGACCACGGAGCTGAAGTACGAGCCCGATCCCGCGCTGGTGCACGCGCTCGACGTCCTCTTCATCCTGCACGCCGATCACGAGCAGAACTGTTCGACCAGCACCATGCGCGTGGTCGGCAGCTCACATGTCGATCCGTATTCCGCCGTCGCCGCCGCGTGCGCCGCGCTCTATGGACCGCTGCACGGCGGCGCAAACGAGCAGGTCATCCGCATGCTGACCGAGATCGGCTCGACGCAGAACATTCCGGCCTTCATCGAGAAAGTGAAGAAGGGCGAAGGCGTGAAGCTGATGGGCTTCGGCCACCGCGTCTACAAGAACTTCGACCCGCGGGCCACGATCATCAAGAAGGCGGCGTACGACGTCTTCAAGGTGACGGGCATGAACCCGCTGCTCGATATCGCCCTGGAGCTGGAGCGGATTGCGCTCGCGGACGAGTACTTCATCAAGCGCAAGCTCTATCCGAACGTCGATTTCTACTCGGGACTCATCTACCAGGCCATGAAGTTCCCGATGGACATGTTCCCGGTGCTCTTCGCCATCCCGCGCGTTTCGGGCTGGCTGGCGCAGTGGGGAGAGATGCTGAACGACGCCGACCAGAAGATCGCCCGGCCGCGCCAGATTTTCACCGGCTCGCCGCGGCGGGATTACAAGGGGATCGAGAAGCGGTAGGGCCCAACTACGGCGCGGACGAGAAGGGCTCGCACATTGCCGCGGAGCGGCTCCGGAAAGTAGCCAGGGGCGGGAGCGAAGCGAGCGCCCCTGGTCGCTGAAAAGCCCAAAGAATCGTGCCGCGTCAGCGGCACCGGACGCTCGCGCCACAGATTCCAGTGCCGCTGCGCGGCACGAGGCCTGAGCATTTTCCTCCAGGGGTCTTCGCTTCGCTACGACTCCTGGCTACCTTCTGAAGCCGCTCCGCGGCGGTCTCACTCCAGTTCGGTCCGCAGCCGTTTGATCCGCGCGCGGCGTTTCTTTTCTTCCAGACGTCTCTGCTTTTGTCCGCGCGAGATGCGGGTCGGTTTGCGCGTCTCCTGCTCGGCGATGGCATCGCGCAGCAGCTCTTCGATGCGGGCCAGGGCGCGATCGCGATTGCCAAGCTGGCTTCGTTCGGCCTGCGACGTCACCCGTAGCACGCCGAGCTTGTTGATCCGTCCCGCCAGCCGCTCGCGAATGCGCGCTTTGCGGTCGTCCGGCAGCGGCAAGGCCTCGACGTCGATTTCGATGGTGACGCGCGTCTCCACCTTGTTGACGTTCTGTCCGCCCGGCCCGCCGCTGCGCGAGGTGACGGCGCGCAGAAGCTGCTCCGGCACGAGGACGCCGTCACCGAGGTCGAGATCGCGCATGACGCTCAATCTTCAGCAAACTTGAAGCCGACGTAGGTCCCCGAGCTGATGCCCATCAGCGTCACCAGCGTGTCGCTGAAGGCCGGCATCGTCAGCGAGGTGACCACGGCCACGACCAGCATGATGCCGAGAACGAACGTCCAGAGCACGATCTGCAATCGATGCAGGGCGATCGAGCCGTTGCTGTCCGAGAGGATGTCCATCAGCCAGCCGCGCGAGACCGCGGGAGGTGCCGGCGGCGGTGGTGGCGGGGGAGGCGCACCGGCAGGCGCGCCGGGCGGGGGCGGATTCTTGGCGTTCCGCTCGATGAGCGACGACCCGAGGCCGGTGCCGGCGCTGATTCCCATCAGCGTCAGCAGCGAGGCGGTGACCGTATCGCGATCGCCGCTGATCAGCCAGATCATCACGAAGCCGATGATGATCAGAAAAAACCACCACGCCATCTGCGTCTTGCCGAGGCTGTACGGCTGGAGGTTGCCGTTGCGCGGCGGACCGTCGCGGAGGATGTCGCGTTTGGTGGCCAGCCAGAAGAAGGCGATGAGGACGATGATGAGCAGCAGAATCCAGAGCCAGGCGTACCAGGCCCACTTCACCACCACCAGCGTGAAGTGCGCGTTCGACGTCAGCGGCGGGCTGTCGAGGACGCCCACCGTCACCAGCACGTTGCGATGCGGCGCTTTGTACGGCTCGCGCAGAAGCGCGGTCCAGATGTCTTTGTTGTCGGCGTTTCGATCGAGATGGAAGGTGAGCTGGTTCTTCGCGTCGTCGTAGATGTCGGGCGTGATCTTGGTGTCGCGGCCGTTGAGGTAGAGCGTGATCTTCTTTGGACCGGACTGCGACGACGGCACGATCTTGCTGTAGACGGCGTCCTTCAATTTCACGGCGATGGAGTCGCCGAGGCTGGCTTCCTGCGGGTCCTGATGTTCCCCGGTCACGAAACGGCTGGCGCTGCATACATCGGTCGCGCCGCCTTCGCACGGATCGGGCGGGATCGTTGCCGCCGTCTGCGCCGAAGCCGTGGCGGTCACGAACAGCAGAGTGAGTGCGAGTCTCCTGGCGAGCATGGACGCCTCCTCGATTCGTTGTGATGGGGACCGCGGATACGGTAAGCCACGGATGGGCGTCTTGCAACCTCTCAAGGCTGGAGAGCGATGTGCGGTGCGTTGGTGAAGAAGGTCGTCATCGCATCGACAAACCACCGCGGATCGCGGCCGATGATGCCGATATGGCCCCCTTCATCGGTGGCGATGACGCGAACGTTGCGCGGCGCCTGCGCGTTCACGACCGCGTCGACCGCGGCTTCGCCGAGGACGGGATCGTTCCGCGCGGCGAGGATCAGCAGCGGCCGGCGGACCGTGGCCAGTCGAGTCGATGGCTCCGCGGTTTTGAGGAGACGGTCGACCGGGCCGAGAGCGGGATCGTGCTGCGTGACCAGCCATTCGAGATACAACCGAAACGGCTTCCGCGCCCAGAACCCGATCCCAAGCCTGCGGTTGCGAATACGCAGCGTTCCTCGGAAGTAGTACCCGATCAGCGTGCGCATTCGATCGAGTCCGTCCAGGACTTTGTTGAGATCGGCCGGGGGCGAAACGGAGATGGCGCCGGCATCGAAGAGCGTCGCTGCTTCAATCGCCGACATTGTGTCGATGACGTCGAGGGCGCCGAGGCTGAAGCCGATCATCCCGATGGGCCGGTTTCCCAGCGAAGGTGCCACCGATCCGTTGCGAACGGCCGCTGCCCATGCCAGCAGATCCTTCGATTCCTCGATGCCGAGCGTGCTCGGATACGCCATCACGCAGCCGTGCCAGCGCATGTCAGGCGCGACGACACCGAAGCCGCGGTCCGCCAGCGCCGAGGCCACGTAGCGCACATACCGGTTCGAGTTGCTGTCGTACAGCCCATGGATGACGAAGATCACCGGCATGCCGGGATCGCCTGCGTGCACGAACGCTTCGAGGTTTCGCACGGGAAGCGACCGATGCTCGAATCCGGCCCGTGGCTTCGTGTTGCAGGCCAGCGACGGCGTCTGATTCAGGATCAGCCGGCGGGTGAGGTCCCCGTTTGCCATGCGCAAGGTGCTGGCGAGGCCGCCTTCCTTCGGCGCAGGGTCAGGATTTCCGATGCAATGCCAGAGGGCGTCGAGATCACCGTGAGCGTCGCACGACGGCGAATGCGCCGGGAAGGGCTTCAGGCTGCTGCATGCGGCGAGAACGGACAGCGATAAGGCAGCAGTGGCGGCTCGGAGCATGACTTTGCTACTCTATGTGGAAATCCAACAATTTGTCCGTCCAGACGTAGGAACCACCTCCGAGGAGTGCTCTATGTCGATGAAGAGAGTCGTGCTCTGCTGCGTCTTTCTGGCTGCTGCTCTTCCCGTATTCGGGAAGCATGATGATCCGTGCGGCTATCAGCGCAATGCTGAAAAATTCGAGATCGATCTGCAAACGGATCGTCCCCTCGTCCGGAAAGAGCTCATCGATTTCCTGCAGTGCAATCGCAGCGTGGAGCTCGAATCCGATCCGGCGACGGAGGAAAGCAAGGCGCGGCGGAAGCGTATCGAAGTGCTCGAGGGCCTTGCCCTGCGCGATCTTCAGCGGCTCACGGATCGGCTGGCCTTGCTGGACAAGCTCGAGGCGAACGGTAGCAGCAGTTTGAGCAGGATTCAGTACGCCGACACGAGGGCTTCCATCAGCTTCCTGGCGCCGGTCGTCCGCATGGTGGACGGAAAGCCGGTTCTGGCGCCCACGCTCTTCACCGAGCTCCGCGCCAGTCAGAAAAAGAAAGTGGATGACGCCTCGGCTGAGGCGAAAGAAGCGGAGGCGCAGCAAGCCTGCGGTGAGGACGATGCGCCGGTGAAATTGAAGGATGTGCAGGGTGTGAAGCGCTGCATCGATGTCCTCAGCGACGCCCTGGCCGCGAACACGCTCGCCGCGGAAGGCTCTTCATCGAGATATCTCGAGGAAGAGGCGACGGACCTTCGCAGAAAGATCGCCGCTGTGCAGGAGAAAGGGGTAGCGATCGCGGCGGCCCTGACGAAGGACCTCGCCGCCTTGCGTGACAAGGCCAGGAAAGCGGAAGAGGACAAAGTCCCCGATGCCGACCGGAAAAAGATCGCCGACGCGATCGCCGAGCAGGAGAAGGCGATTGCGCTCATCTCCGGGATTGCCACGGAGCCTTCGGCAAGACGGCATTGCCGGGATGACGACAATGTGTCGCTGACGCTCGAGGACGCCAAGTCAGTCCAGCGCTGCCTTGATGTCCTCAATGACGCGATCAGCAGCGCGAAATTCGAAGCCGAGTCTCCCGAGACGAAGTCTGCCCGGAACCGGGTGGGTGACCTGACGGCGCAGCTGGCGCGCATCGTCGACGCGGCGCGTCTCTTGCGCGAGGCGACAGAGCGCGACCGAACGCGCCTCTCCGGGGAGGCATCGAGCGATGCCGGCAACATGGAGAATCCGGTCAAGCAAGCCCGCGATGCTCTCCGGTGGAAGGAGCGCGTTCCCATGACGGCAGCGGCCCGTCCCATCTGCGGCTCGGCCGAGAACTACATCGTCCTGACGGAATCGGACGTCGTCGACAACTGCATCTCCGGGTTACGCCGGGAGATCGCGGCCGCGGTGGACGAAATGCATCACGCCAGCGGACAGGACGAGGATGCCGCGGCTCTGGCCGACCGCCTGAAGCAGCGGCGCGTTCGCATCATCAAGCGAGGCGTCGTGATCGCCAACCGGCGCATGAAAGATGCCGCCGGATTGGCCGACAAAATCGCGGCCGCGAAGGATGCAAAGGATCGCGATCCGCTCGTGGCACTGAAAGCCGAGGCTGACGCGGACGTGGTGCTGCTGACGGAGATCGCCGTCGATCCCAACGCAGAACAGGCCTGCATCGATGATCTTTTTGCACACCTCGACATTACGAACACGAGGTTCATCACGCGATGTCTGACGGCGTTGTCTCGCAAGGTTCGGGACCTGCGTGCCGCGGACACGAGGATGATGTGCAAGGCCGATCGCAAACTCCACCGCGAAGAGCTTGCACGCTATGAAGCCGAGTGGGCTCGATTCGAAGAAGCAGGGCGCCGGATGGCCGTCCTGAGAGGCCAGGATCTGGCTGACGCGACGAGAAAGCACGACGCCGCGACGACGGATGCCGACAAGGCCCGGTACGATCAGCAACAGAAGGTGGCCACCGCCGATCTCGACAGCCTTCGCAAATTCGTCATCATCCCGAACGAGGACCCACAGACCGAGTACGCCGACTATGAACAATGGTTCATGAAGATGTCCGGCGGGTTCGAGTACGTTGGCGCCAGTAACGCGTTTGCGAAGGGGTTCCCGCAGATCAGTGCGACGATCGGTTTCCTCTATCCGCGCAGCTTGATCCCGGCAACCTCCAGCAGCTGGCGTTACTGGGGATACGGCGACTACACCACCTTCACGATCGCGCTCACCAACTCGGGAGAGGCGAAGCCGACGTCGTTGCCGCCGATCTTCGCTTCTGGCTCGTCCACGCCAGCATCGGCAATGAGGCCGCGCGCTCTCGACGAGGGCGATCCTGCAACCACCACGAATTCCGATACGGTGGTCGACAACCAGCTCAAGCGGGCGTTGGAGTTCGAACTGCAATCGTTCCATCCAATATGGCGCAACGATTTTCAGGTGGAGAATCCGCGCCTGAGAACGACGGTGGGGCCGATGATCATCATCGGCGGCCGGAAACTTGACGATGAGTCATTCGTTCACCAGCGGATTTATGCGGGAGTGCGCACCGCCCGCAGTCCCGATACGTTTGCGGATTTGCTCTATGGCCGTACCGGAGGTCTGCGCTCTCACCGATTGGAGGCTCGCGGTCAATACGCATTCCCGCATGCCTTCAAGAACAACGCACGCCTTTCCGTCGGCGCGGTCGGAAACTTCGGCTTCAACAAGCGGAAGTTCGAATCGTGTGAGGAGGCCTCCCCACATTGCCGTCTCGAGGAGAAGGACGTCATCAAGTTCTATCTCTCCTATGACGTCGACACCACTGGATTGCTGAGCCTTCTCGGCCTCGACCAGAAGCCGAAGCCTACGACTCCATGATCCCCAGCCGCACCCTTCGAAGTGCCTCGCTCAATGGTCGATCCGCGAAGAGCGGATCGACCAGGGCGCGGACACGGCGATAGAGACCGGCGCTGCCGGTGCCGAGGTAGGTTGCGATCTCGGCGCTGCGCCCGGAGACGGCGGCCTCGAAGGCCGTCGCCTGCGTTTCGGCGTCGGCGAGGTTGTGGGCCTCGGGGACGCCGTTCATCATCGCCACGCGCCATTCGACGGCTTGCGCGGCGACGATCAGCTCGATGGCCAGGACGCTCTGGACGTTGCCGAGGATGGTGCGCATCTTCCTCGCCGCGTGCGTCGACATCGATACATGATCCTCGGCGTTCGCTCCTGTCGGAATCGAATCGACGGAGGCGGGGTGGGACAGGACTTTGTTCTCGGAAACGAGCGACGCGGCGGTGTACTGCGTGATCATCAATCCCGAGTTCACGCCGGGACGCGTGGTGAGGTTCGACGGCAGGCCGCGATTGTGGTCGCAGTCGAGAAGCGTCTGCGTGCGGCGCTCGGAGATGTTCCCCAGCTCGGCCAGGGCGATGCTGAGAAAGTCGGCGGCGAGGGCGATCGGCTGGCCGTGGAAGTTGCCGGCGGAGTAGGCCAGGCGTTCGTCGCCGCGATAGCCGGCGGGCCAGTTGTCGCGGAACTGGATGTCGAAGGGCTCGGACTCGCCGTCGAAGAAAAGCGGATTGTCCGTTGCGGCATTGATCTCGCGCTCGGCCACGTCGCGCGCGTAGCGGATGGCGGCGCGCGAGGCACCGTGCACCTGCGGCGCGCAACGCAGCGAATACGGATCCTGCACCGCGCCGGCGCGCTCGACGAGTTTGCTGCCGTCGATCTGATCACGCATGCGCGCCGCGCTGGCGATCTGGCCGGCGTGGCCGCGCGCGGCATGGACTTTCGGATCGAGCGCGCGGGCACAGCCGCCCATCGCTTCGAGCGTGAGCGCGGCCGCAGAGTCGGCGAGATCAGCAAGGCGCTCTGCGTCGGCGACGCCGAAGGCGAGCATCGAGGCGGAGAAGTTGACGCCATTGACCAGCGCCAGCCCTTCCTTGAACGTCGGTTTGATCTCGTCGGCAGTGAGCCCTGGGAGCGCGGGCGTCCCGCCCGCATTCATCGCGCCGACTGTGCCAAGAACGGCGGGCGGGACGCCCGCGCTCCCAGGGAGGCCAGTTTCAGAAAGGGCCGCCGGTAGCTCCGACGCATCGCGCATCTCCGTCGAGCCGGCGATGTAGAAACGTCCCGCCCCCAGCAGCGTCGCGAAGGTATGTGAGAGCGGACAGAGATCGCCGCTGGCGCCGACCGAGCCGCGAAGCGGCACGAGCGGAATCACGCCGCGGTTGAGCATGGCCTGGAGAACGTCGACGAGCTTCCTTCGTACGCCGGAATGCCCCTGGAGAAACGAATTGAGTCGTGTGGCCAGCACCGCGCGCACGACATCGGCGGGAAAGTAATTCGACAGATCGTCAGGATCGCAGTTCTCGCCGGCGCCGACGGAGTGCGAGAGCAGCAGATTGCGCTGGAGCTGCTCGAGATCGGCCGGAGCGATCGGTTTGTCTTTGAACTCGCCGAAGCCGGTGGTGACGCCGTACTCAGTCGCCGCCGGCTCACCGGCTTCCCAGGCGCGGCGGTAATTCTCGACGATCCTGGCGATGAGCTGCTCGCCCGCGGCCACGCGCGCGTCCGTCGACGGATCGATCTCCACCCGCGCGCCGCCGCGCGCGATGCGAATGAGTTGCTCGATCGTGAGGGAGGCGCAGTCGAGGAGGATGGTGTCGCTCATTTGGTTGGCGGGGTTTCAAGTTCAGCGAGCAATTCACGGATCCCCTCAACCAGCCTCTCCCGGGGAATCGTCGTCTGCCCCGGACGCTCTGCCAGCCACTTGCTCCGGTCGTCGAGCATCGCTGCTTTCGCGCGGCCGGCGGCCATGTTCTTGACGGTGACGATGCCCTGCGCCTGTTCGTTCGAGCCGCAGAGGATGGCCAGCGGGATGTCGTACTGGTCGGCGTACTCGAGCTGTTTGCCGAGTCGCTTGGCGGTGCCGATGTAAAACTCGGTCGGGATGCCGGCGCGGCGCAGCTCCCAGGTCATCTGCAGGTAATCGTCGGTGAGCGATTTGTCCATGTTCGTGACCAGCACGCGTGCGGTCGCTTTTCTGGTGTCGACGCGGCCGAGGTGGGCGAGAGCGGCGAGCAGTCGATCGACGCCGATCGACGCGCCGACCGCGGGGATCGCTTCGCCGAGGAAGCGCATCACAAGGCCGTCGTAGCGGCCACCGCCGAAGACAGAGCCGAACTGCGGCGCGTCGAGGAGAATCGCTTCGAAGACAGGGCCGGTGTAGTAGGCCAGGCCGCGGGCGATGGAAAGATCGAGGGAGACGCGGTCGTCGTCGTAGCCGAGGGCGTAGAGGTGATTCGAAATCCGTTCGATGACGTCGATCTGCGCGGCGGCATGGTCGAGTCCGGAGAAAAGCTCGCGGAGTTTGCCGGCAACCTCGCGCCGCGAATCCGACTTGATGTCGAGGAAGCGCTTGATGCGGTCGACTTGGTCGGCGGAGAGGCCGACGCCGCGAATGGTGTCGCCCGACTCGTCCTTGTAGCCGTTCATCAGCTCGCGCGAGACCTTGTCGAGGCCGACTTTGTCGAGCTTGTCGAGAACGCGGAACACGTCGACGCCCTGTTCCGCGCCGATGCCGGCGAAATCGAGGAGCAGATTCAGGACCGCGCGGCTGGAGAAGCGCACCAGATATTTGCCGACTTCGAGCGACGACAGCGTGTCGCACATCCCGGCGATGATCTCGGTGTCGGCGACCTCGGAGACGACACCGACGGAATCGAGATCGAACTGCGTGAACTCGCGATACCGGCCCTTGTCCGGCTTGTCGGCGCGCCAGACCGGCGAGACCTGGTAGCGGCGGAAAGGACGCGGCAGATCGGCGTACTGCGCGATGACGCGCGCCAGCGGTACGGTCAGATCGAAACGCAAACCGAGCGCTTCGTTCTCGGGATTGGTGACGCGGAAGATCGATTGCTGCGCTTCCTGCCCCGCGCTGCCGGAGAGGACGTCGAGGAACTCGATGGCTGGCGTGCTGAGGGGAACGAATCCGTAGAGCTCGTAGACGTGGCGGATCGTATCGATCATCGACTGCCGCGCCAGCATCTGGTCGGGCAGGAGGTCACGCAGACCACGGGAGACTCTGGGTTCGACGGTATCGGTCATTCGGCGGGGGTCCTTGGTACCGAGGGCCGGGATCGAACCGGCGACCCCCAGATCCACAATCTGGTGCTCTAACCAACTGAGCTACCTCGGCACAGGACGCGGAATGATACTCAGAAACCACCTGAGGCGCGAGTGAGAACACCGCCTCGGCGGAATGCATTCTGGGAGGTCTGACTCCGGGAGGTTCCACGAGAAGTAGAGGTTTGCATGGATGGGGGATTTCCGAGGTAGCCTCGGGATGTGAGCATGCTGAAGGCTGAACACAAGCGATTGCTCAACGATCGCGGAGCGGAAGCAGCGCGAGAGATGGCGCTACTTTGGCTGGTCTTTTCAGCACTCGATGCGTTGCTCGGAGGCCGCTTGACTCTTCTGTGGCTGGCGATGAATATCGTCGGCTGCGTGGCAGTTTGGCTTTTCGGAATCTATATGGAGATTGTCGCGAAGGAGAAGCTATGAATCCGACGTTCTATTCGATGGTTCCATTCGTGGCTTTCGCCGCTTTTCTGTTCGTTCTTGGACTCTGGACAACTCATGGCATCCGCAAGGAGGCTGCTGCGAAGCGCGCAGCGGGTTTCGCTGCATCGTCAAATGAATCGCAGCCCCGATCGGAGCGTGAATGATTGATATCAATCCGATGTACTACGGAACGTTTGCGTACCTGGCGTTCTCCAGCTTCTTTGTCATCGGCGGCCTATGGCTCGTGCATGGCATCAAGAAGGACCGGCGCAAACGAGAGGCAATCGGCTTCATCACCGCGGAACCGGAATCTCGCTCACGATCCGCTGAATGAAGCGGTGTTCCGGTGTCATGTCCCCGCGCAGCAGGCGGCGGTCTTTCATCACGATGCGATGCGAGAGCACCGGGCCAGCCAGGCGCTTTACGTCTTCCGGGATCACGAAATCGCGGCCGTTTACCATCGCCAGCGCCTGACACGCTTTGAAATACGTCAGCGCGCCGCGCGTCGAAACCCCCAGCGCTGCCTCCTGATGCGCGCGCGTCGTGTGAACGATCGTCATCAGATAATCGACCAGCGATTCGTTCACGTGGATCGTGGCCACCTGCTCCTGCAGGTCGCGCACTTCCTGCGCTTCCAGCACCGGCTCGAGATGCTCCAGCGCATCGTGCGCGCCGCCGGAGCGGAGCAGTTTCTTCTCGTCGGTCGTGTTTGGGTAGCCGATGGTCAGCTTCATCAGGAAGCGATCGAGCTGCGACTCGGGCAGCGGATACGTCCCCACATGCTCGATCGGATTCTGCGTCGCCAGGACCAGAAACGGATCGGGGAGCGGCAGGCGCTTCTTTTCGATCGAGATCATCCCCTCGCTCATCGCTTCGAGTAGCGCTGACTGCGACTTTGGCGTAGCGCGATTGATCTCGTCGGCCAGCAGGATGTTGGTGAAGACCGGCCCGGAGATGAACTCGAACTCCTGCGCGTCCTGGTTGTAGATCGTCACGCCGACGATGTCCGCCGGCAGCAGATCGCTGGTGAACTGGATGCGCTGAAACGACAGCGACAGCGATCGCGCCAGCGCATGCGCCAGCGTGGTTTTGCCGACGCCGGGTACGTCTTCGAGGAGGATATGCCCCTTCGCCAGCAGCGCGGCGATGCAGAACTGCACCACCTCGCTCTTGCCGCGGATCACGCGCTCCACGTTCGCCTGCAGTGCGGCGATCTTCTCGAACGTCTGATGGCGCGGAACGGGCTGCGTGGTCATTTCAGAGTAGCTCGCTGCAACAGGCATGGCGGTCACGTCATTTCGACGGTAGGCAGTTGGTAAGGTTTCAGCCGATCAGCGCGCGGCGAAGCATTCGTCTCGTATGTTTTGGCTGAGCCTTTGGCAACCGACGCTGCCGGCCGGGCCGGCTCACAGCTTCTTGTAATTCGGCCCGCCGCCGCCCTCGGGTGGAACCCACGTGATCACCTGATAGGGATCCATGATGTCGCACGTCTTGCAGTGGAAGCAGTTCGTGAAATTGAGGAACGGCACCTTGCCGCGCCCGTCCGCGGTCGGCTGCGGCTCGTAGACCTGCGCGGGACAGAAGTGGAAGCACGGATTCCCGAACTCCTCGGTGCAGCGGGTGATGCAGACTTCCGTATCCGCGATCAGCAGATGCGCCGGCTGATTCTCCTCGTGCAGCACGCCGCCGTTGTAGACGTCGGTGACCTTGTCGAACGTCAGCACGCCGTCGAACTTCATCTTCTCCGGCGGATGCGGATGCTCGTCGCGGAAGTAGTGCTGGATGCGCTCCATCCGTTCGTGGCCGGCGTGTCCATCGAGACGGTTCATCACGCCGTAACCGCGGCCGCCGGTGACGATACCCAATCCCGCGTTGATCAGTCCCGCGAGCTGCCCGTACTCGAAGGCCTGATGGAAATTGCGCTGCTGCCACAGCTCTTCGCGCGCCCACGAAGCCTCGAACATCGCCTCGTACTCGCCGAGCTGCGTGGCCGAATAGTCCTCGTTAAGCAGGGCGTGGAACGCCGCCTCCGCCGCCATCGCGCCTGATTTGATGCCGAGGTGGATGCCCTTGAGACGAGCGCCATTGAGATAGCCGGCGGAATCACCGGTGATGAGAAAGCCCTCCCCGAACATCTTCGGCATCGAGAAGTAGCCGCCCTCGGGGATCGCCTTCGCGCCGGCGCTGATCATCGTCCCGCCTTCGAGCAGCGGCCGGATCGAGGGGTGCAGCTTGTAGCGCTGGAACTCGTGATGCGGATCGAGCGTCGGGTTCCGGTAATCGAGACCGACCACCAGGCCGATGTCGACGATGTTGTCCTTCATCCCGTAGATGAAACCGCCTCCGAAGGTATCGCCATCGAGCGGCCAGCCGAGCGTGTGAACCACGCGGCCTGCTTCGAAGCGATCGTCCGGAAGCTGCCACAGCTCCTTCACGCCGACCGAATAGACCTGCGGATTCTTTCCCGCGTACAGATCGAACATGCCGGCCAGCTGTTTCGTCAGCGTGCCGCGCGGCCCCTCGGCGAGGATGGTGACTTTCGCGCGGATGTCGACACCCGGCTCGAAGTTCGCCTTCGGCTGCCCGTTCTTGTCGATCCCCTTGTCGCCCGTGCGGACGCCGATCACGCGGCCGTTCTCGACCAGCACGCGCGAGGCGGCAAACTCGGCGAAAAGATCGACGCCCATGTCGCCGACGATCGGCGCCATCCAGCGGACGAATTCGCCGAGCGAGATCACATAGTTGCCATGGTTCTGCAGCGGCGGCGGCATGAGCGGCGCCGCGATCTTGAGTTTCTCGAAGAGGTACCAGAAGGCATCGTCGGTGACCGGCGACTCGATCGGGCAGCCGCGCTCCAGCCAGTCGGGCATCAGCTCGGTGATGCCGCGCGGATCCATGACCGCGCCGGAGATGCCGTGCGACCCGATCTCTTTGCCCTTCTCGAGGACGGCGATGGAGATGTCGCGCTTCTCTTCGCTCGATTCGTTGTGCGCCTTGACCAGTTCCGCGAGCCGGTACGCGGCGGCGAGACCGGCAGGTCCGGCCCCGACGATCACGACATCGACCTCGAGGGTCTCGCGCTCGATGCCGGGAAGTTCAGCCATGCATGCTCCTTGACGGTTGCAAAGTCGCGGCATTCTAGCAGTGGAGCGCCAGCGTCCTCGGTGTGCCGCTTCGCTGCTATTCTTATCCCCCGCGTCCGATGCTCCATTACGCCGCCCCGCTCCTCCTGGTCTTCATCGCCAGCGCGATCACTTCCTTCATCACCACCGCGGCGGTGAAGCGGATTGCGGAGGAAGTGGGCGCCATCGATCATCCCAACGCCCGGAAGATGCACATCGAAGCCACGCCGCGGATGGGAGGGCTGGCCATCATCTTCGGCTTCGGTTTTCCGCTCATGCTCCTGGCGGCGAATGCGCACGCCGCCGAGCTGGTTTCGAAAAACCTCTCGTACCTTTTCGCCGTGCTGGCCAGCGGCTCACTCATCGTCGGCCTCGGCGTGTACGACGACATCCTCGGTTCCGATGCGCCGAAGAAGTTCCTGGTGCAGACCGCTGCGGCCACCATTCTGGTCAGCTTCGGCATTCACTTCTCGTTCATTTCGATCGGCGGAATCAACATCCAGCTCGGGATGCTCGGCCCGGTGGTCTCGGTGATCTGGATCGTGTTCGTGATCAACGCCGTCAACTTTATCGACGGCATCGACTCGCTGGCCACGCTGGTGGCCATCACCATCGCCGTGGCCTTCGGCGTGATCGCCTGGCTCCGCGCCGACGTCTTCTCCATCGTCATCATGACCGCGCTGGCCGGAAGCCTGATCGGCTTCTACCGCTGGAACCGGCCGCCCGCGAAAATCTTCATGGGCGACAGCGGCAGTCTCTTCATCGGTCTGCTGCTGGCCGCGTGTTCGATCGCCCGTCCGATCAAATCGCCGACGGCGCTCATCGTCGGCGGTCCGATGCTGGCGCTGGCGCTGCCGGTGCTGGACACGCTGATCGTGATGAAGCAGCGCTTCGGCGCGGAGGTCGGCCTCGGCGCGCGCGTGATGCGGATGTTCAACGCCGACCGCCGCCACTTCCATCACGTGCTCGTCGAGAAGTACGGCAGCATCAACAAGGCTATCTTCTCCATCTGGATCATCACGCTGCTCTTTGCGGCGTCCGCTGTCCTGACCGTGATCGACGAATGGAAGCTGGCCGGCTACGTGGCCGGATTCGCCGGTCTCGTCGGGATGGTTTTTCTTCGCTACTGGTTCCGGCGCGAGGCCTTGCGCGCGCCGGTCGAACGGCAGGCCTGACCGGAGATGTGCGGGATCGCCGCGTTGTTTTCCTATCGCTCCGCCGCGCCCGCCGTCGATCGCGGTGAGATCGAGGCCATCACCGAGCGGATGCGGCCGCGTGGCCCCGATGCCGGCGGCACCTGGATCTCTCCCGATTCCCGCGTGGCCCTCGGCGCGCGGCGTCTGGCGATCATCGATCTGACCGACGAAGGGACGCAGCCGATGGCCGACGCCGACGGTGAGCTCCGCATCGTTTTCAACGGCGAGATCTACAACTATCGCGAGTTGCGCGCGCGGCTCGAACGCCTCGGCGCGCGCTTTCACTCGACGACCGACACCGAGGTGTTGTTGCAGCTCTATCGGCACGACGGCGCGAACATGGTGGAGCTGCTGCGCGGCATGTTCGCCTTCGCCATCTGGGATCCGCGCATGCGCCGGATGTTCGTCGCCCGCGACCCGTACGGCATCAAGCCGCTCTACATCGCCGATGACGGCCACACCTTCCGCGCCGCGTCGACCATCAAAGCGCTCCTCGCGGGCGGGCGTGTGGGGCGGGCGCGCGATCTCGCCGGCGAGGCCGGTTTCTGGCTGATGGGAAGCGTCCCCGAGCCGCACACGATCTTCGAATCGATCCGCGCCGTCGAAGCGGGGACGTCGCTCTTCGTCGATGAGCGTGGGATTCACGACGTCCGGCGCCACTATTCGATCGCGGCGACATTGTTGCGTGGCGCGCATGACGTCGCCGCCGCACGGCTCGTTCATCCTCCGACGATGCTGCGCGAGCTGGTCGCCGATTCGCTCCGCCACCATCTCGTCTCCGATGTCCCGGTCGGCGCCTTCCTCTCCTCCGGCATCGACTCCTCCGCGCTGGTCGCGCTGGCCACGGAAGCGAATGGCCAGCCGCTGCGAACGGTGACGCTGCGATTCGAGGAGTTTCTCGGCCAGCAGTCCGACGAGGCGCCGCTGGCCGAGCGCTTCGCACGCCAGCTCGGTTCCGATCACGCCACGCGCCTGGTGACACGCGACGAATTCAACGCCGACCTGCCGCGGCTCTTCGACGCGATGGATCAGCCCACCATCGACGGCACCAACACCTGGTTCGTCAGCAAGGCGGCCGCGGAGCGGGGCCTGAAAGTCTCCATCTCCGGACTCGGCGGCGACGAATTGTTCGGAAGCTATCCCTCCTTTCGCGACCTGCCGCGGATCGTGCGCACATCGCGGCTGCCCTTCGCCGCCGCCGCGGCGAGCCGTCTCGCGCGCAGCCCGAAAGCGACGGCGATGGGACGTTACGGCAGTACGTGGGCCGGCGCGTATCTGCTCAAGCGCGGACTTTTTCTCCCCGACGATCTGCCGGCGCTGATGAGCGCGGAGAACGCGCGGGAAGGGCTTGAGCGTCTGGCGATGATCGACCACATCGCCGCGACCATCGATCCCGATCCGGGTACGCCGTTCGGCCGCGTAGCCGCGCTCGAGGCCTCGCTCTACATGCGCAACCAACTCCTGCGTGACACCGATTGGGCCAGCATGGCCCACTCGCTCGAAGTGCGCACGCCGCTGGTCGACGCCACGCTCCTCCGCCAGATCGCGCCGCTGCTCATGGTCGAAAAGCAGCGCTGCAAACGCCATTTCGCCGAAAGCCCGCGCACTCCGTTGCCGGCCTGGCTGGCCGGCCGGAAGAAGACCGGCTTCAGCGTGCCGCTCAAGGAGTGGATGCAACTGCGGCCCGACGGAACCTCGACGCGCATGCGGAGCTGGGCCCGGATCGTCATGGAGCGCTGGTCGTGAGGATCCTTCACGCCGGTACCGACTCTTTCGGCGGCTACGGCGGCATCGCCCTTTACAACCGCGAGCTGATCGCGGCGATGGCTTCGCATCCCTCGGTCGATGAAGTCGTGGTGGTGCCCCGCATCATCGTCGGCGCGCTCGAACCGCTCCCGGAAAAAGTAACGTTCGTTACTAAAGCCGCACGCGGCCGCCTGGCCTTTCTGAACGCGCTGCGGGAAGTGCGGGGCGGCTTCGATCTGGTTGTCTGCGCGCACGTGAACCTCCTGCCGATCGTACGGATGATCGCCAGGCATCCGCTGCTGATGATCTACGGCATCGAGGCGTGGAAGCCGCTGCGCGATCCTCTGTCCAACCGTCTGCTGCGCAATGTCCGCAGCGTCGTCTCCATCAGCGATGTGACCCTCGATCGGTTCACCGGCTGGTCGCACTACCACGGGCCGTCGCTCCTCCTGCCCAATTCGATTCGCGCCGAGTGGTACGGCATTCGTCCGAAGAATCGGAACCTCGTCGCGCGCTACGGTCTCGAGGGCAAGCGCGTGCTGATGACCCTTGGCCGCGTCGTCGCCGCCGAGCGCTACAAGGGATTCGACGAAGTGCTCGAAGTCCTGCCCGATCTCGATGCCGACATCTCCTACCTGATCGCCGGCGGCGGAAACGACGTCCCGCGCCTGAAGCGGAAGGCGGCCGTGCTCGGCGTGGAGGATCGCGTAGTCTTCACCGGCCTTTTCCCCGAGGAGGAGAAGACGGATCTCTACAACCTGGCGGACGTTTACGTGATGCCGAGCCGCGGTGAGGGGTTCGGCTTCGTCTTTCTCGAAGCGATGGCGTGCGGCGTTCCCGTCATCGCCAGCCGGCTCGATGGCGGACGCGAGGCCGTTCGTCAGGGCCAGCTCGGGCGGCTGGTCGATCCTACCAATCGCATGGAGATCCGCATGGCCATTCGCGATGCTCTCGACACCGGTCCCAAGCGAATCCCCGAGGGACTCGACTACTTCAGCTACGCAGAATTCGAGCAACGTACGCACGCCATCATCGACGCGCTCGCCGCCAATGCATGACAATGGGCGCGTGAAGCGCGCGTTGATCTTCGGGGTGTCGGGACAAGATGGCGCCTACCTCTCGCGTCTCCTCATCGGACGCGGCTACGAAGTGCATGGCGCCTCGCGCGACGCCGAATCGCAATCCTTCCGCCGCCTCGACATCCTCGGCATCCGCGATCGGGTGATCACGCACTCCGCGGCCGCGCGCGATTTCCGCCAGCTGCTGCAGCTGATCGACAGCATCCGTCCCGACGAGATCTACAACCTGGCCGGCCAGAGCTCGGTGGCGCTCTCGTTCTCGCAGCCGGTCGAGACGATGGACAGCATCGCCCAGGCCACGCTGGTGATGCTCGAAGTGATCCGCTATCTGAAGCTGCCGGTGCGCCTCTACAACTCCGCCTCCAGCGAATGCTTCGGCGAAGTGACGCCCGGCGACGCCAGCGACGAATCGACGCCGTTCTTCCCGCGCAGCCCGTACGCCACGGCGAAAGCGGCCGCGTTCTGGACGACTGCGAATTACCGCGAGGCCTACGGCATTTATGCATGCTCCGGCATCCTCTTCAATCACGAGTCGCCGCTGCGCTCCGAGCGCTTCGTGACCAAAAAGATCTTCGCCGCCGCCGCCGAAATCGCCGCCGGAAAGCGCGCGCGCCTCACCCTCGGCCGCCTCGACGTCTCCCGCGACTGGGGTTACGCCCCCGAATACGTCGAAGCGATGTGGCGCATGCTCCAGCAGGACCAGCCGCAGGATTTCGTCATCGCCACCGGCGAAAGCCACACGCTGGAAGAGCTGACCGCCGCCGCCTTCGCCTGCTTCAACCTCGACTGGCACGACCACGTCGACGTCGATCCGTCGCTCTACCGCGCCTCCGAGATCGCCTACAGCCGCGGCAATCCGGAGAAGAGCCGGAGGTTGCTCGGGTGGGAAGCGACGACGAAGTTCGATGCTCTGGTATCGATCCTCGCCGGAAAAAACTGAGACGGGCCGCGGCTTTTCTCCGCGTCTCCGCGTCTCCGCGTGAGAAACTAAAATCGATTGCACACCGTCATCAAGCCCCGTCGCGGACTCGCACAGTTGGATCTCGCCGAGGTCTGGCAGGCGCGTGAACTGCTGGGGTTTCTGGCGTGGCGCGACATCACCGTCCGGTACAAACAGACCTCCATCGGCGTGATGTGGGCGTTCATCCGGCCGTTTCTGACGATGATCATCTTCAGCGTCGTCTTCGGGCACATTGCCAAGCTGCCTTCGGATCATGTGCCGTATGCGGTGCTCACCTTCACGGCGCTGCTGCCGTGGCAGTTTTTCGCCACCGCATTCGCGGATGCCGCGAACGCCGTCGTCGGCAACGGCTACATGATCACCAAGATCTACTTCCCGCGGCTGATTCTGCCGCTGGCGTCGATCGCGGTGGGGATCGCCGACTTCCTGGTGTCGTTCGTGCTCCTCATCTTCATGATGATCGGGTACCGGATGCAGCCGACGTGGCGCGTCCTGGCGCTGCCGCTCTTCTTCGCGCTCTGCCTCGTCTTCACCATCGGCCTCGGACTCTGGACCGCGGCGCTGTACGTGAAGTATCGCGACATGCGGCACCTCATCCCGTTTCTCACGCAGTTCGGCATGTACGTTTCGCCGGTGGCGTTCAGCAGCAGCATCGTGCCGGCGAAGTGGCGGTTTCTCTATTCTCTGAATCCGATGGTGGCCGTGATCGACGGCTTTCGCTGGTCGCTTCTCGGCACGACGCAGTTGTACGTGCCCGGCCTGATCGCGGGAACGGCGATGTCGATCGTGCTGCTGGTGGGCGCCGTCTTCTACTTCAAGCAGACCGAACGTGTGTTCGCGGACGTGATGTGATGAGCGACGTCATCATTGCCGAGGGAGTGAGCAAGTCGTATCGCCTCGGCGAGCAAACGACGGCGTACAACCTTTTCCGCGAGCGCATCGTGCAGGTGTTCAAGTCGTCGTTCGCGGCGCGCCCGAAACCGGCGAACGAATTCTGGGCGCTCAAAGATGTCTCGTTCACGGTCAGTTCGGCGGAAGTCGTCGGCCTGATCGGAAAAAACGGCGCGGGCAAATCGACGTTGCTGAAGATCCTCAGCCGCATCACCGAGCCGGCGGAAGGACGCATCGATCTGCACGGCAAGGTGTCCAGCCTCCTCGAAGTCGGCATCGGCTTTCACCCCGAGCTGAGCGGGCGCGAGAACGTCTACCTCAACGGTGCCATCCTCGGCATGTCGCGCCGCGAGATCCGCCGCAAGTTCGACGAGATCGTCGAGTTCGCCGAGATCTCCAAGTTTCTCGACACGCCGGTCAAGCGCTACTCATCCGGTATGTACGTCCGTCTCGCGTTCGCCGTGGCCGCGCATCTGGAGCCGGACATCCTCATCGTCGATGAAGTGCTGGCTGTCGGCGACTCCGCGTTCCAGCAGAAATGCCTCGGCAAGATGCGCGATATCCGTTCCGAGGGACGCACGGTCATCGTCGTCAGCCACAACATGGCCACCGTGTCGTCGCTCTGCCAGCGCGTGATCTGGCTGGCCGACGGCAAGGTCAAGGCGGCGGGCGAGGCGCAGTCGATCATCCGGCAGTACCTGTCCGAGGGTGTCGAGAACGATTTCGTCTGGACGCCGCGGCATGGAGTGCTCAGCGCATTCGAGTACCACTCCGTCTCGATCGAATCGAGCGGCGCGACCGGCGGTGGCGAGGGTTTCCCCGCCAACGCGCCGATCGACGTCGTGTTCGACATTTCCATTCACGACAAGTTTCCCGCCGGACGAATCGAGATGCGCCTGCAGACCGATTCGGGCGACCTGCTGCTGACGTCGACCAGCGCCGATTCCACCGGCCAGGTAAATCACGAATGGACGCGCGGGCGGCACGAGCTGCGCTGCCGGATCCCGGCCGACTTCCTGATGCCGGGCCGCTACTTCATCACCATTACCGAGCCCTACGGCGGCTACGACATCGTCCGCGAAAACGTGCTCACGTTCTCGGTGACGGAAGAGGGGAGCCTGGCCGCACGCGACCAGCGCGCGGGAAAGATCGCGCCGCTGTTGTCCTGGGAGCGCGGGCGTCCCGCCCGCAGTTGAGCAGGATTTTGCCAAGAACTGCGGGCGGGACGCCCGCGCTCCCAGGCTCTACCTGCGATACCGCGCCCGCCACCAAGCCACGAACGACACCGGCAGGATCCGCCGCGCCGCGCCGCGCAGCTTGCCTTCGACGTAGCCCCGCATCCGCCACCATCGCGCGACGATCCGCGGTCCGGCGATGTGGGCCTTGAACGCCGGATTGCGCATCGACGGCTCTTCGCGCCATGCGCGCTCGATGGCCGCGCGCGCGCCGCCCCACGATTGGCGCGACATGGCGTTGCCGGCAACGAGCCAGTACGCCTCGGCGCGCTGATGCGGCGTCGTGGCGTTGGGATCGAAGTACGTGACCTCGTAGCGGTTGAGAATGCGCTCGAACAGCTCGTCCTTGTCGCGCTGGTAGCGGGATTCGGTCCGGCTTCCGGCTTCCTCATGTTGGCGCAATTGCGCCAGCACGTCCCGCAGGAGGTGGATGGGATTACGCTCCAGCAGCCGGAACCACATCTCCAGATCCTGTGTCGTCCGGTTCGATTCGTTGAATTTGCCGGCCTCCTCGAGCGCAGAGCGATGGATCATCAGTCCGCATCCGAAGACCCACGACGAAATCAGCTCCAATCCAGTTCGGACGACGCGGAGCGGCTCGTGATGTTCGCCGCGAACGTGGCCCTGCGCATCGATCAACTGGAAATCGCAGCCAACGATGCGCACGTTCGGATTGCGTTCGAGAAAGGCCAGTTGCGTCGCTGTCTTCGCCGGCAGGTAACGGTCATCGTGACTCAGCCAGCAGAACCACTCGCCGCGCATCTCGGCGATGCCGCGATTGAGCGCGGTCGAGACGCCGCCGTTCTCTTTCTCGATGAATCGGATCCGGTCGCCGTACGATCGCGCGATCTCCGCCGTTGCGCCGCCGTCGCGCGAGCCGTCGTTGACCACGATGACTTCGACATCGCTACTCATCTGCGCCAGCGCGCTGTCGATGGCCTCGCGGATGTAATTCGCGCCGTTGTAGACCGGGATGACGATGGAGACGCGCGGCATCAGTGCACGATCAGATGGAGTAGCTCATCACGATTTTCGCCACGATCTGCGACACGTTCGGCACTAGGTACTCCGCCGGCGGCGTCCAGGGCGATTTCATCAACGCGATTCCAACGGCCCGTTCGATGTCCGCGGCATCACCGCCACTGAGGATGTTGCTGCCGCACTCGATCGTCTCCGCGCGCTCGGTGACGTCGCGCAGCGTGACGTTCGGAACGCCGAAGATGCAGCACTCTTCCTGCACCGTGCCGCTGTCGCTCAGCACGCAGGCCGCCTCGATCTCGAGCCGCACGAAGTCGAAGAACCCGAGCGGCTTCATCACCCGGATGTTTTCGCCGAGGGTGATGCCGAAGTGCTGCAAACGGTCGAGCGTCCGCGGATGAAGGCTGATCAGCATCGGCAAACCGTGAGCCTCGGCCACGCGCTCGAGCGCGGTCACGAATCCGCGCAGCCGTTCTTCTCCGTCGACGTTCTCCACGCGATGCAGCGTGGCCAGGAAGAAGCTCTGCGGCGTCACCGACATCCGCGACATCACATCCGAGGCGTCGATCTGCGAGCGATAAAACTGCAGCACCTCGAAGATCGGATTGCCGGTCACCGCGATGTTTTTCCGGTCGAATCCCTCGGCCAGCAGATTCTCCTTGCTGCGATGGGTGTACGGCATCAGCACGTCGCTGCAGTTGTCGATGATGCGCCGGTTGATCTCCTCGGGGACGCGATCGTCGTAACAGCGGTTGCCCGCCTCCATGTGAAAGACCGGAATGCCGAGACGCGCCGCGCTGACGGCGGCAAGACCGCTGTTCGTGTCTCCTAAGATCACCACGCGGTCGGGCCGCTCGCGCGAGAAAACGTCGAACGACTTCTCGATGATCTGTCCCGCCTGCGCGCCGAACGAGCTCGCTTTGATTCCGAGATGAACGTCCGGCTGCCGCACCTGCAACTCGCGGAAAAAGACGTCGTTCAGGTTCTCGTCGTAGTTCTGTCCCGTGTGGACGACGATGTGTTGCGCGCTGCGATCGAGAAGCGGAATCACGCGGCTCAGCCGGATGATCTCGGGGCGCGTACCGAGCCAGGTGACGACTTTCATTTCGCGTTTCCCGCGGCCATGTACGGGGCCAGCGCCTTGCGGAGCGCCTCGCCTTCAAGGTTGACCTCGGACGATGAATACTCGCTGGTCAGCGCGGGAACGAACGACTCCTGCTCGCGCAGTTCCGGCAGCATCGGAAGGATCACGTAGTAATCGCCGCGGGCGACGGTGCGGTGACATTCCTCTTCCGACACCATGATCTCGTGTGTTTTCTCGCCGGGCCGGACGCCGGTCACTTTGATCGGGATATCGCGCCCATCGATCAGTGTCGAAGCCACGTCGACGATGCGCGCCGCGGGAACGTGCGGCACGTACGTCTCGCCCGCGCGCCCGCCCGCGATCGCCGCGAAGACCGTCTCCACCGCGCGATCGAGCGGCAGCAGGAAACGCGTCATCTCTTCCGTCGTAATCGTCACCGGCCCGCCGTGCGCGATCTGATCGAGAAAGAGCGGCACCACGGAGCCGCGCGAAGCGATCACGTTGCCGTAGCGAACGCAGACGAAGCGCGTGGACGGACACTCCAGGTTCGCCTCGGAGAAAATCCGCTCCATCAGCGCCTTGGTCATCCCCATCACGTTCACAGGTTTGCAGGCCTTGTCGGTGGAGATGCCGGCCACGGTCTCGACGCGCGCGCCGCTTTCGCGGATGGCCCGCACGATGTTGCCCGCGCCGAGGACGTTCGTCTGCACCGCCTCGATCGGGAAGTACTCGCACGACGGCACCTGCTTGAGCGCCGCGGCGTTGATGACCACGTCGGCGTCCTCGATGGCGGCGCGGACGGAGGCGTAATCGCGAACGTCGCCAATGCGAAAGCGCAGCAACTGCTGCGAGTTCGCGTAGATCACTTCATCGGTGGCCACGCTGCGATTGAGAAACGACAGCCGCATCTCGTTCTGCTTCGCTTCGTCGCGCGAGAACACCGTGACGCGCGCCGGCCGGCCGACGTCGCCGCGCAGCAGCGAGCGCACCATCGTTCCGCCGAGCGACCCGGTGCCGCCGGTGACCAGCACCCGTTTTCCGTCGAGGATCATTCCGTTTTTCTCCAGCGCTCGTAATGCGGCGACTCCGCCGCCAGCGCGGCGATCATCTCCGGCCATGACGGCGGCACCAGTCCCGTCGCCGACCGGAATCGGGTGGCATCGAGACTCCGATCGATCACGACGTTGTCGTCGGGAGTGATGGCCACGCCTGCATCGAACGCTTCATTCAGCATGACCAGGAGATCGTACTTGCTGATGGCCTCTGCCGCCACGTGATAAAGCCCGTGCAGGCCGGGATGCTGTTCGATCGCCGTGGCCAGCATGTTCGCGAGCGTGGTAGTGGTGACGCCGGGAAAGACAGCCTTGGTGAACCCGCGCACCGAACCGCCGCGATGGGAAAGGAACCACTCGACCAGCCCGTTCGCCGTCCGCAGCTCGCGTCCGATGATCGATGTCCGGATCGTCAAATGCGGCGAAGGCACTTCGCCGAGGAGCTTCGAGCGGCCGTAGAGATCCGTCGCATCGGGGAGATCATCCTCGGCGTAATCGCCACGCCTTCCCGCAAACACACAATCCGTCGAAATATGAATCATTCGCGCGCCCAACTCGGCACACGCGCGCGCGACGACATGCGGGAAGAGTGAATTCAGCGTGATCGACGCGATCGGATCGTGCGCCGCCGCCAGCTGCTTGACCACACCGATGCAATTGACCACCACCTCCGGCCGGATCTTCGCGATCAACCGCGTCGCGCCATCGAAATCGGCGGCATCGAATCCGTCGATCACGCGATCATCCTCGAACAGCGGCAGCGGCAAACGTGTGCGCACGGCCGCGCGGCAATCGAAGCGATCGCGGAAGACCTGCCACACTTTGTGGCCGAGCATTCCGCCCGCGCCAAGAATCAGAACACGCATCGGTCGCTAGGATACGTGGTCGGCACTTTACCTGCACCTCACAAAGAAACTCCCCAAACGTCTCCCTCAGCGTCTCAGATTTTCTGGTCAGTAACTGCACACTTCCCGGGTCAATCAACGCTCGCGTGGTCAATCGCGGACCACGACTTAACGGAGGAAAGATGAAGCTACGGTCTCTCTCGGTGTTCCTGGTGACTCTCGGATTCCTCGTCGCGACAAGCGCGCTCGCGCAGCAGAAGTCGATTCTCTTCGATGCAAAACATGCCCAGACCGCGGGCAACGCCGACTGGACCCTCGATGAAGACACGTGCGGCACGGCGCAGCGCTTTCCCACCCCCGACCAGGCGGGCATCACGTCGTCCACCGCCGAGACCTACTGGAACGGCGCGCATTCCGCGATGGGCGTCGACCTGGTGAAGAAAGGCTTCCACGTCGAAAGCCTGCCGCCCAGCGCGCGCATCAGCTACGGCGACGGAACGAATGCGCAGGACCTCAGCAACTACAACGTCTTCGTCATGCCCGAGCCGAACGTGGCACTGACGTCGGCGGAGATCACCGCCATCCGCAATTTCGTCTTCAACGGCGGCGGCCTGTTCATGATCGCCGACCACGCCGGCGCTGATCGCAACAACGACGGCATCGACGCCGCCGGCGTCTTCAATCTGCTGATGGGCAGCCCGAGCGTCTTCGGCATCACCTACAACGACAACTCCGCCGACAGCAACCTTGGGTGGTTCGACAACCATCCGGACGGCAACTTCACCACCGACACGAGCTCGCCGATCATCTGGACCGGCACCTACGGCGTCCCATCATCGACACGCGGCCTCGGCCTCTTCGGATCCTCATCGATGACGCTCAGCGGCGCCGCGAAAGGGCATGTGTGGAAGACCACGGTCACTCACGACACGTCGACAGGCGTGACCTACGCGACGTCAACGTACGGCACGGGGCGCGTTGCCGCCATCGCCGACTCGTCGGTCACCGAGGATGCCACGAACAGCTGCGGGCACTCGACGTTCCTCGGATACAACGATCCCAGCTACGACAACGGCCTGATGGTCGCCAACGGCATTGCCTGGCTGGCCAACGGCTCCGGAGGGGGTGGCGACACACAGGCGCCGGCCGTCTCGATCACCGCGCCCCTGAACGGCGCAACGGTGGTCGGGACGGTCGCAGTCAACGCCACCGCCTCGGATAACGTCGGCGTCACCAAGGTCGAGTTTTATCTCGACGGCGCTCTGAAATCGACCGACACCACCTCGCCGTATTCGTGGAGCTGGGACACGACCGCATCCAGCAACGGATCGCATTCGCTGACGGCGAAGGCCTACGACGCCGCGCTCAACGTCGGCACGTCGACCGCGGTCGGCGTCACCGTCAACAATCCCACCGGCACCGACATCTCCGGCTGGACGGTCACGCAGGCCAACGCCACGGTGGTCTACACCATACCGGCCGGTACGGTCATCCCGGCGAACGGCTACGTCGTCATCGGCCGCGATGCCACCAAGGCCGCGTTCGAAGCCTTCTGGGGCGTGACGCTCGGCTCCAATGTGATCTACCTGACCACCGCCGGCGCCTTCCCCCAGATCAACGGCAGCGAGAACTACACCCTCAAGAACGCCAGCGGCACGGTCATCGACGGCCCGACCATCTCGACGTCATCGAGCGCCAATCAAGATTTGCGCCGCATCGATCCCTGCACCGGCGCAGGCATCACCTCCAACTGGACCGTCGGCGTCACCACCCTCGCCAACCCCGGTAGCGGTGCCGGCGCCGGCTGCGCCAAAGGCGTCGTCATCAACGAATTCTCCGACGCCGCGGGCACGGGCAACTTCATCTACGAATTCGTAGAACTGCACAACGACAAGTAGTTTCGGCAGAGGACACGGAGAGCGTTCTCCGTGTCCTCTGTGTCTCTGTGGTTGAATGCCTCGAAAATGCCACCCGTCCTCCTGACCTGCGAGCGTCTCACCAAGTCCTACACCTCCCGCCCGCTCTTCGAAAACCTCTCCTTCTCCCTCTTCGAAGGCGATCATGTCGGCCTGGTCGGCCCCAACGGCTCCGGCAAATCGACGCTGATGAAAATTGTCGCCGGCGCCGAGGAGCCTGACTCCGGCAACCGCGCTGTCCGCAAAGGCGTCCGCATCGGCTACGTCCCGCAGGATCCCGTCTTCGCCCACGGCAAGACGATCGAAGAGGTTCTGCACGAAGGCCTGGAGAACGATCACATCCTCGACGAATACGACAAACAATCCCGCATCGCCATCGCCCTCGGCAAGTCCGGTTTCATGGACCGCACGCAGGACACGGCCACCCTCTCCGGCGGCTGGCGCAAACGCCTGGCCATCGCCCGCGAGCTGGCCCGAGAGCCCGATGTGATGCTGCTCGACGAGCCGACCAACCATCTCGACGTCGAAGCCATCCTCTGGCTCGAAGCGCTGCTGAAGTCCGAGCCGAAGGCCTTCGTCGTCGTCAGCCACGACCGCTACTTCCTCGAGAACACCGCCCGCCGGATGCTGGAACTGAATCGCGTTTATCCCGACGGCTTGCTCCAGGTCAACGGCCACTACTCGGACTTTCTGGAGCGCCGCGACGAGGTCCTGCGGAACGAGGCCGCGTATCAGGAAACGTTGGCCAACCTCGTCCGCCGCGAAGTCGAATGGCTCCGCCGCGGCCCGAAAGCGCGCACGACGAAGGCGAAGTCGCGCATCCAGAACGCCGAGGGGTTGATCGGTGAGCTATCGGAATCGCGATCGCGCAGCAACACAAGCACCGCCAAGATCGATTTCACCGCCTCGGAGCGCAAGACCAAACGCCTCTGGCTCGTCCGCGGCCTCCGCAAGCAGATGGGCGATCGCCTCCTCGTCGATGATCTCGACATCCTCCTCACCCCCGGTACCCGCCTCGGCATCCTCGGCCCCAACGGCTCCGGCAAAACCACGCTGTTGAGAACGATCGCCGGCGAGCTGACACCAGACGCCGGCACGATCGAAAAAGCCGAAAAACTCCGCATCGTCTACTTCGAACAAAACCGCGAAAGTCTCGACCCCACGCTGACCCTCAAACGCGCCCTCGCCCCCGAAGGCGACCAGGTCGTCTACCGCGACCGCCCCCTCCACGTAGCCTCGTGGGCCAAGCGCTTCCTCTTCCGCCCCGAACAACTCGAAACCTCCGTCTCCAAACTCTCCGGCGGCGAAAAAGCCCGCATCGTCCTCGCGAGGCTCATGCTCCAACCGGCGGATCTCCTAGTACTCGACGAGCCCACCAACGACCTCGACATCTCAACGCTCGAAGTCCTGGAAGACTCCCTATTGGATTTCCCCGGCGCCCTAGTCCTGGTAACCCACGACCGCTACCTAATCGACCGGGTCTCCACGGCCATCCTCGCCCTGGACGGAAAGGGATCCGCTGAATACTTCGCCGACTACACCCAATGGGAATCCAACCGCCCGCGCGTGAATACTCGCGACTCCGCCCCACCCCCTCCCAAACCACGAGCGAAACGCCTCTCCTACAAAGAGCAACGCGAATGGGATGGGATGGAGGCCACGGTCCACGCCGCCGAGGAACGCCTCGCCGCGGCGACAGCCGCCGCCCACGACCCCTCCATCGCCGCGGATGCCGCCACCCTCCAGCAACGCTTCGCCGAGGTCACCGCCGCGCAAGCGGAGGTGGATCGGCTGTACGCAAGGTGGGCGGAGTTGGAGCGTCGAACTACGGAATGAAAAGGTCACGGTGATCGGAACCGGCCTTTCGGGGCTCACCTCCGGTGTCGTGCTCGCGGAGTTCGGTTACGACGTGACGCTGTTCGCGGATGAGATTTTCGCGACGACTTCGGCGGTGGCGTGGGGCGATCCGGTATCCGGTCGGGCACAACTACCGGCATGGCGGCGCGGGATTTACGGTGTCGTGGGGATGCGCGCGCGAGGTGCTGCGGAAGATTGCGCGGGCGAGAGGATAAGTCCCCAAACGCGACCGAGGTACCATTACCAAGCATGACCCGCGACGACATCCTGGCGACGATTCACGCGAATGAGGCTCGCCTGCGTGAGCTGAGCGTGCGAGAGCTCGATCTGTTCGGATCGTTTGTGCGAGGTGACGCGACCGATGCCAGCGATATCGATTTTCTGGTCGAGTTCGAAGACAAGACGTTCGACAACTACCTCGATACGAAGGAGCTTCTGGAGACGCTGTTCGGCCGGAAGGTGGATCTTGTCATCAAGAGCAATATCAAGCCGCGCTTGCGCGACAGGATTCTGAGTGAGGCGGTTCGTGCAGCGTGATCCGCTCGTCTATCTCGACGACATTCTTCAGGCTTGCCGCAGCATTGAGAAATACACCGCCGATCTGACGTTTGGACAATTCGATGCCAATCAGATGGCAATCGACGCCGTAGTGAGGAACTTCCAGATCATCGGGGAAGCGTCGAAAAACATACCGGAGGAGTTGCGCGCACGGCTGCCAGAGGTTGACTGGCGAGGCATTGCCGGGTTTCGCGATGTACTCGTGCATCGTTACTTCGACATCGACCTCGATCTCACGTGGCAGATCATCCGCCAACGGGTCACTCCGCTTGCGGTAGCGATCGAGAGCTTCCTCAAGGCTGATTGACCGCCGATTCTTCAATCTTCACTGTCCCCGCATCCGCGTCTAGCGTTGCTCGCGCGCCGATAGGAAGGACCAACTTCTGCTCGATGTGGCCGAAGGAGAGGCCGGAGATCACCGGCACGGGGAGTGAGCCGAAGCGGTCTCGCAGGATTTCTTCGAGACTGAAGCTGGGCCCTTTTACGCCGCAGTCGCTGCAGCGGCCGAAGATGATGCCGGCTACTTTGTCGAACATGCCGCCGAGGGCGAGGGTGGTTAGCATGCGGTCGATGCGGTAGGGCTCTTCGTGGACGTCTTCGAGGAAGAGGATGGCGCCGGTGGGGTCGGGTTGGTAGGGGGTGCCCATCAGGGTGGCGATCATGGTCAGGTTGCCGCCGATCAGGGGGCCGGTGGCGGTGCCTTTGGTGATCTTGAGGATGCGGTTGGTGCGGTCGACCAGTTCGTTGGGCTTCTTCGATGGCGTTGGCAGGAGGCCGGCGGGTTCGGGCGTCATCACTACGCGGCGGAAGTTTTCCAGGGTGAAGGGGTCGTAGGTGGAGGCGCCTACGGGGCCGTGGAAGGTGATCAGGCCGGTTTTCTTGTGGACGGCGTTCAGGAGCGCGGTGATGTCGCTGTAGCCGATCAGGACCTTGGGCTTGCGTTTGATGAGGTCGTAGTCGAGATACGGCAGGACCCTCGGCGAGCCCCAGCCGCCGGTGTAGCAGACGACGCCGTTGACGGTGTCGTCGGCGAACATCTGGTTGATGTCGGCGGCACGGTCGCGATCGTGGCCGGCGAAGTAGCCCCATTTGTCGAAGGCGTGGGGGCCGATGACGACTTTGAAGCCGATCGCTTCCATCTGTTCTTTGGCGAACTGGATCTCGTCCGCTTCGAAGGCGGCGCTGGCGGGGAGGACCAGGCCGACGGTGTCGCCGGCGGCGGGGCGCTTCGGTTTGATCGCGGCCGGCGTGGGAGTGGCGGCGCTAAGGCGCGGCGATGCGGCGGCAGCGGCGGCGGTGACGGAGAGGCGGGCGAAATCGCGTCGGTTCAGCATGGGACGCGATTGTAGATGCGAGCGGAGCGGCGGCGCGGGCCGCCGCTCCGTCGTGAGATCAATGTTGCGACTTCATAGCGACAGCAGCGGCGATGGCCAGTGTCACAGCCAGGAGCAGCAATGCGTAGCCGCCTATTGCCGGGACGTCTTCGACAATGATGACTGTGGCGGTCGATGAGTTGTTCGACGGCACCGGGTCGATCTCGTTACTGGCGACAGTGACGACGTTGGCCATCACGCCGGCGACGTGCCCGGTTCCGTGGATGACGATGGTCGCCGTATCGCCGTTCAGCATTGTGCCGAGGCTGCAGGTGACGATGAGGTTGCCGCTGCAGGAGCCTTGGGTCGGCGTGACCGTGCCCAACGTGAAGTTTGACGGAAGTGGATCCCTGACGAAGACTCCGGTGGCGGTGCCGGGACCGTTGTTGGTAACGACGAGCGTGTAGTCGAACGACGTCTCCTCGACAGGCTGAGTGACTGATGCGGTCTTGACGATGGCCAGATCGACGGTCAAGGGGGCGGTGGTGCCGCCGTTGCCGGTGCTGTCGGTGTTATTGCTGCTGTTGGGATCGGGCTCAATGGCTGTGGCGGTAGCGCTATTGTCGAAGGCACCGACGGCGTTGATGGTGGACGTGATGTTGATGGTGACGTTCGTCCCCGCGGCCAGGGAGGCGATGGTGCAGGGGAGAGCGGCGCAACCGCCGCCTGTCACGCCGGTGATCGTGAGATGCGTCGGGGTGTCGGTGACCTGAACGTTGGTCGCGGTCGACGGGCCGGCGTTGGCGACGACGAGCGTGTAGCTTACGTTCTGGCCGGCGGTGAAGGGGCCGCTGGTGGTCCGGGTCTTCACCACCGACACGTCGGCGGAGGCGCCGGTGAGGCCGCCGTTACCGGTGCTGTCGGTGTTGTTGCCGGGATTCGGGTCGGGTTCTGTCGCCGAGGCGGTGGCGCTGTTGTCGAAGGCACCGACGGTAGTGATCGTGGCGGTGACGTTGATGGTGGCGTTCGCGCCGGAAGCGAGGCTGGCGATGGTGCAGGGAAGCGCCGCGCATCCGCCGCCGCTGACGTTGGTGATGGTCAGGTTCGCCGGCGTGTCGGTGACCTGGACGTTGGTCGCGGTCGAGGGACCGGCGTTTGCGACGACGAGCGTGTAGCTGATGGACTGGCCGGCGGTGAACGGCCCGCTGGTGATCAGGGTCTTGACCATGGAGACGTCGGCGGAGGTTGCGGCCGTGCCGCCGTTGCCGGCGCTGTCGGTGTTGTTGTTCGTATTCGGATCGAACTCCGTCGCCGCGACGGTGGCGGTGTTGTCGAATGCGCCGGCGGCATTGATGGTGGCGGTGACGTTGATGGTGACGTTCGCGCCCGAGGCGAGGGAGGCGATGGTGCAGGGGAGGGCGGCGCAACCGCCGCCGCTGACGTTGGTGATGGTCAGGTTGGCCGGCGTGTCCGTGACCTGCACGTTCGTTGCGGTCGACGGGCCGGCGTTGGCGACGACGAGCGTGTAGCTGATCGACTGGCCGGCGTTGAACGGGCTGCTGGTGATCAGCGTCTTCACCACTGAGACGTCGGCCGAGGCGACGGCGGTGCCGCCGTTGCCGGTGCTGTCGGTGTTGTTGCCCGGAACCGGGTCGGGCTCCGTCGCCGAAACGGTAGCGCTGTTATCGAAGGGGCCGGCGGCGGTGATGGTTGCGGTCACGTTGATGGTGGTGTTGGCGCCCGAGGCCAGGCTGGCCAGCGTGCAGGGGAGCGCGGCGCAACCGCCGCCGGTGACGCTGGTGATGGTCAGGTTCGCCGGCGTGTCGGTGACGTTGACGTTGGTCGCCGTCGACGGGCCGGCGTTGGCTATGAAGAGGGTGTAGCTGATCGACTGGCCGACGGCGAACGGCCCCGAGGTGATCAGCGTCTTCAGCACCGAGACGTCGGCGGAGGGGGCGGCGGTGCCGCCGTTGCCGGTGTTGTCGGTGTTGTTGCCGATGTTGGGATCGCTCTCGTTCGCCGACACCGTGGCGCTGTTGTTGAAGGCGCCCTGGGAGGCGATGGTGGCGGTGACGGTGATGGTGACGTTGGCGCCCGAGGCGAGGCTGGCAATGGTGCAGGGAAGGGCCGCGCAGCCGCCGCCGGTGACGTTAGTGATGGTCAGGTTCGACGGCGTGTCGGTGACCTGGATGTTGGTGGCGGTCGACGGGCCGGCGTTGGCAACCAGCAGCGTGAAGGTGATCGACTGGCCGTCGGTGAAGGGGCCGGCCGTCGTCAGCGTCTTGACCACGGACATGTCGGCGGATGCGGCGGCGGTGCCGCCGTTGCCGGTGTTGTCGGTGTTATTGCCGCTGTTCGGATCGGGCTCGTTGGCCGAGACGGTGGAGCTGTTGTCGAACGAGCCGGCGGCAGTGATGGTGGCGGTTACGTTGATGGTGACGTTGGCTCCCGAGGCCAGGCTGGCGATGGTGCAGGGAAGGGTCGCGCAGCCGCCGCCGCTGACGTTGGTGATGGATAGGTTCGATGGCGTGTCGGTGACCTGCACGTTCGTCGCGGTAGACGGGCCTGCGTTGGCGACGAAGAGCGTGTAGCTGATGCTCTGGCCGACGGTGAAGGGGCCGGCGGTAACCAGCGTTTTGACGACGGAGACATCGGCCGAGGCGCCGGTGAAGCCGCCGTTGCCGGTGTTGTCGGTGTTGTTGCCGGGATTCGGATCAGGCTCGGTGGCCGAGACCGTGGCGCTGTTGTCGAATGCGCCCGGCGCGGTGATCGTGGCGGTGACGGTGATGGTGGCGTTGCCGCCCGAGGCGATGCTGGCGATGGTGCAGGGGAGAGCGGCGCAGCCGCCGCCGGTGACGCTGGTGATGGAGAGGTTCGCCGGCGTGTCGGTGACCTGCACGTTCGTCGCCGTCGATGGGCCGGCGTTGGCCACGAAGAGGGTGTAGGTCACGCTCTGGCCGGAGGTGAACGGGCCGGCCGTGGCCAGGGTCTTGACGATCGATACATCCGCGGAGGTGGCCAGGAAGACGGTCACGCTGTCGGGATTCGAATTCACGCCCTGTACCGTGGCGGTGGCGGTGTTGGTCACGAAGGCATTGCTGACGTCGGTGCCGGTGATCGTGTACGTGGCCGTGCAGGTAATCGACTCGCCGGGATCGAGGAAGTTGTCGAGATCGCCGGCGGTGCTGACGGCGGGACAGGTGACGGTGGCCTTGTTGTCGGCGACGGTGACCGGTCCCTGCAGCGGCGCGAAGCCGCTGTTGGTAACCAGGTAGTTGTAGTGAATCAGGTTGCCGGCGATCAAGAAGGTCGTTTCGACCGAGGTCTTGTCGAGGGTGAGGCCGGTGGTGGCGAAGGTGGCGGAGGAGTTGGTCGAATCATGCGGGACGCCGCTGAACGTGCCGGTGGCATGCGCGGTGTTGGTGTGCGAGCCGGGCGTGATCGCCACAGGGCCGGCCACGCAGGTGATGATGTGGTTGTCGTTGGCCGCTACCGCCACCGGAAGGGTGACGCCGGAGAAACTGGCGTTGCAGGTGGAGACGTCGATGGTGTTGTCGGTGATGCTGATCGGGCTCAGGGGAACGTCGCCGGTGTTCTCCACGGTGAAGCGGTAGAAGACCGGGCCGGAGCTGAGCGGCAGGAAGTTGGTCCAGGGGCCGCCGGCGCTGAGGCTGATCTGTTTGAGCAAGGCGATCGAGGGGTTCGGCGGCGTCGTCGTCAGCGAGGCGCTGGCGGTGTTCCCGTTGACGGTGACGGAGTTGATGACGTGCGAGACCGGGCCGCTGGTGTTGTTGTAGGTTCCCACCGCGGGAGCGGTGATCTGGACGCTGACGGTGCAGATGCCGCCGCCGGCGATCGTTCCGCCGGTGAAGGTGATCGCTCCGGCGCCGGCGACGGGCGAGAAGGTCGGCGAGCCGCAGCCGGATGTGACCGGGCTCGGCGACGGTCCCACTTTCATGGCGCCGGGAGAGACCGGCAGGGTGTCGCTGAAGGCGACGCCGCTGATGGCATCGTTCTGGTTGGGGTTGATGATGGTGAAGGTGAGGGTCGACGTGCCGCCGGCGAGGATCGGCGTGGGGTTGAATCCCTTGGCGATCGACGGCGGAACGAGCGCGGTGAGGTTGGCGCTGCCGACGCTGTTGATGTTGGTGCCGCTTTCCGTCGTCGAGAGCGTTCCGCTGACGTTGCCGTGCGGGCCGGCGGTGGTGGCGGTGACGTTGACGCTGACCGTGCAGGCGCCGCTGGCGGGGATGGTGCCGCCGCTGAAGGTGAGCGACGTGGCGGCGGCGGCCGGCGCCCAGGTTGGCGATCCGCCGCAGGTGGTGCTCGCCGCCGGCGTGGCCGCGACCTGCACGCCCGAAGGGAGCGAGTCGGTGAAGGCGGCGCCGGTGAGCGGGGCGGTGTTGGGGTTGGTGAGGGTGAACGTCAGCGTCGAGACGCCGTTGACCGCCACCGGGCTGGGGGCGAAGGCTTTGGCGATGGCCGGCTGCAACGCGGCCGCGCAGCCGGCGAAGGTAACGTTGTCGATGTTGCTGTCCGACCCCGAGTTCGTGTTGCCGGAGTTGAAAGGATAGATGCGGAAGAAGGTGAGCCCGGAGGGGTTCAGGCCGCTGTTGACGGTGATCGAGCCGAAGGAGGCCCAGGTGTTGGCGGAGGGAAGGGCGTTGGAGTTGTTGAAGATCGCCGCGGCCGGCTCGCTCGTTCCCGCGGGCTTGGTTGCCGTTCCGAAGAACACCGCCAGGCCGGCGGGGCCGTTGGGCGTTTTCCGGAGGGCGTCGAAGGAGAGGGTGACGCTGGTGAAGCCGGTGGTGTTGACGGCGAACTCGTAATAGTCGTCGTTCGCCGTGACCAGTGTGGCGCCGGTGGTGATGGCGCCGTTCGATCCCCACGACGAGGTGCCGTCCGCTGTCGTCGTGCTGTTCGTGGCCTGGATGGTGGGATTCGACAAGCCCGGGCCCGGCTCGGCCTGTGCGGTGCCGACGTTGTTCGTCGACGGCGCCGGCGACGTCAGCGTGAAGCCTGTGGGGAAGGTCCACTTGGCCATCAACAGGCCGCAGAGTCCCGTTCCCGGCGGCGGCGCGGTGTTGACGGTCAGCGTGGCTGTGGCGTTATGCCCGGTATCGGTGGTGCCGACGAAGAGGTGATTCGTCGTATTGACTAACGACCCCGTCGCGCTCGGAGTGACGTTGACCTTGATGATGCAGTTGCTGTTGGCGGCCAGCGTGCCGTTGGAGAAGGTGATCGAACTCGATCCAGCCGTGGCGGTCAGCGTCGGCGCGCCGCATCCGCTGGTCGTCGCCGAGGGAGGATTGGCCACGACCAGATTCGCCGGAAGGTTGTCGACGAAGTTGTAGCCGCCGAGCGTGCCGGCGTTGGGATTCGTCAGCGTGATGGTCAGGGCGGAGATGCCGTTCAGCGGCGCCGGGTTGGGGCTGAACGTCTTGGCGATCGTGGCCGAGGCGGGGTCGATGACGTTGGCGATGCGCGCGCCTGCGGTGAAGTCGGAGTTGTAGTGGAAGCTGCTGCCCGAGAAGTCGTAGAGCAGCGTGCTCAGCGGCTGGCTGGTGCCGCCGCCGCTCACGACCTGGATCGTGTAGGTGGTGATGACCGTGCTGCCGCCAGCTTTGAAGTCGCCGCCGACACAGGCGCGGTAGTTGGGACTGTTCGGATCGTTCTCCCAGAGACAGGCATCGGCGTAGAGCTTGTCGTTCGCCGTCGGGAAGGGGCCGGGAACGAACGGTGAGTTGTCGGCCGAGTAGGTCGTCGAGACGGAGAGGACCTGGAAAATGGTGTTCGGAAAGTTGATGAAGGCTTCGAACTGGTTGTAGCCCTGCGTGGCCGTGCCGCCGATGAGCTGGATGACGTAGGTGTTGCCGACGACGAGGTCCATCGCTCCGCCCGCAGGGACGGAGACGAGGCTGGGGATGGCCGGTCCGAACTTGACGTCGGAGATGGAGTTGCGGTTCTGGGAGATGAGGTGCTCGACGTAGATCTCGCGCGGTGTGGTGGTCGAGACCGTGCCGGAGACGTCGGTGGCGGTGATGTGGTAGCGCCGGGTGGTGTCGAATGCCGCGGCGGTCTTGACGACGGAGACTTCGAAGTAGGCGTCCTTGCACTGTCCGGCGCCGATGGCAGGAATGGTGATGGTGGTCAGCGAGCCGGCCCGGAGATCGACGAAGGCGTTGGCCGAGTCCCAGATGTAGTTCACGGCGACGTTGGTGGTGGCGACGCTGCTGCAGACACGCGCCCCGACGGGGAAGTTGCCTGGTCCCGTGGCGGGGGTGTTGCTGTCCAGCCCGATGACGTTCCAGGAGACCGGAGCGATGGTGAGGGTGACCGCGGCGCCGGCGGCGACAGCGGCAAGAAGAGCGACTGTGACCGCAATCAGGATCACGATCTTCGATGAGATTCGGTGCATGAAGGACCTCGTAAATTTTCCGGAGTGGGATCGGGGAGCGCACACAAGGCACACGCTCCGCCGCAATGTGAGATGGGAAACCGTTTTGGACCGCGCGCAGCGTAACCGGTTTCAGTGAGAACGACGTCAAGCGGCAATGAGGAGAGTGTGATTAGGTAGGGGGCGAGTTCTGTTCACGCGGAGACGCGGAGACGCGGAGAAAGAGAGCGCAAACTCCGCCCGCGTGATTACCCTTTCCCCAGGAGCTGCTCCAGCTGTTCGCGCTTGGTGCGGCTCAGCGGGAGCTCGGTGCCATCCTTGAGGCGGACGGCGTAGTCGCCGCCGGGGGCGCGGAGGAGGGCGTCGATGAGGGTGATGCGGGCGATGGCGGAGCGGTGGACGCGGAAGAAGAGGGTGGGGTCGAGCTTCTCTTCCAGCGTCTGCATCCGTTCGCGCACGGCGAAGGTTTTGCCGGCGGCGTGGAGCTCGGCGTAGGGGCCGCTGGCGGTGATGTAGTCGATCTTCGAGACCGGGACGACGCGCAGCTGGCCGCGCTGCTCGACCGGGATGCGATCGAGGTACTGCTGTTTCGGCGGTTGCGGCGCGTTGCTTTCGTGAAGGAGCGTGACCAGCTGTTTGGTCAGCCGCTCCACTTCGCGCAGCTCGATGGTTTTGCGGGCACGCGCCAGCGCCTGGGCGAAGCGCTCGTCGTCGAACGGTTTGACCAGGTAGTCGATGGCGGCCACCTCGAAGGCCTTCAGCGCGAATTGGTCGAAGGCGGTCACGAAGATCGTCACCGGCATCTGCTCGGCGCCGATCGCGGCCACGACTTCGAAGCCGGTCATGCCGGGCATCTGCACGTCGAGGAAAACGAGATCGGGCGCGAACTTGCGGATGGCTGCCACCGCCTCCGTTCCGTTCGATGCCGTGGCCACGATGGTCACCGCCGGATCGTGCGCCAGCAGATCCTCGATCCGTTGCCGCGCCAGGAGCTCATCGTCGGCGATGACGACGCGCAATGTTTTCGTGTCAGGCATGATCGGCTGTCCGGAAGGGAAGGATCATCTCCGCGATCGCTCCTCCCTCGCTGCGCGACGTAAGGGTGAACGATGCCGCGTCGCCATACAACTCGGCCAGGCGCGCGCGGGTGTTGCCGAGGCCGACGCCGGTGGTTGCGGAGGCCTCGACGCCGGGGCCGTTGTTGGTGACGGTGACGACGAGGTTCTCGCCGCGCCGGCGCGCGGTGATGGCGACGATTCCTTCAACCGCACGCGCGGCGCCATGCTCGAGTGCGTTCTCCACGATCGGCTGCAGGATCAGCCGCGGCACGAACACCGCCAGCGTTTCCTGGCCGGCGTCGATGCTCGTTCGCAGCCGGCCCTGGTAGCGCACTTCCATGATGTCGATGTAGCGGCGGAGAAAGTCGAGCTCCTGGCCGAGCGTGACTTCGTGCTCGGCCTCGCTGTCCATCGTCAGGCGCAGCAGCTCGCTGAGGCGGGCGATCATGCGGCGGACGCCGGCAGGATCGCGCTCCACCAGCGCGGCGATGGCGTGGAGGGTGTTGAAGAGGAAATGCGGATTGAGCTGCATCCGCAGTGCGTCGAGGCGCGCGTCCGCCAGCTGGACCTGCAGCATCGCCGCGCGTGCGCCGAGGGCGCTGGCTTCCTGGACGCGCATCTGATCGCGGATGAAGTACTTGCGTGCGTAGCCGGCCACGAGCACGGCCACAAACACGAGGAAGTGATTGACGAATCGAAATCGGCCGATGTCGCGTAACGGGGCGAAGAGCGTCGGCGGCGGACGTCGCCCGGAGACGGTCTCGAAGAACTGCTGCCTCGCCTCGGCCAGCCCAAAGTAGACGACGATCGAGATGACCACGCCGATGGCCAGCAGCGCCGGAATGTGGACTACCCATCGCGATCGTTCGATGCTGAAACGGTCGCTGAGCCAGAAGACGAACGGCGTCAGCGCCGCCCAGATCCACGACTCGATGTACGCCATCGCGATCGGGCCGACCGGGGAGATGCCGCGGTAGCCGAAACCGCGCGGGTCGAGAAGACGATTGACCGAGGCCAGCGTGGCCAGCGACGTCCAGAAGACGAAGATCAAAAAGAGCTCGCGGCGCGACAGTCGTCTCAGGGAAGCCGTCATCACGATCGAACGTAGCATGAACGACGCCGTGGCCGGCGGGCGCTCGTTGCACCGGCGTGCAGTTCATGACGCGTTCGTGCCGTTCGAGGAGATGGGGAAAGGAAGGCCTCGGCCGATCTGTCCTTCTTCACGACTGGCAACCATCAGCAATCAACCCAACCGCCAGCCAAGGAGACAACGTGAAAAACACCAGTAAGTGGATCACCGCAGCAGCTGTCGTCGGGCTTTCGGCAACGCTCGCATTCGCCGGCACCGGCATGGGCGAGGGCCATGGTCACGGCTTCAAGGGGCGACATCATCATCAGTTCAGCAAGCTCGCCACCAAGCTGAATCTGACCGATGCGCAGAAGGAGCAGTGGAAAGCGATCCGCAAGAGCTCGTACGAGCAGAATGCGGCGTTCTTCCAGCAGTCGCGTCAGACCATGCAGGAGTTTCACGCGGCGAAGAAGGCCGGCGACACGGCGAAGGCCGATTCGCTGAAGGCCACGCTGCAGTCGCAGCGCGCGCAGATGAAGCAGATCCGCGCCGCCGAGGACCAGCAGTTCTCGAAGATCCTCACGACGGAGCAGAACGCGCAGTACCAGGCCCTCAAGGCCGAGCGGGCCGCGCGTCACGCCGAACGTGAGTCGCAGCAGAAGTAAGGGCGAGAGTCGTCAGCAGTGAATGAGGAGGCGGAAACGCCTCCTTTTTTTCACCATTCGTGCGCGAAGGCGCACAAAACAGATCTAGCCCCGCGCTTGCGCGGGGTATCGGGAGCGTCGTGAATTGCGACCGCGAAGGCGGTCGCTACAAGTCTGATAACGAATGTCGTTGTAACGGCCGCCTGCGCGGCCGCAAACGGAATCGCCTACCGATGTTCCCTGGCTGAGCCAGGGGCTAGGGTTGTTTCGACGCGCCTCCGCGCGTCGAGGCGTCGCACGTTGTTTCTTTGTAGCAGCCCACGCGGCTGAGCGACGCGCTAGCTCTTCTTCGGAACCGCCAGCAGCAGCACTCCCGCGACGATCGCCGCGATCCCCGTCCACATCGGTACGTTGACGGTCTTCTTCTCTTTCACTGCCAGCTCGATCGGGCCGAGCTTCGCTTCGTGCGTTGCTTTCGTGTAGGTGAATTTGCCGTAGACCAGTCCGGCGATGCCGGCGACGATCAACAGGATGGCCACAATTTTGAGGACGCTCATGAAACGGCTCAGCCTGCACGAGCGCTGCCACACGTCGCTGGGTCCGCCGGCGCATCCACCTATAATCGCGTCTACCGGTGTCCTTCTCACGTAAGTACCTCGTCTCGTTGCTGGTACCGCCCGCGGTGGTCATCGGGCCGCTGTCGTATGTTTTTCTCAGCCAGGTCATCGGGATGTCGTTCCGCGCGACAGGCTTGATCGCCGGCCTCTTCGCGGTCTTCTTTGCGATCAACGCCTTCCTGATGTGGCGCGGGCTCGTTCCGCTGGCGGAAGCCGTCGATGACGCCGTCCGCGGCGGTCGCGACGCGTCCGAGGCCGCATCGAGATGTCTGGGGCGGACGGAGACGCTCACGCTCCTGCTGTGGGGTGCGGGCAGCGTCCTCTTCGCGATCGTGGCCGCGCTTCTGGTCATGCCGACGATGCTCGGCTTCGGGTACTTCTTCGTTTCCGCCTGCATCGGCGCCTTTCCTTCGGTGATCTGGGCGTACGCCGCGGGCAAGCGGCTGCTGGCCGAGCACGCCCGGCACGGCGGCGCGCTGCGCTATACCGGCCGGCGCTTTCCCCTCGGCCGCAAGATCGCCATCGTGTTCATCGGCTCGTTTCTAATCTCGTTCGCGGCGCTGGTGGCGCTGATCTCCTCGAAGGTTTCGGCCACGCTCGAAGAGCTTGCGATCTCCTCGGCGTCGGAGCGTTTTCAGCGCGTGTACGACAGCGCCAATCTTGCCGCGAAGATCGATCCGGCCATCGTCGACACGCTGCGTCTCTACGTGCCTGCCGAGTATGCGGTGGTTCTGATCCCGCCGCAGGGCGAGGTCCGGACGAGTATTCCCAATGCGCTCAATCCCGCCGAGGTCAGCGCCATCCGCCGCGTCGGAAACGGCGACAGCACCGCCTTCATCTCGGAGCACGTCGCGCGCTTCGCCAAGCTGAAGGACGGTTCCATTCTCGCGCTGACCATCCCCTGGACGCCGTACAAAGGCATTCCGCTGCAGATCACGTTCTACACGATCGTCATCGCCCTCTTCACGCTGATCGCATTCGTCGCCGCGGCGTTCTTCCTTTCGCGCGATGTGTCGGGACCGGTGCGCGCCCTACGCGCGCTGGCCTCGGACATGGCCAAGGGCGATTTCAACACCACGGCGCGCGTGTTCTCCGATGACGAAGTGGGCGAGCTGGCCGGCAGTTTCGGCGAGACGCGCTCGAATCTGCGCCGGCTCCTCGGGCGCGTCGGCGGCAGCGGCTCGACGATCACCGAGGGAGTGCGCGTCATCACCGGCGGCACCGAGTCACTCCTGCTTCGCGCGCAGGATCAGTCGACGCTGACCGAAAGCTCGTCGCTGGCAGTCGAGAATGTTCGCGGCGGAATCAGCGGAGTTCTCGGCGCGGCTGACACGGTCACCGAGCTGACGCAGGATGCCTCGAGTCGCGCGCTCGAGCTGCAGGCGTCCTCCGAGGAGGTGGCCCGCAGCATGGACTACCTCTTCCAGTCGGTCGAGAAGACGTCGTCGTCGACGACGGAGATGAACGCTTCGATGAACGAGATGTCGCAGCGCACCGAGGTTCTGTCGGGGATCGGCGAGGAAGTGCTGTCGTTCGTCTCGCAGATGGATTCCACCATCGCCGAGTTGCGCGTCAGCGCGCAGTCGACCGCCGACATCTCGCGCAAAGTCCGCGAAGACGCCGAAGCGGGCGGCGGCGCGGTGGCGAAGACGGTCGACGGCATCAACCTCTCGCGCGACGTCACCAACAGCACGGCCGAGACGCTCGACGAACTGCAGCGCAGCGTCGGGCAGATCAGCCAGATCGTCAACGTCATCGAAGAGATCACCAATCGCACGAACCTGCTGGCGCTGAACGCGGCCATCATCGCCGCGCAGGCGGGCGAGCACGGCCGCGGCTTCACCGTGGTCGCCGATGAGATCCGCGAGCTGGCCGAACGGACGCGCGGCTCGACGAAGGAGATCAGCATCATCGTCAAGGCGGTGCAGAGCGGTTCGAAGCAGGCGGCGACGAAGATGCAGGAGGGCGTGCGCCGCGTCGAAGCGAATGTCCGCCTTGCCGACGATGCCTCGGCGTCGCTGACGAAGATCGTCGGCAGCGCGGCGCATTCGTACGAGATGGCCACAAAGATCTCGCGCGCGCTCGAGGATCAGGCCCAGGCCAGCCGCCATCTGCACGAGGTGGCCTCGCGCATGTCCGATCACATCGCCGAGATCAACCGCGCCTCGCGCGAACAGGCCCGCGGCACGCAGCTGCTGGCGATGGAAGCCGAGCGCGTGCGCGAGATCGCCGCGCAGGTCCGCAACGCAACCGACGAGCAGTCGCTGGCCGGCGGCGGCATCACCAGCGCCCTCGAGAAAATCGCCGAGGATGCCCGGGCCATGCGCGACTCCCTCGACCGCCAGCTCCAGGAAACCGATCGCATCGCCGACGCCTCCCGAACCATGCTCGATATCGCCCAGGCCAACGACGCCATCGCCCGCGAGTTCAACGCCACGGTGCAGAGCCTCGTGACCAGCGGCCGCGAGTTCGAGTCCGAGGTGTCGAAATTCAAATTTACGGGAGAAACGTAGGCCGATCTCCGCGCGAAGGCGCAACAAAATGCGCGACCGCGTGTGTGGCGCCCACCTCCGCGGGCGCAAATCCTGGTGGACATTCGAAAACCCCGCGCCGAGCGCGGGGCTAAGATTGTTGACCGCGCCTTCGCGCGGGGGCTACGCAGCGTGGTCTTGGCGATGTACCCCGTCACTTTGTCTGGCCGCAGCGAGCATCTCCGGTTCGGTGATCTTCGGCAGCGGCCGCGAGTTTGAGTCCGAGGTGTCGAAGTTCAAATTTACGGGAGAAACGTAGGCCGATCTCCGCGCGAAGGCGCGGTCGGCAACCTTAGCCCCGCGCTCGGCGCGGGGGATTCGAAAACGATCACGATGCGCGGCCGCGAAGGCGGCCGCAACAACATGCACGACCTCCGGTGTCGCGGCGCAAGTCCTGGCGAACATTCGAAAATCCCGCGCCGAGCGCGGGGGCTACACAGCCTACTTTTTCTTCTTCGGCGCGGTCTTGGCGATGTACTCCGTCACCTTGGCTCGGAAATCCTTTGCTGCCGCCAGCATCTCCGGTTCGGCGATCTTCGTTATCAGGTCATCGATCATCGTCAGCGCTTCCTTGTACCGGCCGCTGTTTGCGGCTTCGACGGCGTGCTGGAAATCGGTGCTCTGGACGTCCGCGGCTTCGGCGCGATCGAGCAGCGCCACCTGGGCGGTGATGTCGGTGCGCAGTTGTTCATTGGTCGTCTGTGCGGCGACGCGTTTCATGATCTCGATCGCTTCGGCGTGTTTGCCGTCGCGGCCGAGGGTGTTGGCGTGATTGAGATCGGCGATGTAGAGATTCTCGCGCGCCTGCTGCACCGTCTGCGCGTCTGTCAGATGGGACAGCGCCTCCAGATGCTTTGCGGCATCGTCGCGCCGGCCCGCGCGGCACTCGATCACGATGAGATTGAAGATCGTCCCGACCTCGGATGGCGCCAAGGCCAGGCTTCGTTCCAGCGCGGCAATGCCCGGCAGCGGATCGTCTGAAGTCCACGCGTACGTCGCGCCGAGGCCGGCGAACGCGGTGGCCGACTGCGGATCGAGCTCCGTCGCTTTGCGAAACAGATCGCGGGCTTTGGCCACGTCGGCCTGCGGCGCCGGCTGGTCGTGGCGGAGGCCGGCATCGAGGCGGCGGAGCAGCGAATCGCCGTAGAGCAGATAGGGGAGCGGGCTACGGCTGCCGAGTTGTACCGCCTTCTCGAAATACTTCTCGGCCTCGGCGTTGTCGCGCTGCCACGCTTTGGCCACGCCCATCTCGGCGTAGGCGTCCGCGTTCGATGGATTGGTCTTGATCGCCGCGGCCAGGAACGTCTCCGCCTCGCCGAAACGCGGCGTGAGCGAATTCAGGAGCAGATCGCCAAGGCCGACCAGCAGGACGTCGCGCGCCAACGGCTGCGGCTCCGGCACTTCCTTCGCCTTGAAATCGGCCAGCGTGTAGCGGATGTACTTCATCGAGAAGCCGCGCAGGTACTTGCGCAGCTCGCGCTCGAGATCGTCGTACGTTCCGTGGAAAGCGATTCGGAAGGCGTTGTCGATGGTCTGACCGCCCTGGATCAGGCCGACGTACGTGCCGAGCTGGTCGTGCCGCTCCGGGCTGCCGATCATCAGGTAGTGCACCAGCGCCCACGACTCCGCGTAGAAAATGCCCTGGCGATTACCCTCGTGGTACTCCTTCGACTGCCGGTTGACGGCCAGCAGCTCGTTCAGCGGGATCAGCGTCTGCGTCCGCAGCCAGTCGACGTGCTCCTCGACCGGCAGGCCGACCTCCACCGAGTCGTTGCGCTGCCGGAACGTCGAGTAGAACTCGGCCAGCCCTTCGTTGAACCAGAGCGGCACATCGCCGGGGATGGTGTTGCGGAGAAAGTAGTGCGTCAGCTCGTGGTAGGCGACGCGATCGACGCTGTGCGCGCTGCCGTCGATCAGCAGATGGTTGCCTTCGGGATGCGAGAGAAAGAGTCCTGTGAGATGGTCGGAGCGGCCGATGGCGGCATCGCAATACGGCGTGAATCCTCGTTGATCGCCGAAGATGAAGACCCTGGTCGGCAGCGGCGAGCGAACCCGGAGCTTCGTCACCGCCGACAGCGCATCGCGCAGGCGAAGGAGACCGGCGGCGACGTCGCGGGTGGTGGCGTCGCTGGCGCTGCTGTAGATCGTCAGCTCATCGATCGTCAGCGTCGTCCAGCGCTCTCTCTCCCGAGGAGGCTCGATGGCGAGCGCGGAGGTGGCCAGGAGAGAGAGCGCGAGAAATGCGAAGCGGCGGCGCATGGGGGCTCCGGAGTGGTCGATGTGCTCCGGAGCCTAGCACGCGATCGGTCACGGCGGCGGTGCGCCGAGGCTGAAGCCGAGCATGGTCCAGGCGTCGCCGGTGGTGTTGTCGACCGACGAGGTGAAGGCTACCCAGGACGTCGAGCGCGGAGGCGTGCCGACGTTCAGGACCTGAACCTGGAGCGGAGTGGTGCTGCTGGCGCCGGTGACGCCGTTCAGGGTCAAGGCCATCCCCGGAACGGTGACCTGTCGGACGTCGGTGCCGAACGAGCCGCCCACCGTGACCTGGTAGGTCTGCGGCGTCGAGCTCAGGTTCACGATGCCGACGTTGGTGCGATAGCGCGAGTCGCGCCGGGCGCCGAGAATGGTCACGTTGCCGCTGACGATGTCGGCGGGGATGAGCGACGGCAACGACTGCGATTGCGTTCCGGTGCTGCCGTTCTCGGGAGTCCAGATGCGCGAGGTGGCCACCAGAAGCGCCTGCGGGTCGGGCTCGCCGCCGGAATCGATGCCGGTCACGAGGATGGCGCCGAGCCCCGTCTTCTGCATGACCGTGGTCACGAAGTCTTCGCTGGCGATCCCCGATCCCCCGTTGATGGTGATGTCGACCGGAGAAAGGCCGACGCCGCTCACGTCTTGCGGCAGCCACTGCAGCCGCACGCGCTGGCTGATGCCGCGATAGTTGACCAGGGTGATGTCGCTCCGGAAAAAGGTGTTGCCCACTCCCGCTTGCGAGCCGGCTGCCGGAATCAGTAGTTGCGATACCGGGGTGCGCGTGTCGACGTTCTGCCCGTTCGCTGCGGTCACGATGAGGATGGCGGTGAGGATGAAAAGCGCTTTACGCATGAGTCCCCCTTTTTCTGTGCAGCTCGTACGCAAGATGCGAACCCGTTCTCGCAACGTTTGTTGAACGTAGGTCGGACTCTCCAGTCCGACCCCTTGTGCAGACGCCTCGTCACTGCGATTGATGCCCAGCGACGGGGCGGATTCAAGAGGGGTCGGACTGAGAGTCCGACCTACGTTTTTTCGCGTCGGATATAAACTTCCCGCATGAAAAACATCAAGGTTGGAATCCTCGGATCGGGAGATGTTGGCAAGTCATTCGCGCATGCGTTCGGTGCCCTCGGGCACGAGGTAAAGATCGGCTCGCGGTCGCCGGAAAAGCTGAGCGACTTCGTCGGCGGCGAAGGGGATCGCGTCACCAGCGGGACGTTCGAAGAGGCCGCGCGTTCGGGCGACCTGATCGTCCTGGCGACGCACGGCGTGGCCACGATCGAGGCCATCGAGCTGGCGGGGAAGGCGAACTTCGATCACAAGGTGGTGATCGACGCCACGAACCCACTCGACTTCAGCGGCGGTGGGCCGCGGCTCTCCGTCGGCCATACCGACTCCCTCGGCGAGCAGATTCAGCGCGCCATTCCGAATGCGCGCGTGGTCAAGGCCTTCAACACCGTCGGCAACGGACTCTTTTTCAAGCCGGAGTTGCCCGGCGGACCGCCGGACATGTTCATCGGCGGCAACGACGCCGACGCCAAGAAGCTGGTCTCCCAGGTCTGCGACGCCTTCGGCTGGGGCGTGATCGACCTCGGCGGCATCGAAGCCTCCCGCCATCTCGAGCCGATGTGCATGGTGTGGGTGCTCCACGGCGTCCTGTCGGGATCGTGGGTGCACGCGTTCAAGATGCTGCACAAGTGAACGGTGCCAGCGCTCCTCCCCAAACCTCCGTAAACCCCTCCCGTTCACCTCTTCGCAACAGTGGGAAGGGGCGACGGTAGTAGCATTCCTCAGCCCGTCGCGGCAACGGATTTGCACCGAGGCGGCAAAAACCTGATCGAGAGTTTTCAACGGAGAGGTATTTCCAATGCGCAAACTCGGAGTCGCTTTCGTCTTTCTTCTGTTCGTTTCCACATCACTCAACGCGCAGTACTTCGGGCGCAACAAGGTCCAGTGGGAGCACTTCGACTTCAAGGTCCTGAAGACGGAGCACTTCGACATTTATTACTACGATCGCGAAGAGGACGTAGTGAATGATGTCGGCCGGCAGGCGGAGCGTTGGTACACGCGCCTCTCGCGCACCTTCAACCACACCTTCAACCGCAAGCCGATCGTGCTCTACGCGAACTCGGCCGACTTCCAGCAGACGACCACCACGTCGGAGCTGATCGGCGAGGGGACGGGCGGCTTCACCGATCCGTTCATGAACCGTGTGGTCCTGCCGCTGACCGGCGACTACGCCGAAAACGATCACGTCATCGGCCATGAGATGGTCCACGTCTTCCAGTTCGACATCGCCGCCAGCATCAGCAATAACCGGCGGCGTTTCAGTCTCGAGCAGATGCCGCTCTGGATCGTGGAAGGGATGGCTGAGTATTTCTCCAAAGGCCGCGTCGATCCGCTGACGGCGATGTGGATTCGCGACGCCGAGGTGCATAACCGGCTGCCGAATCTGCGGACGCTCGAGCGCGACCCGTACTACTTCCCGTATCGCTACGGTCAGGCCGTTCTGGCGTACATCGGCGGCCGTTTCGGCGATGACGCCGTGGTGCGCTACTTCCTCCAGGCTGGGATGACCAACCCCGAGGCCGCGTTCGATCGCGCCCTCGGCGTTCCGGCCAAGCAGCTCTTTACCGACTGGCAGGAATCGGCGCACGAGCTATACGCGCCGATCATCACCGACCGTCCCTCCGAGCCCGGCACGCCGCTGATCGGCAGCAAGGCCGGCACGCGCGGCAACCTCAACGTCGGTCCGGCCTACAGTCCGGACGGCAAGTACATCGCCTTCCTCTCCACGCGCGAAATCTTCGACATCGATCTCTTCCTCGCCGATGCCCAGACAGGCAAGGTGATCCGCCGCCTGGCTTCGACCGATCGCAACGGGCACTTCGAGGCCCTTCGCTTCGTCGATTCCGCCGGCAGCTGGTCGGCCGATTCGCGCCGCCTGGCCTTCGTCACCTTCGAGAAGGGCGACAACTACCTCGGACTGGTCGACGTCGATTCCGGCAAGGTGTCGACCGTGCGCGTCCCCGGCATCGACGCCATCTCCAACGTCGCCTGGTCACCGGACAACAAGACCATCGTCCTCTCCGGCCAGGCCACCGGCGTTTCCGATCTCTTCCTCTTCGACACCGAAACGAAGGAAGTCCACCGGCTGACCAACGACAAATTCGCCGACCTGCAGCCGGCGTTTTCGCCCGACGGCCGGACCATCGCCTTCGTCTCTGATCGCGGCACCGGCCCCGAGGCCAACCTCGATCAGCTCTCTTTCCAGGGGATGCGCATCTCCACGATCGAAATCTCCAGCGGCACCATCAAGACGCTGCCGCTTTTCACCACCGCCAAGAACATCAACCCGCAATACGGACCTGACGGCAGCATCTACTTCATCGCCAATCCGGAAGGGATGGCCGACATCTACCGCTACGCGCCGGACGGCCGCGTGATGCGCGTGACCCGCGTGCAGACCGGCGTCTCCGGCATCACCGACATGTCGCCGGCGATGTCGGTGGCGCTGCGCACGGGTGACATCGCCTTCTCGCTGTACGAGGGCGACAACTACAACATCTACAAGCTGCCGGCGAACCCGCCGACGATCGCCATGGCCATGACCGGCACGCAGCCCTCATCGGCGCGCGCCGGCCAGCTGCCGCCGCTGCGCGGCACCGGCTCGACGATCACCGCCTATCTGCAGAATCCCGCCGAGGGCTTGCTGCCGGCCAATACGATCTTCACGCCGGCGAAATACCACCCCGGCCTTCACATCGCCTACCTCGGGCCGCCGACGATCGGCGTCGGCGTCAGCTCGTTCGGGACGGGCGTCGGCGGCAGTGTCAGCGCCTACTACAGCGACGTCCTCGGCTATCACAACATCGGCGTCACCTTCCAGGGCGGCGGCACGTCGGGCGTCGGCACGATCGCCGATCAGCTCGCGGGCGAGGTCTTCTACCTCAATCAGCAGCACCGTCTGAACTGGGGCATCGATACGACGCACCTGCCGTACGTCAGCGCGTTCACGTCCGCGGGACAGCTGCCGATCACAATCGACGGCACGACCTATCTCGCCGACGTCGTCCAGCAGGTCCGCCAGATTCAGCGTTACGACGATGTCTCCGCGATCGTCCAGTATCCGTTCAGCCAGACCCGGCGCATCGAATTTTCGGGCGGCTTCCAGCGGCAGGGGATCAAGGAAGAGACCGAGACCATCTTCATCGTCAACAACACCATCGTTGCGGATGACACGCAGCAGTCACCGTTCAACTTTTCGCTGAGCCTTGCGCACGCCGCTGCCGCCTTCGTCGGCGACAGTTCCGTGTTTGGCTTCCTCTCGCCGGTGCGTGGTACCCGTTATCGCTATGAGATCTCGGCACTCAGCGGCGACCTCAAGTTCCAGACCGCGCTGGCCGACTGGCGCAAGTACTACTTCAAGAACCCGGTCACCTTCGCCCTGCGTGGCATCTACTACGGCCGCTACGGGCAGGACGCGGAGACTGGCCAGATCTCGCCTCTCTACATCGGGCAGGACTCGCTGATCCACGGCTACAACATCAACTCCATCGGCCTCGATGAGTGCGTGCAGACGCCCGGCTCGACGTCATGCCCGGTCTTCGACCGCCTCATCGGCTCGAGGATCGCCGTGGCCAACGCCGAGGTGCGCGTACCGCTGGTCGGAACCAAGCAGTTCGGTCTCTTCAGCGGCTTCGTTCCGACGGAGCTCTTCGGATTCGTCGACGCCGGCGCCGCATGGAGCCAGGAGGAATCGGTCAAAGTCCGTTTCGCGCGCAACAACGCCACCGACCGCGTGCCGGTCGTCAGCGCGGGCGCCGGCATCCGCCTGCTGCTGGCGTACATTCCACTGGAGTTCTACGCCGCCAAGCCGTTCCAGCGGCCGACGCGCGGCTGGGTGACCGGATTCAACATCATCCCGGGCTGGTAGTGCCAATCAATCCTGCTGAGTTCGAGCGCCTCGTCGCCGAGGCGCTCGACTCGCTCCCGGAGCGCTTCGCCCGGCTGCTCGACAACGTGGTGGTCGTCGTCGAAGAAGAGCCGAGCGCCTCCGATCGCGATGTGATGGAAGATGACCACGGCGAGCTCCTCGGCCTCTACCGCGGCACGCCGATGACCCGCCGCAGCTACGACTCCTTCCGCATGCCCGACCAGATCGCCATCTTCCGCGGCCCGATTCTCCGCGTCTCGCGCGGCGCGAGCGAGGCCAGGCGCCAGATCCGCGAAACCGTGATCCACGAGCTCGGACACTACTTCGGGCTCAGCGATGAGGAGATGGTGTTCTAGAGCGGAACCCTGGGAGCGCGGGCGTCCCGCCCGCCGTTCTTGGCTAGATCCTGCTCGACAGCGGACGGGACGTCCGCGCTCCCAGGGGCTTCTACGCCCTCAGTCCCGCGGAACCTCGAACGGCACTTCCTCGCGCTGCGAAGCACTCTCCTCTTCGTTCGCCTCGTCCTCTTCTTCGATCCGGTAATTCCGAATGTCTTCCATCAGGTCCTTCCTCCGAATTGCGCCGACTCGGTCGATCCGGCCAGCGCGGTCGTCGATGACTGCCCGTTCGAAATCACTTTCATCACTTCGTCGAAGTAGCCGGTGCCGACTTCGTGCTGGTGTTTCGTCGCCGTGTATCCCTGCTCCTCGGCGCCAAACTCCGACTGCTGCATGCGCGAGTAGGCGGTCATCCCTTCCTCGCGGTACTGGCGCGCCAGCTCGAACATCGAGAAGTTCAGCGCGTGGAAGCCGGCCAGCGTGACGAACTGGAACTTGTAGCCGAGCGCTGCAAGCTCGTCCTGAAAACCGGCGATCTCAGCTGCCGATAATTTTTGCGCCCAGTTGAACGACGGCGAGCAGTTGTAGGCCAGCATCTTCCCGGGATACTTCGCGTGCACCGCCTCAGCAAAGCGCCGCGCTTCCTCGATGTCGGGCGTCGAGGTTTCCATCCACAGCAGATCGGCATACGGCGCGTAGGCGATGGCGCGTGCGATGGCGGCATCGACCCCGTTCCGGATCATGAAGAATCCCTCCGCCGTCCGCTCGCCGGTGAGGAACGGCTGGTCGCGCTCATCGATGTCGCTGGTCAGCAGCGTGGCGCTGTTCGCGTCCGTCCGGGCGATGACCAGCGTCGGCACGCCCATCACATCCGCCGCCAGCCGTGCTGCCGAAAGCGTGCGGATGAACTGCGCCGTCGGCAGCAGAACTTTCCCGCCGAGGTGTCCGCACTTTTTCTCGGAAGCAAGTTGATCTTCGAAGTGAACCGCCGCCGCGCCGCACTCGATCATCAGCTTCATCAGCTCGAACGCGTTCAGGCAACCACCGAAACCCGCCTCGGCATCGGCAACGATCGGCGCGAACCAGTAGGTGTCGTGCTTCCCCTCGCTGTGATCGATCTGATCGGCGCGCTGCAAGGCCTGATTGATCCGCTTCACCACCTGCGGCACGGAGTTGGAGGGATAGAGACTTTGATCGGGATACATTTGCCCGGCCAGGTTGGCGTCGGCCGCGACCTGCCAGCCGCTGAGGTAAATGGCCTTGAGCCCCGCGCGCACCTGCTGGATGGCCTGGTTGCCGGTCAAGGCGCCGAGGGCGCTGACGTACGGCTCGTCGTGCAGCAGCTCCCACAGACGATTCGCCCCCATTTCGGCGAGCGTCTGGGCGATGTCGATCGAGCCGCGCAGGCGCACGACGTCGTCGGCCGTGTAGTCGCGGGTGATGCCGTCCCACCGCGGGTTGTTTTCCCAATCACGTTCGATCTGCCTCGGGTCGCGTACCGCCTTCAGCTTCACCATCGCTAGTTCCTCTCCAGGTTCAAAAGCTCCTCGTACGCCGGGAGCGTCAGGAAATCAGCCAGTTCGTCGTTGAGAATCAGGTCATCGAAGATCGCCGCCGCCTTTTCGAGATGCGGGCGCGATCCGATCCTGTGAAGTTCCTGATCACGGATCGTTCGATACAACTCCGGCGTCACCGCGGTGCCGTCGTCGAGATGGGCATGGTGATGAATCCATTGCCACAACTGCGTGCGCGAGATCTCCGCGGTGGCCGCGTCTTCCATCAGGTTGTAGAGCGGCACGCACCCGAGTCCGCCGAGCCACGCCTCGAGATAGAGGATCCCGACATTCACGTTCTGCCGCAGCCCCTTCTCCGTGATCACGCCCTCGGGGACGCGCAGCAGATCGGCCGCGTTGACGTTGACGTCATCGCGTTTGCGGTCGATCTGATTCGCCCGGGGCATGTGCTCGTCGAAGATCCGTTTCGCGATCGGCACGAGACCGGGATGAGCAACCCACGTACCGTCGTGCCCGGCCCGCACCTCGCGCAGCTTGTCGGCCACGACTTTCTCCATGGCCGCGTCGTTGGCCGCATCGTCGCCCTTGATCGGAATCTGCGCCGCCATCCCGCCCATGGCGTGAATGCCGCGCCGGTGGCAGGTCTTGATCAGCAGCGCCACGTACGACGCCAGGAAGTGCTTCTCCATCGTCACGCTGCCGCGATCAGGAAGAACGAAATCGCTCTTCGCCCGCAGCTTCTTGATGAAGGAAAAGATGTAATCCCACCGCCCGCAGTTCAGCCCCGAGGAGTGATCGCGAAGCTCGTAGAGGATCTCGTCCATCTCGAACGCCGCCAGGATGGTTTCGATCAGCACCGTGGCCCGGATGGTCCCGTTCGGAATCCCGAGCGCCTGCTGCGCGTGAACGAAGACCTCGTTCCAGAGCCGCGCCTCGCGATGCGACTCCATCTTCGGCAGGTAAAAGTACGGGCCGGTCCCGCGCGCGATCGCTTCCCTGGCGTTGTGAAAGAAGTAGAGCCCGAAGTCGAACAGACTGGCCGACACCGGCTCACCATCGACCAGCAGATGCTTCTCCAGCAAATGCCACCCGCGCGGACGAACGACCAGCGTGGCGGTGGTCTCATTCAACGCATATTTTTTCGCCCCCGCCTCAAACGAAATCGACCGCCGAACGGCATCGCGCAGGTTGAGCTGGCCGTCGATATTGTTAAACCAAGTCGGCGCATTGGCGTCCTCGAAATCCGCCATGAAGACGTTCGCCCCGCAGTTGAGGGCGTTGATGATCATCTTCCGATCGACGGGACCGGTGATCTCCACGCGGCGGTCGTTCAGATCCGCCGGGATGGCGGCAACGTTCCAATCGCCCTCGCGGATGTTGCTGGTCTCCGGAAGAAAATCCGGCAGCTCGCCGCCGTCGATCCGCACCTTGCGCGCCTCGCGCGCCGCCAGCAGCTCCTCGCGCCGCGGATTGAACCGCCGATGCAGATCGGCGACGAACGCGATGGCGTCATCGCTCAGGATCGCATCCCACTCCGGCCGCCGCTCGGCACGTACGCCGACCTGTTTCATGGCCCGTACTTGAGCACGGAACGGGCCAAGCTGAGCCGAAGAGGGAGGGAGAAGGAAGATGCACAGACAGGAGTGTCTGTGCCACATCCCGCGACTTGCTCAGGTCCGTCCGATCGCGCGGTCAATGGGGCACAGACACTCCTGTCTGTGCTGCGGTTGCCCGCCTACTGAACCGCTACTTCCTTCGCGCAGTACTGATTGAACGACGCCGCCAGCTCCGAGGCGATGTCGTGGGCGGCGCGGCCTTCGATCTGATGGCGCTCGATCATCTTCACCAGCTCGCCGTCGCGGAAGAGAGCGACCGAGGGGGATGAGGGGCGGTAGCCGACAAAATACTCGCGGGCGCGCTGGGTCGCTTCGCGATCGTTGCCAGCGAAAACGGTGATCATGCGATCGGGACGCACCTCGTTATCGAGGGCCATGGCGATGGCCGGGCGGGCCACGCCGGCGGCGCATCCGCACACCGAGTTCACCACCACCAGCACCGTTCCCTTCTTCTCCTGCAGCACCGCGTCGACTTCCTGCGGGGTGCGGGTCTCTTCAAATCCGAGCTGCGTCAGTTCCGCGCGCATCGGACCAGCAATTCGTTCGTCGTACATTGGTTTCCTCCGGCGTTGTGAAAGGTGAATCGTAGCGGAAAAATTCGGTTGAGGCTTCTCGGGGCAGGTCAGGAACCCTCGCAGACCTGAATCTGACATCTTTAGATGACAAACCGATAGTTTTTAATATCCGAGTGACATCTTTAGATGTCGAAACGACAGATTTAAATATGCCGTCGATATCTTTTAATATCCCTCGGATATTTTTTAATGTTCGAATGTCATCTTTAGATGTCAAAACAGCTTCTTTAAATATCCGACGCCATCTTTTAGATGTCGAAACACCTTCTGCAGAAGTTCCTCGCGGGCTCGAATGCCACCCGCGCAACCTCACAACCGTCGATCACCGCCTCACCGCCCTCCCTCGCACCATCCCTGCCAGCGTGGTCAGGTCGCGGCTGTCGATCATCCCGTCGCCGTTGGCGTCGCAGCCCCAGCTGGCGCGCACCGGCGCGTTCTGCGCCGTCGTCATCGGACGCGGGCCGTTGGCCAGCACCTTGCCGAGCGCGGTCACATCGGCGGAATCGATCGCGCCGTCGCCGTTGCAGTCGCCGCGCCGCGGAACCAGCAGCTTGTAGATGCCGAACCCGCTGGCGAAGTAGATGGTCCCATCCGGCCCCTCGACCACATCGATGATCGGATCGGTCTCCTTCTGGATGACGGCGACCGGATCAGGCATCGGCTGGGCGTAGACGTCGGGGATGTAGAAGAGCGCCTGGGCCACGTAGCTGCCGAGCAGATATCCGCTGTGAAAAATGGGATTGCGCCCGGTCAGCGGCGCCAGGCCGGTGGGGGCGATCACGGTCGGGAAGACGTAGACCGGCGCCCGCGTGCCGGCCACCGGCGGCTTCCCCCCCGCCGTGAACGGCCAGCCGCAGTCATCCCCCTCGGACACCACATCGATCTCGTCGTCGGCGACGTCGCCGTTGTCGGTCAGGATGACCCTTTGTCGCGCGTCATCCCACGCCAGGTCGAACGGATTGCGCACGCCGCGGGCGAACTGGACGACCGATCCATCGGGAAAGATGCGCCAGACCTTGCCGCCGTTCCAGACCGGATCGGGAGCGAGCAGGCCGACGCCGTAGTCGCCGATGGCCAGAAAGATCGAGCCGTCCGCGCCGAGTGTGAGATTGCCGCCGTGGTGTTCGGTGGAGGAGCCGCGCTCCGGCATGTCCTTGTCAGCGGCGAAACGATGGATCTCGCTTTCGAATCCGGTGCGCAGGTCGACAGAGGAGACGACATCGTAGGTCTGATTCGGCCGCGTGTAGTGGACGATGGCGGTGTCATCGTCGCGCAGCGCCAGCCCGATCAGGCCGGAGTTCCCTTCACCGACGGTCGTCACATGGGCGATCACGGTATCGGGAAAGCGAACGATGTCGCCGCTCTTGATCGAGTAGTAGATCGTCCCCTTCGAGTCGACTGCGAGCGAAGTGATGAACCCCGAAACGCCGTGCAGGAGCTGCACGCGAAAGCCGGGAAGGGTGGAGGCGTTGGCCGCCGAGGCCCTGATGAGAACCAGGAGGAGAATCAGGAAGAGTCGCTTCATTCGCCCGCTCGACAAACGATATTCGTGCCAGCCTCTTCCCGGGAATGGAGATGACGGGGTGAAGGTTACGAAGGCCCTTGACGCACGAGGGACCCGCGCCGATAATCGCGCCCCTCACCGCGGCCGGAGCCATCCAGCCGCCAAGCGTTTCTCACCAGTGTCGCGGGGTGGAGCAGTCTGGTAGCTCGTTGGGCTCATAACCCAAAGGTCGCGGGTTCAAATCCCGCCCCCGCAACCAATTTCGATTCGATCTAAGCCGCTGGGAACAGCGGCTTTATTCATTTCTGGCCAGCCCTTACGCGTTGAGCGAAATCTGTCGACTGTGCGAAAACTGTGCGAGAACTCAAAAGTCGGGATTTTCCCATCGCTCATCCTCCTCGTCGCGCTCGACGAGTCGGAGCACAGGGCTACCTTCCGGAGTGATCGTGAGGTCGTCCCACGCAAAGAGGACGAGGTTCTCATCGTGGTGCTTTGCACTGTTGAAGATGATGCCGCGGCAGCCCACGTAGCGCGCGCTGTCCGCAATGAAGCGCGGCACCAGGTACTCCGGCTTCCATGCCGTTGATGCTGCAGTCGTGCTGATGTACTCGGACGTGAGTCCCATGGCGAAAAGCGGTGGCGTGAGTTCCTCGCTCCAGTCCTTCACACGGAGATCCAGGATGTTCTCGACCTCGCCAAATGCGAACTCTTGGAGCCATGCGACCCGCTCGTTTCCGCTCACCTCGACGGTCTCACGCAGCACCGCCCGCTGCGTTCCCGCAAGGTAGAACAGCGACTGGCCGTAGTGATTGAACCGGCCTTCTGCGCGCGCCTCATATGCGGGCGGCGGTTGTAGGTCCTGCAGTACGAAGACGCGTGCACCGTCTGCCTTGCGTGCGCGCCACCACCGGCGCGGTGGCAGCGTCACGCGCGGAAAGTTCGGCAACGTTCTGAGAATCTCTTGGCCAAGCTCGCGAATGCCACCAAGGTACGGGTACGCGCGCAGCTGCGCGGCGAATTCGTCGACGCGCGGGCGAAGTTCGCGCGACCATTCGTTCCACCGCTGCCTATGGAGCAACTCTTCGCCGGTCGGCATCCCGACTTCATCATCGAGGTTGAAGTCGGAGCCGGGAATGCCGCAGTTGGGGCAGGAGAGGAGCGGGAGGTAGTGCTCCATGTCATCGTCGTCGACACCTGCTTGGGCGAGCAGTTCCTGGATCTCCATCGCGTCGCCGAGCATGAATCCCATGTCGGAATCTTGGTTCTCCGGGCAGTACTGGCAAGACTCGATGTCGTCGGCGAGTTCCTCGACGCGCGCTCGCAGATCGGGATCAAGATCGTCCACATCACGCATGCCGCTTATGAACATGCACGGCTGCCTGAGATGTTCGCGGGCTCAGGTGCGCTGCGCGAGGTAAGCCTGCGTTTTTTGCATGGCCTCACGGAGGTCTCGTTCGTCGGTGATGTTGTATCGGTCGAAGACGCTACGGGTTTTGTGGCCGCTGATTTTCATGGCGACGGTTTCGGGGACGCCGGCGCGCACCATGTTCCGTATCGCGGTGCGTCGGAAGTCGTGGAAGAGCCGTGGGCCGACGTCGGCTTTGGTGCAGGCGGTCGCCCATGCTTTCTTGATGTCGATGATGGCGTGGCCGTCGTGGTGGAAGACGTATCGGCTGATAAGGGTCGTTTTGTTCTTGCGCACAACGGTGCGTTCGTTCCAGCGTCGCTGGATGATTGTCCAGAGGTCTCCTTCGAGTGCGAGGGTGCGTCCTTGGCCGTTCTTGCTTTCTTCGGGTCGGAGGCGGATGACGCGTGCGCGTTGGTCGACGTCGGTCCATTCGAGTGTGAAGACTTCGCCTCGTCGCCAGCCGCTGAGGTAGGCGAATCGGCATGGGTCTTTGAGGTAGTCCGGGAGTTCGTTGATGACGCGTTCGTACTCGTCGTGCTCGAAGAATCCTTGTCGCGCGTTGCGTTCGGGGAGCTTGCGGATGTCGGGCTTGGTGTTGAGTTCTTTGCGTCGGAGCGCGAGGTTGTACGCCTGTCCGACGAGTTGCGTGCTCCTGTTGATCGTTGCGGGTGCACGGCCACTTTCGAGTTCTGCTTCGATGAAGCTGTCGATGTGTTTGGGCGTGAGGAGCGTGGCGCGGTACTGGCCGAACGCGTCGCGTGCGCGCTGGAGGTGCGATTTGATGCTCGCGCTGTACTTGCCGCGGATCTTATAGTCGTGCTCCAAGTGATCAAGGAGGTCGCTGACCGTGATGCGGTCTTGGCTTGGTCCGAGGAAGGATTGGAGGCCGAGTTGGTCGGCGCCGATTTCTCGCTGGCGTCGCTTGAGGAGTTTTTGCGCGGTGCGGTATTCGGTGCTCTTGCTGCTCTCACGTAGCTCTTTCCCGTGGTGGCAGTAGCTAATCCACCAGTGGTTGCTGCCCTTGCGCTTGTAGATTCGTCCGTCGCCACGCATGTATTTCAAACAAAGCTGCTTATCCGTTTCAAAGTCCAGTACCAAAACCGTAGCTATCGGTGTTTGCGTAGGTACTCCTGCAGTCCGTGGTGGCTGAAGCGCACCTGTCCTGGTCCTGGTCGGACGGTGAAGGTGAAGTCCTCTGCATGGCGGTAGAGCCAGTCGGTGGTGACGCACAGAATGCTCGCGGCTTCCTGCACGGTCAGAAGCCGGTCGTCGGGATCGTGGCGCAGGTTGAGCGAAATGAGTTCTGCGAGAAGTGCGGCGCGCGAGCGTTCGAGTTCTGCGATGCGCGCGAGAAGTTCCGACTGTCGATCGCTCACGGTCCACCTCGCAAAAGATCGAAGATGTTCACGACGATCGTGCCAGGGAGTGCTGCGCGCGTGCGCTCGACGTCTGCTGGGAGGACGGCGATGATCGTATGCGTGACGCCGGCGGCGCGGTTCTTCGCGAGGTTGCTCGGTGCGGTCTTCGTGGGGTCGCTGACTTCGACCTCGATGGCGATGTGATCGCCGGTGTTAAGCGCAATCCCGAGCGCGTTGCGTAGCCACGCGTGCTCGCTTGTGGCGGTGAAGAGGACGTCCACGCGTTTCCCGTCGAGCGAGACTTCGCGCTGCGCGCCCGGGATGTTCTCGATGAGTTTTCGGACGAGGTATTGGTGTTGGAGTCCTCCGCCGCCGGCGCCGCCGGGTGTTAGGCGCAACCACGCGCAGCCTGACGGGGTGGGTGCGAGTGCGCTTGCCTGTCCGCCGCGGCCTGATCGTGCGGTGATGCGTTCTTCGGTGATCATGCCGAGCGTGAGGAGTTTCTGCTTCGCGCGCGTGAGCTGTTGCGGGTGCAGGTCGCACTCGGTCGTGAGCACGACCTTGTGCTCACCGATGAATCGGAGAAGCTTTTCTTCGTTGGTGTTGAGCGCAATCCTGTTAGGCGAAGTTTCTGGTAGTCCCGCCGCGGGAAGGAGTCGGGGCGGTGCTGGGAAGGCCGGCTGCTGCCCCGTCACCGCTTCCCTTGCTGCCAGCAAGAACTCGCGGGTTCGTGCTCGTGCACGCTCGTACGACGCTTCATCTGCGTTTGCCGGCAGCGGGTCGAAGGTCGCGAGAAACGCTGGTTGGCCGGCGAGTTTGACGATGGCTTCGCCGCGGGGCATGGTGCTGAGATACGCGGTCTGCTCGTCCGTGAGGTTCAGAACGCGTTGGAGCAGCATGGCGTCCTCGCCGTTGGCAGGGCGAAACGCGATGGGCAGGAATGTATTGCTGCGCAGTCCTTCATCTGTTAAGCGCAAGGCGTTGGTGGCGACGTAGAACGCGATCTGCATCGAGCGGCCCATGCCCTGCAGGTCTGAGAGTGGCGAGCGCCCGCGTATCGTGCTCGCGTCGATGGCGAACTCATTGCGTCCTTCATCGGCGATCACGGCGTGCATCGCTGCCTCCACGCGTTCCAGGTGAATAAGCGGCGCAAGAGGTAGGTCGTGAGGAACAACTCGGTGTTCGTCATCGGCAACGGCAGGTAGAGCGAATGCTCAAAGAGGACGCTTGGCGCTGCGCCGCCGCGCGTGCAGAGTCCTGGGTAGCGCTCGATAAAGCGGGTATGGCGCAGCTCAGCGCCGCGTTGCGCGTCGCGAAACTTGTACGTCTCGCCTTTGTTTGGGAGCCTTCGGATCTCCTCGATGACGTCGATCATCGTCGCGTGCTCGTCGCGGGCAAACGCGCGGTGGTACGCAGTGTTCATGATTTGCCGGTAGTCTTCGGCACCGTAGAGCGTGTCCGCGCCTGCCTCGACAAGTTGTGAGACGTGCTCAGTCTCGGTGAGCGACGCATCGCGGCGGAGGAGATTCAGGGGCATCTCAGGATCGATGATGAAGACGTCACGATGACTTGCGGCAAGCGCCCGAAAGCCTGCGTCGGGTTTGCGATCGATGATGATGACGTGGTGCCCGGCGGTGAGCGCACCGGTGGCCAGATGGCGCGCGACGGTTGATTTGCCCACGCCGGTGGGTCCCGGGAGAAGACCGCTTAAGGAAAAGTCTTCGTCGCTGAGGGTGAGCTCGGTGCCGTCGGCTTTCTGGCGCAGGCCGGTGTGGATGTTGCCGCGTTGCAGTAGCTCAGCGCGCACGACGCGGAACGGATACTCCTGGTGAAACGCGCGGTAGGCCGCGACGATCTCCATGACGCGCCGTATCGCGAAGCGCGTCCCGTTGGAGTGGCGCGCGCCGTCGATCAGGAGCAGCAGCGACGCGAGTTCGTGGCTGTGCGATGCGAGATCGTACGCGGTGATGAACCGGAGCGTGTCAGTCCATGACCGGTCGTCTATCGTGGTCGTAACCATGAGGTGATTTCTCCGAAGATGGTGAGGAACGTGCTCCACCACGGCCGTTGGCGACACCTGCGGCACATGACTCCTGCCTCGACGAGGGCACTACAGGGCGTGCAGGTCGCGCGACCGCACCCGTTGCAGCGTTGCACGAGCAGGAGCGGTTGCATCCCGCAACTCCCGCAGCGGTACACGACGCGTGGTTCAGAAAGCAGGACGCCTTCCGCGGTCTGCGGGAGCATCGTCGTCACCTCGGTTACGCGCTGGCCGTCGGGCAGGAGGATGCTCTGTTCGCGCAATTCCGAAAGGGTCACCAAGTTGCCGGTCGGGTCCTGCATCACCGTGCGCTGTACGTGCACGCTGCTCGGGAAGGACGGGATCTGGTACGGGTTGTCCATGACTTGCTCCGAAGGTTTCGCGCAGCACGAGGCCGATGGCGAGTCCGGCGCCGAGGCTGCACGCGACAGGAAAGAGTGGTCCGGTGAGAAAAAGCGCGAGCGCACTAAAGCCGAGTGCGCGGGCGCGGTTGGCTGCGACCGCAACGCCGACGGCGAGCGTGAGGAAGTGTGCGTGGCTCACGAGGTCGAGCGCGCGCACATGGGTCATGCTGGCCAAGAGGTTCGCGATCGCGAACATGATGAGGAGGTGCGCAATGGTGCGCGGCGCGCGGCCCATTTACTCCTCCTGCTGTTCGGCGTCGCGCTCTGGCGTGTGCTCGTTCTCTGTTTTGCGCTGCCGCCAGTTGCGGCGGGGGGTTACTAGCTCGCCGGGATGGTCTTTGGGCGCGTAGATCGGCACGCAGCCGCCGGGCCCCATGATGTACCCGATGATCTTCGCGCCGTCGAGCGGGTTGCCGTACCACGTGGTGCGCGGGACCTGCACGAGCGGTGTCGGCGGGAGTTCGCCAAACGACCGTTTGTCGCGCGGGTCGAAGACCGCGTTTGTCTGCGGGTTGAGGATGAGGGCGCCGCTGGGTAAGGGATCGGTGGAAAGTCCGTCCCACGCGTAGACGTTGCCGTTCGCGGCGTCATTGATCTGTCGCGTTTGAATGGTCATGATTCCTCCAAAAGGGTGGGTTTGCACGTGAGACAATCACGCGCGGGCGCGACGCGGTGTCGCGTGATGCTGATTTCCGTGTTGTTCACGAGGTAGAGATTCGGCAGGTCGGTGGTGTCGGAGCGGAGCGCTTCGAGCGCGACTTTGGCCTGCAGCGCGCTCACGACGCCGATGTCCGTGAAGAGTCCTGCTTGCGCGCTGATCTCGTCTTCAGAAAAGCCGTACTGCTGCGCGAGCGTCTGCAGCGAGGTGTTGTCCTGCGGCTCGATGCGCGGGAGGCCATGCAGACAGCCGATGCACGCGCCGCCGGGACGATTGAGGAAGACGTACCCGCCGCTGCCGCGAGCAAACACGCCCGCGTGCACGCTCGTAATTCCAAGTTCTCTCGCGGTTTGGCTGATGAGGTGGGCGACGCGCACGTCTCTGGTGCTGTCGATCACCAAACTCGCTTTGTGAAGCCGGTACTTGAGGTGCAAGCGTCGCTCGGGCTCGACCTGCTCCTGCAAGGCGATGATGCGCGCGCGCGTGTGACGGCGCAGCAGCTTCTGCATCGCGGCGGCCTTCGGTTTCCCGACGCTGCGCGGATCAAGGATGTGGCGGGCGAGATTGCGCCGCTCCAGCTGATCGTGATCAATGATCGTGAGCGGAACGCCCCACTTCGCCACTTGCAACGCCACGCTCGCGCCGCCGCTACCCAAGCCATACACGACCACCTCGCGATCCGCGGGAATGCGCGTCTCGTACACGTACGGCACCAGGTCATGCTCGACGAGCTCGGTCTGGATGCTGTGGCAGGTCATGCTCAGGCGCTCGCGCCGGAGCGTCACGACGATGCAGAGGTAGCTGGGGAACTCGCCATTGATTGATCGGAGCGTGTTGATGTCGCCGCTGGAGGGGCCGCGCAGGCCAAAGTGGACATGCGCCGAGCCGAAGAACTCATTGCCATCGGCGAGGTACGGGGCCAAGAGCGCGCCTGCCGCCTCATGATCTGGCTGGACGATCGCGGGACCAGCAAAGGTATTCGGCGTCGGGATCACGTACCGGATGACCCGCTTGCCGCGCACAATCCGTCCTATGACGTACGCGTGCTCCTCCCGACCCGTTGCTTTCGCGCTTGCGGCGAGGTCGTGCAGCGCTGCGGTCGCTTCCTCAGTAAGGTAGTAGCGCATGGCTAGTCCACCGTTCCTTGCTCGTACTTGTTCATGAAGACCATGACGATCCCTACTACGGTCGCAATCGAGTAGTCCGGCCGCCACTCATTCGGGTGCAGGTAGCACAGGTGCCAGCCCTTCTTGTCCTCGTAGTAATGGCGCGACCGAGGCGCCGGGTGGACCTGAAAGCGCGGGGGCGAGAGCGGATGGATCAGGAGCAAAGTGCCCCTGCACGAGACTGCCGTTCAGCGGGAACTGCACGCCAAAACTCTCCCACGCATCAACGTTGGTGAAGCGCACGAGCGGAATCCTCCCGCCGAAGAGGTTTCGCAATTGCTTTTGCTCAAACCTGAGCCGAGGAGTGTCGGGCTTCATGCGGCGTACTCCTGACACGTCATGACCGGCACCAAGCGCGGGTAAGGACACGACGGACACGTGACAACGAGCGCAAGAACGGCGCGAGGGTTTTTCGTCGCCGCGGTGAGTGCAGCACGCAACCGATCGTTCGCAATTGGCTTGGTGCAGCGAAGGCATCGAGGTAGCTGGCGGAAGGTCTGAACTCTCACTGGCATCTCCTTTCCCTGTCAGCTTGAGTCCTGCGATGCATGCTGGAGAGAATGGATGGCGATGGACATCAACGAGTTCTGGCAGACGACACTCGCGATCTGGGACGCCGCTGACCAACTGCCGCGCAAGAGGGGCGCGGCGGAGGGGCCAAAGGTGCGCGAATCACTCGTCTTATTTGGCGACACGAAAACGCTTTCGTATGACTCTCGGCCACCGTGGGAGACGAGCGCACCGCGCGGGTACTTGGAGGATCGCCAGGTCGCATGGTTCCGCCGCGACGCACTCAAGAATTTGGACCTGCCGCTCGCCAATCCCGATCAGGTATTCGACGAGAAGAACAATCTCTACCAGCGCACCACGCTGCACGCACAGCAAGCACCTGCTGGCGCGCGGTCATCATCATCGGCGGCGGCATTCCGATCTCAAACGAGCCGGGACGCCCGACAACGCTCAAAATCCTCGGCCTCTCGCGCGACCCGATGCTGGCGCTATTCGACGAAGTCGATCGTGCCGTGCGGCTGCTTCCCTTCATCAGCACGTACTCCGGTGTGCCCCGAGCGTTCTTTCTCTTGCCCGTGGTGCATCACGGCGTGCCGCTGGACGAGACTGCCGTCCGAGTCGCGCAAGCAACGGGTGGAACACCGCAGCCGGCGGGCAACGGCTTCTGCCAAGTTGGCGGTCACGGAGCAGCGAAGTCGGTACTCTGGAGTGCGAGCGGTCAGACAGATCTCCTCGCCGCAATCGCGCCACACCGAGCGCTGCTCGAAGCGTAACGGAATGCGTTTTAGTTACGGATGCCGAGCAGCAGACCCTCGTGCCGGTCTTGGCTGCGATCGTACGCAATCATGAGGGTCGTATCCGCTTCACAGTCCTCGACCGGAGCGGCGCGACTAAGGCAAACATGTTCTGGGACTGGGCGCGCGCCGTTGGTCCGTCCGTATCACCAGAGGTTCGGGGTGTCGTGTTGCGAACGCGCACGTGGGAGGAGCAGCGAGCGAGCGTGTTCCTCTTACACGTCATCAGCGTCTTCGCCATCGGCGTCGCCGCCGTATCACGGCGCACGATTGAGCGATGCGCCGCCAGCGTCTGGAACGACTATGAGACCGAACTTTTGCCAGTGGCCGGCGCTTGGCGCGTGCTGCAGGAGAATGGGCTGGTCCTCGTGCATGACACACAGGTCGATACCCGCGGCTTGGCAGGCATGGGAGCGTGGCTGTTGGACTGGTTCGATCCATCATTTGGCGCGCCCGATCAGATGCGCGAACTCCCTGTCATTTTGGACGTGGTGGATTGGGTGCGGATAAACCCGCGAGCGTTCGCTCGGGACGAGTATCGCGCGCTACTCCTGGCGATCATCGCGCACACCGCCGAGTCACTACGTATTCGCCGCTGCCTGCGCGCGAACCAACTCGCAGACGATCTCATCACCCAACAGCCAGACTGCTTGAATGAGTTGATCGACCGCGGCATCGACCGCCTCGCGTTCAGCACCTTTGAGGAAGGCGCCACACTCCTGGCAGCTGTATGGAACACCACACCTGAAGCTCGCAACACGGTCATCGCTCGCCTGGGACAGTGGGCGTCCCGTGCGGATGAGGATCTCGCAATGGTGTGCCTCGTGGCGATCCGATGGCGGGCACGCGAGCGCGAGGCGCTTGAGGCGCTGCTGGAGGAGCGCGTGGGCTGGAAGTGGCACACGTATGAGTACCCCCGTGTGGGGTACTAGGCTCACCTCGTCGAGCGGCTGGAGATTCCTCAAAAAATCACGCTCGGAGCGACGCCCTTCCGCAAGGAGAAGCTATCTCTCGGTGCTGTTCACCAGGCGGGAATGGTCGAACTCCTCCTGCGCCGCGGCGAACGTGGTCTGTACGCACTGCCGACGACATTGCGCGACGTGGATTCCTGCCATATCTCGGCGCGGTACGAGGAGGACTGGCGCCTCTGGCTCAACCTCGAATTGCAGGAGCGGTCGGCGCAATATGTCACGACAGCGGCGATGCGCGGACCAAGCGCGGCAAAGGCCACCCTTGACGGGCTCGCGCTCGTATCCCATGCGCTGAATGGGACATTTTCGTTCCCGAATCGCCTGATGCCCGCCGGCGTCGTACGCCCAGATGCTCCGGCACCGTACCACCCTTGGAAGGTCGATGATGTGGATGATGGCTGGGTTGCGCGCCTGCAGATTCCGAAAGCCGAGGTGGGCGAAGGATCGTACCGGGGAACACCGGCGCCCTTCTATCGGTATGCGGAGCGCTTACTTCATTGCGCGCCAGTACGCGGCGTGGTTCGGCTCATGGTAGAGCGGTCGTAGAGGACGCGATTGAGTTGCTCGAAGAGCGTATCGTCGTACCAGTTGATGAGGACCTTATCGTAGAGGTCGATGAAGTCAACGTACTGCCGAAAATCGGCTTCGCTGCGCCGTAGCCGCTGCTCTGCCGCCAAATCGCGATAGCCGAGTTCCTTGAGCTTCTTCTCCAAATCCTTCCCACTGAGTGCGCTTTGCAACCAGAACGTCAGCACCGCCCCTTGGTAGTCCTGGCGCAACTGCTGAATCGTTCGCCCGTCGCGGGCGATCAAGATCGCGTGGTCGCCGCGCTGCAAGATTTTATCGATCGCTTGGCGCGGGACGCCGTACATATCCTTCTGATACGCGTACGTGTAGTCGCACGCGTTCACTGCCGCATGAGTGCAGTTAAGCTGCAGATCGCGCGGTGGGGTTTTGTACTCGTAGTCACGTGGTCCGCGCGTCGTCAACTTCACGACAATTTCGATGGACGGGTCACGATCGACGACGGTCGCTAGAAGATGCGATTCCCGGCACCTGACGCACCACCGATGATGATGAGTCGTGACGTGAGCGCCTCCATGGTGAATGAGTATGCCGTTCGTGCCTCCCTTGGCGCAAGGACGCGTCCGCCAACTGCGGAGGAGAACTGCTGTTATCTACGCACAGACCTCGCTTCCGGTCGTTACGCTGGTTTCGCGTTCCGGCCGATGTCCGCCGGTGCACGCGATGTGAATGGGGCATGCGCGGCCCGCGATCGGAAAACCGTTAGCGCGACGGTTGTTACGCGAGCGTTGCGTCCAGGTGTGCGTGGCGCGGCTTGTTAGCCGGCCGGGCACCCACGACGCTCGCGCAGCGAGAACGCGCGCTGCGGCGCAGGTAAAGCGCAACACGCATGGTTTACTCGCGCAAGCGGTGGAGCAGTCTCCTGCCGACTTCCGTCGCTTTGCCAAGCGCGGTTGCCGCTGCGGCTTGTGCCGCCGTGATGCGGGCTTCGACTTCGCGTTTGGCTCTGAGGGCGGCAACGCGGTTGTGGACGTCGCTGCGATCGGTCGGCGTGCCGTTCACCCAATTCTGACCAGCCATCCAGTGGAGCCCGTCCCGGTGGAGTTCTGTCGTGACAGTGATGCCGTCGATGGTCGTCGTGCACCCCCTGGTGCCGCTTGGTGTCGTTGTGATCGTGACGGCGTCACCAGTGAGGGGCATGAGCGCCCGGCAGTCCTGCTCACGGGGACTGCATGCGGCGGTCAGCAAGAGGAGCGCGATAACGTACTTATTGGCTCGCATGCTGAATGGCCGTTCGTGAGTCGCGGTGCGCTTGCGCATCTACGCTGAAGTACCATCGCGCGAGTTGTTCGTCCGGCACCCGCTGCATTGCAGCTGTCATGCGTGCTTTGATCTGGTTCCGCGACGCCTCGTCACATATTATGCATTCCAAGAGGCCGAGGCCCCACCCGTCGGTCGGCATGACCGCAACACGCCAGTCGTCCGCGTCGGTCTGCACGTTGTCTTTCGCTAGGGAGGTATATCGCGCGATCGCACCGGCGGGACCGACGACGATCTGCCCGAGGTAGTGCTTGTCGCGCCGCGCCGGCACCCACCCGATGAACGCGACGCCCAACTCGGTGCGCACGATGCGCTCAGGGCGGCTCATGATCGTGTCGATCCACGTCAGAACCTCGTCGCGCGTGAACTCGCCGCGGTTGATGAGCGTGCGCATGGGTCAGCGATGCGCGTATACGCGGGAAGATCGTTCTTCGTAATGGCCTCACGAAGCTCAAGTACGAGCGCTCGTGCCCGGTGTTCGGGCGAAGCGCACGCAAGACCCAAGAACCCGATGCAGAGAACGAGTCGTCGCAAAGTACACCTCCACCAGCAGTTACCTCTAGTTTCCACACGATCAGTCATGGTCTTCCCACACGATAGGGTGGAGTCTCCCGTCAAGTCAAGTGACGGAACGACAAGCACTCAAAGCCTTCGGGAAACGCGTGCGCGAGCTGCGAAAAGCCCGCGGCTGGACGCAGGAAGAACTCGCCGAACGCGCGAGCCTGCACGAGAACTACGTCAGCAGACTCGAGACCGGCGAGCAGGAACCGGGGCTGTTTGTCATTCTGCGGGTGGGACGAGCATTCAACATGGGCGTCAGCGAACTACTCCAGCAGTTGCGCCTGTGAGCAACGCCTGGTCATCGTCAAGAAGAAGCGCCGAACCTCCTTACCACCGATCGAACTACGTGGTGGCCGGAATCTACGATGGTTCGGGAGCATTCAACGGCCGAGTTAGTGAAGGAGCATTCCCCAGGCAGTTTTTCCGACACATGCTCGCCGGCATCATCGGTGGACCGTGGAACCTGCGCCTGAAGCTACTAAGAGTGGGTGCTGCAAGCGGTCACGTTTGGCACACTCCGTCGCGAGAGACCTAACGCAGCCAGCATTTACTTCGTAATGCGAACTACTTGGTGTTTCGCTTCTCAGTTCTCGCGAGCTAGTCAAAGGGTCAGAGGGCAAAGCGTCGATGATTCGTAGCGAGTCGGCCGGTGTAGAAGCGCGGAACCATTCTTTACACCGGCACAACCCCCAAGTCACTGTCCAACGTCGGCTCGGCTGACGCGGAGGTGCCGCGCGGCCAGCGATGCTCGTGTTACTCCTTCTTCTGCTCTTTCTGCTTGTCTGCAGCGTCTTTGATCCAACCGACGATGGAGGAGATATCGACGCCAATGCCGACCCGGATGTGCATCTTCGAATGTTCGTCACGCACAACACCTGTCGTACCTGCGCTTGTGTTCGACGTTGCGGCCTTGTCTTCCTTCGTCCAAATCGGGCCTACGAAGATGTTGACGGGCGTAAAGCGGTACCCGACTGCGACGCCAAGCGCGTCGCCCGGTGATTTGGAAAACTTGAAGAGTCCTTGCACGAACGCCCTGTTCTTGCTCACCATTGGGTAGTCGGTACGGAGTACGTCGCCGAACTGGTACGCGAGCGCGACCATGAGGTCTTTGGGGGCCTCCTTCGGCGCGATGGTGCCGGTGTCCTTGTCGTACTTGACGACCTTTGCCGAACTCACCGGCACCGCGGCAAACCAAAGCACGTGCTCAGGTTTTCCGGTCGTGATCTTTGCGACTGTGATGTCTTTGGTCTCCGACTTTTTTGCGTCTTTCGCGTCATCGGTATTTTTGCCGTCCTTCGCGCTATCCTTGCCGGCAGCTCCGCCGTTGCCCGTGTCGTTCGCACTTGGCTGGGTAGGCTGTGTGGCCGAGGATGCATTCGTCGTGGCTGTTTTGGTTGTTTGCTCCGTTGGTACAGGTTTGGTCGGTGCCGTGGGCGGTCGTAACTTCACGGTTATGACGCCGCGAGCGTTTTGGATGCGGTAGTCTCCTTGCGCAAGCTGCGGTTCCAGTGCCTTGATCTTTGCCGCCTGCTCGAGCAGGATCTTCAGGCCGCGCATGAACTCAGTGGGACGCTCCTCCTCGTCGACGAGCAGTTTGAACGGTGGCGGATCGGTCGGCTTCGCGTTCTCTGCTGGTTTGTAGAAGATGTAAAACCTCAATACTGCGTTGAGGCCGTGAAAGAGGCGGACATCGGTCTGGCTATTGATCTTCTTCGCCGTCTGGAGATCCGTGATGTCCTTCAGCAGTGTTTGGAAATTTTTCGTAGGCAGATCGCAGGTGGTCTTCAGGTCTGCTTTGAAGCTCTCCAGAACGGCAGAATTCTCCACAAGGTCGACGACGAAGAAGCGTGCTTTGGAGGTGGTGATGTCCAGGATCGCGATGACGTCTGGTGCTGTCCACTCGACATCTTCGCACGCGGGAGTAGTCAGGGGCACCTCGTCACTAGCGAGGAGCGGGGTTGCGAGCAGAACGAACAGTACGAGAAGCAGCATGAGCATGCGAGCTGTCATCGTTATCTCCTTTTTATCTCGTGACTTTGCAGTCGGCGATTTTGAGGGCGGCTGTGCATGGGGGTGACGTGAGGGCGAGCAGTGGCCGATTTTCGAACGAGCAATCTCGTGGTGGCAGGGCGCAGTAGTTTGGCGTCTGATCCGCTTGGATCATCGCCGCGATGGTGCCAAAGGCGTCCTGCAGTGTCTCGTCGGGGTGCTGATCGAGCGTGTTGAGGACTGCTTGGGTGAACGTGGATCGCGGGCTTCCTTGTTTTGCCAGGCCGTCGTCGGGGCTAGCTGCGAGGAGGACAACCGACGCTCTCATGGCAGTCAGCGGCAAGTGGGATGTCTTCGAGCGTACTGTTTGATATTCCTTCTTGTGTGCCTTGTACGTTGCTCGCGCGATGCTGCGCGGCAGGTATTTGTACTCGTCGCGAAATGCGAGGTCCACGTCGCTCGGCTTCAGTTGTGGGAGGCGTTGCCGGCTACCGTGGATCATGACGGTGTCGTTGAGTTTCTCAAAGGCTGCTTGGAGTGCAACGAAGACGATGGTGCCGGAGTGGCAGCTGTCGGAGAGAACGAGAATGCGAACGTTTGGACTGAATTTCGTGAGCACATTGAAGATTTCATCGTCGAGCACTTCGCGATCGAACGCGCACCAGGTGCTGTCGTAACCTGTTGGCTCATGATCGTTGTCATCTAGGAGTTGTCCGCCGTGGCCGGAGAACATCAGCAGAAATGTGTCGCCCGCGTGGAGTCGGGTTGTGGCATCAAGAATCCCGTTAAGGATGTTCGCTGCCGTTGCGTCGTGCTCCGTGAGTAGGCGGGTCCTGAACCCGTGTGCGCGGGCCTTGTCGCGCATAACGACCGCGTCCCCGGCGCAGGCAGCGCATTCGCCTTTATCGCCGGCGTAAGCTTTCGGGTCGTACTGGGTAAGGCCGACCAGCAGCGCTTCGGCAGTTGTGCCTTGCGGTGGCGGCGTTGTCGGCGGTTCCTGGGCCGGCAGCGTCGTCTCTGGCTTACCTGTTCCTCGTGACGGTGCGCCCTCTTTGGTTTCGTGCTTCGCGCAACTCACGAGCAGCACGAGTGCGATCATGCTCAGGCATGCTGCAAACGGAACCGCGCTGCCGCGTTTCTTCATCAATGCTCGCTCATCGGGACAAACCATGTCGTAACGCCGCCCGCAATCAGGCGTCGAGACGATAACGTGTCGTGTGGAACCTGCTGTAATGAGCCTCTCTGTTTTTATGGAGTGACACAGACCAGCGTTTTCCCACCCCTGGCAGTGAGAAATCTCCATGCCTCTCAGCGACCGAGCGCGCTGCGTTTGCCCTTCCATGTCGTTGTTGACGGACGCACGTGGCAGTTTCACCGTTTGGCGGAGGCCGTCTGTCGAGAGAATGGGACGGCTACCCCAGCGCGATCCTCCCCGCACTGGTGGAATTCCTGGCTCGGAGCACGCGCCATGGCGACATGTATGAGGCCGCGAACTTCTTCTAACGGAGCAAGCGGCCTTGACGAGTGCTCGGTGCAGCTCGCCTTTGGCGTCTGCGTCAGCGATGAGGCTTCACGGCGATATCGAGCACTACTATGTCGTCAAGCACACCACTGCCGGTTGTATCATTCATGCGCGCGTCGTGGAGCGACGAAGGCCCAAGATCCGCGGCTTGTGCCGGAGGTGGCGGTGCCGCACCTTTGTTTTCTTCACTCGGCGGAGCATGGCACAGGCGCGAGTTTCGCCGGTGCGACAACTCCCGTGAGTACTTGCGTCGCTACTTTTCTGCCCTGCTCGGCGCGGATGGCAAGCTTTAGCGCCACCAACCGCTTAGAGTGCGCAGTTGTTGGTCGTAAAGCGTTGCGGCATCGGCCGATGCCGTCCCCCCCGCTCATCTTCGTCTCCTTCCTTACCGGAGTCGCACGATTGGGCGTTGCGACTCCCCTGGGGTGGAGCAACGGAGATGTGAAGAGCATGAAGCAGAGCATTTGGTGTAACCAGCACAACGGTTGGCATGACGTGGCCGATGACGAACATCGGTTCGTGCGCCCCAGCGCGACTCACCTGCACATCTTGGAGTGCTTCGTCACGCGTGAAGACGGTGAGATCGTCGAGTGCGTGATCTGCGGTGAGCAGTGGGGTGCCGCATGACGCACACCATCATCACCACGATCGACCGCGAGGACGGCATCGAGTGGCCCATCTGGTGGTGCAGTTGCGGTTGCGGAAATTGGGGTGCGAGGTGGCTCGTATGAGCACCCGCTGCCAGATCGAGTTTCGCCGCGGCAGCATGCGCCGTACTGTCTACCTCCACTGGGATGGCTACCCGAGCGCCGTGATTCCCGACCTGCTCGCATTCCTGCAATGGAGCGCGCGCGGCGGTGATATCGAGTATGAGGCTGCGAACTTCCGCTACTGGAGCAAGCGCGCTCTCGATGAGCGCAGCGCGCAGCTGGGTTTTGGCGTCTGTGACGGCGCGCTCCACGCTGACGTGGAGTACTTCTACCTTGTGTCGCACACGTCAGCACGCGTGACGATCACGGCGTACGCGGTCGAGCATGAGGACGGCGTGCCGCAACTCGGTCGAGTCGTGCGTGAGGTCACGACACCTTTCTGTTCTTCCTCTTTTTCTACTGGCGCCATCGTAGCTTTCCGATCGCTTTGAACTTGCTGACGCCCATTGCTCCTCGCTCATTGCGTGATCGTGAGCCTGGCGCGGCGAGGGTCGTGATGACGATGTCGCGGTCTGCGTCCCATATCTCGGTAGCGTTGAATTCGTGGTCGAGGAGGACGAGCAGGACCGCGTCGAAGTCCTTCTTGATGTCGATGGACCCGATGCGCTGTCCTTGCTTGGCATCTTGGAGGATGCAGCGCCCCTTGACCTGGAGATGCCGCGTGACGCCGTTCGTGCGTTCGATCGCATCGTAGCCTGCCGTCCGTGCGGGCGTCAGTTCCAGGCCGAGAATTCTTGCGGCCTCGTACTCGGCGATCTCACCCGTCACTCCGAGCGGTTTTCCGGTGAGTGCGCGGTACTCCTGCGCGAGTTTCTTCGCGTCGTGCAGGATTTCCATGATGCGGTCGTTCGGTTCCATGGCGAAAAGGTGTCCTAGGGTGTCTCGTCGGTATCGATGACGGTGATGCCGGCGGCGTTGTACCGTTCCCATCCTCGCAGGTCTGGTTGCTTTCTCGTGATGTTCGTGAGGCGTTGGTGTTCGTCGACGGTGACGACGCAGCCGATCGCCGTCTTCAGGAGTTCTCTGGAGCGCGACGGTTCATGCATGATCGCGTCGACGAGTTCCTTTCGGGGAATGACGTGCTCATGCTGCAGCTTCGTACCCTTCGGTGCGTTCCTGCTCCTGTTGAGCGGAATCGTGTCGTGTACTTCCCGCGGGCTTCCGTGATTTTCCAGAGCATCGCGTTGATGACGTCGCGTTTATGCGTGTCGAGGATGTTGAGCGCAAGGGTTGCTTCGACGAGCGTGGTCGCGCTTTCCAGGATGTCGTCGGGTGTCGGTCTCATCGTGTTCCGATCCTCTCGACTTGTTCCTTGGTGAGTGGTTGGTCGTAGAAACCGTTGCGCCAGAGTCGTGCGAGCTTTCCGGCTCGTTCCAGGAGGCGGGCTTTGAGGGCCGCGACGTCTGGTGTGCCGAGCGCTGGTGCGAGTCGTTCGGCGATTGTCTTGCGCGTGGCGGTGTGGATGAAGTCCGGTGCTTCGCGGAGGTAGACGCTTGTCCAGGGTATCCACTCGAAACCGCGTTCCTCGTGCTGGGGTCGTTCGAGTTCTCCGCGGAGGAAGAGGAAGTAGTCGGCGGCGATGAATTGCTCAAAGGGCATGACATCGCTGAGTGGTCCGTCTTCAGGCGTGTTCCGGTCCTTTTTTGCGTGTCGGTCGTGGAGGAGGTCAGCGTGGTAAGAGAGGCGGTGTTTCTGCTCGCCGAGCGGTTCGAGTGACCTTAGGTATTCGCTTGCGTATCCGAACGTGGCGGTCTTGGTGTATCGGTTCGTGCTGACCGTGATGGGTTCTTCGAGGATCGTGGTGAGCGTGTCGTAGCGCTCCTCGCGCAGGAGGGATGCGGTGAGCGTGGTGAAGAGTTCGTGGCCGAGGAACTTCCAGTAGTCGAAGTCTTCCTCTTTGTAGCTTCCTTCGAATCCTTTCGGGTTGTCGTATTTCTCGAGGACGGTCGTGAATGCCTTGTAGAGGGCTCGTGCTCCTTCGTTGTCGTTCATTCCGGCGATTGCGTCGACGAGTCTGGTGAACGCTCGTACGGCGGGGACGGTGTCGTTGAGTGCCTGGAGGAGTTGGTCGACGGTACCGCCGTTGCGGAATGGTGGTGGTGCGGTGCGTTCGAGTTCGGTGGTGATTGCGCTCATCGCGCGGCGGATGAGGAGTGCTCTGTTTGCGGTGGCGCTCTCGATTGCGGTGGTTGCCGCGTCGATGGCGGTTGGTTCTGGTGGTGCTTGGGGGATGGTGTCGATTGCTGCTTTGATTGCTGTTTTGAGGATGCTTGCAAGTCGCCGTCGTTCGGTCGCTTTGTCCTGGGCGTCGGGGCTGATGGTGTAGATGACGTTTCGTTTGCCTCGGAGGTCGAAGGGTAGTTGCTCGACGGGGCCGTAGTGGTTGTTGATGACGAGGATGACTCGGTCTTCGCCGAGTGCTTTGAGTGCGTAGCCGAGTTCGATGAGGACGTTGGGGTTTGGTGTTGGTCGTTCGCCGGTGTCGTTGATGGTGGTGACGTCGGCGATGAAGACGTGGCTGTTCTCGATTTTTTTGAGGATGGTTCTGGCGATGTCTGGGCTGCCGGGGATGTCTTGCGTGTCGTGGTCGACGCGTGGTTCAACGGTGAGGTCGGCTGCGAGGGCGGTTGCTGCTTCTTCGAGTGCTGTCTTGATGAAGCCGCGGTTGGTGTTGTTGGGCCTGTCGGCTTCCCAGCTGTAGAAGATGATGTGTTGCATATCGCGTCGTGGTGCTTCTGCTTGCTTTTAGTGTGTTTCGTTTGGGGTGATGTTTGATTCTCGTCCCAAGGGACGTTTTTCGAGTGTCCCCGCTTCGCGGGGAATGATCTGATTTTCGATGGTAGAGGGGAAAGAATCAGGCGTGAAGCAGAAAGGAGACGCACGCCTCCATTTGTGTCCGCCAAATCGTTCAGCATCAATATGTTGGGCGCAATCACGGAATCTATCGTGGCGGCATGGCTTCTACGAGCGTTAGACGCAATCCCTTCAGTTCCAAGGGGCTGTCTCGTTTCACAGTCCTTACGTTTTGGTTCAAGGTGCGATTGGGTTCTCCTTCACAACGGCGTCTTCTTGCTTCACGAGTGTTCGCTCTCCCTTCACGTGCATCGCGAGGCGTTTGAGAACGCTGCCGAGCTTCGCGTCGTGGATCTGCGTGGCAGCCTCGTCGACGAGTCCGCGCTCGACCATGACCTGGAAGAGGTTCGCGAAGAGCTGTTCCTTCATGTCGTGCAGTTGCTGGTGCTCGTAGGCTCGCTTGAGGTCTAGTACTGCGCTGCATCGCTGGCAGTACTCTGCTTTTGGCGCGTTGAGCTGCTGGCACATGTTGCATTTGACGGGCTGGAGTTCCTGGTGTGCCTGCTGGTGCTGTGCGAGGTTGTTCTCGCGCAGGATCGCGTTGTTCACGTCCGTATCGATGAGATGTGCGTACGTGCTCCCGAGCATGTCGCTGTCTGGCGTCCAGCCGAAGTAGATCTTGGCTTGTTGTTCGTTCATGATGGCGTTTGCGATGACGTACGTTACGCGGCTGTGTCGGAAGATGTGCGGGTGATACGGTTTCTTGATGCCGGCGCGATGGAAGACGCGTTGCAGCATGATGGTGATCGCGCGGTACTCCATGGCCGCTGGAGTGCGCAATTGGACCCAGAGCGGCGCTTCGGGGTCGTTGCGGTATGGGTGGAGTGCGAGCCACTGCGCGAGGTGGGGTGCGCTGCTGATGATGAGCGGGCTGCGGGTGCCGGTCTTGCCGGTGATGTCCATCGTGTACCCGTGGGGCGTCGTCGTGACGTGCTTCACCTGCATGTTGCCGATCTCGCTGATGCGCGGTCCTGCTTCCCATAGCACGGCGATGAACGCGCGGTCTCGCTCGTAGGTTGCCGCCTTGATGAGGAGGTCTACTTCGGCGGGTGTCAAGAGATCGGCCCGTTTCACCGTGGGCCGGTCACGACGGCGGATGTGCGTGGTGATCCAGCCGATTTCTGGCGGCAGTGGCTTCACGTTCGGGAAGTCGCTGGGAAATAGGACGTACGTCATGAACCGTCGCAGGATTCGTTTGTATGTTGCCAACGTCTCGGTGCTGTACGCTGGCCGGCGCGCAAGCAGCGTGCTGACGAGCTGTTCGAGATCCGTGCGCGTCGCCTTGTCGAAGTCTTTCCCGAGGTGCCTCGCCATTAGTCCTAGGGCGCCCAGTGCGCGGATGAGGCGGACCTTGCCGCAGACTTGACGAAGCAGGCACGCGTCGCAGAACTGATGGATGAGTGTCTTGTTGCGTTCGGAGGTGTTGCTGGCGAGAAGCGTGCGCTGAGCGATCTCGTATTGGCGCTCAAAATTGTGGATATCAATCATCAGGTCTACCGTCCGCGACCGGAGTATTTCTACGGCACCTGACGCGGAAGGATGTGAACTGACGTATCAAAGCCCCTACCCGACGGTCGTACGTGAGTTCACAACTCACCGGTCTTGTGCCTGCGATCGCAGTTCAAGGGGTGATTCTGGGCTTTTTAGTTCTATCGTTTCGGGTGTCTGGCCGTCGACTTCGGGGTTATCCGCTGGGCGGAGTGGCTGGTGCCGCTGGCGTGACTCCGTTTGTCGGTAGGTCGTAGCGTGCCTTCCGTGGTCGTGGTGCGCCGAGATGCGCTGTCTTCCGCTGTCTTGGTTTCGGTGGTTGTTCGGCGGCTGGTGCTTCTGGCGGCATCTCGTCAGGTGCTACGTTCTCATCCTCGGCGGTTTCGGTTTGCGTTTGCTCTGCTGGTGGTGCGGGTTCTTTGAGTCTGCTGCTCGCGATCTGTGCGTACTCGGGGTTACTTTCGGTTGCGATGAAGTGTCGTTTCATTTGCTGGCACGCGACGGCGGTGGTGCCGCTGCCCACGAATGGGTCGAAGACGAGGTCGCCTTCTTGGGTGTACTGCTCCAGGAGATACCTGATGAGTCGCACGGGTTTTTGTGTTGGGTGTGGTTTCCAGTCGCGCAACGATCGGTAGTCGAGAATCGGGATACTCCAGACGCGGCTGACTTTCTGCTTAAGTTCTTTGCTCCAGACCACGATGACTTCGTAGTGCGTGATGCTCTTGCAGTCGGGTTTGTGCCACACGTGGCGCGCGACCTCATGCCAGCCGCTGGGTGGTGACGGCACGTCGAACGGGCTCCAGAAGAAGACCACGTAATTCTTGGCCTTTTTGCACGCGAGGTAGAGCATCGCCAGACCATCGACGAGTGTGTCGCCGAAGAGGTTGAGCCGGTTCGGGTATGGCGGGTCCGTGAGGACGACGTCGACGTTGTCGATCTGCGTTGTGGCGTTGAAGCAATCTAGGTTATGTATTTTGTCGAGTTCTAGCATTAGGAGGGCGGAGGAGAGGGCTCTGTGTGCGCATCTCCTCCGCGGAGCGATGACGGCGGCAGCGGAGTGCTGTCGCTCAGGGGTTGTTCACTGCGAATGGGTTGTTCGATCGGCTCGCCATAAAGCTGCACGTATCGTTCGTAGAGTGCGATGGCCCAGTGCGTCACAGGGTCACGCGTGCGCTGTCGGCTTGTACGCTTTGGATGATTTGCATGTAGTGCCGCACGAGGCAGCTTTGCAGCATCTCCTCTTCGGCATGCAGGAGGTTGATCAAGCAAAGCAGGATGGCGCGGATGCCGTCGCGTAACTGCGCGTACTTCTTCTCATCCATATTCTTCGTGTCGGCGCGTTCGAGCGCTGCTTGGATGCGACGCCACAGGACGATTTCCAAGCGCAGCGCTGCTTGCACGTGCGATGGCATCGGCTCGCCGAAGTAATCTTCAAACGTGCGCTCCTCATCACCTGCAAGCTTGAGCGCATCGGTGACAGTACGGCCGATCATCCATGGGTTGTCCGCGGCTTCTTTTCTGGCGTGTTCTGCCAGCTCGCGACGTGCCTCGCGGTTGCGTTGTACGCGTTCCTGTTTACTGAAGTGAAACCATGACATAGCTCCCAAGGTTTTGGCTGTGGGTATTTATTTGGCGCCTGATCACATCGTCACCACTGATGTCAGGCGAGCGATAAATACCTACTCAGAGCTCCTCCCAGCTATATGGTGGTTGGCGCACTTCGCACATTCTTGCAAAGCGTGCATGAGACCAGACGCGCCGAGGGCGTCGAGGAACTTTGCCGGCGTCCAGGACTGCCTGACGTGCGCTCTGCGTACCGATGGCACGCGGAGTTTGGCGACCGCCTCGTGTACTTTCCGAACGTCGCTCTCTCCGCGTTCGGGTTGATCCACCTCCACGTCTTCATCGATGAACCGACGGCGTCATCGCACGTGGTCGCGTATGCGGTGCGTGCATTGTGGGTCGTGCGCACGCCTGGCGCGCGGTCGCTCTATCTGCACTGCATCGTGCCAGCCGAGCACCTGGACTTGGTGCGCCAGGAGATCAACATGCGTCACCAGCGCGTCACCATCATCACCACCCGCGACGCATGGCAGGTACTCACGGCATTCCATCGCGACGCACCCGTCGCTCAGCGTACCGATTCACGAGATCTTTTGGAGCGATACCCGCTGCTCATTCCGGTCATCTTCGAGATGACGGAAGGGCGTCACAGCTACCCGGCGGTCTGGGAAGCGATCCACGAACGGTTGGGTGAGCGCGTCTGGGAGTATTTGCCACGCTTCTCCCGACGCCTCGCGCACAACGGTAAACAGCACGTCAAGCAAGCATGCGAACTTCTTTCCGCCGCGCACCTCGTGCAGCAATACATCGTGCGCTTCGCGCCGTTCACCGACGCTACGATTGAACTGCTCCTGCTGGTGGACGCAGGCACGGAAGACAGCCTCGCGTTTCTGAGTGACGCGGCAGCAATCGAGATGTATCCCTCAGACGACGCGTCACTCGTGCACGTGCATGCGCCACTCTCGTGCCTCACGATGATCTTCAGCGCGACGATCGCGCTCCCGATTCGCGCCTGCTGGTTCATCGATCAGACAACGAATGCGCGAGAGCCGCTGCACGCACGTTTCGCGTACGAGACGCTCTTTGACCCGAGCACGGCAAGCTGGGTGCGCGCATGACCGACGAGCTTGACGCTGTGGATGCGGTCTTTCGTGGCGACCGTCGCTTCGTACTGCGGTACGAACTGCGGCACTGCGATCGTGCACAACTCGAGGAACTCCTCCTCATGCTCGCAACCACTCATGATCTGTTCGACGAAATCACCGCGCTCCTCAACAACCTGCCGCGCACACAACCGACCGAACCACCAGCGCAGGAAGCGCTCGATGCGGCCGACACGCTCGTCGCGCACGATGAGCGACGACTCAAGGAGTCACGGCCCTGAAAATTCACGATGGACATCGACCTCATCACCGCCGCGCTGCACGGCGACAAGAAGGCAGTACTGCGAGCAGAACTCGTGCTCGTGCACAACGACCTAGGAGAGCGGCTGCGTATCAACACCGCGCAACGCGACGCGCTCTCGCAAGAACTCGCGGCGGTACGGCAACGCATCATCGATCTCTCCCCGCCAGGGGATGCGGGCACGCACCACACTCCTGAGGAACTCGCGCAGGAAAAAGAGTACGCGAAACTCTCGCGCGAATGGCGCCGGGAGCAAAAGGATTGCTGGAGCGATCTGCAGCAACTGCGCACCGTTGAACGCAATCTCCTCGTCCAACTCGCGTTCCTCGACCAGCGCGATAAGCAGCTGCGGGAGTTCTTCAATGCTCCCTGACCTCTTCCGTCGCCTCAAACCCATCTACGGGACAAGGATCGACGCGCTCTGGTTCGAGCACCAAACCGCTGATGCTGAGCGAAAGCGAGAAATCGAGACTCTGCTCACGATGCTCGCGGTCAAGCACCTCGGCGTCAGCATCGGCGACGAAAAACTCGTGCTCGACGCACCACCTGCAGGGATCATTGGCGACGGTGAGTTCATCATCGGCATGGTCAGTTACCCCGGCATCCCACCTTATCCATTCCGTGTTAAGCGCAATGAACTGCTCCGACATCTCTTCATCCTCGGTCCCACCGGCACCGGCAAATCCACGCTACTCCTCAACCTGCTCATCCAGATCCAAGCGGCAAGGATTCCGTTCATGGTCTTCGACTTCAAACGCAACTACCGCTGCCTGTTACGCGCAACCGGAAGCGAGCGGCTCGTCGTCTTCACCGTTGGACGCAATAGCGCGCCGCTGGCGATCAATGCGCTCACTCCACCCCCCGGCGTCGAGTTCGAAGAATGGGCCGAAGCACTCAGCGACATCATCAGCACCAGCTACCTCCTCCTGCAGGGAGCACGCAACGTCATGAAGGAAGCGCTGCTCCAAGCGCACGCGCAGCACGGCAGGGGTGCCACGCTCACGCACGCGCACGCCCTGCTCGCTGCCGAGTTAGAAGGAACGAAGAGCGGTAGCCGACGCTATGGCTGGCTCGAAAGCAGTACGCGCAGTCTGGAAGAGTTGACGAAGGGCAGTTTCGGACGAGCGTTGAACGCAACCAACGGCGTACCGGTGGCGACGCTCCTCATGTGGAGCGTCGTTTTCGAACTGCAGGGATTCGGCGATGACCAGAAGCGATTCTTCTGTCTCTTCTTTCTCCAAGCCGTGCTTCTCCTGCGCAAGAACGCGACGGCCGCACGCGAACAGCTCCAGCACCTTCTCGTGTTCGACGAAGGGCACAACGTCTTCCCACGAGAGCGCCTGGGCGAAGTGAGCGTGCCTGCACGACTCGCCCGCGAAGTACGCGAGTATGGCGAAGCAATCATCGCTGCAACGCAGCAGGCCGACGTGAGCGAGTCGCTCATCGCGAACAGCGGATTCAAACTCATTCTCCGTTGTGACTACCCCAAGGATGTACAGTTCGCCAGTCAACTCCTCCAGATCGAACCGCGCTGGCTCCCCAAACTCCCCATCGGTTGCGGCATCGCGCGACTGCCGGTGCGCTTCTACAGCCCGATACTCTTCACCTTCGACGCGCAGCCGATCAAGAACCTCACGATCCTCGACGCTGAGGTCCAGGCGCACTGGAGTCCGCAACACCTCCCACAACCAGCCGCGGTCGTCAGCGCGCCAGTTGTGCTCACGGTGCGTGAAGAGGAACTCCTCCACGACGTCGCTCGACAACCGATCAGTACGATCACCGACCGTTACGCGCGGCTAGGGTGGAACGCGAAAACGGGCAACACGATCAAAGACACCCTCATCGAGAAGGGTTTTGCTTCCTTCGATCCCGTCACGACACCGACCGGTCAGGTGAAGATTCTCAGCCTCACGGACCGAGCGCGCGAACATCTCGATCGCACCGGAATCACGCTCTCCCGATCACGGCATGGCGGTCCCGAGCACGAGTACTGGAAGTTCATCATCGCCGACCGGCTGCGCAAGCGCGGGTTCACCGTTACTGAGGAGTACGCGGTCGGCGGCGGCAAGACCATCGACCTCCATGCCACGCGTGGCGAGGAGCACGTCTTCATCGAAATCGAGACCGGCCGCTCCGACATACAAGCGAACGCCACAAAGTGCACGAGTCTCAAGGGCAGCGTATTCTTCATCTTCACGGACGCGCGCGTGCGCGAAGAGCACGCCGCCGACATACGTGCCGTGCTGCCGGCCGCGCGACTGCTCACCACCGCCGATCTCCACGAGTTGCCATAGGCGATTTACGCGTTTCCTGGGCCAGTGCCGAAGGAATCAGTGGTCTGCGGGAGCTTTACCGCCCCGATAAATGCGGTCGGGAAAAAGGGTAAACCCCTACGAGAAGCACCTGAACCTAAGGTACGAACAAGAGTCATGCGACGCACTTCTCCTCCCGCTCACGCTGCGCCGATCGCTGACCGGCGATCACGCATTCAAGAACTCTTCCTCCACCCAGCAGCGCCCTATCGTCTGAGCCAAGCTGCGCGAATCATCGGCATCTCACCGGGCGTGCTGCGACGCGAAGCAGAGGCGGACCAACGCGAGGCATACCGATCAAACGGTTCGTGGCAGTTCACGTGGCGACAGGTCGCACTCATCGCGCTGCGACGATGGACGCTTGTTGAGATTCACGATGCACTCGGTGACGACGCAGCGAGCATCCTGCCGCCGCTCCTTTCGTTACGCACCCTGACGGTCCGCTTGCCCGAGTACCTCGTGCAGGCGCTGGAGACTGCTGCCGCGGCAGACAACACCACGGTAGAAGATTGGCTCAGTCGCGAGCTCGTCGACTTCGCCGGAACTGTCGTGGAGCAGATGGAAACGATCCTACCTGGTTTCCGACTCGCGTACCTCTTCCCTGGCCAGGGATAGACACCGTCTGTCAGCTGTTGGAGCGGAAAAAAGTGCGCGACGAAAGCGAATGTTAAGTCTCGCGATTCAAGAATGCACTGGTGTGATCCGGACTCCTGCGAGGCGAGTGACGACGGCACCCCAATCCACGCTCGGCGTGTTGTGAGCCCACGAGAATCGCAGTGCTGAAGCAATGCGGGACTGCGGCAGTCCCATCGCCGCGAGCACGTGACTCGGTGCGTACGAATGTGATGTGCACGCGGAGCCGTTCGAAATCGCGAGGATGTCCTTGAGGACAACCATTGCCGCTTCAGAATCGATCCCAGGAATCGAGATATTCAGTACGTGCGGTAGGACGTTCATCTGATCACCATTGAATGCAGGAGCGAGCGGTTGGATCGCAGCGAGGATCGCCTGCCGAATTGTGGCGCACGCGGCTGCCCTGGTTGCAGTGTGCTGGTCCGCGAGTGTTGCGGCGAGTCCGAGGCCTGCGATGAGCGGTACGGCGAGTGTTCCGGGGCGCAAACCGGCTTCCTGTCCTCCGCCGAAGAGGAGTGGTCGTAAAGGTGGTCGTTTGAATCCGCGGCGCCGGGCGACGAGGGCGCCGACGCCTTTGGGCGCGAACACTTTGTGACCGCTGATGCTGATGAAATCGATGCGGCGGTCTTGGAGTTCTGCAGATGCTTTGCCAAATGTTTGGGAGGCGTCTACGTGGAAGTAGGCGTCGTGACCGCGCAAACCCATCGCAATATCGTGGATCGGCTGGAGAACGCCCGTTTCGTTGTTCGCGTGCATCACCGAGACCAAAATCGTTTCTGGACGAAGAGCGTCCAGAACCGCTTTGGCGTCAACTCGACCAGCTTCATCAACACCGACAAGGGTAACGTCGAAGCCGCGCCGTGACAGCTCGGTGAGAGGTTCCAAGACGGCCTTGTGCTCGATGGTCGTGCTGACCACATGTCGACGGTTGATCGTCGTGGCGTGGTGTTCGATACCCAAGAGTGCGAGGTTGTCGCTCTCCGTTGCACCGCTCGTGAAGATGATCTCTTCGGGTGAGGCGTTCACCACGTGAGCGATCTGCTCACGCGCGAGTTGCACTGCTCGGTTCGCGCGTAAGCCGAACTCGTGCGTGCGGCTCCCGGCGTTCCCAAAGTCGTCGCGCAGCAACTGCAGCACAAGGTCCGCGACGGCCGGTTCGACGGGGGTCGTGGCGTTGTAGTCCAAATAAATCATCGTAGTTTTGTACTACGTTTTTTGTGATATTTTTGGCGTCTGTTTGTGAAATAATAGCACTTGTTTGTGATTCTGTTGACAAACGGTCGGTCCCCGAGGTACCACACGCACAAAATTCAATCTTGGAGAGACAAGTGGTGATGGACCAACGGTTTGGGTACGTCTTTCCCGCGATTCGGGGAGTGCAGGCAGGGCGAGAATACTACGTTTCGATGTGCCCGTTGCGGCTCATCCCGAAGATCTTCCTGTTCAACGAGGAGGAGCTGGTGCCCGAGCTGCGCGCGCAGCGAACGCTCAACCGCGCTCGGGTGCCAGAGATCGCTCGGTACATCACGGACAACCGGCAGAACTACATCTTCTCTGCCCTGACGGCATCGGTTGATGCGCACATCCGTTTCGAGCCGCTCGGGGAGGAAGCCGCGGCGAGCAAGATTGGTCTTTTGCACATCCCCATGGAGGCGCCTTTCGTGATCAACGACGGCCAGCATCGCCGTGCCGCGATTGAGCTTGCACTCAAAGAGAATCCTGATCTCGCCGACGAGACCATCGCGGTGGTGTTTTTCTTGGATGTCGGGCTTTCGCGCAGTCAGCAGATGTTTGCAGACTTGAATCGTCACGCGATTCGACCATCAAAATCACTCGGGCTCTTGTATGACCATCGAGACGATAGCGCGCTCCTCTCGCGTCGCGTCGCGTTCTCTGCGAGCGTGTTTAAAGGGATCGTAGAAACTGAACGCAGCACGCTGTCACCTCGATCACGAAAACTCTTCACGCTCAGCGCGATTCACTCCGCGACACGTTGCCTGCTCGCCGGCGAGCAGGTCCGCACTTGCGACGAAAAGGTCTCACTCGCAGGGGAATTCTGGGAAGCTGTGGGAATCCAGTTTCCCGAGTGGGAACTGGTGCGAGAGGGCAGACTTCCGGCGGGCGATGTGCGACGCGACTATCTTCACTCACACGGCATCACGCTGCAGGCGCTCGGTCGAGCGGGGAACCAACTGCTCGCGCTCAAAACATGGCGGCGTCGCTTGGACAAGTTGCGCGCCATCGACTGGAGCAGAACGAACGGTGGCCTGTGGGAGGGGCGCGCTACAAACGGTGGCCGGGTTTCGAAATCAGGGGTCAATATCGTTCTCACGACGAACGTCATCAAGCAACACTTGGGGCTCTCGCTCTCACCCGATGAACGGCGCGCAGAAGACCTGTTTGCGCGAGGTAACGCATGAGTACTCCACAGCAACTCGCAAAACGCGAGTCGGCCTTCGCGAATGGATTTCAGAGCGCGGTAGAAACTCTGCTTGCTGAGATTCGCACGCTCTATCGCTCGGACGAGATCCCATGGGTGGTGGGATACAGCGGCGGCAAGGACTCGACAGCAACGTTGCAACTCGTTTGGCTCATGCTTGCGTCCCTCGCTCCGGATCAGCGGCACAAGCGAGTGTACGTGATCAGCACGGATACGCTCGTCGAAAACCCCGTCGTGGCATCCTGGGTGAACCACTCCCTGACGCAGATGCGTGAGGCGGCGCAACAGAGCGGGCTACCCATCGAGCCGCATCGGCTCACGCCCGAAATCAGCAATACCTTTTGGGTGAACCTCATTGGCCGCGGTTATCCGGCACCGCGCCCACGCTTCAGGTGGTGCACAGAACGACTCAAGATCAACCCGTCGAACCACTTCATCAGCAATGTCGTGCGCGCGAATGGTGAGGCGATCGTGGTACTCGGCACGCGCAAAGCGGAAAGCTGGGCTCGCTCGCGCGTGATGGAGCGCCTGGAGAACAAGCAGACCAGAGAGCGTCTTCGCGCAAATACGAACCTCTCGAATTCGCTGATCTACAGTCCAATCGAAGACTGGACGAACGACGACGTGTGGCTGTTCCTGATGCAAGTACCAAACTGCTGGGGCTTCGACAACAAGGCGCTGTTGACCATGTATCAGGGCGCCTCCGCAGATGGCGAATGTCCACTCGTCGTTGACACGACCACGCCGAGTTGTGGTGACAGTCGCTTCGGTTGCTGGACGTGCACGCTTGTCGAAAAAGACAAGTCGATGGCAGCGATGATCCACAACGATGAAGAGAAAGAATGGATGCTGCCGCTTCTGGAAATACGCAACGCTCTTGATGTCGCGGACGATCGGCACTTGCGCGATTTCCGTCGTATGAGTGGAAGCGTCCAACTGTTCAACGGCAAACCTGTGCCTGGACCGTACACCCAGCAGTCGAGAGAGCTGTGGCTGCGGAAGCTTCTGCAAGCACAGCGATACGTACATGAACACGGTCCAGCGGACGTCGGCAACCTCGAACTCATCACGCTACCCGAGTTAGACGAGATCCGCAGGATCTGGGTGGTCGAGAAACACGAAATCGAGGACCGCTTACCTCTGATCTACGCAGAGGAGGTCGGAGCACCGTTTCCCGGAAGACAGCTCGATGACACAGTTCCGTTCGGCGCCGGTGAGATGACGTTGTTGCGAGAGATCGCCGGAGACGATGAGATTCACTACGGGCTCACGCGTGAACTGCTCGATATCGAACGACGATACAGCGCGATGAGCCGACGCGCAGGACTCTTCACCGCGCTTGAAACTGCGCTTCGCAAAGGCTTCTTCGATGACGCCAACGACGCGACAACGCGCGCAGAGCATCATGAGGCGTTGCGCAAACCACTGGCCAGGACGAAAGCGTGATCATCGACGCGATAACACTCGAGAATTTCGGAACCTACGCCGGGCTACAAACGATCGATCTGTCGCCAAGTCCAGGGCGACCGGTTGTGCTCCTCATCGGGCTGAACGGCGCGGGGAAGACGACGTTCCTCGACGCAGTCCTCCTAGCGCTCTACGGAAGACGCGCGAAGTGCTCGAACCGGGGCAGTCTGGGGTACGAGGATTTTCTGCGCCGAAGCATTCACCGTTATGGTGCCCATGATCATGCGGCAGTTACGCTTCGCTTGCGACGGCACGAAGCCGGTCGCGAGGAAACACTTGAGGTTCGTCGTTCATGGACGCGCGACAGCGGCGATCTGTTGGACGTCACGATCAATGGTGCGCGCGATTCGGTTGCGACGAAGCACTGGGACGAAGTGGTGGACCGTCTTCTACCGCTGGGAATCGCCAATCTGTTCTTCTTCGACGGCGAAAAAATCGAACAGCTTGCGAACGTTGAGGAAGCCGAAGCGATCATGCGCACAGCTTTTAACGGCCTGCTCGGCCTTGAGGTGGTGGATCGTCTGGAGAGCGATCTTCGAATCATCGAGCGACGCAAAGCCGCAACCGCTGGCGACAAAAACGATGGCGAGGAAATCCGTCGTCTCGGCGACGAAATCGGGCAGCTTGCCAGGACACGCGAAAGGGCAATTGCGGAACGCGCGTCGTTACAAAACGACCTCGACTGGTGGCAGAAGACCGAACAACAGGTTCGCGCAGAGTTTCAGCGACAGGGCGGGCAGCACTACCTTGAGCGCGAGACGCTACGTGAACGACGAGCTGCGATCGACAAGGTCATCGTCCAAGACGAGAACGCTTTGCGAGCGCTCGCTGGTGGCGTCTTGCCGTTGCTTCTGGTTCGGCCGCTGCTGGAAGTGACCACCAAGACACTCGGGGAGGAGCGAGCGAGCGAGCAGGGGAAACGCTTTCTCGATCTGCTTACTGCGCGTGACGCACGCATTCTCGAAGAGCTTCAATTGCAGAAGATCACGGCTGCGACGCTCGCGCGAGTGGAACAGGTGTTTACGAAAGACCGAGCATCACGTCGCATGACGAAGCGCGACCGGCGCATTTTGAATCTTGATGACACCGCCCTGCAGGAATTGCAGGGGTTGCCGGAGACTCTGCGAGTTGACGCGGGAGAGGCGGAGCAGATCACGAGACGCGTCCTCGTAGCAGAGCGGGAGCGCGACGAACTGCAACGTCGTCTCGATTCAGTACCAGATGACTCGCGCATTCTTCCGATACTAGCCGAGGTCACTGACGCCGAGAAAAAACTTACGGCCGTGCGCAAGAAGGTTGCTGAAAGCGACGAGGAAGTCGCTCGGATCGAGCGAGAACTCGCATCTCATGAGGGAAAACGGAACGCTGTCTCCCAGCGAGTGGCTGAGCGAGAGATTGATCGGCTTGATGACGTGCGTACGATTAGGTATGCCGCACGCGTGCGCAAGACGCTCACGTCGTTCCGTGAGGCTGTCCTGCATCGGCACGTGTCGCGCATTTCACGGCTCATCCTCGATAGCTTCCGGGTCCTCGCCCGCAAGGAAGCACTCATCGACGATGTTCGCATCAACACGACGACGCTGAGCGTGCAGCTGTTCGACAAGCGCGGCAACTCGATCCCACCGGAGCGCCTTTCCGCTGGTGAACGACAGCTGCTCGCGACGGCATTGTTGTGGGGTCTCGGACGGGCGGCTGGTCGGCCGCTTCCCGTGATTATCGACACACCGCTCGGTCGCCTTGACGGCACGCATCGACGTCGTCTTCTGACGAATTACATCCCGAACGCGAGTCACCAAGTGATCGTTCTCGCCACCGATGAGGAGATCAGCGGTGAGGAGATCAACATCTTGGAGCCGTCGATCGCCAGGAAGCACCTGCTGCAATACGAAGACAGCACGATGTGCACGACAGTGACGCGGCTGGAGGAACAGGAGCTACGGGATGTCTCTTGAGCATGTGCGTCTATCCCAGCAAGCAAAAGAGCAACTCTCGCGTCTTAAGCGTTGGACTGCGATTGACAACTGGAACGTGTTGTGTCGCTGGGCGCTAGGAGTGTCACTTCGAGAACCAACTCCTCCGCCTGCCGTGAGAATCGTCACGGATAGCTCGGTAGAGATGACTTGGAAGGTTTTTGCCGGGAAGTATTCAGATACCTATCTCGCGCTGCTCAAGCAGCGATGCCACATAGACGGGCTTCCGACGGACGATGATACTGTGGCGCAGCAGTTCAAGTTACACCTCCATCGTGGGATCGCCTACCTCGCCGCTGACAAACGCCTGCGGTCGATCACGTACTTGGTCCAGCAATCATTGAAGGAGCCGGAAACGCGCTAGTCACCCCAAGATCGCGTAGCCGCACCGCTCGATACCTCAGCGCGCACTCCCAAGCGTGACCGGAGTTCCTGGGCAAGCTCTATAGCGTGACCGCCCCGTGAATTGTCCACGAGAACGAATTTCGCTCCCGTGGCTGCGACGTACTCCAAGGTACCGTGGAAGTCCGCATGGTCGGTCATCGCCACGCGGTAGGAGCGCTCCGAGTACTCAACGAATGGTTCCGCACCATTGACCGCGTAGGCACTGAGAACGACCGCGCTCGCCAACCCATAGTCGACTGGTTTGCGGTCGCCCGCCGAGTAAAGATGAATGACATTTTCTGTCTTGCTCACGGCGACCGCTTGAGAGGAATTGCGCACAAACGCGTCCGGCACCACGTAGCCGAAGGTTCGAAACACCTCCAAACGGCGGTTGAGTGTCGGGCTGACGATCACTGGGTGAGGCATCCTGCCAGGCAGGAGTTGCAGAGCACGTTCAAGCGTGCCGCGGTGTGCGTGCAGATGCACTGGGCCGAAGCGCAGGCGCTCGCGAATGATCTTCACGAGAGCGTCCTCTGCGTCGGATTGAGAGAACCGACGAACAGACTCCGGGCTGCCGTATGTGCTGTCAACAACCAACGCGTCGACTCGAATGACGTCAGTCATTGGCCATGCGAAGTCGCCCGAATAGCCAAGTCGTAACCCAGAATCCAATTCGACAGCTACCTGTGCCGCACCAAGCATGTGGCTGGAATGTACGAGGGTCACCTGAGTGTCGGCGAACCGTGAGGTGAACGCGTAGTCGACGGGGTGCAAGTTCTCGCGGTAGGGCAAGTCAGCATTGAACTCTGCGGAAAGGAGTGCATGAGTGGCGCGGCTCATCACGATGTCCTGAAAGCCTTTGCTCTCGTCGAACCCTTCCATGTGATCTTCATGAACGTGGGTTTGGACCCGTATCGGGAGACCGTACCGAAAACCGTCGCAAGAGACGCTGCTGCCGAGGCAGACTGCGCCGCTGGCAGTAACATCGATCGGGTAGGTCGTCATCGCGTCGTCGCTCCTTCGAGCAACGCGTTCAGCGCGGTTTCGAAGTCGGGCGATACCCGACGTAGCGAGGCAGAACCGGCGTCGTCGGTCACGATAGTGAAGTGCGCCGTGCCGAGTTTAGCTCCGAGCATATTGGGGCCGGGAAGATAGTTCGCGAGCTGCGTCGTGAAAAGTGCATCTCGCCCGCGCTGGTCATAGGTAGCGAGTCGTTGACGCACGACCTCACTCGTGATGGCTCCGACAAACACGTGACGCCGTATGACTTCGGGGCGCATGCCAAGGACTTCTTGAATGCAGCTCGCAATCTCTCTTTCGGAGCGCTTGCGGAGCTGAACGGCCTGTTTAACCTCGGCACTGCTCATCTCGTGTTGCATCGCAGCCTGTGCCAAGCTCTCTTGATCGATCGTATCGAGGCGTGCGAGTTCGGCGGCGGCCGAGAAGCCAATCGTTGCTCCGGAGCTGCCCCAGTCCACGTTGTGCTGAATCGTTGGCGCGAGAGTCAGCAGTTTAAGGAAGCGATGGACCATCGATGGCCCGTCAAAGTGCACTGCCTTAGCGCAGTCCTCGGCGGTCGCACCGTTTGCGAGCATCCGCTCAAAAAGGAGTCCGACTTCGACGGGCGTGAGCGCTCGCCCTTTGAGATGGCTGCCGACCGAAAGGAGTAGCTTCTGAAACTCCTCGGGGCGCAAGCCGAAGAGATTCATTCTCCTTCTCCAAAGTAGCCCTTGGAACTCAGACCCTCCTCGATGAGGAGTCGTGCGGCATCATCCTGCGTGGTCGCTTCGTCAGTGGCAAAGCGTTTCAGGGACGTGTTTGCTGCAGCTCCCAGCGTTACGATGATTTGCGTGAGCTTCTCCCCAGCCTTCGCTGCTTCGATGATGTCATCGACGTCGCGCTCGGGCGAGTCCCGTCGTGTTTGCACGAGCTTGGCCTGTTGAGCGCCGCTCATTGACGTCATTTCTTTTGCAAGCTTGACCGCTTCGTCGGCTTGGTAGTCGCCAGTGACGGATGCGGCATCCTGGGCGCGTAGCGCAGCTTTGAGGCTGACGGTACCCTCATCCACGAGTTCTCGCAGCTCTCCACTGAGGCGGTCGTACTTGACGTACTCCGAGACCTTCTGCTGGGGCAACCCTGTTTCCTCGGCGACCAGTTTCGTGGAGCCGTACTTCTTGTAGAGCGCGGTGCACGCGGTGATGAGATCGCGCCGATTCAGGTCACGCCGCACGAGATTCTCTGTGACAGAGATGACCTTCGCCGTGGTGTCGTCCACGCGTTCCGGAAGGATAGCGGCCAGAATCGTGGTCCTCCCCAGCTTCATGTGCGCGAGAAAGCGTCGCTGTCCGGTTAGGATTTCGTACTTACCTTCAGTAGCTGCTGGCGCGACCACGATCGGCTCCAGCAAGCCGATACGGCTGATGCTCTCGGCGAGTTCGTCGATGTCTTTAGCAACTTCGGAGGTTCTTGCTTGCCCTTTGGAAATCGTGAGATCTGTGAGTGGGAGTTCCCTTACTTCCTGGATCATGTCTTCTCCTCGTCCCTTGCTCTCGTGATCGAAAGGATCTCCTCGAGGTCGCGAAGCGTCAGGGCTGTATGGACTCGCGGTTGAGTGCCGGTAATTGTGGTGGAGAGTGCTTCTTTTCGCGCAAGGATTCGTTTGATGCGGTCCTCGACAGTATCGACAGTGAGAAACGTGATGACGTGCAGGGGTGTGGTCCGTCCCAGCCGGTGCGCGCGGTTGATTGCCTGTTCTTCTAGTGCGGGATTCCACCAGCGGTCGAACAGGATCACAGTGGAGGCAGCATTCAGGTTTAGCCCTACGCCGCCGGCACGCAGAGAGACAAGCAGCAGCGCTGGGCCGTGAGCATTCTGGAACCACGCGAGAGTGCGGTCGCGGTCTGTCTCCGAGAGACCGCCATGGTAGATCCGGACCGGGAGAGCATCTGTGCGCTCCTGAATCCACTCGAGTGTTCGCACGTATTGCGAGAAGAGGAGGACTTTGTCAGTGTGTGCGGTTTGCGCTTCGAGGATCAGGCGCAGCGCATCCCATTTCACACTCGCATCGGTCGCGGGGTCGTAGTTGCACAGAACCTTGAGGCGGGTAATCAGGCGGAGGTAGGAGGTTGAGCTGCGGGCGGTCGTGTAGCGTTCTTCCGAGACATTCTCGTACGTCGTGGCTTGGGGGCCGGTAAGCCGCAGTCGGAGTTCCTGCCTGATGATGGGCGGAAGGTCGGAAGCGACTTCGCGCTTCGTGCGACGAAGCAGATAGGGCGCTATTTTGCCTCTGATCAGTGCGGCGGGTTCGTGTCGGCGGAGCACTCCGGGTGAGAGAAAGTCAAACAGCGAGATGAGATCATCGATTCGATTCTCGATGGGGGTACCGGTGAGTGCCCAGGAGGCGTTTCGGCGCAGGAGCTTGCACGCAAAGGATACACCGGAGTTGGGGTTCTTGATACGTTGCGCTTCGTCGAGTATGACGACGGGAAAATCGCAGTTCGCCAACGAGAGCGCATCGGTGCGAATCTGATCGTACGACGCGAGGAGAACATCGACGGGAAGTTGGTAGAGGATCAGGCGCTCCTGCCCAACGCCTTCGATTCTACGAACCGTGAGTTCCGGCGCCCAGCGTTCGATCTCTCGTTCCCAATTGAGTCGCAATGCGGTTGGGACGACCAATAGCGCGCGGCCCGGCTGTTTGCGGTCGCGCAGAGCAGCAACGACCTGCACCGTCTTGCCCAGCCCCATCTCATCTGCCAGGAGTGCTGCTCGTCGCGCGCGGAGGAACGCTACGCCTTCGCGTTGGTAGCCGCGAAGGCTATCGGTGGCCGCTTGTGACGGCTCAGGGCTGTTGATGGTCGTTGTCACCGTCGCTACACTTGCCGTGATGGCTGTATCAGGATAGCTCGGTTCGAGCAGGCGTGCCCCGTTGAGGATGGGAGTTCGAGGTGAAGGCGCGTCGCCAAAGGGGATGGAAGAGGCGGTCTCAGACTGCGCATCCGTTTCGGGAGTGACGCGAGTTGCTATTTCCTACGCTTGGTAGACCTCGGCGTGTGAGTCTGTGACAACGGTTCGAGTCCAGTCGTATTCACCCTTCCACTTGATCCATGACCGAGAAAGTGTCCGACTCCGCGGGCCGGCTCGGGGATGTCGCTGTCGGAACACTGTCCGACTTCTGTCCGAGAACCCACCCCAAGCCACGCCGAACGAGGCCGAACCTCGTTAGGCGCAACCTGCTCTCACTGTTGGTGTTAGGTGAAATCGTTTGTTCTGGCTGGTCATCCAAAACGCGCTCATGACACAAAGGTCGCAGGTTCAAAATCCTGCCCCCGCAACCAATTCCAAACTATTGAGCGACCGCCGGATACGCTTGGCTGTTCTGTCTTGGACGACGCTGGCGATGGGCCAAATTAAGGTGAAATCAAGGTCGCGAGCCGGACCGATGATCTATCGATCCGGGCGACGGATTTGATTCGTGGAAGTGAAACGCACCGACCTCCTCAGCTGCAGGAGCTCCGGCGCGGGCTCGCGCAATTTCCTGGCTAAAACTGCAAACATCGCCGAACGATCGACAGCTTCGGCCATCGATTCGTGTGCCGCAGGCTGCTGAGACTCACCTCTCATCAGTTGACTTCCGTACCCACCGACGAACATAGTTCTCTCACTATCCTTCGCGAACCAAGATCCACAGGATCAATCGATGACTGTATCGGCACGCACGGAGCATGTAACCTCGTTTGTTGAACGACTCCGCCTTGGAGACGACACTCGCTACGTCTACACCTACCCTTTCAAGGGTGCCTACCGACCACTAGCGTCGCATAGCATCATCCGCGACAGTTGGTTGGCCGCGCGCGGACGGATGAATCTCTACGTTCACATTCCGTTCTGCAACATGAAGTGCGCGTTTTGTCACCTTCTCACTACGACGAACCACGACACGGCGGTGGAGGCCGCATACGTCTCCGCACTCCAAAAAGAAGTCTCGATGCTCCGTGACCTGATCGACTACGATCAACATGTCGTCGAGTCGTTGTACATCGGCGGAGGGACACCCACGGCCATTTCATTCCCCCTCCTGCGCGACCTCGTCGCGTTCCTTCGGCATACATTCCGTTTCGCGCCCGACTCTGAATTCGCCATAGAAACCACCCCCGATTCCGTCGACGATGACACGCTGCTTAGACTCCGCGCGTGCGGTTTTTCGCGTGTAAGCATAGGCGTTCAGACTTTTCATCCCGATGAGTTGACAGCTCTTGCGCGTTCATACGAACCACACCTCGCACCGGCCGCTATTGAAGCAGCCCTACGGGCCGGTTTTATGAATGTAAATGTCGACCTCATTTACGGGTTACCCGATCAATCTGCGTCGCGTTGGTTAGAGAACGTGACAACTGCGGTAAGCCTTGGCGTGCCGACAATTACACTCTACCCGCTTGTTTTCCGGTCACATACCAGGCTTGGGAAGGCGCGCGCGGCCGGTGCTTGTACGTTTCCCGACGCGGCGCTTCGTTCAATCATGTACGACGACGCTGCAGCATATTTGTTGACGCACGGCTACCGTCAGTACTCTGCCGTCGGTTTCACGCGAACCTCAACGGGGTGTCGTCAGGAAATCAACGAGTTCCTTGGCGTACCCACCCTCGGTATTGGCGCGGGCGCGCTCACATACGGACCAACTTTCCATCACGCCAATGGCGAATATCACGCCATGGAGCCTCCCTCACTGACTATTAATAAGTATCTAGATTCGCTTTCCCTGGGAGAACTGCCTATACGGACTGGCGTAGTGTTGGATGCCGACGAGCTTCGCCGCAGGTTCGTCATCATGCGTTTATCACACGAGGCTCTCCACCTAAACGACTATATGGCGACGTTTCGTACAGACTTTGCTGATGACTTCGCGGCCGAGCTAACGGTCCTTCGAGACACCCACTGCATCGTCGAGCGCGACGATGCAGTCGCGTTATCACACGTCGGTCGGCGCGCGACAAGTCTCATTGCCGATCTCTTTGCTAGCGAACTCGTGCGTCGACTCGCCACGAGCTATAACTAGCCGACACGGAATTGAAGATGGCCGCCGATCCCTCGACACAGACGACAATCGATCTGCTGCGCGCTTACGAGTCGCAGAATGTCACGCTGATGGCTGAAGACGGGTCGTGGCCAATAGTTTGGCAGCGCGCGGAAGGCGTGACCGTCTGGGATGCTGAAGGGAACGAATATCTGGATCTGACCGCTGCCTTTGGTGTGGCCGCCACCGGCCACGCGAACAAGAATGTTGTCGCAGCGGGGCAGAGACAAATGGGTGTTCTCCTTCACGCGATGGGAGATGTTCACCCCCACGCAGGCAAGGCGTTGCTGGCTCAGGCGCTGAGTGACCGCACATTCGCGCGCTGGACGACCGGCACCTCGAACCCAACCACTGGCAAAGTTGTCTTCTGTAACGCCGGGTTCGAAGCGGTTGAGGTTGCCATGAAGACCGCCGCTTTGGCGACGCGCCGCCCCGGCGTTATCGCTTTCTCGGGCGCATACCACGGACTTGGCTACGGCACGCTCAATGTGACCGACAAGAGTCTCTATCGTGGGCCGTTCGGACAACAACTCCGGGGGTTCGGACACTTCGTCCCTTTCCCAACCACCGATATCGAGTTGGAGTTCACGATTCAGTCTATTCATCGGCTCTGCAAAGAGCATTCAATCGGTGCTGTACTTGCCGAACCGGTACAAGGCCGCGGCGGCATCCGCATTCCGCCACCGACGTTCGTAAGCGAACTCCGACGTGTCTGCGACGACGACGGCTTGGTTTTGATTGTCGATGAGATATTCACCGGATTCGGCAGGACTGGCAGATGGTTCGCCGTGGAGCACTCAGCAACGGTTCCCGACGTTGTCTGTCTCGGCAAGGGTTTGACTGGCGGATTTCCTCTGTCCGCCTGCGTCGGGCGTGCCTCACTGATGGACGGGGCATGGCCACCCGCAACGGGTGATCCTATTCATACGACTACGTATATGGCTCACCCGGTTGGATGCGCCATGGCACTTGCGCAGATTGCCGAGATCGAGAACGCCGACTTGGTGAATCATGCCGCGAACCTCGGCCGGGTTCTATCGGCGAGCCTCGAACGGCTCCAAGGATCTGCGCGGCGTCGAGTTTCCACCCGCAGCATCGGCCTATTGGGAGGAATCGAGTTCTTGACCGAGGATGGAGCGCCTGACTCGTCGGGCGCGATCCGTGTGGTTGAGGAGATGCTTCGACGCGGCTTCATTCTTCTCCCAGACGGCGTCGAAGCGAATGTCGTCACATTAAGCCCGCCGCTGACAATCACTGAACCGGAGTTGCTGCGTGCGCTGTCTGAGATCGCTGATGTAATTGGTACGTAACGCCTGGTAAGGAGCCGCTGCGCTCATGGATGACCCTGATTCACCAGCATCTGCGTCTCTTGAGATCGTGTTGACGAACTCGAGGAGGGCGCTCGTGATTGGCGCCGGCGGCGGCGGCGACGTCCTTGGCGCCTATGTTGTGGGAAAATTCCTCGAACTGCACTCGATCGAAGTGATTCTCGGCGGCGTCGCTTGGCAAAACCCTCGAGTCGACCCGATGCCGGGACCACGCAAGCTATCAGAAGTCCAAAACGTCACACCAGTGCATCCTTACATCTGGCGCGCCGACGTAACGACGCGTACGTCAACTGACGCAGTATTCCCCGAATCACACATCGCCGCCTTTACCGGCAAAGATACGTTGCTTGTAGATATCACGGGTGGCGCCTGCGGCGTCGCGGCCGGGTTGCGAAGCGCGATGGCGAGGTTGGACGCAGACCTGCTGGTTGGCGTCGATGTTGGTGGTGATTCCCTCGCTACTGGCTCAGAACCTGGCCTCGCAAGTCCGCTAGCCGACTCGATAATGCTCGCTGCGTTCGCGGACCTGAACCAAAATGGAGTGAACGCGCTTTGGGCGGTTTGGGGCTATGGGAGCGACGGTGAACTCACGCACGCCGAACTCGAATCCGCATTCGCACACATTGCCCACGGCGGCGGTCTCTATGGAGCGTGGGGGTTGACGCGTTCTGTAGCAGCGGAGCTGGAAGCGCTCGTGCGTACAATTCCGACGGAAGCGAGCGCGATCCCGCTCGAGAGCGCCAGAGGCGCAACGGGTGAACGGTCGATACGCGACGGGGCGGCGGCAGTTCGTTTGTCGCCACTACAAACGCTCGCGTTTTTTGTCTCGCCACTGGTCGTCTTCCGCGAGCTGTCGAGGCCAGCCCGCGCTGTCGCGCAAACCGACTCAGTCGAGTCAGCGAATGACCGGCTTCATGCTATGGGTCTGACCTCTGAACTCGATTTCGAACGTACATTGTTTGCGACGTCCGCGCGGCAGTCTACCTATGCGCGTTCAAAGTAAGACACTGGTTCGTGAAGACAACCTGTCAGCTGAGCGGTTTGCGCGGACGTATTTGAGAGCGCACCGACCGGTTGTGATCAGCGGTGCGGCCAGCCATTGGCCTGCGGTTCGCCTGTGGTCGTACGCGTATCTCGCTAAGCTCGCCGGCGATCATGAGCTCGTAGTAAGGTCCGCCGCCGACTACGACGGCGGTTTATCCCGACGTGAGAATGAGGAAAGCAGAAAGCTTCGTTTCGCCGACGTTCTTCGCTTCATGACACAAAAGGTGCCGCCGCCCTTGTCGTATGCCCGGGAGACCCAGCTTCTCAATGAGGTACCAGCCTTGAGCCGCGACATCAGCGAGCCTCCCTACCTGCCGGCTTGCTCCCCACGACGTCTCCGATATCTACCCCGAGACCCTGGGCCGCCGTCGCCAAGTGCGTGGATCGGGCCGAGGGGAACCATGGCACAACTTCACTGGGACCCCGAGCATAACCTCTATGTCCAAATCCGCGGTCGCAAACGATTCCTACTAATTTCCCCAGACGATGCAGATGCGACATACCCGAATCTTTACTCCGTAGAGTCACTCTGCCGCGATCCGGTGTTTCGATCGGACCACCGCAAGCTCGCAGCCAAGCTGCGCGCGATCAGGAGCGACTTTGGTGGCGAGGACACTTCGCCAGAGCGTTTCCGCTCCTTCCTCGCTCGGCGATTAGATCAGGACGATGTGTCGGACCTCTTCGCATTCCTACTTAACGTGAATCTCGCCCATACCAACGTCGAAAACCCCGATCCTTACCTCCATCCACGGTTTCGCTCAGCGGAGGTGTGGCGAACGACCCTTTTGCCAGGCGATATTCTCTTCATTCCATTTCTATGGCGTCACTTCGTCCGGGCGCTAACGCCGAGTATCTCTGTGAACTGGTTCTTCCCACCACGATCGCGCGAGCGGCATGTGTATCGACGGAGCGTCAAGACTCTTCTGAGTCATCTCATGCCCTGACGCTCGTGGCCACCCCTATGACGTGTCCGGAGCCGGCTGTGCAGTTGCAGTGAGCAGCTCCCGATCCACGCGCATTACAGCGTCGACGAAGTCGCGACACAACGTGACGCTTTTTAGGAGCTGCCCGTCGGGTGCGATCACGCTCACACCGGACTCCACATCGACTCCGAACGGCTTAACCGACTTGATTCGCGAAGCCACGTTCGCTGGAGTGAGCCCTCCCGCGAGAAACACAGGGACGGGGCTCCGCTCGACGACGCGAACACAGTGCTCCAAATCGGCGAGCCGTCCAGATCCACCCTCTCGACAGCTGTCAAGTAGCACGGCGTCCACAACTGGTCCATAACGACTAAGGAACTCGTCGTCGTCCGAAGGACAGTTTTCGAACGATTGCGCCGACATGACCTTCAGCACCTTCACGGAGTAATCGTTGCGGAGCTGCGCAACCACGTCGGGAGGCCAATCGGGATACAGCTGCACGGAGTCGAATACCCGTGTGTCCAATACTTCCGCCAGCACCCCCGGTGAGAAATCGCTCAGAAGCACCCTGGACACACCCGCAGGAACCGCGAGCGCAACTCTGCAAAGCGCTTCGGCTCTAGTCCGCCAGTCAGCGCACGTTGCCTGGAGGAAATGAAACCCTAGCGCATCGACACCCACCAGCCGGCTCACTTCATAAGCGGCCTCATAATGTTCAAACAGACATAGCTTCACGCGCGTATATCGCGCTGCGCGGTTCCACATCTGAACGCGGCTCCTCTAATGTCTCCTGGGAATCCCAAACCAGTCGTCGATGAATGCCATAAACGATGAGATCTCAGCGTACGACGTCACTACCGTTTTGTGATCCTCATATTGCCGGATAGTGATGCGTCCGCGATCGACGCCGGCGAACGCAAAAAGATGTTCCTGGCATGTCAACCGCTCGAGTGACCGCAGTTTTACGGATTCGCGTGTGAATATCACATTATGGAATTGAGACTGCAGCCACGGCACCGCCGTATAGAGGCGAATTTGGCTGACGCTTGGAACCAGGGCAGCCATCAAAAGTGGCATCGTGCCATGCAGGCCCGAGTCCACCGCGACGACCTTCGCCGTGCGCTGAAGCTGATTCACGATCGTTCGACCGACGAGTAACTGAAGCTCGGCGACGCGTCGACCGGCGATCGCGCGCAATCGTCGCCGAAAATCGTTGATGAATCCCACAGTCACGCCTCGCCGTCGCTTCGCGACACAGAAATAGAGAACTTCAAACAGCTGATCGTACAGACACGGGTCTGAAGCCGTGTCGAGGTGCTTCAAGAGAGCGCGGCTGACAAGTGTCGCTGATGGCCGGATCCGCCAGCCGAGGTACTCCAGTCGCTTAGCGCCGAGGTAGAGCAGGAGCGTGTCCCGCAACAGAAACAGGTACCCCACCCTACGATCACTCTTGACGACTAGCGCTTCCAAGAACGCGGCGAGCTCGTGGAAGATCGCCTCCTTTCCGAGCGGTGAGGAGCGCCGGGAGCTTGTGGATACCCTGGTCCGAACGAATCGCTCTACGAGCGTTTCGAGATACTCGTCGAGCCAGACAGTGCGGAACGGCCTCCGCACCGGAGCGCGGCGCGCGCCCGTTGCTGCCCCAGCGCCGCGTCGCTCGCCGATCAGGCTCGTCAAACGCCTCTCCGCGTCGAGCGTAGCGTCGAGGTGTGCACCTATGGCGGTATAGCAACCGCCATCGTCAGAGCGCAATTCACATAACGACTGCCGCATACGTAGCGCTTCCGACAACTGCTCGGCCAACAGTTCTCCACGGTTCGCCACAGACCGCTCGAACGCGCGAAGCTTTCGCTCAAAGAAGGTGGCGATGAAATCCAACTCGTACGGTATGACTGCTTCGGCCATGAACGGAGTCACACGATGGGAAGAAGATGATAGACGCTAAGCAGCGCGCGAACCTGAGCATGCAAACCAGTCAATGATCCGACGTTGAGAATGACGCAATCGAATAGGCCGATAGCGCCGGCGTATTCGTCAAGCATTAACCGCGTATCCGCGACGCGCGCCTTCGTATCAGGAGGACGGACACCGTGCCGCTTCAACAGCAGCTGCTTGACTCCGCGCGCTGTTACTGGGCGGTAAACAAATACGAACCTAGTGCGATAGCGACTTCGCAACTCCGCAACGAGGTCGTAGTCAGCACATGACACCACATAGCACAAGCCGGTGCGAACCGTCTCTGCCACTTCGCTCATGTCGATGGCGTAATGATTACCGACGCTCTCGTATTTGCGGAGATAGCCCGTCGCCCCGATGTCGTCTACGAAGATGTGCTCCCATTCTGGGTCGTCCTGACGTCGAGAGCGTTGCGTCCAGACGTGTCCGATACGAACAGTCGCCGGACACAGCTCGCGTATATACGCGAGCGCGGTGGTCTTGCCCGAGCCTGTCACTCCGTCGAATACCATCACTTGAGGCGCTAATTCGGCGTCGCTATTCATCGCGACCGTGAAGGGCCGGTAAAGCCCCCGGACAGAGGACATGTCGTTCGTTCGACGAATCGGCTCACAGTCGCTCTTGGATGAGACCTAGTGCGTGCCTACTGCCTGCCGCGTCTCGTGCCATCGCTCGAGCATCACAGCGAGGCGTCGTTCGCCACGCTGTCGCCATGCTCCTCGGTGATACGCCGCGCCTACCAGTAGCGGCAACGCGAGCGTTGCCTCCGCGAAGACCATCTGTTCATGAGCGCTGTCGACTTTGCCCCAGGAACGCGCTTCCCGTAACGTCGCACCTGACAGCCCTCCGTCGCGTTCGTCTGCCACAGTAATCTGCAGAGCATACTTGTGCATAGGTCGCTCGTAACCGATCACCTCACACGCAACGACCGCATCCTGTATGAAATTCTTCGGCACACCGCCGCCGATGAGGATGATGCCCGTGTCACGGAGTTCCAATTTGAGCTTTGTCAACTCGAGAAAATCACGCACGGAGTCGACCGATACGACATCGCCGGCCGCGTTCCATTGGTGATGCACTAGGCCGAATCCGGCTGACGAGTCGGAGAATGCCGGACAGAAGATAGGCACGCCCTTCTGATGGCATCGATAGACGATCGAGGCATCGGTCGACCGATGTCCATCCAACCAGGCGCCCATCGCATCGATGAACTCGCGTGAGCTGTACGCGCGAGGGCGAAGACTCTCCGCGATCGCTGCGACGGCCATGTCGCACGCTTTCAAGTCGTCCTCATCGATAAATGTGTCGTAGATCCTGTCAATGCCGAGAGACCGCAGGTCGCCGTCCGCGATGTCCCGGCGTCCTATGTAGTGGCGAAAACCTTGCGCCTCGAAGAAATCCTGGTCGACAATATTGGCGCCGGTGGAGACTATCGCGTCGACCATATTGCAGTCGATCATGTCGATGATTACTTGCTTCAGGCCAGCACTAACGAGGCTTCCCGCTAACCCCAGAAATATGCCGCAATCTCTGTCGGCAAGCATCAAGTCCAAGTAACGCGCGGCGGTGGAAAGATCTCGCGCAGTAAACGACATCTCAGCCATGTCCCCAAGCAATCCTGAAACGTCGTGCTTTTTGATGTCGACGTGCTCGACAGGTCGCGACAACAGATCTTGTTTGCGGTATTGCATGTCACACCTCAGCGCCGTTGTGTCAAGAGGATGCTAACAGGATAGCCTGTCAGCACGAAGTCTGTTTGGTGCGAGGGAAGTCCTCGCGGGCGTCGACGTTTCATGAAGGGTTGGGTCCGCACTCTCGCGTGGCTTTCTCGGTCTCGCCGGAGTTAGCCCTCCTGACGAGTATCCGAGCAAATCGAGCAAGTCTCCGGCCTCCTCAAAGAGCCGACCTTGCTGTCACGTCCACCCACGAGCATCCGCTGACACTCACGCTCCAACCCGCGTCCTCTACATCAGCATCAACCGTTCGAGTTCCGTCCGTGCCGGTCGGCTGGCCGAGAACTGTCCGAATCACGCGTCCGAACGTCCGCAGATTGCCGGCCGACTGTCCGAGTTCTGTCCGAGAACCCATCCCAACCCTTCCCAGCTCAGCCCAAAGCGCCGCCGCGTAAGTGGTTGAACCTCGTGGCATTAGGCGAACCCGTTCGATGTGGGTAGGCTGCTTGAACGCGCTCATAACCCAAAGGTCGCGGGTTCAAATCCCGCCCCCGCAACCAATCGAATCAATGACTTACGGCCACCAGCACGGTGGCCGTTTTCGTTTTTTCTAGGTCGTTTCTAGGTAGGACCTAGAAAGTTTTGGGAAGTGGCCTCACCGGTCTGTCTTTCTACGTCCCGTAGAGGCGAAAAGTCGCTTCGCGTTCGGAGTGCCAGCGGCTGCCCTTTGGGCTGAAGCAACCCAGGCCTCCAGCAACAGACGCCTAATCCTGAGGGTAGGGAACGACGCGGTCGCGTCACTCCTTTGGTATGAGGATCGGCACGGCTTGGTGTGTGTTCTTCAAGCGCGGCCTTCTGGCGAACATCGGCATCCACCCGCTACGGCACGCTTACCGCGGGCCGGCGCACTTAGCAAACGGATTCGTGGGAGCGCATGACATCGCATTTACCTGTTGCGACGAGGAGCGGAAGTCGAGGACTTCGATGGCGTCCGCGCGGACCGGCACAGTGACGGGATGTGTCGCGCCTCCGACTACCGGCGTTGATTGTCTCCATCTATCTCGTGTTTTGACAGGCACAATTCGGTGATCAACGCAGGCCGGACGGGGATACGTTGGCGAGTGTTCCGCGCTGAGCCTCGTGGTTGTCGCGCCATTTCGCTCTTCAGCTGCCTGTCGCACGCGCCACGATCACTTCGTAGCAAGGGCTACCGAACGACGCGAACAAACGGAATCGCACTCGGACGAACCCGTCGTGCTCTTCGGTGTCATAGGTGTGGAGGCTAGTCTCGGGCGGGAGTGCCTCGGTCGAGGACCTGAGGTACGTTCCGGTTCGCTCGGTCCGGCCGAGAACGAAGTCAATCAATGCCGGATCGTCGAACGCCGCCGCGCCGTGCGTCGCGACGGCAAAGCAGTAACCGATCTTCGCGATCATGCGAGCGAAGGAGTGTGCCTTGAACGGGACTTGGACCTCGACCCTGCGTTCCGCGCCTGTGCCGACTTCCTCGGGCGCGATCGTGGGAGCGGCGAGCGACAGCGCACGCTCAGAAGCGTCGTCGAGATTGATCCAGACGAAATCGAGAAGTTCCACCTGCTCTTGTTCGGGAGCGGAACGTCCCAAGACCGGCAAGGGAATGATGGCCGGGTACTCGTCCGCGCGGGCGGCGGACTGCATCACGCCGACCGGCGAAGTTACTTGTACAGGGAATGCAGCCGGCACATCCTTCTTCCGTCGCGAGCGCAGGCCCAGCGCCGCACGTGGCGCCTGAAGGCAATCTCGCATTACCTCGCGCTCAAATTGAGATGTGAGCTTCGCGCAGTCGCCGCAGCTCGCCTCGGCGATGGTTATATCGCCATTCAGTCCTGCGGGGATGATGTGCTCCTTCGTGAGCGGACCATCGGTGGATCCGCAGTAAATGCACCATCCCGTTGTGTTGCGAAATCCTTGCGACATATACCCTCTAACACCTGCCGCTCAACCCTCGTTCCGGTCAGCGCTGCCACCAGTCCCAGAGCCGACGGAGGAAGCTGCGCTTGCTCCTTCGACCGCCAGCCGTGATCGTTCGTGCTGCCCGTCGCTCCTGAGCGATGGAGTGCTGTGCGGTCACCGTCATCCCGGTCGTGTCACCGCGCGCGACGAGGGTTACATAGACGCAGTTCTCTTCGCAGCCGCGGAAATCCGGCGGATCGAACTCGCCAGGGACGAAATGGTAGTGCTGCGCTCCTGGGGAAGAGACGCGCATAGGGGCGATCACCATCGTGAGAAGCTGCAGCACCTCCAGCGACGCGGCGGCCATGCTGAAGGCGAAGACGTTCTCATTCGCGCGCAGCGGATGGTCGGTCGGCAGCCCCTCGATGTAGGTCGGGTCGTCGAGATAGCCATCCCGTTCTGTGCCGACGAACCCCGGATCGTACTGCCCGAGACACTCCAGGCAGCGACGCGCCGGAGCTGCGACGTGCGCCCGCCAGTCGGCCCGTTTCAGTGTCTTTCGCCGCGTGACGCCGACTTGGATCCCTCCATCAACCACGGGGATCAGGTGCGCGTAGGCGATCAGGTTCATGGCGCTCCGCGGCCACGGCCGATCCACGCAGGAGAACAGCACGTCACAGTCCAGTGCGCGGCGGAATCCGTCCTCTTCGACGACGGACCACTCGAACGCCTCCACTTCGAAGTTGTTCGCCGTCGCGCTCTTGACCAGCGCCTCGGCCAGGACCGCGACCTTCGCGCGGCCGATGTCATCCAAGCTGGCGTGGAGGAGACGGTCGAGATTGCGTTCCTCAACCCCATCGAAGTCGAGTAGCCGGACGCGCTGGATGCCCGTTCGCGCGAGGGCTTCGGCGACCATTGAGCCGACGCTGCCGGCGCCGATCACGCCGACGTGCAGTCGCGCCAGATCCGCTTGGGCCTCTCGCCCCCACGAGGAGATCGTCCGCTCCAAGCTCGGGCGGAAGTACGGCGCCGGATGGAGGCTGGGGTGCCACGTGACGCACAGCTGCTGCCCAACGACGCGGACGTTCTCGCACCAGGAGCGGAGATAGGTCCTCGGGGCGGTCTTCACCCAGAAGCGCGCGCTCCAGGCGCCATCGGTTCCGAGCGTGAGCCCGACCAACGGCAGGCCGGTGGCGGATTTCGCTTGCGCGGCGAGGGACTGCTCAGCTGCGACGTCGTCGTCGCTCATCCCTTGCCACCCTGGGCCGCCGTGGCTGTGTAGAAACGCGAGCCCACCACCGGCCGCCATGGCCTCAGCGAGCGCCCGCTCGACGTACGGCGGCAGGAAGCTCGCGTTGCCGTGGACCAGCCGATCGCCGTCTCGGGGCAGGATCGGCGTGGCGATGAGGGCCGACGTCCGCTCCGCACCCTCGCTCGGGTACCAGATCGCGAAGGCGACGTCTTCCTGGTGATCATCGCGGAGGAGGTGCGCAGCGAGCGCGTCGTGCGTCGTGTACGTCATGGCGGTGCTGTAGCGTCGGCGGCTCATTGCGTATCGAAAAGGTGGTGAACGTGCGCCATGACGTCGCGGACGGTCCTTTTCGTCTGGCCCCAGTGCGACAGTGGCCGACTCCAGTACTCCCAGTTTGGCCCGAAGTCGCTGTTGTGGACGCCGCCGGTGGGATGCGTCCCCCCGCCGCCAGTGATCGGCAGGAGCTGCGGTGAGACGTGCGGTCCGCTGGGCGGCGTCAGCGGAAAGTCGCCGGGGCCGACGAACCCCAGCTCGATCTGTTTGCCGGCGAATTTGCCGCTCGGGACTTCGTACGGGAACGCGACCCGGTTGCTGCCGAGTTCCCGCACGTCGTACCCGAGAGCCCGAAGGCCATTCAGGAAGTCGATGTACGCCATTCGTCGCCTCACGACACCGGCGTCGGGCCGGTCGAGACCGACAGGAAGCGCATGTTCGGGTGCATGTGGATGATGTCGTCCTCTTTGCCTTGGTAGCTGGTACGCTGGCCGCTGTTGCCGTGGAGCAGCACGAGGTAGTGGGTGGCCACCTCAATGCCGCCGTTCTTCAGAATCTGCCGCGGGCTGAGGGTCTTCTCGGTGGTGGTCTGCGGTTCGTCGTCGAGGTGATACGTGATCGTGTCCATGGGCGTCGTTCTCCTTCGCGTCGTTTGAGCCTCCCTGGTGCTCCGGCCCCTCAACTGCGCACTGGAATGTCCTTCCATCCAGTGCGATCATCGATTCTCGGTGCTGGACCAACCGTGGTCGGTGGCTCTCTGAGGAAGAAGCGATTGAGGGAGGCGAGATTCGGCGGCTTCCGAGAATTTTTTTCAGTGCCGAATTCCACCCCCGTCGATCGCAGTTGAAGGTAGGAATGGAGCACTTCACGAACGTCGACTGGGTCGATGTCTACGAACGCGTCACGCTCGCAGCCGTCAGGCTGTTCGCTGCGGATGGGATGGTCGGCACCGATCACGCGCTCGCGAGCTACGGGATCGGCCCCGAAGATTTCGCGGCCGAGGTGATCTGCAAGCTTATCGACGAACGTGACAGGAGCGTCACGTGGAGAGTAGAGCGCGGAACGCCGACGACCGACGGCGTCGTAACGTTGCTGGTCGCGGTGCTGAAACGTGACATCGCGGATAAGCTCCGAGCGAAGCGTCGCAAGCGGCAGGACAGCATGGTGGTGGAAGTGCCCGATGAGGAGCCGGTCCTGCAGGTCGATCCGATTGACAGAGAACCTGACGCGGAAGCGCGTCTCATCCAGCGCTCCCTCCGGAAGCGGCTGGAGGATGACTTCCTCGCGCGGCCGGACGATGAGCTGCAGCTCTACGTGATGCTCCAGTTCGACGACACGCTCCCGGTCCCGTACCCGCCACGGGACGCGGCGGAGCAGCTGGGCGTGCCGGTGGAGAGAATTTACAACCTGAAGGACAAGCTCGAACGGCGTCTGCACCGCCTCTACCGCGAGGAACTCCGGGCACTGCACGCCCCAACGACTGAAAAGAGGCGCAATGAGCAAGAAGCGCGATAACGATCCAACGGATCGCATGGCCGCGATGTACGAGGCGGCGTTCAACGATGTCTCGGAGCAGTCGCGGACAGATGTTCATCGGGCGCTCGCCGAGGCCGGCGTGGACGTTGAGGCACTGCGGTCGCGTCTCCACGGTCGCGCGAACGAACTCGCGAAGGCGTTGCGTGCCGGCGGCACCGGTGCGCCGCCCGCGCTGAAGCGGCTGCTTGAGCAGACCGCGGGATCGCAGGAACTACCGGAGAATCCGCTTCGGGCGTTCGAGAAAGCGTCCCAGATCCTCGGGAACATGTTCGTTCCGCGGCTTGGCCTCGCGTCGACTGAGATCGTTGGCGCCTTCCGCGGTGAGGGAGATCTTACCAATCGGGATGAAGAGACGATCGACGCGATCGATGAGGAACTTCGACGTCGCGCCGAGGAGACGGATGGCGACGAAACGCCCTGATTCGGCGGTAGTGTTTGCTCAGGCGTTCACGGCGCGCTTCGGGAACGATGCGGTCCACCGGTTGCCCGCCATTGCGAACGAGATCGGACTCAAGATCGTCGAAGTAGACGCCGATGCGTTCGAAGGACTGCTTCGGCGGATCAAGGGCCGAATGATCGGCACGATCGCGTTGGCGCGCTCGGTCGCCGATCCGCGCCGGCGCAATTTCACCGTGCTACACGAGATCGCCCACTACGTGCTCCCGACCCACGCGAAGTCGAGTTCACCGTGTCGACCGCGCGACATCGAACGCTGGGATCCTTCACTGCGGTCGCGCGAGTTGGAAGCGAACCGCTTTGCAGCGGCAACGATGATGCCGCGTGCTGTCGTGGCAGACCTCTTTGCCCTGGAACCGTCGTTCTCGGTGATCGAGATGCTCGCGGAGCGGCAGCGCGCCTCGCTCACGGCGGCGGCGTACCGCTACGTCGAACTGTCCGGTGAACGCGTCGCTGTCGTTTGGAGCGAAGGTGGCGAGGTGAAGTGGGCGAAGACGTCCGAGCTGTTCTACCGCGGCGTGCAGCGCGGGCCACTCGACCACCAATCGTTCGCGGCGCACGCCTTCCGCGGGAAACCGATCCCCGACGCCTGGGATCGCGTCGACCCGACCACATGGTTCGCAGACCGGAACATAAAAGATGGTGCGACGATCCTCGAACACTCGAAGGTGCTGGGGCAGTACGGGATTCTCACGTTGCTCTGGATCGACGAGCCGATCGAGGCTTGGACCGACGACGGCGATGATTGAAGCATTTCTCCTTGCGCCCATCCTCGGCAGCGCGACACACGTTGATAGCTTCGTGGTGAAGCCTAGGGTTGCCGCGGCGAATTTCAAGAGGTGAGCACAATCCCCAAAGGAATGGGCTCGATCCCAATTGGGACAGCGCAGCAGCATGCGCTGAAGGCACCGGACATTCCGATCGCTCCTCAAGCGAACCTTCCACATTCGGAGTCGTCGGCGACGACGAGGGGATCGCCCGCCCGCATCGATGGAACAATGTGTCGCCGCTTTACGAAGAGCCGGAACGGAAGGGGTCACGGTTCGGCGTGCGCACCGACACGAGCGTCGAAGGAAGGAACGCAGACGCCGTGCGCTTTTGGGCAAAGTAGATGAAACGATGTTCCAGCGAGCTGCGTACAGGTCCATCAAGAGGCAACAAACTCATAACCCAAAGGTCGCGGGTTCAAATCCCGCCCCCGCAACCAATCGAAATCAAGAATTTACGGCCACCGACGAGGTGGCCGTAACTGTTTTCTCCAGGTCAAATCTAGGGTTCCGCGGGCGACGTCGCGGAAGATGCGGGTCGGGCCGTCCTCCGCCGGCGAAACCTTCGCCGGACCTCTGCGTACACTACATCGCATTGACAAGTACCTTGTCAGAAAGCATTGTGGAACCGTGACCGATCTCTCGTTCGACAACTGGATGACGCAGCTTCGGAAGGGGCTGCTCGAGCTGGCGGTGCTCAACTCGGTCGCCGCCGCGCCGCTCTACGGCTATGACATCGTCCGCCGTCTGAGTGACGTCGACCATCTGGTGATCACCGAGGGGACGGTGTATCCGATCCTGAGCCGGCTGAAGAACAGCGGGCTCGTCGAGACGTACATCGAGGAGTCGCAGGAAGGTCCCGCGCGCAAGTACTACCGGCTCACGCCGCGCGGCCGCGCCGAACTTCATCGGATGAACCAGCACTGGGACAGCCTGCACCACGCCATCGGCGGTCTGCGAAAGCAAGGGAAGCGATGATGGACATGACACCTGCAGCACGCCAGCAGCTCGACGACTATCTCCAGCGTCTGCGGAGCGAGCTGCGCGCGACGCGCGCCGACGTTGCGGAGGAAGTGGAGCAGAGCGTGCGCGAACACATCGAGATTGCGCTCGACGATGTGCCGGCGCCCGTCAGCGGCACCGACATGATCGGCATCCTCGACCGACTCGGATCGCCCGAGCAATGGTTAGGCGAAGAAGAGCGCGCAGCGGCCAGTCGCATCGGCCACTCTGGCGGCGACGACTCGCGCCTTCCGTACGTGGCATTCGGATTGGTCCTCGCGTCGATCGTCTCATTCATGTTCTTCGGCTTTCTGCTGCTGATTCCGGCGATGTTCGTCAGCCGCGCGTGGATCGAGCAGCGGCACGAACGCGGCGAGCCGCTCGGTTCCAAACGCTGGCTCGTCTACCCATCGATCGCGCTCGTGCTGGCGTTCGTTGCGCTGTTGCTCCTGCTCCTGCCGCCGCTCGGTGCGATGGCGCTCATCCGCGACCATGTGGGGAAATCGTTCGACGTCCCCATGGATCCGGCCGGGGAGCTCCGCTTCGATGCAGGTCTTCGCGCGGTGATGTTCGGCACGTGGTGGATCATCGCCGGCGCGCTCTGCGCCGCGCTCCTCCGGCCGATCCGCTTCCTCTTCCTGCCGCTGCTCGATCGAGTACGCCGAAAACATTTCGCGGTGCTCTCCGCGATCGGGGCACTTCTGGCCGCGACGGGCGCTGCGCTCATCTACTACCGGCACTAAATCGACCTGACGGAGATCTTCACGACGGACGCAGCGCGCCTGTCCCGGGGGACGTCTGTCTACGAGGAAACCATCACCATGACATGCGAACTGCGGATCGATCAACTCTCCAAGACCTACCCGAACGGCACGCACGCTTTGAAGGGTGTCTCGCTCGTGATCCAGCCCGGAATGTTTGGACTGCTCGGGCGCAATGGCGCCGGTAAGTCGACGCTCATGCGCACCATCGCCACGCTGCAGGAACCCGATTCCGGGACGATCACGTTCGGAAACCCTTCGGCAGGCTCAGGGCAGGTCATCGACGTCATCCGCGACAAGGAACGGCTGCGCGAGACGCTCGGCTACCTGCCGCAGTCCTTCGGCTTCCATCCACGCGTGAGCGCCGAGCGACTGCTGACTCACTTCGCGGTGATGAAAGGCATCGTTGACGCCGGCGCGCGTCGCGGCGTCGTCGAGGCGCAGCTGCGCCGCACCAACCTGTGGGACGTCCGCCACAAGCGCGTCGGCACCTTCTCCGGGGGGATGCGCCAGCGGCTCGGCGTTGCCATCGCGCTGTTGGGCAACCCGAGGCTGATCATCGTCGACGAACCGACGGCGGGACTCGATCCGGAAGAGCGCGTGCGCTTCCTCAACCTGTTAGGCGAGATCGGCCAGTCGAGCGCGGTGATCCTATCGACGCACATCGTCGAGGACGTCGAAGAGCTCTGCAGCAGCCTGGCGGTCATCGATCACGGCGAGATCCTCCTCACCGCGACCCCGGCGCAGGCCATCGCGCAGGTGCGCGGGAGCATCTGGCGGAGGAGCGTCAGCCGGGAGGAGCTGCCGGCGCTCGAGCGCGATCACGCGGTGATTTCCACCAAGCTGAAGGCGGGACAGACCATCGCGCACGTGTATGCGCAGCACTGGCCCGGCCCGGGATTCGAGCCGGTCGAGCCGGACCTGAAGGACGTCTACTTCGCCGTGATGGGCGGACATGCCGGCGTGCGGGCGGCGGCATGAGACTGGCCGAAACCTTCCGCTACGAGTTCGGCTACCGGCTGCGCTCCGGCTCGACCTGGCTGTACGGCAGCTTGCTGTTTCTCCTCGCCTTCTACGTCGTCCACGTCGACAACGGCGGCAGCCACACCATCACCGGCAACGCGCCGTTTCGCGTTGCGGAGATCACGGCGCTCTTCTGCGGTCTCTTGGGCACGCTCGTGACGGCCGCGCTCTTCGCCGATGCCGCGTTGCGCGATCGCGCCTCGCGCATGGATCCGCTCCTCTTCACAACTCGCCTCCGCCCCGCCGAATACCTCGGCGGCCGCTTTCTCGCCGCGCTGTTGGTGAACGCGCTGCTGCTGTTCGCGACGCCGCTCGGGCTCTTCATCGGCTCGCTCATGCCGTATCTCCAGCGCGAAGGATTCGGCCCGAATCACCTCTCCACGTACGTGCAGCCGGTGCTGCTTTTCTCGTTGCCGAACCTCGTGCTCGTCGGCGCGCTCCTCTTCACCGTTGCCGTGCTTTCCCGTCACGCGATCGCCGCCTACCTCGGCGCGATCGCGATCTTCGCCGGCTATCTCGTCGCGGCAGGCCTGTGGGGCGGCATCAGCAGTCCGATGCTCTCCGTGCTCGCCGATCCGCTCGGCATCAACGCGCTCAAGGCGATGACGAAGTACTGGACCGCGGTCGAACGAAACGTGAGGACGATCGGCTTCCCGACGATGCTCCTCGTGAACCGCGTGCTGTGGCTCGCGATCGCGGGCGGCGTGATGTCGGTGCTGCTGCGGACCTTCCGGTTTACGGAACGCTTCGGACGCAGCCGAATTGATGCGGCGTCCGACGCCGTTCCTCCGCTCCTCGGAGTCGCGCGGAGTTTCTCGAAGGGCGCAGCTCCTGACGTCGCCGGCGTGTTCGGCCGCCGCACGCGGATCCTGCAGACGTTCGCGGTGATGCGCGAGGCGCTGACGGACATCGCCTCGGGGTGGCCGTTCCGGGTCGCCTTCGTCGCGGCGATCGCGCTGGTGCCGCTGTTGGGCTGGGACGTCGGCGCTCACTACATCGACACGGTCACCTGGCCGGTGACTCATCTCGTCGCGAGCGTCGTCATCGCGGACGGCGCGATCTTCATCCCCTGGGTGATCATCGTCCTCTTCGCGGGTGAGCTGGTGTGGAAGGATCGCGACTCCGGCTCGGCGGAGATCGCCGACGCCGTCCCGGTGCGCACCGCGACCGTACTCCTGGGTCGCTTCCTCGCGCTCGCGGGCATCATCGTCATCTTTCAGTGTGCGCTGATGCTCGGCGGCGTGCTGCTGCAGGCGCTGCGCGGTTACTACCACTTCGAGCCGCTGCTGTACGTGAAGATCCTGTTCGGCTTCAAGCTCGCCGACTTCGTCCTCCTCGGCGCGCTGGCGATGACGATTCACGTCCTGGTGAACCAGAAGTACATCGGCCACCTGCTCATGATCATGGTGATCGTCCTGACGCAGGGCGCGCTGTATCACCATCTGCTGATCTACAACAGCTCGCCGGCGTGGACGTACTCTGAGATGAATGGCTTCGGGCCCTTCGTTGCGCCGTTCATGGCGTTCAAGCTGTACTGGGCTGCCTGGGCGCTGCTGTCAGGCGTAGCCGCCTTCCTGTTCTGGGCGCGCGGCCCGGAGCTCAGCATCCGCAAGCGGCTCGTCGCGGCGCGGGCTCGCTTCACCCCGCCGGTGATGCGCCTTGCCGGCGCCGCCGGCGTGCTCGTTGCCGTGTTGGGCGGCTTCATCTTCTACAACACGAACATCCTCAACGAGTACCTGTCGTGGGACCGCATCGGCGCACCTCAGGCCGAGTACGAGCGTCGCTATGGCCGTTACAGAGATCTTCCGCAGCCGGTGATGGCGGCGGCGGACCTTCGGATCGAGCTCTATCCTGAACAGGCGGCCGCCGACATGAGCGGCACCTACCGTCTGGTCAACAGGACGGGCGCGACAATCCGAACGGTGCATGTCGAGACGCCGCGCGAGCGTGGCGGATACGCGGTGCGCTCGATGTCGTTCGACCGGGCGGCGAGACCGCGACTGACGGATGCGGCGTACGGCTACCGGATCTTCGAGCTCGCGCAACCGCTCGCTCCGGGCGAAGCGCTGCAGTTCCGGTTCGACGTGTCGTTCCGTCCGCGCGGCTTCGCCGAGCGCTGGCAGCAAACGAAGGTTGTGCGCAACGGCAGTTACTTCGACCGGATGCTGATGCCATTCATCGGTTATCAGCCGTTCGAGATCACGGACGCGAAGGAGAGAGGGAGATACGGGCTGCCACCGAAAAAGGCGATGGCGGCGCCGGGTGATGCGGATGCGCGACGCTATCAGAACGTCGTCCGCGATCTCGAGCGCATCCCGGTGGAGACAGTCGTCGGCACCTCGCTCGATCAGACCGCGATCGTGCCCGGAGTGCTGCGCCGCAGCTGGATGGAGAACGGGCGCCGGTACTTCCAGTACGGCACGCGTGAGCCGGAGACGTTCGCCACGGCGGTTTTCTCTGCAAAGTACGCGGTGGCCGAGGGGAAGTGGAATCACGTCGCGCTGCAGGTATTCCATCACCCGCCGCATCGCGCGAACGTCGATCGCATGATCGGCGCGATGAAGTCGGCGCTCGATTACTACACGACTGTTTTCGGCCCGTATCCGTATCGCGAGCTGCGCATCATCGAAGTCCCGCCTTACAGCATCAACGGCCGCGCCTTCCCCTCTGCCCTGGCGCTCGCGGAGCAGAACTTCATCACGCGCAACGAGAAGGGTCAGGCCGACCTCACCTTCTTCGGGACTGCGCACGAGACGGCGCACCAGTGGTGGGGCGGACAGGTTCGGCCCGCCTATGCGAAGGGGCGCTCGTTCGTCTCCGAGTCGCTCGCGAATTACAGCGCCATGATGGTCACCGAGAACGTCCTCGGCCCCGCCGAAGCGCGCCGCGTCTACGACTATCAGATGGAGCGGTATCTCACGAATCGCGCGGAAATCGGCCGCGACGTCCCGCTGCTGGAGGTTGACGACGCGCCGTACGTGTCGTACGGCAAGGGCGCAGTGGCGCTGTACACGCTGCGCGAGCAGATCGGCGCCGACGCCGTCAATCTCGCCCTTCGCCGTTTTCTCGAGAAGTATCGTCGCAGCGGACCGCCATATCCGACGTCACTCGATCTGTACGCGGAGCTTCGCGCGGTAACGCCGCCGCCGCTGTACCCACTGCTGACGGATCTCTTCGAGACGATCACGTTATGGGATCTCAAGACCAGGTCCGCCACGTCCCGGCGACTGCCTGACGGTCGCTACGAAGTGACGCTCGATGTTCGTGCGCAGAAGCTCCGCGCGGACGAGGTCGGGCGCGAGACGCCGGCGCCGATGAACGACGTGATCGACGTGGCCGTGTTTGCTACGGGCAGTGACAGGCCGATCTATTTCGCGCGACACCGTCTGAAGAGCGGCAAACAGACGTTGAAGATCGTCGTGTCGCAGCAGCCGAGCCGCGCGGGCGTGGACCCGGAAGGAAAACTGATCGAGCGCGTCAGGGAAGACAACGTGGTGAAGGTGACGGAGTAAACGCGAAGCGCCATGTGGCAGCAACCAATTGGAATTACTCAAACGGTCAGCAATTACGCTGGCCATTGCTCTTTGAGCGACATCGGGCTACTGCTCCTGAAGCGCCTTCCGCCAGTTCAGCACGACATTGATCGACGGTAGCCCTTGCTCCGTGCCGAGCCGGAAGAGGAAGTGTTGTTTGTCGGGCGTGATGCCGCTGATCACGGGCCGCGACACCGATCCGCTCAGGCGCGGTGCGGGATGTCCCGGAATGCGGAAGAGCGGGGCGGGCGTGCCGGGATTGAGTGACACGCCGCCGCTGATCGGCACGTGCATGATCGTATCGCCGGCGGCGTAGTACAGCTCTTTCCCGTCCGGGCTCCACAGCGGACTCTCTCCGCCTGCATTGGAGATCTGCCACTGCTCGGGGCCGAGGGGGTAGCGGCGAACATAAACCTCGTTGCGCATCGATTCGTTCGACTGATAGGTCACCCATCGGCCGTCGGGCGAGAACGACGCTTCGCTCTCGTCGAACGGCGTGGCCACGAACGGTGTCATCGCCGGTTTCGGGCCGAGGATCAGTGTGTAGAGATCGCCGGCCGCCGACGGCGTCTGCACGAAGGTCAGGAGCGTGGTGCCGTCGGGCGAATAGTCGTTTGGGATTTGCCACATTTTGGACATCAACACCGGAGTGCGCTCGGCGCTGTCGAGCGACTTGGTGCAGACCTGGCCGGTGGCGTCCATCTGAAGGAAGAAGGCGATCTGCTTCGAATCGCGGCTCCAACACGGGAAGCCGTACTGGCCGGGATGGAACGTGAAGCGCGAGGAGCTGCCATTGGAAGCGTCGACGAGCCAGATGTCTTTGCCGTCGGGCGCGCTGCGCACCACGGCGACGCGCTTTCCGTCGGGTGAGAGCGCGGCGTCATCGTAGCTGCCGGCGTCGCCGATCTCGCCATCCTCGTGCCCTTTGGCGTCGACCCACACCAGGCGCGTGGCGCCTTCGGGCGCGGGAAGAAAGGCGAGCGTGCCGTTCTCCGACGCGCTCACGATGCTGAGCTGTTTCGAGCCCATGTTGGCGACGTTGCCAAAGGGGAGCGGGGCTGCTTCGCCGCTGATGGTGAGGGCATCGGGATCGAAGCGCTGCGACATCAGCACCGCGCCGCGCGAGAAGACGAGGCGGTCGGGCGGGGCGAAGACGGCGTTGGAAACGTTGGTGACGATCTGCTTGTGCAGCTTGCCGTCGAGCGAGCCGGCCATGAGGTCGTCGCCGGCACCGTAGAGAAAGCGCTTGCCATCCGGGAGAAACCACGGCCAGCGGTGCCGGACTGGTTTCCGTTCAAACGAAGTGACGCGCTCGGGACGGCCGCCGCTGGCGGAGATGCGATACAGCTCGCTCGAGAGCGTCGGCGCGAAGACAATCACGCCGTCGCGATTCCACGTGCCTCCGCGGGCGGACGCGGCGTCGCAGAGCGTCACGGTCGTGCCGCCTTTGGCGTCGATGCGGTGCAGTTTTTGGCCGGCGAAGAAGCCGAGCTGGCTGCTATCGGGCGACCAGAACGGGAACGAGGCGTCGTCGGTACCGGCGAGCGCCGTGATTTTCGTCGTGGCCAGGTTGCGGATGTACAGCGACGGTTTTCCTTGAATGTCGCCCGCCACGAACGCGATCATCGTGCCGTCGGGCGAGATGGCCACTCCTTTGGTGTCGAAAGGGAACAGCGTCAGATTCGGCGGCATGTCGATCGCGAACTGCGCGAGGCCGCCCGCGGGCAGCGTGCGCTTCATGGTGGTGACGCCGATGGCAACGGCCGCGACGACGGCAGCGGCGGCGACGATCCACGCGCTTCGCTCGCGCCAGGCGCGGCGGCGTGCGACGGGGGCTGGCACGCCCGCCGCGGAGCTGCTCTCGGCGACGAATCGCAGATCGAGCATGACGTCGTGCGCGGTCTGCCAGCGATCGTCGGGATCCTTGGCCAGGCAGGCTTGCACCAGGCGGTCGAGCGCCGGCGGTGTCGTGGGACGGAGCTGTGCGATCGGCGGCGGCTGCGTGCCGAGGATGGAGGCGATCAGGCTGGCGCGGCTCTTCCCCTCGAAGGCGCGGCGGCCGGTGGCCATCTCGTAGAGAACGGCTCCGAGGGCGAAGATGTCCGTGCGCGCGTCGGCGTTGGCGCCTTCGAGCTGCTCGGGCGACATGTATTGAAATGTTCCGACGATCGTTCCTTCCGAGGTGAGGGCCTTGGCGACGGTGGCATCGGTCTGGACGTCGCCGCCGAGCGGGCTCTCTTTGGCCAGTCCGAAGTCGAGCAGTTTCGCTCCCGACTTCGTGAGCATGATGTTGGCGGGCTTGAGGTCGCGGTGGACGATGCCGCGCCGGTGGGCCTTGTCGAGCGCGTCGGCGATCTCGATGCCGGTGCGCAGGAGCTGCTCGATCGGTACGGAACCACGGGCGATGCGGTCGGCGAGATTCTCGCCTTCGAGCAGTTCCATGACCAGGTAGTCGTCGCCGACGTCGTAGAGCGCGCAGATGTTCGGGTGATTCAGCGAGGAGATGGTCTTCGCCTCGCGCTCGAAGCGCGCGCGCAGCTCGGCGCGATGCGCGAGCTCCGCCGGCAGGACTTTGATGGCCACGCTGCGGTCGAGGCGCGTGTCGCGCGCGCGATAGACCTCGCCCATCCCGCCCGCCCCGAGCGGCGCAACAACCTCGTACGGACCGAGGCGCGTTCCTGGGGTGATTGGCACCGAGCGGTCAGAATACACCACACATTCGGCGCGGCGGGATACGTACGAGCAACGCGATCCTCAGCGGATCTTCTTCGCGCGAATCGGCTGCTCGCCTTCGCCGAAGGTGTACTCCAGCTCCGTGACGGTTTCGCCCTCGCGGATGAATCGAATGCGGGTATTCGTCTGCACCTTGAAAAAGAAATCGCCCTTGGGTGAGGCGAACATCTCCGATCGATCGCCTTTCGGGATGTCGATGAAGAAGCGCGTCCCCTCGCGCGTGATCGTCTGCGTATGCGTCTCGTCGCGCCCATATTCACCGACGTACGACGCGAGGACTGACTCGTTGAGCGTGATCGACGGCTCGTAATGCGCAGCGCGCGCGCTGAGCCACTTGTTCATCACCGCCGCCGCGGCCTCCTTGCAGGGATCGTCCGCCTTCGATACGAAGTGCCGCAGGAACGCGCAGGCAAATGGATTCGTCTCGCCGGCACCGGGGACGTGGAAGCCGTCGGCGAGGGCTTCGCTGTTCGCCAGAAGAATCAGCGAGACATTCTTCCCCGGCACTTTGAAATACACCGCGGAGAACCCCCTCCCCCAGTTGCCGGTATGCCAGATGAGCCGCTCACCCCGGTACTCGTCGGTGAACCACCCGAGTCCGTACGGCAGGGGCTCGCCTGCGTTCGACAGGAACGGCGTCCACGCCAGCTCCTGCGTCTTCGGCTGGAGAAGAACGTGACGATCGATGGCAATGTCGTACGTCGCGAGATCGCGCACTGTCGAGAGCAACCCGGCCGCGGCACCGATGTCTTTGCCGGGGTAACTGCTGTAAACGATCTCGCCCTTTCCGTAGAAGGCGTATGGCTTGGCGAACCGGGCGAGGTTCGCCGCGTAGCGGCGCGCGAGCTCCGGATCGTCGATCACGTCGTGGCCGGGAACGCTTTCCGTCATCTGCAGCGGGTCGAGAATCCGCTGCATGATGACCTGCCGAAACGGCGCGCCGTACTTCTTCTCGATCACCGGCGTGATTGCGTCGTAGAGGTTTCCGTTGTAGGCGAATTGATCGCCGGGCGTGCCTGCGGACGTGTGGCTGAGGATGTGCCGGATCTGCACGCGCGGATCGGTGATCGTTCCTGAATACCGCGACGGGGTGTACGGCGCGATCGGATCGTCAAGCGAGAGTTGTCCCTTCTCGACGAGCTGCAGGATCAGCACTGAGCCGAACGTCTTCGTGACCGAGGCGACGTGGTAGAGCGTGTCCGGCGTGGCGGGCACGCGGTTCTCGAGGTCGGCGTATCCGAAGCCGCGCATCCAGAGAACCTTCTGGTCCTTCACGATCGCCGCGGACATGCCGGGGATGTGGAGTGTCTGCCGAAGTTCGTCCGCTTCCCGTTCGAAACCCTTGATCCGATCGGCATCCGTGGTTGTGCACGCGGCGAGCGTGAGGACGAATACGACCGGCACCAGCCTTTTCATGAGGGAGTCTCCCGAATAGAAGAGACGGACCCGCCCGCGTCGCGGTTAGCTGATCGATGACGTCTGCGTCGCTCCTGAATCAGAGGGAGAGGTAGAAATAAATCGTTCGCGGTGCCCTGCCGTGTCGTCTGGCGACGCGAGTATCCTCAGCGCCATGCGCCTGCCGATTGTGGTCCGTCTGCTCGTTGTCGCTCTTGCGCTCGTCAGCGCGGCGGCTTCTTCGACCTCCGGCGGCGCCCGGAAGACCAAGCCGTGGACGGCGACGGGGCGTGTGGTGGACGTACAGGGTCGGCCGGTGGCGGGAGCGGCGCTCGATGTCAGCATCACCAACCATGAATATCGGTCGGTGACGATCGGCCGGGGAGTCAGCGGTGCCGATGGCGGCTTCGCGCTCCGCCTCACTACGAACGAGTACGGTGACCTGGGCCTCGGAGTCGAAGCGCCGGGCTTCGCGCGCTGGGGTTGGGCGGGCTTTCCTCGCGGCGCCGTGGACGAGAAGATCGTGCTCCGACGGATCATCGATCGGCCATTTCTCGAAGGCCTCCGTGCGGTACGCGACCCGGCCGAACGCGCCCGTCGGGTGCTGGAGATCGCCGCCTCGGATGACCTACCGGAGATCGAGCAGATGTTGCCATACCTCGGCGAGTTGCGGGCGGAGCTCGCAGCGATCGTCCGGGCCGGGACGACGGAGCCGAGGGTGCGCAGAGACGGCTCCTCCCCAGCCGACCACGCCGCGCGCCTGCTGGCGTACTGGGCCGACCCTGCAGACGACGAGCTCGTCGGGCCGTGGCTCAAGAAGAACTGGGGCGGCCGGCCTGCTAACGTGGCGCACCTTGGCCTCTCCGCGGCGTCCATCCAGGAGGTCTGCAATCGCTGGCGCGAGATCCACTTCGCCGATCAGGGCATCTCGGGTCCCCAGCCCTGGAGCGCCTGCCTGGCCCCGGTAGTGGACCCCACCGGCAACCACGCCCTCGCTCTGTTTCGCGTCAAGTACGCCTACTGGGGTTACGACATGCACCTGGTGTTGCGGCGGGATGGCGATCGATGGGTGCTGCGCGGGGTCGCTGAGAACGGCATTTTCCACTACAGACACTGAGAACGGTCCTCCTGATGACTACGTTTGACCGATTAATGTTGCCGGCCCCTTCGAACGCGTGAGGCATGAGCGACACACATAAAACGATCGAGGCCGTGTGGAAGATCGAGTCGGCGCGGCTCATCGCCGGGATTGCCCGCGTTACGCGCGATATCGGCATTGCGGAGGAGCTCGCTCAGGATGCGCTGGTCAAAGCTCTCGAACGATGGCCGGACGAAGGGATTCCGGAAAAGCCTGCGGCGTGGCTGATGACCGTGGCGAAGCTGCGTGCCATCGATGCTCTGCGCCATGGGCGGATGCTGGCGCTCAAGCATGGAGAGATTGCGCGCGAGCTGGAATTCCAGCAGCAGCGGCTGGGGGAAGCAATGGATCAGGCTCTCGATCAGGTCATCGATGATGACGTCCTCCGCCTGATCGTTACCGCCTGTCATCCGGTACTGGCCGTGGAGGGGCGCGTTGCGCTTACGCTGCGCCTGGTCTGCGGGCTCACCACCGCCGAAATTGCCCGCTCGTTTCTGGTGCCGGAGAAGACGCTGGGGCAACGCATCTTTCGAGCGAAGAAAACACTGTCCGAGGCGCACGTTCCCTTTGAGACTCCGCGTGGTGAGGAGTTGAGAAAGAGGGTTGAATCGGTGCTGTCGGTGGTTTACCTGATCTTCAACGAGGGATACACCGCCACCACGGGCGACGAGTGGATGCGGACAGCGCTCTGTGAGGACGCGCTCCGGCTTGGACGCATGCTGGCGCAACTGCTGCCCGGTGAGCCCGAGGTACATGGTCTGCTGGCACTGATGGAGTTGCAGGCATCGCGCACGGCGGCGCGTCGCGGTCCATCCGGCGCAGCCGTCCTGTTGTCCGAGCAGGACCGTTCGTTGTGGGACCACGCGCAAATCGAGCGCGGACTGACTGCCCTCGCTCGCGCTCAGGAGCTCGGTGGGGACGGCCGCAGCTACACCCTGCAGGCCGCGATCGTCGCTTGTCACGCGCGAGCCGGCACCTCGGCGGAGACCGACTGGCAGCAGATCGTGCTTCTCTACGACGCACTGCTTCAAGCCAGCCCCTCTCCGATCGTGGCGCTGAATCGCGCGGTGGCCGTCGGAATGGCAGACGGACCGGCTGCTGGACTCCATGCGCTGGATGCTCTCGCGGCGGAGCCCGCGCTGGCCAACTATCATCTGCTCCCGAGCGTGAGGGGAGAGCTGCTCGTGAAGCTGGGACGATATGCCGAAGGCCGTGACGAGTTTCAACGCGCCCTGGCGATGACCGACAACGTTCGCGAGCAGGAGTTGCTGTCGAGGAAGCTGGAGCAGGCGATGTTCATCGTTTGAAAAAAATCCGGGCCATTTGTAGAAATCGGGCCAGGTCATTCGTCGACATGACGAACGAGCGAAACAGAAAAAGGAGAACTCATGCCGCATTACCTGGTTGCCAGCCACCTTCCCGAGAACTTCGACCCCTCTTCAATGGACGAAACCATGGTCCGCGCCATCAACGACCTCAACGACGAACTGGAAGCCGCCGGCGCCCGGGTTGTCGTCGGCGGGCTCAGCCCCGCCAGCCAGGCGAAGTCGCTGCGCGCGCAGCCCAATGGCGAAGTCCTCGTCACCGACGGACCGTACCTTGAAGCGAAGGAGTACGTTGGTGGGTTTTCGATCCTGGAAGCCGCGGACATGGACGAGGTGCTGGCGTGGGCCCGCAAGTCGGTCATCGCCTGCCGGATGCCGGTCGAGGTCCGCGAGATCCCATACAGCAACCTGCCGAACGGCACGCCGCACCCCTCGCGCCAGCACCGGCAAGAATCGTGAGCACCACTGGCCGAAGCCAGCTCTGCCCAGCTTGATGACTCGACACGTCCGCGCGTTTTGCTGGCAGAATTGGCCGTATGACCGACACCGTCAGCCAACTCAGCGAACGATCAGGTTCGCCCGAAACCTCGGGGCCGCAAAATTTCCTTGAAAACACCAGCCGCTTTGCCGGTGAGGTTGACCGTTACCTCGAAAGCGGCCTGAGCCAGACGCTTCCGGATGATTTCCGGCCGGCTTATGAGGAACTGTTTCGTCAGGATTTCGATCGTTTGCAGGAAACGCCCATCAATTCCAAATGCAAGTTCACTCTGGTCCTGCCAGCGTATCGGGAGGAGCGTGTCGTCAAACGCACGTTGGAGTCGCTCGAACGGCAAACCGGTGTTAGCCCCGAGGAGTTCGAGGTCATCCTGGTAAACAACTATCCGGAGGGCCAGAAGCCTCGCCTGAACGATTACGACGAAGCTGGCCGGAAAATAGGGGAGCACGAGGACCGGACGACCGAAATCGCCCAGGAGTTCGCGACGCAGGCGAGCATAAGAGTCCTGATCGTGGAACACGGGTTCCCCAAGGACATCGCGGGCGTAGGTATCGCCAGCAAGCTCGGTATGGATCTGGCCCTGAAGCGTCAGCAAGCAAACCCTCAAATTCTCGGCTATTACGGAGCGGACAACGTTTTCGGCGAGGCATGGGTCAAGGGTGTGTTGGATGGATTTTGCGTCGCGGATGTCGACGCCGTACGAGGCGTCGCGAAATGGTGCACACCCGACAACAAGATCGAGGATGAATTCGGCTTGCATGTGCTGTCTCCAGAGGAGATCGCCAGGATTTCGTCGCTGCATCGGCAACTATGCCAATACAACACGCGTCTGCGCGGAATCGAAAATACTCATCGCCAGGACATTGGGAAAAGCCGTCAGCAGCTGGACGGATTGCCGACGCTTACGGCCGGTATGTACGCGAAAATCGGCGGCATGAACCCGGAGCCGTGCGGCGAGGATTGGGGGTTGGCGCAGGATGTCGCCGACAATGGCCACATCTACTGGAACGAACACATGCGGACGACGGCCCTGGGAAGGATTGAGAGGCCGCGCGTCGAGGGCGGAAGCTACACGGGGTCACTGTGGACTGTGTTTCGCGCCCACCGTTACGGCGAGGGCAACCTTCTGGACGAAGACGGGAATCTGCTGGTGGAGGATCCTGACAAAACACGCACGATGAACAGGCTCGAAAGTCTGATGAAAAAAGCGTGTGCCGGCCAGGGCGACGCCGACGCGGATGCGCAACTGCTCGAATTCTTCCAGCCAGAGGAGCTGGCGCAAATCAAGGACATGCTGCGGCGCTTTTTCTCGTGGCAAAAAAGTACTGCAATCAGCCTGCGGGACAGGGCGCGTGGCCACAATCAAGGCGACTGGGAAAAACTGAGATACAGCCTGCCCGAGGATTTGACGGAGAAAATCGCGGCCCGCTGGGAGGCGCGATTCCCCAAAATCAAGATCGCTGACGCGGAGGCGAAGCTCATCGCTCTCTCATCGTAACGGCCGGACTTTCTCGAGATTATCGATGGCGGCGACCTCCGCGGACGTTCTTCAAAATCAGTTCCACGCTCTGGTGACGTCCTTCGTCAACGGGGGATGTCTGACCCGCGCTGATCGAATGCGCGCGTTGGTTTCAGCTGGCGTGGTGTTTCGCCGTAATGCCTCCGCCGTTTGTGAAGCGTATCGCCGCGTTTGTGAACAGGCCGTTGATCCGTCGTTGCCGGCGCGAGTCATTCAGGTCGATCATTACGACGGCGACAATCGCTTTGTAAGGGCAATGGCCCAGTCGTTGTCCGACGCACAGAGCTGGCTGAGGGTATACGTGCACGGAAGTCTCGCCACCGGTGAGGAGATACCGTACAGTGACTTCGACGCGCTCGTCATTCTCGGAGACGAGGTCTTTGCCGACGACCGCAAGCTGGCCGCGGTTGCGCGCCGGTTGAGTGACGCCAGAAAATACATGTTTCGTGCGGATCCATTGCAGCATCATGGATGGTTTGTATTGACCGAGGCGGATCTGGGCTATTACTGCGAAGCGTATTTCCCTGAAGCGCTGTTTCAATACAGTCGAGCGCTGTTCGATAGCAGCCGGCAGCTGACCATTCGAAAGCGCGATTCATCGTTCGAAATGCGAAAGGCGTTTACCGATCTGGCCACGGCTTGCAGGGAGACGCTTGCGGCCGGGACATTTCTCCGGAATGCATATTTGACTAAGTGCGTGTTCAGCCAATTCATGCTCCTTCCGGCGTTGTACCTTCAGGCCAAAACCGCCGAGGGTGTCTACAAGAAATGCAGTTTCGATCTCGCGCGACGCGATTTCACCGCAGAAGAGTGGCAGTGCATGGAGCGGGTGTCCAATCTGCGCATGGAGTGGGACGTGCCGATGGGGTGGTGGCGGAGACGATTGTTGTCCGTGACGGGACCGTTACGGAATACGATCGTCAAGAATGCCTCGCCTCCGATTCCACAACGAATGTGCCTTCAGATCACGCCGGCACTCATCGGCGAGATGATGACCTTAGTCCAACGTATGAAGCAATCTCTGCAAAGGACGGCCGTCGAGGCGGAAGGACTTTCACGGCAATGAACGGCCTATGAAATTCATCGACGTTCCACGGTTCATGCCGGCAGATTCTTACGAGGTCGCAATCAGAGAGATGGTCGATCTTCTGAGCAAGCAGAGCGGCCTCGTTTCCATCTACCAGATCGGGCACGTCAGTACGCCGGGGATTTCGGACATCGATCTGGTAGCGGTCTTCTCCGACGACGCCAGTTGCCTGTTAGATCCTCGGCAAGCCCTGAGTGCCGATGGCCGTTATCTGTTCATCCATGACCTCTTTGGTGTCTCGCAGTCCGATTTCGCGGCCGGTCAAACCTACAGCTTCTTCCACAATTACGTTCACCTGTGGGGGAAGAAGCTCGACGAGAGCTCAGCCCCACTGCCCTCCGCCGAACAGTTGGTTTTGAAAAAGCAATTGGCGCTTGAATACCTGGTCAAGATGTACATCGGCATGACGGTCGAGAAAACGTACCAGATCGTCAAGTTGCGAAGCCTGATGTTGCAGGCGAAAGGATTGCTCTACGACTGCGAATTTCTGGGCGTTACGGATGGGCCGTTTATCGCCGCGATCAGACGGCTAGTCGCCGTCAGGGAACAATGGTTTCAAACGCAGCCGAACTTCGATGAGCTTCGTGCGGGATACCTCTCACTCTATGATGAGCTGACAGCGTTTCTCGGCAGGGCTCTCAAGCGAGGCACGCTGTTTTGTTCACCGGCGCCGCCGTACAGGTTGTCGCGAAATATTCGCATTCACGCCGGCGAGTCCCTGCGATATCGTCATTCGGGATGGAACGCGCCGCCGCGCCTGGCCTTTCTGGGAAAGCTGTATTTTAAATTGCAGCATCGCTGCAATCGGTTCGAGTTTGCGCTGCCTCTCGAGTATCAATCCATTCCTGCGGTCATCCAAAGACAGTTTGATTGGCAGAGGCGGATGCAACGGAACAATCGTGAGCGCTTCCCGCACTTCATGCCGCTCTCGTCGGGGCTGCCGCTTTCGTAAGCCTTGGGGGTTTACGAACTGGGTGGCCATTCCGCATGAATGTGTAGCGGATGTCCCTGATCAGGCGGTCCCAGAACCAGACTCGCTCCCAGCGCGGAACATGCATGGCGAAAGCGCAACTGCTGTGGATGCGTTCCGCTAACCTCGACTCCATTAATCCGGTCAACGTCGAATGCCGCGCCATCGTAATGCCGGGAATTGAGGCGGTGTGAACCGCCGGCAATTTCCGTGACGTGAAATGAATAGGAGTACGGTGGCTGCGTGAGGGCGAACAGCGCATTCAGCATAGGCCGGGCGAGCGGTGTGCTGCCGCCCGGAGCAGTGCCATAGGCGCTCCGCATCGCCTCTTCACCGCGAAGGGCCGCCGTAATGTTGTTCCTGGGCGACGCGGCATCGATCACGCCGGAAATATGCGTTTCGGCGAGCTCAATGGCGTTGCTGGCCGCAATACCGCGCAGCAGGCCGTATCGTTCAAGAGCCTCCATGGCGATGGAATCGCCGCCTTCACAAGCATCTAGCCCATAGGCGGCACGCAGACTGGTATGAATGCCGATGAAATCGTGCATCGGCGAACGGCCGTCGATAAATTCACGCCAGGTCATCTCGAGAAGCTTCTGGGCGTGATCTCGAGGTGTTATCTCGGAATCGGCCCCGGCGAGGACCTTGGTGTGGTACGCATGCTTGAATTGTCGAAAGGCCACTGGCCGGATGGCGTCGAGAATTTTCTGGCGCACAGCAATGGAAAGGCCGGCAATGTGCGATTCCAGCTGCCCTTCGACTTCCGTGGCGACGCGTCTGAGCGCCGGCTCGAGATCGACGGTGGGAAGTTGCCTGGTCGTCGAAAGGGGTGCCGTTCGCGGATCGAACGTGGGCGATTTGGATTGCGTTGCGATGGTGGTCAGCGCGTGGCGGACGCGCTCGATGACCGGCTCCCACTCGCCGGCGTGCTGCTGACGGAAGAGGCGCATGGTCGGGTACCACGGCGAGTCCTCGCGCTCCTCCATCCAGCGCCAGTCGGCGTCCGCCGGAAGGAGCGTCCATGTGGGGACGCCGAGGGCGCCGGCGAGATGGGCGGGCATGGAGTCGATGGTGATGACCAGGTCCATTGCGCGCATCAGCTGCGCGGTGGCGAGCGGATCGTTCACGCCGCGGAGGAGCGTGACGCGGTCGGAGAACTGATCGGGATCGCGTTGCAGCGAGAAGAGCGCGACGCCGGGAACATCGGCCAGCGACTCGATCAAATCAAACGGCACGTGGCGGTGCGTAGTCCAATGGCCGCTGCGCCAGACGACACCAACTGCCAGCCGGCCATCGCGCTCGATGGCGGCAGGGGCGGCGTGGAGGTAGGGAACCTCGGCCGGTATGGTGTCGACCGTCGTGCGGAACAGATACGCCAGCTCCATCACATCGAGGGCGACGTCGTACTCGCAATCGGGATCGTCGTCGTCCAGCGGGAGGAGGTCGATGCCCTCGATGCTCCGAAGCAGCGGCAGGAGTGAGGGCGGCGCCGCGACCGTGACGTTTGAGGCGATGGCGCGCACGAGCGATACGTAGCGGATGAAATGCAGCGTGTCGCCGAGGCCGTGGTTGCAGTAGATGAGGACGCGCTGGTTGGCGAGCGGGGTTCCGTTCCACACCCACTGCGCGCGTCGCGCGACGTGCCGGTAGGTCATCCCGGCACAACGGCGCAGGGCCGCATCGCAGATTTTCCACACCTCGGGGAAATCTCCGCGCCGCATCGCCAGCTCCACCTGCTGCTTGAGCGTCGCCCCCGTCTCGCGCTCATCGTAATCGCTCGAGACAGGCTCAGATCGTTGTTGGGACATTCCGTTCCTTCCGGTTCACGTGGCGATGCAATCGACGTTCGATGCCGAGTCGCATGAGCGATAAGGGTATCAAGAAGGGGACAGCGAGAAGGTGGACGCGGCGGCCTCGGCTATTAGGAAAAGGGATGGAATGGTGCTGTTCTTGACAATGCCATAACGCTGATGAAATATGCAGCCGTCGATAAATCGGAACGGCGTCGAGACCGGCTTGCTCGTTGCGGGATAGATGCCGCTCGCGGAGGTGCGCGATGAAGGTGGCGCTTTGCTACGCCGGCGGCGAGATGATGGAAAACAAGTTCATGAGTCTCGCGCCGTATCACCTGGCCGGTTGTTTGCGCGCGAACGGCTTCGAGGCCACGGTCACCGAGATCACACCTCAGAACTTCGAAGATGAGGATCTCTACGAGAAGCTGGCCGATCAGGATCTGGTCGGCTTCTCCTGCAATACCTTCACGTACGCGTTCCATTTACCGGTCCTGAGGAAACTCAAAGCGCGTGTGCCGCACGTGACCACGGTCATGGGCGGTATTCATGCGCTTCATTCGGCCGAAGACATGTTCCGGGAAGTGCCGGTCGATTACGTCTGCGTCGGCGAAGGTGACGTGGCCATCGTCGATCTCGTGCAGGCGCTGGAGATGGGGCGGGCGGCCACGACCATCCCCGGCCTGGCGTATCGCGGGGAGGACGGCGAGATCCGCTCCAACGGCTCCGGGCGCGCACCCCGCGGGAGCGACGAGATGCCGCTCGCCGCCTACGACCTTCTGCCGCGCACGCCGCCGGTGCTCGTTTTCGAGACCAGCCGCGGCTGCCCGTATCGCTGCACCTTCTGCTCGATCGACATGACGTCGAAGTGGACCGGCTGGTCGCCGGACGCAGTCCTGGGTCGCTTCAATGCCACGGTAGACATGCTCCGCGACAAGACGATGAACCACGTCACCTTCGCGGACGACAACTTCGCCACCGACCAGAAGCGGGCCGCGGAAATTCTGCGAAAGCTCCATGAAGCGTATCCGGAGCTGCTCTTCTCCTTCGAGACGCGCGCTCGCGAGATCCTGCGCAATCCCATCGTTCTGAGCACCTGCCAGGAGATCGGTCTCCGCAGCCAATTTCTGTTCGGCATCGAGTGCGGGTACGACGAAGGATTGAAGCGCATCAATAAATGCCTGACGGTCGAGGAAATCCGAAGCGCAGCGCAGGTTTGCCGCCGCTTCGACTTCCAGTACCTGGCCTGCTTCTCCTTCATCATCGGTTTTCCGTGGGAGGGGGAGGAAGAGCGGTTGAAGACGCTCCGCCTGGCTCGCGAATTGGGACGGGAGGGCATCCGCTGCCGCGCGTACTACTGGCTGCCGACGCCGTCGCCGCTGGCGACCGAATTCGGCATCAAGTACGACTACACCATCCCCTTCTGGTGGCGTGAGGTTCAAGTCGATCTGGCGCGCCAGGCCAGCGACGAAGAGACGCAACTGATGGCCGACATCAACGGCTTCGAGGCCTTCTCGGAAACGCGCAACGTCGGCGCGCCGCGGCCGGGAGGGCAGGGGCGTTCGCCGCGTGAATTGCCGACGCGCGAGCAGGCGATCGAGGAGTACCACGCGTCCCAGAAACGAGCCGATCACGCCGTGCAGCTCGCAGAATGAAGGTGACCGGTCGATCGACGCGGCCGGTCCGCGATCCATCAACAGCGGCCTGAACCGGGACGCGGAAGAGGGGCATGAAAGGCTTCGACATTCCGGCGTGCGCGGTGTTTCCGGTCGCAAGGATCGAACCGCCGCATCCGGACGACTTCGACCGTCACTATGCCCGGAAGAGCGTTCCGGTGGTGATTCGCGGCGCGGCACGCCATTGGCCCGCTTGCGGTTCGTGGTCGGCGGAGCGGCTCGTTTCGCTGTGCGGCGACAACTCCGTGCTGATCACCCATTACGAGGGCGGTTCGGCGCAGGCGGTCTCCCAGGTGAGCATGAAGGTGAAGGACTTCATCGAGGCCGTTTGCCGCGGCGACGCAGGGAGCGAGCACATGTCGTGGAACGGCGAGGATGCGACCGGTACGCTTCCGGAGGTCGCGGGTGAACTGCGATTGCCCGATCTGGTGCCGACGAACAGCAGCCAGACCGTGATCTTCATGGCCGGTCCGCGGAAATGGCCCTATCGCAACGTCTCCAATCAGTTTCACTATCATCCCGGCGTACACGCCTTCGCCACGCAACTTGTCGGACGGAAACTCTTCCGCCTGTACGGCCCGCGGGAGACGCGGCATCTCAGGCCGCCGAAGTTCTGGACCTCGGCGCCGTCGCGCAGCACGATCGAGATTCATCGCGCCGATTCCGCTGCCTTTGCCGCCCTCAGCCGGGCTGAGTGTTATGAAACGGTTCTCGATCCGGGTGATGCGCTCTTCATCCCTGCCTCATGGTGGCATTTGGTCGGTAACGAAGAGTTCGCCGTGTTGGCAACGACCTTTTATCCCGCACCCATCACACAGTGGGGGCTCGGCACCATTCCGGGGATCGCGACGGTCTTCGATCGCATTCGCCGGCGCGCCGTGTGGCGGTGGCGCCGCGAGGCGGGACATCGTGGTTTGCGGCGGTCGTAGACCGTCATTGAAGCGAGGTGGCCGCTCCTGCCATGAGCGAGCTGGGCATTGAGGACGTACGGAACGTTGCGCCGGAGATGTGGCACTCCGTGGTAAACTCGCCGCCTTGCTCAACAGTCCGCAAGCAGCGTGGCGGCTGACGCGCCGCGGGGCGCGCCTCCGCGATATCGCCGAGCGGCACGTCGGGATCCGCGGGCTCTGGGCTGACCAGGTGTGTCCGGAGGCCGTGCGTTGAGCGGGCGCATCCCGGTCTTCATCTGCAACCGCGACCGCCTCACCTGGCCGCGGCAGCTCGCCGCCGATCTGGCTCGCGAGGAGCGCTGCGAGGTCATCATCGTCGACAACGCCTCCACCTATCCGCCGCTCCTGGAGTGGTACGAGTCGTGTCCCTACGAAGTCGTTCGATGGAACGAGAACCTCGGTCCCCAGGGCGACTGGCGCGGCGAAATCGACCGGCGGCTTACATCCGACCACTTCATCATCACCGATCCCGATCTCGATATCTCCACCGTGCCGGCCGACTGGCTCTCGCTCCTGCTGGATGGGCTGCGTTTTCCAGACATCGACAAAGTCGGCCTGTCCCTGCGCACCGACGATATCCCCGAGGGGGCGGATCGCAAGGAGGTTGTGGCGTGGGAGTCGGGCTTCCAGCGCTGGCCGATCAATGACCGCTATTACTGGGCGCGCATCGACACCACTCTCGCGCTCTACGACCGCCGCCGCTTCGATCCGAATCGGCCGCGCCACCGCGACCGCGCCCTCCGCACCGCCGCCCCCTACGCGGCGCGGCACCTGCCGTGGTATCCGATGGATCCGGCACTGCAGGAGGAAGAGGACTATTACGTGCTCCACTGCGATCGCAAGATCCCGCACTGGAGCAGGACGCGCATCCCCGCCGCCATGGCCCGGCAGCGCCAGCATTCGGCAATCATGACGGAAAACAGAGAATCAGGACGACCGCATGGACATCTTTCGGACTGACCAGGCGCGTCGCCGCCGAGTGCAGCATGCTGGCAACATCGGGCTAGGGGAGGCCTTATGACGGAAGATCCGCAATTGGCACTCCCGCCGCTCGTGACGCGATACCAGTCCGGGTCCTTTCAGGCAACGCTCCGCACATCGATCCGTTTGCAAGGACGCCACGGATTCACGGGAGACGATGCGGAAGTCACTCTGGCGCCGGCGGAACCGGGCGCCGGGCTCATCTTTTCCTGTCGCGGGCTGTCTTATAGCCTGCGGCAACTGGAGCCTCGGTATTCACAGCATCGCACGACAACGCTTGCGGGCCCGAATGGTTGGGAAGTGATGACGACGGAGCATCTACTGTCGGCGCTTCATGGGCTCGGTATTACAAACGCCACCATTACGGTTGGCGACAATGGACGCGTCCCTTTCTTCGACGGCAGCGCGCATGAATTCTGCGGCGCCATTATCGATGCAGGGATCAAGACACAAGATCAATTCTGGCGCCAGTACGTTTACTGTCAGAGAGACCAGCGACTGGAAGGATCGAATGGCGCGTTCATCGAGCTGCGTCCCCCGACCACGCCAACGTTGAAGATCAGGGCGACCATCGAGTTCCCAGCGCCGATCGGCGTGCAGACATTCGAGTACTCCCACAGCGTGGCTTCGTACTGTCTTCAGGTCGGTTGGGCGCGAACCTTCGCCACTCAGGACTTCGACTCGCTCGAGCAGGTGCAGCGCAGGCTGCCGGTATTCGAATTCCGTGAGAGTCACGGCGGCGCGCATGTCGATGCGCCGATGCTGGTCTTCGAGAACGGGAAGTATCTGCTGCAGCTCCGCCGGCACGATGAACCGGTCCGGCACAAGATCGCGGATTTCCTCGGCGATATTGCAGTCGCGGGCGGCGATTTGCATGCGGACGTGGAGCTCTTTCGCCCAGGACACCAGTTGAATGCTGAACTGGTGCGCGCTCTGCGGGAGGCGGTCGGACAAACGAGCGCTTCCCGTGCGAAAGTGACCACTCTGCTTCGCGTACATCGCCGGCATCCGCGGCACAAGAACCGCCCCACAAGCGTTTGACCGCGGGAATTGCTGTGCTCGTGCAGACGGCGGCGAGCTCAACAAATGCATGAACTAAAACGTCGCCTTTCCTCCATGGACGCTGAACGACGGCAGTGTAGAATTGCCCTAAAGAGGGCATTCGAATGACATTGCCGAACGAGGCGGTGCCAGAAGAGGCGCGAGTGGAAAAACTGCTCATCGCCGGGCTGCGCGGCTTTTGCGCGGGCGTCGTGCGGGCCATCGCGGTGGTGGAGCAGGCGCTGGATCTCTGCGACGGCACGGTCTACGTGCGGAAGGAGATCATCCACAATCGTTACGTCGTCGAGCAGTTGCGCGATCGCGGCGCCGTCTTCGTGGAGGAAGTCGACGAGGTGCCGGACGGTTCGTGGCTGATCTACTCGGCGCACGTCGTCGCGCCGTCGGTGCGCGATGCGGCGCGGCGGAAGCGCCTGCGCACGATCGACGCCACCTGTCCTCTCGTGACGAAGGTGCACCTCGAGGTTCTCCACTACGCGCGGAAGGGCTACACGATCCTGTTCGTCGGCCATCGCGATCACGACGAGACCATCGGCACATTCGGCGAGGCGCCGGACGCCATCTGCGTTGTGGCCTCGAAGGCGGAGGCGGAGAGCGTGTCGGTCCCCGATCCGAGCCGCGTGGTCTACCTGACGCAGACGACGCTCAGCGTGGACGAGACGGCCGAGGTCATCGACGTGCTGAAGCAGCGCTTCCCCGCCTTGCAGATGCCGCCGAAGGAAGACATCTGCTACGCCACGCAGAACCGGCAGGATGCTGTAAAGGCGATGGCCCCGCACATCGACGTGCTGCTGGTCCTCGGTGCGCCGAACAGCTCGAACTCGCTGCGCCTCTGCGAAGTGGCGGCGTCGCGCAACGTGCGCGCGCACCTGATCGAGACGGCGGCCGACATCCGGATGGAGTGGCTGGCCGGCGCGAAGACCGTAGGTCTGACCGCCAGCGCGTCCGCGCCCGAGGTGCTGGTGCAGCAGGTCGTCGAATTCGCGCGGCTGCGGCTGGGGACGACGGTCGTCGAAGAGCTCGACACCGGCAGGGAAGACGTTCTCTTCGTCGCGCCGCGCGAGCTCTCTGCGCTCGTCGAGGAGCAGCGCCACGCCACCGGCTGAGCGCCGCATCAGAAAAAGGGTTTCATCCTCCGCAGCTCTTCGATCAGAGTCTGTCGATAGGCGAGAAAGTCGTCGTGGCGCCACTGGGCCACGTCGCGCAGTCCCTCGCTCGGACAATTGAGATAGTCGCGGATGTCGTGCACCTTCGGCCGGCCGGCGCCGGAGAAGCTCAGGAGCACGTCGTCATCGGCAACGATCAGCGAGCCGGCGGGCGCGCGCTCCTTGGGCCGCAGGCTCATCCGGCGGACGGCGTCGTCGTCGCCATAGCCGAGCGCCTCCAGGATGCGGAAGTACTCGCGGACGTGCGCGCGCGTGAACGCGTAGACGCGATAGAGAACGTCGACGGTGGCCTCCGCGCGAATCACCATCTCCTCACCGAGGCCTTCCGGCGGGCGGTACCAGCCGCCGCACAAACCGTGTGGCACGGCAGGGTTTTCCAATAAGAAGGTGAAGAGACGTCCGACAGCGTCGGGATAGAGAAAGATATCGTCGTCGACGCTGAGAAACCATTCTCCCAGCTCGTGACGGGCGATGACATAGCGCTCCGTCGCCGCGCGCGGCACTGGCTGTTCGATGATCTCGATGCGCGGATCGTCGATATCGATCCAATCGCGCAGGTTGTATGCGGGATTGTTGTTGCTGATCACAACGCGGCCGACGCAGTCGCAGGCGACGAACGCGCGGGTAACGGCTTCCATGTTCGCGACGCGCTTGTATGACTGGAGAATCACCGTGAGCCGTTCCGGCCGCGGCCACGGCGCGCGCGTGCGCGTGGCCTGCTCCCAGGCGTCGTAACCGTTCGCCAGTTTCCATAGCGTCCGGACCGCGTGCCGGAATCGGAATCGCTGCGGTTTCGTGAAGAACTCGTAGGCGTGGTGGCGTACGAGAGGCGCGAAGGAGATCATGTCGGCCGGCTGGAGGGGCGCATTGTACACTCCGGCGCGTGCACGCAGAGGACGGCAGCCGCACGGCGCTTCGCACCTCGGAACATCGCGCTGCGCACCAACTCCTGGACCGGCCTCTCGTCCTCGATGATCCGGTGGCGTTGCGCATGCTTCCGCCGGATGTGGCGGCGCGCATGCGGGCGGCGCCCCGCGCATTTGACCGCTGGCCGTTGGGGCGGGGGCGGCGCGCCTATCTCGTCGCCAGGAGCCGGTTTGCCGAGGATGAACTGGCCGTTGCGGTGCGGGAGCGAGGCGTGACGCAATACGTGATCGTAGGCGCCGGCTTCGATACCTTTGCGTATCGCAATCCATTTCCGGGGCTTCGCGTCTTCGAAGTCGATCATCCCGGCACACAGGCGGCGAAACGGAGCCGGCTCGCGGAGAGCGGAATCATCGCGCCGCCGTCGGTTGCGTATGTCGCCGCGGACATCGCGTTTACGTCGATTGAAGAGGTTCTGCGGATATCCGGGTTCGACGCTGGGCAACCGGCGGCATTTTCCTGGCTCGGGGTGACGCCGTATATCGAGCGCCGAACGCTCTCCGAGGCGCTGCAATGGACCGGTTCATTGCAGCCAGGCACAACCATTGTGATGGATTACGCGCTCCCGCGGCGAGCGCGGCCTTATTTCTCGCGTCTGTTATTCGATCGCACGGCAGGACGCGTCGCTGCGGCTGGTGAACCGTGGCAGACATTGCTGATGCCATTGGAAATGCACGAGTTGCTGGAGAACGGCGGACTGCAACTCCTGAAAGATTTCGGGCCTGAAGAGCTGAATGCGCACTATTTTGCGCACCGGCGCGACCGATTGCGCGTCGGCATCGGCGATCGTGTTATTGCCGCAGGGGTCGCTTGACGACCAGGCAGGAACCGAATACCCTCCTGATGCACCGAATAAAGTCACGGAAAGGTACGACGCCTGCTCAGAATTTGCTCACTGTTGGCGTGCGGGTACGTGCCCGAACACCACCCATCGTTGTCCGTCGAAGCCCTTCCAGGCGATCTCGTCGGACGTCGCGCTCACAATGCGCCCTTTCGTGACCTCTGCACTGTGAACGGCCTACTCGACCGGCCATTGCAGGCGGTTCAATGGTAGGGCCGATGATCGGCGGATCCTCCAACATGCTTGCCCTCGAACAGCGGCCGATTCTCGTCCTCGGCGGCGACGGCTATATCGGATGGCCGCTTTCGCTGCGGCTGGCCCGTGAGTTTCCGAAGCGGCGCGTCATCATCGTCGACAACCTGCTGCGCCGGCGCCTCGTCGCACAGATGCGCGCGTCCAGCCTGCTGCCAATCGCCTCCAGTGATGAGCGGCTGGCTACGGCGCGGCTCCTCGGCATCGACAATCTCGAGTACGTCCTGCTCGATGTCGCGTCGCCGTCGCTGGCGGCGTTCATCGATCATGAGCGGCCCAGCCTCATTTACCACCTTGCCCAGCAATGCTCGGCGCCGTTCTCCATGCGCGACGCCGAGTCGGCCATCTTGACGCTCGTCAACAACGAGACCTCGAACCTGCGGCTCCTGTGGGCCGTGCGCGATTCCGTGCCGGACGCGCACCTGGTGAAGATGGGCTCCTTCGGCGAATACGCCAAGTACGGCATCGACATCCCGGAGGGATATTTCCAGCCGACGTTCCGCGGCCGGACGCCGGAACGCCCGATGCCGTATCCGCGGGAGGCCGACGACTTCTACCACGTCACGAAAATCAACGACACGAACTTCATCTCGGTGGCCTGCCGCAAATGGGGCCTTCGCGTGACGGACGTCATGCAATCGACGGTTTTCGGGGCGCAGACGGCGGAGACCTCGGGCCACGCGTCGCTCCACACGCGCTTCGACTACGACGAGTGCTTCGGCACGGTGCTGAACCGTTTCGTGGTGCAGGCGCTGCTCGGCGAGCCGCTCACCGTCTACGGCACCGGGCACCAGCGGACCGGGCTGATCGCGCTGGAGGACTCGATCACGCGGCTCACGGCCATCGCGGCGGAGCCGCCGGAGGTGGGAGTCCACCGCGTGATCAACAACGTCACGGAGACGTCTTACTCGATCAACGAGATCGCCGAGGAGATCCGGGGCGCGCTGGCTTCGCGCGGACGCGAGGTGGTGATCGAGCGGGCCGCGCACGATCCGCGCGGCGAGCGCCCCGAGCAGAAGATGCGCTATGACGTCGACCGCTCCTTCAGTGACGCCGGGCCGCACAAGGCGTTGCGCGACGTGGTGTTGGAGACGTTCGAGGTCGTCGAGCGCTGGCGCGATCAGATCCGTCCGGAGACGCTCGTCCCCGTCACCCGGTGGGCGCCGTCGCCGTATGCCGCGCCGCGCGCCGAAAGCGAAAACGACGCAAATGCCGATGCCAGGCCCGATGCCTGGTGGGAGTCGCTCCGCGAGCGCGAGTTCTCGTATGCCGACGTGAACTTCAACCCCGGCAGCCTGGCGCGGCCGGGCCGTTCGGTGCAGGAAGCCTGCGCCGCGGAGCTGCGCGGCGATCTGGCGGCGTCGCCGCTGGTCCAATATTTCAACGCGCGGACGACCGAGGCGCGCGTGCGTGCGCTGGCGCACGAGCTATGGCCGCTGCCCAATCTCGACATCACCATCAACCACGGCGCCACGCAGTTGATCAATCTGATCGCGCTGGCGCTGAGCCGCCTCTCCAGCCCGACGCGGCCGATCGTCGTGCTGAGCACGCACCACGAACATCCGGGCGGGATCGGCGCGTTTCAGCGGCATCCGGCGTTCCGCGTCAAATACCTGAGCGACGAAGCGCTGCACGATCCGCAACGCCTGGCCGGCGAGATCGACGCATGCCGGCCGGCGCTGCTGGCCATGTCGCACGTCCTCTACGCCACCGGCCGCGAGCTGCCGGTCGCGCAGATCGCGGAGTGCGCCCAGCGTGTTAGTCCGCAGACACTCGTGCTCGTCGACGCCACGCAGTCGGCCGGTCTCTACCCTCTTCCCGCCGGTGCCTACGATGTCGTCGTCGCCAGCACACACAAGTGGCTCTTCGGGCCGCTCGGCGGCGGTCTCCTCTGGACCGCGGAACGCTTCCGCCGCACGTGCGGCGCGCTGGAGTGGTCGGGCACGGGGCTGCTCGCCAACGAGCACCTGCGGCCGTTCGGTCTCGCCGGCGGCCACTTCTTCCCGCTCTATCGCGGGATCGAGGAGTGCCTGCGGCTCTACCGCTCGATCGGGCCGCAGTCCATTCTGGCGCGCAGCCGCGCGTTGCGCGGCGTGTTCGACGGCGCGATCCTCGACGCGTTCCGCCGGCGGCAGATCCCGGTGGAGCGTCTCAGCCCGCCCGATGCCGCGGTCCTCGCGGCCGGTTTCGCGGAACACGATCCCTACCGGCTGTATCGCCGGCTCACCGACGAGGGCATTCACGTCAAGTGCATCAAGGGCGTCCAGGTCGACGGCCGGCAGTGGAACATCCTTCGGTTCGGTTTCCCCTATTTCGAAAGCCGCGAGCGGCTGGAGCGCGCGGTGTCGGCGATTCGCCGGCTGTCCGCGGACGAGTGCACACCACTCGAAGATCAGATCGAGTCCGGTACCTACGGCCATGGCATCGCGCGGATTTGAGATCGCGGTTCTGCTGCCGCACTTCGGCTGCGAGCCTTTTCTGCGCGACGCGGTCGCGTCGGTGCTGCGCCAGGAAGGCGCCGACGTCGAGGTGCATCTCGTCGACGACCACTCGCCCGACGACCGGTGGCTCGATGCAGTCGCCGATCTGCTCGACGATCCGCGGCTGTTCGTCTACCAGACGACGGCGACGGTCGGGCCGTACCGGATCAAGAACGCGCTGCTGCCAGGCATCACGCGGCCGGTGGTCGGTTTTCAGGATGCCGATGACGTCAGCGCGCCCGGACGCTTCGCCCGGCTCACGGACGAGATGCGGCGCACCGGAGCCAGCGTGGTCGGCAGCAGCTACAACGAAATCGACGAGGACGGCCGCATCGTGCGCAAACGCCGCATGGTGACGAACTGCAATTTCTGGCTGGCGCTCGGCAAGTCTCACGTCGCGCTCCATCCGGCCACGATCGTCCGCCGCGACGCGCTCGAGGAGCTCGGCGGGTTCGACGGCACGACGCGCTTCGCCGCCGATACCGATTTTTTCCTGCGCGCGGCGCGGCTGTTCGCACTGCGCAACGTGCCGGAGGCGTTGTACCACTACCGGCTCCGCACGAAATCGCTGACCCAGGACCCGCGCACGGGCCTCGGCTCGGAGGCGCGGCAGACATACATCGCCCGCCGCAAGGCATTCCTGCGGACCTGCCGTGCCGTCCACGACCGCACGGCGTTGCGCGCGTTGCTTCGCGCGCCCGCGAACGACGTCGCATTCGAGTTGAAGGCCGTCCGTCCGGCGGCACCACGAACGTCATCAATTTCCAGGTAAATGGAGGAGCTGCCAATGCGCATGTTCTACATACCAGATGGTCACCGGCGCTACGCCGATAAGGTGGGCTGCTCACTGGTGGATTCGTACCAGTTGGGGTACCGGGTGCTGATCGACGAATTGATCGCGCCGCTGTTCCAGAGGACGGAGGTGACGGACCTCGACATTTTTCTGCTGTCGAATCTGAACCTCGACCGGCGCGAGCATGGCGACCTCCACGTGCTCCTCGAAGAAGGCAAAGAGCTCCTCATGGCTCTGATCAACGATTGCCGCAGCATGGCCTCGGTGCGCACGGTCGGCAGCTATCTCCCGCAGAATCTGCAAGTCCCCGGCCCCGCCGGCCGCACGATCACACTCGTGATCGGATGCAAGACGGCCGACGATGTCGATTGCCCGGAAGTGGATATCTTCCTTCGCACCGGCGGCGAGCTGCGGCTCAGCGGCGCGCCGCGTACGATCGTCGGCGATTACACGCAGCTCTACGCCATCGACGAGCTGCACCCGGAACTCCGCTTTGAACACGTGGAGAGCTGCCTCGACCGCTATCGCGCGCGCTACATGCGCGAGCTATCGAGCCCGTCCCTGCGGCGCTCAACGGGTTAATCGGCGCCGTACGGCACTTCACGGCGCTCGAATGCCACGCACGCCAGCGCCAGAGCCACGGCGACGGTGACGAGCACGCGCACCAGCCACGCTGCCGTGACGTCGCCCGGCACGGAGGCGAAGAGGACGTCGTCGACGGTGGCCACGCCGCGCTCGATGCCGGGGTGGTGCTCGAGGAAGTCACCCATCGCCCGTCCGCGGATGCGGAGCATGCCGAGGATCGCCGCCGTCGCGCTCAGCACGGCCTCGGCGCCGATGTAGATCGCGATGTTGAGGTACGCCCACGTCATGCTGCCGAGGAGCGTGAGCACGGCGATCGCCAGCAGCGACGCGGCGAGCGCGCCGGTGAACATCGCCGCCAGACGCGGCCACGGCACCGCGCTGTCGCCGTGCAGCAGCCGGCCGGCAACTTCCCCCGCCAGGCCGGCGAGCGCGGCCAGCACGACACAGGCGAAGACACCCGTGACCCGCGACAGCAGATAGACGGAGCGCCGCATCGGCTTCGAGACGATCAGCTGCAGTGCGCCCGTCGAGAACTCCGGACCGATGATGGCCGATCCCGTGATGATTGCCAGCAGGGCGACGAGCGACGGCCACATCGACCCCGGCTTTGCAAAGCTCGCGGCGAACAGGCCGACGAGCGCGATCAACACCAGAAAGGCGTTGAAGCCGACACTCGACAGGTGGCGGCGCATCGTTTCCATGACGACGGTGACGTTCAGGCGTGCCCCCGGAAAATGCTCTCGAGATCGGCCATGTGCGGGCGGACTTCGACGACGTCGGCGCCGCTGGTGACGAGCCGGCGGACGGCGGCCGCGATCTCCGCGTCGTCACGGCCGGCGATGATGACGACGTCATTCTCCGGCGCGCTTCCGACCATGCGGTGGACGGTTTCGGGCTCGAAGGAGTAAGGGAGGAGCCGGACGGCCATGACGATGCGGCCGGCGTGGCGCAACGTCTCGGCGCGGGCGACGACGCCGCCGCGCAGGAAAAGGACGCGGTCACAGACTTTCTCGACTTCGGAAAGCTGGTGCGAGTTCAACAGCACCGTGGCGCCGCGGCTCTTCTGCTCGGCGATGAGATCGCGCACGAGCAGAACGCCGTTCGGATCGAGGCCCGAGGCCGGCTCGTCGAGGAAAAGGTACTCGGGCTCGTGGATGAGAGCCTGGCAGATGGCGGCGCGCTGCAGCATGCCGCGCGAGTATTGCGACATCGGCCGGTCGGCGGCGTCGGTGAGCTCCAGGCGATCGAGCATAGCCTTGACGCGCTGGTTGACCGAGGCGCGCGGAACGCCGGCGAGACGGGCCATGTAGCGGACGAATTGCCACGCCGTGATGCGGCGCCCGAGGCTCACCCGCTCGGGCACGAATCCGGTGCGGGCGCGGACGCTCAGATCGTTGTTGCGGTGGCCGTCGAACGCGATCTGCCCGTCGTCCAGGTGCAGAAAGCCGAGGAGGCACGACATGAGGGTGGTCTTGCCTGCGCCGTTCGGGCCGATGAGGCCAACCACCTCGCCCGGAAGGATTTCGAGATCGATTCCGTCCAGCACGTTTCGCCCGTCGAATGCCTTGCGCAGGCCGCGCGCGCGAATCCCTCGATCAGCCATCGTCAGCGGATCACCGTCCGGTCAGTATATCGGATGGGATGCCTTGTATCGGCGGGAGGGCGGATAGTAGACTACTTACCCGCTCGATGGATCTCCTCTTACTTCGTTCGGCCAGATTTCTGGAGCGCCAGCAGTATCCCGCCGACGGCCCGACATACCTCCGCGGCGAATTCCCGATGTCGTTAACCGATGAGTCCGGGAGCCGCAGAGACCACAATTACTTGAGCGGCTATGCGTTGCTCCATATCGCGGCGGCGTTGCACTCGGGGGCAATGCCGTCAGAGACGCGAAACGTTCTCGAAGGCATTGCGGAAACGGGACGTTTTCTTCCTGCCGGTTACCAGACGCCGGCGGGCCTCGGCAATTGGTACAGCGGCCGTGGCGTCGGACTCCCCGCGCCGGCCGATTATCCGTGGCCGAACAACGTCGTTCTCTGTCTTCGCGACGACTATGACGATACGGCGATCTCGTGTCTGCTGACGCGGTTCGGGCCGTTCGAATCGCGCACTGCCTATACGCCCGAACTCTTCGCCGCCGCCGCGTACCGGCCGGGCGTCCACAAGCTCGTTCGCAAGACGATGAGCCGCATCGAGGCGGTGGGGGGCAGCGCCGGCGGCGCGTATCGGAGCTGGGCGATCGAGCAATCGCCATCGCAGGATGAGTGGGAGCGGCACCGGGGACCGTACGCGGGCGGATTGCCGACATTGTGGCTGCCGCCGGAGAACTCCATCGAGCTGACGACCGCGGCGAATGTCTTCTCAGCGGTCCATCTCCTCGATCCAAGCGAGTCGGAATCGCAAGCTGCGAGCCGCCGCTTCGTGAACCGTCTTACGGCGCTGGCGGTCGAACGTCTGATGGCAGGCGATGCGTCGTATCTCGACTTCGCCTCGTCGTATTACCCGCGCGTGCCGTTCGCGCCGCTGCTGTTCCTCATGCGCGATCACCTGCTCACGGCCGGCGCGCTGCTGGACGGCGAGGTCATCGACGCGATCGCCGAGGCGGTGGCGACGGTCGATCCGCACATCGGCTGGCGGCAGAACGACTTCGCCAACGCCGCCTTTTGGCTCGGTTGTTGCGCGTGGGCGCTGAAGGGCGGTTTTCTGGCAAAGGATCGCGTCGCGGATCGCGTCGCCGCCATCTATCGCGAGCTCGAAACGCTGCCTCGCGAGGACGGCTGCTGGCCCGACAGCGTCTTTTTCCTCGGCGCGCATCTGGGCAACTACGGCGGCTCGCCGTACATCACCGCAATGATGGTCGAGACGCTGTCGCTGCTGCTCGACGCGGGATTCTGAAACTTCGGAGGGACGGACATGTCACAGTGGCAGTGGAGCGAAGAGCGGGTCGATCAAGCCGTTCAGGAGATCCAGGAAAACGGCTACACGGTTCTGAAGGACGTCGTTCCACCCGAGGAGCTCGCGCGTCTGCACGCGCGCACGGGGGAACTGATCGACGAGGAGACGGCGCGCGTGGAGCATCTGGTCGAAGAGAAGTGGCGCTCGCTGCACCGGCTGCGCAATCTCGTGGCGCTCGATCCGATGTTCCGCGAAGCGGCGCTGTTCGACCCGGTCGCGCAGATCATGGAGAAGATGCTCGGCCCGGGTTACATCCTTTTCGCCAGTGCGGTCAATGAGGTGGGACCCGGCACGGTGCCGATGCGCCTGCACGTCGACGACCTCCTGCTGCGGCTGCCGCGCCCCTTCCCGAAGCCGCTGCTCCTCAACAGTCTCTGGGCGCTCACGGAATTCACGGAGGCGAACGGCGGGACGCGGCTGATCCCGCGCAGCCACCTGGACGGATCGCCGGAGCTCAGCGACAGCCTGACCATCCAGCCGGCGATGGAGCCGGGGTCGATCCTTCTCTACCAGGGGTCGGTGGTACACGCCGCCGGCCGCAACACGACGGAGTCGAGCTGGCGGCGGGCCATGATCTTCACCTATTGCGCCGGCTTCATCCGCCCGTTCGAGAGTCCGTTGAAGACGATCCCGATCTCCGAGTTCTCGCAGATGACGCCACAGCTGCGCCAGCTGCTGAGCTTCGACTACTGGACCGACTCGACCCTGCCGCGGCTCTACTGAGCCGCGGCTACTCGGCGCGGAGCACGCGCGCGGGATCGACCTGCAGCGCGGTCCGCAGCGGGAAGACGGCCGTGATCAGCACCATGAGCACCAGCACGGCCGCCGCGGCGGCGCCGTTGCGCAGATCGTACGGCGCGACCTGATACAGCATCGAGCGCAACGTGCCGGCGGCTGCGGCGCCGATGAGCAGGCCGGCGACGGCGGCGATTGCCAGTGGGAGCGCGAGGTCGCCGGCGATGAGGCGGACGATGGCCCGGCCGGACGCGCCGAGAGCGCGGCGGATTCCGATCTCGAGCATGCGCTGTTCGACCGACTGCGCGGCGATGCCGTACACGCCGACGCCGCCAAGGATCAACGCCACCGCGCCGAGCACGGCGCAGAGCAGCGCCATCGCCTTCGCCGGCAGCGTGGAGTCGCGGACGATCTCCTCCATCGAGCGAACGTCCGCGCCGCGGAGGCTGAGGTTGAGCGACGGCAGAATCGCACGCAGCCGCGGCGCGGAGGCGGCAACGCTGCCGGTGCGGACCACGAGGCTCATGGCCCGGACCCACGCCGGCACGAACACCTCCGGCTTCGGCTCGACATTGAGGCCGAGCTCGCGGACGTCGCCGACGACGCCGACGATGGTCAGCCAGTTCGTCTGCGTCTGGTCGGCGGTGAGCCGGATCCGGCGGCCGAGCACCGCGCGGCCGGGCGAGAAGCGCCGCACGAAGGCATCGTTGACGATGGCCACCTGGTAGGCCGGCGTCACGTCGCTTTCGTGAAACGAGGTGCCGCCGCGAAACGGGATGCCCATCGCCTCGAAGTAGCCGGGAGTTACGCGCTGAATGTCGACGCGCGGTTCCCCGCCGGCGGCAGTGTCGTCGAGCGCCAGTGTCGCGCCGGGATTCCAACCGGTCAGCGGAAGGATCTGCGTCAGGCCGGCCGCCTTCACGTCAGGCTGGTTGCGCACGCCGTCGAGGATTTGCCGGAACGCGCCCGGCAGGTCCTCGGCCTTGTAGCGGCTCGCCGGAAGCGAGACGCGCACGACGAGCACGCCGCGGGGATCGAAGCCTGCGGTGACGGTTTCGAGCTTGCTCACGCTGCGGGTCAGCGCGGCCGCGGGAACGAGCAGCATGACCGCGGCGGCCATCTGCACGGCGACGAGCCAGCGGCCGATGCGCGAGGGACGGGAGACGCGCGCGCTGTGCCGGTTCAGCACGGAGGCGGGGCTGACGACGACGGCGCGGAGGAACGGCGGGACGGAGACGACCAGCGCGCCGACGGCGGACATGGCGAACGCGAACGCGAAGACGGCGCCGACCGGCTGCGACGCGGCGGTGATTCCCATGTAGCCGGCGCTCCAGGCGAGAAGGCCGGGGACGACGGTCAGCGCGAAGACGGCCCCGGCGATCCCGCCCGCGAAGGTGAGCAGCAGTCCTTCGGAGACGAGCAGGCGCCAGATGTGCCAGTTGTTGGCGCCGAGGGAAAGGCGCATGGCCAGCTCGCCTTCGCGCGAGGCGTGGCGCGCCAGGAGCAGTCCGCTGACGTTGAGGGAGGCGATCAGAAAGACCACCCAGCCGGCGATCTGGATGAGGCGCATGGCCGCGCGGCGGCGGCCGAGAACTTCGCTGGGCATGTCCACCATGCGGTCGGTGAGGCGGACGGCGTCGAGCGGGCGCTCGGCGAGGATGGCCGCGGTGGCGCGCCTGACGTCGAGCCGCGCGCGGGCCTCGCTCTGGCCGGGACCGAGGCGCGCCACCACGCCGAGGTCGGTGCCGGCCGCGGGGGAAGCGAGATCGAGCAGCGTCCAGATGCGCGCCCGCTTCGGGAACGTCAGGCCGGGTCCGAGCACGCCGCGAACGGTGTAGGCGGCGCCGTCGAGATGGATGACGCGGCCGATGACGGAGGCGTCGCCGCCGAACGCGCTTTTCCAGTAGTCGTCGCTCAGCACGGCCGTATCGGGGGCGGCGTCGTTGCCGAATCCCGTGCCGAGCGCGATCGACTGCCCGAGGACGCGAAAGAAATTTGCGGTGACGGCGGCACCCTGCACGGAGCCCTGCTCGCCGGCGTCGAAGAGACGCGAGTCGAAGCCGGCAACGTCCATCGAACGGACGCGCTCGGAGAGCGACTTCAACTCCTGCGCGGAGTAGCCGCGCTCGCCGCCGCGCTCATCGACGGTGGAAAGGAGGTACAGGCGCTCGGGATGGGGGAACGGAAGCGCCTGCGCGGTGAGCGTGCGGATGGTGGTGGTGACGGCGGTGATGAGGCCGACGCCGAGCGCGGTCGATATCAGGCTGAGGATGATGACGCCGGGAGCGCGGCGCAACCGGCGCGCGGCGAAGGCGAGATCGGTTGCGAAGGCTCTCATCGGATCTCCGGTCTGCGGAAGACGATCAGTCCGCCGCGGTTCGATACGAAGTCGAACGCGCCCTCGGCGAGTACGCGCTGAACGACGGTGCGGACGCCGGGCCAGTAGCGCGAGTAGTCGTGGAAGGCGAGGAAGCCGCCGGGCGCGATGGCGTCGCGGAAATGCGCGACGTCGGCGGCGACGCTCTCGTACGAGTGGTCGCCGTCGATGAAGACGAGCGCGTACTCGCCGTCGACGCGGACGTCGGTCGAGCGCGCCTGGACGATGCGTACCCACGGCTCGAGGCCGCGCGAACGAAGGTTCTCTTCGAGGATCGGCAAGCTCGTCTCGTGTCGCCCTTCGGGGAAGTTCCCGTGCGGATCGACGGCGTAGAGGATGCGCCGGGCGCCGGCGTCGCGCAATGCCGTGGCGATGACGACGGTCGATTTGCCGCAGTAGCTGCCGACCTCGAGGTAGTCGGGGCCGAGCGGTGCGGCGGCGACGGCGATCTGCGCCAGGAGCCGCTGCTCCTCGGGCGAGAGCCAGCCTTCGATGGCGTTGACGGATGCGTCGACGACGACGTCGCCGAGGCCGTGCTGCGCTTCGCAGCTCTCCGCGAGACGCAGCAGGGCCACGCGCGCCGCGGCGTTGCCGGAATGCGCGTCGACGGCGCGGTCGAAGGCGAGCTTGGCCTGGCGGAATTCGCCGAGCTGCAGCCAGGCCTGGCCGAGGGTCGTCTGGATGTCGCTGCGCGCGCGGCCGTCGAGTTCCTTGGCGCGCGCCGCGATCTCGAGCTCCGCAGCGGCGGCGTGCGCATCGCCGGTGGCGAGCAGCAGCCGTCCGCGCTCGGCGCGCGCGGCGGCATCGTCCGGATCGCAGCGAAGGGCGAGCTCGAAGTCGCGCGCGGCGAGCGCCAGCAGGCCTTGCGCGAAATGATGCCGCCCGCGCGCGACGTGGCTCGACGCCGGCAGCGTGAGGACGTGACGGAGCCGCCGCTCGCGCGGTGGCTGGAGCGGTCGTGCGGGCGAAGGTGGTGGCGCGGCACGACGCGGCGACGCGTTTCGGATCGTCGTCACCGTGCCGGATGCGACGAGCGGATGCGGATCGAAATCGGCCTGCAGGCGGCGCTGGAGGCTGAGCTCTCCGGCGAGCGCGCGGCGCCGGTCGGTGTTGCCGGCTGCGCGCGGCTGCCTGTCGAACGCGGCGGCGTAGACCGGAATGACCTTGCCTCCGGCAGCGACCCCGCACGCGGCGATCCAGGCGAGTTGATGCGGCCACGAGTCGATGGCCGGATCAAAGCCGCCCGCGGCGGCAAAGGTGTCGCGCCGGAGGCAGAGCGGGCCGCCGCTGGCGATCGTGAGGAGATCGCTGACGCCGCCGCGGCTGTCGAGGATGGCGCGTCCGTGGCCGAGCAGCCGGAGATCGTCGGAGGCAGCGAGGAGGTTGTCGGGGAAAACGGCGCGGCGCAGGCGGCGGTCGCGCCGCGCGAATCCGAGGAGCACGGCGTTCGGCACCATCTGCTGACGAAAGGCGAGCTCCGCGAGCGCGTGCGGCGAGGGGAGAAATTCGGGTGTGGCGAGGAGCAGCGCCTCGGCGTCATCGGCCGCGACGGCGCCGTTCAGCGCCGGCCAGATGTTGCCGTCGCTCGCGTACCGGACCTCGAGCGCGCTCTCCGCGCACGCCGCCCGCACCTCTTCGACCGGCACGTCGCCGGCGAGCAGGAGAACGACGCGCGCCGGATCGGCGGCGGCGCTCCACGCACGGATCGCGTTCGGCAGCGCGCCGGCAGCAGCGCGGTCGAGCAGCGGCATGACGATCGCGACGCGCATCGCGACGTCGGTGCGTGCCGGCGTCCATGACAGCAAATCCTCGCCGCTCGCAGCGCGGTACGCGGCCGCCTCGGCGCTGTAGTCATTCGAGAGGGACTGCAGCTTCTGTCTCAAGCTCGGCATCGTTCGTCAGAACATTACATAGTCAGAACATTACATAGAGGTCGTCGCTCACGCCCGCGGGCGCGGCGGGCTGGGCGGTGCGCCGGCTGGCGAGCCGCACCAGGCGAACGAGCAGCGGACGGAACGCATCGCGCAACTTGGGCGACGTCCATTCCGCCGTGAGGGCGTCGACGAACGCGTCCGCGGCGCGGCGGCCGGCCTGCTCGCCGGGCCATTCCGGCAGAGGCGTCGCGGGCCGCTCCAGTGTGGCGGGACCCCAGCCGCCGGGCGGCATATCGTCTTCCAGCCCGCCGCGCGCTCTCACGCGCGCCAGCTCGCGCACGAAGAGCGCGTGCAGGCGATGCGCGAACCGCGACGGCTCGGACGGGGTAGCGCCGCGTTCGTCGTCGATCCACGGCGGCTGCTGTTCCTTGAACAGCAGCGCGTTTCCCATGCTCAGCGCGTCGAGGCCGGAGCGCATGAAGCAGCGATAGGCATCGTACGGCGTCCAGACGATCGGTTCGTCGTTCACATTGAACGATGTGTTCAGGACGACTGGACATCCGGTCTTCTTTCCGAATGCGGCGACGACGGCGTGGAACGACGGCGAGCGCTCGGCGGAGACGGTCTGCACGCGCGCGGAGTGGTCGATGTGCGTGACGGCGGGGATCTCGCTCGCCGGCGGGGGCGCGAAGAGACGCAGGTCGCCGCCGTCGCCGACAGGCGGCACGTCCCGCCGCCGCGACGCCACCAGCGGCACGGCGAAGGACATGTACGGGCTCGGGCCGTCGATCTCGAAATATGCCGGCGCGCTTTCTTCGACGACGGCGGGTGCGAAGGGGCGGAAGCCTTCTCGCTGTTTGATGCGCCGATTGACCTCGGCCTGCATGCGGCTGTCACGCGGGTCGGCGAGGATCGAACGAGAGCCGAGCGCGCGCGGGCCGAACTCCCCGCGCCCGTCGAAGCGCCCGATGATGTTTCCCTGCTGCAGCAGTTCGGCGACGCGCGCGTTCATCGCTTCCGGCGCCAGCGTCTCGTAGGGACGGCCGTAGGTTTCGAGAAAGGCACGAATCTCGTCGTCGGAGTACGCCGGGCCGAGGCAGGAATCGCGCTGCTGCGTGCGCGCGTCACCGATCCTCCGCGCGCCGCCGAAGTGCGTGTAATAGAGGTCGAGCGCGACGCCGAGGGCGCTGCCGCTGTCGTCGGCCGCCGGCTGGATCCAGACATCATCGAAGATGCCGGAGCGGAGAAGGAGCCCGGTCGCGGCGCAGTTCAGAGCCACGCCACCGGCGAGACAGAGGTTCCGCTCGCCGGTCTCGCGCCGCGCGAAGGCAGCCATGCGCAGGATGACGTCTTCGAGCAGCTCCTGCAGCGAGCGGGCGACGTCGGCGTGCTCGGCGCGCAGCGGCTCCGACGACACACGCGGCGCGACGCCGAGGGCCTCGGCGACCGTGGCGGCGATCCGTTCGTAGCTCGGCACGCCGAAGACCTGGTGCAACTCGACCGAGCCGTCATCGCCGATGCGGATCAGCCGCTCGCGCATCCGCTCGACGAAGCGCGGCGTGCCGTACGGCGCCAGACCCATGACTTTGTATTCGTCGGTGTTCGCGCGGAACCCGAGAAAACGCGTGATGGCGGAGTAGAAGAGACCGATCGACTGAGGGAAACGGCACTCGCGCGTCATCTCCAGCGCATTGCCGCGGCCGGCACCGAGCGCGGCCGAGGCCCAGTCGCCGACACCGTCGATGGTCAGCACCGCCGCGCGCTCGAACGGCGACGGAAAGAACGCCGCCGCGGCGTGCGAGCGGTGGTGCCCCCCCTGGTAGAACGGCCCTTCGTATCGCAACTCGCCGCGGATCTTCGCGGAGAGCCGCAGCTTCTGATCGAACCAGGCCGACAACGCGCGCGGGCTCAGCGCGTCGATGGTCTGCTCCTGCGACAGCAGCGTCGAGAACATCCGCTCGAGGTTGAGGCCGAGGTTCTGGTGATAACCGATCGCCGACAACTGCGAGGCGTGGATGCCGGCTTCCTCGAGACAGTAGTTGATCGCGCGGCTGGGGTAGCGCGCGTCGTGCTTGACGCGCGTGAAGCGCTCCTCGAGCGCGGCGGCCACGATCTCGCCGTCCTTGATCACCGCGGCGCCGGCGTCGTGAAAAAAGCAGGAGACGCCGAGAATCCAGACGTGCTTCGACGGCCGGGGCGCCGGCGCGCGGCGCGGCGGCCGCGCCTCGACGACGCCGAGTTTCCGCAGCCCGCCGGCGATCAGCTCCGCCGCACGTTGGTGGCCGGGCGGCGTGAAGTGCGTGAGATCACTCTGCAGCAGCGCCACGCGCTCGCGCCGGCTCAGCTGCAGCAGCGGCGTGGTGAGGTCGAGCACGTGCAGACCGGGGACGGCGCGGCCGAGCTCCTCGAACCGCTGTTGAAAGTGACCCGGGACTTCGTCGACGAGATACGAGTACGTCGGGATCGGCACGAGGACGACCGGTTTGCCGCCGGACTCCGTCACGAAGTCGCGCACGATCGCTTCGAGCAGGCGCCATCCGCGCGACTCGGGCGAGCTATAGTCGGAAAGCTCGTCGGCACCGATGGTGCGCTTCAGCCATGAATGAACCGGCGAGGCGACCAGCGACGAGACGACGCGCTTTAGCCGCGGCGAACGATCCGTAATCCGGCGCGCGGCGAGCTGTACGCGCCGGCGCATACCCCGCCGGTTGCCGGCGAAGATCTGCAGCGCGCGATGATCGCCACCGGGCTTGATGCGCTCGACGGGCCAGCGGGTGGGCAGCGGAACATTGCGAAGCTGCAGTTGCCCATCGTGCAGTTCGAAGTACGGCTTCAGCATGTGGAAGACGCGGCCGTTCTGGCGGTCGAGAGCCCAGCGGAAGTCGGTCTTGTTGCGCTCGATGTTCTCGACGTAGAGCGCGAGCACGATGGCATCGGCCTCCACCTCACGCGCGCAATGACGCAGGGCGAGGAGTTGCTGGTCGGTGCCGGAGCCGGGCAGGCCGTAGTTGTACGTTTCGGCGTCCAGGATCCCGCCGATGAGATCGGAGAAACGCTCGGCGTTCTCGCAGCCATCGCCGGCCGTCACGGAGTCGCCGAAGAAAAGGATGCGGGGCCGGCCGCCTTTCGGTGCGACGAAATCCCAGTCGGAGCGGAACCCCTGCGCATTCGTCCGGACGAAGTGGCCGCCTCGCTTGTCGGGCACGCGGACCGTGACGTTCGGGACGAAGAGATGCGCCAGCGTTGGATGATGGCGGAACAGCATCCGATGGTAGGGGCGGAAGACAGGAGGGACGGGGGAGTCGTTCGCCGTGGCGTTGAGATCAGTGGTCACCGTGTGGATTCCCGAAGATGCCGGCGACGGCGGGCCAGTGCGCACCAGCCGCCGTCGTCTCGCCGACGAGACGCCGCAGGATCTGCCAGGTCTCGCCGGTCGCAATCATGTGATGTGTGTTGATGCCGATCGGCTCGGCCTCGTCCGCCTCGGCGGCGACGACGCGGGCGATCTGCGCGCGCAGCGTCTCCACCGCCGTGCTCTCGTCGAGACAGCGCTCGCCGGCCTGCCAATCGACGAGGTCGAGGTGCACGTTGGCGACGGCCAGGTCGTCGCGGACGCGGCTGCGCCGCGGACCGTTGGCGCTCAAGCCACGAAAGCCCATGCCGCGCAGATGCGGCAACACGTCCATGCGGATGCGGTTCCACGGCGGCACCAGCACCGGCTCCACCGCGACCGCGGCCGCGCCGCGCAGCAACGCCGCCTGCGCCTCCCGGAGCTCGCCAAGGATCTCCGCGAGCGGGCGGAAGCCGCCGATCTCCGTCGCCACCCGCGCCGATGGCGAATGGTTGCGGTGGTAGGCGCCGTGCTGCACGAGGGTCACGCCGCGGCTGCCGCGCAGCCGGTCGAAGAGCGGATCGAGCGACGCGGCGCCGAACGGGATGACCGCCAGCGCCACCGGCACCGCCAGCTCCTCACGCAGCGCCAGAAGCGTATCGAGGCGCGCCGACGGCTGGGCGCAGTCGTCGTCGCGCCACCAGAACGCGACCGTACGTCCGGCCGCTGCGGCGCTTTCGAGGTCGCGCCGCAGGCCCCCCCAGGAGCCTGCGGTCGTCACACGCGCTGCTCCCGCCGCGGCAGTTCGCGCGGCGAGCGGCCTTCATGGATCCCGTCGCCCGGCCTCGATGTGTCGTCGATGCGCGTCTCGGAGAAGTTTCCGTTGGCGTTGACGCGCGCCATCAGCTCGGCCTCTTCGTCGCTGGCCACGCGCCCGCGCTCGATCTGCACCTGGCGCCACCAGAAGGGAATGGTGTAGTCGTAGCTGATGCCGAACTCGGTCGCCATCGGCGACGGCGTCGGCAGCCAGTAAAAGACCGTGCTGCGCACGCCGTAGGTCTCGAACAGCTCGTTGGCCAGGCGTAGCGTCGCCAGGCGCTCCGCATCTCCCTCCCACGGGAAGCCGATGATGTACGAGAAGACCGCCGTCTTCTGCATGCCGTAGTGATGGCACATCGCCGCGCTCTGCCGGATCTCGTCGACCGTTAGGCACTTGTTGACGCGTTTGAGCCCTTCGTCGTAGCCGCACTCGATGCCGAACAGGTAACTGCTGCGCAGGCCGATCTCGTGGCACGTGGAGAAGAGGATCGGGTTGCGCAGGACCTCGCGGGCGCGCGTCTCGAACGAAAAGAGGAGGTTGGGAAAGACCTCGTGCAGGCCGCGGAGGATGTTGGCCGCGCGCTTCTGGTCGGTGGCGAAGTTGTCGTCGGCGAACATGACGTTCTTCATCGTCTTCTGGCGCAGCAGATCGACGGCCGCGGTGAAGCGCGACACGACGGCGTCGGCCGGCCAGCCGCTCCACTTCGAGCTCATGTCGATCGAGCAGAACGTGCAGCGGTACGGACAGCCGCGACTGGTCTCGAAGACCATGATCGGCGGCGTGCGGGTCATCAGGTCGTACGCGGCCAGCGGGAGGTCCTTGCCGCGCGGAGCGTGCGCGGAGCCCATGAGCCGGGCCTCGCCGTCCTCGCCGCGGTAGGCGATGCCGGGGATCGAGGTGGCCGGCTGGCCAGAGTCGATGGCCCGCGCCAGATCGACGATGGCGACGTCGCCCTCGCCGACGCAGACGTAGTCGACCGGCGTCTCCCGGAAGATCTGCTCCGGGCAATGGAGTGCGTGAATGCCGCCGATGGCGGTGGCGACGTGCGGCACGCGCTCCTTCAGCTTGCGCAGGACGGGGAGGTGGAACCCGTAGGTGAACGTGTTACTGCAGAACCCGACCAGGTCCTGGTCGGCCAGGAGCTCGAAGAGCGCCTCGTCTTCGAAGTTCGCCGGCGTGATCTCCACGACATTCGCGTCGAAGTCGCCGGCGCGCAGGGAGCCGGCCAGCTGATACGGCGCGAGACTCATGAACTTGTTCTCCATCATTTCGCCGCCGACGTAGCACAAGCTGATCTTCATTGTCTTCCTCCGTTGAGGCCGGATCGGTCTTTGCGTAAGTCCGGCATTTTTTCATTGGGTCATGGTTTCGTCAAGAACGCCTTATGCCATTCCTCCGGGCGATCAAGTCGTCGAAGACGAACAAATCCACTTCACGGTCCAGGAAATCGTTGACGACGTCCTCGCTGCGATAGGCGATGGGCAGCCGCGGCCCGTTCAGCGAGGTGTTGATCAGCGCCGGCTCGCCGGTGCGCCGCTCGTATTCCGCGAGAATTTCCCACAGCATCGGATTGACGTCGCGGTCGAGCGTCTGGATGCGGCTGGTGCCGTCGGCGTGCGTGGCGGCGGGCGCCAGACCGGCCGGCATGTCGTAGTTGAAGAGCATGTACGGCGAGGCCGGGCCGTCGCCAAAGAGCTCGGTGAAGCGCTCCGTGCGCATGACGCAGCCGAGCGGCCGGAACCACTGCCGCTCCTTGATGCGCGCGCTGACACGCTCGCGCATGCCGGGAACGAGGGTCGAAGCCAGCAGCGAGCGGTTGCCGAGGGCGCGCGGGCCGAGCTCGGAGGCGCCGCGGGCCAGCGCCACGACGGCGCCGCCGGCGAGGGCGTCGACGATGCGCGCGCAGTCGGCCGGCTCGGCCTGAAGGCCGGCCTGCCCGGCGGCGGCGCGCGCGGCATCGACGTCGATCGGCACGCCGCAGCTGTATTGCGAGAACGGCGCGGGGCGGATGCCGAGGCAGAATTCGAGCGCATACACCGCCGCGCCGAGAGCCTGGCCGGAATCGTTGCAGTTCGGCGGGATGGCCAGCGTGGGGCAGAGGCCGCGCCGGATGGCGGTGTTGGCGTGCAGGTTCAGCGCGCAGCCGCCGGAGAGCGCCAGCGCCGTGCACTCGTGGTCGACCATCTGCCGGGCGCAGTAGTCGTAGACGGCGTTCGTGAAGAGCTCCTGGAACGTGCGGATGAGGTTCGCCCGCTCCGTGAACTCGCTGTGCCGCTCGACATACGCGAAGAGCGGCTGCAACTGCTGCTCCTGCGCCGCGCGCCTCTCCAGATGAATATTGCGCGACACACCCAACAGCGCGCCCTCGGCCTCGGCCGAGTAGCTCCCGTATCCGCCCAGGGCCATGAGCGTTCCCGCCGCCGAGGGGCTGCGCCCGAAGCCGGCCAGAAACGCCAGGAGCGTCCAGCCGAAGCCTGTCCCGTACCACGGCAGCGCGTCGTGATCGACGAGGGTCAGCGTGCCGCGGTCGTGCACGAAGCAGGAGTTCCGCGAGAACGAGCCGTGGCCTTCGTTGACCAGCACGAGCGTGCGGTCCGTCCAGTTGCCGTGATGGCAGGCCAGCGCGGCGTGGCTGGCCTCGTGCGCGACGACGAGGCACCGCTTACTGCCGCCGAGGAGCGCCGAGTGCCCTTCCGCGTGCAACTGTCCGCCCTCGATCGCTTCGCCGATGGCGTCGTATTCGTCGATGCGCGCGAAATCCTTCCGCAGGTTCGTGCTGAAGACGAGGAGATCGATGTCCGACGGCCCCAGTCCGGTAGCCTGCCACGCGTGATCGAGCGCGCTCTCGACGCGGTGATCGTGCCGGACGCGCGTCACCCGCTCCGTCTCCACCGCGAAGAGAAGCCGCGCGTCCTCGAACAACGCCAGCCCGGTGTCGTGCCCCATCGTGTGAATTGCCAGAAGTCTCAATGCCCCTCCGCGAGATCGGGACCGGCCGGCGGCTCGTAGCCGCGCCGCACCAGGGTTCGAAGTGGGGACGTTGAGGGCATTGGCGATCTCTACACAGCCGTCGCGGGTGCCGCGACGACGCTCTCGACGGCGTCGCGCAGGCGCTGGATGGTCAGCTTCTGATCGAGGTACTGCGCGGCGAAGACACGCTGCCGCTCCAGGACCGGCTGCAGTTTGCGGATGTCCGAAAGGCAGTCGAGCAGCGGCGGCGTCAGGTCGTCGACGTGGTCGGCTACCCAGCCGATCCCCTCGCTCACCACCATGTCGGCGCCCCACTCTTCCATCGGCAGGCCGGTCCGGAAGAGGAACAGCGGCAGCCCGAAGTAGACGGCCTCGAAGATCGAATTCGGGCTGGCCTTGCAGACCAGGCAGCAGACGCCTTTCGCCCGTGCCTGCACCATGAGGTGGAAGAGCTCCACTTGGGTGAGCTGCTCGGCCACGCGCCAGCGCGTCATGCCGTGCTTCTCGCGAAGCTGATTGGCGATGTTGCACAGCCGCTCGTCCATCAGGGCGATGAAGGTGACGTCGATCGTGTCGCCGAACGGGATGAGTCGCTCGAGGACAGTGACGTATTCGTCGCCGCCGCGGTTGGAGACGATGATGACGGAGATGTGCGGCCTGCTGGTCTCGTCGAAGTTCGGCACGTCGCCGCGCTGGAGCAGTTGCTGGGCTGCGACGAGATAGCCGATGACGCGGATCGACTCCGGGGCCCAGCCGCAGTTCTCGATCAGGTATTCGCGGCCTTCCGGCAGCCGCGTGAGGTGAAGCGCCGCTCCCGGAACCCGATGCACCGCGAACTGGAAGTGGCCGTGGTTGGTGACGTAGTTGATGACCGGCCGCTGGAGCCCCGCCATTCGCAGCGCGGCGAGGAGGGAGCGGCAAATGATGCCTTTGGTGCCGAGAAGGAGGTCGGGTGGATTGTCGCGGAGGCGATCGGAAAGTACCTGCAACTCGGCGGCGGCGCGCGGATGGCGCTCCGGCGCGTCTTCGAAGCCGGCAGGGAAGAGCGGCTCGAGATCGCGGAGGATTCGCGAGTAGCCGGCGAAGCGCTCTTCGGGGTTGTTCGTTTCCACCGTGGCCGCTTTGATCCGCTTGCCGACCTCCGCGAACAGCGGAATCAGCTCCTCGGCCGCCACGACGTCCACCTGCGCGTCCGGCCAGCAAGCCTGCAGCGTGGCGCCGAGGCTCTTGCCCGACAGCCAATTCCCGCGCTCGCCCCAGGTGGTCATGGAGACGACGAGGATCCGTTTACCGCGTTCGACCAGGTTTGCGTCTACCGTCATGAAGGGACGACCTCCTCGATGAGAGTGCGATGCTGCTGCGACGCGCTCGCGGGCGCGAGAGCCCAGGCTTGAGCGCACAACAACGACCAAAGCGTTCGATGGTGATCGGCGGCGCCGCGCAAGTGTTCGCAGAGCAGCGCCTGCACGGCCTCGGCGCGAAAGAGGCCGGCACGGCGCACGGCGTGCGGCGTGAGCATGTCCTGCGCATATTCGCGGAGCCTGCCGCAAAGCAGTAACGCAATCGGCACGCGGAACCCCCGTTTGCGCCGGTAAATGAAGCGCATTGGCAGATAACGCTGCGCTACGCGCCGCAAAATGTATTTTCCGAAAGGAAAGCGCAGCTTCAGGTGCACCGGCAACGTAAGCAAGGTCTCCGCCAGTGCTGAATCGAGAAACGGCGAGCGCGCCTCCAACGAGGCGAGCATTGTAGCTCGGTCGAGTTTTCCGAGAATCGTGTCGCGCAGGAAATGACAGACCATTCCTAATTGCAGCGCTTCAATGGGGCCGAGGTCCCGATGCGATTCGATAAGACTGTCGAGGTCGGCAAAAACGCGCGTCGATTGTGCGTCGGCGTGCCATTGTGGCGCGAGGAGTAATGTCCAGTCCGCCGGTGGTACGGCCGCGGCCGCCACATGATAGAGGTGCTGCGGCGCCACGCCGAGCATCCGGTCGACGAGCCGCGCCACATGTGTGTAATGGAGATTGTCATAAGAGACTTCTCCCCCAGCCATGCGCGCGAGCAGGCGATGAAGCAGGCGCGTTCCGAACAGGCGCTTTGCGCCGTGCAGGACGACGGCGCCACTGAAGATGCGATAGCCCATCATCAGCTCATCGGCCCCGTCGCCGGTCAAGACGGTCTTGACGCTCTGCCGGGCTGCCCGCGCCAGGATGGACGTCGGGATCAGGGAGTGGTCGGCGATTGGCTCGTCCATCGCTTCGAGACAGGAGGGGATCGCTTCCGCCAGCCGCTCCTTGGTCACCTCGACGACCGTGTGTTTCGTGCCGAGGAAGCGGGCAATCTCCTGCACGGCGGCGGTTTCGTCATACGAAGGTTCGTCCGGAAAACCGGCCGAAAACGTCGGGAGAGCGCTCCCCGTGCAGCGCGCCGCCACCGCGGCGATGAGCGCCGAGTCGAGACCGCCGCTCAAGAAGACGCCGGCGTCGACTTCCTCCGGCATTCGCCGTGCTACCGCTTCGGCCAACTGCCGGTCCACGACGTCGATGCATTCGCTGCTGCGCCACCGCTTCGGCGTGAGCTGTGGCGTCCAATAGCGGATCGTCTGTGCGGCGCCGTCGCGAATCCGCACGGCGCAGCCGGGCGGGACTTTGTCGATTCCCCGGATCAGCGAATGCGGCGCCGGGACGGAATTGAGCGTGACGTAGCGGGCCAGCGACGCGCCGTCGATGTCCGACGGCGCTTGGGGATCGCAGCGCAACGCACGCAATTCGGACGCAAAGGCCACTCTGCGGCCGCGCACGAAGTAATAGAGCGGCTTTTTTCCGAAACGGTCACGGATCAGGACGGTTTGCCGCCGCTCGGCGTCGTAAATCGCAATGGCGAACATGCCATTGAGCAGCAAGGCCATTTCCGTGTCGTGGATCGAATAGAGAGCAGCCAGGACCGGCGCTTCGCCCGGCCCGCCGACCGGGAATCCCCGATTTTCCAGATCCGCGCGGAGTTGCCGGTAATTGTAGACCTCGCCATTGAAGACCAGCACGCAACGGCCATGCGCCCACACATACGGTTGGGAACTTCGCCCGATCTCCGTATAGGCGAGCGCACATTGCCCGAAAGCGGTATTGTCGAGCCGGATGACTTTTTGCCCTTCCGGGCCGCGATGCTCCTGCGCGGCCAGCATTTGGGCAATTCCGGCACAAACACCTTCCTCCGGGCCGTCAGGGACGACGCCAGCTATTCCACACATCCGGTTCGACTGCTATGATACAAGATTCGGAACCTATTAAACACTTATTACCGGCGGTTGGTTGCCGATCGTCCGGTGGGAAGGACGCATGGATGTCGTTGCAAGGGCAGGAGGATTTCTGGCTGGAGCTGGCGCTGATGAAGGAGCGTTATCTGACGGCGTTTCAGGAGCATGTGGCCTCGCCGGTCCGTAACGAGTTGCTCCGGATCGAAGCGCGCCTGAAGCAGGAGCGCGAACTGTCCGAATCGCCGGACGATACCGCCCGCATCAACTCCCAACTGGAGATCATCGGCAAGGGACTTCATCTGCTCGACTCCGAAGCCATCCGTCTCCATGGCATGACCCTGGGCGGGGAGACAGACCGCCCCTGACGGATGGAGCACTCCACCTCTTCCCCGCGGATCCTCAGCCTGCTTCCCCATCTCCACGGCGAAAACCTCTGGGCGGTGCGGACACGCGATGTCCGCAGCTATGATCCGCAGTTCTTCCGGCGCTCGTCGCTGCGGCGGCTGTGGACGCTCCGCCGCATCTATCGCAGCGAGCCGTACGACGTGACGGTCTTCTCGCCGTCGCTGCATCGCGGCTTCGTCCTCTTCGCGGCGATACTGGCGCGCCATCACGGGAACAAGACCGTCTTCGCGGAGTCGTATCTCGCCTTCGGCATTTCCGGGTGGAAGGCGAAGCGGCGGATGGGCGCCTACCGGTTTCTTCTGCGCTTTGCCGATCTGGTGACGGCGCAGTCGACGTTCGAGCGCGCGCTGTACGAGCGGGCGTTCGGACCGGGTGTTCGCTGCCGTTTCGTGCCCTGGTACGCGGCCACGGACGAGTACCAGCCGATGCGACGCTCGGCGTGGCGGGCGCGGTGGCGCGACGCCGTCGTGCTCTGCCCCGGGCACTACCGCGATCTCGTCACGTTCGTGGAGGCCGTCCGCGGACTGCCGTGCCGCGCGCACATCGTTTGCGGCCGCAGCGACCAGGAGACGCTCGCGCGCGTAGCGCTGCCGGAGAACGTCAAGGTCGAGACCGGCCTCAGTTACCGCGAGTACAACACGCGCTTCGACCGCGCGGCGATCGTCGTTCTGCCGTTCGCGCAGGGCCACCCGTTGCGCTCGCTCGGCCACATGGCGTACTTCGCCGCGACGGTGCGCTCCGTCCCGGTGCTTACCTCCGCAACGGCGCATCTTGCCGACTATGTCGAGGACGATGAAGTGCTGCGATTTCGGGCCGGAGGTGTGGCAGAGCTCCGTGATAAGCTCAGCGCCTTGCTCGACAATCCCCGACAAGCGCGGTTGTTGGCACGAAGCGCGCGTCGCGGAGCGCGCGCTCGCTACAGCGCCGAGCGGCATATCGCCGCTCTTCTCGATGAAATCGATCAGCTCTGGTCCGAACGGGCCCATCCGGAGGCCGCTCTGTGAGCGAGCGCCTTGGCCTGTTGACGTGGCGCGTGACAGCGGGCGCAGGAAGGAATCGGCAATGGAAAGCCGGGAGTTAGGACAACCACGGAGTTAGGACATCTAAATGGATTTCGTTCGGACCGACCAGCCGCGCCAGCGCCGTCTGGTGCGCATTGTGGCGTGGGGCGGCGCTGCGCTGGCAGTCGTGCTGGTGACCGTCGCCTTCGGCCGGCTCAGACCGGCGGCGCCGACGGTCGAACGCTCGATGCTCGTGATCGATACGGTTCGCCGCGGCGCGATGCGTCGCGAAGTGCGCGGCCTCGGCACGCTGGTGCCAGAGGAGATCCGCTGGATTCCGGCCGTGACCGAGGGGCGCATCGAGCGCATCTCGCTGCAGCCCGGAACGGCGGTGACTCCCGAGTCCATCCTGTTGGAGATGAGCAACCCCGAGTTGCAGTTACAGGCGCTCGAAGCCGAGTCGGAGCTCCACTCGGCTGAGGCCCAGCTCAAAGAACTTCGAGTGCGCCTGGAAAGCCAGCGGCTCGACGAGCAGGCCACTGCCGCGAAACTGGCCTCGGACTACCATCAGGCGAAGCTCCGCGCCAACGCCGACACCGAACTGGCGCGCCAGGGCCTCCTTCCCCACTTGAACCAGCAGATTTCCGAGACCACCGCGGCCGAACTGGCGGAGCGCAACGATCTCGAGCGGAAGCGCCTGGCGATCCTCAGCGACTCCATCGCCGCGCAGATCGCCATGCAGCAAGCGGCGCTCGATCAGCGCCGCGCCACGGCCGTGCTGCGGCGCAGCCAAGTCGAGGCGCTGCACGTCCGCGCCGGCATGACTGGCGTGTTGCAACTGGTGCCGGTCGAGGTCGGGCAACGCGTCACTCCGGGCACGAACCTCGCCCGTGTCGCGCAGCCCGATAGGCTCAAGGCAGTGGTGAAAGTCCCGGAGACCGAAGCGCGCGACGTGCAACTCGGCCTCGGCGCCGTCGTCGACACCCGCAACGGCACGATCCCCGGCCACGTGACGCGGATCGATCCCGCGGCGCAGAACGGGACGGTCGTCGTCGACATCGCTTTTGACGGGCCGCTTCCGAAGGTGGCTCGTCCCGACCTGACGGTCGACGGCACGATCGAGCTCGAGCGCCTCGACAACGTCCTTTTCGTAGGCCGTCCGGTGCAGGCGGTCTCGGGCGGCCAGATCGGTCTGTTCCGCCTCGATCGCGACGGGCACACGGCCACGCGCGTAAAGGTCCAGCTCGGCCGGAGCTCCGCCAACACGATCGAGATCCGCGCCGGGCTCGCCGAGGGCGATCAGGTCATCATCTCCGACACCACCGCCTGGGACGGGTTCGATCGCATCCGCTTGAACTGAGAGAACGACCGATGACCGAGGAACCCAGAATGACGACAACCCGCGCAACGCCGGCGGCCACCAACGGCGAGCCACTCATTCGCATGGACGGCGTCAGCAGGATCTTCACGACGGACGAGGTCGAGACCCATGCGCTTTTCGATATCGATCTCGCGATCGCCCGCGGGGAATACGTCGCCATCGCCGGGCCGTCCGGCTGCGGCAAGTCGACGCTGCTTTCGATCCTCGGCCTGCTCGACTCGCCGACGCACGGAACCTACCGCCTCGACAACACGCCGGTGCAGGATCTCCGCGCGGCCGAGCGCGCTCGCATCCGAAACCGGGAGGTCGGCTTCATTTTCCAGAGCTTCAACCTCATCGGCGACCTCACCGTCGAGGAGAACGTCGAGTTGCCGCTGACCTACCGCGGAATGCCGGCGGCCCAGCGGAAAGAGCGTGTGGCCGAATCGCTGGCGCGCGTCGACATGGCGCACCGCTCGCGGCACCTTCCCGGCCAGTTGTCCGGCGGGCAGCAACAGCGTGTCGCCGTCGCGCGTGCGCTCGCCGGGCGTCCGTCGATCCTGCTGGCGGACGAGCCGACCGGCAACCTCGATTCGAAAAACAGCGATGCCGTCATGGCCCTGCTGAGCGACCTGCACAGCTCCGGCTCGACCATCTGCATGGTCACGCACGACACACGTTTCGCGCGCCACGCATCGCGGACCATTCACCTTTTCGACGGTCGCATCGTCGACGATCCCGACTCCGTGGGCCCGGCGTAGAGGATCGGCCAGCCCATGTCAGACAGGAGACCATTCGAACGCGGCCGTGCACTGGCGCAGGACCTTTGGGCGCTGATCCGCCCGCGGCGATGGCTGTTCGCATCCGGCTTCGCGCTGATGGCGGTCAGTCGCGTAGCCAGCCTGGTCTTCCCCGTCTCGACGAAGTTCCTCATCGACGACGTCCTCGGCCACCACCGGCGCGAATTGCTGCTGCCGCTCGTCGGCATCGTCCTCGCCGCAACCGTACTGCAGGCCGGCACCTCGTACGCCGTCAGCCAATTGCTCGGGCGCGAATCCCAACGCCTCATCGCTGAACTGCGGCGGAAGCTGCAGGGGCACATCGGCCGGCTGCCGATCTCGTTCCACGACAGCGCGCAAGTCGGATCGCTGGCATCGCGCATCATGCACGACGTCGAAGGCGTCAAACACCTGGTCGGCAGCGGGATGGTGCAGTTCGCGGGTGGGCTGCTGACCGCGGCCGTCGCCTTCGTCCTCATGATCCGCATCAGCGTCAGCATGACGGTGGTGACGGTGCTGGCGATGGCGGCGTTCATCATCGTCGTCGGCGGGTTGCTCCGCAGGCTCCGTCCGCTCTACCGCGAATCGAGTCATCTTTCCTCGGCCGTGAACGGACGGCTGGCCGAGTCGCTCGGCGGCGTGCGCGTGGTGAAGGGCTACCATGCCGAGGAGCGCGAGGCCCATGTCTTCGCCGGCGGCATTCAGCGCCTGCTCGACAATCTGCTGCGGTCACAGATGTACTCGTCGACGATGTCGATGTCGTCGACGATTGTCCTCGGCATCGCCGCGGCGTCGGTCATGTTCACCGGCGCGCACCAGATGCTGGCCGGCACTCTGACCGTGGGCAACTTCTTCACGTATTCGATGCTCCTCGGCACGCTCTCGATGCCGATTTTCCAGATCGTCGGCATCGGTACCCAGTTGACGGAAGCGGTCGTCGGCCTCGAGCGATCGAGAGAGATCCTCATGCTGCCGCCCGAGGACATCGACCCGCGGCGCACGCATGTACTGCCCGACGTCCGCGGCGACGTCATGTTCGAAAACGTCGATTTCTCATACGACAGCGGCCCGCCCGTGCTGCACGACATCTCGTTTCATGCGCCGGTCGGCAGCGTCACGGCCATCGTCGGGCCGTCGGGCGCGGGGAAATCGACGATCCTCAGTCTCGTCGCCGCGTTTCACAATCCGACGTCGGGTCGCGTCCTCATCGACGGCGTCGATCTGACGACAGTGCGCCTCGACTCGTACCGCACGAGCCTCGGCGTCGTACTGCAGGAGGCCTTCCTCTTCTCCGGCACGATTCGCGAGAACGTCGCCTTCGCCCGCCCCGACGCGACGGAGGAGGAGATCATCGCCGCCTGCCGCATGGCCAGGGTCGACGACTTCGCCGAGTACCTGCCGCAAGGCTACGACACGGTGGTCGGTGAGCGCGCCGTCAAGCTCTCCGGCGGCCAGCGCCAGCGCGTGGCCATCGCCCGCGCCATCCTCGCCGACAGCCGCATCCTCTTTCTCGACGAGGCGACGTCAAACCTCGACTCCGCGTCGGAAACGCTGATCGAGCAGAGTCTGACGGAGGTGATGCGCGGCCGCACGACGTTCGTCATCGCCCACCGCGTGTCGACCGTCCGCCGCGCGGATCAGATTCTCGTCCTCGATCACGGCCGCATCGTCGAGCGCGGCGATCATGCCTCGCTGCATCAGGCCCGCGGCCGCTACTTCGAGATTCACGCGAAGCAGTTCGACCGCGCGTCCGAACCGATGACGACGGTGTCCGGCGCAAACTGAAACGCGGCGCGCATCAGCGCTACCACCGGACGCTGCGCAGAGGACGGCCGATGACCCCGCGAGTCAGCAGCAGCGAGGCCTCCGCGCAGAACCAGAGGAAGTAGAACGCTTTGATGCTCCAGCGGATGGCGCCGAGTCGCGTTCCGCGCCGCCCGTCCCACGGCGCAATCGGCCAGAGACCGTAGAACAGCACGTGTCGAAAGTAGTAGCGCGCGTTGTCGGACGTTTCGTCGCTGAGACTGATCAAATGGCTGTAAATGAGCCGCCGCCAGCGGCGAACAACATTCCGGGGCCGGTTCTCCGTGGAGAGATGACAGACGGCGTCTGGCACGATCGACAAATCCCGGTATGGATCGCCGTCCCGCGGGTGCAGGAGCCTGAAGAAAACGAAACCGTCGTCGCTGTAGCGCCGCTTCGGGATGCCGCCGGCGATGACGGATGGGGCCACGATCATGCAACTGGCGAAGGGATACTGGCGCTGCAGGGTGGTGACCTTCTTGGCCCACGAAACGCGTTCACTCCATTTCTCGCCCTTATCGGCACGGACAATGATCTGCGCCCCAACAGCGCCTCGGCAGCCACGGCCGAGAAACTCCGTCACAAGACGCCGGAAACAGCCGGGAGACCATTCCGCATCGTCGTCGGTCCAGAACCAGCCGAGAAGATCGAGGGAAGCAGTCGCGTCAAGCGATGCATTGATGGTCCGGTTTTTCCCCGGCCCCGGTACACACAACCCCAAATACGAGCCGACGCCACTGAGAGCCACGACCTTGCCGAGCTCTTCCAGACGGCGCACCGCTTCGTCATGTTCCTCGCCCTGCCACTGCATCCCTACAACAATGAGAAGCGGGAGGCCGGGATGGGCTTCGCGCGTGTCACGCAATTGCTCCACAATGCGATTGACCGCCTCCGTCTGCGCGTCCAGTGAGCAGCGCCGGACGAATGTGGGTAGAAGAATTCCAAGACGATGGCGCAGGGAATCATCGAGAAGCGGCTGTAGCTCGTCGAGCGCAACGCGCGCCCATGAGCCCGCCGAAACGGGAACGACCGCTTCGATCGAAAGCGGCGGATCGGGTTCCGGTTCGTATCCTCGAGCCAATAGCGATCGAATACGGCCTCGAGGTCCTCGTTCCATAGGCGTTTTAAGATCGGGCGGAAACGTATTCCGGTTTGCCTGCTATCGTCAAGGGCGCCGATCTACATATAATCGAATCCATGCGCACGGACTGGAAAAAGGTGCTTTTCGTGGGGCCGCATTCCGACGATGTCGAGTTCGGCTGTGGGGCGCTGATCCACCGCTGGATCCGTCAGGGCGGCATCGAGGCGCGCCTCTTGACGCTGACCGCGCGCGAAAAGACCACCGGCGAAAAGTATGAGAACGCCCTGATGTACCAGGCCAACGCCTGCAAGGCCCTGGGCCTGCCTCCGGAGGCGGCGCGCATCGAGCGGCTGCCGACTCGCGCGCTGCCGCATCTGGGCGAGGAGATCCGCCAGATCCTGACCGCCTGTAAGAAGGATTTCAATCCGGACCTGGTCTTTACCACCACCTTCAATGACCGTATGCAGGACCACCACGCCGTGGCCGACGAGACCTACCGGATTTTCCGCGATACGAGCATCCTCGAATACGAGGTGGTCAGCAGCACACTGGCCTTCACCCCGAACGTTTATTTCGAGGTTGGGGAAGAGGACCTGGAGCGCAAGATCAGCGCTCTGCACTGTTTCGAGGAACAGGCTCATAAGGACTACTTCAAGCCCGACGTAATCAAGTCCCTGGCCCGTTTGCGGGGGGCGCATTCCAGGAAATATGTGTGGGCCGAGGCCTTCGTGGCTCGCAATTTACTGCTATGAAGGGGATGGCCGCTTCTACCCTCTAGTCATGATCCCTGCGTAGCAGCCGCTCCAGTTCCGCCACGCGGCGGCGCAGGTTGTGGATCTCATCCTCCGGCGCGTAGCCGAGCCGCGTTCCCACGGCGATTCGCGGCGTCGCCTCGGGCGGCACGATCTCCGTCTCCTCGAGCCACAACAGACCGTTGCCGGTTTGCACCAGCAATGAGCCGCTCTCGCCGATTTTCAGGATGCGCCCGATCACACCGCGAAAGCGCAGCTCGTGCTCGCGCGCGCTGCGCCAGACCAGCAGCTTGGCGCCGCCGGCGTAGGTATAGGCTCCGGGATAGGGGCGGCCGGCCGCTCGCACGAGGCGATGGATCGATTCCGACGAGTCGCGCCAATCGATCAGACCATCTTCCGGACTGCGGCGCCCGAAATACGACGCGCGCGATTCGTCCTGCGGGACAGGATCGAACTCTCCGTCTCTGAGCCGCGGCAGCCAGCGATCGAGGGCGCGGGCGATCGCGGTGCGGACGTTCTCGATCACATCCGCGGCGGTCGCGTCGCCGTCGACGGCGTACGGCTCCTGAACGAAGACCGGCCCGGAATCGACGCCGTCATCGATGAGGAAAAAGGAGACCGCTCCCGGTGTGCCGTCGTACGTGAGCCAGGCGACCGGCGCGCGGCCGCGGCCGTAGGGCAGCGGCGTCGGATGAAAGCCGACGCAGCCGAGGCGCGGCAGCGACATCAGCTCGGCCTTGACCAGTTGGGAGAGGCCGGCGACGAAGAGGAGATCCGGTTTCCAGTTGCGAACCGCTTCGACCACCGAAGGCTCGTTGATGTTGTCGAAGCCGCGATACTCGACTCCATGCGCGGCGGCGACGTCATCGAGCCTGGCGTAGTCGCTGACGTTGGCCGAACGCGCTTCGTTCAGGCCGAGCACGCCAACAACCGGCAGCCCATTCCGAAAGAGCGCCTCGAGAGCGATGCGCGAGAAGGTCACGCTTCCGGCCAGAGCGCAGCGCGGCGGCCGGTCACTCATTGGTCCGCTCCGGACGTCGCGGAACGAAAAATGCGCCGAGGTCGCAGGAACTTACATGTCTCAAGATAGGATTGAATGCTATGAGCAAGGGCGGGATGAAGGCAATGGCGGGAAAGGATCTGGGTTACGAGGAATCGAGCCGCAAGCTGAGCGCGCGCATCGACGTCAACGACCGTTTTTCGGAGAGGAGCGCCAATGATCTCGTCCTGGAGATGGCCGCTCCCGCCGAGGGCGAGCAGATCGTCGATCTTTGCTGCGGCACGAGCAAGCAATGCCTGCCGTTCGCCCAGCGCGTGGGCGCGAAAGGCAAGGTGCTGGGCCTCGACATCAACCCGGACGTACTCGCCACCGCGCGCAAAGTCAGCACGGGAATCGAGCAGGTTTCCTACCAGCAGCACGACTGCAACGACCCTCTGCCGGTGCCCGATTCTTCTATCGATCTGATCTCCTGTTGCTTTGGCATCTACTACATCGCGAACCTGGAGGCCCTGCTCGAGGAAGTGCTCCGCGCGCTCGAGCCCGGCGGCCGGTTTTTCGTCATTGCCCCGGCTTCGCAGAACAACCGCCGCTTCCGCGAGCTGCACGCGGAAGTCAGCGGCAGGCCGGAGCCCGAGACCATCACCATCCGCCGCATGCGTATGGAAAAGGAACTGCTGCCGCTGCTCAAGCGTCGTTTCGCCAGGGTCGATGTCCGGAACTTCGAGAACCAGGTACACATCACTGATCCAACGGCCTTCATGGATTATTACCGCTCCACACTCTTGCTCACGGAGACCTCGCCGGACGCCTCTGTGCGCGACGATTTGGTGCGCCGCATGGGCGAGCGTGTCGCGGCGATCATCAAGAACGAGGGGCGCTACACCATCTCCAAATCCTACCTGGCAGCTCTGGCGTTCAAGGCGTAGTCAACCGGGCGCGGCAACTGCACTTGCCGGCCTGAACAGTCTCGCTCGCAGCAGTGCGGAATCAGTGGTATCGAGGCACTTCAATTAGGTATGCTCTGTCACCTCTTATGGAAGGATGGGGTGCGGATATGATCGTGCGGACCAACTGGGCTGCCGAGTCGGTCGACGATCTCACGAACGGGTCCAATGTTTCGGTCTAAGGGCACAGAGGAGCGCGGCCGGCTGCGAACGTGGATCGGACGTGGGTATGCCCCGCCGCCGGAGGCCGTCCCCGCTCCGGCCTGGATCATCGAGCCGCCGAAGAACGACAGCGCGCCCTGGCTTCTGGCCTTCTGTCCCACGTTCGTCTCCGCCGCGAACGAGGCCACGCAACGCGACACCATCGAACAAATGATGCGGCAATTGAGCGATGGCATTCGCACGCAGCGTCTTCCGCGCAGCGTTCTGATGGTGGCCATGCAACATTCCTCGGAGGCACGCGGCGAAGCCGGCAGGCGGCTCCAGGCTCTGGACGCACTGGCACGGCAGTACGGCGTCCCGTTCTGTGGGTTCGCATTGGCGACGTCCGGGAAAGTGAAATCGCTGAACGTGGCGTTGCGCGTCGCCAACGAAGGAAATGCGGTCGGACTGCTTCAGGTCGACGACGACATTCGCCTCGACGACGACTGCCTGAGCCAGTTGTACGGCGCGTTCGCGGCCGCCGGCTGCCGCGGCGCCGTGGGGGCGACAAAAATCGCTCTGTCGCGCGGCAAGGCCTCGCGTCTGTTGCGATGGGCGAAGGGCCATACGGAATCGGCAACGAATTATCCGCACGCCTGTTGCATGATTTTCGATCCAAAGGACGTCGCGGGCGGCATCCCTCCTCGTTTTGTCGGTGATGACCGGTACATCTGTTTCGTGCTGCTCCGGCCGGGTACGCCGGATCCGTTGTCGTTGTTGCAGTTGGCGCCTGCGGCGCGCTGTTCCTATTACATCGGCGGTCCAGCCGGCCGTTCTGTTCTGCGGATCCGGCGGCTTCTCCTCCTCGCGCATATTTACATGGCGGCCTTTCCGAAGGACGTCTCGGACTTCTACCTGCGGGGAATTCTTTTTCCGGGGTTTTGGCCATTGAGCAAAGGAGCCAAGCGAACGTCGCCGCTGGCGTGGTGCATGAAGGCAACGTATTTCGTCGCATTTCTGGTTATCGGGTTCGAGCTTGCGTTGCGCGGATTCCTCGGCTATCCACTGACCAGCGTGACGTGGGCCGGCTTCGACCAGCGCGCCGCTCCCGCCGCTCCTGCGAATCGTCCGCTTGCGGAGGAGAATTGAAAATCGTCGCGGATAGTTGCGCTGAAACGCTACAAGGGAGGCGCGTTCGATGCGGATATTGATTGCCGGGGTGGATGGATATCTGGGATGGCCACTCGCGCTCCATTTAGCATCGAAGGGGCACGAGCTCGCCGGCATCGATTGCTATTATCGACGAGAGTGGGTTCGCGAGGTCGGCTCTCATTCGGCGACGCCGATTGCCAGTATGCCGGACCGTCTGGCAGCGTTCAGTGAGCACTATTCCCAGCCGCTTCCGTTTTTCGAGGGAGATCTGACCGATTACGAATTTGTCGAAGACGTTTTCCAGCGCTTTCGTCCTGAGGCAATCGTGCATGTCGGTCAAATGCCTTCCGCTCCCTATAGCATGATCGACGTGAAGCATGCCGTCTGGACACAGACGAACAACATTGTCGGCAATTTGAATCTGATTTATGCCATTCACAATCTCGCCCCGGATGCGCATCTGGTCAAGCTCGGTACGATGGGGGAGTACGGCACGCCGGGCATCGATATCCCGGAAGGCTATTTTGACATCGAGTATCGCGGGCGAAAAGGACGGCTGCCGTTTCCGCGACAGGCCGGCAGTTGGTATCACCAGAGCAAAGTCCACGACAGCAACAATGTCATGATGGCCTGCCGGCTATGGGGACTGCGCGCGACCAACATCATGCAAGGCGTGGTCTTCGGCACGCGCACCGATGAAATCGCACAGGACGAGCGGTTCTTGACGCGCCTCGATTTCGACCAGTGTTTCGGAACGGTCATCAACCGCTTCGTCTGCCAGGTGGTGATCGGCGAGCCGATCACGCCATACGGAAAAGGGCTTCAAAAGCGCGGGTTCTTACCATTGCGCGATTCGATGCAATGCCTCCGTATTGCGCTCGAAAATCCTCCCAATGAGGGCGAATGCCGGGTGTTCAATCAGTTCCAGGAGGTTCACGACGTCACGGACCTGGCGCAGAAGGTCTATGCGATCGCGAAACGCGCGGGATTGGACGCTCGCATCGCCAACGTGGAAAACCCGCGGACTGAGTCGGAGGATCACTATTACGCGGTGGACCATCAGCAACTGTTCGACCTCGGTTACGTCCCCACGCACGATGTATGCGCGGAAATCGAGGTCATGCTGAAGGACCTGCTCCCGCACAAGGACCGGATCATTGAGAAAAAAGACAGGCTCATGCCGGATATCCGATGGGACGGACGCCGGTTGAAATCGCGGTATCTGTAATTCGTCCGAGCGCATTTGAGCGCAGGAAAGGCATGATTGACGATGATTGACGCGGGCGCGGCGAATTCAGAGGTCATCGGCTGGGTCGACCCTGCGAGCTACCCGGGCGTTGATACTCTGGCCGAGCGCTGGGAAGAAATTCGCGACGAATTGCGGCGTCTGATCGACAGCGCGGTGCCCTGGTTTTTTCTCACCGAACGCGGCTCGGTGCGCGAGCCGCTGGGCAGGCTGGACGATCCGATTCCGCGCAAATTGTTCCCGCTCTGGATCGAGCGCAACATCGTGCCTGCTGCCGCGCAGTTTTGCCCCCGGACCATCCGCATCGTCACCGCGCTGCCGGCCGCCTTCAGTGCGTCGTTTGCATCGATCGAAGCGGGTGCGACCATCCCGCCGCATCAGGGAAACTACGACATCGTCGACCGGTGCCACGTCGGACTGGTCGTTCCGGCCGGCGACGTGCAGTTGCGGGTCGCCGGCGTGACGCGCGCCTTCCGCGAAGGGGGCGTGATGATCTTCAACGATCGGGCATTGCACGAGGCCTGGAACCGCACCGGACAGCGCCGCTTCAATCTCGTTGTCGATTTCGAAAAAGCGCGCGCCGTCAATCGCGCGCCGTGGCAATGATTCAACGACATTTCTTCGAACAGAGGGCGTGATGACGACCATTGATGCTGGCGCGGCGAATTCAGAGGTCATCGGCTGGGTCGACCCTGCGAGTTACCCGGGGATTGAGACCCTGGCCGAACGCTGGGAAGAAATCCGCGACGAATTGCAGCGTCTGATCGACAGCCGGGTGCCGTGGTTTCTCGTACTCGAGGGCGACTCAGTACACGAGCCGATCGGCATGGTGGACGATCCGATTCCGCGCAAGTTCTTCCCGCTCTGGCGCGAGCGCAACTTCTTTCCCACCGCCGCGCAGCTCTGCCCCAGGACCATCCGCATACTCGCGGCGCTGCCGGCCGCCTTCAGTGGCTGGTTTGCATCGATCGAGGCGGGCGTGGAGATCGCGCCGCATCAGGGAAACTTCGACATTCTTGACCGGTGTCACCTCGGACTAGTGGTTCCGCCCGGCGACGTGCAGCTTCGGGTCGCCGGCATTACACGCCCCTTCCGCGAAGGGGGCGTGATGATCTTCAATGATCGGGTGTTGCACGAGGCCTGGAACCACACCAGCCAGCGCCGCTTCAATCTCGTAGTGGATTTCGAAAAAGCGCGTGCCGTCAATCGCGCGCCGCTGGCAAACATGCAATCGGCGGCGGGATAGTAGTTTCTCCAATGGAAAGAGACGTCAACACGATAGCGAGGACAGCAGTGGCGGAAACGAACCTCCCGATCAACGGACACTTCGTCCCCGAGTTCTTCCTGCGGCGCTTTCGCGCGCCGGGCGGAAGCTTGTGGGTTTATTTTCATGGCGATGGCTGGACGCGCCATGAACGCTCGGACATGCCGGCGAAGCAGGATTTCTACTCACCATGGCTCCAAGACGCCTATCGCCGGATCGAGACAAGCGCCGCGGACATTCTCGATAAGACGGTGTATGACAGAAAGCCGCCCGCAGGTGAGAGCCGGGAGACGCTCGCATACTGTCTTGGCCTCCTGCATTCGCGGACGCCGGCATTCTATGAAAATCTTCCGCACCCGCTTTCGGGCACAATGAACAAGGTTTCGTCCCTGTATCAAAAGTATTATGCCGATAACCCGGCGGAGCTCGAGAAGCTGAAGCGTGACATGGCGGCCAGCGGCAATCCGTTGCCTGCCTGGTTCAAAGCGGAACACCTGAATCCCGATCAGACGAACTTGGATTCCGTTTCGGGGACGGGTGCGGAAGCGGCGGAAACCACGGCTGCTGTGCTCAATGCCATGACCTGGAGCTTCCTGACTACATCCGAGGAGGCTCCATTTGTCACATCGGACAATCCGTTTGTCTATGCGAACAATCAGGATGGCGATCCTTCCGGCGCCGGACTGTTGTATGCCCACACAGAGGTTACGGTTCCGCTTTCCTCAACGGTTGCGCTATCGGCCGCATGGCCGAATCCGCACGAAAATATCTTCCTGGCGGTCGATGAGAGCACGGTAGAGCAGATCAACCGGCGCATGATTGCCGCGTCGAACAAGTTCATCGCTGCATCGAAGCAGGATTTTCCGGGTGCGAAGCATCTCGAGACCATGTCCGTCTGACTTGATGCCCACACCGGCCGATGTGAAGACGTTCAACGTGACGTTCCAGTTCCGAACGGGCGGGAGCCTCCGGTCGGGGGCCTTCTCGTCCGGCCCGACCAGGATCAATCTGCCAGGCCCCGCGGAGCTGTCCCAAAACCACAGCGTCGCGTACACGATGTGGTGGAAGCTGGCGGGAACGCAGGGGCCGGCGCCGCTGACGTCCATGAAAGGTGGATGGACGATCGGGAAAACTCCACAGAGCATGGTGGCCGCCAGCCAGATGCTGGCCGCGGGACTGACGAACGACAACATCGGCGTCGGCTACGTCTTGCCGTTGTTGACGGTGATCTGGCACCCCGATGTGGAGTCGGGCTCGAGTCGCAGCGGCAGAGGGGCCATGAACCTCGCGTATTCGGCCCTCGTGCCGCGCGAGCCGTCGCCGGAACCGGAGACTCTGCGTACGGCGATCGCCGGCGATCCGGACGACGCGCGGCTGCATCACGTTCTCGGCATTTCCCTGCTGCTGCGCCAGGACATCGACGGTGCGAAGGCCGCGATCGAGCGGTCGCTTGCATTGGCACCGGAGGAGCCGCATGCCTATCGCGCGCTCGGCCACATTCATCTGATCCGCAACGAGCTCGATGCGGCGCGCTCGGCGTTCGAGCACGCCATTGCGCTCGATCCGGCCGGCGTCGAGGCGCACGCTCAACTCGCCGTCGTCCTGATCCTCGCCGGCGAGGCGGACGATGCGTTGCGCATTCTGTCGGAGCAGCTCCGCCTCCGCGATGACGCCCCGTTGCTGTGGGCGAATCTGGGAGCGGCGCTGCTGGTCCAGGGCCGTTTGGAGGAAGCGATCGACGCGTACCGGCGCGCGCTCGCGCTCGATCCATCGTGGAACGGTCTCCGCAGCGACCTCGCCTTGGTGCTCTTCACTCGCGGGCGGTTTACGGAGGCGGTGGCCGAGCGACGGAACATGGCCGAACGGGAGCCCGATTCGGCAGAGCTGCTCAACGACCTCGGCACCGCCTTGTACGCGGCGGGCGAGATCGAGAAGGCTATCGATGTGTACAAACGCGCGGCCATGCTTCGTCCCGAATGGAGTGTGCCGCTGGAGAACGCGGCGGCAGCCGCGTCTGCGCTCAATGACCCTCAGCCTGCGGCGGCGCGCTCCCCGGCGCCCAGCACGATCTTCGTGAAACAGTATGGCGAGCGCCGCACGGGAACGAACCTGCTGCGCACGCTGCTCGCGCAGAACTATCACGCCGAGGTGCTGATGCACATTCTCGGCGACAAACATTCGCCCCCGGTGCCGTTTGACGACTACTGGCGCGATGCGCAACGCGACCCCAATCCCGCGAAAGCCTTTGTCTGCCGGTCGACGTTCTCCGCGCCTTCGCTGACGACGACCGCGTTCAGTTTCGATCAGATTCGCGACGTGACGCACTCCGCGGGAGTGATCGCGGATGCCTTCGCGGCCGGCGAGCTGCGTTACGTGATCACGATCCGCGATCCGTACGCGTGGGCTGTGAGTCTGGCGTGGTTCCTCGAAGCAGCGCCGCGCGGGCAGACCGTGCCCGCCGAATGTGCCGAGGCGATTCGCGGCGCGTGTCGCGAGTTCAACACCCGCTATGCGGCGTGGCTCGAACTGGCCGAACACTTGCCGTCGCGCGCGGCCTTCATTCGCTATGAAGAGCTTCGCGCGAATCCGGAAGCGGTCTGCGAAAACCTGGCGCGCGCGTGCGGTCTGACGCGGCGAACGTCCATCTGGCAGAACCAGGAACGGATGGTGCTCCCCGCCAACTGGGACAACGATCGGGAGTTGCAACTCGGCCCGAAGCTCGACCGCGACGGCGATGGTTCGCATCATCTGTCGCGGGAATGCCGCGACGCCGTCGAGGCGACGATCGACTGGCCGCTCGTCGAGCGGATCTACGCACTCGCCGGCGCGGTCCATCCGCGCCGTTGACGAGTCAGCCTCACAACGACGTGTAGCAATCATCACAGTGTCCCGGGGGTCTTCCCGTTACCTTCCTGCCCGTGCAGGCTACGTTGACGGAAACACCTTTGCGAGCGGTCGAGCGGCGGCAGCATCGGGTCGCTGGCGACGTGCTGTTTGCGGAAGGGGAGACGCCGGCGGGTGTCTATGTCCTTCATGCGGGCGACGTGGAGTTGGTGTTTGCGCCGCGCGAAGGGGAGCCGAAGCCGTTGCGGGTGGTCAATCCGGGGCGGATTCTTGGGTTGAGCTCCGTGGTCATGCAGCATCCGCATGACTGTTCGGCGATCGCGCGGACGGAATGCGAAATCGGATTCGTCGACCGCGAGGTCTTTCTGCGGTCGCTGGAGAAAACGCCGGCCATCTGGCTGAGCGTTCTGCGCATGCTCAGCAACGACGTCAACAGCGTCTACGACGACATGCGCTCCCTCGCCATCGGGTGACGATCGTCACCTCGGCGCATGACGAGCGTCATCGGTCGATGGTTGGGCCGCCGCTATCGTCATTTTCATGACAATCCTTGCCGAGGCTCCTGCGTCGCCAACCGTCAAACCGCAGATCGAAAAGCCGCCCGAGACCGTGATCGAAGCGATGATCGACGGCAACGAAGCCGCCGCGCGCGTTGCCTACGCGCTCAACGAGGTCATCGCCATCTATCCCATCACGCCGGCGTCGAACATGGGCGAATGGGCGGACGACTGGGCGGCGCAGAAGCGGCCGAATCTCTGGGGCACCGTGCCCTCGGTGGTGGAGATGGAAAGCGAGGCCGGAGCGGCCGGCGCGGTGCACGGCGCGCTGCAGACCGGATCGCTGGCCACGACATTCACCGCCTCGCAGGGACTGCTGCTGATGATCCCGAACATGTACAAGATCGCCGGCGAACTGACACCGGCGGTGTTTCATGTCGCGGCGCGATCGCTGGCCACGCATGCACTGTCGATCTTCGGCGATCACAGCGACGTCATGGCCGCGCGCGGCACCGGCTGGGCGATGCTCTGTTCGTCGAGCGTGCAGGAAGCGCACGACTTTGCCCTGATCGCGCAGGCGGCGGCGCTGGAGTCGCGGATTCCGTTTCTTCATTTCTTCGACGGCTTCCGCACCTCGCACGAGATCGCCAAGGTCACACTTCTGAGCGAGGCCCAGATGCGGGCCATGATCGATTTGGAGCTGGTCTTCGATCATCGGTCGCGTGCGCTCACGCCGGACCATCCGGTCATGCGCGGCACGGCGCAGAATCCGGATGTCTTTTTCCAGTCGCGCGAGCGCGCCAATCCGTTCTATCGCGACTGTCCGGCCATCGTCGCCGAGGCCATGGAGCGCTTCGCCAGACACGCCGGTCGTTCGTACGCGCCGTATGAATATCGTGGCGCGCCGGATGCGGAGCGGGTGATCGTGGCCATGGGCTCGGCGTGCGAGACCATCGGCGAAACGGTCGATGCGCTGAATGCGCGCGGCGAGAAAGTCGGCGTGCTGAATGTGCGCCTCTTCCGGCCGTTCGCCGTGACGCGTTTCGCCAATGCGCTGCCGCGGAGCGTACGCGCCATTGCCGTGCTCGATCGGTCGAAAGAATCGGGGAGCGCCGGTGAACCGCTGTATCTCGACGTCGTCGCGGCGCTCCGGGAAGCCGATCGCAATGTGCCCATCGTGACCGGCGGCCGGTTCGGCTTGTCGTCGAAGGAATTCACGCCGGCCATGGCCAAGGGCGTGTTCGACGATCTGAAGAGCGACGCGCCGCGGCGCCACTTCACGGTCGGCATTCGCGACGACGTCACCAATCTCAGCATCGGCTTCGATCCATCCTTTACCGTCGAGAACGACGACGTCGTCCGGGCCATGTTCTACGGCCTCGGATCCGACGGGACGGTCGGCGCGAACAAGAACAGTTGCAAGATCATCGGTGACACCGGCCGCTACGCGCAGGGTTACTTCGTGTACGACTCGAAGAAAGCCGGCGCGGTGACGGTCTCGCATCTCCGCTTCGGGCCGGCGCCGATCCGCGCGCCGTATTTGATCGAGCATGCCCAGTTCGTGGCCTGCCACCAGTTGTCGCTGATCCAGCACAACGACGTGCTCAAGAATCTGGCGCCGGGCGGCACCTTCCTGATCAACGCGCCGATCGATTCGTTCGAGCAGCTGCCGGCGCACATCCGCGCGGAGCTGGCGGCGAAGCAGGCGAAGCTCTTCGTCATCGACGCCTCGCGCGTGGCGCGCGAGTCGGGGATGGGCAATCGCATCAACACCATCATGCAGGTGGCCTTCTTCGCCTGCGCGAAGGTGATGCCGTTCGATGAGGCGCTCGACGCCATCTGCTCGGCGGTGCGCAAGACGTACGCGCGCAAGGGCGAGGCGGTGGTGCAGAAGAATCTGAGCGCGATCGACGCCACGCTGGCGAATCTGCACGAGATCGCCGTGACGAACGAACCGGTGATGGCGGAGGCGCGGGCAAAGCCGAACGCGCCGGCGTTCGTGCGCGACGTTCTCTTCGAGATCATCGGCGGCCGCGGCGACGCGCTGCCGGTCAGCGCCATGCCGTGCGACGGCACCTTCCCGACGGCGACCGCGCAATACGAGAAGCGCAACCTGGCGCAGGAGATCCCGGCCTGGGAGACGGCGGCGTGCATCCAGTGCGGCAAGTGCGCGATGGTCTGTCCGCATGCGGCGATCCGCATCAAGGCCTACGATCCGGCGCTGCTGGCGGACGCGCCGGCGACGTTCAAGTCGCTGAAGCCGATGCACAAGGATTGGGCCGAGCTGGCGTACACGATCCAGGTGGCGCCGGAGGATTGCACCGGCTGCAAGCTCTGCGTCGACGTCTGTCCGGCGCGCAGCAAGACCGATCCCGAGAACCAGGCGCTGGCGATGCTTCCGCAGCAGCCGCTGCTCGAGGCGGAGCGCGCGAACTGGGACTACTTCCTCAAACTGCCGCAGCGCGACCGGCGCGAGATCAATCCGGGATTGATCCGGCACCAGCAGCTGCAGGAGCCGCTCTTCGAATTCTCGGGAGCCTGCTCGGGCTGCGGCGAGACGCCGTACCTGAAGTTGCTGACGCAGCTCTTCGGCGATCGCGCGGTGGTGGCGAATGCCACCGGCTGTTCGTCGATTTTCGGCGGCAATCTGCCGACGACGCCGTGGTCGAAGAATGCGGAGGGCCGCGGTCCGGCCTGGGCCAACTCCCTTTTCGAAGACAACGCCGAGTTCGGCCTCGGCTTCCGCCTTTCGCTCGATAAGCAGCGGCAGTTCGGCATCGAGCTGCTGGAGCGTCTGGCGCCGGCGATCGGCGAGAACCTCTGCCGCTCCATCATCGATTGCCCGCAGGTCACCGAGGCGGAGATTTTCGAGCAGCGCCAACGGGTCGAGCTGCTGAAAGTGCGCCTGCGCCGCGCCGAGCTTTCGACGCGGATGCACAAGCTCGATCCGACCGACGAGCAGCAGCTTCTGGCCGTCGCCGATGCGTTAGTCAAAAAATCGGTCTGGATCGTCGGCGGCGACGGCTGGGCGTACGACATCGGCTTCGGCGGCCTCGATCACGTGCTGGCCAGCGGCCGCAACGTGAACATCCTCGTGCTCGACACCGAGGTCTATTCGAACACCGGCGGGCAGATGTCGAAGGCGACGCCGCGCAATGCCACGGCGCGTTTCGCCGCCGCCGGCAAGCCATCATCGAAGAAAGACCTCGGGCTGATGGCGATGACCTACGGCAATGCGTATGTCGCCAGCGTGGCCATGGGCGCGCGCGACGAGCACACGCTGCGGACGTTCATCGAGGCCGAGGCGTACGACGGACCGTCGCTGATCATCGCCTACAGCCACTGCATCGCCCACGGCATGGACATGGCCACGGCGCTGCAGCATCAGAAGGCCATCGTCGAAGCGGGCCAGTGGCTGCTGTATCGCTTCAATCCCGATCGTGCCCGGCGCGGCGAGAACGCGCTGCAGCTCGATTCGCGCACGCTCAAACGTCCCGTCGGCGAGTTCCTGAAATCGGAGAACCGCTTCCACGATCTCTCCGCCGAGGCCATCGCCGCCGCGCAGCACGACGTCGATACGCGGTGGAAGATGTATTCGTATCTGAGCTCCATGAAGGAGGCGTGAGCGTGAGGGCGTCTCGTAGCGCCGGCGGCCCGCCGGCCGGACCGCCAGCGGCTCGCTGGCGAGTACCAACCCAACTGCCGCCGAGCCGGCGGCGGTCCAGCCGTCGAGCCGACGGCGCTACGCTATGAAGATCTCGATCTTTGCCGGCGACCTTTGCGATGTTCCGGCCGAGGCGCTGTGTACGTCGACCAATCCGTGGCTGTCGCTGGCGATGGGGACTGGTGGGTCCGTTCGCGGCCGCGGGGGATACGGGATTCTTCGGGAGTGCGAGGCGATCGTCGAGGCGGCGGGGAGACTGCCGGCAGGGTCGGCGCATCGAACCACCGCGGGCGAGCTGCCGGTGAAGATGATCATCCACTGTGTTGCCAGCGATGACGCGCATCGATCGTCCGCAGGCATCATTCGCGATTGCGTGACGAACGCGCTCGCGCTTGCCGCGGGCTGCGAGAGCATCGCCATGCCGCTCTTCGGAACGGGTCACGCCAGGTTCAAGATCGAGGATGCCGTTCGCGTGATGGCGGAGACGCTTCGTGATGCCACAGCGAACGTTGCCCGCGTCTATCTCGTCGTGTACGACGCCGATCGCGCAGAAGACGTGGCGCGAATCGTCCGCTCCGTCGTTCCGGGCGCGATCGACCTTCAGCGCGGGCCGGCCGGCGAGGAGCCGGCCAGCATGTGGATGGCGGAATGGTAGGCGGTAGCGCGGAGATGCGACGTACGTCACACCTCTTCGTGACCCCAGCTGTTCCGGCGGCGGGTTGCGGGCAGCTATCGTGCGACGACATGAATGACGATCTAGTCCGGTCCGTCAGCGATGAGCTGCGATGGGATCCGCGTATCGATGCGGAGCGGATCGTCGTCTCGGCCGACGATCAGGCGATCACGCTGACCGGGTCGGTGCATAGCTATTCGGCGAAATGCTGCGCGGAAAAGATCGCGCGCGAGATTCGCGGCGTGGTCGACGTCAGGAACGACCTGGAAGTGCGGCTCCCCATCGGCAGTTATCGGACCGATGCGGGGCTCGAGCGCCTGACCTCGGAGATCCTGCAGAACCACACATCGCTTTGCGACCCGCTGCCGCGCATCGCCATCCGCGACGGGTGGCTGATTCTCGACGGCGTCGTGACCTCGGACGTGCAGAAGCGATCGGCCGAGGATGCCTTGCGCGATGTGGCCGGAATCCGCGGCGTCACGAACAACATCGTGGTCACGCCGCCGGTCAACGCCGGCGGTGGGGCCGAGGCATTCGAAGCCGCGGTGCGGCGCCGCGCGGCGCTGGCCGTGCGCGAGTTGAAGGTGGAAGTATCCGGAATGACCTTGACGATCTACGGAACGGTCTCGTCATGCGCGGAGCATGACGCGCTCATCGAGCTGGCCTCGCGCCGCCGCGGCATTGCGCGCGTGGAGGACCACGTCGTCGTCCAACCATTGACGATCGGGAGCCTGACATGAACAAGAACGCACTCGCCATCGGCGTCGCCGTGGTAGGCCTTTCGGCGCTCCTGTATGCCGGCGTTGCCGCGATGCGCGGCGGCCGCGTCGCCAGCACCGCGGCGACGGCCACCGTCGCCACGATGACCTCGCTGGAGTCGGTGCCGCGCATTACGCCCGCCGCGCTGCGGGAGAAGATCGATCGCGGCGAGGTGGTAGTCATCGACGTGCGCGACATCGATTCGTATACGGTGTCGCACATCGGCGGTGCGCTGCACATCCCCGTCTCCTACATCGAGTCGGAGTTGTCGTACCTGCCGCGCGGAAAGCCGATCGTGGCCTACTGCACGTGACCGAACGAAGAATCGAGCGCCCGGGCGGCGCTCATCATGAACAACGGCGGCATTCCGGCGTCGGCGCTGACCGGCGGCTTCGATGCCTGGCTGGCTGCAGGTTTCCCCATCACCAAGGGTCGTGAACGTTGATCGAGAGAAAAGGACGGAAGATGACGAAAACTCTTACATGCTCCCTGTTGCTCGCGGTTGCTTTGCCGATGGCGGCCTTCGCCGACGGCGCGGCGACGTACAAGACGAAGTGCGCGCCGTGTCACGGGCCCGACGGCAGCGGCCAGACGCCGGTCGGCAAGAACCTGAAGGTGCGCGATCTTCGCTCGGCAGAAGTGCAGAAGCTGAGCGACGCCGAGATCACCAAAGTGCTCACGGACGGGAAGGGGAAAATGCCCGCCAGCAAGCTGCCGCCGGCGGACGTCAAAGCCGTCATCAGTTTCATCCGCACGCTGAAGTAATCACGCAGGCGCGCTGCGCAGCTCCTGCGCGATGACCTGCACGTCGGTGAGCACGCAGCATCGAACGGGGAACCGTGCCTGTGTCTTTAAGCACAGCCAGCGGTGACGTGGCGCACCCATACTCCTCCGTGACGCACGCTTTCATGCACCGTCCGCATCACTTAGGAGCGAAGATCGATGGATGGTTCTGCCCCTCTCCCCCGGCGGCGTTTTCTGACCTGGTTTCTCGGCACATCGTTCGGCGCGCTCGTCGCCGCGGTCATCTATCCGATCGCACGCTTTGCCAGTCCGCCCCGAATCCCCGAGGCCACGACCAATCAGGTCGAGGCAGGGGATGTGTCCGATGCGGCCTTCAGCCAGAAGGGATTCAAGATCATCCGCTTCGGCGCGGAGCCGGTTATCCTGCTGAAAGCCGCCGAGGGCGAATATCGCGCCTTCTCGGCCACCTGCACGCATCTCGACTGCATCGTCGGATATCAGAAAGACCGCAGCCGGATCTTCTGCAACTGTCACGGCGGCGCGTACGACCTGAATGGCCGCAACGTCTCCGGCCCGCCGCCGCGGCCGCTCATCGCATACAAAGTGAACCTGGTGGCGAAAGGCTCCGAGCCGGCGAAGATCGTCGTCTCGAAGGCGTAAGCGCGCATGCTCGCCCGTGCCCGCAGCTGGCTCGATGACCGACTCGGTCTTTCGACCATCGTCGAGTTCGGCTCCCACAAAACCGTCCCCCTCCATCGCTACAGCGTTTTCTACTACCTCGGCGGGATGACGCTGTTCTTCTTCCTGGTGCAGGTCTGCACCGGCGTCATGCTGATGCTCTATTACCGGCCGTCGGCGAACGAGGCGTTCGAATCGGTCGAGTTCATCATGACCGTCGTTCCCTTCGGCTGGCTGATCCGCTCGATCCATTCCTGGTCGGCGAATCTGATGGTCTTCTTCGCTGTCCTGCACATGGTCAGCGTCTTCTTCATGAAGGCCTACCGGCCGCCGCGCGAGCTGACCTGGATCAGCGGGGCCTTGCTCTTGTTTTTGATCATGGGATTCGGATTCTCCGGCTATCTCCTGCCGTGGAATCAGCTGGCCTTCTTCGCCACGAAAGTCGGGACCGACATCGCCGGCGTCATGCCGGTCGTCGGCGACTGGATGGTTCGCTTCCTCCGCGGCGGCGACCGTGTGTCGGGCGGGACGCTGTCACGCTTCTACGGCTGGCACGTGGCGCTGCTGCCGGCGATTACCACCGTGATCCTGGTGGTCCACCTCGCGCTGGTGCAGGTGAAGGGAATGAGCGTTCCGGCGCCGTGCGAAGAGGAATCGAAGCGCCGGACGCCGATGAAGTTCTTCCCGCACTTCGCCCTGCGCGACCTCTCGGGATGGATCTTCGCCCTCGGCGTTCTCGCGGCACTGGCGGCGCTCTTCCCGTGGGAGCTCGGCGAGAAGGCGGATCTCTTCGCGCCGGCGTACGAGAACATCCGGCCGGAGTGGTACTTCGTCTTCATGTTCCAGACGCTGAAGCTGGTGCCGGGCGGCGAGATCGCCGGCATCGAGTACGAAGCCATCCCGATCATGCTCTTCGGCGTGGCCGGCCTGCTGCTGGTCCTGGTTCCGTTCCTCGACCGAAGGGCGGCGCGCACCGGCCGAAGTAAGGGATGGACGCTCGGCGGGATCGCGGCGCTTCTCTTCGCGCTCGGCATGACCTGCTGGGGCTATGCGTCACTTTTACCGCTGTACGTGGTGCTGATCAGCACACTGCTTCTCTCGCTCCTGGCCTTCATCACCCGCGGCAGCAGAACACCGGAGGGGCGATGAGAATCCACTTGCTTGCGGCGTCGATCGCGATGGTTGCGATCGGCGCGTTTGCCGCTCCGCCTCCCGCCCAACCCGTTCGCGAGACGTCGTGCATTCACTGCCACGGCGGCGAGCTTTTCGATGACGCCGGCAAAGCAAAGGTGCGGCACTTCGGCGTCGACGTCCACGCCACGGTCGGACTCTCCTGCCACGACTGCCATGGCGGCAATCCCGATCCGAAGCTGGGCGACGACATCGGCGGGGCGATGGATCCGAAGTTCAAATCGAATCCCTACGTCGGCGCGCCGAAGCGGCAGGACATCCCGGAGTTTTGCGGGCGCTGTCACTCCTCGGCGGCGTACATGAACCGCTTCAATCCCGCCGCGCGCGTGGACATGGTGAGCGAGTACTGGAGCAGTCATCACGGCCAGAAACTGCGCAGCGGTGTGACCGATGTGGCCACGTGCATCGACTGCCACTCCGTTCACGACATTCGTCGCAAAGGGAATCCGGAGTCGCCGGTCTATCCGACGCACGTCGCGAAAACGTGCAGCAAGTGCCACTCCGATCCGAAACGGATGCAGGCGAATGGCCGCAACATCCCGGTCGATCAATACGCGCGCTGGAGCAGCAGCGTACACGCCAAGGCGCTCCTCGAAAAAGGAGACCTGACCGCGCCGACGTGCAACGACTGCCACGGCAACCACGGCGCCGCGCCGCCGGGAATCGGCAGCATCCGCTTCGTCTGCGGGAGTTGCCACGCCCGCGAGGCGGACCTGTTCCGCGCCAGTCCCAAAGCGGCGGGCCTCGATCGCCACAACGAGATGCTTGCCGCCGCGCCGAACGGCAAGTGCGGCACCTGTCACGACGACAAGCGCTCATCGCTGCAGTTCACGCAGCTCAGCTCCTGCCTGGTCTGCCACGGCAATCACTCCGTCGTCCGTCCGACCGTGGCCATGCTCGGCGCGCTGCCCGATACGCCGTGTGCGTTCTGCCACGAAGGCGTCGGGCCGCTGGCCGGATTCGTAGCCGAGCCGAAGGCGAAAGCGGAGCATTTCCAGCAGATGCGCGGCACGCTCCTCGCCACCGCGGACAGGCTCCATCTGAAAGGCGACGAGCGTTTTGACTGGCTGGTCGATCAGGCCCTGAATCTTCCCACCCACCGTCTCCAGTCCACCTCGGACGGAAAAGTCCAGCTCCGCCCCGAGTTTGCGCGGCTGTTCGAGAAGTTCCGCATCGGCAAGACCCACTACACGTATCGCGATCCCGCTACGGGCCATGACGTGAAGGTCTCCGTGCGCCGCTGCAACGACTGCCACGTCACTGCCGGCGGAGCGGGCGGCGATACGTCAAAAGCGTTGCTCGCCAGCACGCGCGAAGTGACCAGCATGATCGCCCGCTCCGAGCGCATCCTCCTGGCCGCGCAGCGCGGCGGTGTGGAAGTGCGCGCGGTGCGTCCCGAGCTCGATGCCGCCGTCGACAATCAGATCGAGCTCGAGGCGCTGGTCCACACGTTCTCGCCCGCCGGAGCCTTCGCCGAGAAGAAGAAGGAAGCGTTGCAGCACGCCCACGCCGCCCTGGAAGCTGGCCAGCACTCGCTCGACGAGCTGGCCTACCGCCGCCGCGGCCTGCTCATCGCGTTGGGCGTGATCGTGGCTGCGCTGGTCGCTCTGGCGATGAAGATCCGGCAGGGGTAGGGACGTCCCTGGGAGCGCAGGCGTCCCGCCTGCTGTGCTCGGCGCAATCCTGCTTAGCTGCGGGCGAGACGCCCGCGCTCCCAGGGGGCGACTTCTCACGTGGCGAGGAGACGCGGAGACGTGATCGCGACGGTCGCCATTGCCTGCGTCAAATCGGCCAGCAGATCGTCGAGGTCTTCGCAGCCGGCGGAGAGGCGGACCAAGCCGGCGGTGATGCCCTGGCGGCGCTGCTCCTCTACGGGGACGCTTTTGTGCGTCATCGAGGCGGGATGTTCGATCAGCGATTCGACGCCGCCGAGGGAGACGGCCAGGGTGATCATGCGGACGCTGTTCATCAGGATGCGTCCCGGTTCCGTGCCGCCGCGCAACTCGAAGGCGATCACGGAGCCGGGGCCGGACATCTGTCGTTGCGCGAGCTCGAATTGCGGATGGGACGGCAGTCCGGGGAAACGAACCCAGGCCACTTCCTCGTGCTGTTCGAGCCAGCGGGCGATGGCGATGGCGTTCTGCTGCGCGCGCTCGACGCGCATGCCGAGGGTGCGGATGCCGCGCAGAACTAGCCACGACTGATGCGGATCGATGGTCAGGCCGAACAGGATCGCCGCATCGCGAAGGACGGCCAGCATCGCCGGCTCGCGTGCGATGACGATTCCGGCGATGACGTCGCTATGGCCGTTCAGCGATTTCGTCATCGAGTGCAACACGACGTCCGCGCCGAGGGGAATCGGACGCTGGAGGTGCGGACCGGCGAACGTGTTGTCGACGACCAGCGGAATGCCGGCGGTGTGCGCGGCCGCGGCTGCGGCGGCGAGATCGACCAGATCGAGGGTCGGGTTGGCGGGCGTCTCGGCATAGACGAGGCGCGTTTCGGGACGGACCGCCGCGGCCAGCGCGGCACTGTCGGTTGCAGGGACGAAGGTCGAGGTCACGCCGAGGCGCGAGAAGTAGCGGGTCAGCAGCGTGCGCGTGGCGCCGTAGAGAGGATCGGTGCAGACGATGTGATCGCCATTGCGCAGCAGCGCCAGAAAGACGGTGCTGATCGCCGCCATGCCGGTGGCCGTGGCCACGGCGCCGCATCCCTCTTCCAGCTCGGCCACGCACGACTCGAGCGCCTGCACGGTCGGATTCCCCATCCGCGTGTAAATCGGGCCGGGGGACGTTCCGGCAAAGCGCGCGGCGCCCTCTTCGGCGGATGGAAAGGCGAAGGTGGAGCTCTGGTAGATCGGCACCGAGACCGCGCCGCGATGGGCCGCCGGATCGAGGCCGCCATGGATTGCCTTGGTGTGCAGATGGTTCGCGTCGTTCGTCATCGCACGATTTTGCGATGCGAAAACGGACGGCTGGATGTCGCGCGACACAGGAGCACGTGACGCGCGACACCCGGAGTGGAGCGTGCTACTTCTTGGCCAGGCCGCGGATGAAGGCCACGAGCGAGGAGACGTCGGCCACGCTCAGCTTGGCCTTGTAGGCGGGCATCTTGCCCTTGCCGTCGCTGATGACCTTCTGCAGGTCGGCGTCCGACTGCTTCTGCACTTCGGCAGAGCGAAGGTCGCGCACCTTCATCGCCTTGCCCACCGAGGTCTGGCCGGCGCCGTCGGGACCATGACAGCTCGCGCACTTGCCTTTGTACGTGTCCGCCGCGCCGGGCGCATCGGCGAGAGCGACCGTTGCCGCAAACAGGAAAAGGGTGATCATCGATGCGATCGTGAGTTTCCGAGTCATTTCGAATCTCCTTGTGATCTGGACACAGTAGCAAAAACGGGCAGCTTCCGCGCTTCGGTCACGAAACGACGTGGTGTTTCAGCACGTCATCGTGGTTGCGCGAGAAGTAGACGATCAGGACCGCCGCGGCCGGGATCGCCCACTGCCAGATGCGAATGTCGGGCAAGTCCTGCGTGAGGTAGATCTGAACGCCGTACACGATCGGCAGCACGAACAGCACCACCCAGCCTGACCAGAAAAGAGTTTTGCGCATGGATAGCCTCCTTGCGGTCATATTGCGCGCGCACTCGCCGCGCGGCGAGGAGCGGCCGCACAAAAGGCATTGACGCGCGTCACCCCACGGCGTGATTCCGGCCACCGGTAGGACCTCGCGCGGCGGGCGATCGTTCGCTCACCATGAATGAGGAAACGCCGTTCGTTCCCCGAGGTGCCGTGGCCTTCTTCGTGGCCATGATTGGGTTCTACATCGCGGCGATGCTGACCGGCCGCGAGGTGGCCTTCAAACGGATCAACGTCTGGATTCCCTACCTCTGGGCGGCGGGGATCATGGTCTTTTCGACCGGCCTGTTTTACGGCGGCGTTGCCGGCGAGCCGCGCCGCACGAACCTCGGGCTGTCCTACGCCAATCCCGCCTCGCCGCTGTATCGCCCCGACTGGGCGTTCTCGCGGATCTTTGGTGCCATCGGCGGCACGATCATGGTCACGGCCATGATCCTTTACTTCATCGTCTTCTTCGGAACGCTGCTGAAGAAGAAGACGACCGCGCCGTTCCTGGAACTGCCAACGTCCGAGCCGTATCACGACGAAGACGTGGCCTCGGTGCAGAGCCTGCGGCCGTGGATCGTGGCCGCGGTCATTCTCCTCGTCATCGCCTACGCCATGCCGTTTGTCGAGCTGGCCCGCGGCAAATACGAAGGCGCGCCGCCGTATCGACCGGGCAGTCCGGTCGCGCAGACTCGATGAAACCGCTCGTCCTGACGCTGGTGCTGCTGATGCCGTCGATGGCGATGGGCACCGGCGTGGTCTCCTCCGAATTCGTGGCCGGCAGGCAACTGCCGAACATCGAGGTGATCGATGACGCCGGCCGCGTGCGATCGACCGCCGAGTGGAACGGCATCCCCACGATTCTCGCGCCGATGTATGTCCGCTGCCCGGTGGCCTGCCCGCTCATCGCAAGCGCGCTGAAGCGGGGAGTGGCGCAGTCGTCCGCCAGCCCGTCGGCCTATCGCGTCGTCCTCTTTTCCTTCGATCCGCACGACACGCCCGCCGACCTGCGCCGCTTCCGCGAGCGCGAAGGCATCCCGCTGGCCTGGACCGTCGCTGCCGCCGCCCATCCCGGCGACGCCCGCCGCATGCTCGACGGCATCGGCTACCGCTACGGAGAAACCGGCGGTTACTTCACCCACCCGAACGAAGTCATCGCTCTGACCGCCGATCGGAAAACCGCCAAAGCAATCGTCGGAACGAACTACGACATCGACGACCTGCTCGCCGCCGCCCGCGGCGAAAGAGACTGGACCAGCCGCTACGGCGGATGGATTCTCGCGCTGCTTTTGCTGGGGTGTTTGCTGTCGGCCATTCACCTGGTCACGCTGTTCGGCGCACGTCCGCGGATGCGGACGCAACACTGAATCCTGATGTTGCCGATACAGGTGTATCACCGTATCATCGCATCATGCGCACGACCGTAACGATTGACGACGACGTCTACGAGGCCGCCGTAGCGAATGCCAAAGCCACCGGCCGCCGGCTTGGGCTGGTGCTCTCCGAAATGGCGCGCACTGCCCTTGAACCGAGGCCGTCATCGGCCGCGCGTAAGCACCGGGCTCGCTTCCCGGCCTTCGAAGTTCCTAAAGGAAGCCGGATGATCTCCGCTTCTAGGATCCAGAAGGCGTTGGATGACGAAGGCATTGTCTGACGCCAGGCCGCTTCTGCTGGATGTGAATGCTCTCCTCGCGCTGGCGTGGCCGAACCATCAATTTCATGACGCTGTCCTGGAACGACTCGATCGCCGTCCTTCTCCAAAGTGGGCCACGTGCCTGTTGACGGAGCTTGGCTTCGTGCGGCTTTCGTCGAATTCTGCAATCGTGAACGTTCGACAAAGTCCGGCCCAGGCGCTCGAAATGCTACAGCGGCTAACAGCCGACAACCATCATCTGTATTGCGATGTTCTCCCCGAACTCGCCACCGTCAAGACCAGCTTCAAACGGCTCCTCGGACATCAGCAGGTCACCGATGCGTATCTGGTAGCAGTTGCAGCGGCGAACGACGCCACGCTCCTGACTCTTGATCAGCGTCTTGTTTCGACCGTGGTCGGCGGCGACCGTGTCGAGGCACTGAAGCTGGAGCGCGTGCACTAGGCGGCCACCGGCCCTACCGCGCACGGCATTTCGCCCACCGCACATCGCCCTGTGCGGAATCGCACAAGGACCCGTACCCGAGCGCACCTTGGCCGATTCGCGTCACGCCTACATTCCCTCGTGTACTCACAGATCCAAGTGAGCCGAAGGAGAGCGCATGAGCGATCCCAACCATCCGACAATCAACCAGCAACTCAAGAGATCCGGTAGCAGCCGGCGTGACTTCATCACCTTGTGCGGAAAGCTGATGGTTGCGGCTCCGTTCGGTCTGGCCATCACCAATTTCATCAGCCCCGAAGCCGTCGCCGCGGTGGTTGGCAAAGCGCGACGGCCATCGGTGATCTGGCTTCACATGCAGGATTGCACCGGCTGCACGGAGACGCTGCTCCGGACCTCGGAGCCCGATCTGGCCACGCTCATCTTCGACGTCATCTCGCTCGATTACCACGAGACGGTCATGGCCGCCTCGGGTGCGGACGCCGAGGCAGCGCTGAGGGATGCAATGGCGTTGAATGACGGCAAGTACGTGCTCGTCGTCGAGGGCTCGATACCGACCGGCGAGGCGGGGACCTATCTCCAGATCGCCGGACGCAAAGGGACCGACCTGCTCGCCGACGTGTCGGCACACGCGGCGGCGGTGATCGCCATCGGTTCCTGCGCGTCGTGGGGCGGCATCCCGTCGAGCGGTCCCAATCCAACGGGCGCCGTGGGTGTCGACGCGCTGGTGAGAAATAAGCCGGTGGTGAATCTGCCCGGTTGTCCGCCCAATCCTTACATCCTGCTCGGAACCATTCTCGAGTACGCGACGACCGGGAAGCTGCCGAAACTCGATGCGCTCGGCCGGCCGCTCTTTGCCTACGACCGGCTCATTCACGATCATTGCCCGAGGCGGGCGCACTTCGACGCCGGCCGTTTCGCCACGCGATTTGGTGACGATGGCCATCGGAACGGCTGGTGCCTCTACAAGCTCGGATGCAAAGGACCGGTCACGCACGCGCCATGTTCGACGCGGCATTTCAATGAAGTCGTCGATGCCTGGCCGATCGGAATCGGGCATCCCTGCTTCGGCTGCGCGGAGAAATCGGTCGGATACACGATCCCGCAGTTCACGCTGGCGCCGATCAACGATCCGAAGCCGACTTCGATGTATCCGCCGATCACCACGCCGCGCGGGATCGTGGAAGCCGCCTCCGCCGGTACCGCCGGTCTCGTCGGCGGCATCCTTCTCGGCGCCGGCTATGTCGCCGCGCGCAAGTTCCCCTCCTCGGCAACCGCGGCCGCGCCTCCACCATCTTCCGAGGACGTGTCCGACACAGGAGCAGAGTCGTGACCCTCACGCGACGCGACGTCTTCCGTTCGATCGGCTGTGGTTCGATCACGGCCGTCGCCGCGGCGGTTCCGCTGGCGGCTTCGTCTGCGAAAACGAAGACCGATGACCTTGGCCTGCTGTACGACGCCACCGTCTGCATCGGATGCAAAGCCTGCGTCGGAGCCTGTGCATCGGCCAACGGGCTGGAGCCCGATACGGCCCTCTCCGGCGGCATCTGGCAGATGCCCACGGATCTGAACCCGCAGACCAAGAACATCATCAGCGTCTATCACTCGGACGACGGTACCGAGGCTTCCTTCATGAAGCGGCAGTGCATGCATTGCGTCGACCCGGCATGCGCGTCGGGCTGTCCGTTCGGCGCGCTGTCGAAAGGGAAATTCGGCATCGTGGAGTGGAATGGCAATCTCTGTATCGGTTGCCGCTTCTGCGAAATCAGCTGCCCATTCGACGTGCCGCGTTTCGAATGGGCGAAATTCAATCCGAAGATCGTGAAGTGCGAGCTGTGCCGTCACCGGCTCGCCAACGGCAGCCAGCCGGCGTGCACGGAAGTCTGTCCTGTCGGCGCGGTCATTTTCGGCACGCGCGCGCAATTGCTGCAGGAAACGCATCGGCGCATCGCCGCGCATCCCGGCAAGTACTACCAGGACCGTGTCTATGGCGAACACGACCTCGGAGGAACGCAGGTGATCTACCTGTCGCATGTTCCGTTCGCCAAGCTGGGATTGCCCGAAACCGGCGACGAATCGCCGGCGCACTACGGCTCGAAAGTGCACTCCGTCATCTACAAAGGGATGGCCGTTCCGGTGATGGTCTATGCCGGACTGGCCGCCCTGATGCGCCGCCGTTTTCGCATCCATGAGGAAGAAGCCCGTGCCGAAGAAAAAAAGACGGGCAGACAGGAGCAGCTATGAGCGTCGAACGATGGGGGCATGCTTCTCCGGTCGACAAGCCGCTCGTCACGGCACCGTTCGTCTTTTTCTCCTCGCTCGCGGTCGTCGCTCTGGCTCTCTCCGCAAAACGACTCCTCGGCGGACTGGCCTTCACCGGCATGAACGACGACTACGCGATCGGCGTCTGGAAAACCTTCAACGTGATGGTGCTGACCGCGCTCGGATCGTCGGCGCTGGCCGTGGGACTTCTGACGTGGGTCTTCAATCAGAAGCAGTTCCACGTCATCATGCGCGCCTCGCTGTCATCGAGCCTGCTGTTCTACGGCACCGGCATGTTCGCGCTCGGCTTCGACGTCGGGCGGCCGTGGAACTTCTATAACGTCCTGCTCCCCTGGCGCTGGAACCTTCACTCCGCCCTGCTCGAGATCTCGGTCTGCATGACCAGCTACGTATCCATCTTTCTCCTGTACGAGAACCTGCCGCAGGTTCTTCCGGAACGGTGGGTCCGCCGCATCAAGCCCGCCTATCCCTACATGGTGGCGATGGCGTTTCTCCTGCCGATCATGCATCAGTCCTCGCTCGGGTCTCTGATGGTGCTTGCGGGCGCGAAAGTGCACCCTCTCTGGCAGACCCAGATGCTGCCGGCGTTCTATTTGATGCAGGCGATCATCTGCGGCTTCGCCTCCATGATCATTCTGCTCATGGTGACGTGCCTGGCCTGGAGCCGGCCGATGGACGTCACGCTTCTCGGCGGACTGTCGCGCTTCATGGCCTGGGGATCGGCAGGATTCGTGGTCCTGCGCTTTCTCGACATCATGGTGCGAGGGCAACTGGCCCTGGCCTTTCAGCTCACCTGGTACGCGGTTCTCTTCCACGCGGAAAATCTCTTCGTACTCGTGCCGGCGCTGGTGCTCTTCAACGAACGGCTGCGCCTGAGTCCTCGGATTCTGTTCGTGACCGCCGTCCTCACCGCGATCGGCGGCCTGACTTACCGCTTCTCTCCAACCACCTTTGCCTTCCGCTATGGCAAGGCCTCGATCTACTTCCCCTCGCTCGGCGAGCTCCTGATGTGTCTCGGATACATCGGGCTGGCTGTGGCGCTCTTCATCGTCGCCGCCAGGCGATTTGCCATTCTTCCCGACCGAATCCACGACTGAGGACATCGCCATGACCGCAACAGAGAAAAGAATCACGATCGACCCGATCACCCGCATCGAAGGCCACCTTCGCATCGACGTCGAGGTCGATCAGGGGAAGATCAACAAGGCCTGGGCCTCCTCGACGATGTTCCGCGGCATCGAGCGGATTCTCCTCGGCCGCGATCCGCGCGAGGCCTGGCTCTTCACGCAACGCTTCTGCGGCGTCTGCACCACGGTCCACGCCCTGGCCTCGGTGCGCGCGGTGGAAGACGCCCTCAACCTGCCCATCCCGATGAACGCGCAGTACATCCGCAATCTGATCTTGATCGCGCACGCGCTGCACGATCACATCGTCCACTTCTACCACCTCTCCGCGCTCGACTGGGTCGACGTGACGCAGGTGCTGAAGGCCGATCCGGTGAAGGCGTCCTCGATTGCCGAAAGCCTCTCCGACTGGCCGAACAACTCCGCCAAAGAGATGGCCGCGGTGAAGACGAAAGTCAAAGGTCTCGTCGACAGCGGCCAGCTCGGGCCGTTCGCGCACGGCTACTGGGGACATCCGGCCATGAAACTGCCGCCGGAGGTCAATCTCATCGCCGTCTCCCATTACCTGCAGGCGCTCGAGTATCAGCGCTACGCGAATCAAGTCGTGGCCATGCTCGGCGGCAAGACGCCGCACATTCAGAACGTCGCCGTCGGTGGGGTGGCGAACGCCATCAACCTGGAGAGTGAGGCGGCACTCAACCTCGACCGGCTGTACTCGATGAAAGCGCTCCTCGACAAGGTCGTCTCGTTCGTGCAGAACGTCTACGTGCCCGACGTCTGCGCCGTGGCCGGCTTCTATCCCGACTGGTTCGGTTACGGCGCCGGCGTGACGAACTACCTCTCCGTCCCCGATCTCCCGCTCGACGAGAAGAGCACGAAGTTCGACCTGCCCGGCGGCTTCATCCCGAATGGTGACCTCTCGAAGTTCCACCCCATCACCGGCCAGAAAGACGAGTACTGGCGCAAGGCGGTCACCGAGGATAGCGAGCACGCCTGGTACAAAGGTGGGGGACCGCTCCATCCGTGGAAAGGGGAGACCGACCCCAACTTCACCGACTGGAAGGAAGATGGGAAGTACTCCTGGGTGAAAGCGCCGCGCTTCGAAGGCCAGCCCGCGCAGGTGGGACCGCTGGCGAACGTCCTCGCGGGATACGCCTCAGGTCATCCGCTGGTGGTGAAGTGGACCGACGCCGCCCTCGGCAAGATCTCTTCGATCGCGAAAGTCAAAGCGACTCCGGCCATGCTGCACTCCACTCTGGGCCGCCATGGCGCCCGCGCCGTCCGCACCGCCGTCCTCTCCGAGCTCGCCGTCAAGCACTGGCAGCTCCTCACCGACAACATCGTCAGAGGCGATTCGACCATCTACAACAAGCCGGAGTTCCCGAAAGGGGAGATCGAAGGGGTCGGCTTCCACGAAGCGCCGCGCGGCACGCTCTCGCATTGGGTGGTGATCGACAACGGCGCCATCAAGAACTACCAGGCCGTCGTCCCGACGACCTGGAACGCCAGCCCGCGCGACAGCAAGGGAACGTCCGGCCCGTACGAAGCGTCGCTCATCGGCAATCCGATCGCCGATCCGCAGCATCCGCTCGAGGTTCTGCGCACCGTCCATTCGTTCGATCCCTGCATGGCCTGCGCGGTCCACATGTTCGACCCCGCCGGCAACAACACGGCGAAAGTGAAGGTGCTGTGAGAGCCGCCGTTTACGGAATCGGCAACATCCTCCTCGGCGACGACGGCATCGGCCCTGCCGTCGTCGCGTATCTCACCTCCAATTTCACCCTCGGCCCCGACGTCACCATCGAGGACCTCGGCACGCCGTCGCTCGATCTCCCCAACTACCTGAGCGGCTTCGACCGCGTCATCTTCATCGACGCCGTCGCCTCCGACGCCCCTCCCGGCACGATCCGCCTCTACCCCCGCGAAGAAATCGTCGCCGTTCCCACCGGAATCCGCATCAGCCCCCACGAGCCCACCATCAACGACGCCCTCATCGTCCTCGACTTCGCCGGCGGCGCGCCGAGGGAGGTGGTGCTGGTCGGCGTGGTCCCGCAAACACTGGAAGGCGGAATGACCCTGTCGCCGGCCGTGGCAGGCGCGGTGCCGCGTGCCGCGGCGATGGTGATGGTGGAGTTGGCGAAGCGCTACGCGGCGTAGAGAACCAAGGATCGAGATCTTTGCGTCGGAAGGTCAGGGCGCAGCCAGGCCATTTGAAGATCGAAGGGTAAACGTGCCGTCTCCGCGTCCTTGATCGAAGGCGCGAAGGCGCGCTTCGCAATCTCAGCCCCGGGCTCTGCCCGGGGGACAAGAGGTCATCACAAATTTGCAGCCGCGAAGGCGGCTGCCGCAAGAGGCGAAGATCAGTGATCCCCTGTGGCAGCCGCCTTCGCGGCTGCAAAGAATGTCGCTGATCCCGGTTCCCCGGGCAGAGCCCGAGGCCAAGATTGCGAAGCGCGCCTTCGCGCGCTTTCGTGCGCCGGTCGCTTCGCCCGGCCATTCTTTTTAATTGACGGCGACGATTCGACATCTGCAAAACGTTCGTGAGCGTTCTCTCGCATCGGCTCCGCGTGACACCCATCACCGCCCCCTGTGTCCATCGACATCTCCTCGTGTTCCTCTCGCGCCTACCTTGAGGGCACGGGAATCGGGACATGAACCTGAGTGGACTTCATATTGAGATCCGCGGGACGGTACAGGGTGTTGGGTACCGGCCGTGGGTGTTTCAGATGGCGCGGCGGATGGATATTCGCGGCGTCGTCCGGAACGACTCTCGCGGGGTGTCGATCGACGCGTTCGGCACTTCCGACGCCCTTGACGGTTTCGTGGCCGCATTGCGCAGCGACGCTCCTCCCGCCGCGCGCGTGCGGTCCGTGACCTGGCTGGCGATCCCGTTCGTCAACCACTCCGCGTTTGCCATCGCCGGGAGCACGGCGGGCGCGGAACGTCATGTCTCGATTCCCGCGGATCTGGCCACCTGCGACGACTGTCTGCGCGAACTGCTCGATCCCGCGGATCGCCGTTACCGCTATCCCTTCATCAACTGCAGGAACTGCGGGCCGCGCTACTCCATCGTGTTCGACGCGCCGTACGACCGAGGAAACACATCGATGGCGTCGTTTCGGATGTGCGACGAGTGCCGGAACGAATACGAATCGGCCGGCGATCGCCGGTTTCATGCGCAGCCGAATGCCTGTCCGGATTGCGGCCCGCGGATCGTGGCCATGGACAACCGGCAGCGGCGGATCGTGACGCGCGATCCGATCCATTTCGCCGCGCGCGCGCTTCGCGCCGGTTTCACCGTCGCCCTCAAGGGCCTGGGCGGATTTCATCTCGCTTGCGACGCCACCAGCGCCACCGCCGTGCAGCGCTTGCGCGACCGGAAACGGCGCGAGCGCAAGCCGCTGGCGGTGATGGTGCGCGACCTGGCGCGGGCGGAAGAGATTGCCGGGTTGAACGAGACCGAGCGCGAGCTGTTGCTCTCTGTCGAGCGTCCCATCGTCCTCGCGCGCGCGCAGGCCCAATCGCTGCTCGCCTCGCAAGTGTCCGGCGCCATCCCGCTCGTCGGGCTCATGCTGCCGTATACGCCGTTGCACCACCTTCTCCTTCGCGATGCCGGCGTGCCGCTGGTGATGACCTCGGGGAATCTCTCCGATGAGCCGATGGTGACCTCGGACGGCGATGCGCTCGATCAGCTTGCCAGCGTCGCCGACGTCTTCCTGCTGCACGACCGCGAGATCGTCACCCGTGTCGACGACTCCATCGTCCGCGTGATCGATGGCGCGCCGGCGGTCCTGCGGCGATCGCGAGGATTCGTTCCGCGTGCGATTGAAACGCGCCGCGCATTTTCGGAGCCCATCCTCGCCTGCGGCGCGCATCTCAAGAACACCTTCTGCATCGCCGCCGGGAACAGCGCTTTTCCCGGCCCGCACATCGGCGATCTCGAGAGCGTGGCCACGTTGCGCGCGTATGAGACGGCCATCGAGCGGATGAAGGCCTTCGTCGGCGTCGCGCCCGGCGTGCTGGCGAACGATCTTCATCCCGACTACTTCTCCACGCGTTACGCCCTGGCGCAGGAAGGCGTGCGCACGATCGCCGTGCAGCACCATCACGCCCACATCGCCAGCGCCATGGCGGAGTTTGGGATCGAAGGCCCCGTCGTCGGCATCGCGTACGACGGCACCGGCTTCGGAACCGACGGCACCTCGTGGGGCGGCGAGATTCTGATCGCCGGCTACGAGAACTTCGAGCGCTTCGCCACCTTCCGGCCCATTCCGCTGGCGGGCGGCGATCAGGCCATTCGCCAGCCGTGGCGGATCGCGCTGGCGCTGCTCGATGATGTGTTTGACGGCGCTCCGCCGTTGCACGCCATCCCGCTCTTCCGCGAATTCTCCGCGCCCGCGATCGAAGCCGTGCGCCGCATGATAGTGCGCCGTTTCAACACCACGCCCGCGCGCGGCGTCGGCCGCTATTTCGATGCATTCGGCGCGCTCATCCTCGGGATTCCCGACGCGCGTTACGAAGGCGAGGTGGCCTTCCGCTGGAACATGATCGCCGACCCGTCGGAGCGCGGCCGATACCCGATCGTCATCCATGACGGCCTCGCGCCGTGGGAGATCGATCCGCGTCCGATGGTCAAAGCAGCGGTCGGCGATCTTCTCGCCGGCCGTTCCGCGTCGACGATCTCCGCCCGTTTCCACAACACGCTCGCCGCCGCCACTGCCGAAGTGGCGCGCGCCGCGCTGGTCAGCCGGGGAGAGATGCCGGTCGTGCTGAGCGGCGGATGTTTTCAGAACGCACGGCTGGCGGAGTCGGTCATCGACGCCCTTCGTTCGTCCGCGCGCGTGGTCATGAACCGCGACGTCCCTGCCGGCGACGGCGGCATCGCCCTCGGCCAGGCGTTCATCGCCGGCGCGCGGCTGCGCGCCGGTGTCATCGAGTCAGTCGTTCAGGAGGAAGTCGTATGTGTCTAGGTGTGCCGGGCCGCGTCATCGAAGTTCACGATTGCACCGCCACCGTCGATTTCTGGGGCGTGCGCAGGGAAGTGCGTCTCGACATCGTCGATGAGCCGGTCGCGCCCGGCGACTACATCCTCAACCACGTCGGCTTCGCCATCCGCCGCATCGCCGCCGAGTCGGTCGAGGAGACGCTGGCGCTGTACGAAATGCTGCTGCGCGAAGGGGAAAACGCTGATGACCTGATGACCAGCGACGTGCGCGCTGAGATCGCGGGGGCGGTGTGACCAACGAGCTCCAGTTCCGCGATCCCGTGCTCGCGCGCTCGCTGGCGGCGACGCTGGCCCGGCAGATGGACGAGATCGGGCGGCCGGTGGCGGTGATGCACGTCTGCGGCAGTCACGAGCAGGCCATCGCCCGCTTCGGCTTGCGCTCGCTCTTCCCGAAATCGCTCGACGTGATCATGGGTCCCGGCTGTCCCGTCTGCGTGACGGACGTGCCCGAGGTCGATGAAAGCATCGTGCTGGCGCGGCAGGGCGTGCGCATCGCCACCTTCGGCGACATGCTTAAAGTTCCCGGCACCGTGCAGTCGCTCGCCGACGCGCAGGCCAGCGGCGCGACCATCGACATCGTCTACAGCCCGCGCCAGGCGGCCGACATCGCCCGCGGGACCGGCGACGACGTGGTCCTCTTCGCCTCCGGATTCGAGACCACCGCCGTCGCCACCGCCGCGGTCATCCTCAACGATCCGCCGCCGAATTTCTCCGTCCTCTCCGTGCACAAATACATTCCGCCGGTGATGGAGATCGTTGCCGAGATGCCCGGCTCGCGCGTGGAAGGATTCCTTGCCGCCGGCCACGCCGCTACGATCACCGGCTCTGCCGTCTTCGAACCGTTCGTTAAACGGCACAAGGTTCCGGTCGTCGTGGCCGGCTTCGAGCCGATCGACATCCTGGCCGGACTGGTCGAGCTGCTGGAACTGATCAAGAGCCGTACGCCGCGCGTGGTGAACATGTTCCCGCGCTGTGTGAGTGCCGAGGGAAACCTGGCGGCGCAGAAGCAACTGTGGAAAGTGTTTGAGATGACCGGCGGGCGGTGGCGCGGCATCGCCCACGTGCCGAACGGCAATCTGCGGCTGCGCGATGAATTCGCGCACGTCGACGCGCGCCGGCGTTTCACCATCGACCTGCCGTCGCTGTGGGACTACGCGCCGCCCGCGCTGGCCGGCCAGTGCATCTGCGGCGAGATCATGTCCGGCATCCGCAACCCGCGCGACTGCAAGCTCTTCAACCGCGAGTGCGTCCCCGAGAACCCCGTCGGCGCCTGCATGGTTTCCAACGAAGGGACGTGCAAGATCTGGCACCTCTACGGCGGCGTCCCGGATCTGGAGGCGACAGCATGACCACCGTGATCGATGCTCCTGTCGGACGCGTCACACTGAAGCAGGGCGGCGGCGGGCGGGCCATGCGCGCACTCATCGAACGGCTATTCGTCCGCGACTTCGCCACGATGCCCTTCGACGGCGTCGGCATCGCCGCGATGGACGACGGCGCCGCAATCTGCATCGGCGACGACTGGCTGGTCATCACCACCGACTCGCACGTCATCCATCCGATCGTCTTTCCCGGCGGCGACATCGGCCGTCTCTCCATCTGCGGGACGGTGAACGACCTGGCCATGATGGGGGCGACCAGCGTGCTGGCCATGACCTGCAGCGTGATCCTGGAAGAGGGTTTCGCCATGCAGTCGCTGGAAACCATCCAGCGTTCGATGATCGCCGCCTGCCGCGAGGCCAGCGCGCCGGTCGTCACCGGCGACACCAAAGTCATGGGCCGCCGCGAGATCGACGGCGTGGTCATCAACACCTGCGGAATCGGGCTGACGCGCACGCTCATCCGCGACAACGGCCTCTCCGCCGGCGACCGCATCATCGTCACCGGCAACATCGCCGAGCACGGCCTAGCGGTGATGGCGGCGCGCCATTCGATCGGCATCGAGAGCGATCTGGTCTCCGACGTTGCCCCGATGAATTCGCTGATCGCCTCGGTGCTCGACATGATGCCGGACGCGGTGACGGCGATGAAGGATCCGACCCGCGGCGGCGTCTCCAGCGCGCTGCACGAGATGGCCGCGAAGAGCGGCGTCGGCATCGTGCTCCAGGAGCGCGACATCCCGGTCACTCCTGCGGTTCGTGCAGTCGGTGAGCTTCTCGGCATCGATCCACTTCATGTCGCCAACGAAGGGAAGGCGCTCATCGGCGTGCGCGCCGATCGCGCGGACGATGTCCTGCAACTCCTCCGCGCGCATCCGCTCGGACGTAGCGCCGCAATCATCGGCGTCTGCACCACCGAGCGTCTCGGCTCGGTCATCCTCGACACCGGATTCGGAAAACGGCTGCTCGCCGAGCCTGAAGGCGAGCCGCTGCCACGCATATGCTGAACGTCGCCGTCCTCTGCTCGAAACGCGCGCCCGGTCTTCCGGAGCTGCGCCAGCACGTCAACGTCGCCTGCGTGCTCGATCGCCAGCCGCCGCGCGGATGCGATCGCCGGTCGTTCGACATCCAGACCGGCGCCATGCTGGCCCGCTACGACCTCGATGCCGTCGTCCTCCTCGGCTACGTCTACATCCTCACCGAGCCGTTGCTGGCCGCGTTTCCCGAGCGCATCGTCAACGTTCACGACTCCGATCTGACGTTGCGCAACGACGACGGCAGCCCGCGCTATCCCGGCTTGCACGCCACGCGCGAGGCCATCGTCGCCGGCGAGCGCGAAACGCGCAGCTGCGTCCACATCGTCACGCCGGAGCTCGACGCCGGGCCGGTGCTGGCGCGCAGCAATGCCTTTCCGGTGGCGCCGTTCGTCCGCGTCGCGGCCGCGCGCGGAGAGCAGGACATCGTCCGCGCCTACGCCTACGCGCAGCGCGAATGGATGATGCGCAGCACCTGGGGCACGCTCGTATTCGAGGCGCTGCGCCGGCTCCTGCCGCGGAAGGCGGCGGCGTGACGAACATCCGCGTCGAGGTGACCGGCGCCGTCGGCACGATCACCATCGATCGCCGCGAGCGTTTCAACTCGCTCGACGCCGAGACCGCACGCGACCTGCGCAAGGCCGGCCTGCAGATGGCGCGCGATGCCGCTATTCGCGCGGTCGTGCTGCGCGGCGAAGGCGGCGTCTTCTGCAGCGGCGCGGACCTCAAAGACATCCGCGCGGCCTTGCCGTCGTACGGTCAGGCGTTCAAAGAAATTCTCGAGTACATCCACAGCACGATCTCCGAGGTCCGGCGGGCGCCGAAACCGTTCATCGCCGCGGTTGACGGCATTGCCGCCGCCGGCGGATTCGGCCTGGCCATGGCCTGCGACCTCGTCGTCGCCTCCGATCGCGCCTCGTTTGAGTGGGCGTACACGAAAACCGGACTGACCGGCGCGGAGAGCTCCACCTTCATGCTGCCGCGCCTGGTGGGACTGCGCTGCGCGTTCGAGCTGCTCTTTCTCAATCCGCGTCTCACGCCGCAACGGGCGCTGGAGATCGGACTGATCACGGCGGTCTATCCGTCCGAGACGTTTGATGCCGGCGTTGCCGCACTCGCGACGCAACTCGCCGCCGGACCGACCGAGGCGATGGGGATCGCCAAGGAATTGATCAACCAGGCCGCGGGGATGGATCGTCTCGACGTCCACCTCGACCGCGAACTGCAGCACCTGGCTCGCATCGCCGATGGCGGCGATTTCGCCGAAGGCATCGACGCCTTCTTCGGCAAACGCCAGCCGAAATTCGGAGTGTCGTGATGCACGAATACTCCATCGTCCAGTCGCTCGTCGATTCCGTGGCCGCGGCGGTTGGCGCGCGCGACGCCTCCGTTCACGAAGTGCACGTCAGCATCGGCGAGATGTCCGGCGTCGACTGCGGACTGCTGACTACCGCGTACGAAGTCTTCCGCGCCGGTACGTTGTGCGAGCACGCAACGCTGACGATCGATCGCATTCCTGCCCGCTGGCACTGTCCGCGATGCCGGCAGCCGATCGCGAACGGCGCGTTCCTGCGCTGCGTCGCATGCAACTCTCCGGCACAGCTGGCCGCCGGCGACGAGATCATCCTGCAACGAATCGAACTGGAGGTAGCCTGATGTGTACCGATTGTGGATGCGGTGACGTGAACCTCGTGCCGCTCGAGCTTCAGACGCGCATCCTGGCGCGCAACGACGGCACGGCCGCGCACAACCGCGAGCATCTCCGCGAGCGCGGCATCTTCACCGTCAACCTCATGGGCTCGCCCGGATCGGGCAAGACCGCGGTGCTCGAAGCGACCGCGCGCGCGTTCCATAACGGCGCGAAACTGGCCGCCATCGCCGGCGACCTGGCCACGGAGAACGACGCCATTCGCCTGGAGCGTGCCGGCATCCGCTCGCGCGCCATCAAGACCGGCCAGGCCTGCCATCTCGATGCGGAGATGGTGCATCACGAGCTGCATCATCTCGACCTCGACGGCGTCGAGTTCCTCTTCATCGAGAACGTCGGCAATCTGGTCTGCCCGGCCGTCTACGACCTCGGCCAGGACGTCAACGTCGTGGCGCTGTCGGTCACCGAAGGGGAGGACAAGCCGCTGAAGTACCCGACCATGTTCGCCAAAGCGGACGTTGTCCTGCTGACGAAAACCGATCTGCTTCCGCACCTCGATGTCAACGTATCCGCCATTCACGACGCCCTGGCGCGGGTAATGCCCGACCCGCTGATCATCCCGCTGGCGTCGCGGCAGCCCGGAGGCGTCGATCCCTGGATCGCCTGGCTGATGCAACGCCGCGCGGCGGTGGCGATGGAGATGGTGGCGTCATGACCGGCTTCTCCTGGACGCTCGTTCTCGCCGCGGCGACGGTCGGTTCGCTGCACACAATGGCGCCCGATCACTGGATGCCGTTCGCCGCGCTGGCGCGTGCCCGCAAGTGGTCGCCGCTGCGCACCTCGCGCACGACCATCCTCTGCGGCTTCGGCCACGTCACGGTCTCGGCACTGATGGGCATCATCGCGCTCTTCGCCGGCCTCGGCGTGATCCGTCTGATCGGCGGCCGGCTGGCGTCGCTGGCGACCTGGCTGCTGATCGCATTCGGCGCTGTCTACATGTGCTGGGGCATTCTCCGCAGCCTGCGCCGCGATCCTCTGGCGGTGATTCACGCGCACGATCATCATCACGCGCGCGGCGGCCACGATCACGATCACGGGCTCACCGAGTGGTCGCTCTTTCTCCTCTTCTCCGCCGACCCGTGCGTGGCCGTGATCCCGATGATCATCGCCTCCGCCGGCGCCGGCTGGTACACCGTGGCCGCGGTGATCCTGTCGTACGAGCTGGCCACGATCGCCACGATGGTCGTCCTGGTCACCTTCGCCCACGCCGGCGCGCGGGCCATTCGCGCCAGCTGGGCCGACCGCTACGGCGATGCTCTTGCCGGCGCGCTGATCGTCAGCGTCGGCGCGGCGATGGCGGTGCTCGGGATCTAGTCCAATGTGGCACAGACACTCTTGTCTGTGCTTAGAAAAAACTCGCTGCTGGTTCCGATAAGAGTTTCATCCGCAGATTGTGCAGATGTACGCAGATAGAGCCGAAACCATCAGCACAGACAAGAGTGTCTGTGCCACATCGTCCTCGGCTTGCGGTCGCAGGCTCGGGTGAAACGGAGATAGCCCCGCACACGTACCGGTGCGGCGAATCACACCGCAAAGGTGACTGGCGGCATCGTGGGATGCGCGCGCGAAACCTATTGTGTGATCCGAGGTCTTTCCGATGCGAAACCTGATCATCGCCGCCGCGTTTCTGTTTGCCGCCGCTTCCGCGCGTGCGCAGATGACGAATGCAGAGTGTCTTGCCTGTCACGACAATCCCGACCTGGCGCAGCATATCGACGCGAAGAAACTGGCCGCGTCCGTTCACGCTCCGCTCGACTGCACGAACTGCCATGCCGATGTGAAGGCCTATCCCCACGATCCGGCGCCGAAAGCCGTCGATTGCGCCTCCTGCCATCCGGACAGCGTGGCCGCGTGGGACAACAGCCTGCACGCCAAGGCGGTCAAATCCGGCGTCGCCCGCGGCGCCAAATGCGCCGACTGCCATGGATTGACGCACGAGATCCTGCCGTCGTCCGATCCGAAATCGAAGACCGCGCACGCGAACATCCCCGCCACCTGCTCGACCTGTCACGGCCAGAAGTTCGCCATGGCCAAGGCCGGCCTCAGCACGCAGTCGGCCATCTCCTATCAGGCCAGCGTCCACGGCCGCGCCGTCGCCAACGGCTCGGCGAAAGCGGCGGTCTGCACCGACTGCCACGACCATCACGCCGTCCGCCCCGCCAACGATCCGCTCTCGGGCATCTTCAAGTTCAACGTGGCCCGCACTTGCGGAGCGTGTCACGCCACGGTGGCAGCGCACTACGCCGGGAGCGTGCACGGCAAGGCGCTGGCGCGCGGCAACTGGAACGCGCCGGTCTGCACTGACTGCCACGGCATTCACACCATCTCGCACGCCGCCGATCAGGTGGGTGGCCCGCGCTCGAGCTGCGCGAAGTGCCACGAAGGCGTGCGGCTCAGCCAGGAGTTCGGCGTCCCGTCGGCGCGCGTGGCCTCGTACGAATCGAGCTACCACGGCCTGGCGCGGCAGATGGGCTCGACCACGGCCGCCGAATGCGCCAGCTGCCATACCGCGCACGATGTGCTGCCGTCGTCCGATCTCCGTTCGGCGGTCAATCCGAAGAATCTGCAGAAGACCTGCGGCAAGTGCCATGACGGCGCGGCCATCAATTTCACGCGCGGCAAGATTCACCGCGCATCCGGCGACGTCAGCGACACACCGTCGCGCATCGTGACCTGGATCCGGCGCATTTACATCGTGCTGATCGCGGCCACGGTCGGCTTCATGCTCCTGCACAACATCCTGATCTGGTGGAAGAAAGCCGTTGCCGCGCGGAAGGCGCGCAACGCCGGCCGCACCGTCGAGCGGATGAACCTCAACCAGCGTATCCAGCACGCGGTGATGGGGCTGAGCTTCGTGGTGCTGGTGATCAGCGGCTTCGCTCTGGCCTGGCCGAACTCGATCTTCGCGACCCTTTTCGGCCCGAGCGAGCAACTGCGGCGCCTCGTCCATCGCATCGCCGCCGTGGTGATGATGGCCATCGGCCTCTATCACCTCGCCTACATGGTCTTCACGCGCGAAGGCCGCAAGGGGCTGCGGGATCTGTGGTTCCGCTTCTCCGACATCGGCAATGCCGCCGGCACGGTGGGCTACTACCTCGGCGTAAAGAAGACCAAACCGCAGTTCGCGCGCTTCAGCTATGCCGAAAAGACCGAGTACTGGGCCGGCATGTGGGGCACCGTGGTCATGGCCTTGACCGGCTTGATGATCTGGTACTCTGTCTCGGTCGCCCGCTGGATCCCGCGTTGGTGGATCGACGTCGCCACGACCGTTCACTACTACGAGGCGATCCTGGCCACCCTGGCCATCCTTGTCTGGCACTTCTATCACGTGATTTTCGACCCCGGCGTTTATCCGATGAACTGGGCCTGGTTCGACGGAAAAATGCCGGAAGAGCTCTACAAGGAAGAACATCCATTGGCGGATGAGGAAGGGAAAGACGAATGACGGGTTCGGGAAAGCGGTTGCGGTTGTCGCGTAATCTGATCAGCGAGGCCGGCATCGGCATCGCCGTTGTGGCTCTTGCAAACCTCGGTTTTCTCATTTACCTGGATGCCACGCGCGCGAATTCGAATCCCTATATGGGGATTCTGACGTGGATCATCGCTCCGGCTATCCTTATTACCGGTCTTCTTATCTTTTTCGCCGGGATGGCGATCGAGCGCCGGCGGCGGCGCCATCTTGCACCCGGCGAAATTGCCGAATATCCGAAGATCGATCTCAATGAACGGCGCACGCGTGTCATTGTCTTCGCTTCGGCCGTCGGTCTGATTCTGTTCGTGACGATGTCGGTCGTCGGCAGTTATCAGGCTTACCACTACACCGATTCCGATGCCTTCTGCGGAACGGCCTGCCATAAGGTGATGTATCCGGAGTACACGGCCTATCAGGCCTCGCCGCATGCGCATGTCGGCTGCGCCGGTTGCCATATCGGGCCGGGCGCGGGCTGGTTCGTCCGCTCGAAGCTCTCGGGCTCCTATCAGCTCTATTCCGTGGCCTTCCACAAATATCCGCGGCCGATTCCGAGCCCCGTACAGAATCTGCGGCCGGCGCAGGAGACCTGCGAGCAATGCCACTGGCCGGCGAAATTCTTTGGCGCTCAGTTGAAGGTCTTCAATCATTACGCGTACGACGAGACCAATACGCCGAAAGAAGTGCGCATGCTGATCAAGACCGGCGGCGGCAGTCCGCAGGGAGGCCAGACCAGCGGCATTCACTGGCACATGAATATCGCCAATGAAGTGACCTACATCGCCACCGACCGGCAACGCCAGGTCATCCCGTGGGTTCGCGTCAAAGATCGCAATGGAAAGGTGACCGAGTACAAGGCCGAGAGCTCGAAACTCACCGACGCGCAGATCGCGACGGCGACCCCAAGGCGCATGGATTGTGTCGACTGCCACAACCGGCCGACGCATATTTATCGTTCGCCGGACCGCGCCGTCGATACGGCCATCCTCAGCGGGAAGATCGACCACACTTTGCCGTTCATCAAACAGCAGGCGGTTGCCGTGCTGGCGGCGGACTATCCGACGACTGACGCCGGCGTTGCCGCGATTGCGAAAGTTCTCCCTGCGTACTACGAAAAAACGTATCCGGACGCCTACAAGACCAAACGAGCGCAGATCGATGGCGCGGTGAAATCCGTACAAGAGGTCTTCCGCGCCATCCGTTTCCCCGAAATGCGCGTCGATTGGCGCACGCATCCCGATAACCTCGGGCATTTTGCGTCGATGGGATGTTTCCGCTGCCATGACGATCAGCACGTCAGCAAGGACGGAAAACGAATCAGCAAAGACTGTCAGATCTGCCATACGGTCCTTCCGGAGACGAATGCCGCGAACGCGGCCTTCGAACATCCGGTCGACATCGGCGATCTGCGAGCCGTCAATTGTGCCGAATGCCATACCGGCGGCGGCATGTAAATCAAAGGAGGTTTACAACCATGAACCGGAAATCGTTTGTCATTCTCACCGTCATGATCCTTCTGATTCTGCCGGCCACCCTCGCCGCGGCCGACGGCGCAGCACTCTACAAGGCGAAATGCGCTTCCTGCCACGCCGTGAATGGCGCCGGCGACACGGCAATGGGCAAGGCCATGAAGCTGCGCGACCTGCGCTCCCCGGAAGTCCAGAAGCAGACCGACGCCGAACTGACCAAGATCACCGCCGGCGGCAAGGGAAAGATGCCCGCCTACAAGGGCAAATTGACCGACGCCGAAATCACCGCACTCGTCGCGCACATGCGCGCGTTGAAATAGCGATCGTCTCGTGCCACCCGCCGGGCGTTTCGCCCGGCGGTTTCCACCTTCAACCCTCAGATATCCAAACGCGCCGGCGCTGCCGGTTGCTTACCCGATTGTGCGCGCGAAGGCGCGCTAAACAATCAAAGCCCCGCGCTGTGCGCGCGTACAGGGGGATTCGTGGCCGCGTAAGCGGCCACCCCAAAATGTCGCGCGAATTCGTTATAGCGGCCGCCTTCGCGGCCGCGCATCCGCCGACGCCGCCCAACCCCGCGCCTGGCGCTTACGCGCCCAGCGCGGGGCTAAGTTTGTTGTGGCGCGCCTTCGCGCGCCGCGGAATCGGGCGAACCACGCGTGCCACGGAATCGGGCGAACCACGCGCGCCACGGAATCGGGCGAGCCACGCGCGGCGGCTCTCCGCGTTCATCACGCCGATGGCGCCCTTCCTCGATCCCGGGAACCGGGCGCCTTCCTGCGGAACTTTCGAATCAGCGGGATCCTGAGAATGCTGGTGACGAAAGAGGCGTATGTGAAGCCCCGCCGGGCGTTGGCGCGCGGCGGGGATCAGGTCTTACTTCAGCGTCAGCGTCACGCCGGTGGCTCCGATCTTTACCGTATCGATCTTTGCCGCCGGGGCGTTCGGCTCCTTCGTCATGGCGTCGCGATCGAGATCGATGCGGGCCTCGAGCGACACCGTAGCGGGCGGCGCGCCTCCCATCATCGAATCGCCCGCGCCGAGGGTGAACGCGGCGGGGAAGGACGTGATGTCCAGACGCTTGGCCAGGATCGGATGGCCTTTGCCGGCTTTGTCGCGGGCGATCACGAACACCGTCACCGGTCCGGAGACCTTGCCGGCTGCGGTCGGATCGAGGGCGATCGTGCCCGAGAGCAGAATCGCCGGCAGCGGCTTCGACGACGACTCCGCGGCGGGAGGCATGGAGCTCGTCTCAGCGGCCGCGTTCATCGCCGCGATGTGTTCCGCGATCGGCAGGCTTGCCGGTGCCACGGCAGCTACCGGCTCCGGCGGCGGAATGACAGTCGCCTTTGCGGTGCCGTCGTAGCGTACTGCGACGATCGCCAGCGCGCCGACGATGGCCGCGGTTCCGATGCCGAGGAAAAAGCCGCCACGGGCGGAGAGACGGGATGTTTTCTGTTCGCTCATTGGGAAACTCCTTTCGTACTACTGGCTACGCGGCGTCGAAATTCGCTATTCGCGTGACTCGAATCGATCGCCAGAATCGGCCGGTGCGGCGAACAAACCCAGGTATATGCCCAAAAGGGGACACATTACCGCTTGAGCCGAGCATATGGTGGGCAGCGATGTCGTCGGTCGCGCCATGGCTGCACACGATACCGGCCGGGCCCGAGCCCATTCGGCGGCTGCAGTCACGACCTGCAGTGACATCTGTCACACGACAGCGGTGGCCGCGAACATGGCTGAGCTTCTTCGGACACCTTAGCGTGTGCAACGTGAACAAAACAGATGTAGCGAAAAGGTATCGGAGGTCCGCATGAACACCCAGATGAGGCGCGTCGTTTTCGCGGTATTCACGATTGCGATGCTCGCCTTCCCCATGCTTGCGGCAGACACCCGCAAGAGGTCCGCCCCCGCGCCGGCGCCGGCAAAGCCGCAATATGCGTCGAGCCAGGTCGAGGCCTATCTCACCGCGTCGGACATCGCATTCGTCCGCCCCGGTCTGAAGATCAAGGTCAACTCGATCACCATCGGCACTGACCGCAAGCCGGTGATCGACGTCAGCCTCACCGATGACCTCGACCAGCCGCTCGATCGCCTCGGCAAGACCACGCCGGGCCCGATCTCGCTCAGCTTCGTCCTGGCCTGGTACGACCCGGCCACGCGCCAGTACACCTCGTACGGCACGCGGTCGCAGACCTCGCCGGCCGACAGCCCGCATCCGGGCGTGACCGCCGTGCAGGCGGGCACGATCGCCGGCGCATTCACCGACCTCGAGACCGGCCACGCCAAATTCGCCTCGACGATCGTGCTCCCGTCCGGTTTCGATCAGACCAAGACGCACACGCTCGGCATCTACGCCTCGCGCAACATGACCGCGGTCCCGGGTCTCGATCCGGCGCTGGCGAAGAACTATTTCGCCAACGTTGAATTCGACTTCCGGCCCGACGGCGCCGCGGTCGTCATCGCCAACACCTGGGACAAGATGCGCGACTCATCGACGTGTCTGAACTGCCACGACACGCAGTCGGCGCTGAACGCCCACGGCGGCTCGCGCCGCGACGTCAAGCTCTGCGCGCTCTGCCATCAGCCGCAGACGACCGATCCCGATACCGGCAACACGGTCGACATGAAGGTCATGGCCCACAAGATCCACAACGGCGACAACCTGCCCAGCGTCAAGGCAGGCAAGCCCTACGTGATCATCGGCAATGCCCAGTCGGTCCACGATTTCTCGACCGTGGCGATGCCGCAGGACATCCGCAACTGTGCAACCTGCCACGAAGGTTCGGTCGCTGCGAACAAAGGCGCGCAGTCGAGCGTCTGGTACACGAACCCGAGCCGCGAGGCGTGCGGCTCCTGCCACGACGACGTCAATTGGGTCACCGGCGCGAACCATCCCGCCGGACCGCAGGCTGACGACAAGGCCTGTGCCTCCTGTCATCAGCCGGATAGCGGCCTCGAATTCGACGCCTCGATCAAGGGCGCGCACACCGTCCCGTTCAAGTCGAAGCAGCTGAAGGGATTGAACGCCACGGTGGTCAGCGTGACCAACATGCTCCCGGGCAAACAGCCCACCGCCGTCTTCAAGATCACCAACAACGACGGCAGCGCCGTCGACGGAACGAAGCTGGCGACCTTCTCGCCGATCCTTTCCGGACCGGCGTCGAACTACGGCGCCAACTTCCGTGAGAACGCCATCACCAAAGCGGTCTTCAGCGCCACCGCCGGAACGACGACCTACACCTTCACCGCCGCCCTTCCCGCGAACGCATCAGGAACCTGGACCATCAGCGCCGACCTTCGCCGGAACGTCTCGCTCAAGCGCGGCGACGGCAAGGCCGACATCGCCATCCAGGAGTCCACCCTCAATCCGATCAAGTACGTCGCCGTGACAGGTACCGCCACCCCGCGCCGCACTTCCGTGACGCTGGCGCAGTGCAATTCGTGTCACGACGTTCTGCAACTGCACGGCGGCCAGCGCCGGAACATCGAAGAGTGCGTGATCTGCCACAACCCGACGGGGAACGATCAGGCCAACCGGCCGGCGGCCGAAGGAGTTCCGGAGTCGATCTCCTTCCAGCGCATGGTCCACCGCATTCACTCGGGTGAGAATCTCACGCAGGATTTCACCATCTTCGGATTCGGCGGCTCGAAGAACAACTTCAACGAAGTCCGCTTCCCCGGCGACACCCGCAACTGTGCGAAGTGCCACGCCAGCACCGCTGCCTACACGCTGCCGCTCCAGCAGACCGACATCGCATCGGTCACCACTCTCCGCGACTACTTCACGCCGCAGGGTCCGGCCACCGCGGCCTGCCTCGGCTGCCACGACAACAAGGATGCCGCCGCGCACGCGTTCCTGAAC
>Ga0157375_10000023_pt1 | contig 235137 bp, 192 predicted proteins | sample M35metaG_FD_115311 | JGI IMG/M metagenome (GOLD analysis project Ga0157375, IMG submission 115311) | Miscanthus rhizosphere microbial communities from Kellogg Biological Station, Michigan, USA - M3-5 metaG | ecosystem: Host-associated > Plants > Roots > Rhizosphere > Soil | place: USA...
CAAAGATGAAAGAAAAGGGAGATCCTCGACCCGAAGGTTGTGTCGAAATTCGAGGGAAACAGCATGTTCGAACGTTGCTGCGGCCGAGGACGGCCGCGCTCCGGTGTTTGGGCAACACGCCCGTTACGAGGCTCTAATCTCATCAAAACGTCTGTTTACGCAGGAGTTTGAGCCTCGTTTCCAGTTACTTTATCCATCCAAGCGCCAAGCGATTGAAATGCTCGGCTGCTACATTGTCGGATTCCTTCACAAGGATGCGCTGAGAGAAGCGTGGACCGCAGGGATGCCGAATCGTCCTCGTCCTGCTTCCCAGAAAACTTGGAATTCAATATTCTGGAGGGTGCATCACGAACTAAACCTTGTTAGTCTATGTGACCTGGCTCTCGCATAGAAAGACTCTGGATAGGTATGACAATTTCATTAACTAAGCGTTTTGCCATTCTCGCTGTTGGTTGCGTGATTCATTTCGGCCCCCAATTGACGGCCGCGGAAGTCAGCGGCAAGTCACAGAGGACCTGGGTGACAAACGGCGAATCGATGTTTGTTATTCACACTCCAAAGCAGGCGCACCGGTTCAATACCTGGCAGAAGCTTAACCCGGTTTGGTGGTTTGGAAATGCTGACGAACCATCGGCGCCTGATTGGTATCTTCCGGGAGGACGCTGCCGCAATCTGAGGTGGCATCTGCGCAACCCGTTTCACAATTTTGATTGTTATGTCATTGGACTTTCGGACAAGCGATTTACAAGGGTCGGCCGTTTTCCTGAAGAGACTTTCAACCCGCATAATGATTGGAATTGGGGCGTGTGCCTGTTTCATGGCGTGCGATTTCCATACCTTTCATACAGCCAACGCCATCTCAGAGCGTATTTTGGATGGCGTCCTGGCGGGGCTTTTGGAATGGAGTTCAAACTCTCTGGGCCTAAAAAGGCAACACCCTCACCCCCGCACTCAACGCCCGCATCTTCGGCCCGATCTCCCGCTGGCCAAATCTTTTAACTCATTCTAAAACGAGGCCGAGCTGGATTTCACGGCTTAAGCGGGCTGCTCTGAGAAAATCTCTCGCCTCAACACGCGCTCGCGAACATACTGAACGAGCATGCTCGCTTTTCTTCGAAGGATCTGGAGCTTTACGAGTCGATACAAGACCCGTTTAGTGTTGGGCCAGGTCTGCGGCATTCTGTTCGCATTGGCTAACGGAATGCTGATCCTGATCATTGAACTGGTGGCGAATATCCTCTTTTCGGGGGAAAACGTCTCTCTTTCTAAAGAAGTCGAGAAGGCTCCAGCTTTTGTCCAGCCTTTGATCAGGCCCTTGATCGAGCAATTGCCGGAACTAAAATCCCCGACCTCAACTCTCGGCCTGGTATTGCTCATCTCGGCCATCCCGGCCGTCATGCTCTTCCGCGGTATCTTCAGCTACCTGAACATCTACCTGGTGAACTGGGCCGCCATGCGTTCGATCGCGGACTTGCGAACGCGCCTGTTCGATCATCTTCAAAATCTATCGCTGGAGTTCTTCAGCCGCGCGAGGACAGGCGAATTGATCTCGCGAATCACCAATGACACGCAAATTCTCTACGGGGTTGTCGGCAATTCTTTTGCCGCAATGATTAGAGACCCGCTGACAATATTGGTTTTGCTCGGGCTCTTGTTATTTGAGCAGCCACTACTGACTGTCGTCTCGATGTTCGTCTTGCCGGCAGTTCTGGTTCCCTTAAATATTTACAATCGCAAAGGAAAAAAGTCTGCCCGCGCTGCTCAAGGACATATGGCCGACTTGACGAGTGTCATGCACGAATCGTTTACCGGAAACCGGATCATCAAGGCTTATAACCTGGAAGAAACAGTGCTCGGACAATTCAAGAAGGCAACAATGAACTACGTCCGCCAGCAGATGCGCTTGCTGCGGTTCGGCGAACTCCCTGGCCACGTGACCGAGTTCCTCGGCGCTCTGGGGGCGGCTTTAGTCTTGTTGTTTGCGGACCATTCAAAGGCCTCGTTGGGCAAGTTCACCGCTTTCCTGTTCGCTATCGTGATGATGTATAAGCCGATAAAAGATTTGACCCGCCTTTATACGCAGCTTGTCCAGGCTTCTGCGTCCAGCCAGTTCATCTTTGGCCTGCTGGATATGGTCCCGGCGATCAGAGATCCGGAAGCACCGAGGCAACTCCGGGCGGCCGGGGCAGATATTGAATTTCAGGATATTGATTTCAACTACGGTGAAAAGCCAGTTTTGCGCGGTATCAATCTTACGGTCAAGGCCGGCCAAATGGTCGCGCTCGTAGGAAATAGTGGTTCAGGAAAAACAACTTTGACCAACCTTCTGCTCCGATTCTATGATCCGCAAAAGGGAGCCGTACTCATCGGAGGAACGGACATTCGCCAGGTTGCAGTCAAGGACCTCCGGAGCCAGGTCGCGCTGGTAGCGCAGGAGACGATTCTTTTCAATGATACCATCCGCCACAACCTTGCCATGGGACAGCCAGGGGCGACCGATGCCGAAATCGAAATGGCGGCAAAACATGCCTATGCGCACGAGTTCATCATGGACCAGGCAAAAGGCTACGACACCGTAGTGGGCGAGAAAGGCGTCGCATTGTCGGGCGGCCAGCGCCAGCGCCTTGCGATTGCGCGGGCCCTTTTGAAAAACGCGCCCATTTTGGTTCTGGACGAGGCCACCAACTCTCTGGATGCCGAGTCGGAGAGGGCAGTTCAAGCAGCATTGGAAGAATTGATGGAGGGACGCACAACCATTTGTATCGCTCATCGCTTTTCGACCATTCAGAAAGCCGATTTGATTGTGGTGCTCGACGGCGGACGCATCGTCGAAACCGGCACCCATGCTGAATTAATCCAGCACCGTGGCATCTATTGCAAACTTCACGAAATCCAATTCGAACTGGCTTCGCCATAGTCTTATGCGCGGAGCGAGGTGCGCTGAGATTGGGCCTCATTGAGGGTGAGGTATGTAAGCCAGCGTGATCTCCGGGAATTGCTTCTTTTCCACTCGTATCACCATGGGCGAGCCCGGTGGAATGAAAAGCGGAGGAGTTTCACTACATAGGGGACAAGGGTATAAACTGCAGGCCATGTTGCTCGCTATTGTCAGTGGAATAGCTCGCTGCGGGCGTGGCCGGTAAACCCCAGAGGGGTGTCCCGATTATAGAATAATACCGCCTCTGTACTATTTTATTTTTTAGCGGCGCGGCGGATACCCGGTTTCGATCTATGCGCATCTTGGGGGACAGTCCGGAATCGACGCACCATCCACGCCGCTGAAAAACAAAATTCTATGTACGACAACGCGCGATACTATAATCAGGCAACCCCTCCGGGGTTTGGACGATGGTGCTAACGCGAATTCTATTCCACTGAAAATAGTGAAGAAGCGCACCAGAGCTTCGAGTGTTGGAGATTGCTCGACGAATGTCGATCCCGAGTGTAGCAGCCTGTGGGATTTAGCACGTCCCACAGAATGCAAATCGGCGATACAGCAGAGTGCAACTCTGCTCTACGCAGAACACGGTTAGATGTTGTGTAGGCCACTGTGTTCTCTAATATTGTGCTTATGAAGCAAGCTTTTTTGATCATCGGTCTGGTCCTGAGCATCAGCTTCCGGCAATCAGCATTTAGCGCGGAGGTTTCTCACAATTTTTCCAAATGGGAGAATGATATCGCGTTGTTCGAGCAGATGGACGTTACCAACCCTCCGCCCAAAGGAGCGCTGCTATTCATCGGTTCCTCGACCATCAAGCTCTGGAAAACTCTCGCACAGGATTTTCCGGATCACCAGGTTATCAATCGTGGTTTTGGCGGGTCGGAAATCGTCGATTCCACCCATTTCGCTGACCGGATTATTTTTCCCTACAAGCCGAAAATGGTATTCCTTCGGGCAGGAGGCAATGACCTGTGGGCGCACAAAACACCGGACCAGGTGTTTGCCGACTTCAAGGACTTCGTGACCTCAATTCATGCGAAGCTGCCGGAGACGCAAGTTGTTTTCATCTCGCTCAGCCCCAGCATCGCGCGCTGGTCGCAGGCGGATAAAGAAAAGACAGTCAATTCCATGGTCGAGACATACGCGGGAAAAACGCCGGGTGTCCGGTATCTTGATACATGGTCCATACCGCTCGGCAGCGACGGCCAACCCAGCGCCGAGTTCTTTTTGCCCGATCACCTGCATTTCAACGCCGCGGGCTACAAAAAGCTGGCCGAAAGAGTTCGAACGCAGTTGCCTGAGAAATAAAAGCATTCTCAAAGTTCCGTTCTTCACCTTTTCGGTTGCACCGAGATAAAGATTCGCTCGATTTTTTCTACCGTCGGCAAGATCGGCATTGGTCTTGCGTATTCTATATTGGAACGTGTGTTCTTGAAAATTGTTCCGATAACAGGACAGATTATGAAAGCGAATCAAACTTTTCCGCCACAAACCCGAGAACGCGTGACGAGGTATGCGAACCGGGTGATTGTGGAGATTCGTCAATCGAAGAACTCAGAAGCAAAAGTTTGGCTGCTTCTCACCCTTTGGGCCTGGGCAGTTATAGCGTTTAGTTTGCTCGGTAAATAACACAGGTGTAAAGAGATCGGGCTCCTCCACCGAAGTACCGAAAAACCGAAACACTGGCACCAGCCCCGCTCCCGCGAGTGCGTGATTTGGCAGCTTGCTTGACCTGAAACACCCAGGTAAGGATCCTTAAGGGACTGAGGGTTTGACCTAATCCAAAAGCAGAACCCTACCTGCTTTAATTCTCTCGTAGCTTATCATTTCGAGAGTGAAAATTTTTGTGACACTCGCGCAAGATCTTCAGTCGCGTTGCGTATATACCAGTGTATGAAACAGACCATCAAGAGTTCCAAAGCGGTAACGCTTGCTTTTAAGATCCTATTAACCAGCATCTTAGGGCTTTCAACCCCCCTCTTTGCCTCCTCTCCATCCGACCGCTGCGAGGTTATTTTTGCCGATTCCCAGGCGGCAGTCCTTCGGACTGGCGCGCGAACTGGCGGGCCAGCAGTCATCTCCAAAGCTAACAAATTGAGCCAACCGTTCGGGCTCGCGGTGGGCAAGAACGGAGAATTCTTCGTGTCGGATACCGGTTGTCTGGGCCTGCTGGGAATCGACCCCAAAAGTGGTGAGCAACGGTTGATTTCGAGCGGAGGAATCCTTGGTATGCCACTTGGCATCGCCGTTGAGCACAGCGGTATGATCCTGGTGGCCAATGCTGAATCGCTAGTGCGCGTCAATCCAGAAACGGGCGCTCAGACGATTTTATCGACCGGCAATCTTTTTCGAGTGCCACTGGCAGTGGCGGTATCGGAAAATGGTGATATTTATGTGGTAGACGCCCTCGGACCAGTAATTCGCGTAGATTCTGCAAGCGGCGCCCAGACGCTCATTTCCTCCGGCGGTGTTCTTCACAGGCCGCAGGGTATCGCGGTCAAAGGAAAGCATATTTACGTGACCGATGTGGCCGGTATGAATTTCGGCGTGGGACGGATCATTCAAATCGACATACGGAGCGGCCGGCAAAACATTCTTTCCGAAGGCGGAAATCTTGTTGGTCCAGTGGGAATCACGGTGGAACCGAAAGGGGGCCTTATTGTTGGCGACCCTTACACCGTCAATCCGGAAAGCGCGGATATTTTCGACGGCGGAATCATTCGTATCGACGAAAACAGCGGTGTTCAAACTTTGATTGCGCGTGGCAGCGATATTTTCGTGAATCCGCGTGGTGTGGCGGTGGTTCAAAAAGCGGGAAATTGAGTGATCTATCTGAAGCCGTCACGACGATTGCTTCAGTAATTCCCTGGCTTGCGCAATTAACCTTTTCGTTGGCTCATCGATCCAAATCCGCCCAACTGCCCAGTCAAATCCTCCGGCCAATTCTCGGCTGCTCATTCCGCCAATTCGCTGTCCGTGGGCGACCATCCCAACCGCGTAGCAGGCATAGTAAAGAGCTGCGGCAATTTCCTTGAGCTGAGGATCCTCAGCATCTCTGTAAGTTTGTTTGGCGAACTGCTTGCTGACTTTCAAGAGACTCAACGAGGGTTTTGCATTATGAAGGAGGTTTTCGAAGCTTTTATCCAGAAAACCGCTGGTCTCCGGAGCGAGCCGCAACACGGCTAGATTTGCGGACTGAACCGTGCTGAGATCGGCATCCAGTGGAGCGCGCAGTTGATGACGCCACATGGCTCGCATTTCATCCGGTCCCCACAAGGCAGTATCTTTTTGGTTTTGATCCAGGATCCGGGCCAAACCTGCCGGACCGCTCATAAAGATGGTTTGGGTTGTATCGCGATCGTTCATAAGCCTTTTGAGGATTTGTCGAATTCGCTGTTCGTACCAGTCGCGGGCAACAGTTTGCCGAGGAAAAGACGCAGTGACTCGATTTCGGCGCGGACAGCCTTGTCACCGGTCTCATACTGAGCAATGACTGCGCGCAGATGACGGGCGAACATGCGTTTGCCGGTCGCAAGGGCATTGGTCGCTTGCGCAGGAGAGCGTAGATTGAATTGGGCAACTAATTCCTCGTAAGGAGGTGCTTCCACGCCCTCCAATGCAGGTCGCAATACCCGGACTTCAAAGATTTTCCAAATATGATTATTTTCCGAAATCGCGCAACCCTGCTTCATTTTCTCCAGGGTTTCCGACAAAAGCATCTGCAACCATGCCATATCGAAGGAATCGGAAACAGGCTCAGGCCCAGCGATTTCCTGCTCGAGTTCATCCAACGGAACCAGCGAATTGTTACCACCCCGCTTTGCGGCCTCTCGCTTTCTGATCTCGCCTGTAACAAAGTTTCGAAGCGAGCTCTTCAGGAGGTCACGGAAACGACCTTTATTAGGGTCGGCTTTCTCGAGCCAGCCCGGGTGGAGGATTTTGTCTTTGATAAAGTCTTGCAGGAAATCATCGGCTTCAATGCGGTATTCGGGGAATCGCGAGAGCAAACCTCCAAGATATGCCTTCAAAGCAACCCAGTATTGATTGACGACCTTTTTCCGATCCGTAACCTCCAGCCAGGCTGTAACCGGGAATTCTCCCGACAATTCAGGTGAGGCCGAAGAAGCTTGCCGCTCGGGATTCATTTGGCTGGTTGCGTAGGGGACATTAAATACGCAACGCGCGACAAGCAAGGAAAATCAACTCGAGGTCAGTAATGCTTCACGATGATAGCGGGTAGGGCGCGCCACTCCGTGCGCGCCGTCCCCTGAACATAAAAACGGCTCGCACGGAGTGGCGCGCCCTACCCGGCGTGACGATTAACTGCGAATCTCTGGCGTCCTCGGGACCGACGGAGCAGCATAAACTCCAAACCGCTCATCAAGGGGCAACGTGATATTGTAGCGCGCATCATCGAACGTTAGGACCATTTCAAGCCCGTGAGTGTCAGCATTGGCCTCACGGACAAACTGAATCAGCCTTTCGGTTGACTTGAAATCCAACGCCGTTCCTGGGCAGTCGCTCCAGGTGTCGCTTTCTTGCAGATAAAATCCGGTTGTGGTATTTCGCAAAATAGTCTTCATCAGGTTCTGAAATAAACCGTGCTTTGTTATCAGCCCACGCCTCGGAACAATAGTGGGGTACTCACCCCAGATCTGCACTGCTTTGCCCCGAAAAACCGCAAAATCGCCGCTGGAAATTACCCGGGTACTCGTTAAAGTCTGCCATGACCAAAGTGCGTTTGGGTATCATTGGGATGGGTAACATCGGGCAGCACCATCATGCCTACCTTTCTGCGGGCAAAGTCAATCGCGCCGAGTTAGTCGCTGTTTCAGACGCCGTGGTAGATAAGCTGCCTAAGTACAAACCACTAAAAACATTCTCGGATGGTGAGGAGTTGATTCGCTCAGGCTTGGTAGACGCGGTCATTATTGCCACCCCGCATTACCAGCATACGACTCTTGGAATTGCTGCTATCAACCAGGGCGTCCATGCAATGGTGGAAAAACCGATTTCGGCGCACAAAGCCGATGCCGAACGCCTAATCTCGGCTCACAAAAGTCATCCGAAAGTCGTCTTTGCCGGTATGTTTCAACTGCGCGCCGAGCCGCGGTATTTGAAAATCAAGAATCTCATCGACAGCGGCGAACTGGGCGAGGTGGTCCGGATGAGCTGGATCATCACCGATTGGTATCGGACAGAGGCCTATTATGCCAGCGGCGGATGGCGGGCGACCTGGAAGGGCGAAGGCGGCGGCGTCCTGTTGAATCAATGCCTTCATAACCTGGACGTGTTGCAGTGGCTGCTTGGAATGCCACAAAAAGCTCGAGGTTTTTGCCAGCTTGGCCGATTTCACCAGATTGAAGTCGAGGATAATGTCTCAGCTTTTTTTGAATACCACAATGGCGCGACCGGGATGTTTGTGACCTCGACCGGGGAAGCGCCCGGAACAAATCGGTTCGAGATTGCAGGCACGCGCGGGAAGATCGTGCTGGAACGCGACCAACTTTCGTTCACGCGCAATGAAGTCGATATGATTCAATTCAGCCAAACAGCGAAGGTGGGTTTTGCCAAACCCGACGTTTGGCACGTGAATATTCCGTTTGAAAACGCCTCGAACCCTCACGCTCTGCTCGTGCAAAACTTTGTGAACGCCATTATCGATAACGAGCCGCTGATCGCGCCAGGCGCAGAAGGCATTCACTCGGTCGAGCTGGCCAATATCATGCTCTTTTCGTCGTTGCTCGGCAAAACGGTCGAGTTGCCCATGGACAGTGCTGCTTACGAGAAAAAACTCAACCAACTCATCTCCGAATCCAAACTGGAAAAGAAAGTAGTTGAAATTGCCACTGAAGATTTCACAAAGTCTTTTAACCGTTAATCTTATGATTCTCACCGGCATCGGCGACGAAGGCTCCAACACAATCGAGGGGCAAATCCGCGCTACACAGGATCTGGGCTGGAAATACCTGGAAATGCGAGGCGTGGAGGTTCCTGGTTTTCCTAAAGCCAATTTCCATGATCTGCCCGAGCCGGCTTTTGATATCGCGGCAAAGAAACTCGATGCCGCGGGTGTGCGCGTTTATTGTTTCGGGTCCACGATCATGAACTGGGCCCGGAAAGTGGATGATCCCTTTGAGCTGACTATAGCAGAGGTGAAACGGGCCATTCCACGCATGAAGCGGGTCGGCGCTCAATACGTCCGGATCATGAGTTTCAAACCGGGTGAGGATGATTACAAAATTCCACCGGAAGTGTTTCGTCGCGTCCGGGAGGTAACAAATATGTTTCTCGATGCCGGCCTTCAGCCAGTTCACGAGAACTGCATGAATTATGGCGGCATGAGCTGGCAGCATGCCCTCGAGTTGCTCGACAAATGCCCAGGCCTCAAATGGGTGTTCGACACGGCCAATCCGATTTTGAACCCCGACCGCTCGAAATCCAAACCGTGGCCTCGACAAGACACCTGGGAATTCTGGGAGCACGTTCGCGATCACGTTGCCCATATCCATATCAAAGACGCCACGTGGAACGCTGCTAAAAAAGACGCCGATTACAACTGGCCCGGTGATGGCCAGGGGCGCGTAGCGGACGTTCTTTCAGACGCCTTCAAGCGAGGTTATGACGCCGGGATCTCGATCGAGCCACACATGGTAGTGGTCTTTCATGATGCCAATTCCAAAGGCAGCAACGAAGAGGCCATGCGAAAAAACTACCTCGAGTACGGACGTGTTTTGGAGAGTTTGATCGCGGAGATTAATCCAGGCACAGACCTTGGTCCCAAATCCCCTCTCGTCGCTGTTTAACGGATCTCGCGAAGAAGGTGTGAAAAATCGTAGCAGCCTCTCAGTCCCGGAGGGACATGCGACAATAGCCTAACGTTTCAACGCTGCTGTATGGGTCCCGAAGGGGACGGCTGATGGGTTTGATATGCTTTTTTTCAGCGTCCCTTCGGGACTTATCTTCGCGTGGCCCTTTCCCCAAGGTTGAAACCTTGGGCTATTTTCAACAAATCCCTCCGCGATGAAAACATGACGAAGAAGGTGTAAAAAAAATCGTGACGGCCGAGGTAGACCCGCCGCCTGAAAATTCTTTGTTGACAACCTACGATAACTGTACCATTGTCTTATGACAGTCACCAATGGTTCATGATGTTGCAAATCAATTTCAAGTCGGGCAAACCTGTTTACCTTCAGGTAGTGGATCAGATCAAAACCGCGGCAGCCTCCGGGACGCTCCAGGCGGGCGAGGCGTTACCCTCCATCCGCCCTTTAGCCGAAGAACTCCGAGTGAATCGGAATACGATTGCCAAAGCTTATAGCGAGCTGGAAAACCAGGGAGTGATTGAAACACTTCCCGGCAAGGGCTGTTTCGTTCTGCCAAACAATTCCCCGTTGAAAAAGGATGTGCGGCGCAAGCTGCTTATCGAAGAAATCGATCAAGCCATCGTGCAGGCGCATCATCTCCAAGTGGCGCCTTCGGAGTTCCTTGACCTGGTGCGAGAGCGGCTTTGCGTCATCCAACAGAAACAACGAGCGAGCGAGAGGGCCCTGGCCGCAGAGCAAAAATGACTATGAATGAACCCACTGCAATAATCGAAATCAAGGCCTTGCGCTATGACTATGGCAAGACCGAGGCGGTGCATGACTTTAATCTCACAGTCCATGCTGGTCGTTGTTATGGCCTGTTTGGAAGGAATGGCGCGGGCAAGACCACCATGATGAAATGCGTCCTCAATCTTCTTCGCCCCCATAGCGGCAGCGTGCGGCTCTTCGGGCTGGATCCAGCAAAGCACGAAGTCGAGGTCAAGCGCCGACTGGCTTACGTCCCGGACTACGTCGCCTTTTATCCCTGGATGAGCGTTCGCGAGACGCTCGATTACCTTTCATCTTTCCGAGCCCATTGGAACCGGGATTTAGAGCACGATCTCCTGAATCGCTTTCGGCTCAACCCAACACAGCGCACCGCCGCGCTTTCCAAGGGTCAAAGAACACAGCTTGCCTTGATCTCGGCGATTTGCCCGGAGCCAGAATTGTTGTTGTTGGACGAACCGACCTCCGGCCTTGATCCCATCGTGCGGCGCGAATTTATCGAAACGGTCATCGGGGCGTACCAGGAAGGCGACCCGGGCAAACGCACTATCCTTGTATCAACCCATCTGATCACGGAGTTCGAAGGATTGATCGACGAGTTCACGCTGATCGATCATGGACGCGATGTCCTGACGCTCGACGCGGACCAGGCGCGGTCCCGCTACCAAAAAATTCGGGCGCGCTTCTCAGAACCAGCGCCGGCCATTGAGTTCAAAGGCGCGCTGCACTCGCGGCGTAATGGACGTGAACTCGAAATCATCGCGAACGGCGAAGGGGCGCAAATCATGGAAACACTGCGCCGATTAAGCCCGGAATCGTTGACCGCTGAAGCATTGACTCTCGAAGAAGTTTTTGTCGCCACACTCAAATAGTCATGAATACGATCTTTGCCAAAGAGTCGCGTCCACTGGTGTTGCCCTGGTGCCTTGCGGCATTTTCGGCACTGATCCTCGTTATAAATCCGGAGGTTTATCCCCTGATTCCTGCCACTGCGAATTTCGCTTTTTTCGTTTGCGGGTCGATTTTGTGCTCGATGTCGTTTGGAATGGAATTTCAACACCGCACGTTGCAGCTATTGCTGGTCCAGCCACTCTCCCGCACCCGGTTGTGGGGCGACAAGATGCTGGTGCTGAGTATTGCCGTCGTCACTCTAGGATTGCTTCGGTGGCGAATCGAATCAAGCGCTGTCCATTTGTTTGGGATGGAACTTTTTGTGTTTGGTTTTTTTGTTCTTTCCTCAGTGTGTTCGGCTGGAGCTTGGATCAGCCGGGGTAAGTCGATAGCCATTGGTGTCATCGCCGGCATTATTACTCAACTACTGGTGTTCTCTGCTCTGCACCTCCTCATCCGGTGGTATTACGGAAAGGAGCCATTTCTCTGGGGGTTCGAGCAGATACGAATCATTACCACAGCAGGGCTGGTTTATTCAGGTCTTTTTGTTTGGCTCGGCTGGCGTTTTTGGAAAACCAGTCTGGTAAAATTGAGCTTATCGGTTGGAAGTTTGGTTTTTTTGTATGGATGTTACATGCTCATCTTATCTATTTTTGGCCGCTCGCAGCCGAGGACATCGGACAACGAAAGGCTACTCACGGTCATGTTCGTTATGGCCACTGTCTGCTCAAGCTGTTTCTGGACTTTAATGGCGCGCTCGACACTTGCAGGAATGGTTTTCAACGCTGCCAGCATTTTGTTGATCGCTATGGCAGGCGCGGTTTCGATGGAAAAGCTGGTTTCGGGGTTTTCGTTCGAATCACCCCTTGGATGCCTGCTGATCGTTTCAAGTGGTGTGATTTACTCCTTATTGTTTCTATGGCTTGGCTGGCGAAAGTTTGTCCATCTCGAGTTGCGTGACAACGTCTCCAGCGAAGGCAACTGGTTATCGCTGTCGGTCCCTTGGATGCGAGGGCAACGGGCTTGGTTGCGCAGCCGACCCAAAGGAGCACTCGGCAATTTGATCCGCAAGGAACTGCATCTTCAAAAACCGGTTTTTACAATAGCGATGACGTTCACTCTTTGTTGGTTGGTATTGCTCTTGTTGCGATTGCTCGCCCCTGTCGCACCTGCCTGGAAGGCCTCGTTTGAAACGTTGTTCTACGTCCTGACCTGGGTTTATATTCCTGTGCTGCTGCTATTGGCAGGGGCTATTTCGATAGGTGATGAAAAGATGTTGGGTTTGGCGGCCTGGCATCTCACGCTGCCAGTATCGGCTTGGCGCCAGTGGCTGGTGAAAGTCGGGATCAATACAACGGTCGGCATGCTGCTCGGGGTAGTTCTGCCCGTGATGTGTGTGAGGCTTACACTTGGCAGAGGTCCGCTAATGAATCAGGGCTCAATCGAACCGAAAGGTTTGATCATCGCGCTTTTGGCGGCTGCCCTGGTTCTGACAATCAGCTTCTGGGCGGCGATGTTCACTGCCAGCACTTTGCGAGCTCTGCTGACGAGCATGTTCGCACTCATTTCTGTGCTCACGTTTGTTTACCTCTCGGTTTCCGGCGTAGCACATTATGCTCACTCACAATTGGGTGGTTTGAGCGAAAAGGCATTATCTGCCGTCTTCGTGGTCATAATTGTCACTGCCCTGATACAAAGCTTTCTGGTGTTCCGTCGGCCACAACCTCGCGTTTGGGTCCATTACTCGGCCATCCTGGCGTTAGTCGCGGTCCTGGTTTCCGTCTGGTGCTTCGGGCTTTGATCGCCGTGAGGTCATCTGAAAACGAGCGGGCTTAAATATTTCCCGAGGGAGGCGGACGAAACCAGGAGGGCAAAGCAGCAGGCGGCGAGCCTGCCGGGCGTTTCATCCCCTCGGCTAATTGTTTGGCTGGGATTGAATCAATCTGACGGATCGCGTCCGCAAAGAATCTCGCTACCGGCGCCAGGTCCTTCGCGCGGACTTTGTCCAAAGTATCGTGCGGGTCGAAAAGGTATAGCGGTCCGGAGATATGACAAGCCGATGGGATCCCGGCCGTAAAGAATGGCGCGCTGTCGCAGGGCGGCTCGGGCCCAAAACTATAGGCATTCAAGCAAATCAATCGGTCAAGTTCATGTCGCGCCGCTGCCGCCTGAAGCAAGTCGCAAAATGCGTGGCTGCCGTCAAAAAAGAGCGCCCGCACTTCGGGACGATCCGTCAGACGATATTTTCCGCGGCCATTTCCTTCGACCTCCTCGGCTATATGTTCGACGCCAAACGCTGCCACAGTTCGCGACAACAGCTCGCCGGCATGTTTCTCGACGAACACTCGATTGCCAATACCCCCATGAAAGTGTCCCGAGGAAGCAACAAAAATGAGATCGCGGTTCAAGCGATCCTGTGCATTGGCAAAGGATTTGGCCAGTTCTAGCAGAACTGCAATCCCTGATGCATCCTCTACTGCGGACGCGAAAGGCGCATCATGGTGACATGTAATAAGGATGGTTTCGTTCCCTGCCCCGTCCTTGCGGCCCTTTCCTGGAACGACGCCTATGATATTATGAGAATCCACAACCCGCCCATGTCCCAGGCTTTTCAGATTGACGCGTTCGCCTATGCGGGATCGCTCTCGAACGAACTCTGCTCTTTCGCGGCCAATCCATATGGCCGGAAGGCCCTTAAGATGACCATCGTATGGTACGTAAAAGTCGCAACCGTCCACCGCTGAATCTACCAACAGACCAATGAAACCCGCCGCGCCGCGTCGATGAGCCTCGTGATACGAATCGAAGTTTTGGATCAACCAGTTAGCAACGTGCAAGGAACCATTTGGGATTGAATTCATCGCATCCCGGACAAAGAACGAGCCGTTCTTCATTCCCGCGCCGGTCACTTCCCCAAAGCGCGCCTCGACGACAGCGATCTTGCCTTTCAGTTCGATGTTTTGAAAATTATTTCCTTCTCCGATGAATACCATCGGGGCATCGATCCCAGCGGTTTCCGTCCAGGCAGTGTAGGGTATCGGAAAGCAAGGAATGTTGGTTTGGCCTGGCAGAAAATTCAAAGAGGTAAGAGAGGGCTCCCAATAATTCACTGGCACGGGTTCTCTCCTTACTTCAGCAAGTCCAAGTTCCTGAAATTTGGCCTCGAGCCAATGTTCTACCTGGAGACTACTCGCATACCCCGGCCTCCTGATACCGAATCCTACAATTTGCTTTATCGAAGCGAGCATTGCTTCGGTTTCAATCTCCTTTCCGGCAGCACCGGATGGTTGAGCGACGCCTATCTCCATTTACGTGTAGTCAAACAGAGTCTCTCAGCCATTCGGAGTTAGCAAATCATTGGTCGCGGTCAACCGGGCCAAAGCGGATGGTGGCTGGCGCAATTTGCTGGATTGCTTGGAACTGGCATTGAAGCTCAGGGGGACATGTTTACTATACTCCCAGGTTCGGGTGGCTTTCAGCCAGCCTTCGGCTACCAATTCGCAAAGGATGTCAAAAAGCTTGGGATCGGAGATCGTCAAAAAGCCGCTGGTTGATTTCTCATCCAGTGTGGCGGAGTCGATTTTTTGTGAGCTGGTTTGAGCTTTTAGTTCGAGCACTCCCGCATGACCGGAGCGCAATGATTGACGCCAGGTAAGCGTCTCGCCCGAGGCTTCGGAGCCATGCCAATGCCGCGCACCATCCGATAAGGTCAAAGAGATCGAGGTAAAACCTAAACGCTGCGCCACAAAAACCAGGTCCGGCCAAAGACCCTCGATCGAAGTCTGCCGGGTTCCTTCCAAACGCAGCCAGTGAGTCAATGACAACGCATATTGTATTTCCTGCCGCATCTCCAGCGAGTTGCCCAGCATCCGTCCAACCGCGAACCACTCGCGACTGAAGTTGAGTTTGCCAGCGCAAAGCAGAAGGATGAGCACCGTGATACCGAGCAAGGCCGGAGCTAGCTCCCCACGTGATACAAATACCAGGAAACCCATCAGCAGAAAAACCATTGTGATCCCGTAAATAGAGAGAACCGCTTTACGCCGGGAAAACCCCATATCCAGAAGCCGATGATGGATGTGTTTACGATCCGGACGAAATATTGGCAGGCCATGCAATCCGCGCCGAAAGACGGCCAGCACCGTATCGACAATAGGCAATGCCAGCACGAATAAGGGGGCCACTAAAGCTGCTGCGATAGTGCCTTTATGCGAACCGACCAAAGAAAGAAATCCAATTTGGAATCCCAGAAAATAAGCGCCGCCATCACCCAAATAAATGCGAGCGGGAGGAAAATTGAAACGGAGAAATCCGAGCAAAGCGCCGGCCATGCCTGCGGCAACCAACTCGAACCCGCCGTTTTGATGGCCCACATAAGCCAGCAGCGCCATTAGCATGAGACATATCCCGGTCGCCAGACCATCCACTCCGTCGATCAGATTGATAAGATTCGTCATGCTAACCAGCCAAACGATGGTGATGACCACTCCCCAATTTCCCAAATCGATGATCTGTCCAGACCAGGGAAGTTTGAAACTCATGATGCCAATTCCAAAGCAGCAAACGAGCGACGCGATCAGCACCTGGCCGAGGAGTTTGCGCTTGGCTCCCAGAGGCTTCAAGTCATCCCAAAATCCCAGGCCGAACATTGCCAGAGAAGCACCCAGTAACACCCATTGATCGTGCGGACTGGTCTGATCGGGGAAGAATAAGAGGATGAATAACTCAATCAGTCCAAATGCGGATGCCAGAGCGATTCCCCCCAGGCGAGGCACAGTGGTGGTGTGGGTATGGTGCAAATCCCCCGATCGGTGAACCAGATTTGATTTGCGGCAATAGGCCAGGATAAGTGGCGTAAGGAGAAAAACCATTCCCATGCCTGCCAACGCAATCATCCAGGGAAGCCAACTCATGCAGGGTATCCGTTGTCCTTGCGCCAGAGGAAGATACTGTAACGCTGAGCGATTTTCTGGTTATTAGCCTGCATGATTGCGGTTGCCACCACCGTCACAAAGTAAAGCAATCTACACTGGCTTTGGCAACATCTTTTTAATTCAAATTATATTGACGTGACTCCCCTTTTGGGTTAAAACTCAAGCGCTTATGATGAGGTTGTTACGACAATATTGAGACAACTATGAAAAGGATCGCGATAATTGGACTGAGTTTCGTCTGGCTGGCCACAACCAATTCCTTTGCCAAAGACGCGGGCTATAAGGAAATTCTTACCCGCGTCCCCGCGGCAGAGTTGCCGCTCAAGTCTGCAGAGCTGGTTAAGGACGCAAAGCCGCGTTCACGCGAAGGCGTTACCATCGAGGTTGTTAAAACAGCGGTCATGCTCAATCCCGCCGCGGCCCCGGTCATCGCCAGCACCATTGCACGGGCTGTTCCCAAGATGGCACCTACCGCAGCAGCCACTGCCGCCGCAGCCCAACCCAAACAAGCCGTCGCTATCGCCAAAGCGGTCGCCGCCGCTGTGCCCTCCAAAGCTGGGAAAATTGTTGTCGCCGTCTGCCGGGTTGTCCCCAATGATTACCGAAACATCGCTATCGCGACCGCCCAGGCGGTGCCAGGCTCCGACAAAGAAATTCTGAGTGGCATTGCGACGGCGTTTCCTGAGCTGAAATCCGGGATCGACCGCGCATCTGCAGGCCATGTGGGTAACCCTGCTTCGGTTTCAATTGCGTTGGCTTCCGCCCCTTCTTCGATCAATCAGTCCCCGGCGCAAACTCCTGTCAGTTCTTCTCCGTTCGCACGTGGTCCAACCGTCGGGCCGCCCTTTATTCCCCTATCCGGAACTCCCACAAATATCACTCCAGTGACCAGTGGAAACGTTCCTCCAGGCGCTCGGGGCGGGCCGACTGATTACGCACAGCCTTAAAGGTCCCGGCGCAAAACGTCGAGCTTCAACGATGTCCTCCTCTGAACTCAGTTAGCGTCGCTAGGCACTTTCTTTGCCGGGTCCCGGAAGAAAATGAGGAAAATCATCAGCACAACAACCGCGCCCCACGCCGGATAAATCCAAATGCCGTGCCAGTCGTGGCCTATCGTACCTTGAGGATGCGCAAAGGTGTGCAAGGCTTGGGTCTTTCCGGCCAGAGTGCTGCCCACAAAATTTCCGACACCCCACAAAATGAAAGCAATGAAGCCCTGCGCGGCCCCGCGCATCCGCTCGTTGGATTCGTCATCGACATAAAGTTGTCCTGCGATGAAAAGAAAATCATAGCAGACACCGTGCAGCAGGATGGCAGTCAGTATGAGCGAAGTGCCTAGTCCGGGATTGCCGACGCTCGAAGCCAGCAGAAAATACCGTGTGACCCAGGCTAAAATGCCGATAAAAATGGTCTTCTTGTAGCCAAGATTTTTGAGCATAAATGGCAACAGGATCAGGAAAACGACATCTGACACCTGGGCGAGCGACATTTTTGCGGCAGTGTACTTCCAACCCAGTTCGGTGACATACATATTCATGTTGACGAAATAAAAATAGAGCGGGATGCAGATGAGAAACATGCAGGAGATGAAGATCGCAAACGAAGGCTTTTTCAGCAGCGCAAGCGCATCCAAGCCAAGAATCTCACCGAGGCGGACGTTCTTACCGACTTTGCGGGGTGGCGTGTGGGGAAGAGACAGCGAGAACACTCCCAACACCAGTGAAGCAGCTCCAGCGAGATAAAACTGTACGGCAGACTGTTCACCCTTGAACAGCAAGCTAAGCGTGACGCCGCCACCAATCCACCCAACGGCCGACAGGGCTTTGATGTGCGGAAAATCGCGTCTGGCATTGGCAAGATGATGGAGAGAAAGTGAATTGCCAAGCGCCAGGGTTGGCGCATAGGACGCACAATACAGAATCAGGACAGGATAGAAGGCGCCAAATGTCGTCAGCCTGGGTAATGTGAACATCAGCAAACCACCCAGGATGCCGAGAAACGCCAGCAGTTTTTCCGAAGCGAAATAGCGATCAGCGATCAAGCCGACAAAAAAGGGCGAGATCATCGAACCCAAGGCAAATGCACCGTAAGCCAGTCCGATCTGTCCGCCTTCAAAGAGCAGTGTTTTGCCAAGGTAAGTGGCCATGCTGACGTACCACGAGCCCCAGATAAAATATTGGAGAAACATGAAGAAACTGAGGCGGATTTTAAGCGAAGTTTGCATGGCGCCAGGATTCTCGCGGAAATCCTAAAAAACTCTCGCCATCAGGAGAAGAAAAAAATGTCGGGAAGCCGCCTAAAAACCAGACATTCTGTCCTGTTACGGGTCGGAGCTTTTTTGGCCGCGCTTTTCCCAAATGTGCCATGCAGAGATGCGCAGAAAGAGATTGGCCTATGCGGGGAGTTGGTGTTGAATGTGCTTGATCAAGTCGGATTTGGCGAAATAAACCACACCTGAAAACTGTTGAGTTTTATGAAATTGCCTGCGTCTCATGTGCTTTTGGTGGAAGACGATCCACGCATGCCGGAATTGTTGGCGGCCTTGCTCCAGGATGACAACATAACCCTGACTTGCGCCAGTGAAGCGACCATGGCAATGCAGCTCGCCAGGGAAAAGCATTTCGATTTGGTCTTGCTCGACCTCGGTTTGCCTGGCACCAATGGCTTCGATTTGCTCCGGCAGCTTAAACAATCCCACGAGACACAAAATCTGCCGGTGATTGTTTTGACAGCCTGGAATAGCACGAAAGACAAATTGCGCGGTTTCGAGCTTGGCGCAGTTGACTATCTAACCAAGCCCTTCGAGTCGGCCGAACTTCGAGCACGGCTTTGCGCGGCGTTGCGCACCAAGCGACTGCAAGACGAACTCACCCAGACCAATGGACAATTGTTCGCCGCTCGAGTCACCGCCGAAGCCGCAGTGCGCGCTAAAGGTGAATTCCTGGCTAACATGAGCCACGAAATCCGCACCCCAATGAACGGCATCATTTCGATGGCCGGGTTATTGTTGGAAACACCTTTGAATCACGAGCAGCGCGGATTCGTGGAAACGATGTATTCCAGCAGCGAATCGTTGTTAACGATTATTAATGATATTTTAGATTTTTCCAAAATCGAATCGGGTAAACTCGAATTTGAAAGCCTGCCTTTGGATATCCGGCAATGCATTGAGGAGGCATTGGATCTCATGGCCACTCGCGCTGCGGAGAAGAAAATCGAAATCGCATACCAGATGGACGATGGCATTCCACGTTGGGTTCTCGGAGATGTCACCCGTTTACGACAGGTGCTCGTCAACCTGCTGAGCAATGGGGTAAAATTCACGGCAGCCGGTGAGGTGGTCATCCAGGTGAAAATACTTTCGGCTCCCAGTGAAAAAACTCCCGGCCAGTCGGAAATCTGGCATTTGCAATTCTCGGTTCGCGACACCGGGATCGGCATCCCGGTGGATCGGCTGGCGCGGTTGTTCAAATCGTTTAGCCAGGCGGATGCATCAACTGCGCGAAGCTACGGCGGGACAGGCCTCGGGCTGGCGATCAGCAAACGGCTCGTGGAGCTAATGGGCGGCAAAATGTGGGTCGAAAGCACCGCTCAAAAGGGCTCGACATTTCATTTTACGCTCCCCATGCAGATTGCCCCGAAAGAATTGCGAGCAAAAGGAGAAGCGCCACCGGCCAACCTTACAGATTTGCGCCTGCTGATCGTGGACGACAATCCGACCAATTGCCGCATCCTTACTTTACAGGCCAGCAAATGGGGGATGATTCCCCGGGGAGCCCAAAGCGGCAGCCAGGCGCTCGAGTGGCTCCGAGCCGGCGAAAGCTTTGATTTGGCTATTCTGGACATGCAAATGCCTGGCATGGATGGTTTGATGCTGGCAGGTGAAATTCGCAAGCTACCCAGTGCGATGGCTATGCCCCTGGTCTTGATCACCTCAATGGGTGTGCGATCCGATCACCCTGATTTTGCGAGCGCCTCGTTCTCGAGTTGCCTCACTAAACCGATCAAACCTGTTGAACTTCAGGAAGCCCTCGTGCGGGTGATCTCCGGAGCCAAATCGCCCGCGAGAAATTCCGCGCCGAATACAAAACTCGATCCAAAGATGGCAAGCCGCCTCCCGCTCCGGCTGCTGTTGTGTGACGACAATGTGATCAACCAAAAAGTCGCGCTGCGGCTGCTCCAACAAATGGGTTATCGCGCCGATCTGGCCGCCAACGGAAAGGAAGCACTGGCTGCAATGGACCGGCAACCTTATGACATGATTTTTATGGATGTGATGATGCCGGAGATGGGCGGTTTGGAAGCAACGGCTGCGATTCGCAAGCGGCAGCAGACGCCTTCACAATTTCCGAATTACAAATCGCCGATTGTCATTGTGGCAATGACGGCCAGCGCAATGCAGGGCGATCGTGAAAAATGTTTGGCTTCTGGCATGGATGATTATCTGGCCAAACCGGTGCGGCTGGAGGATATCAGAAGCATCGTCGAACGCTGGGGCGCCACGGCCGGAAAGAACGAGGCCTCGGCGGGTCCAGGCAATGGTTCTGCAACGCTCGTCTCTCAAGGAAAGTCAGACGCTTCGGAAATTGCGCAGTGTGTGGATATGGAACGCTTGCTTGATTTCACTGATGGCAATCTTGAGAATTTTCGTGAGTTGGCAACCCTGTACCTTGATCAAACCTGCCAGCAAATTGAACAATTGGAAGCCGCCGTTCAGGCCGGATCTCCTCAAGAAGTGCGCCAGATTGCCCATAGTTGTGCTGGAGCCAGCGCCACTTGCGGGATGCGAAGAATGGTCCCCTTGCTACGAGAACTCGAACGACAAGGTTGTGAAGAAAAACTCACCAACGCTGCCCAGATTTGCCAGGAAATCAACCGTGAATTTGAAAAAGTAAGATGCTTTCTACAGGCGCATCTTGCCAAACACTCCGAACTCATCGCGAAGTCCTGCGCATGACCAAAATCTTAATCATTGATGATGATCTGGCGGTAGCAAACATCTACCGAAATAAGCTCGCGCTTGATGGCTTTCAGGTGGAAGTCGCTTCCGACGGAGAACTTGGATTGGAGTTAGTGCGAAGTTTCGAGCCCGATGCTGTGCTGCTGGAACTGATGGTCCCCAAACTATCAGGAGTTGCGCTGGTAAAAAGGGTCCGTTCCGACCTCGAATTTGCCAAACTCCCCATCATTGTTTTTTCAAACACTTACTTGACCAACCTGGTGCAGGACGCATGGAAAGCCGGGGCAACCAAGTGCCTTTCCAAATCCAATTGCACTCCAAAACAGATTCTCGAACTGCTGCGCAGCGTCCTGCCGGCAAACGAAAATGCCGCAACTGCCAAGGTCCCGGAAGCATTAATGACAGCGCCAAATAAAACCGACACGCAGTTGCTCAAGAAAACAACCATCGAAGGTTTTGCTGCCACTCTGTCTACCCTCCGAGGTTTCCTTCGAGGCACAATCAAAGCGGATAACGAAGCGGCGCGCTTATCAAAGCTGCAGGAATTGCATCGTCAGATTCATACGCTCACCTGCAATGCAGGAATCACTGGCATGGTTCCGATTGCACAAATGGCGGATGCTCTCGAGGCTTTGCTTAAGGAGTTGCACGAAAAACCTGAAAACATCAATGCGTCCACTTTAAGGACCGTTGCTTCGAGCATCGACTTCCTGGGTATGCTGTTTGATTCTGCCAGTCTCCACGATTGGCCCGAGCTGCCCACGCCAAATATTCTGGTCGTAGATGATGAAGCGATCTCTCGTCGCGCTGTCACTCACGCTTTGGAGAAGGCCCGGCTCAAATGTATCAGCCTGGAGGATTCAACTGCTGCTTTTGAGCTGCTCTCGAAAAGCAATTTCGATCTTATTTTCCTGGATGTTGATATGCCGGAGATGAACGGGTTCGAATTATGCAAAAAGGTGCGGACGCTGCACGCTCACAAGAAAACTCCGGTTGTGTTTGTTACAAGTTTAAACGACTTCGAGAGCCGGACCAGCTCCACGATGAGCGGAGGGACCGACTTCATTGCAAAGCCGTTCTTGTTCATGGAACTTGCCGTCAAAGCGCTGCTCTATGTATTGCGCAGGCATTTAAATTCAGCCGGCCCCAAAGGGCAGTCTCCCGCTTGCCAACCCCTGAATACGGTTCCTTCGGCTGTTCTTGAATCGGCCGTTTAGAGCTTTCCCACCGGGCAGTTTTTGACATTGGCTTTCCGGCTTTATACAGTTTTTAGATGGAATCATTGCATGCGCCCTGGAGGATCGAGTATATCCTGGCGCCAAAAAGCCAATTGCCCGAAGGTCTTTTTGCGCGGATTGCCCAATCCACCGAAGATGAAAACAACTACGTCATCGCGCGAGATCGAACATGCTATGCCCTGCTCAATAGCTACCCGTATACCGGGGGCCATCTGCTGGTAGTGCCCTACAAACAGACCCCTGATTTCAACGAGCTTACCGACCAGGAAATGACCGACCTTTTGCTGCTGACTCGGCGGTGCCAGAACGCCCTGACGAAGGTGATGAAACCGGATGGATTTAATATCGGTGTCAACCTCGGAAAGGTCGCCGGTGCTGGCATCGTGGAACATCTGCATATTCACATCGTCCCACGCTGGCAAGGCGACACGAATTTCATGCCAGTGCTGGCAGGCACGACGGTCGTTCCGCAGGCGCTCAGGGAACTGGCAGCGCAATTGCGCGCAGCGCTGAATCAAGGAGCCGATTAAGCAGTCCTCCTCTTGCATTGTAACTTTGGATCAGGAAAGGTAATAACTCCAGAACGAATGGCTACTGAGACACTCCACTTTGAAAACGCGCGCCTTGCGCAGCAACTTTACAATAATGACCCTCGCAATCTTCAGGCATTGGATCACCAACTGGGGGTCAAGGCGACCTCGCGCGAAGGATGGATAAAGCTCGAAGGGGACGTGGATGCCCTTCACCGCGCAAAGCAATTGTTTCTTTTGCTCGAAGACTCGTTGAAAAATGGCACCCCTGTCCGCAGCCGGGAGTTTTCTCATGCGCTCAATATTGTTAAAAACGAGGGAGTCTCCACGCTTAAGGATATTCTGAGCGATCGCATCCTGACTTCAGAGAAAAAGCCTGGCGTCACAGCCAAAACGGTGGGTCAAAAAAATTACCTGAACGCTATCCGCCAGCATGATGTAACCATCGGCGTAGGCCCTGCGGGGACAGGGAAGACCTATTTGGCAGTAGCCATGGCACTGTCTGCGTTGCGAGAGGGAACGGTGTCACGGATCATTTTAACCCGGCCAGCGGTTGAAGCGGGCGAGGCGCTCGGCTTTCTGCCCGGCGACCTTTACGAGAAAATCATGCCCTACTTGCGCCCGCTCCATGATGCCTTGCACGATATGATGCCGGCGGAAGAGGTTCAAAAGCACACCGAACGAGGCGTGATCGAGATTGCGCCTCTGGCCTATATGCGCGGTCGAACCCTCAACCATGCATTTATCATTCTGGATGAAGCCCAGAATTCCACAATGGAGCAAATGTTCATGTTTCTGACCCGGTTAGGGACACATTCAAAAGCGGTGATCACCGGTGATGAGACCCAAATTGACTTGCCAGCGCATAAACAGTCCGGCCTGCTGGAAGCCCATCGTGTTTTGCGGCGGACTGAAGGCATCGCCATCGTGGAATTTTCCAAACGCGACATTGTGCGCCACCCGCTTGTGCAACGCATCATCGCCGCTTACGAGGAGCACCGCGGCCGCGCCCGGACTCATCGCGAGAAAGAAGCGGATTGAAAACCAGACGGGTTCGCGCCGTTCACTTCGCGTTGTAATGGTGAAAGCTTCCTGCGTTACAGTCATCAACTCGCTCGAACCCCGGCAGGCAAATCTAGTAAACTTTGCCTTTCTTCGCCGCATCATCCGGGCCTTGCTGAAAGCAAACGATGCCGTGATCCAATGGGAAATAAACGTCTGCCTGGTCAGTTCGGCGGAAATAACTCGCCTGAACGAAACCTTTCTTCGCCACAAGGGACCGACTGATGTCATCACCTTCGACTATTCAGACGACGCTTCGCCGGAAGCAATTTCGGGTGAGATTGTGATCTGTCTCGATGAAGCTTTCTTGCAGGCGAGTTCGTTTGAAACAATCTGGCAATCGGAATTGGTGCGCTACGTTGTACACGGAATCCTGCACCTCCGCGGCTATGACGATAGCTCCTCCGAAGAGCGCCGCAAAATGAAACGTGCCGAGGAAGTTCTGATGGGCCGAGTCGCCCGAGATTTCGATTTCAGGAAACTCGCTGCGCATTGATTCGGTTTCGAGGAAGCTTTCCTGCTCTCCAGGTTCAGTCCGAAGTGGTTTGCTTTTGACGAATGATCTGATCTGGATGCCGGGCGCGGCTCAGCGCGGTGTCGTATGTGATGAGGCATTTGCAGTAAAGATCGTAAAGGCAATTATCCATCAACGTCATGCCTTCCTTTCGTCCGGTTTGGATCGTATTTTCCAACTGGTGAATATTGTTTTCCCGGATCAGATTGCGGACCGCTCCATTGGCAACAATCAATTCATAAGCCAGCACACGCCGGGTGCGGTCGGCTGCGGGCAACAGTTCCTGGGCAATAATCCCCTGAAGCGCGTTTGATAGTTGCAAAATGATCTGCTTTTGCGCGCTGCCTTCGAACACTCCTACAATTCTTTCCAACGCATGCGTCACGTTCGGCGAGTGCATCGTCGCCAGCACAAGGTGCCCGGTCTCGGCAGCCGTCAGCGCGGTTGAAATTGCTTCAAAGTCCCGCATCTCGCCGACGACGATGACGTCCGGGTCCTGCCGTAATACGTGAATCAACGCGCGATTAAATGAACGCACATCGGTCAGAACTTCCTGTTGAACAACAATTGCCCGTTTATTGGCATGGACGAATTCGATTGGATCTTCAATCGTCACGATCTTACACCTTCGCTCACTGTTGATGAGATCAACCATGTAGTTGAGCGTCGTGGTTTTTCCGGCTCCCGTCGGACCTGTCACCAGAACCAAGCCATTTGGTCGGCGGGCAAGGTCGTCCAGCTTCTCAGGCAGTCCAAGCTCGTTTCGGGTTGAAATACGGTCACCGCAAAAACGAAAACTCATCTCGGGATGTCCATTGCGCCGATAAAACGTGGCGCGCACGCGTCCAACGGAAGGATGGACCAGGGAGATGCACAGCTCCCATTCCTGATCGAACTTCTTTTGCTGTTGTTCGTTCAACAGGCTATCGGCGATCATCTCCGTGTCTTTTTCGCTGAGGGCATCTTCATCAGCAATGATGATCTCGCCGTTCACACGGAACGCCGGTGGAACGCCTGCCACGAGGTGTAGATCAGACGCGTCGAAATCGCTTGCCGCGGCCAGGAGGCGGTCGAGATTGTTTGTGCTCATCGAGAGGAAATTCTGCGCCACAAACCTCGCACGCGTGCGGCCAGGCCCGTCCGGGAAACTTGATCGAGCGCGGCTCTGGCCTCGCATTCGGGGTTGAGTTCCTGCGCCTGCGCAAACGAGTTTTTGGCGAGACTGATCAAACTCAAAGCCTGCTGGCACCGGCCCAACTCAAGCCACAACACAAAGTGAGCGGTGTTCCACTCGATAGCCTGCTGCAGCAATTTCAACGCGAGGACGAACTGATGGTAGTAATGCCTCACTCGAGCGGCCAGCCAGACTATAAACCAATCTCGCGGCGCAAGCAGCAGGGCCTTCTCAAAACAATAATCCGCCCGCGGTTCTGCACGCGCCAGCAACACGTCCCCTCGTGCAAGCCAAATGTAAGGTGTGTCACCACGTTCCTCGATTGAGGCATCCGAAAACGCAATCGCGCCTTCCAAATCGCCGCCCCGAGCAAGCGCGACTGCTTTGGATGCCAGCAGTTCCGGCTCATGTGGAAAACGCTCCAAAGCTTTGTCCGCCCAAAGCCTGGCTTCACGAAATTCTCCCAACTCAATCAGCATTCGAACCTGGCCCGTCCAGGCAACCGCGTTGCCCGGGTTGAATTCCAGCACCTTGGAATAAAGTCGCAGTCCTTGCTCGAAGTTCGCGTTTTCAAACGCCAGCCTTGCTTCCGCAATATAATCAGCCTCGCCCCTGGGCAGCACTTTTTGCAATGACGACTGGCCATCATGCTCGTCGCCAAATTCGAGACTGTTAAACCGGCTCATAATGTTTGCCTTCGCCAAAACCAGTACCTGAATGCTTTTCCGATGATTTCCTTTTCCGGGACCATTGCCAATTGTTGAAACGTGCCTGAAATATCGCTTTGGGCGATGGCGCCGTGCAAGTTTATATCGAATGCCGGCCAGACGAACCATGTTTTTTCGCTGACGACAAATTCACCGTCTTCGGGCATATACGGGACAGCAGCAAAAGAGCGATCATTAACGAAGACCTTTCGGTGCTCGAAGCGCACGTGGTCGCCGGGAAGTGCCAGAACTGGCTGAATGCCGAAACCCGCTCGAACATAAACCCGGTTTTCCCGAGCGGACCAGGCTCGTTCCTCGGAAATCTTATAGGCAACCCGATCTCCACGGTGGAGCGAGTTCCCTGCGGTACGCTTCACCACGAGCACTTGATTACCCATGCGCAACGGAATCAACCAGTGATTCTCAACCAGGCTAAGGGCTGGTGCGTAGAGCAGACCCCAAACCGCCAGCATTGTGCAAAAACCCGCAAACAGCCGGACCCCAAACCGGTCTTTTGCCAGCCAAAGACTTTCTAAAAAGATGATGCTCGTTGCATGGACGGACATCATCAGGCCAAATGCAAGGCTGCTAACGGGGTATCCCAAACCGACGACAAACACGATTGTTCCCAAGGCATAACCGGCAACGAGCAGCCGGCCCAATATCCGGCGGCCCAAAACAAAAAACGCAAACCCAGGCACAGCCAAGGCGAGGAAAAATTGAGTCAGCGAAAGCGCTCCAGGCATTTGGAATTTTTCCAAATGCAACCGCCGTCGCGCACGGGCGCCAGGTACAAGAAAAAGCCGCGTATACCACCTTGCCCTGGGTGGATAGTAATTCGATGCCTTGCCCTGAAGACCGGAATTCATGGATTAGAAGTCCGTCCGCTCGCAACGCTCTGGGCCCCGGGTTCTAATGCCGCTGCTCCAGGTTAATTTGCACATGCTCATCCGGTTCGTAAAACTCACTGGTTTCGCGCCGGCTCTGCAATTCGCCAACGATCTGTTCGAATAGTTTCATCACCTCCAGGCAACTCTTGCCTTTGTAACCCTTGATATGCACTTCCACTCCGCCAGCCGGATCGATTGTAATTTCAAATTCGCGTTGAGGCATTTGGCTTCAAGATTTCGTGTTAATTGACGATTGATGGGCAATCACCCATCCCAGTGTCGCACTTTGAGATGAATAGCTTGATTGCCATCCAACTCCTCCTCTACCACGGTAAATTGTCGTGATTGCATTTCATCCATCAATCTTTGATATACGTACTTTTGCACAACGCGCTGGCTCAATTCCTGTCCGATGGCGCGTAATTCGTCGTCGGTGCGGCCCGGGCCCGAAACACAAACCGATGCCCGCCCCCTTGCATCGCGTGAAAAAGTGACGCTGACCTCCTCGCGGGTAACACAAATGTGTTGATCGCGGCCAAGGACGCTTGTGACCACTTCGCTATTGGCGATCTCAAGATTTACCTCGCGGTCGGAGTTTTGATTCGAGCTCTTTTGGCTTTGCTTAACTGCTTCATCCACCAAGACATATCCGAGGGAATTGGCTGCCGCGACAACTGCAGCGCTAAAAGCAGGCCACGCCGCAATGACGACCGGTGTCAAAATGCAAACACAACTCATAATCATTGTCCTCAACTTTGAGTCATCGTTGGATTAGACCGGGGTGAAGCGCGTGCCTCACGCGAAATCGAGAAAGATCGAGGAGAAGAATAGGGAAAAGGCCCCAAACGGAGCCATCCCCAGCGGAAGTCAACCCTTCAGAAAACCTGTTGGCCCGTGAGTGCCCGGGATTAGCCGGACACAAAGAGCAAATTGCTCGGAGCGGGACTCCAGTTTTTCAGGAAGGAAATTCCTGCGCGATTTTTCGCGCGCAGGGTTGCCTTTATTTGACGTCTTCCTGTTTTGCCTCATCTGCCGCATCGAATGCATGCTGCAGAGCGACCAGGTCTTCACCCGGTTTCAAGGCATCCAGGGCCGCTTGCTCGGCCTTGAGTTGCTCGTTTGAGTAATTGGCCGCCTTTACCGACAGCCCAATACGCCGATCGGCTTTGTCGATTTTAATGACTCGTGCGGTAACTTCCTGGCCGACCTTCAGCACGTTCTTAATCTTGTCGACTCGCTCCTCGCTGATTTGCGAGATATGAACAAGGCCATCGATTTCATGCTGCAAACCAATGAATGCTCCGAAGCTGGCAAGCTTTGACACGTTGCCGGTTACCAGGTCGCCGATCTTGTACAGTTTATCGATGTTCTCCCATGGGTCCTGAGTCAACTGTTTGATGCCTACTGCAATGCGCTGGTTGGCCTTGTCCACTTCCAGCACCACCGCCTCGACTTCGTCGCCTTTTTTCAGAACCTCGGAAGGGTGATTAATCTTTCGTGTCCAGGAAATGTCTGACACGTGGATCATCCCATCCAAGCCTTCTTCCAATTCGATGAAGGCGCCGTAACTGGTCAGGTTTCGAATTTTGCCCTTCACGCGCGAGGCAGGCGGGTATTTCTCCTGAGCCTTATCCCACGGGTTGGTTTCAAGCTGGCGCAGACCGAGCGAAATCTTCTGTTCTTCCCGATTGATGCCGAGCACGACAGCCTCGATTTCCTGGTCTTGCTTCAGAATATCCGAAGGCTTGGCAATGCGCTTGGTCCACGAAAGTTCGGTTACGTGCACCAAACCTTCGACACCTGCCTCCAGTTCCACAAAAGCGCCGTAAGGCACCAGGTTCACCACGCGGCCTTTTACCTTCGCGCCCACCGGATACTTCTGGTCGATGTTGTCCCAGGGATTCGTCAGTTTTTGCTTTAGCCCTAGGCTGACGCGTTCCTTCTCGCGGTTAATGTCCAGCACGACGACATCAATATCCTGCCCAACCTTAAGCAATTCGGAAGGATGACCGATGCGACCCCAACTCATGTCGGTGATATGCAGCAAACCGTCGATCCCGTTCAGATCGATAAAGGCGCCGAAATCAGTAATGTTTTTAACTGTGCCCTTGCGGATATCTCCCGGAGTCATCTCACCAAGGAGTTTTTGCCGCCGCTCGACGCGTTCCTGTTCAATCAGTTCGCGGCGAGACAAAACAATGTTTTGCCGCTCTTGATTAATCTTGACCACTTTGAAATCGTAAGTGTTGCCGACATATTGCGCCAAATTCTTAGGTGTAATGACGTCGATCTGCGAAGCGGGGAGGAAAGCTTCGACGCCGATATTGACGACCAGGCCGCCCTTGACCACGCCCTTCACTTTGCCGGCGATGGTGCCACCCTCATTGCAAATAGTCAGAATGCGCTCCCAATTCTTTTTAAATTCGGCTTTCTCCTTTGAGAGAACAACCATTCCTTCTTTGTCTTCCAGCTTTTCAATGAGCACATCAATCTCGTCACCCATTTTAACCGCCTTAAGATCTTCGAACTCATTGCCAGAGATTACTCCCTCGCTTTTGTAACCAATATCCACAAGGACTTCCTTGGGACGAACTTCGATGATTGTGCCCTTGACTATATTTCCGGCCGCAAAGGGCAGTGCGCCCGTTTGCCTCATGGCCTCTTCCATTGTCAGCATATCAATAACTAACTTCCTTCAAACAGACGATTGGAAGCCTTGGTCAGCACATGCTTTCCATGCTCCATTCCTAACGACCAGACGTTGCTGGAGCAACGGAGGTTAAGGGTTAGGTTTGTCGTTAACTTCGCTTTTCTCAGCCTTAATGAACATTCCGCACATACGGCGTTCAGGCGGTTTAAAACATAGGTGTAGCGGTTCAGGATGCAAGTCAAATTTCGAACGAAGAAAACTAGCGGTAGCGAAGCAGCCTCAATGGTCTTTATGAGGGTTTATTGGATTTTGCAGATTTCTCGGTTTTCTTCTCACTCTTCTTGAGTTTAAGGTCTTCCTTGTTCGGGTTGCATTTGATGCAAGACTTGCCCTCTTTATGAGCTGTTATGCAGCATTTGTCTTTGCATTCTTTACCGTCAGCGGCCGCCTTTTGACAGCACGTCTCGGCGAAAGCAGAGTTCGCCAGCAAAATCATTGCGAAGGCCACTGCACTGATGATTCTGAAGAGCTTCATATTTTCACGTGAACCCGAACTTTAATAGCATTCTGCTTGAAGAGCCATTGCCTGTCTATCAAGATCTCAGGCTGGCCAGCATTCGGTGAGCATAAAAACCAGAGATTTGATTTAAGATTACCAACCGGCTCGGGATCAACAAACATGCTCATCAACGCCGCTCACCCTGAGGAAACAACGAGTGCAAAACCGAATCGAAACAATCGTTTTGCACGGAGTGTGAAATTTTCTATTGGCCTAATTGCTTTATTAGGGGTTGTTTATCTCGCCTTAATGATCCCTGAACCCCGGGGGCCCGTGCCGAAAGGAGCGGGTAAACAACCCTTTCTTTGGAAGCAGGATTCATTTTGGGTGGATTTGGAAACGCAGTTCCAACAGGCTCGTCGGGAAGGCTGCGACAAGATTGCCCCTCGAATCGATGCGGATTTGGGCTCGATCCAGCCCTTGCTTAACGAGTGTTCTGGTCAAAAACTGACACCGGAAGCTCCCCTTTTTTCCGACTTGGAATCCAGGCTTTTCCGGTTGGCGCCATTGGTAGCTGCGTGCCCATCGCGCATAGGTGAGTTCATTGCACTTATCATTCAGACGCGCGGAGAACTGAAAATTCAGTCTAAATATTGGGACCTGAATGCGGACGTGCCTCGGCAACGCCTCTATCGTCTTCTGTTTGGCACACGCATGGCACTCGAAGAAGTCATGCTGCAATCTCCTTCATCCCGCGAGATTCCACACAGCATCACGGGCACGGACGTCATCTCGCGCACTCCTTCGGTGGAGCTTTTTGGGATTAAGATCTATAGCGGGGATATCCTCGTATCCCGAGGAGGTGCTCCTACGTCCGCGCTTATTGCCCGGGGAAACGACTATCCCGGAAACTTCTCGCACGTTGCCCTCCTGCATGTTGACGAAAAAAACGGGCATGCTTCAGTAATTGAATCGCACATCGAGCGAGGTGTTGCGGTTGCTTCGCTGCAGCAGTATCTCACCGACAAAAAATTGCGAATAGTCGTGCTCCGTTTGCGAGCCGACCTCCCCGAACTGGTGGCAGACCCTTTGCTGCCGCACAAAGCCGCGACTTCGGCCATCTTGAAAGCAACAGCCCGGCATATTCCGTACGATTTCGCCATGGATTACCGCGATCATGGCGCGCAATTCTGTTCTGAAGTTGTTTCGGCGGCGTATGAACCGACCGGTGTCCGGTTATGGAAGGGCCTGACGTATATTTCCTCGCCGACCGTTGCAGGCTGGCTTGGCTCTCTGGGAGTTAAACATTTTGAAACTCAGGAACCGGCTGATCTCGAGTATGATTCACAGCTCAGCATCGTCGCTGAGTGGCGAGACCTTGATACTCTTTTTAAGGCACACGTGGATGATGCAGTAACCGACGTAATGTTAGAATTGGCAAAGCCAGGAGACAGTCTGCCTTTTCAGCTTTGGTTGCTGCCCATCACTCGTCTGATCAAAGCCTACAGTTTCATGCTCAACCTTGCAGGAAGGGAAGGTCCTATTCCCGAAGGGATGAGTTCCACAACTGCTTTGCGTGTGGGCAAGTTTCGCCGGGCTCACGCTGCCATAGCAAGCCGAGTGCTCCAACAATCTGAAAACTTTAGAAAAACAAAAGGGTACACCCCTCCGTTTTGGGAACTCAACAAGATGGCCAGGCAAGCACAATTGGAAAGCCGTTAGATATGTTTCGAATTCGAAAATTATTTGCCCATCGGATGGTCAAGTCTATACATGCCTGCATGAAACAGCAGCGCTGCACCGTCCGGCTTTTCGCGGCATTGGTTTGCGCGTCTTTGTCGGCCCGCGCCTCTCAAATTGAACTGACGTTGCAAACGCGCGATCCGGCGAGCGGAAAAATCCTGCTCGCAACCGAGAAGGTTGACCCCGCCCGCGTAGGCGTGATCGCAGTCGATGTTTGGAACTTTCACTGGTGCAAAACAGCCACAATGCGCGTGGATGCAATCGTCCCCCGTATGAACAAGGCTCTGGACGCTGCTCGCTCACTTGGAATGACCGTCATGCTTTGCCCGAGCGATGTGGTTGACAACTATGTCGGATATCCGCAACGCGAGACTGTTTTGGCGCTGCCCAGGTTTCCCGTGCCCGCGGTCGAGAATGTCACTTGCCCATCCGTGCCGGACGCCGGAGGCTGCGCCTGTGGCCGGGAGCGATGTGCCGTCAATTACGGCTGGGATGGCATGCATCCGGCATTGAGAATTGCCGACTCAGATTTAATGCCCGACACCCAGGCCGAGGTTTATGCGATCTGCAAGAAGTACGGCCTGACTCATCTCATTTACGTTGGCTTTCACACGCAGGTTTGCCTGCTGGGCAAGCCAATGGGACTCAAGGCCATGAAGTCGGCGGGGTTGCATTGTGTGCTGGCGCGCGATATGACCGATGCCCATCCGGGTTACGACCCGGCGCGAAATTTCACTCCCGATTTAAACACCGAACAAGTGGTTGAACATTTCGAGAAATTTCTGGCGCCGACAATTAGTTTCCAAAATGAGCTGGCCAAACTTGGAAAATGGGACACCAACTGGGTCGTTGATCCGGTAAGGATCACCCCTTGGGGCACGCCGATGCGGCCGCATCTTTTTGAGCAACCCATCACCGTCACACTCACCGCGCCACTCGAACCGGACGCGGACATTCGTTACACTCTGGACGGCACCGCACCTACAGCCGATTCCGCGCTTTACTCCAACCCGCTGGTTTTCGCCGACACCGCCCGCCTTCGAGTCTCTGCCTTCCACAACCGACGCCCGGTTTGTTTGGAATCGGAAGGCTATTTTGCCCGAATGGGTCCTCGTCCGCCGCTGCCAGACATTTACCTGGGCGATTTAAAACCGATCCGCAGTGTCGGCTTTGGACACTCGTATGGCGGTTCGGTACGTTATTCCGGAAACACCGGCCCGCCGCAAAAAGACAAATCCAATCTCGGAGAGGAGCTGAGGATCGACCGGCAGCACCACGATCACGGACTCGGCGTGCATGCTCCTTGTGAACTGGTTTACGAAGTGAAGCCCGAATATCGCAGGTTTGTTGCGCTCGCTGGCGCCGATGAGAACATTGTAAAGATCAGCAATGGCTCGAACCTCGCAAAGTACCCGAGCGTCGTTTTTAAAATTTTTATCGATGGGAAAGAGGCGGCGGCAAGCCCGGTGATGCGCGTGTTATCGCCAGCCTGGCGGTTTGATGTTGAAATACCCACCGGCGCCCGAATGTTGAGTGTCGTGACAATGGATGCGGGGGACGGTTCGCGGCAGGACTTTGCGGATTGGGCGGATGCTGGATTCAAACGGTAAAACCAATTTCGAAAGCTCGGCCTTTAGTGGAGCTTTGCCGTGCTTTCAGGGCTTTACAGCGAGCTATTTATTTACCTAAGGGCCAGGATTATTCGAACGGCTCACTCCGCCAGCCAACGCCTCGCAAATCGGGTAAACTCAGTTGCACGCAAGTTTCAACAGCCATTGTCGGCGTTTTTGATGGGGTCGTTGGCGGCGGCCAGGCAAAGGTTCTTTACACGAAAGTATCCCATTGTTGAAACGGAGAAAATAGTTCCGGACTCTTTTGCTAGCATCCCGAATTAAGGATTGACATTACTCCTAATTTCTTGTAAACAAGACAGCACCATGCCGGTCAAGAAGTTCACACGGTTGGCACACCGACCCATAATTCTTATTGCCGCATTGATGGCGTTTTCTTTTCTAGAATTTGGAATGGTTTCAGGAGCTCAGTTTCGCATCAATTCCGTTCAAATAACCAACGCCGACGTGCGGATCACCTGGAACGCCCTGGGCGGGAGCAATTACGTGGTGCAATCAGCCACAGCCTTGTCACCAAGCAACACGTTTTTTGATGTCAGTCCGCTCATTTTTGTGCCTGGTAGCGGCACGGTTCAATCAACCAACTACACGCACCTGAATGGAATGCTCAATTCGAGTTCGCGCTTTTATCGTATCAAATCGCTGCCCGGACCCATCCTGCAGATTCAGCCAACAAATGCCGTGATCGGCCCCGGCATGACCAATCGCTGCAACGTAGTTCTAATCAATCCCGACGGTAGCAGTCAGGACGTCACTTCTGGCGCTCAGCTCACCTCGCTGAACCCTAGCGCTGCGGAAGTGATAGGTAAGACCAATGGCTTCGCACTGGTCCGTGGTAACTCCAACGGAGTCGCGCCACTACAGGGAATATTCCAAGGCATTACCAACAATGTGAACCTTACGGTCGGACAATTAATTAATTTATCCACAGTCCCATCCCTTTCCCAATTCAGCGGTTATGTCAAAGGGGCACCCACTTACGTGACGGTAGTTGGGACTTTCGCCAATGGGCAGAGCAACAACGTTACACTCGCCAGCAATTTGGAAGGTGGCGCGGCAGGGGTCACGCGCGTCGATTACAATGTTGCCGCGAATGTGGCAAACTCGTTTGCTCTCGTTACGGGCCAATCCGCCGCGCGAGATGTTCTCCGGTTCGATGCTGGCGGGCTGCACACTCCGGATATTCCGACAACCTGGTGCAAGTATGTGGATGGCGCTGTGGACCCGCAGTTCATCCAAATCAAGGTTGGCGAGACACAACAAGTTTCAGTGGTTGGCTATGTTGCAAACGGTGATGAAGTAGACGCCCTGGCGGACATCGATAGCCTATATTACGACACCCACATTGCACGGACAGAGAAGAACGCCAACTCCCTTAAGATCATCGGTCTCGCCACTGGTTACAGCGGTTTCAATGTCTATATCAATAACGGGTCAGGCTGTTCTATTCTTTCGGTTTACGGATATCTGTCTGTGGTCGGACCGCCAACAATTACCCTGCACCCAATGACTCAATTGGTCAGTCCCGGCACAAGCGTCAGTTTTAACGTGGGTGCAAGCGGGTCTGAGCCTTTGTATTACCAGTGGCGATTTAACGGTATCGACATCCCTGGCGCAACTGCCACGAGTTATACGAACGCTAACCCCCAAACAGCAGACGCAGGTAATTATTCAGTGCTTGTAACCAACTTCGTCGGAGCTGTCCTTAGCAGTAATGCAACGCTTTTTGTGGTTTCGAACCAAACATATTTCGAGGCCGCATTTGAAGCAGATTTGGACGGGTGCGTCATCAACAACACGTACGCGCCTGGAGGTGGTTTGTGGCATCGAAGCACAGGACGCGGTTTGCAAGGCGGTCATAGCGCGTCCAACGGCTTGTACTACGGGAAGGGCGAAGGACCTAACGGCGGCGGCAACTACGATGCGGGCAACACGGCCGGCGCAGTGCTATCGCCGGTCATCAATCTTGCCGGGGTGGGGGCGCCGATTAGGTTGACATTCAATTACCTGCTGGCTACTGAGGCGTTTCAGAATTACGACGATGCCAGAGTAGAAGTTTCCACTAATGGAGGGGCATTTATAGGGGTTGCCGGAAATCACGCCAACAACGTGCGACTCGCGGATAGCCGCACCGCTAATGTTTGGACAAACGCCGCCTTGGACTTGTCAGGCTTCGCCGGCAATCAGATCCAGCTTCGCTTTCTATTCCAGACGGTAGATCAGCTTACCAATCAGTTTGAAGGTTGGTATGTCGATGATGTTCGTGTTTCAGGTGCTATATCGATAGCCAACGATCTCTTTGTCAATCGCATTAGCCTCTCCGGAAGGGCCGCTGCCACGTTTGGCAGTAATGTCGGAGCCTCAAAAGAACCCAATGAAAATGCTCACGCCGGTTTTGTCGGGGGCAAATCGGTTTGGTGGAGCTGGACAGCACCCGCAACCGGATCGGTGACGATTAACACCTGCGGCAGCGGATTTGATACCTTACTGGCGGTTTACACAGGGACCGCGGTTAACTCTCTGACTCCCGTAGTAAGCAACAACGATGGTTCATGTTCAGGAACCTCCACCGGCCAGAGCCAGTTGCAATTCAATGCAATCGCGGGAACAGCATACCAGATTGCGGTCGATGGCGTCGGCGGAAGTTCAGGCTCCATCAAGCTCATTATTGAACAATAGTTGTTGTGGGCATTTAGGTACACATGCTGGAATCATTCTTGCGAAGGACCCAAACGGTAATTACCATTCTCATCGCCTCGGTTTGTAGTCTCCTTGCCTCCTCCTTCACCTCTTTTGCTGCAGGTTTTCGCATCACTTCCGTGCAAATCACGAACAGCGATGTGCGGATCGCCTGGGACGCGCCCGGCGGCAGCAACTATGTGGTGCAAGCCGCCACAGGATTGACAACGCTACTGCTGCGGTTGTGGACAGCAGTGGCAACGTGATCGTGACAGGGTTTTCGCTTGGCAGTGGCAATGTCAACGCCGACTTTGCGACGGTCAAATACTGCGCAGGCGTATCGCCTGCAAATGACAATTTCAATGGCCGCATAGTGCTCAGCGGCTCCGCGATCACAACCATTACCGACATGGTTGGTTTCGCCCGACTCTTTTGAAGCACAATCGTTGTTGGCGATACCGGCGGCAAATCCTTGTGGTGGAGTTGGGCTCCAGCCAACGGAGTCGTGACGATCAACACGTGCGGCAGCAGTTTTGATACATTGCTCGGCGTTTACACGGGAATATCTGTCTCCGCACTTGCCCTGGTCACCGACAACAACGACAACGCCGCCTGCGGCGTCGGGTCCCTTCAAAGTCAGGTGCAATTCAACGCCGTTTCAGGTAGTAATTATCAGATTGCCGTGGACGGTTATAGTGGGGCATCGGGCAACATCACGCTTCAGATTTTTCAGCAGTAGCGCCTACTTCGTGGTGAAGATGATCTCACCTTGCCATTCATTCGGAGGAGGTGTGCTGCGGTGCAGAGAGATTTGGTCGTGATACAGTTTGGCCGCTTTGGCCAGCCGCAATTCTTCCTCACCAACTTCTAAGAACAGGCCCTCCACCGCGTCCCAATCCCGCGCCGCGAACCGCGCCCAGGCTTCCATCCATTTTGCGACCGCGCGTTCCGGGATCGGCTCGCGAAACAACGAATGCAATCCCACCGGCAGCGTCTTGCCCACCGCGCGGATGAGTCCCATCTTCAAGGATCGGATTGATTCGGGTAGTTGAGCCTGCGTGTTGTCAGTGGTCAGAATTGTAGTTCCGAAATACTTGTTCAGCCCTTCCAGGCGCGAGGCGAGGTTCACTGTGTCACCGATGCCAGTGAAATCGAAACGGCGTTTCGAGCCAAGGTTCCCCACAAGCACAGGCCCAGTGTTTATTCCGAACCGAGTACGCAAAGGAGGGAATCGCCCGGATTGATTGAACCGTTCAATCTCACTTTCAATGGCTAATGCCGCCTCACAGCAAAGACGAGCGTGCTCGGGGGTTTTGGCCGGTGCGCCCCAAAGTGCATAAAGACCGTCTCCCATGAATTGGATGGCCGTGCCCCGGTTGTCGAAAACCGCGTCGAACACTTCGGTAAAATAGGAATTGAGCATTTGACTCACCTCGCCCGGTTTCATGCGCTCAGCGATAGAAGTGAATCCCGCGATGTCCGTAAACATCGCAGTACATTCAATCTCCTGGCCGCCGAGTTGCAACGCCTCCGGATTCTGCGCGACTTCTTTCGCCATCTCCGGCGAGAGATAGAACCGAAAGGCCCGCTCCAGACGTAATTGCCGAAGTCGCGCGATGAGGTAGTTCGTTAGAGTCGCTTTGGTATATGTCAACGGCAGGATGATGACGGCGAGCACCGCGCCGGGAACGAAGTGTCCGCGGAGAAACGACCAGTAAGCCAGGGCCGCCCAACCGGCGCCGTAGCCGACGACAATGAACGCGCCCGGAAGCGGTCGCGCGTAAAGCAGTGCCAGCGTCAGTAACAGAGCCAAAATACCGAGGAGCCAGACTTCGCTCTGCGCCGAAGAGCGTCTAATCCAGTCACCATGAAGGAGGTTCGCCGCGGCAGTGGCGTGAATCTCAACCCCAAATGTTTCACCATCCTGGGGGAAAGACGTGAGAAAACTATCCTTCTTGCTTTCCCCCAATTCAGTTTGTGTCATCAGGCCCACAAAGACAATTTTGTCGCGCAGCTTTTCCGCAGGGAGCGGTACTTCGGTTTCGATCACCTGGTAATATGAATATTTTTGAATTGTTTGGCGCGGCCCATAGTAACGAATCAAATCGTGCGGACCAGGTTGCCGGGTCGTTCCGCTTGCTGCGGCAGCCAGACTGGGAGGTAAGACTTCGGTTATATCACGGGAGTAATATGCGTCTGGGATCAGAAATCGCCGTATCCTGCCACCATCACTGGGAAGCCCTACGAAAGCGAGTTTTGCGGCCGCGCGGAATTTGTCCAGGGGAGGCTTGAGAGCTTGCTTTTCTGAGTGTTCCTCCTTCCCTTTGACAACATCGCTGCCAATGATGGTAGGCACAAGACGCATCGCTCTCAAAAGCTCATCGTCCACCTCCGCTATGGGCCACGGGTCGAAGAATCCGATATCAAAAGCGACCCTTTTGGCCCCGGCTGCAGCGAGTCGCTTTAGAAGGGTTGCATGCACCGCACGTGGCCACGCTTGATTCAGTGGATAGCCCAAAACTCCGTAACTGTCCTCGTCGATCGCCACCACGACGACATCATTTGGCGGGTTGATTGGCCCGCGTATGTTGAACCAGAGGTCCAGGAACCGCATTTCAAGCGCCTTCCCCCACGGCGACAAGAAGAAGCCCGTGTGAATCAAGGCCACCAACGCAGCCCAACCAAGGTTTTCCAGCAGGCGTTTCATCAGAAATTGATGAAAAATCGCACGTTCATGCTGAAGTTGGGCAGGAACCGCTCGTCGATCCCCACAGGTTGATATCGAAATGTACGATCAAAAAGATTGTTAAAGCTTACTGCGACATACCCAGTGCGTTTGGGAAATTGGTATCCAACGGTCCCGTCCCAAATCCAGAAGTCCCGAGTGCCATTGACGACATCATCCTGGGGTTCGAAATCTTTTAGGTTTTGATACCTCCAGGTCCCTATCAGACTGCTAAACCATCCATTGGGAAAAAAATAATTCAACCCAACTCGGACTCGGTGGGTCTGGCTTTCATCGATAGTACTATCCCCAATTTGAATGTGCCGATTATCTGCCTCTTGATCGAGATAACTGTAATCAACGGTGGCAGTGAGTCTGCGGTTAAACACACGATATAGATAGGTTCTCGCCAGTTTATCAGTGCGCTGGCGATCGAAAAAGACGGTTGCATCCGATCCGTTTCCGATCGGATTGTCAGCGTAGCCGAAGGTTTCGCAAACCCTCCGACTCGTTAATTCGACACCAAAATAAGTGCTTTTGGGCAATTTATAGTCGAGACCTACGGCAACCAACCTGGCGCGAGCCGCAGGGGCGTCGTCGAACAATTGGTTGAAGCCGGCAACCTGGGTTGGTTCGATCGATTCGAGATCGATGCTTCCTGCCCCGCCAAAATTCTCCAGGTAGGATCCACGCAAGGTAATCTGATCTGTGGGATATATCGTCAACCCAGCCTTCGGGTTGAAGCGGTCGCGTTGGATGGTGTCATTATTGTAGGGAGGTTCGGATCGTGCAGACAATTCCAGCCAGGAATAATTGCCTCCAATCGTCAAATCCGCGTCATGACCTAGATGCAGCGTGGAATATGCATACGCGCGCCTGGCCCGCTCAGGAATATCTGCGTGCGAGGCGGCTTGGAACCCGAAATTTGGATAGATCCGCGACTCGCTTTTCTCAGAACTTGAATCCAGGAGGTTGCCACCGGCCACCATAGAAAGAGTTGGCAGATCCCAGATCTGCTGGAGTTCGCCACGCAATCCTTTCGACTCCTCCCGTTGCTTCTGGTTCTCCAGGGGAAACGCCAAAATTGGCGGCGGTTGGCTTTTGTCATCCAGATGGAGAGTGCGGTCCAAATACAAAAACTGCCCAAGCAAATGCGATTCGGGGCCAAATCGGTGGTGCCAGCCGACACGTTGGGTGAAGCTCTCCAACTCACGCCGCAGATCGGGATCACTCAAGCGCGGATTGTAGCCGATGGCGGTATCTCCTTCCTCGCTGTGGAATTGAATAGTCTCCGCGCTAACTGTGTCGCTCGGAGTGACCTGGTACTGAGCCAGCAAGCCCGGGGCAAAAAGGGTAGCATCGTCGTTTTTTCGGTATCCACCCAGGTAGCGCGCGCCATACACCACGCCCAGTGCAAAACGCTCGTTTGCCATCGCCACCCGCGGGGCACCTTGAATGAAATTATCGGCTGTACGCGCTTCGCTTAACAGAAAGAATTGCATCCGTTGGCGATCGAACAACGAGGTGTATTCATTAAATGAGGCTTCTCCGCGCACGGAATTGATATTCACAGGCGACAGCAACCGCGCGACCAATTCCTCGGAAATGACCGCCTGATTGAGTTGCGGCCGCTCGAAGTAGCTCCCTGCCAGCAGCAGATGCGCCGAGAAATTATTGTAATCACGGTTGATTGACTTGATTGCTTCTACCCGCCCGGCATCCTCAAAGCCAACCTGATTAAATATCTGCGATAAGCTGGCACTGCGCACAGCTTGATCCTGATCAAGCAACAGTCGCGACCGATAAACCGCCCGGTTGTCGTTTAGCTTGATCGAGTCCTCTATGTCCCAAAGCGCCTCGACCGGCCGATAATTTCCGAGCTTGTGAAATGCGCTGTACAAATAGGGAGTGGGATCCAAAGGATCTAGTTCGTGGGCCAGTTCGTATTCTGTCGCTGCAAGGTGATCGCGCTTTTCTTCAAAGAATGCCTTGCCCAGGTAGCTGCGCATCAAGGAATCTGTCGGTTCAAGGTGAACTGCCATCTCCAACTCGCGCCGCCCCGCTGCTAATTCATTTTCTCGTATCAGGGCCAGGCCTCGACCGAGATGGGGCAAACCGGCTCCAATATCGAGAGCGAGGGCTCGGTCGAAGAACTGCCTGGCGAGCTTCGTCTGATACCGGGTCAGATACGCGAATCCCGCAACCGTCAGCAGCCTGCTGTCATCCGGGGCCAATTTCAAACCTTCTTCCACGGTGCGAACCGCCTTATTTAGCTCCCCGAAACCAAGTTGCAACTCGGCCAACCGCCCGAAAACCGTCGCACTGTCGGGTTGAAGCCGCATCGCTTGTTCTGTCCATTGCCGGGCTTCCGGGAGATTGAACTGAGCCTGGTAGGCGTAAGACATTGCCAGAGCGGCCGCGGCCGATTGGGGCTCAGCGTTAACGGCTTGCTGCGCGAGCGCAAGGGCTTCTTCGCGATAATTGTTGATCGAGGCGATAATTGATCGCTGCGAGTACATGATGGCTCGCAACGGTGCCTGTGCAGCGGAGGGAACAGTCGCCAGGGAATTGTCGAATGAGATTAAAGCTTCCTTCGTCCTACTGACCTGGCCCACGGCGAGATAGAGCGCAGTTTGATACAACCTTATCACCAGCGGCTTTGGATCGGGCAGCGAGTCTATTGTAGAAAATGCAGCGGTTAAATCGCCTCGTTTGTAAGCTGCTAGAGATTGATCGAAAGCAAGGCGTGATACCGCGTCTGGAAAACCTATGCGAGCCAGTTCAACCGCGTCCAGGATTGCGGGATAGTACAGCGCCCACTGGACGGCGTCCCATGGACGAACCAAAATGCGCCTTAAGGGGGCCGCTCCAGCGACCGTTACGGCCTGCTCCCCCCTGCCCACCTGAAGTTGCCCGAAGGCATTGCTGCAAACCAGCTCTCCCTCGATCATCGAGATGACGGTCTGGTTCGACAGAACCTCCACGACAAATTCCGTCCCACGGACCGCAGCGCTGACAACTGGCGTCTCTATTTGCGGGAAGCGTTTGGGTTCGCGTGAGAGAAAATATGCTGCTCCAGAGTCGATTCGAATTGGAATCCGCTTGCCACCGGCCGGACCAGATTTGAACTCCAGGAGAGTGGTCTCGTTCATCCGGATCAACACTCCGTCAACAAAGAGCACTGCGCACCGGCTATTCAGCCCGGTGCGGCATGCATTGCCGTTCTCAAAACGGCTTTTTACAGCAGCCCCACTCCACGGCGTTGAAGCTGAGAATCGCTTTTCAACCGTGCCCTGTGCGGAATAGAGGTTCGCCAACTCCTCAGCGGCTACCGAGAGCACGGAAAGTAGGACGCAAAGAACAATTACTAATGCGGGTGGTGCTGGTGGGAAGCATCGTCCCATGCGCACAATGCATACTTGACTTTCGCGCCAATGACAAGGACTTCATTAGCTACCGACGCTGACGTGTCTTTGTTTTGATCCCTTTCGCTTCCTCAAAGTCTGCCATCCAAATCACCACGCTTTTTGTTCGCGTCCGAGCCAGTAGGCACAGAGCCACTGAGCCGGCAATTCGGTGGGAAACAAATTCGCGAAATCTTTCTCATTCTCGGGAAGATGTCCGTCGTCAAAGCATTGGCGGAAGATGGAGGGATCGCAGCGCAATAGGATTTTGCGAGCAATGTGATGCGCGTGGTCATCAAACCCATGACTGCGCGCGAGCAGTCCAAGCAACGCCACCAAAAGCGAACCTCCGGTGCGCCCCTGATACCCGGTTGGATTTTTCGCGTCGGGAATAAACTGCTGGGTTTTAATATCGTATTTCCCATCCACCACCAGTCCCTCATCGGTCAAAGCGGTCTGGGCGATTTTCCAATTTAATCCGATGTGACTTATCCAATCGACGTCTTTTGCCAGGCTGGTCTTGCTCCAATATTCCCCAATATAGGAATAATAATGAAGGTTTCCGACATCCGGCGCGTTCACCTTGCTGGGCCACGGAATCATGCCTTTATCAATGAGTTGCCTGACGCATTTGACCGACTCATCCCGATAACGTTCTTCGCCCGTGACATCGTACGCCGCATGAACAGAGGCGAAATACTTCATCGCGCTAGTGTGTCCCGCTGGAACAATTCGCACCAGCTTGCCGTGGTGATTAACCTGCCAGTTTCGACGGATAAAATAATCTCCGTGATCGTGAAGATTGCGCCGCGCCTGTTCCTTCTCCTCCGGCTTCGCGTACGTGAGCGCAAACTGGGCGTACGGCAAAACGGGAATGGCCGCTTGATCAAAGCTGGTCGTGGCGCCTGCCCGCCCGCCATGGGGTTTGCCAAGCAGCCCTGGCTCGATCGTGCGAGACAGATCAAATATGTGGTTGAGGTCCTGAAAGCATTTTCGCGCGAGTGCCAGCGCTTTCTCGTCCTGTGTCACACGATAGCGTGCCATCTGGCCCCGAAGCATCCAACCGGTGGCCCAGAGTGTGTTTTCCCCGTAATACCACTCCGCAACCGTCGGCTTGGGTGAGTCCTTGCCCCACACCGCGTCCAGCACTCGGTGGAGGCCCGGAGGCACATCTCCTTCCTGCAGCGGCAGCCGTGTGTCAAACCTGGGATGCGAGATGATCAACCCTCCCGGGCCGCGCGCCATTTCCATCACTAGTGAGTGACAGACCTCGGCGCGCTCCGCCATCGTCCTGGCGTCCGAGTTTGTGCTTGATTTGCTGGCTGGCGGTTCCCTGGTTGCCTGCGCGCAAGCAGAGACTGCACTGACGGCCAGGAGTCCTGCCATCCCTTGAATCATTTCGCGACGATTCAGGGCTGCGGCGTCTGTTTTGCCTAGATTAACTTCTTGTGATTTCATGATTTGTTTTAAAGCTACCGCACGACTGCTTTCGTCAAATCCGGTATGTAGAAATGGGCGAGCATCGCAGCCCAAAATGGAAATGATAGTTCAATTGCACTAAAAGCGCCGTCTACGTGGCTGCTCTTGGCTGCCACCTTGGGAGGAGAAATCCGAAAAAACACATTCCAGCGCCAATTCACCACAGGGTAATGATTTATTGAGTAATCGTACCTCTGCACAATCTCGGCGCAAACGTCGTCAACTGATCATTTTAGCAGACCAGATAAATGAGTTGGTTTGAGCACAACTGAGTAGATGTCAACGGACGGAATCGTGAATTCAGTGCCGTTTTTGGAGGAGCGAATTCTTGTATTTCCCGCCGGCCCGTCATCGGGGGTGATGATCGTCAGTTTTGCGGCTGGAGCAGCGAGGCTGACCCTCCACGGGCTGCGGGCCATAATTGAGCAGGTGCGCAGCCAGCGGTTTTTACCGGCTTGCGCGTGCCGATTGAACCGGAACGGTGACGGTCCCTGCACCCGCACGAGTGGCGCCGCCCATTTCGTCAAATCTATGACCAGGCCCTCCCAATCCATCTGACCAGCCCGGTAATTTACCACTCCGCTTCCTTTCTGCATCTTCATATCAGCCGCTGGCTTCTCGGCATCAACCAAACGAAACCAGTCATCCAAGATAGATTGGTTGCGAGGCCGAAAGTTCTCGTCGCGTTCCCAGAAACGGCCGCTGATGACCAAACGAGCGCCTTTTTCCACATGACGGGCTAGCAGTGCGGCCTGTCCGGAACTCAAGCTGATCAGGTCGGGAGCTATCAAGACGTCATAAGGCTTCAGCCGATCTTCGGTAAGACAAGAAGTAAAGAGCACGTCGAAGCACACCGCGCTTGCCGAGTTCCTCGCTCGCCGGCATTTGGCGATCATCATCATGGCGAGCAAGGCAATGCGCGCGAGCGACCTCGGGTTTACATATTCGGCCTCATGCTTCCCGAGAAATTTATTGTAGGCGCCGGCTGCTTTAAGATTGGCCTGCGCGGCAGGGTCCCGGAGGAAGAGGTCGCGCTGGAATCGGCCAAGAGAATACAGTTCAAAGCCGACATGGTGGGCAGCGGCCTCGGCAATCGCGAGTTGGTGTGAGCGGGGCTTCAGCGGGACGGTAAATCGCGTTTCAGAAGGCCTCGCGTGGAGTCGGAACTGGTATTCGACACGGACCGGACGCCAGCCCTCGCCCTCCGCCCGCAGGTACCGCAGCGCGCCGATATTGCTGACCACGCGGCCTTCGGAGTCCAAACCTGGCTCGAAGCCGTCCTCGGTGTCAATGGCATTAGCGGCGCGGTTGACGGAATAAAGGCCTTTGTGGCAATTGGCATACATCAGGAAATCCGGGCGGTGCGCGTGAGCCTGCAGTTCGGCGAGCAGCGCGCTCATCATCTCACGGTTATAAGCTCCTAACGCTTGCGGGTCATCCGGAGCTCCGGTTCTTTGGCGCCAACTTAAAAAACCCGCCTGGCACCGCGGACAGCGGCAGGGGGAGAAAGCATTGTCCCACATCACCCCATCACAACCGGCTTGGACGGCGCGCTCGACCCGTGTTTTCAAATAGGCCCGCCACTCGGGGTGCTGCAGACAGGCGAGATGGCGGGTCACCCGAGTAAAACTCGAATAATCGGCGCCTCCATAAGGAGTCGGTTTACCATCTTTGTCCTGAGCCAGCCAGTCACGGCTGCGCGGCTCCCGGGCAAACATGTCATCTATTCTGCGGACCAATCCTTTTGAAACTGAAGTTCAGCGCTTCATTAAAAGCCATATTCCGGCCCTGGAAGTGCCGGAGACCGCTGCTCAATGGGAGAAAAAGAGTGCGGAATTGCGGCGCGAGATCGTCGATCGAGTTATTCTCCGCAACTTACCCGTTGCGTGGTACCAGAATAAACCTGAGATCATATGGGGGAAGTCGTGGAGACAAACAAAGGCTACCGGATCAAAAAGCTCAAATATGAAGCTCTGCCTGGGCTCTGGGTACCAGTATTGCTTTATGAGCCTGCAAAAATTGCCGGTAAAATCCCCGCTGTGTTAAACGTCAACGGTCATACCGCGCCCGGCAAGTTCGAGGAATATGAGCAGATCCCCGGCATCAATGTTGCCAAGCGCGGCATGCTGGCGTTGCACCCGGAGTTTCCTGGTTTCGGGGAATTGAACGGCGCTGACTACCGGCACAGCCGGGCGGCCTATCTGGACCTTTGCGGCATCAATGTGTTGCGGTTTTTTTTCTCGTTATAAAGCGCGGGATTGATGTTTTAGAAATGTACCCTGAAACCGATTCCACGCGTATAGGCATGACAGGGCTCTCGGGCGGTGGCTGGCAAACGAATCATGCTGAGCTCGCTAGACACGCGTATCGCAGCCGCAGCTCCAAATGCCGGCTATATCGGACTCGCTGATCGCGCTGATTATCCTCAGGATAGAGGCGATTTGGAGCAGAATCCGGCCGACTTGCTGTCCATTGGTGATTATACTCATCTGACTGCCATGCTGGCGTCGCGACCAGCATTGCTGATTTATAACGAACACGATGACCGCTGTTTCGCTTCCCCTCGCGCGCGTCTTTCCGTATTCCAACCGGTCATTCCGTTTTACCAATTACTTAATAAAGCGGATGAGTTCCAGTATTATGATAACCTGGTTCCTGGCACCCATAATTATGACCTGGATAATAGAGAGCAGTTTTACAAGTTCATTGATCGATGCTTTTTGCCGACGCCAACCAGTCAATCTCTGGGGCAAAGAGATGCTCACGGTGTTAATGATAAACTGTTTGAAGCGTGTGAAATATCCGGGCTAACGCAGTTTGTTCGTAAGTTTTCCTTTTACTCGTGGTAAACGTCGCCGATCTCTTTCACTTGCCCCTCAGCGGCCTGGATGCCATTTGAATTGCGATAGATGTGGCTCCGCTTGAGCACGATGTTTTCAGGCTTGCCCTCCGAGCCGGTGACGACCAAGGCCGAGCCATTATCATGGATTTTGCACTGTGAAATGCTGACGTTTTTGGACCAGTCCTTCAAGTGGAAGCCCTTGCGGAATTGGGCTACGTCCACATCCTCGATCTTGGTGCCGGTTGCAAACTGAACCATCACCCCGATTTCAGCCGAAGGCCCGCCTACCACGGTCGCATGTTGGACCAAAGCTTTGTCAATGCCAGGGGTGAGGGGATTGAGCATGGCATGATGCCCATAATGCACCGTGGCTCGATAGACGTTATCAGCAATCCCATCAATGATGATCCCACGGCGATAGACCTGGTGAATCCTGATGTTTTTGATAACGAACCCCGCATGACCAATGTGCCGGTGCGGCTCGAGAGTGTATTCAAACCCGGCGTCGCCAGCATGGATAGCCACCCCGGCCGCGGCGGCCTGGATTTCCACGTCATCAATGGTGATGTTGTAACAGCCCGAAGTGCGCACTCCGCATGAATAGTCATCATTTTCGTTGGCACCCAAGCGGCCAATGCGGATTTTTTGGATCAGAATGTCGTGGCACGGGGTACCATAGACTTTTCCCTGCTCAAAAAGCGTCCGCATCTTTGGCTGGAGCTCATCGGCCATTCCGAGCGGGCCGACGGTGCCCCAGTCCAAGCCGACACCGTTGCTGGCCAGGGGCGAATCGGCCACGCGGATATTGCGGATAACGCCTTGATAGGCTTCCGACATGATGGAGATCGTGGCACGCGCGAAGGGTTGTTCAACGTCCAGGTTTTCCATGCGCCAGCCGGCCAGCTTCGAGAAATAGCTGGGGTTATCCGGTGTGCCGCCATCACCGTACGCGGCGCCCACGCTGACACAGCAATGCCAAATGCCTTGGGCACCGGAACCCTCGCTATGGATGACGCGGACTTTGCCATTTTGGATGGCGGACCAGGAGGTCAAGCGGATGCCGTAACCATTGGAGCGACAATCGAGAAGGATGGTCGAGCCGTTTAAGTCTACCGTCACGTGCTCGGGCACCAGCAAGGCATGGGTGGATTCCCAATTTTTGTACTTGAGCGAGTGAATGGTAGCGGTTATGGTGGAATTTTTTGGCAAGAGCAGCACGCCCCCGCCATCGGCGCTCATGGCCAGCATTTTTTGCTCGAGCGCATCCGCGCTGGGCGCCTCGCGCAGTTCCACCCTGGTCCCCTTTCCAGCAGATTCGGAAGCGCCAAAGGAGTGGCAGCAGCACGCCAGCAGGAGCAGGGTGAGGATTTTGCAAGTGGACTTCATCATCATACCGTGTGAATAGGTTTATTAACTGTCTTTTGTAGCTTATTCTTGCCGTTCAGTCGTGGTAAACGTCCCCACTCTCTTTCACTTGCCCCTCAGCGGCCTGGATGCCCTTTGAATTCCGATAGATGTGGCTCTGCTTGAGCACGATGTTTTCAGGCTTGCCCTCCGAACCAGTGACGACGAAGGCCGATTCGTTATCATGGATTCTGCAGTCGGTGAAGGTGACATCCTTTGACCAGGCCTTGCAGTGAATTCCCCTGGTGAAATGTGACACCTCAATGTCTTCGAGTTTCGCACCGACTGAATACTGAACCAGAACCCCGGTGAGCGCGCCGGGAGGGCCTATCCCGGTCGCCTTAACATGCTGGACCACCGGGTGATCGATCCCGGGTGTAACTGTGTTCAACGCCGCGTGATGTCCGTGATGGAGGATGGCGCGGTAAATATTATCCGCGATGCCATCAATCATGATCCCACGCCGCTTGACCTTGTGCAGCAGAATATTCTTAATGAGGTAACCGGCGTGGCCGATATGGCGGTCGGGTTCGCGCGAATATTCAAAACCCGCGTCACCCGCGTGGAGCGCCACGCCCACAGCAACCTCCTCGGCCTCGACGTCATCAATCGTGATGTTATAACAGCCGGAGGTTCGCACCGCCACCGAGCCATCGTCATTATCAGGTTCATTGAGCAGCATTCGGCCGACCCGGATTTTTTGGATCAGAATATTGTGCGGATGGGTGCTGTACAGCTTGCCCTGGTCAAAGAGCTGTTTCATTTTGGGTTGGAGTTCGTCCGGCATGTGCAAGGGCCCAACCGTTCCCCAGTCCAGACCCACTCCAAGACTCGCGCGCGCCGAATCTGCGACGCGGATATTCCTGATAATGCCATCGTAAGCCTCGGACATGAGTTGAATTGCGCTCTGGGCAGTAGGCTGGTCCACCGTCAAATTCTCCATGCGCCAGCCGCCCACCTTGGAAAAATAGCTGAGAGCCTCAGGTGTGCCGCCATCTCCGTAGGCCGCACCAACACTAACGCAGGCATGGAAAATCCGCTGTGAGCCGCACCCTTCGCTGCGAATGATGCGAACGGTTCCGTTTTCGATCGCCGAATGGGAAGTCAAGCGGATGCCGTAGCCGTTCGAGCCCAGATCCAAAAGAATCGTCGAGCCGTTTAAATCCAGCGTCACGTGTTCCGGCACGAGCAACGCATGCAGCGACTTCCAGTTCTTGTAGGTAAGGGTGTGCATTACCGCGGTAAGCGTCGAGTTCTTCGGCAGCAGCAGGACGCCACCGCCAGCGTCGCTCAGGTCTAACATTTTTTGCTCGAGCGCGTCTCCGCTGAGCACATCGTGCAATGTGACGGTCTTCCCCGGACCCTTGCCCGCGGGCTCGGACGTTCCGAACGAGCAGCAGCCGGCCAGGAGGAGCGCGGTTAGGATGTGGCAACTTGCTTTCATTATCAGATGGTATTGTAACATGGGTTCACGCTGTTTTATCGTTCATTAAAGTTGTCGGCCATGCGTGGTAAACGTGACTGGTTTCCTTCACCCGCCTGCTGACCGCGCACCTGGGTTGTGAGAAACTGGAGGTGTAAACCCAAAGAATTTCCAACGCCAATTCACCATCAGGCTAATAATTGTGTCGGTCATCGTACCGCTGCTGAGTCCCGGCGCAAATGTCCTCAACTGATCATTTTACCAGACCAGATAAATGATTGGGTTGAATCCGTACTGAGTGGATGTCGAGAAATGCTAGAGGCAAGGAAAGTGACCGAAAGGCAGGCACATTCACGAACGAGTCTATCGCTGCTCACAGACCAGGAAAACGGATTCAACAGGTCTGAAAAAAAGACCAGGTCTCATTCTCAGCAACTTCTATATCCTGACGGTGAAAATATGCTAAAAAAACAAACAAGGCGCACGTTCCTCAGGGTGGTCGGCGCGGGCGGTGTTGGCAGCTTCGTCGGGATGCCTGGTTTCTCTCGCGTGAAAGGAGCAATCTCGGCGGGCGGGAACGAGGTTGGTTTACGCAAGCAATTACTGGTCGATGATCAGATCCTCGCTGAAAAAGTAAACCTCACCAGAGCGCTGGGGGCCGTCACGAAGGCGGGCCCGGTGCTCAAGGCGACTCTCGAAACTGATAGTGGCGGCTTCTTTGGCTTTTACCACACCGCACTCTTCAACCCGAGTGAAAGCAAGTTCCAGATGTGGTATTCCGTCGGAGTTCGTGTCGAGGCAGAAAACCCATATCGTGGGGTCGGTTACGCCGAGTCGAACGACGGGATCAACTGGACAAAACCGCTGGTGTCAGCCGATGGCAAATCAAACATTGTCCTGCCCATGTCGGGTAACAGTGTCATGCTCGACCCCACGCTCCCCTGGGGTCACGAGGAAAAATTCAAAGCCGCCTGGATGCACCCACAAAGTCGAGCCGCTCTGGCTTATTCCTCCGACGGCAAACGCTGGAGTTTCTATAATGACGGCAATCCGGTCAGCCACCGGGCTGGCGATACGCAAAACCAAATTTTTTGGGATCCGGAGAGAAAGGCATATATCCTGGGTACGAGGACTGATCTAGGGCCCGGTGGTGGACCAACCGAGCATCGTGGCTGGCGCTTCATGGTTCATGATAAGAGCGGAGACATCCGAAACCATCCCACCGCCTGGAAAACGATATTGGATCGCATCGCGGTAAATGATCCCCAACAACCGAAGGGCTCAGTTGTGCCGGATTTGCAGTTTCATCATATCGGCATGTGGCGTCATGAAGGGGTATGGTTTCAACTCTTCAACATCTGGACCTCGCCCAGGCAACAGGAATACGACGAAAACGACGACCAGAACCGGCACGACAAAGATGTTTCCGACTATTATCTGGGTGCGAGCCGTGACGTCGCGACCATCGATCGCAGCTTCGTGCATGACCGCCGGCCGCTAATACCACGAGGCGCAGGCGGAACCTGGGACGACGACATGGTTATTCCCTCAAACAATATCGTGACTCGCGGGGAGGAGCACTGGATATACTACTGCGGCGTGAACGAGCGGATTTTTAATTTCAAGAATCACGGGCGATCGTATGTCGGTTTGGCGAAATTGCCGCTGGATCGCTTCATCGGCCTTAAAGCCGGCCGGCCGTTCGGCACAGCGGTAACGAAACCATTCCAGTTGGCAGGTGCTCGCATCGAACTGAACGTCGATGCGCAGCAAGGCGAAATGCGCGTCGAGGTTCTCGACGCAGCCGGGAAGCCGCTTGACGGGTATGGCGGGGACGACGCGAAGGCGTACCAAAACGTGAATGAATTGCATTTGTCTCCTCGTTGGACAAAACCGCTTTCGCAAATTGTGGGGCAGAATATTCGTCTGCGTTTTCATCTCCGAAATGCCGGGTTATACTCGTTTCAATTCCTGGCGTGATACATGAGCAGAACAGAAATCTCAAATTCGGACCACGTACCTCCCAATGTTAACTCAATTACCAGGCGCGCTTTCATTAACGCGACCGCGGGAGGCAGCATCGCCGCCATCGCAGGGATACACCGTTTTGTTTATGGAGCAACCGACGAAGGTTCTATAGCAATTGGTTTACGGAAGCAGTTATTGGTCGACGATTACGCTCTCGCCCAAAAAGAAAACGTCACCCGGGAATCAAATCGCGCGACCAAGACTAACGGTGGAGAACCGATAAAGTTCTGGACCAAAGACACAGAGGGCCGCCGTGTCCCATTGAAAGCCTGGATCTACGCCAGCCCTTATTATGACGAAAAGCTGAAGTTATTCCGCATGTGGTGCCGAGTTGCGCCGGATGGCCGAAACATGCGTTACGGCTACAGCGAGTCGAGTGACGGGATAAACTTCGAATTTAAAACCGAACTCCAGGGTTTGTATTCCAACGGGGACTACAGCAGCGTTGTGTATGTCGACCCGCATGAAACCGATCCAGACCACCGTTACAAGATCGCCTATGATGGCGCGCGTGCAGGTAATCCCAATGGCGCCTGCCTGGCACATTCTGCCGATGGTATCCATTGGATTCCTTACAACGATGGCAAACCGGTAACAGGACGCGCGGCAGACTTCACCAATTGCCTCATCTGGGACGAAGACGCCCGGACCTATCGGCTCTTCACACGCACCGATTATGGAACGCCCGGAGGGACAGGCGAGATTCGTGGCATGCGCGGAATGACCAATCCGGACGTGAAGGCGCATGCGTCCGGGTGGTCTGTCGTCCGAAATTGGCTATTTGACCGTGAGGGGAAAGAGGAGCATGGTCGCCGCCAGCTCTACGCCATGACGGATTGGATGTATTGCGGAGTGCATTTTGGTTTGTTCAGCGTTTACGAATGGACTGGAGACTTTAGTGAAGGAAAGGAAACGGACCACGTCACTCGCCACGAACGTGACATCATGAACTGTTACATCGCCACAAGCCGTGACGGCGATCGTTTCGATCTGGCGTGGATTTATGCCGGCCGGCCGTTGATCGAACGTGGCGGCAAAGGGGCTTGGGACAAGGACCTGCTCCTTCCGGCCAACTGGATTGTCACGCACGCCGACCAGCATTGGATCTATTACGGCGGCGCTAACGAACGCCACGGGACGGAAGGAGTCTTCGCCCCTCAACGCGACAATGGGATCGGGCTGGCGAAGCTGCCAATGGACAGATTCATCTGCTTCACTGCAGGAAATCAGCCTGGGACGATTGTCACCAAACCGTTTGTGCTCGAGGGAAAGCGGCTGCACGTGAATGTCGAAGGGAAGGCTGGCGATCTTCAGGTCGAGGTTCTAAACACAGATGGAAAGCCGTTGCCTGGATTTTCAGGTGATGCCTCTCCACGCTTCAAGGCCGTGGACGAGCTGCGCTTTCAACCGAAGTGGAGCCGCCACTCCGACGTAAGCTCTCTTCTAGGCAAAGTTGTCCGGATTAAATTCCAGTTCCGAAATGCGAAGCTGTACGCCTTCCAAATTGCTCCGTAATCCTAAAACTATAAAACCAATTCAAGAATGTCATCTACACCTCGTCTCACTCACGCTGAGCTGCTTCAACTCAAACGCTGGAACACCCCGACGATTTACAACGGCTGGGAACAAATCACCAAACGCAATTTCTGCGCTGACGCGTTCAATCTCGAGGAGACCCGAGACTTTATGCCGCAAATGGGCCCGATGGTCGGTTACGCTGTAACGGTCGTTGTCGAGCCGAGCAACGCAAATCATCGTGTGACGAATCCGAATGCCTGGCTCGAGCATCGACGCTACATCGCAAGCGTGCCAGGGCCCAAGATCGTTGTCGTGCAGGACCTTGATAAACCGCGCACCGTCGGCGCGTTCTGGGGCGAAGTGAATAGCAATATTCACCGCGCGCTCGGGTGCGTTGGCACCATCACCGATGGCGCGATCCGCGACCTCGACGAAATGACCAACGCGGGCTTTAAGGCATTGGCTCGGCGGCTGTGTGTTGGCCACGCTGCGGTCCAACCCATTCGCTTCAATTGCGAGGTCGAGGTCTTTGGCCGCAAAGTTTACCCCGGCAGTTTGATTCACGCGGACAAACACGGTTTCATGGTCATTGATCCCGACGAAGCCCCCGCGCTTCTCGAAGCGGCGCGCTTTATGGACGCGAATGAGTGCGAAACGCTCATTCCGGCCTCTCGCGGGGCAGCGGGCAAGCAACTGGAAGAAATTCTGTCCAACATTGGCGACGCAGGCTCGCAGTTCAGCAAGAATGTGAAGGCGAAATTCAAACGCGTCGGTGAATGGTAAACCGGCGCGTCTTTTCTTGCGGAGCATTGTTGAATGACTAATCAAAACCAACGGACGGCCCATATGGGAGAAAGGCGTCTGGATTTGGGTCTTTCTAAGAAGCGTTAAATCATGAAGTCATCAAAGAGAATGGTTCAAAACCCAACCAGCCATGGCCTTAGCCGCCGTGATCTAATCAAAAGCGTGGCCGGGCTTGGCGCGGCGGCCGCGCTGTCGAGTTGCACTCAGCTCCCCAAAGAGTCTGGCGGTGGAATGCGTCCCTCGACAAAGCGCGCAGGGTCAAAAGAACAAATGCCGCTTTCCCCCGAAGCGCAGTCCAGGTTGTTGGCGGAACGCGCGGAGGATTATCTTCAACAGATCCTCGAGGTGGCTCGCGGGCCCGGCAGCCTGCTCATTTCCCATTTACGATTTGACACACGCCAACCGCTGCAGGAGGGGGAAGATATTCATCCGTATTTGCATCAAGAACTCGACTCGAACTGGGGCAAGGATGCTCCCAAGCCCACGGTGCCCGATTGGTACTATGGCGAGGACACGTTGTGGGCGACGGGTTGGCTGCTGTGGTCGCAAATGATTCGTTACCGAGTCACCGGCGAACCGGAAGCGCAGAGGATTGCGCGCAAGTGTTTTCAAGATCTCAATCATGTGTTCGACCTGTGCCGTCCGATCGAGCCTGGGTTGCTTGGAAAGCCTCACGGTGGCCGAGGGGGACCAACGACCAGCTTTGATCAAGCGGCCAACCCGGTGTTGCTCTACGCGCAGTTCGCGCGTGACTACGGCACGTCCGCAGAGAAAGAGCAGGCCCGCAAGAATCTCCTGGACCATGGTGATTATTACCTCCGCCGGAACTGGCTGATGAATCATCACGGCAATCTCAGTCGAATCGCCCCGGCAAGGCACCCCAGCGCGATGAAGTATTTCGCCTGCGTGCATGCCGCGTATGACATGACGGGTGAAGAACGTTTTCGCGACGCCGCCGTAAAAAACGTCCGGGAACTTATCGAAAAAGGCCTGCTCCCATGGCCAGGCCCGCGCTACGATCTCAATGCAAACCTGTTTTACTACTCGTGGCTGGGTGAGTACTGGAGCCAGACCAGTCTTGCAAAGGCCGCGGACTGGATTGGAAATATCGGGATCTATTGGGAAGCCGCGCAACGTGGGTTGGATGGGGAAGGGCTCCTCCTTGACGGCATCTACGATACGAAAACAAAGCAGTTCACGCCCACTCAGGAAGGATGGTCGAACCAGAACCCGCCCAGTGAAGGGACAAAACCGACGGTCCGTTGGTGGCGGTCGTCTACTGGCTATGAGGGTCGCACAATGTACTCGCTGTTGGTCGCGGCGCTCGGTTTGCTTGCCCGCAAACACGGATTAGACGCGCGCGCGCATGAAACCTCGCGCAAAATCCTGCTGCGCGTCAATCGTGATTGCCTCCGCCAATGTTGGGACGATGGACGTCTGCCGCCGGAAATGAAACCGGTCGCTAATCTGTTCGGCCCCGAATTTCCGGCCGAGTGGCTGGTCGCGTATTGGATGGGCCGCGAGCAGAAAGTATGGTGATCTAAATCGATCCCACGAAATACTGCAAAACAAACTGGGTTTGGTTTGGGGTCCTGCGGGCACCAAACCTTGTAGCAAAAGCAAACCGCGTCTGGGTCGCCTATGAAATCATCAATGAAAATCGTTCAACCCTCGAAATTGCCGCCCACTCCTGGCGTTAGCCGTCGCGAGTTGCTCAAGAGCGTGGCGGGCCTGGGTGCGGTTGCCGCGCTTTCAGGCTGTGCCCACCTCGAAAAAGATTCTGACCCAAAAAATACAACTTCGCTGAAGCGCGCAGTCTCAAAACAACAAATTCCCGCTTCGCCTGAGGCCCAATCCAGGATGCTGGCGGAACGCGCCGAGGATTTTCTCAAACAGATTTTCGAAGTCGCGCGCGGCCCTGGCGGCCTCATTATCTCCCACTCGCGATTCGACACGCGCCGACCGTTGCAGGAAGGCGAAGAGATTCCATACCTGAATCAAGTGCTCGATTCCGTTTGGGGTCCCGAGACCCCGAAACCCACCGTGGCCGAGTGGTATTACGGCGAAAACACACTGTGGGCCACTGGTTGGCTGATGTGGTCGCAGATGATTCGCTATCGCGTAACCGGAGAGGGCGAGGCTTTGAACATCGCGCGCAAATGTTTTCGTGACCTCAATCATATTTTCGATCTTTGCCGGGCGATCGAACCTGGTTTGCTCGGCAAGCCGCACGGTGGGCGGGCCGGACCAACCACCAGTTTTGATCAATCCGCCAATCCAGTCTTGCTCTACGTCCAGTTCGCCCGCGAATACGGCACGCCTGAGGAGAAAGAACAGGCTCGCAAAAATCTCCTGGACCACGGTGATTATTACCTACGCCGAAACTGGAAGGTGAATCACCACGGGAACTTCGCTTATATCGTTCCGCCACGTCACACCAGTACGATAAAATACTTTGCCTGCGTGCATGCTGCTTACGACATGACAGGCGAGGAGCGCTTTCGCGATGCTGCGGTAAAAAATGTGCGTGAGATCATTGATAAGGGCATGCTTCCATGGCCCAGCCCGCGGTACGAGTTGAACGCGAACCTGTTCTACTACGCGTGGCTCGGTGAGTACTGGAGCAAGACCAGTCTTGCAAAGGAGGCTGACTGGATTGCCAATATCGGCGTCTATTGGGAGGCCGCTCAGCGCGGGCTGGACGACGAAGGCCTGCTGCTTGACGGTATCTACGACACGAAGACCAAACAGTTCACCCCGGTCGCAGAAGGTTGGACGGAGCAAAACCCGCCCAGCGCTGGATCAAAGCCGACGTTCCGCTGGTGGCGATCGCCCACCGGGTATCAAGGCCGCACCTTCTACTCGCTCCTCGTCGCCATGCTCGGGTTGATGGCGCACAAGCACGGTCTGGATGATCGCGCGCATGAAACCTCGCGCAAAATCCTGCTGCGCATCAATCGTGATTGTCTCCGTGAATGCTGGGACGATGGGAGATTGCCACCGGAAATGCAGCCCTTCGCCAATCTGTTCGGGGCAGAGTTCCCGGCACAGTGGCTGATCGCCTATTGGATGGGCCGCGAGCAAGGCGTCTGGTGACTCAAGCGCGCCTCTGAGAATCTTCTCCCTCTCCTCCGCTTCAGGGGGAGAGGAGGCCTTTTTTAAGTCCGCTGCTATTCAGAAGCTATTGGCACTCCCGCACATCATTGACCCTATTTCATTTTGTCCTGCAGCCGGAGTTGGCCGATCCGCAGCCAGGCTGTGGTGTTGCTGGTGTCGCGCTCGATATTCTCTCCTCCTAAAGCGTAGATTTTATCTCCTAAAAGAACGACTCGAATATCATTCGTCGGACGCAAAAGGCGGTTTGGCATTCGATGCCAGCGATCTGTCAACGTGTCATATAGCAGCACAAAGGGACAATAGTACGATGCGAAAAATGGATCACTATGCCAGGCGGAAATCATTTCCGGCGAAAAATCTTCGGTCATCGCCGCACCTCCGAGGACAATAATATATCGATCCTTATAAACGCAGGAATCCATGCCGGAAACCCGGTAAGGCAACGGCTGCCGCTTTTGCCAGGCGCCGTTCGAGGGATCAAACAGCCAGACATCGTTGGTCCGTTGGAGTTGGGTTTGGATCTGTGATCCGCCGATCAGATAAATCTTATCTTTAACCGCTGCGGCGGTTACCCAGCCACGCGTCCCGGCCGGCAAGCTGGAAACTGTTTGCCAGGCGGCGCTTTGCTGCGAAGTATCCAGCATTTCCACACTGGACAGTGTTGGGCCGGTGGTGGTCGCCGCCCCGCCAAAAACATATATTTTTTTGCCAACAGCGGCAGAGGGTGCGAATGCGCGCGCCTCATTCAGGCTCGCAATTTGTGTCCAGGAATAAGTGCCCTTGTTCTCCTGCAGCGCGAAACAGAGAGGATGCACGCCCCTTTTAGAAGCGCTCCGCCCGCCAATGGCATAAAAAACATCCCCGCACTCTGTTCCTTCTACATAGGTCTGTCCGAGCGGGCCATCAGGACCTTGGGACCAACTCCCTGCGACGGGATCATAAATATACATGGTGGCCATCTCGCCCCAGGGATAGCGCATGCCAAAGACGCTGAGGATCTTTCCATTTTTTATGGTCAGACATCCACCCTTGCGCAGTTCAGGATGAATCGCTCCCAGAGTCCAGGTGATGTCGGCAATTTCACATGGAGGATCCGCCGCCCATGCAATGGACACGGCGCAGCACAACAACACCGCAAATCTGCTCAAAAGAGAAACGCGCGTTCGATGGATTGTCATGTTCAAGCAAGTGTGCCCATTCGGCGGGAGTCGGTAAGTAAAATACCGTGGTCTGATAAGAAGACCAGTTCTTCGAACTTGTGGTGATCCCACGTACCGCATACAAAAATAAAAAATCGCTAATTCATTTCATTAATAGCTCCGCCCCATAATCCACTTAAAAAAAAGAAAATGATGAAATTTACCCGGCGTCGGTTTCTCAAGGACACTGCAATGACTGCGGCGGCCGCGGCGGCAGCAATACCGATTCAAAACGCGCTTGCCAACGCAGACGACTCTAAAGAACACAGAGCCGACCACAAAGACCGACACAAGAAGGTTGTTTCCGTGAACGTCCGCAACGGTGAGGAACTGCAACAAGCGATGCTTAAGCAGTCGGCGGCAGGCGGCGGAATGATGCGTCTCTCTCCCGCGACCCTTACCTGCTTCGTGCGCCAGGATTCCGTTGGTGGAGAGTCCTCGACCCACGCTCTGCTCGTGCCTGAGGGCATTGAGTTGGACCTGAATGGCGGCTCTCTGTTGCTCGATTTACGCTCCAGCAGTTACGGCGTTCGGCTTTCCAATCGCTCGGCTATCCGCAACGGAACCGTTCGGATCATTCGGAGTGAAGGTCTGCCAAGGCCCGCTGAAATGTGCCAGGCGATCTGGCATAGTGTCATCAGTGTCGGCGCGGCGTACGGCTCGGGTGGTACAGTCGCAAAACCCGGCTACTACTCAACGGTGTCAAACTGGGCCATGGAGGACCTCGTGCTCGAACAGCCTGCCGAATCATCCTGCATTCAAATGATGTCCCAGGCCTGCAACGGTGTCATACGCAATATCCGCATCCTGGATTCTGAAAAAGCAAAAATCGGGATCGGTTTGGACTGGGGAACTGTTGGGCCGGTTGGCACGGCCGATGAAACAGTCCCGCAAATGAAAAAGCTATGGGAGAAAAATGAAATTTCTTCCACCCATCCCCATCATATTCTGATTGAAAATATCACGATCGGAAAACTCGGGCGCAGCGTGGACGGCAACGATGCCGGGGTGCGCTGTTCGGGGTGTCATCACATCACCATTAAAAACGTAGAGATTGAGACCGCCATGTGCGCCGTTGCACTGTTTGGTGGCGACTTTGGCTTCGAATTCGCTCCTGATGAACAACGAAAGGTGGCCCATACAGGGTACGTAATCGATGGAGTGAATATTAAGAAAGCGCGGTTATATGGCCTTGTCTTAAACGGGTCCGAGGATAATGTCTATCGGTCGTGCTTAAATCATGGCTATAAATCCATCCGCGATCCCGTCCATCCTGGACTCGACAAACCGGTCTTCCGCAACGTCGTTTTGCGAGGCGCGCGCGCTCCGCATTCCCGGGGCGTGTATATCACCGCCACTACAGGCCCAACCTTCGAAAAAGTTGACGTCGCTCAATTTGAAACTGGCGTAGCCGTAAGGAACTGGGTTCGCTCCTTGAGGTTTCGAAACGGCCGCATCGCCGACAATCAAAGCAATGTCGAGGTCGGCGGCTCTATCGAGCAACCCATCGACGTCGTGTTCGAAAAAAATGCCAAGGTTTAGGACTACCATAAAAGCGGCTTTGAACAGAAATGCTGCCGAGATTTGTTGTTGCTCAAACCCCGCTAGGGGTGACCTGTTTATAGCCATAAGGAATGAACAACCCAGCCATTCTTTTGTTTTTCAGCGGCATGCTCCAACAACGATACCTCGCTGCGAATAAAACTAGATACCACCTTCCTTTACATGGTCCCCCTCGAGCCGCTGAAAAACAAAAGAATGGCTGATAACCAAAGCATTAACGCGTCAGGTTTAAAACCTCACCCAGAAAGCTCACCAAAAACTAACCCCAATGACCTCCAAACACTTGTCTCACCGTAGTTCTTCTCAAGCCGGCTCCCTCACTCGTCGCGCCTGGTTGGCCCGCGGCGCAGCCGGCCTCGCGTTGACTGTCCTTGGGCGCGGCGCGACGGCTGCCGATCTGATCGGCAAGGAGTCCAAAGAGACAAAAGTCACCGACGAGGCCCTGGCAGCAGCCCGGCGCGAGGTCATACGGCCATTACTCTATTCGCGGGAAGACCTGGACCGCTGGCTTGCTGGAAAAGCTTTTCCTTTTGCCAAATATGATCCTGAACTCGGTTATCTGCACATCGATCGCCGATTCAGGGAAGGCGTCGATGGAGCAATTTGCACATACAACTATGACAGCAACGGCGCGCGCCGCGGCCTCGAATACCCCGGCCAGCCCTGCCGCGTTAACACTTACGGCAATAGTTTTACCGCTTGCGAAGAAGTCAGCGACCACGAAACCTGGCAGGAAGTTCTTGCAGGGCATTTGGGCGAGCCGATCCGCAATTTCGGCATCGGTGGATACTCCGTTTATCAAGCGTATCTGCGCATGCGCCGCGAGGAGCAACGCGTGCCGGCCAAATATATCATCTTCAACATTTATGACGATGATAGTTATCGAAATCTCAACGGTTGGCAGCGCCCCCGCTTTCGCGTCCGCCGCATCGCAGCGGACCCTCCTGTGCCTCACGTAAAAGCCGATCCCGACACTCAAACTTTTATCGAATGCCCGAACCCCTGCCCCACCCCGGAGTCGCTCTACCAGCTTTGCGATCTCGACAAAGCTGCCACCTTGTTCGCCCAGGATTATGGCATTAACCGCATGGCCCGACGCGAGGTGTTGCGAGCTCAGGGAATCACCCCGCCGGAGAGCGAGTTTTACGATCCCGATTATACCCGCTCCGCCCTCTATGCCACCATGCGCATCCTCGAATTGGTCGAACGTTTCGCCAGCCAGGAAAAACGCCAGGTGCTTTACGTGCTTTCTTGCGGCGCCAAACGCATCCGCCGCTTCGTGAAGGAAGGCAAACGTTTTGATTCCTCACTCGCCGAGTTTGTCCATCAACGCGGGTTGAACTGTGTCGATTTGCTCGACGCTCATGTGAATGATCTTGGCAAAGCCGACCTCGAAACGTACTTGGCCCGCCATTTCGTCGTCGCTTACAAACCGGGCAAAAACGCCGGCCACTATACACCGCAGGGCAACCTCTTCTGCGCCTTCGCCCTCAAGGACAAGCTCGTGCAAATGCTTCAACCCCCACCGCCAGCCTACGCCCCCTCTTCTGGTGAGGATATATGATTGATCCGGGCAGCATTTCCACCTGCACCTCTTGGCCTTTGTGACCTAAAAGGGATTGCATCATGCCAAGCCCAGGGAGGTTCGTCCCCGCAGGGATTGTCTGACCTTGAGCCCGTTTCGACGCCGCGCGGGCCATCGCAACGGACGACGCCGGAAATATTCTCGTCGCTGGAACATTCTCCGCCACCGCGATCTGGACCTCTCAGTGAGAGTCTGGCACATAAGCGAATAACCTGGGGAAGCAGCCTGGGGAAGGCTCGTTGACTCATAATCGTGCCGAGATGTTGGAAGGCAAGTTGGTATCGCAAGCGCGGAACCGCCAAGCTGCGCTTCGAAACACCCGACCGGATTCTGCATCCTCAATCTTAATCCTAATCCATCCCCAATCCTTAACTGGTCCACAGAAAATACCATTTCAGGGCTGTTGCGGCTCCAGAGCTTCAACGTGCATTTTCTGCTGTGTGATACCACCTGAGCTTTGCAACCTGGCGCGCTCGAAAAGATCGTGCCAGTGAAGCTCTTACCCTCTGAAAACCCCATGATCGCAATAAGAAATAGCTGTCCACAAATAACCCCTGTTCTCGCTCTCGTCTGTCTTTGCCTCGGGATCGAGAATGCGCCCGGTAACAATCCTGATTCTAAAATCCTTTTGGAAAATGTGCCCGCCGCGGAAGAGCTCGAGGCAAAGATGCTCGCAATGAGTGAAACTGGAGGAGGCGTGCTGGTCCTGCCAAAGAATTCGACTCTCACGGCGACAGTCCGAAGCGTCACCTATAAAGGGTGGCGCTCCCCGCACGCCTTGCTTGTTCCCGAAAACGTCACGCTCGATTTGAATGGGTCGAAACTTCTTTTGGATCTTCGATCCAACTCGTACGGAGTTCGATTGACCTCAAGGTCAACGATTCGAAACGGAACCATTCGTTTGATCCGCAGCGAGGGCGCCAGTCTTCAGCGCATTTATCACGCAGCCGTAAGCGTGGGCGCCTCCTATGGCGATGGCGGAACACCAGATAACCGAAGCTATTTTGCAAAAATAGTCGGCTGGCGAATGGAAAATTTAACCATTGACCAACCTTTCAATCACTCGGCGATTCAACTCATGTCCGAAGCCGCCGACGGAATCATTGAAAACATCCGTATTGCCGATTCGAAAGAGGCTCCTCTCGGGATAGGATTGGACTGGGGAACGGTTGGACCTCTGGGTATGTCGGACGAAAAGCAAAAACAAATGCACGAGCTTTTTGCCCAGGGCAAACTGTACGGCACACACCCACATGACATTTTGATTAAAAATATCCGAATCGGCCGATTAACAAAAAACGAAAATGACGACGGCGCGGCAGCCATTCGAACCTCTGCTTGTTACAATATCACCATCGATGACGTTGAAATCCAGGAGACAGGCGTTGGAATCGCCCTTCATGCCGGCGATGCCGGATTCGAATACGCGCTCCAGCCTCATCGGGACATCGGTCACGCCGGGTATGTCATCAAAAATATCAAAGTGCACAAGGCTTTCCGCAAAGGCATCATTATTGAGGGGCTTTCCGATAATGTTTACCGGGCCGTTTACGACCACGGAGATCATACTCTACTAAGCCCCGTCACTCCGGGAATTAATAAACCTGTGATTCAGAATGCCTGGCTGCGCGGCGATGGGTTTACGGGAGATTGCGGAATTACCATTTATTACTCGGTCGGCGCCACGTTGGAAAATATCGATGTGGCAGAATTTCATAAGGGTATTCATATTGGCATTTGGACCAAAGATGTGACTGTCTCGCATTCAAAAATTCATAACAATAAATATGGCATGGCGATGAAAAGCCCTGAGAAAAAACCCGAGCATATTACGCTCTCTCAGAACACATTTTATGGGAATGTAAAGGATATCGATAAATCCAGTTTGGTAATAACAGAGACAGACAACGTTTTTAAGAAATAAGCAGGAAGCCGGAGAAATCAGGAAATGGTTACGACCTCGCAACTGATCAGTGACGGTGGGCGTTGGGATCAGTGCTGCGCTTTTTTCGTGTCTGTGTGGGCGAAAAAAGTGAGAATTGACCCTCGCTCTCCGTCACTAACCCATTAGATGACCTCGCTTATATCGGATCAGCTCGGGTTAGGTTTTTTCATCCTTTGCGCATTGGCCGTGTCCAATGACGCGCTTGCCACATCGAAGACGGATGCTCGGGACAAACCGCTGGAGATTGGTTCGCGCAAGCAGCTTTTTGTCGATGACTTTGTTGTGGCGGAGCAAGTAAGAGTGAAGCGCGCATTGGGCCAAGTGGTGAAAGCCAATGGGGGCAACCCGGTGATGGTGCCGGATAAGCCTTGGGAGGATGATGCGTTTGGCTGCCCAGCCACAGTCATGCATGATGGAAAGAAGTTTCGAATGTGGTATCGGCCCTGGGGCGAAGTATCGATCGCGTATGCGGAGTCCACCGACGGCCTGCGCTGGGTAAAGCCGAATCTGGGGCTGACCGATTTCAATCAGGAAGAGGCGAAAAAACTCGGCTTTCGTCCGCCGCAACCCGTGACCTATTCGGGTAAAGATAACAATCTGATTCCGCTTTTCGCGCAGGGATTCACTTGCTTCATGGACACTCATGAGAAAGATCCGGGTCATCGCTACAAAGCGGCATACGGACCGCACGGAAAGGATAGCGTAGCCATCGCACATTCCGCCGATGGTTTTCATTGGATTCCTTATAACAACGGCGAGCCGGTCACTGGCCGCGCTGCGGATACAACCAACCAGTTGTTATGGGATGAGGAGGCGAAAGTGTATCGCCTGTTTACGCGGACGGATTTCGGTACGCGCGGTGGCCCTGGTGAGCTTCGCGGTACACGGAACATGACCAATCCCGATGTGAAAGCCGACCCGAAGAATTGGAAAACCGTTCGGAGCTGGATGCTCGATCGCGAAGGCCGCCAGGAAGGCAAACGGCGGCAGATCTATAGCTTGACCGATTGGATTTATGAGGGCGTGCATTTTGGCTTGATGTTGGCATATGAATGGCCCGGCGATGTCAGCGAGGGAGGGCACGACCTCGTGAAGCGGCACGAGCGGGACATCTGCAATTATTATATCACACCCAGCCGGGACACTTATAATTGGGATTTGACTTGGGTCTATGCGGGGCAGCCGATGATTCCACGGGGTGGTGATGGCAGTTTCGATAAAGATCTTCTGGTTCCCACTTGGAATATCATCACGCATCAGGGCGAGCACTGGATTTATTATGGCGGTTTGCGCGAGCGGCACGATCGATATCCGCGCTCGCCGGGGATTGGATTGGCCAAGTTGCGGTTGGATGGTTTTGCTTATTTAGCTGCAGGCGAACAAGAAGGAACCGTACTTACGAAACCGCTGGCCATTTCCGGCAAAAAACTCGAATTGAATTTAGATGCCACAAACGGCGAGGCATCCGTCGAGATTCTCGATGCGGACGGCAAAGCCATCAAAGGCTTCGGAGAGAAAGATGCAAAGCCCTTTGTTAATATTGATGGTGTTGCGTTAGAGCCGCGATGGAGCAGCCAGGCCGGTTTTTCCACATTGAAAGGAAGAATCCTGCGACTTAAGTTCCACCTTCGGAAAGCGAAACTCTATGCATTTCAAGTTCACTGAGTTCATCGATCTTCGCTTCCCGCACCGAAATCCAGGGATTCTGTTGCCCAATAACTATCGCCGGAGTTTGTACCGCATTTTGGGCTCACCCAGCCGTGCAGACAGCCGCTTCCGCGCCGGCTTTGTGTCCGGCGCTTTTACGTTGATTGAATTGTTAGTGGTGATTGCCATTATTGGCATTTTGGCGTCAATGCTTCTGCCTGCGCTCTCCCTTGCGAAGGAACGCGCCCGACGCATCGCGTGCCTGAATAATCTTAAGCAAATGGGGCTCGGGCTGATCATGTATGCCGATAACAATAATCAAAGGCTTCCCTATGTGGATCCGAATGGCACCAATCCTCATTTGGTTTCTGGTATCAATCGGACTTACCCGGACGAAACACAGGACACCCCTCCAAATTATAGAATCGGCGTTGGCCTGGTTGCGCCTGATTATATCCCGAATGGACACGTTTTCTATTGCCCTTCGTTTCGCTATACGCCGGTCCTTGGGTTGTTGACTTACGAGGATCCGCTGTATGGTTTTGGCCAGAATTTCCCTTCCAACTCCGTCGGTATTCCTTATGAATACACTCGCTGGGTCAGTAAAGAATGGAACCCGAAGGCGGCCACTTTGACTATTTTAGGGCGGAAGGCTGTTGCGTACGACTACTTCGCCAATTCGTACGGCCAGTATTCCCACAGGACCGGCTACAATGTCCTTTACGGCGATGGCAGTGCCCGGTGGTTTCGCGACCGCAAGGAGGCCATTGTTCGTAGGAACATAGATATGCCCGGCGGCTTGCCTGATGCCATGACCGTTATCGCCGCCTTCAATGAACAGCAATCCTTGCCGCCGCAATGGTAAAATAAGGCTAACCATGATCCAAAATCTCACTCGAAAAACTCTGCAGGGCGTCTGGTGCGCTTTGATCATTCCCTGGACTGACAAAGATGAACTCGACCAGAAGCGCTACAAAAAGGAGGTCCGTTCTTACGGCCCTATGGGTGTGAACGGCATCTATACCGGCGGGACCACCGGCGAGTGGTACGCACAGGACGATGTCACCTTCGAGCGAATAACGAAAATAACTTGCGAAGAGGGCCACGCGGTCGGGCTGCCGGTGCAGATCGGGTGCACCGCACTGAGCACGCGCGCTGTGCGCCAGCGCATCCGAATCGCCAAAAAAGCAAAGACTGATGGCATCCAGATCGCACTGCCGTTTTGGCTCGAGCTTAAGGACGATGAAGTGACACGCTTTTTCTGCGAGATCGCCGAGGAGGCGGGCAGTACGCCGATTATTCTCTATCAGACGACTCGCTCAAAGCGCAGGGTGGAGGCAGAGCTGTTGGGTGAACTGGCTCACCGTTTGCCGACGTTCATCGGAACCAAGGACACTGCCTGCGACGTGCCGGGCTTGAAGGCAATGCTCAAGAAGGCGCCGGGGCTGGCGATCTTCGGCGGAGAGGACTTCCTCCGCAAAATCCCAGCCGGCGGGAGGGGTGGATATTGCTCAGTCACAGGATTCAACGCAAAAAAAGTCGTCGAACTGTATCATCTTTGCGCGAATGGATGTCTCACAGAAGCCAAGCCGCTCGGTGAGGCGATGCACCGATTCGTGTACGAGGCGCTGGTGCCCCTGGTGAAAAACGAAGGATTATGGGACTCAGCGATCGACCGCATTCAGCGAGTGGCCGGCGGCGGCGACGTGGGTCTGCGCTGCCAGTCCCCCTACCGATCGGGAACCATGAAGCATGTCAGGCAAGTGCTGGCATGGTGCAAAAAAAATACGCCGGAACTGATGCCGGCATCATCTCGGACATAGCTCCTCCAATTTCTATCTCCGTATGCGATTAAGTCGAAAGACCGAATCTGGATGTTGACGATAGAAGAATTGTGACCTCCCCAATCTTTTGGCTCGGTTGGCGAAATAAACTGATCGAGTCCCGACATTATAAGTGGATTCTGGTGGGGCTATTGGTCTTGATTGGAGCTTTAAACTATGCCGACCGCAGCGTCTTCACCGCGGTTTTTCCTCTTTTGAGGAAGGATTTGGGAATGTCCGATTTGGGCCTGGCCGGAATAGGGGCGATGTTTCTCTGGAGCTACGCACTCACCTCCCCATTCGCCGGCATCGTAGGTGATCGTCGATCGCGCCGTTTGGTAATTCTTTGGTGTCTCACCGCTTGGAGTTTGGTCATGGTGGTGAGCAGTTTTGTGGCCGATGGGAAACAACTTCTCTGCATGCGTTTCTTCCTGGGAGTCTCCGAGGCTTTTTATCTGCCTGCCGCCGCAGCTTTGATTTCTGAGTTTCATGACTTCCGGACTCGCGCCTTTGCGATCGCGGTTCACGTGTCGGGTTTGTCTCTCGGAATGGTCGCCGGGGGCACCTACGGTGGATATGTCGGAGAAGTTTACGGCTGGCGACCGGCGATACTTGGCCTTGGGGTAACCGGTTTGGCGCTGGCAATGGTGTGCCGGGTCCTGATTGTTGAACGCTCCCAATCAATCAATCCCCTCTCCAGAAATGAAACAAAGCTGCCGCCGCTTGCGGTCTCTATCTGGCAGGCAATCCTCAACGTGCTCAGGGTGCCTTTGTGCATAATCATCATTACTCAGTCCATGCTGGTGTCCATCATCGTTTGGGTTTTCTCTCATTGGTTGCCACTCTATTTTACCGAGAGATTCCAGATGAATCTCGGCGGCGCTGGCTTCGCGGGCACGGGCGCGATGAGCTTAGGCGCCATGGTGGGTGTGTTGGGAGGCGGACTGTTGTCCGATCGCGTCGCGCGTCGCGGGGTACCGTATAGGCTGCTTTTGCAGGGCCTCATGTATTTTGCCGCGATTCCGTTTCTGTTGTTGTTTGTAGGGACAACTCACTTCCGCTTGATGGCTTTCGCTCTTGTGGCATTTAGTGTGATACGAGCGGTGGGACAATCGAATGAAGTTCCCACTCTTTGCGACAATCTACCTTCCCACAGTTGGTCTACTGCTTTGGGTTTGCTCAACACTGCCAATTGCCTCGCCGCGGGACTAGGTATCTTGATGTCGGGCTATCTCAAGGCCAGGATAGGACTAAATGGGATTTTTTATTGCAGTCCGCTGATTTTATTCCTCGCTGGCCTTACGCTTTTTGCCGGCTATGGAATCATGTCGAAAAGCATTCGCAGTTCTACCGCCAAATGAAACGGACATGAAACAGGACCTTTCGAACATTTTCAGCCTGCAAGGAAAGGATATCTGGGTTTTCGGCGGGGCTGGGTATTTGGGACAACCCACAATTTTGCTTCTGACTCAATTGGGCGCAACGGTTCTCTGCGTTGATTTGGAAGGTCACGCGCAGACTTTTGTAGATTCATTGGACCTTTCAAACAGTGTGACGGCTGCCTCAGTGGACGTGCGAGACGGCGAACGAGTAAAGCGCCTTGTTGCAGAGAATATAAAATCTCGGGGCGTGCCACACGGTCTGGTGAACCTCACTTATGCTTCTACCACAAAGAAACTCGAGGAAATTAGTGAAAAGGATTTTGATGAGGTCAACCACGGTGGCCTGACTTCCACATTTTTGCTCGGGCGAGAAGTAGGGGCAGAGATGGCAAAACTCAAACGCGGCAGTATCGTCCTGTTTTCAAGCATGTACGGCTCTGTGTCGCCCGATCCGAAAATTTACGAGCCACCGATGAATAAGAATCCCATCGAGTATGGCGTGACAAAAGCGGGAATCATCCAAATGACGCGCTATTTGGCGGTACATTGGGGACGAGAAAATGTGCGGTGCAATTGCATTTCACCAGGTCCCTTTCCGAACCGTGAAGTTCAAAAGGCAAATCCGCAATTCATTCAACGGCTGGCTCAAAAATCACCTGTAGGTCGGATCGGTGATTCCTGGGAAATCGCTGGCGCAGTCGCGTTTCTTCTTTCAGATGCAGCCTCCTACATCACAGGACAAAACCTGGCTGTGGATGGAGGTTGGACGGTTTTGTAGATCCCGGAATTATCTGCCGGGCATCTCCTCAATGGACCTCAGTTCAACGCTGCCACCGTTGTTGAAGATAGGGCAGCCTTTGGCGATCCTCGTCGCTTCACCCAGGTTTTTCGCCTGGATCATCAGGTAACCGCCGATGGAATCCTTCGTATCTCTCAACGCCGCAACTTTCTGTCCCTTGGAGCCTGAGAGCAGCTTGCCGCCGTCTTGCAAGGGTTGACCCGACTTCATTTGTTTGCGCTTCTTCAATTCCTTCATCCATGTCATCCAATTGTTCATTGTCGCCTTCATCTGTTCGGGACTCATGTCTTCCGGATTGGCGCCGCCGCGGAAAAGTAGCAGATAATCGTTGATTTGTTTCTTCTTCATATTCGGTTTTGTTTTACTTCGTAATGATTTCGTCTCGTCTCCTGATTCAACTCTGACATTCGAGCCGCGTCAATGGACGATTCTAACGGATGGAATGTGTCGGGTTCAGACTGCCGCCCTCGACGGCCTTAAGTTAAAATTTCTTTTATGACGTTCCCGTGAACGTCGGTCAATCGGTAATCCCGGCCGCTGTAGCGATAAGTCAGCTTTGTGTGGTCAATCCCCATCAAATGCAAAATCGTCGCGTGCAGATCGTGAACGTGAACTTTGTTCTCCACCGCGTGCCAGCCAAACTCGTCGGTCCTGCCATGCACGATCCCGCCCTTCACGCCCCCGCCCGCAAGCCACATGGTGAAACCAAACGGGTGATGCTCGCGGCCGTCTTTGCCTTCCGCCGTTGGCGTGCGGCCAAATTCCCCACCCCAGACGACTAGGGTGTCTTCCAACATTCCCCGTGCCTTCAAATCCTTGAGCAAACCCGCGATCGGTTTGTCCACCGCCGCGCAATTGTTGGGCAATTCCTTTTTCAAGTCGCCATGCTGATCCCAAAGCTGGCAGCTTTTTCGTTTCTCGGTTTGAGTGTGATAAACTTGCACCATGCGCACCCCGCGTTCCGCCAAACGCCGCGCCATCAGGCATTGCTTTCCGAAAATGTCGGTTGCTGTCTCGCCAAGGCCGTAAAGCTTTTTGGTTTCGGGCGATTCACTTTCAATGTCGAATGCCTGCGGGGCTTCGGCCTGCATCCGATAGGCAAGTTCAAACGACTCGATGCGCGCGCTCAACCGGCTATCCTCCTCCCGCTTGGCTTGATGCAATTTGTTCAACTGCTTCAGCCAATCCAGTTGTTGGCGCTGTTGCGGCTGTGAAAAGAGCGGGTTTTTCAGATTGACGATCGGATTCGCCAGATCCGAAACGAGCGTGCCCTGATATGCCGCCGGCAAAAAACTGGAACTCCACAATGGCGCCCCTTGAGCTGGTTGCGCCGGGCTGATGACCACGAATCCGGGGAGATTTTGATTCACGCTCCCGAGCCCGTAGAGCAACCAGGAACCCATGCTGGGCCGTGAGAACGCCTGCTCGCCGGTGTTCATCTGAAGGCACGCGCCGTTGTGGTTGATGTTGTCGGCCACCATCGAGCGGATCACGCACATGTCGTCTATGCATGTGGCGACGTGCGGGAACAGTTCACTGACTTCGATCCCCGATTGGCCGCGCCTCTCGAATTTCCATGGCGAACCAAGAAGATTTCCCGTCTTCGTGCGTTCAAGTTTCGGTTTTTCGAACGGCAGCGGTTTCCCCATGTCCGCGAGCAAACGCGGTTTGGGGTCAAACGTGTCCACATGGGACGGTCCACCGGACATGAAAAGGAAAATGACGCGTTTGGCCTTCGCGGGAAATTGCGGCGGCCTGACCGTCAGAGGATTACCATCGGCCGCGCCGGCGAGCGCGCTACCGATAAAGTCATCTGCGAACAATCCGGCCACTCCCAACATGCCGAAGCCGTTGGCGAAGCGTTTGAGCACCTGACGCCGATTCAACGGCGATTGAAAATGATTTGGCACTTCACTCATAAATCCGCTTCACCCTAATCAATATAGATAAATTCGTTCGCGCAAAGCAGAATCTGGCAATAGGCCTCCCATGCCAAGCTTTCGGAATCAGGTTTTCCCTTTTGTTCCATTCGCGCTTGTGATAACGCCGCTTCGCCAATTTTGATTTCGTCCGAACCGGGCGGCCGCCCGTAAAGTTTTTCGTAAAGCCATTGAATTCTTCTCTTCTCGCCGGCCTTTTCCAATTTGACGACACTTTCCGCGAGCACTTTTGTCTGGGCCATGACAAACGGATGATTGAGGAGGAACAACGCTTGAGGCGATACGGTGGAATCAAGGCGTCTATCCACGATAGCGTTCGGATCGGCAGCGTCGAAAAGAAATTGATACGTCGCGCGGTCCGAACGAATCGTCGTAATATAAAGCGTCCGGCGATTCGTGCTGAAGTCGCGAATGGAGGGACCACCCATCGTCAAATCCAGTCTGTTTGCAACACTCAATAAGCTATCGCGCAAGGCTTCGGACTCGAGGCGGCGGCGATTCATCCGTCCAAACAATCTGTTCTCAGGATCAAGTTTTGAGCCGGCAGCATTTGCCGATGCCCGCTGGTAAGTTGCCGAAAGCATCATAGCTCGGTGCATCGCTTTCATTGACCATCCTGATTTCACAAATTCTTTCGCCAGAAAATCCAACAACTCGGGGTGCGTGGGTGGTTCACCGAGTTTGCCGTAATTGTTCGGTGTACGAACAATGCCTTCGCCGAAGTGATGTTGCCAGATGCGATTGACCATCACCCGCGCCGTCAACGGATTTTCTGGACTTGTTAGCCACCGCGCTAATTGCAAACGGCCGCTGCCTTCGGTGATGGGGGTTTGGTCATCACCGGCCAGGACTTGCGGAAACCGCCGAGGCGCAATTTCGCCCAACCGATCGTACCTTCCGCGCACATGAATTTTTACGTCATGCACTCCAGCGTGCGGAGTTTTCGGCGTGCCGCCTTCCTGTAAACCGTGCGCATAATCGAGTGGCGGCGGCGGATTCTTCTTCAGATCGGCGAGCTCAGTTCTTAATTTATCAATCGATTGCCTGATTTCCGGCTTGAAGACATGTTCGTCGTCGCGCAACGGCGACCAGAAGGCTCCGCTCGGGGCCATCAAGCTCTCATACAGGTTGGTGTCGGCTTTCGTTTGAATGGCATGCTGGATTTCATCGGCAATGTTTTTGGCATCGGGATTCTGCGCGCGGAGCGCCGAATTATACCTGGCCAGCAAATTCGTTTCGTCGATTCCCTTGGCCCCAGCCGCTAGGTCAATGAAGTTCCAGACAGCGGCATTCCCGAAACTATCGGGACGCGGGTTTTGTTTTAAAAAATCGGTGGCGGCTTCTTTCACCACGTCCCAGACGCGCTTTTGCCCGCCCAACTCCGTGATTTGAAAATCAATCAGCGTCGTGTCGCACACATGGTCGGCCTTGGGTAAAATTGTGAACTGAACCATTTCACCAGCCGCGACTTCAACTCCTTGCAAAGATGTCTCATCGCCAAAACTTTGCTGGCCTCCGTTGGTAATCGCACCGCTTGCTAGTTGCTTCACGCCTTGAGTGATAGTCCAGCCAATGCCATCGCCGCAGTTGGCGTCCGAGTCCGCCGCTCGTCCGCCGATTTTCACGAGCCCGTTCACAGGGCTTTTCCAGACAATCGCCACGCCCGTTTTCGGCGCGGGATGCACCGCCAGCTTGTGCGCTGGAATTCTCGGATAATCCTTGTCGCTCGAATTATAAATGACCGACGGCGTGTCATCCCCTTTGGAATTTTTCCACGCGAGCAATCCGATGCTGCCCCCCAGGTCTTTCACCTGTTTGGGTAAAAGTCCAGGATCTCTCTCAAGGAAATCGATCCAGCGTCGGAGAATGAATTCATTTAACCCTCTGCTTTTAGCCAACGTGAGAAGGCTCTGGTCTTTCGCCGGAGAATGCCCCTCCTCGCGTCGCTCATCGTGAATTTTCAGTTCCCACACCGCCCTGAGATAACTCGCCGCTTGGGGAATGAATTCCTGCGCGAGCTTTTCAATTTCGTCCTCCGAAACCTTGGCAATTTGTTTTTCCAGGTCAGCCATATGCAGTTCCCGGTTCGTGCGGCTTTGGAGTTCCATTTTTGGCACGAGCGGAATGCGCATCAAAGCCTCCTGGGCGCCTTTTGGCGTCAATTTGTCCAGGATGTGGCTGCTGAAGAATATGCCGGCGAGCGAATAGTAATCTGCCGTGGGGATGGGATCGAACTTGTGATCGTGGCACCGCGCGCATGCTATCGTTAGTCCGAGGAATGCGCGGCAAGTTACGTCCACCGCATCGTCAGCGATGTCGGTCAAAATCTTGTCCTTATCCGCGTCGCCGTTGCCCCAGGTGCCAATCGCATACATCCCTGTAGCGATAATGCCATTCGTATTGATTCCATCCGGAGCCGGCGGTGGCAAAAGATCGCCGGCGACTTGCTGGGTGATAAATTGATCGTAAGGCAGGTCGCGATTAAACGCGCTCACCACCCAATCCCGGTAACGCCACGCGTCAATGCTGTCCTGGTCCGAGCCAACAAATCGGGCATCGAAGGAGTCCGTGTAACGCACGACATCGAGCCAATGTCGGGCCCAACGCTCCCCGTACTGCGGCGAACCCAGGAGACGATCCACCACTTTGGCGAAAGCGCCGGGCGAATGGTCAGCAAGAAAATCATCCATCTCCTCCCGGGTCGGTGGCAGGCCAACCAAATCGAACGTGGCACGGCGGAGAAGCGTGCGCTTTTCCGCGGCCTTTGCAGGATGCAGATTCTTCTCTTCGAGCTTTGCCAGGATAAAATGGTCAATTGGCGATTTTGCCCAACTGGTGCTCTTGATTTTCGGAATTGGCGGCTCTGCTGGCGGGCGAAACGCCCAAAGTTTTCTGGCCGCTTCGAAATCGTAATTCGGCTTTTTTGCGGCGGTAATCGTCGTTTCCTCTGTTCTCGGATCAGGGGCGCCACTTCTCACCCACTCCGTCAATTCAGTGATTTGCACGTCCGCAAGTTTTTTACCCTTCGGCGGCATCTGCAAATCCTTGTCCATGTAGCGAACTGCTTTGATGAGCAGGCTTTCTTCAGGTTTGCCAGGAACAATCGCCGGGCCGGAATCTCCCCCCTTGAGCATTGCAGATTTGGTGTCGAGCCGGAGACCGCCCCTTATCTTTTCCGCCGTGGCGCTGTGGCATTTGTAGCAATGCTCGATCAGGAGAGGCCGGATGCTCTTTTCGAAGATCGCGTAGTCATCTTCCGCCTGGCTCAAACTCCTCCAAACCAAATTGAGCAAAAACACCGTGATTTGATATTTTCGGGCGCAAGGCATTCTGCTTTTAGTGTACAACGGCTTTATATTCGGGCCACTTCAAAAGGAAGATTATTAGCTGCCAGCGGCCGCATTGCCAATCGGTTGTGCTCATTATTCCGGCCAGAGTTCAAGTTTCTTCTGATTTTCGTATGATTCAAATCTCCACCAAAACCGGGGCTAGAATCCAATAAACATTCAGACCGGAAGTTTTACTTGTGATCTCCTGTAAAATTCTTCCCGCGTTTCAGCGTTTCAGAAGGCCATTCTCGTCTGGTTTGCAGAAATGACCTGCCCAGGGCTGATTGACCTCTGACACAGATTATTTAAGTTCCCCAAATGAACACCAAACAACTCCTCCCGAGCCAAGCGACGTCAAAAAGGCCAATCGTCACTTGCCTGCTAATAATGTTAAGCTTTTGTGGATGCCACAGTTCCTCCGAACAGCGGAAGATGAGCGCTCAAGATCGCAGTGCGGAGCCAGTCGGCCCCGGGGCCAACTCGGTTAAACCGCTTCCCAAAGTGGTTTTGATCGGCGACTCGATTATGGGAGGATATGCTCCCACAGTTCAGCGGCAACTGCAGGGTTTGGCAGAGGTAAAAGGTTTTACTAGAAAAACCAGCGGGCATGTTCTTGAGCAGTTGGATGAAATCGTCTCCGCACAACCCGACATTATACATCTGAATTGCGGCCTTTGGGATCTGATAGTCTCTACTAATGAAACCCACAACGTGCAGGTTCCTTTTGATCAATATAAATCGAATCTCGTGAAAATATTCGGGCGCCTCCGGCAGGAAACTCACGCCGAGGTGATCTGGGCCACAACCACCCCTGTAACTGAACGAAAGCAGCTCAACCCTCGACCGAAGGGCTATGGGAGAATCGTTCGTCGAGAGGCGGAGGTGAAGTTATACAACCGTGGGTCCATTGAAATCGCTAAAGATCTCGGGCTCAAATACGATGACCTTTTTGAAGTCATGATGCGGGCCGGCCGGGATGATTATCAAAAGGATGATGGAGTCCACTTCAATGAAGCCGGAAGTGAAATTCTTGGCCAGGCGGTTACCAAAACGATCCGCTCAAGCCTGGGTAAACCACTCAGAGCCACGAATTAAAACGCCTGCGAAGTTTGACTATCTCCGAAACTTTGCCTAATCCTCTTCGAATGAGGGCTTCTACCATCTCGAGACTGCTGGCCGGATCACTTTTGGTGTTGCCGCTTTTGGTGGATTCGGCGAGTACCGAGGAAATTGCGGTTGGTGGCTGGCTGTCACAACCTTTTTTGCGAACGAATGGATTTGAAAGTGAAGTTCAGCGCTTCCTCAAGAACCAGGTTCCGCTACTGCAAGTGCCCGACAGCCCTGCCCAATGGGAAAAGAAGAGCGCGGAATTGCGGCGTCAAATTCTCGACCAGGTTTTTCTTCGCAACGTTCCAACCGAATGGTACAAGAATAAACCTCAGATTTCATGGGGCGATGTCATCGAGACCGACAAGGGCTACAGGATCAGGAAGCTCAAATATGAGGCTCTGCCTGGCCTCTGGGTTCCCGCATTACTTTATGAACCTGCAAAAGCGCAGGGGAAAATTCCCGGCATTTTAAATGTGAATGGCCATACCTCGACGGGCAAGGCCGAGGAATATGAGCAGATCCGCTGCATCAACCTTGCCAAGCGCGGCATGCTGGCACTGCACCCGGAATTTCTCGGTTACGGCGAATTGAGCAATGCTGATTTTCGACACAACCGCATGGCGTATCTCGACCTTTGCGGCATCAATGGCGTCGTCGTTTTTTATCTCGTCGCCAAACGCGCCATCGATGTTTTGGAAATGTGCCCGCAGACAGATCCCGCCCGTATCGGCATGACCGGTCTTTCCGGCGGCGGTTGGCAGACGATCATGCTCAGCTCTCTGGATACACGCATCGCCGCGGCAGCTCCCAATGCCGGCTATATCGGGCTGGCTTGTCGCGCTGAATATCCGGCAGATAGAGGTGATTTGGAGCAGAACCCATCCGACCTTCTGACCATTGCCGACTATAGCCATCTGACCGCGTTGCTCGCGCCACGGCCAGCACTGCTGATCTATAACGACCATGATGATTGTTGTTTCAGTTCTCCTCGAGCCTGGCCTTCCGTATTTAAACCAGTCATTCCGTTCTATGAATTATTTAATAAAACAGCCCAATTCCAGTTTCATAACAATCTGGTTCCCGGCACTCATAATTACGACCAGGATAATCGAGAGCGGTTTTACAGGTTCATCGAGGAATGCTTTTTGCCCACCTCAAAACGTCCGCAGTCCGGGCAAAAACATCCTGAAATAAGCACCGCGGGTGAGATCTTGCCGTACGCGAATTTGGTGGTGGGTCTTCCGGAGAACAATGCCAATTTTTTTACCCTGGCTCGCGGTTTAATCAGCGCTCTGCCCCAAAATCGTCCACCTGAATTCCCTTCTGGCCCGCCAGCGAAAAGTCAGGAAGACAAGCTGGCCAAATGGCAGGCCGTGGGCAGGAATCGGCTGCGTCAGGTTTTGCGTCTGGGGTCGATGACCGCCACCGCAGGCCGAGTCGCTGATTCTTTTGATGGAAAGCTAAAGGCCACCCGGTTTGAAATTGCACTCAAGGGCGACGGCGAATGGACAGTGCCTGCAGTTGCGTTCGCTCGCAATGCTTTGCGGCGTTCCGTGGCCTTGGTTTTTGCCGATAAGGGTAAAGCCGCTCTGACCGAACAGGTGCAAAAACTGCTCGAAGAGGGCGCGCTGGTCGTGGCAGTGGACCCGCTGTTCATGGGCGAGTGTGTGCCGCAGAATGTGCGGTTCTGGAAATACGCGCAGATGCTTTCCGCTGTCGGCAAACGCCCGTTGGGCCTCCAGGTTGGACAGCTTGGCGCGGTGGTGGACTGGGCGTGCCGCGAATTTAAAACAGATAAAGTCTCGCTCCATGGCATTGGCTGGAATAGCAGCATCGCTGCTCTCTGCACTGGCGCCTTGCACCCCGCCCAGGTTGAATACGTTTCGGTGAAAGAATATCCGGCAAGCCTCAAACTCCTGGTTGAAAATCATCTGGATTATGAGAACAATGCTGCCCTGTTTTGTTATGGGCTGCTCGAACAATTCGATGTGCCAGAGCTGATAACGCTCTGCTCGCCGTTGCAGGTGAAAGCCTCCTCCTCAACCTCAAAAAATTGAGTTTTCTGCTTTTCTGATTTCAACTTTCCGCTTTCTGCTTTCTGCTTTTTATTGCTGCTTTTCCTTTTAGCTATTGACGAAACTGCCGACAGGATTTAATAAAACCAGTAAAACTATGAAAAAACTGCTTGCTTTAGTTGCTATTGGATTTGTCGCCTTCTCCGTAAGGGCTGTTGAATTTCCTGACATCACTATCACGGATGTTAAGGCCGCCATAAAATCTCACAACGCCGTGATCATCGACGTCAACGGCACCGAATCTTACAATAAAGGTCACGTCCCAACCGCACTGAATTTCGATGCCATTGAAGGCAAACTCCAGCAGACTTTGCCTAAGGACAAAAACACTCTCATCATTGCTTATTGTGGCAATCCCCGCTGCAAAGCCTATCAAGCGGCTGCCAAGGCGGCCTCAAAATTGGGCTACAAAAACGTGAAGCATATGTCCGCCGGCATCATGGGATGGAAAGACGCCGGCGAAAAGACCGAGAAACCCGGGAAGACAACGTAATCCCTCTCTGTTTATTTTTGAAGGCGCCGCCGAACGCGGCGCCTTTTTCTTTTCCGGTAATGATGCAGCGCACCGCTTTAGCCCGATAGCGACCAAAATGTTGCCACCCATTGCATTACATTCTCGGACTTCGGAAAACCGCCAAAGGCAAAACCGCGAAGAATGGCCAGCCGCAGGGTTGGGAAACAGCGGAGCAGTTGCTGAAAGGGACTAAGCTGAAGTCATGAAATTGAAACAGGATAAAATCTCCCTACCCGGCCCACTCTGCGCACATTTAATTTAATGAGTTTCATCAGTTGCTGACGCCATTGGCGCAATGGAAACTTCTTGATTTCAGCGTTTCCCGGACCTCCGACATCGCTCCCCTGTTCCAGATCGATTGGCATTGGCGCGGGTCGGTGATACTTTTCGTTGGAATCAACAATGTATGCGGCTTACGCGCAAAAGGCTGATTGAAGTGACTGTCTGCACAGCGGTCTTTGGGGCAGCCGGTATTGTGTGGCTGAGTTCAGAGGCGCGGTGGGTGCGCATAAATTATCCCGTGGGCAACTTTGACTCGTCGCGCGAGTATCTTGCAGCCGGTCGATTGCCCAGTCATGTCGCTACGCTGACCAAGGCCGGCAGCAACTATTTCATTGCATACAGCCCCATGGATTCTGGCCTTGCCATACCCTCAGGTCCGGCTGCTTATGTGTTCGACAGCTCCGGTCGCCTAGTCTCGTGGTCCTCGGACAGCGGGGATGACAGCAGATTCCAGAGAGATTGGCCGCTGGTGCAACAACGGAAGGCCTCCATTGCTGATTTGAGAAGCCTCGGATTCCAATCGAGCCGCCGGAAGGATTGACCTCCGGGTTCCACACCACCTGACGTGCGGGTCCGCATCAGACGGTTCCTGGCAGTCCTTGCCCAGTGTGAATCCGTTAACCTGATATGGTCTTTCTGTTCGTGGACTCATCAGCTTTGACCAGTGGCTTCCTTCCCACGAAACCTCACGGTTCCGCAGTTGCTTCGGTCTAATGTTTCGGCCATCGTGCCTCTCAGTATGAAAGGCCCGACAACCGTGTTCCTACATAGGGGAATTTCACCCCATCAGTTCACGCCCACGTCAGGCGCACACCTGAGCGTGCAGCCAACGGGAGGCAGCCGTTTCGCTCAGGTTGCACTCGGACGTTTGTGGAGGCTGCCTCCCCTGGCTGACGCTTTTCGTTCGACAAATTCAGGATGAAACCGCCATCAAGAAAAATGCCACCCGCGCCCGTGCGGCAGATGTCATGGTGGGGATGGCCCATCTTAGCGGCCCTTCTCATCGGACTTGGCTACTGGATCTATCGGCAGCCTTACGCGCTCTTCTTCACTGGTGCCGTTTCGATTATCTCATGGATCGGGACGGTATTCGACACCAGATACAGGCGACGCTTAGCGGCATCTCGTGAGGGTGAGAATATTTGTGACTTTGCTCGTTCTTTTGATCGACGCAAGACTGACATGTGGATTCTGCGGGCCGTTTACGAGGAGCTAAGCCGGTTCATTGCAATTGGTGGTAAAGCTATACCGGTGCGCCCTGCGGACAGGTGCGAGAAGGACCTCAAGATTGATCCAGAAGATTTAGATGATTTGGCTGTGGACATCGCTTTTCGCGCGCGGCGTTCCATGAACGGAGGGGAGAGGAATCCTCTTTATGGGAAGGTTGAGAAGGTCGCTGACGTTGTCACCTTTCTCGAGCATCAACCCAGAATCGTCGAATAGCGTCGGTGGGAGACGTTCCCCTCCCGCCTCCCACACTACCGTGCATGCGGATCCGCGCACGGCGGTTCCTGGCAGCCTTGCGCTCCGAGTGGAAAAAGGGCGGCTACAAGGATTGGCTCGACGACCAGTTCTGGCGTGAAAAAAGCGCGCTCGACACGGCTCTTTTTCCGGGCTCCTGGGCGACGCCGATAAAACAAGGCGGCCTCCAGCTCTGCAGCGCTGGGCTTAAGCGGAAAATATGAATAAACCCAGTCTCTTTTGTTTTCTCTCTGTAATCGCAATGTTTCAAAACTCATTATTTTCGGTAAAATTTTAAGCAGGCAAAGTTACTTTGTTACGCTTGAGATTCGAGGGACGCGAAGCGTTTGGAGTGCGTCCGCATCCCGGCGCTTTCATTCTTGTCCTCAAGTCAATCCAAAGCGCCGGGATTCGGCGCACTCCAGACGCCTCGCGAGTTCCGTTACTCCCTCCACTCTGTTGTTTCCTATTTGGTTGCGGCTTTGCCGCGCTGTGTCTCCGTGCCTCTATAGTGATCAGTCGGCAGCGCTGGGCTTGAAGTAAAATATGAGTACAATTGAACTGGTTCGCAAAAAATACCATTTCAGGGCTGTTGCGCCTGGAGAACTGCATTGTGCATTTTCGAGAGCGTGATACACGAGAATAAAACCCTTCAGAACACGTGTATCAGGTTCGCTGAGCTTTGACGTTTAAGCTCGCCCCCGGCCAATTAAGCTCTCACGCTCATGAAGATTACCCAGGTCGAAACTATACTTCTCACTGGACGATGGATGGATGACCCGTCCTTCCCGCATGCCTTGCACTCGACAGCTTTCATTCGGATTCGCACCGACAAAGGACTCGAGGGCCTGGGTGAAACGACGTACGGCTATTTCGCTCCCGACACAGTTCCCGCCATCGTCGAATTTTTTGAGCCGGTGCTGATCGGGCGCAATCCGGAGCAACTCACGCGCATCACACAGGATCTTTATGATGAGTCGGTTTTCTGGGCGCGAAATGGAGCGGGCCGCGCGGTGATCAGCGGAATTGAACTGGCGCTTTGGGATTTGGCTGGAAAAATGCACCAGGTTCCAGTTTACAAGCTGCTCGGCGGCGCGGTGCGGGAGCAGATCCCTGTTTATGCCTCGGGTGGGCCCACCTCGTGGCCGAAGGAGAAGAACAAACAAAAAATCGAGCATTACCGGCGTCTCGGTTACCGCGCCGCAAAAATCTCAACCGGTTTTTACGAGCTGGCTCCATTGGCCGAAAACGCGGCGCAACATCGTATTCACCGCGTGCCAATTCCCCACTCTCGGCTCCTGGATGAACTTGGAGCCACGTTCACCATGTTGCGCGACGAGTTTGGTCCTGAATTTGAGTTCGCGATTGATGGCCATGAAGGGGGCGGGCCAAACCCGATTCGGGCGATCGAGGCCATTTCCATTGCCAAAACATTGGAACCTTTCCGCCTGCGTTTTTATGAAGAGCCGCTGGCTTACACCAATATGGAAGGGTACCGCGAATTGCGCCGGCAATCACTGATCCCGGTTGCGGGCGGCGAAAGTCTTTCGGGGATCGATCAGTTCCATGCCTATATCTCTGGCGGCGCATTGGACCTGATTCAACCGGACCTTGGTTTCGCTGGAGGACTTTCCGAGACGATCAGAATTATGCATGAGGCCGAAGCGCATAATCTCGGCATGGCTATCCATTGCGGCGGCGCAGTTGGCCCCGTCATGGCAGCGTCCTGGCACCTCGCAGCAGCCAGTCTATCATTGGAATGGCTGGAAACAGTGGTTGCTCCTCGATCCATCATGCAGGATTTTATAACCGAATCCCTTGAGATCAAAAACGGCTGTTTTGGGCTGCCCGTTTCCCCCGGTTTAGGTGTGCGCCTGACTCCTGAGTTGATTCAAAAATATCGATTCGTACCGAAATCGGGAGAGCGAACCTGAAATGAATATTTTGGTCGATATAGGGACTGAACTCCCACCATCAGAAAAGGCGCGGATTTCCAAAGCGTGGCCTGGAGCCCAGGTAAGGTTTCATTCCAGGAATGGGGAAAAGCCGATTGATGGAAAGGAGAACGTTAATATTTTGGTTGCCGAATTCCCACCGCAGGATCCTGCTCAATGGAAAGCGCTTGAGTTTTTCCAATGCGTTGCAGCGGGAATTAACCATTTCAACAGCCATCCGATTTGGGACACAGGAATCCCGGTCGCGACTGCCAGCGGGATTCATAGCGTGCCGATGGCTGAATTCGCCACCTGCGGATTACTGATGCTGGCTCATCGCTTTCCGCAAATTAGTCATTTCAAGACGACCCGGCAATGGCCCGACCGGGTTAAAATTGGGGGGGAAACGTTATGCGGGACAACGGTCGGAATTGTTGGCTATGGCAGCATTGGAAGAGAATGTGGGCGTCAAGCCCATGCGCTGGGAATGCGGGTGGTCTGCATGAAACGCAATCCCGAGCAAAAAGCCGATCGCGGGTTTAATGCCTGGCCGGGAACAGGCGATCCTTCCGGAAGCATTCCTGAAAGATGGTTTGGCCCAGAACAGGTGCGCGAGATGATGGCTGAGTGCGACAGCCTGATCATTGCCGCGCCGCGCACAGCCGAAACCGAAGACCTGATTGCCGCGCGCGAACTTGCTCAACTGCGTCCCGGAGCATGGGTCGTTATTATCTCCCGGGGCGGTATTATCAATGAAGCCGATTTGGCCGCAGCATTGCGTCACGGAAAAATTCGAGGAGCTTTGATAGACGGATACCAGAGCGAACCCCCGCCCCCTGAACATCCGTACTTTGACCTCGATAATGTCATCTTGTCGCCGCACATGTCCGGCGTTTTTGGGTTGTACTGGGAAAAATTCCTGGATCTGTTTTGTGAAAACTTGCGCCGTTGGCGGGAAAAACTGCCCCTGCTCAACCTGGCTAACCCTGGACTCGGATATTGATGAGACAGACGTCCATACCGCTTCCCAGGGCTGCGCGACCAAAGAGAATTGTCGACGTGCATGCGCACGTGGGAATGTCAAAAGCGTATGCCTGGCTTGGGTGCCGGGAATCAGAGAAGGTAGTTGAGCGCTCTCGCAAAGCCGGGATTGATTGGAGCATCATCAGTCACCTGGACGCGCTATACTATCCGGAACCTCAGGGCCTGAAGGCGAACACCAGTTTGCTTCGAGCAGTCGAAAAACAGCCCGGAACATTCATGTGGTGGGTTTATGATCCTCGCAATCCCGAGAATGCGCGAATAGTCAAAGAGGTTGCCGGCCATCCAAAAATCGTCGGCCTGAAAATTGGCCCGACTTACCACAACTATTTTTTTGCCGATTACGCCAGATCGATCCTGGAATTAGCCGAGGAAACCAGCTTGGCAGTTTTGAGCCACAGCGGTGAAGAACGGGATATGCCAGGCGCGATCATGTCCAGGTTGAATCGTTTTCCAAACGTGCGGTTCATCGTTGCGCATTATGGAAACTGCGCCGGTTTCGCCGGCCATTTTCGCGCTCTGACAAAATGCCGTTCGAAAAAATGCTTTGTGGATACCTCCTCCGCCGTATCAATGTATTGCGATCATATTGAACGTGGTGTGCGAAAGTTCGGCAGCAGCCGGTTCATGTTTGGGACAGATACTCCATTGTATTCGCCCGCTGCGCAATTGGCTCGCATCGCTTATTCGCCTTTAACGGATGCTCAAAAACGCGCTGTGCTTGGTGACAATGCTCTACGGATTTTGTTTAAAGGAACTGTTGACCGCCATTCGGCGAACCCAAGACAATCCGGGGTAAACTCAGGCATCACGACAATTCAAATCTCAGCAAAGAACGAGTGACCGCATGAAAAAGGAAATCCGTGAATTGCTGGGCAGCGGAAGCTGAGGATCAGGTGATTATATGTTAATGCCCCTTTCGCAAACGTCGCATTGGGGCACGACAGATGCGCTTGTGTTTGCGGTTTACATGGTGGGTTCTGTCGCCTTGGGAGTCTCGTTTGCAAAGGGGCAGCAAGATTTGAAAGGATACCTGCTTGCGGGCCATCAAATGCCCTGGCCCTTGGTGTCCATCTCCATCATTGCGGCCCTTTTCAGCGGCGCCAGTTTCCTCGGAGCGCCGGCAGAGGTTTTTAGTCATAACCTGATGTATCTTTGGGCGCTCGCGGCGCTTGTCATTGCGACACCCATCACCGCTCTGCTGTTTGTGCCGCATTTTTATAATTCTAAATTCTTTACAGCGTATGAGTTTCTCGAAATAAGATTTGATCTTCGCTTGCGTCTTGTCTCTTCCGGCCTATTCATCATTAGAGTGACCTTATGGCTAACCGTGGCTCTGTACGCGCCAGCTTTGGCGATTTCTGAAGTCACGGGATGGCCGCTAGCCACCGCCATCCTTATCAGCGGACTTTCAACCTCGCTTTATACCGCCGTGGGCGGAATGAAAGCAGTGATTTACACCGATGTGATGCAATTCGCGGTATTATTTGGAGGAATGATTGTGATTGCGTTTGTGGCGATATCGAAAATTCCGGGCGGTCTCGAGGGTGCGTGGAGACTGGCTGGCGCTGATGGGCGAACCAATTGGCTCGATGCCAGGATTGATCCTACAGTTCGCCTCACCATTTGGGGAGCCTTGCTGGGCGGCGCAGCCCTGGCTCTCGTTCAAATGGTTACTGACCAGGTATCCGTTCAACGTTATCTTACAGCAAAGTCACTCAAAGAAAGTCAGAGAGCTCTTTGGTTCAAGCTTTTCCTTTCGCTTCCATTGGTCTCAATCTTTTATTTCATGGGTGTTATCTTGTACGCCTTCTATAAATCGCATCCAGCGGCACTTGCCACTTTGAAACACGCGGATCGAGTGTTGCCGCATTTTGTGGTTCACCAACTCCCATCGCCTTTTCCCGGTCTCCTGGTCGCAGCCATCCTCGCGGCGACGATGTCCACGGTGTCAGCCGGGATCAATGCTTTGACAACAGCAACATTGGTGGATTTTGTCGAACGACTGAGCCCTTCTTCAAAAAGCGAGCTGCAAAAGGTTCGTCTGGCAAAATGGTTGTGCGCCGGATATGGACTTGCTTGCACAGGTCTCGCGTTTTTTATCAGTCACCTGGGTTCGTTGCTCGAAGCACCGATAAAGATTTCTGGAATCTTTGGAGGACCATTGTTGGGCATTTTCTTCCTGGGAGTACTCTCAGAAAAAGTGACTGGAATAGCGGCCTTGTGTGCCGGAATTGTTGGCAGCCTGGCAGTCGGCGCAATCCTTCTTTTCAGCTCTGCCTCATTTATGTGGTACGCTGTGTCGGGAGCGTTGTTGACCTATGTTTTAGGGCATCTTTTCACGCAATTGATTCCGGCAATTGAACCTAACATCGCCCGTTTGCGGAATTAACTCTCAACCAACAACGTGAACGGCAAGCATTCCCAAAGTTCCTGCCCTGCTCCGGCCAATGAATCCATTCGCGAACAAGAACTCGGGAGATTGCCTCCGCGAGCCTGGCTCATTGTAGCGCTTCTGTGGGTTGTCGCCTGCCTCAATTATCTGGATCGCGTGATGATCGTTACTATGCGGACATCTCTGAAGGAGGCCATTGCAATGACAGACGCCCAATTTGGTCTCCTCACGACGGCCTTTTTATTGGTCTATGGTCTTCTGAGTCCATTTGCTGGCTTTTTGGCTGATCGCTTCAGCCGTTCGCGAGTGATCATCGGAAGCTTGTTCGCCTGGTCGTTTATCACGTGGCTGACGGCCCACGCCAAAACTTATGAGCAACTCCTGGCCACGCGTTTTTTAATGGGGATAAGCGAGGCCTGTTTTATCCCTGCAGCCCTGGCACTGGTAAGCGATTATCACCAGGGTCCAACTCGATCCAAGGCAACGGGGTTGGTCCTGGGAGGTGTATTTGTCGGTTCCGGCATGGGCGGATTGGGTGGCTGGCTTGCCGAACGCCACGGATGGGGCTACGCATTCAACTTCTTCGGTCTGATAGGAATTTTTTATTGTGTAATTATTGCGGCATTGCTCCGCGATCCACCGCCCACGCCCAGGAAATCTGAAAGCGCCAACAACCCGCTTCAAAATGTCCGGCTCAAAGAGGCATTGGTAAGTTTGTTTCGTAACGGCACCTTCATCCTTTTGCTTACGTACTGGGGTTTGCTGGGATTGGCTGGGTGGATGGTGGTAGGCTGGATGCCGACATATTTTCAGGAACACTTTCATATGCGACAGGGCGCTGCCGGATTAACGGCAACCGTTTATCTTTATTCTGCCTGCATGGTGGGATTGGTTATCGGAGGGACTTTGGCGGATCGTTGGAGCCTTAAGAACAGAGCGGCATGTGTTCAAGTGTCAATCATTGGATTGTGCCTCGCGGCCCCGAGCATTTTGTTAGTGGCGACTGCCGGGGTCTTGCCGCTGGCGATAGTTGGACTCATTGCTTACGGGCTCACTCGTTCATTCGCTGATACAGAGATGATGCCCATTCTCTGTTTGACGGCTGATCCCCGGTATAGGGCAACCGGTTTTGGCGTCTTGAATCTGTTTTCCTGCCTGGTGGGCGGCGCTACAATTTATCTCGGCGGGGTGTTGCGCGATTCACACGTGAACGTTAACAAACTTTTTCAATTTGGGGCTTTTGGGATATTAGTCTGTGCCGCCGTGCTGTGGTGGGTCAAAATCCGAACACTTCAGGTTCCTTCATCATCCAATCCCGATTCCTCTCATGAAAGTAGAAGATAAAGGATTGATTTGCGAGGCTGGCAAGCGTCCTGGCTCTGACAGGGCGGCTGCCTTTATTGGCCTCTCGGCGGCTGCCTCAGGGACGATTTTCTGTATCTTTCAGATTGGTCCGACGAAAAACGCAGCTACCTCCAAGCTGTTGGTTTATCGCTCGCGCGACCGCGGTTCTTCGTGGCAGGAAATGAGTTTTCCTTTTGAAACACAAATCAAAGGCATCCCTGGAGCATTTTCATCCGGACAAATAGTCGAGGCTGAACCGGGCAAGTTGCTTCTCATTGCAACCTGGTTCGATCGACATGACCCGGCTCAACCTTTTTTTGATCCTGTTACCGAAGGACTATTACCGAGCAAACAATTGCTGGCATTTTCAACGGATGAAGCCGAAAGCTGGAGTGCGTGGGAAATATTGACCACGCCCGGTCTTCAGGCCTGCTCGAGCACAGGACCGCTCTTGAAGTGGAGCGATGGAGTCATAGGTTTCCCCTTTGAAAATTTGAAGCAATTTGATGATCCAAAATCCGCCGTTCCTGGAGCCTGGTGTATGCTATCCAAAGATGGTGGACGAAGTTTTGAATCTCCCAGGACGATTGCCCGCGACCCCGAAAATAAAATCTATTTCTGGGACCAACGGTTATCACCAGGCAGAAAGCCGGGTGAATTTTTTGGGCTTTTTTGGACATACGATAGAGAAAATCAAAAGGATCTGGAGATCCATTGCATCCACTCAAATCTTTACGGTGACCCTTCGGAGAATACGCAGCTTTTTACCACTAAACTGATCGGACAAATCGCCGCTCCATTATTATTGGAGGACGGGAAACTTCTGGCCTTTGTGGTTGAACGCTCCTCCCCTGGCACGCTGACTCTTTGGTTGTCCAAAGATTTGGGCGTTTCATGGCTGGAAAACCTGGTAGTCTATCGACATGATCAAACTTTGACCGCTCCGCCGGGTGCGTCATCGAATGAGTATGCGGATTACTGGGAAGAGATGGGAAAGTGGAGTTTTGGACATCCAACCATTTTGCATTTGGGGGGACGTCACGTTTTACTCGCTTATTACGCGGGAGTTCCCAACCGAACGAATATCCATTGGGCACGAATAGAAATCAGCGACACGTAATCTTGAACAATTTGTAATTATGCAAACGATTCCCTCCCTTTTGGCTACGGACGTCAATCCGCGCACTCGCGGACTCTTCGTTAAGAATCTTGCCGAATTCCAAACCGAGCTGGCTCGAATTCAGGCGGGATTTATTCCTGCTATGAGTGTCTGGGAGCATCGAAAACAAATGCCGATGCTCATCTTTCAATCCATGCGGCGGGTTCAGGACCTTCGGGTCCGCGTTCGTGAACTTGGCCTTTCATTAGGGCAAACGCATCTGAGCGCCGGAGTGGCTGGCCAAAAACTTCTGGACGAACTTTGCTCTGCGAAAACTTCAGCAGACTTGCTTGAAGCGGGGATGATTCTCATTCCGCGACTGCTTGTGGTGGCAATTGAGGATTATCTTAAAAATAACAATAGCGTATACGATTTGCCCAGCGTGCCATTGCTCGAAGCCAGCCGTAATGAGCTTGCTCACCAAATCAAATGGGCGGAGGAAGCCGTCAAAATGTTGGAACGGGAAACTGGCCAGGAACCGGAAGTTGGTTGGATTGAGAAAATACAAAAGCTCTCGTCGGAGCTTTGTGAAACCTTGCATGAAAGCTGCGAGAAGGCAGCCAAGCCCTTGTGCGTCTCAAGAAGGATTGGTTCCTTGCCTTTGGCTGATTCCGTCCTGCCGCTTGGGTTTCACCATCTTGAGTTTGGCCCGGGAGCGCTCCCCACAGAAACCGAGTATGCGCAACGAGAGCGTTATCACGCGATGAACTTTCTTCAGGAGGTGCAGGCGGCCGACACCTGTGCTTCACTGCTCTTCGAGGCGCCCGATATGCCCTGGGAATTCTATTTTGATATCAGCCGCCAACTCTGGGATGAGGCGCGGCATTCATCCTTCGGCGAAAGCAAGCTCCTCGAGTTAGGGTCCAGCGCCTCGGAAGTTGGCCTTTCAACCAAGGCTTATGCCTTGCGCCAAACCCTGCTCCCGGCAGACCGCTACGCAGCTCTTTCAACACAGGAAGCCGATGCTTTCCCTGGGAAGCATGCGGGGTTGAAGGACGCCGTTGCTCACGGAGACAGGTTGAGCGCGATGGCGTGGAGCTATGACATTGCCGACGAGACCCAGCATGTCCGGTTCGGCAATAAATGGGTTCCTGTCCTGATCGAAAAATGCGGTGACCCGCGTAGCTTCGAGCAAGTCAAAGCCGACGCGCGCAATTGGCGTCAGAGTGTTCTGGCCCAGATGTATAATCCCGCGGCGGCTTTCTTTGGTCGATGAATTTTTCATGTTTGTGGCTCAGTGGTCACTTGTTCTGACCACCTCGCAAAGGACCATTTCGATTGCGGAAATTTTCGATGGGTGGGAAGCTCTTCACCAGCAAGTCGGTGGTGATCAGCGCATCCAATTGTGTCAGAAATTCAGATTTGAAAGTTCATGAAAGCAGCAAAAATCCTTAGACAAAAAATTAATGACAAAACGGTGGCTTTGGGAGTTCTGGCCACTTTTCATTTTTGGCCCGGTTTGGTGGAAGTGGCAATTCGCTCAGGATTGGACTACATGATCATTGATTTGGAGCACTTGACCTTTGATCACGAAATGGTGGCCGAGGCGTGTGCCATTGGACGCCGCGCCGACTTTCCAATTCTCATTAGGCCGCCTGCCGCCGAGTTTACGCCAGTCCGCCTGGCCATGGATTTGGGACCTTGCGGCTTGCTGGTCCCCTATGTGGAAAACTTGAATACTTTGAATATAGTGAGGGAAGCGGTTTACATGAAGCCTCGTGGGCGCCGAAGACCCGGAGGTCTCGGAAACTTTTGGGTTTCGGATTATCAGTACGATACCTGGAAAAAAGAAGTTGAAGATGACCTGATCATTCTGCCGCAAATTGAAAGCGTAACGGGTCTTGAGAACGCCGAAGCCATTGCTCGCGACCCACTCACCACCGCCATGGCGGTCGGACCATATGATTTATCGGCTGATTTGGGTGTTTGTTGGCAACCCACCCATCCGAAGCTGGTCGACGCTCTTACGAAGATTCAAAAGGCGAGCGCGACAGCAGGCAAAACCACGTGGATGATTGGCGATGGCGCAGCGCTGATAAAACAAGGCTTCAGGTTCTTCTGCATGGCCGAACCCGTTATGCTGCTGGAGAACACCCTGCGCGGCATGGTCAGTCAACTGAAGTCCGGCGCTGCTTCGCCCGAGTCCAAGGCAGATCGACCCTTGCCATAAATACCTGAGGAACATCAGGCAAGGTCGGTGTTTGGCTGCGAGCTGGGTTGCGCGCCGATTTTGCATGATTTGTTTTTGCAGCCAATTGGAAACCTGCAAGGACAAATCTCAATTGAAGTTCTACTGTCCCTGTGCGAATGTTGGCGTAGGATGTAATTGTCTTTGGAACATTTACGAGTAGAATGCGTGTGTCCCATCTATACTGCTAAACGGCGATGATGCTCATGTCTAAAATCGGACGACTTTTGGGAATCTTGGGAGCAGGCATTGGGGGTGCCTTTTGCGCTCTTTTTGCGATGTTGTTACCGTTGATAATAGTTGAGACGTCGCGACTTGATACGATACCGGCTGTTTTCTACGCGCAGAACACTCTGACCTTCTTCTGTGTGGGGTTCTCATTCGTCTTCTTCGGGAGCATTGTCGCGCCTAAACCCCGTCGTGGCGTGGCTGGCATCGCGTTGATTATTTTGGGAATCTGTCTGCTTCTTTTAATGAGCGGAGACGACGTGGACAGTATCGGGAGTGGTTCCCTCTTTGTGTGTTATTTCCTCGCGAGTACAGTTGGTGGCTTACTCGCTCTCGCTTCGGAGCGCATCAGACACAGATTCGGCCGCTTAACAACGGCGCGCCAGTGATGTGCGACGTTCTGCAACTACCCATGATCAGGAAAGTCCTCATCGCGGACCACGGAGACGTCGCTGTTCGATTGCTTTCGGAGTTCAAGAGCGCAGGCGTTAAAACAGTTACGGTCTATACAGTGCAGGACTGCAATTCCGAACACGCACAACTAGCAGACGAGATAATTTGCATCGGTGACACGCCAAAGAGCTACTACAGCGATTGGCACCGCATCATTTCCGCGGCTGAGATCAGCGAGGTCGACGCAATCCACCCCGGCGACGGCCCTCTGGCCACTCACGAGCGATTTGCAGAGGTCTGCACCGAAATCGGCATACAGCTTATTGGTAGAAACGCTGAAGAAGGAGGTTTCATCTAACCGCCGCCACCGCTTTGCTTCGCCATGCACTCGCGATTCGATTATTATTTCTGCGTTAAATGACGGATGAACTCAACTCCGGACAAGGTGAGTTCTCTTTTGCGATTCCTCTCAGAGAGGTCTTTCCAGCGGAAGCTCACCGCGAGAGCTGGACCTCTTTAATATCTCTCCCCCCAGAAATCTCGCTTTGCTTCCGAGTTGTCGTTCGATGCGCAACAGTTCATTCCATTTTGCCATGCGTTCACTTCGCGCAAACGAGCCGACTTTTAGCTGGCCGGCATTGGTGGCGACAGCAAGATGCGCAATGAAAGTATCTTCGGTCTCGCCCGAGCGCGCGGATACGACCGGATTCCACTGAGCCTTCTGAGTTGCGCGAATGCATTGGAGCGTTTCAGTCACGGTGCCAATTTGATTCAGTTTGATAAGCACCGCATTCGCCAATTGCTTTTGGGTCCCATACTGGATCCTTTCCAAATTCGTCGTGAAGAGATCATCGCCAATGATTTGAATTTTGCCGCCCATCTGTTTGGTGAAGGCCGCCCAGGCAGCAAAATCGTCTTCGGCAAAAGGATCTTCCATCGAAACGATCGGATAACGCTCACACCATGCAACCAGCAACTCAGCAAACTGTTCTGGAGAAAAAGACCGTGACTCCAATCCCAGGTGATAACTTCCGTCGCGGAATAATTCGCTCGCAGCAATATCCAAAGAAATGGCAATGTCATGCCCGGGGCGATAACCCGCCATTCCAATGGCCTCCATCATGAATTCGAAAGCTTGTTCATTTGAATCAAAAACGGGCCAATAGCCGCCTTCATCCGCAACGCCCGCAAGACGGCCTCGACGTTTCATTAATTCGCCCGCTCGATGATAAACATTAAAAGTCATTTCCAGGCATTCAGCGTACGATTGCGCGCCCACGCAGATAATCATGAAGTCCTGCACATCGATGCGGCCCGCGCTGTGAGCGCCACCACCAAAAATCTGGATTTCCGGCAGTGGAAGAAGGTCTCCCGCGCCATCCCCGAGATATACATGCAGCGGAACACCTGAAGTATTGGCGGCGGCCCGCGCCAGAGCCATGGATGTCCCTAAAATCGCATTAGCCCCGAGCCGTCTTTTGTTCTTTGTGCCATCCAATTCGATGAGCGCTTGATCCAGATTTTCCTGCTCACAAACATTTCTACCGCATAGCGCATTGTGAATCTCTTCATTCACGTGCTGAATTGCTTTCTGAACGGAACGGCCAAGGAACCTCTGCGGCGCGCCATCTCTTAGTTCGAGTGCTTCGTATTTGCCCACCGATGCGCCCGAGGGAACGATGGCAGTTCCCTCAACACCATTCCGCAATTTGACTGTTGCTTCCAAGGTCGGGTTGCCCCGGGAATCGTAAACCTGGTGCGCGGTTATTGATGCTATTTCCATTGGGCAGTTAATCGGGTCATCCATTTCGCGAAAATCTTCTCAAAATCATGAGTTTCGGCCGGCAATAACTCATAAACGAAACTTCGCACGAACTGTCGCTCAGGTTCTTTTCCGGCCAAGTACTCCACTGGCGATTTGCCGTCGATTCGGGCCAGCATCAACATGAGCAAAAGCCGGCTGACGCGTGGAGCGAGCACAGCTTCTCGATCAGCTCCAAGATTTTCAAAATATTCCCGCCAGACGACTCGAGCAAGTTCCAGGCAGGCCGCCCCGTCCCCCAGAATTAATGACTTTAGGAATAGATGATTCAAAAGAAACGCCAGGTCAAAGGCCGGGTCACCAAACCATGCCACCTCATGATCCAGCAATACCAAACGCTCATCACGGATCATGATATTCTTCGGGCTGAAATCCCCGTGAACTAAAGCGATCTGAGTGGCCAGTAATCGTTTCGCCTCGATTTCAAAATACTTTTGAAGCAAAGGGTTGCGCATGCCGGTGGTAATTAAATAGGGATGCACCCGCAACGCAGAAAAATTATCACCCGTTGAAAACTGCTGCCGAGCGACAGCATCATCCCACGACACCCTATGAAGTGTTGCGAGTAATTGAGCCGCCACGCGGGCCACGTTCAAATCGAATCCACCTGCCAGCAATTGCTCTTTCCAGGTTACAAAACCATCGCCCAAAAACTCCATTACGAAAAAGCAATTCTCGTGCTCATCCAGAACCAGCGGCAGGATATTTTGTGGAACGTGTTTTTGAGCATACCGAATGAACCTTTGCTCAACCTGGTTTCTCGAGACATCCGCCTGCCACTCGTCCTGGACCTTCAACCTTGGCAAAGCCTGTTTGATTACCAACTTGCGGCGGTTATCTTCCAACAGAAAAATTTCACTGGAAACACCACCCGCCAACGGCGTCATCCGGATTTCCCCGCCAGATAGGATATTCCTCTTTCGGAGAGTTTGGATAAGGGCTTCATAACTCATGACGTGTGCTATGGCGTGGTTTCCCGCATCAGCTTTCTTTGTGTCACATCGCTCCGGGAGTTTGGCAAGCGCAATTTAGCGCGTGGTAAACTTTGTGAACCAGTTGACAGCGCTGACATCTCAATGGCAAGCTTGTGGTCGCGCAAAGAAACGGTCCTGTTCGGTAACAAAGTTGAAGCCGGCCTTTTCCAAAAGCGTCAGGATTCGCTGCCAACATAGCCAGTTGGACCGGAGCCTGCCACAATGCGAGCGGAATACATCACTAACGTCCGGCTATTATTTCCTGGGGATAAGATCCAGGAGGGAAATCTTTTAATTCAGGAAGGCAGGATTGCAGCGCTTAACCTTCCACAAGCGCCATTGGAAACCAAGGTGACCGATGGCAAAGGACGCCTGCTCACACCAGGCCTTATCGATGTCCACACGCATGGCATTCATCAATTCTTTTACCATTACGAAACTCCTCCCGAGGATTTTGCTGGAGCGAGCCAAACACTTCCGCGCTATGGCACGACCTGCGTCTTTCCCACTGTCGTGCCAGGAAACGAACCGGACCTGGCTTCCAAACTTGGCCGTTTGCCCGAAGATTTTCGCCACCAGGACGGCGCCTGCATGCCGGGATTGCATTTGGAGGGGCCATTTGTCGCACTGGGTGGAGCGGCGTGTGCAACGATCCCTGGCGATCTCAATTTGTTGAGAGATATGCTCGCGGCTTGCAGGGAGCGAGTCGCTATTATGTCCATAAGTCCCGACCAGAAAAACATTTTACCTGTAATCGAGCATCTGAGAGAGCGCGGCATTGTTCCGTTCATTACGCACACTCGAGCGAGTGTCGAACAAACGCAGTCTGCCATCGATGCCGGTGCAATACACGCCACACATTTCTATGATGTGTTTCCGGTGCCGGAAGAAAAAGACCCCGGTGTGAGGCCGGTGGGCGCAGTTGAAACCATATTGGGGGATCGACGCGTGAGTGTGGATTTTATTTGCGACGGTGTGCACGTTCATCCGGCGGCGATCCGTGCAGCCGTCGCGGCCAAAGGTTGGGGAGGAGTGATGCTGATCACCGATTCCAACATTGGCGCAGGACTGCCACCTGGAGAATACGAAACACACTGGGGCTATAAAGTGCGCGTGAGTTCTAATAACGGGACGCGACATTCCACATTGAACTTTCTGGCCGGCAGCTCTCTTACCATGAACCTGGGGATAAAGAACCTGCTGAAATGGCTTGAGCTACCTCCCGAGCAAGTCTGGGCGATGGGGACACTCAATCCAGCCCGCCTGATGAACTTAACCCACAAAGGCCGGCTTGCTCCGGGCGCCGATGCCGACCTCGTGCTATGGGACGACGAATTACAGCCCATTAAGACCTGGGTAGGTGGACGGTGCGTTTATCAGTGCGAATCATCATGAAACAATCATTCAGCTATCAACCAGCCACCTGCATTCCCTTTCGTGACTTGAAGGTCATCGAAAAGGCGCGAAAAATTAAACGCAAGGATATTGCCAAACATCCGAACCCGGATTTCCGCATCCAAGTGCTGCCGGATGCGGACATCGAGTTCATGTGGATTGCGGATATGTTTCATCGAATCCAGCAAGCGGCGAATGAGGACCGTCCGATTGTGCTGATCATGCCCAATCCATGGCCTGCTTATAGCAAGATCGCCTATCTCATTAATCGCTTCCGGATAAACTGCCGGAAGGTCCACACCTTTAATATGGACGAGTATGCCAATGAAAAAGGGGAGATTGCTCCCGAGTCATGGCCGTTGGGGTTTGCTTACTCATTCAAGAAGTATTTCTACGCCAATATTGATAAAGACCTTCGCCCGCCCGAACGCCAAATCCACGGCTTCAGCAATAAAAATATCAAGGATTACGGGCGGATGCTTGCGGACCTCGGTGGCGCGGATATCTGTTACAGTGGACCGGGCTGGACAGGACATTTGGCATTTATCGAACCCGATGCCCCGGAATTTTCCGCGCCAAGTCTAAAGGCGTGGAAACAAATGGGGCCACGCGTCTGCACTCTCAGTCCCTTTACAATTGCACAAAATTCGATGCATGGCAGTTTTGGGGCGAGCGGCGATTTGTGCGCGGTGCCGCCGAAAGCAGCCACCATCGGTCCGGCAGAGGTGATTGGAGCCAAACATCGGATTGACTTGCATTCAATTTCCGTGGGCGGATCCGCGATTTCCTGGCAGCGCCTCACCACCCGTCTTGTGTTGCACGGACCTGTTACGCCCCTCCTGCCGGCCTCGATCCTGCAAACACTCCGCACCGATGTTTGGGTATCTGAAACCGCTGCTCAGGACATCGGTCCTCGCCCGGATATCGGGTACTAAACTTTAGAGCAGACTTATGACAACCATGAAGCAGGAATCTTATTGGGCGCACGTGGATCTGGAAACGGTGCCCTACATCAGCGTCCCGCCGCCTGGGGCCGAGTCCAGGGCCCTTCACGCCCGTTGCACCAAACATTTTAAAGGGTTGAGCTCGCAGGTGAAACTTTTCCCGGTGGCCTTCGAGTCAGGCCAGGGTTGCACGTTGCGCGACGTCGATGGCAATCGTTATATCGATTTTTCCTCCGGGATATACGTTACAACTCTCGGCCATTGCCACCCCAAGATCACCGAAGCTGTTCAACGATATGCCGGGCAGTTGATGAATGCGCACGATTTTACCACGCCGATCAAAACGATGTTGCTGGAAAAGCTCGCAGAGGTGTTGCCAGGAGATTTGAACAGCTTTCAATTCTATGATTGCGGCACAGCCGCAGTTGAAGCAGGCATGCGGGTATGTCGCGCCGCGACGAAAAAGTGGGAACTTCTCTCCTGTTTCAACGATTTTCATGGAAAGACTTATGGGGCGGTTTCTCTCGCGGATTTCCGCTCATTTGTCTACGGCCCGGTCCGGGCTCCCGGAATGCATTTGCTGCCGCGGCCCGATCCTTATCGGCCGCACTGGACTAAAAACGACGGCACGATTGATACGGATAAATATATACAATTTTACGACGAATACCTGGCTCGCGGCACAACCGGCCAGGTAGCGGCTTTTGTGCTGGAGCCGATTCAGGGATGGGGAGGATCAATAATCCCACCGGACGATTTCTTTCCCAAGCTGCGGCAGCTTTGCGACAAACGGGGCGTCCTGTTGATGGCCGATGAGGTGCTGACCTCGTGGGCGCGCACAGGAAAGTGGTTGTGCCTGGACCATTGGAAAGTCGTGCCGGACGTGGTCACGATGGGCAAAGGCTTTGGGAACGGCTTTCCGGTCACCTGTGTCGCAGTGCGCGAACAATACAAGGAATGTTTCGAATCCATTTCCGCCTCGTCCAGCTATGGCGGTAATCCCATGGCTTGCGCCGCCGCACTGGCCAGCACAGAAGTCATCGAGGAGGAAAACCTGCTCGAGCGCTCATTGCACTTGGGCGAATTGGCGCTTAAACGGATGCGCCGTATGTTGTCTGAGCACAAGATTATCGGCGATGTTCGAACCAAAGGTTGCCTGATGGGAATCGAATTAGTGAAAGACCGGAAAACAAAAGAACCGTTCGATGCAGCCGGCAAGCTTGTTTACCAAAAAGCTTTCAGCAAAGGGCTGGCCTGGATTCCAGCGGGACATATTTTGCGTATGAGCCCACCGGTGGTTATGGAAGATGAAGTCTTGCTAAAAGGTCTGGATCTGATTGACGAGGCCATTGGCGAAACCGAGCGCGAACTGGGTTATTCATGAGAATTGTCAAGTTCGGCGTCGTCGGTTCCGGCTTGATGGGAAGGGAGTTTGCCAGCGCCGCGGCTCGCCGGTGTCATTTGCCGGAATTGGATGTGCGCCCGGAAATTGTCGCGCTTTGCAGCCGTTCTCCGGTGATGCCTGCGTGGTGGCAGAACTTTTCCGGCATTCGGCAATACACCGACGATTACCGCTCGCTGCTCGCCAATCCTGAGGTTGAAGCCGTGTATGTAGCCGTGCCCCACCATCTGCATCGAGAAATCTATAGCGCCACATTGGAGGCCGGCAAACATCTGCTCGGAGAGAAGCCGTTCGGCATTGATTTGCCTGCCTGTGAGGCGATCCTGGCTTCAGTTAAACGCCATTCAAATCTCGTGGTGCGCTGTTCGTCTGAGTTTCCATTTTTCCCAGGTGTGCAACGCGTCGGAGACATGCTCGAAGCTGGATTGTTTGGCCAGATTCTTGAAGTGAATACCGGCTTTCTGCATTCGAGCGATCTGGACCCAAATAAACCAATCAACTGGAAGCGGATGATTGAGTTTAATGGCGAATATGGCGTGCTGGGCGATTTGGGCATGCACGTGTGTCATATCCCATTTCGAGCAGGGTGGACTCCGCAAAATGTGCGAGCGATTCTGAGCAATGTGATTAAAGAGCGGCCCGATGCCAGAAACGGCCGGGTGCCTTGCCTTACATGGGACAATGCAACGTTGCTGTGCCAAACCCTTGACCCATCGTCAGGTGAAACTTTTCCCTGGCTGCTCAAAACACAGCGCATTGCGCCGGGGCAGAAGAATAATTGGTATTTGGAAATTTATGGCACACGCTCATCGGTGCGCTGGCGCAGTAGCCGAGCCGATATCCTTAAGGTGATGAGTTACAATGGTGGTGAGCAAGTGTGGGGAGAAATCCAGATGGGACACGAAACAGCTTTCAAAAGCATTACTGGAGGCATTTTCCAGTTCGGGTTCAGCGATGCCATCCTGCAGATGTGGGCGGCGTTTCTTTACGAATTGAAGCACGGCCCGCCAGTCAAAAGGTTTGCCGGCTGTGTCCGACCCGATGAGGCGCTGCTCAGTCACCGCTTGTTCACTGCCGCATTGGCCTCGCAGAAAAAAAACGAAGTTGTTTGGTTGTGAAAAGTCCAAATCAAAACTTTTTCCGCCAAGGAGGTTCAGCATGAGCTTGCTGGCAGGCGCGGCAGTACGCGACGTCACACCTCAAACGCCGCAATTTCTTGTTGGCTATCCACACGTGCCGAGGATCTCGGAGGGCGTTCACGATCCTCTCATGGCCTCGTCCCTTTATATGCGGGAGGGCAAGACTGCTTTTTTGTGGATCGCTATAGACATTATATTCGTCTCCGCAGAAACCGTGGGAGCCTGTCGGGTTGATCTCACCCGGATCACGGGTGTGCCTGAACAAAACATCCTGATTAGCGCCACACATACACATTCAGGACCGGTCACGAATACTGTTTTGGCCTGGCAAAATGATCCAGTCGTGCCACCGCCGGATCCCTCCTATATGGAACAGCTTCGAAAAGGCATTACGGAGAGCGGAATTGCAGCGTATCGCGCCGCTCAACCGGCAAAGTTAGCTGTTACTACAGCAGAGGCCAACGGCGTCGGTGGTAATCGACACGATCCTGACGGAGCGTTCGATTCGGAAATTGGCTTAATCGCCATTGAAAGTGAGACTGAGCGCCGGCTCATTGCCCTGAGCCTTATTTACGGAATGCATCCCACGGTATTGCACGAGGACTCTCGCCTGATCTCAGGGGATTTTCCCCACTTTACTCGCCGGTACATCAGCAAGACATATCCCGGCGCGGTTATTTTGTATCACCTCGGTCCCTGTGGCAATCTCAGCCCCCGATATCATGTCAGGGGGCAGACTTTCGAAGAGGCACAAAGATTGGGAGAACGTTTGGGAACCTCCATCTTAACCTCGTTGCACAATTTGAAGGATGACGATTTTTGTTCAGAACAACATCTTTTCGCTCGTCGAACTTACACGGATCTTCCACTGAACAGTTTTGAGTCTATAGCGACTGCACAGCTTAAGTTGGATCAGGCCGTCGAGCGTTACCAGACGCTCAAGCGGGAAGGCAGCCCGCATGGTCCCTTGCGAACAGCGGAATGCGATGTGTTTGGTCGCGAAGAATCGTTAACGCTGGCCAAGGCGCAAGCCAACGGCGACCTGGCAAAATGGCAGGCTCGCTACCGCTCTGCAGAGGTGCAAGCATTCCGACTAGGCGACCTGTTTGTTGTCACCTGGCCCGGGGAACAGTTTGTCGAGTATGCCCTTGAAGTGAAGCGCAGGGCGGGACATCGTGTATTTATTATTAGCCTGGCAAATGGGGAATTACAAGGTTACATCGCCACCTCGAAAGCCGCGGAGGCAGGTAGTTACGAGGCAGCTTTTGCAATGTTTAAGCCAAAAGCAGGTGATTTTCTTGTAGAGGCTGCTCTTAACCTGATCAAGGAATTGGCGTGATGCTTCTCGCGATAGACTGCGGTTCTACCAACCACAAGGTTGCCCTGTTCGACGACCGGCTCAAGCGTCGGGCTGTTTGTTCCGCGCCTGTTCATTACACCGTGCGCAATGCGGAACGTGTGGAATTTGATCCGGAGTGGATTTGGAGCTCTACCGCATCACTCATTCGTCAAGCTTGCAGCGAGGCCAATGTTGCGCCTTCAGCGATTACCACCATTGCATTGGCGAGCCAGGCTCAGACTTTCACGGTGTTGGAGCCATCCGGCCACCCAATCATGCCGTTCATTAGCTGGGCAGACAAACGGGCTGTGGGCGAGTCGGATGACATCGCATCCCAATTGGGAGATGAGTTTCGGACCCATTGCAGTTTTCCATCGCCAATGCCGCAATTAGAGCTCTCTAAATTGCTTTGGATCCGTCGGCGGCATTCCGATTGGTTTAACTCGGAGACTAGGGTTGTATCTTTGCCTTCATTCCTTGGGTTACGGCTGGCAGGATTACATCTCACCGACAATAACTTGGCTGGGATGAGCGGCTTGGCCTCCTGCCGCGACAATGATTGGTGGCCTAAAACTTTGAGTATGTGCGGCCTTGATCGGCAGCAGATGGGAGATCTGGTGACCCTCGGTCAAAGCGCAAGTGCTCAGCGCAAATGTGAGGAGTTTGTCTTCGCGCCAGACTTGCATGTCGTCTCTGCCGGAAATGACCAAACCGCCGGAGCGTTTGCCAACGGTTGTCGTTCCGGCAGAATCGTTCTGACTCTCGGCACTGCCCTGGTGGTCTATCGGTACGCGGGAGAAATTCCCGGTCCCTTTGGAAACGCGGGATGCTGGGGGCCTTACCCAGGCGGTGGTTTCTACGAGCTCGCAGCCTGCGATGAAGGTTGCGCGGCATTGGACTGGGCGGTGGAACAAATATTCCCAGGCGATGAAAATCGCTTTTTCGAACTCGCTGCCACTGCGGTTCCTGGTGCGGCTCTGTTTTATCCACAACGCATGTACCAATCGGATGCCTGGCAAGGAGCCGGGACATCGGACTCCATGGCCAGAGCCGTTCTGGAAGGAATTTGTTTTCGTGCGCGGCAAATGATCGAAAAGGAGCTGAAGCTCGCGCTCGATGACGCGCCTGTCAGCGTTGTGGGTGGCGGCAGCCAATCCACGCTTTGGCTCGAAATTCTGGCCAACGTGCTTGACTGCCCGGTAATCAGGGGAGACGGTGATATTCTGCTGGGTGCTGCAATGATAGCCCGTCCGGAAGTGACTCCGCCGCGCAACCCTGGAGTTCAGGCGATTGAGCCAACACGGTCAACAGCAGCCCTGTACGAAGATCGATATCATTCCTGGCTGGAACAGAACCAGCATGCTTCAATATGAAAAACATGCCTGCCAAAGATGGTCCCCCTGCACTGCCTTATACAGACACGAAACCTGTCGGCGCAGCGGACTTTTACTTCGCCATCAATGCTACTTTCCGCTTCATCTTTCAAAAACTCGGCGTTGAAAGTCTTCGACGGTACTGGACTCAGTTGGGCGAACAGTATTTCGCCCCAGTATCTGAGCGATGGCTCAGGGAGGGCCTCCCCGCCGTCGCAGCGTATTGGCGAGCCTTCTTTGATGCCGAACCAGGCGCTGACGTAGAGATTATTCCAGGTCAAAACAGGGTCACATTAGAGGTTAAAGTTTGTCCCGCTATACGTCATTTGCGCGCTCATGGCCGGGAAATTGTCCCGTGCTTTTGCCAGCATTGTTATTTTATCAGTGAAGCCATCGCTGCGCCCGCAGGCTTGACTGTCCGAGTTGAAGGAGGGAATGGGTCTTGCCGGCAGACATTTGCCCGGAGGGAAACGAACCTGCCAGACCAGAATCTGGCCAACATTAAGGAGGCAACATGTTAGGAGTTTACGATTTTTGTGGCCATTACGAATGGACCTTTTCATGGTTGCACCAACACGGCGGTGCAGCGCTGGTACGTCAATACTGGGACGAAGCGATCCATATTGATTCCCAGCGCCATGCCCGCGAGCTTATTTTGAATAAGGGTATCGCTGGGATGGCCGAGTACTGGGGCCATACGCTCAAAGAGGAAAACGCTGCTTTTCACAGCACTGCCACCGAAAAAGTTTTTCGGATTGATATGCACGACTGTCCTTCAAAAGGATTCCTCATAAAAAATGGCCTCGAACAGTATCCTGATTATTGTGATCATTGCATTGGGTGGATAGGACCGTTGCTCAAGGAAGCCGGATTTGTGATCGATCACGAACACAACCACTGTGGCCAGTGCTGGTGGGAAATGCGCAATCAGACTGATCCCACCTTGCCCAGCGCGCCAGGAACACTTGCAGGAAAGAAAGACGTCAGGTTGATGCCGGAGTGGAAATCTCAGGCCGGTGCGAAGGACGCATATAAACGAGCCAATCATCCAGATGACAAAACCTCGTCTTCAGAATGATTGAATCAGAAGTTTTGCTGGTTTCGGCAAGCGGTTTTAAGTCAATGTGTTTTTCACTTGCGACCTCTAAATCCCTCAGTCATTTTCGGCCAAGCTCGGCTATGGTACAAAAAAACGCTCAGTCACACATGAACAGGAGGACTCTTGCTTAATTTCGCAGCTAACTTAACGATGCTCTTCACCGAGGCACCTTTCCTCGATCGGTTCGCGTTGGCCCGCAAGTCCGGTTTTCGTTTTGTAGAGTATCTATTTCCATACCCTTACAAGGTTGATGAATTAAAAGAGCAGCTAAAACTGCATGGTCTCACCCAGGTGATGTTCAACCTCCCCAGCGGCGATTGGGCGGCCGGCGAGCGCGGCATCGCTGGGTTGCCCGGGCGAAGCGAAGAGTTCCGTGCTGGGGTAAAGCGCGCACTGGAGTACGCTACTGCGCTGGGCGTGACACGACTGAATTGTTTGGCTGGGAAACGGTTGCCCCAGTTTGCCGAGGAGAACCAATGGCGCGTGCTCGTCGAGAACGTTCAGTTCGCGGCGAAAGCTCTGCAGCCATACGGCTTCACGCTGCTGGTCGAGGCGCTCAACGCATTCGATTGTCCCGGATTTTTGCTCACCCGCACGGCTCAGGTGGTGAAACTGATCGAGGAAGCAGGAATGCCCAATGTGATGGTACAATACGACGTTTACCATGCACAGCGCCAGGAAGGTGAAATCGTTGCGACTTTGCGCAAGCACGCACCCCAAATCGGTCATATCCAAATTGCTGACAACCCGGGGCGTCATCAGCCAGGCACTGGCGAGCTCAATTTCCCGTTCATCTTCAACGAAATTGACGCCTCCGGATTTCACGGCTACATCGGCCTTGAATACGTCCCCCTCCAGGACACCAAATCTTCTTTAGGGTGGCTCGATGAATTTGGATACCCATTGCCGCTTTCAAACGTGACGAACCCGCGCAAAGTCCATTCCCCCGGTTAATTTCCACATAACATCTATGAAGATAGGGTTTATCGGACTAGGTATCATGGGCAAGCCCATGAGCAAGAACCTCCTCAAAGCAGGATATCAACTGGTGGTATGCGGCCATGTCGCCAAAGGTCCCGTTGAAGAATTGGTCGCTGCCGGTGCTCAGGCCGCCGCTACACCCGGCCAAGTTGCAGAGCAAGCCGATTTGGTGATTACAATGCTGCCCAATTCCCCTCAGGTTAAAGAGGTTGTTCTGGGAAAGAACGGCATCCTCGAGTCTGCGTGTTCCGGCACCATAGTCGTGGACATGAGTTCCATTGCTCCGCTGGTCAGCCGGGAAATGGCTTCCCTCCTCGCCGAGAAAGGAGTCGAGATGCTGGACGCGCCGGTCAGTGGCGGTGAACCTAAAGCTATCGCCGGCACGTTGGCGGTCATGGCCGGCGGTAAGAAAGAGGTCTTTGATAAATGCCTTCCCATTCTCAAGTCCATGGCCAGCTCGGTCGTCCTGGCCGGTGACATCGGGGCGGGCAACGTGACCAAATTAGCCAACCAGATCATCGTTGCACTGAACATAGCGGCTATGTCGGAAGCCTTCGTGCTGGCGACAAAAGCCGGCGTTTCACCTGACTTGGTATTTCAAGCTATCCGCGGCGGCCTTGCTGGAAGTGCCGTCCTGGATGCCAAAGCGCCTTTGGTTATGGACCGAAAATTCAACCCCGGATTTCGGATTAACCTCCATATGAAAGACCTGAACAACGCTTTGGAAACGGCGCATGAAATTGGCGTCCCACTGCCACTGACTGCGGCAGTCATGGAGATCATGCAGGCGCTCAAGGTGGAAGGTTTGGCAGACCTGGACCATTCCGCCGTGGTGCGATATTTTGAAAAACTCGCGAAGATCGAGGTGAAGGCAATGAAGTCTGATTAAGCGAATTCGCTCAACAGAGAATTTGCGAAAGCACATCAAACATCATACAAAGTGTCCTTGCATCGTACTGGTAAATAGAACGCACCAGTTTAATGAATTGGCCTAAGCCAGATCGGTTCGGGCATTTTTTGGCAATAGACCACAATGTTCCTCAATCATTTACCTCACATGGATCTGAAAAAAGTTCTGAAAAGAAGCCTCTTTGTATTGCTGGCATTCGGTATTTCGAAAGCCGCAGCACAGACACCGCCGGCTCCGTCCGCTGATATTTCCAGCCTTGCTGATCTGGCAAAAATCCGGGCGTTAATGGCAAACAAATCTGTTCCTATCATCTGGGTCTTCACCGGAGACAGTATTACTCATGGCGCACGCCACACTCATGGGGAGCGTTCCTACCATGAACACTTTGCCGAGCGGGTTCGTTGGGAATTAGACCGAAGGCGCGACGCAGTTATCAATACGGGAATCAGCGGCGATACAGCCGACGGCATCTTGAAAGATTTTGATCACCGCATCGCAAGGTTCAAACCGGAGGTGGTCTCGCTGATGATTGGGATGAACGACTGCACGCGCGGACCGGAAAAGCGGGTCCAGTTTGAATCCAACCTCCGTGAGTTAGTCCATCGTATTCGCGGCGTGGGGGCCGTGCCCATCCTTCACACTACCAATCCGATTGATAATACCCGTGAATCCAAGCGTAACGATTTGCCAGCTTATAACGAAATCATTACGAAAGTCGCGCAGTCAGAACGTGTTGTGCTCGTGGATCATTGGAGTTATTGGCGGCATGAAACGGCATCACTTAAGGAATGGCTTAACGATCCCATTCACCCCAACGCCAGGGGACATCGCGAGTTCGCGCGATTACTCTTTCGCACCCTGGACATTTACGACGAAAAAAGTCCGACGTGCCAGCCAGTAGACCTCACCGCGCACCCAAAGTAGCGAGATGAATTTGGTTCTGAAAAGACCTTCCCTGGTAAGCGAAGCAACTGCTGCGTTGCGCAAAACTTTGAAGTCAGATTTATGGACCGAGTACCTTCCAGGCGAGCGCGTCCTGAGCTCGCAACTGCATGTAAGCCGCCAAACCCTGCGAGCTGCCTTGAAACAACTTCGCCAGGAAGGCCTTGTCCAGGTCGAACCTGGCAGGCGCAGGCGCATTTTGCGCGACTCGGGGTCCAGTTCGACCCGAGCACAGTCGAAGGTGGTTTGCATGTTGAGTCCATTGCCACTGCACTCGCTTCGACCGTTCGATATCTTTCTGGTTGATAATATTCGGGAGCATTTGGCCGAGGAAGGATATCACCTGGAGTTGAACGTCAGCCATCGATACTACTCGAAACATCCTTTCAAGGCACTCGAGAGTCTGGTCCATCAAAAACCGATCGCCGCGTACATCCTCTTCCTGGCTACTTTGCAAATCCAGCGTTGGTTTCTTGATAGGGGGCTTCCGGTGTGCGTGGCAGGCTCATCTTACCCGGAAATCGAGTTACCTGCGGTGGATGTCGATCACCGAGCAGTGTGCCGGCATGCAGTTGGTACATTCTTCAGCAAAGGATGCCGCCAAATTGTTTTGTTGATTGATGACGTGCATCGAGCTGGCGATGAGGAAAGTCGAATTGGTTTTTTGGAAGCGGCAAACAAGTTACACGGGGCTCCCCGACAAGCAATTATTGCAGAGCACAACGGCACCTCTGCTGGAATTTGTGCCAGGCTGGATTTGCTGCTGAATACAACAACTCCGCCCGATGCCTTTTTGGTGGCCAACTCCGCTCATGTCCTGACCGTGATAGGCCATCTTTTGCGGAGAGGGATACGATTGCCCGGACAGGTGAATCTCATTTCCCGTGATGATGACTCCTTCTTCAAATATGTTGTTCCAACCGTGGCACGCTATAAGTTCCCGCCCGCGCTCTTTGGACGAAAATTATCCCGCATTGTAGTTCAATTGGCTCGCGGGACGAATGTTCCAGGAAAAAATAACCTTCTGGTGCCTCAGTTCATTAAAGGGGAAACAATGGGTCAAAACTCTGCCGCTAATCCATAAGCTGCAGCACTGTATTTTGAGCTTCGAAACGAGCGGATTGGCTGTAATGATAAACCAGAATCCCTGCTTGCAATAGTGTCTTTGCTCGCACGATCAACTCAATCCAGGTTGGGCAGTTGAATGCGCTAAATGCCAGCTCGAAACCGGTGATGAGTTCATCGGGTCTTTTCGAAAAATCAGGCAATAAAATCGGCCCGGTGTCTGTTTGGTAAATGTTATCCCGTTCGTTAGCGTTGATGGTTTTGATTGGATAAATCAAGGTCGCCACGTATTGAGGCTGGTCGATCCTGGTTTCGGCTATTAGGAGTTGATTACTGAGGACGGCGGCCACTATCGCTGCCGGTTTGTCCAGAACTTGCGAGGAGCAGAACGATAAATTGATTTTCAAACTGTCGAGCGCTTGCTCAACCCGTCCGGTCTGACGTTCCGGTTGGACACCCAATGAAGGAGGATAAAAAGGCACCCCTTTATCGGCGCGATCGAAGGTTTTGAGAAACAAGAACTGCTCCTGGGAAACAATCGGAACAAAATCAGCGTTGGGCTGTGTAAAAATATCCATTTCAACCCCGACTCGTTCGGTTTTACAATTAGCGCCAAGAATGAAAGTCTGACACGCCCCCGTCTGCTTTTCTACGATCTCACACACGCAATCGACAGGGATGCGGGCGTTATTCAGGCTAAATGGTGGTTTATGGCTTACGGTTTTCGGTGGCTTTTTTAAGGCATCAATCCGAAAGGTAAAAAAGGATTTCGAGAAATCGATCGCTTTCATCGGTGTAGAATTATTTTACTGTTACCCAAATCGGCGAGGACCAGGCCATCGCCACCCGTTCCCTGATTAAACCCCGCTGCCAAAGGCGCACATAATAGATCGCAGAACCTAAAGGTGGTTGCTCGTCGAAATCGAGCGTCACAACTTCTTCCGCCGGACTCGCCTGATGAATAATTTGGAACCCGGGCTGGCTGTCACTATGACGCAGGACTTCTATGCCATCGATGATATCGGTCCCAACCGCGCGCACATGGATTGAGGCCCGATTCGTCGCTGCCGCATGGTTACCCATCAAAACATTGTTAATTGAGAAATCCAAAAGAATGCGGGCCCCAGTCGTAGCGTAGGTCTGTCGTTTATACAGTCCGTTGAAAATGGCATCACGCGTCAATGCGCCGCTGCGAATTGCAGCCAATCCGTATTGTGGCTGGCCCGGGTGGGCGCGATGATCATCGCTCGAGGCAATCGTGCTCAGCTCGTGGCCCTGGATCCAGGCACGCTGAGCTGACATGCCGGTCTTCGTTGTTTGGCTCGGGTTCGTGAACAGGCTTTGTTCAAAGGCGAGTGGATGAGTGGGATCGTATTCCTCACTTAGTCCGTGACCTGAGTAGATCTCGATATTTCGCTGAAACTCGGAGTTATGGGCAGTGCGCCAGTCGATCTGTTCAGGCATCTTAAGAGTATGATGTGGAATTGTCAGTGCTTCTCCGGCTTTGAGCGCCTTCCACAATTCAGGCAGAGTCACCGTATCCGGATCCAACAGCGGACCTGGCTGGTCTCGAAAATAGACGTTGTGGTGGCCATACGGCGCATAAAAGGAGCACTCATATGCGTGCAACGTTACGAATTGATTCGGTAGATAATGCTTTTCTACGAGGCCACAATATTCCGGCCACTCCTTGATGGTCAGCCGGTGGAACATCGGTTCAACTGGCCCGCTATGATCGGTCATCGCATAAAAATCCAAAGCGGAAACATGTTGCGCGTATTCATAGGCGTCCTCGGGATGTCCTACGCCATCTGCGCCGCTGTAGCGAGTATGGGAATGAAGATCTCCCCAATAAATTTGCTCCTGCGGGTGAGTTTGATGCACTTCAACAGGGTTGCTCAATGCCACCAGTTTGCGGCCAGGTTCTGACACCTGAATACGAAGAAGTCCGGGCTGTTGTGGTTTGAAGGTTGTTTCAGCCCAACCCCGCCCTTCTTCAAAGTGGACGCTTGTGGGAATCTCAGCCTGGCCGCGCGTCACTTTTAGAGCGACATCGCCCTGGAACGAGGTGACCGGATTGCCGAATCGATCTAAAGCTGCCAAGCGGATAGGGCTGGCCTCGCCAACCGTTGCGTCGGAGCGAGCATTTACAAGCAGCTCGGTTGAACTGCCTGCGTGCGCTGAAAGTGCAGGCCTCTCCGCATGCATACGAAATTGACCGCGTCCTTCAGAATCAATGGCGACCAAAATAGGCTCAACCCGGCCGGCGATAATGGCTGCCCGCATCCCTTTGCTTCCTCGGGATTGATCGCCGTAGATAATAGATAACTTTTCGCCCTGCTTGATTTCGCCTTTCAAAACAACCACACGGACGATGAACACATAATAACCCATGCGATGAGACATGTTGCTCGGTTTGACTGTTTTTACCAGGACCGCAGGGTTTTCAAATTCAACAGTAGTTTGAAGAACGACGTTTGAATTCGAACACCGAGCGGAAATATAGTTAGGCTCTGCCGGTGCGGTGGCTTGAAGGCGATTTGCCGAATTGCGCTGGCCCGCGTGCCAGGCTTCAGGCAACTGCACACGAATTCCGCCACCTTCTTTGATCGTTTCCCCTGCCAGGCAAGTCACCGTCCAGGTTCCATACTCCCCGGCAATTCCGCTGGTTGGATTGACCTGTATGTGACCGGTTTGCATGCGCTCTGAAAGCATTTCCGGCTGAGAGGGCACAGTCATGGGAACCAACTGGGCGCGAAGAGTTAGAAAGTTTAACCCTGCGAACAGGCCGAGTTGAATTATACAGGAACCAAGTCTCCGATTTGTTCGCTGAACTTTTAAAATTGCCGACGAGGGAACCTGCTCTTCTTTGCGCTGCCTTTTCACGTCGCTTTTGGGAATGTTTCGATAGATCGTTCTGAAATCAATTCCGAGGCTTAATAGAACCGATTTGAAAGACATTCTCCGTATTGTTGTTGTTAAAACCGTGATAAGGCTCGCCCCCGAATCCATATAGGCGCTGCCCATCTGTGACCCACGGGCAAGTGGCCACGCCGTAGAGCATTACCCCTGGACGAGAGTAATTATCCTGTTCCACGTCATAGCACAGAATCAGATCATTATAGCCTGTCCAATAAGGCAGAAGCGTATGCTCAGACGATTTGTTTTTGGTGGCGGTGCCGGCTAGCACAGAGACATCTGTTTTCCCGACTCTCAGCGACTTAACTTCGCTGGTTCCCATAAGCAGGATATATCGATCCTGCAGCGCGACGCCCGTTGCGCCATGCATGGGGAAAGGCAGGTTTCGAATACGCTTCCATTCATCTTTCTCCGGATCATAGCTAAACGCGTCGCGATATTCCGGAACTCCAGCATACGGGACGTTGAAAAGACGGAACTGGTCCACCAGTTTTTTAAAGCTCTCCCGCATCGCCGGGTTTGGATGAGAACCGCCGAAGACATAAAGTTTGCCCCGGACAACCGCTGCTTCCAACATCGCGCGGACGCTGCCTGGATACGGTTTCATTGCCTGCCATTGTGCTTTCTCATCATCAAGCCGCAAACGCCAGTCTTTCATTGCCGGGCGACCTCGCTCCTCCGATGGCGTTCCAGTGGGATGTCCGGACACAAGCACCAACCACTTTCCTCCAACCACCTCCACTGTGGAAAGCCAGCGCCCATTCGCTTCAGGCGCAGGCAATGAAGCGAGTTCTGTCCATTGCCAACTATTCCCTCCAGACCGGCTCAGCTTTGCCACATGACGCCCAGCCACGCGCCCGCCAACGACATAGACGTTTGTTCCGTCACACGCGCCTTGCGTGTATTCGGTCTTGAACGGTGGCGGCCGAATTTCTCTGTAGGTTTTGCTGGTGAGATTATAAGCGTAGGCGAGATTCCGGTAGCCAGGCATCCATAAACCGCCGATCAGGACGATATCGTCACCAATCAAGCCTGCGATTCCGCCTTTCCATGTGCCCGGCAGGTTCGGACCCGTGGTCCAGGTCAACTCGAAGGGCGCCTTGTCCAGAACTCCTTCATATTCCTGACTGAAGGGGACGTGGATATAAGACTTATTGAGTTCATCGACGACGATTTTGTTCGCTTCATCGTTTCGCCACTCCGTAGAACTATCAGCAGTTTGATCAGCCCGGGAAGTAAAAGTTGCGCCTGATAAATAAAGAGCAAGAAAGACGAACAGCGCGACCGACGCTTTTATACCACGCGACCAAACGAGAGAATGGCTATGCATGAAGTCATGAATAACAGGTTTCAGACGTTGGAAGTCAAGTGGTCTATTCCACAGACCAGTTCCGCACATCCGATGAAACCTTGCGCTACATGTCCCGAGTATAAATAACACGACGTGTGTGCTTTAAAAAAATGGCACCAAGTGGTGGGCCCCATGGAATCCAAAGCACGCGCCAACACACTGGACCCCGAAACAACCGAAAGGTGCCTCGGAGTTGTGAAACAACTTCTGGCCGCCGATTGTAAACCCAACGCGCGGGTGCCACTCTGGAAAGAGTTTGGCTTGACCCTTTATCAGTGGCTCGAAGCATCAAATGCCAACCATTAGTTGAACTGTTGGAATCGGCGATTCCACCCAAGCCGCCGTCCGGGAAGAAAATGAATGCCGCCGATGGTTCCGACGGGCTTGCCGTGGGTGCGTCGAGACGCTAAACTCTAAGCATGAGTAAAGCCGATATCCTTGCGGAGCTGCCCAAGCTGCGAACGGATGAGCGAGAGCAGGTTCTTCGCAAGCTTTGCGAGCTTCAGGAGGAGGAAATGGTCCGAGGTGCTGGACCGGGCACCGCCGAAAAGAGGATATTGGAGGAGGCTTTCGATGAGTTTCGCCGGGACGGAAATCCCGGGACCCCATGGCGTGACGTCCTCCAGCGGCTGCGGTCGAAACCCGCGTTGTGATCTGGCGCGTTTTGATACGCGCCGCGGCGGAAAAAGATCTCGACGAGGCGCAGAAATGGTACGAGGGTCAGAGACCCGGGCTGGGTGCTGAATCCTGGTTTCTATCGCCGAAGCATTTACCCGACTGGAGCAGGACCCCGAACGCTACAAGGATTTCCGCCGGGTTTTAGTCGAGCGTTTCCCCTACAGAATCTTTTATCAACTGAGGGGAACGACGTCATTGTTTTTCGTGTATTGCACCACGCCCGCAGCTATCCGACGCAGCTTTAAATAAGACTGAAATTCTATCTTCTCCGCCAATGCTTCAGTGGCTTCGCGCTTCTGCGCCGTCCCTCGAAGCATCAAGGGCTAATGTTGGTTGAGTTGATGGACGCGGCGGTTCCACCCAAGCCACCGGCCCGAAAGAAAAAATAATGCCCGCCGCTTGTCGGACCCTGGCTTGCCGAATCATCAATGCAAACTCACTGACTGACACTTTTTACATTTCCTCTCCAAAAATCTCAAAAAAAATTGTCGGCCTTTCGGGGCTGTTGGACATTATAGAGTGAATGGCACACCAAACCGACCATGAACTGCTGGCTGTATTCGTCAAAAATAGTTCGGAATCAGCCTTCTCTGCACTGGTCGCCAGATATGTAAATCTGGTTTACTCCACGGCTTTACGGCACACAAGCAATCCGCACCACGCCGAGGAGGTCACACAGGCTGTGTTCATCACCCTGGCGCGCAAGGCTGGCAGCCTCTCCTCGAAAGTGGTTTTAAGCGGCTGGCTTTATCAGACTGCTCGTTTGACTGCCGCAAACCACCGCAGAGACAACCAGCGCCGTCAACAACGCGAGCAGCAAGCGATTATGGAATCCGCCTTGAATGTCCCAGCCGACGAGCCATGGAAGCTCATTGCACCTATTTTGGACGAAGCTATGAACGCTTTGGGGGTCACAGACCGTGACGCTGTTTTGCTGCGGTACTTTGAAAGCAAGCCTTTGGCCGAGGTAGGCGCGGCCCTGGGGCTCACCGAAGCCGCGGCGGAAAAGCGTGTCAGCCGTGCCTTGGAAAAACTCCGTGGAGTGCTCGCCAGGCAAGGAGTGGCACTAGCGGGCACAGCGATCGCTGGAGCCGTTAGCGCCAACGCTGTTCAGGCCGCGCCAGCCGCTGTGGCCGCAAGCAGTACCGCCGCTGCGCTAACCGCGACCACTTTAACCTCAACCGCTATTGCCCTGACGACCCTGCAGAAAGTTGCCGTTACTGTCGCCATGGCCGCAACGATTGGCGGAGGAATCTACGCTGCCAGGCAGGTGAGCGATGCACATAAAGAAGTCCGGAAACTTCAGGCGCAGCAAGGCCCGATGGCTGAGACAATTCGGCAACTTCAAAGCAGCCTGGCAGACACTACTAACCAGCTCACCGGGTTGATCGCGGAGAATTCGGCCCTGAGATCGGGAAAGGAAGAAGTGCTCAGACTGCGCGGCCAAATCGCCGCGATGAGAACACAGTTGGCCAGCCTGAAGAACCGTGGGATGGAAGCCACCAATGCCCCCGTAGAGGCTCTTTATGTCAGGACTTTCAAGATCGAGCCGCGTGCCTTTTTGGAAAAGGCCGATGCTGCGCTCGGGCATCCCGCCAACACCACACCAACCCAAATCACGGCCGATTATTTTGACTCCGAAGGTATCAGCTTGAATCCGCCAAAGTCGGTTTATCTAAACACCTCCAAGGCCACGTTGACCGCGCGCGCCACTGAACCTGAATTAGCCGCCATTGAAAAACTGATTCAGGAATCCGCTCCTCCCCCACAAATTGTCATCGAGGCCAGATTCATTGAAATTCCCCGGCAGGGCTTTGTGATGCCTTCCGCTCTTGGCGGGATGAAGGCCAATAAGACCACAGCGGTAACTGGAATCCTCGGCCCGTCCCAGTTTCGAGACATCCTCAAGCTCCTCGAACAGAAAGAGGGATTTAACACGCTGGCGGAAGCTCGGGTCCTAACTGCGAGCGGACGCCAGTGTCGGATGAGGACGGGTGACGACGGCGCTCCAGGTCGGCCTGACGCACCGGGGGCAACGGTGGATCTCATTCCAAGTGTGTCCGCTGACGGTTATACCATCAAGCTCAAGGCAACCGTCACCGCCCCTGAGCCCCTGGGAGGCGAAGTAAATATGTATGACCACCAAACTTTGATTTTAAGCGCGGCCGAAAAGAGCAAGCCGGAGAGGCAACTAATTGTTTTCCTCACCGCGACGCTTGTGAACCCGGCGGGAAATTTTGTCCATGAAGATGACCAACTGCCCTTTGCGCAAACAGCAGCACCTCCTCAGAATTGAAGGTATTGGAATCAAGTTTGACGGTATATCCATCGCTCAAAGTATACCCCAAAGGGGTTTTGCATATCAGCCCAGTGGTTGCGACGCTCTTCGGTCTTTGCGTCGCTACCCTGGGTCTGACGTCCTAAATTCCACCAACCCTGAAAGCGGTTGCATCACCCTTCTATCTCTATCCGCGCCCCTGAAGTCCCAACCACGCAAACCACGCTCCAACACACTGGACTCCGCGACAACCGAAAGATACCTCGGCGTTGTGAAACAACTTTTGCGACTCAACGCTCAACTATCAACCCTCAACCAGCGTCGGTAACAGTGCTCCAAACAAGCCATGCTGGCATCTTGACTCCGCCTCTGGTCCGTCATTCTGCAATCTGCATTCTGAATTTTAGGACGCCGCCGGCCCGCCGCTTCTTAGACCGCTAGCTGCCGGATTGTCAATGCAAGCTCATTGACACCTTTTGATAATTGCGCTGGCGCCGATTCAGGAATAAACAATCAATTCTGGTAATTAGATATGATCGAATCGCTTTCAAAAGTTCTGGTCGCAAATGGGTTGCATCCTGATTCGTTTACCGCATCGGATGCTGATGAAAGAATTTTCCGCGGCGAACTGCCGGGCGGTCGGGTGGTGGACACCTGGGTCAGATTAGCCGGGGCTGCTGCCGAAACCAAATACTGGCCGATAATCCGTGGCGCGCCGGATGAGGATCACGAAGCCATTGACTTCGACGCTAACGAAATCCTGGCAGCGGTGCCGGTCGGTGGAATTCGCGAGATTCTCAAAGCCCGAATCGAGGAGCGCCGTGAATTTATGGTGGAGTTCGTACCCGAAATCGCCCGGGTATCCGATTTGGATGAATTAGGGAGGTTGACGGACGCTTCAGGAGTCAATTTGTTTGCTGCAAATGTTGAAGAACCCTGGCCGACGGAAGCGCCCGATCGCGTTCGTTTTCACACCGTTAAAGAGCTGAAGGGAGGTCCTGCGTCGTTGTGGCTCATCAAGGTGGAACACTCTTATGAAGTGCCGGCTTATCTTGGGTTTGGCGGATGGAACGATTGCCCGTCCGCTGAATTGCAAGTCGCGGTCCTGCGCGAGTGGAAAAAGGAATACAACGCGGTTCCCGTCTGTATTACCCGCGATGTGCTGGAGTGTGCGGTCATGAAGCGTCCGCAGACTGAAGCTGAGGCCATGAAGCTTGCCGCCGAGCAGTGGATCTTCTGCGACGATATCGTAAGCCAGGGCACGCAAACGGTCCGAAAGTTGGCGATTGAACTCTGGCGCTCTCCAAATTGGTTTTTCTGGTGGGATTAAGGGGCAGCCGTCCCTCAACCTCGGTTATTCATTAACTCACTAACTCAAACTTCAGACCTGCTTCATCACCCCTCCGCGATACACAATCCGCAATCTGCAATCTGCACTTGAGTGGTTTTACATTCTGCAATCTGCATTTGAAACGCGCGCCGGGTCCGACTGCAAGGAAACCCGAAGTGGTTTCCCTCATTTCAAGGCCGCGGGTGCGAAGACGCGGAGAACGGCGGGCGAGGTGAAGAAGAAGAGGAAGAGAAATAGGAGGAACCCGACCTCGATTTGGCTTCCCAAGCTCGCCACCAAATGGATGCCCCAATGCTTGAAAGCGCTGCGCGGATCGTGGTCGAGCACGAGGACGAGGACGAAGAGCCATTCGCCTATTATGCGATTTCTATTACGAGGGCGGTTGTGTTGTCGCGACCGCTCTTTTCCACCGACTCTTTCACCAGGCGTTGAGCTCGATCCGCGCGCGATTGCCGCGATTTCGATTCGTGGAGGATTTCTACCACGTGATGATCGTAAAGCCCTTCGACCAGGCCGTCCGTGCACAAAAGAAAAATATCGCCGCTTTCGTACCCGACTGCGCCGAGTTGCGGGTCGACGAATTGATTGCCGCCGCCGAGGGCCTTCTGCAATACGCTTCGTCGTGGATGTGTCCGAGCTTCCCGTTCGCTGATCTTGCCGTTGCGAAATAACCAGGCTACGTGCGTATCGTCGTGACTGAGTTGTTTGATCTTGTCCTCTTTTGCGGGGAGGTAATACAGGCGACTGTCGCCGATGTGCCCGAAATGCATCCAACCGGGGGTAAACCAGCAAAGGGTGAGCGTGGCTTCCATTCCATCGCATTCCTCATAACTCGCGCCCAGGTAAACCAACGCCTTGTGCACTTCGCCGAAAAGCTCTGTCAGCACGTCATCGTAGTCTATTATGAAGCCGGTGGCGGATTGTTTGAAGGAGCGCGGGAGCAAAGTCGTGATCTTTTCGATGGCGATGCGGCTGGCGTATTCGCCCGCGAGCGCGCCGCCCATACCGTCGCTCACCGCGAATGCAAAATCGGTTTTCGCGGTAGAGGTCTCGCCTGAGCTACGAAGTCGATGAACTTCTTTGGCATCAAATCGCAGCGCCAAAAAGGCGTCCTCATTGTTGGGACGCACCTTGCCACGGTCAGTGTAACCGGACCACTTGAGCAACGCAGCGGTGGAAACGGCCTGGGGGGGATTCATTGCTGGTGCTTCGGCCTTTTATCGGGAAAAATCGTGGCCAGTTCGAAATCCACGAGACAGAAGCGGCCGTCGGATTGGCGATAAGTCACGTTGCGCGGGTCTGGATCGTCGTGGTGCACGCCGTAGCTTTCAACCTCCGCCAGCAATTCCTGCAATCGTTCGTCATCGATCCGTTCCACGCGGGATCCACAACTGCTGGTAACGATTTTCATTTCGACCGGGTCCGCTTCGAGCAGACGCGGCACAAATTTGCACCGTTGTTGCTCCAGATATCGAAGCACCTCAACCTCATGATCGAAACGCTCGCGGGCGTCGAGGCCGTGATAGGATTTCACGACCCGACCATCGAAGGTCAGGTTCACGGTCGAGCGCGGCGTGTCTTTAACTTTCAGCACTTCGCTGAGAATAGTTGCGTAAAGGAAAGTGCTTGAAAAGCATTGTTCGAGAGGCGTCGAGAGATGGCTAAATGTTATCAGCCTGAAATAAACTCAACAGCGAAGACATGTGGGCAAAGAAAAGATTCAATTTTTAAATTTGCGCGCCGAACCGCCATGTTTATGTGGTATTTATGCGTTTGCCTACAATTTGCTTGCGCCGTTGGCATTTTCCCTGCTGAGCTATGTGCGCTGGTGGAAGCTGAACCTTTCCCCTGTGATTTACAAAGCACCGATTAACCCTGCATAAGCAATGGCGAAATATAAATTAGAGTACATCTGGCTGGACGGCTATGAGCCCGTCCCGAACCTCCGCAGTAAAACCAAGATCGTCGAATATTCCAAGTTTCCGAAGCTCCACGAATTGCCCTGGTGGGGCTTCGATGGCAGCTCGACGCGCCAGGCCGAAGGCAAATCCTCGGATTGCATGCTGAAACCCGTTGCGGTTTATCCTGATTCCACCCGCAAGAATGGCGCGCTAGTAATGTGCGAAGTCTACATGCCCGACATGAAAACGCCGCATCCGAGCAATGGTCGCGCACCGATTCTGGACGATTCCGGCGCGTGGTTTGGCTTCGAGCAGGAATATTTCTTCTGGAAGGACCAAGCTCCGCTCGGTTTCCCCGGCAGCGGCGGCTATCCCTACCCGCAGGGCGAATATTACACTGGCGTTGGTTTCAAGGGCGTCGGTTGCATCGCTCGTGAATTGACAGAGAAGCATATTGATCTGTGCCTCGACGCTGGCATCAACATCGAGGGCATCAACGCTGAAGTTGCGAAGGGCCAATGGGAATTCCAGATTTTTGGCAAAGGTTCCCGCACAGCCGCCGACCAGATGTGGGTTGCGCGCTACATCATGATGCGCCTGTGCGAACCTTACGGCATCGAGATCAACTGGCATTGCAAGCCGCTGGGCAAGGACGTCGATTGGAACGGCTCCGGAATGCACACCAACTTTTCGACGACCTACATGCGCGAAGTCGGTGGCCAGGAATACTTCGAGAAACTGATGGCGGCATTCGACAAATACAAGAACGAACACATCGCCGTGTATGGCCCGGACAACCATCTGCGCCTGACCGGTCTGCACGAAACGCAGTCCATTGACAAGTTCAACTACGGCGTGGCCAACCGCGGTGCGTCCGTCCGCGTCCCGCACAGCTTCGTGAACGCTGACTTCAAAGGTTACCTCGAAGATCGTCGTCCGAATTCGCAGGGCGACCCGTACAAAATAGCCAGCCGCATCCTGCAGACGATTGCCGCCGTTCCCACGAGCCCGACCAAGGGCGCGAAGGGAAATGGAAAAGCCGGCAAGCGCGAAGTGGTGGCCGCTTAAGCTGACTCCGAGCAGCGTTTTTTCCTCCGCTATTACGCTAGCGGGGGTGCTCAGGGCGGCGCGGACGCAAGTCCGCGCCGTCCACCTTTGGACCACCAATTACGCCAGCCGGTGTCGGTCCTCACTTTTTCAAACTCTTTCTGCCCCGACTCAATTCACCAGCCGCGCCCGATAAAAGCGCGAAGGCCCATTTGTTCCCAACGCAACCGGAACCCTCGATTTCCGAATGTAGCATTTAGATTTTAGAAGGCATGACGAAGAATTGACACGAGCGGGTTAATCCACTTAACGGGGTTGATCATGTTAGCCGATTGGGGTTGCCCTCACCCCGACCCTCTCCCGCAGGCGCGCAGGCGGGAGAGGGAGATGTTTTTGCGGATCGTGATCCCAGGCCGTTGGCCTGGGCTGGTATGAGGTCGCGCCGTTGGCGCTAATATCAAAAGCACCGTCACCTCGTGCCCTACAATTACCACGACTCAATTCACCAGTTGGCACGGTTGATTAAACTACTCATTGCCGCTGGTCCGCGATTCCGAACTGGTGCCATGTCTTTTATTAAAAGGCAGACATGTAGCAAGCCTGATTAAGGCTGAATATAAAGAGGGGTACCCCCGGGCGCAACAGCACCGAAATTATTCGGAACGACAGTTGCATTGGTTGCCTTGTTACCTACATAGATGCCATAGTGCTGCGTCTCAAGACTGACAGCTCCAATTGTGTTGTTTGTAACGGTCACGCCCTCTGACATGGAAATGACAACTCCTCCGCTGCCGGCATCTGCCTCCCCATTTCTAAATATCTGGGATTGGGTCATGACGACGTTCTTTGTGTCTGTGACTCCCGCTTCCGGGCCGCTGATGCCGAGAATTACGCCCCAGCTTTTATTGTGGGCAATCGTGTTGCTTTTAAGGGTACTGCCATTGATCCAGGCATAGAGGCGCGCTCCCGTTTCGAATCCCTGAACATCAAGATTTGACAGCACGCAACTGGAATTGGCAAATGAGTAAATGCCATAGCTTCCGGCGGCGCCAGTGCCTCGGAAAGTTCCGCCCTGGATCACCGCTCCCTTAAGGCCAGGATAAGTAGGATCAATCAGCGGAACGTAACCATAATTCAAACCCGCCCTCCAAATATTGTCACTGAGCCCGTCAAGGATTAAGCCCTTTCCGCGAATATTCGAGAGAGTTAAATTGGATACACTATAATTTGCATGGGCGAGGGATCGATCTGGTTCCAACGCGAATTCAAAGCCGAGATCGCCAGGACGCAGAGCGATGCCGGTTCGGGCCCCGGCAACTGTGACATTGCGAATCGTGAAATTGTAGCAGCCGGCCGTCCGGATACCCGCTTGATCGTCAGTGGCATCATTACCAAGGTTACCGATGTGGGCGCCATCGATTAATATATCATGAGGGTGCGTGCTATAAATCATCCCAGCATCGAACAAATCCCGCATGTGTTGAATCTGAGCGTCGGCCGTCGTGATAGGGCCTATGGTGCCCCAGTCGAATCCGATACCAATGGCTGCATTGGGAGAATCGAGTATCGTAACATTCGTAATCATTCCGTGGTTGCTGCCTCCCATGATTTGGATCGCTGACCGCGCGAACGGCTGATCTACCGTCACGTTTTCGATTTTCCAATCGGTGATATAGTTAAAGTGGCTTAGGTTGGTGGGAGTTCCTTCTTCGCTATTTGCCGAACCCACGCTGATAGCGGTGTTCCAAACGGATTGGGAGGATTGGTTTATATAGCTAACGACTTTTACAGCGCCGTTCTTGATTGTGGAATGCGAATCGAGACGTACACCATACGCGGTCTCGGTTGGAGCAACCTGAATTGTGCTTCCATTCAGATCAAGAGTCACCCCTTCTCGGACCAAAAGTGACTGCTTGCTCTGAAGAGCAGGATCAATGGGATTTTGATATGAGGCACAAGGAATGGTCATACCGGCGGGTACGGTCACCACGCCGCCACCCTGTGCCATTTTAGCATAAATGGCGGCTTGGAGCGATTGGCAATCAGTAATGGGAATCAGTGGGCTGAGGCGATAGAATTTTTGATTCGCGCTCATGGTCACAAGGACGGGGCTGGTTTCTCCGTTGACAACATTACTCCACCCGGATGAATTAGAGAGGCTATCTTTCTCTTGCAAAACCAAGCCGCTGCCCGCCCAGGAAAGGGTCAATTGATTGCCGCTTCGGTTGACAACAATGGGCGGTGGGACAGTCACTACCTTCAACGAATCGATGTAAAACAGGTCATTGGCTCCTCCGCCGCCTCGGAAGGTCATACTGGCAATGCTGTTACCTGGAGCATTACCAAAACCTGATATTTCTCCTGAACTCACCCCATCAATGGTCCAGGTCCATTTTTGAGTGTCCAAATCGACGTCCAATTGGTGGCTCTGCCATTTGTTCATCGTCGCTGTAAGGCCATTGATCGGCACCCATCCACCCGAGTAATAAACGCATGATCCGCTTGAGTGGATCACCAATGACAGTCTGGCGGTATCAAATCCCTCTCCACCCGGGTTTTCCGTGCCTGAAAAGTGAATCATGCATTCGTAATCGCCTGCGGGATGAACCATTTCCATCCACGTGGCCCGCACTTTGCCCCCATACTGCGTCGTGGCAAAATTAGCGGCAGTAGCCGAACCGCTGCCAGTTGGCGAACGAAAAACGCGAAGCACGTTGCTGCCCTGGTAAGCACCAGTGTAAGGAGGGTCCACGTTGGAGGTAACCTGCACGCCAAAAAGGCCAGAGCCTCCGTCAGCCTCGCCCTGATAGGTAAACCATGCGCCCACCTGCGCTGGGCCCGGATCAGAATCCGTGGCAAGGGAATGGTTGGCTTGCTGCTGCGCGATGGTGTATGGGCTTACAATGGCTGCGGATTCAAAGTTGTCGTCGAAGAGCACCCCAGCGTAGGTTGTCACACTCGCCATGGGGAACCATATGAGACCCGACACCATCCACGCCCAGGTATAGATTTTCCGATTCATAAGCATCGATTCTTTTGCGGTATAACCATACACTCTGATCGGACGCATGCGCAAACAACGAGGCTGGTATTTTCTGTTGACCGGTTACCGCGCGCTACTCGCCGGTTTGTTCACGGCGAAGGCATGGATCCCCATTTGCCCAGTCTCGCATGCCCACATCATTGCTTCACGGTCACGGATTTTAAATTTGGCAGAGCAACGCCATTAGGTGAAATCAAGGTAGCCTTGTACTGAAGCCATCGCGATTGCTGCGGAAGCTCGGCAATTGAATTGGTAAAAAAGCTTTCCTTGGCTTGTGGTCCAACCCACCCAGCTTTTTCCAGGCTCTCATGTGAAGAACCAAACCTGACTTGAAGTTTTATCGCTGATTTTCCAGGAGTTAAACCATCCCAGGCGATGGATTTGAAATAAGCGTCCGGTCCGGCATCGAATGGATGCGAGATGTATTCGAAATTGTCACTGCGATTGGCATTATTCCCAATGTCTGCCACCGACAAAAAATGAGTGCCAACGCTCGGTACTTTATCTCTCCTGGCGGTTGAAAACCCGTTTGGTCCACCCCAATAGAGGAACGATTCGCATCGATGATTGGTTCCATCAGTGTGGCAGGCGAACAAGATATCCGGCCAGCCATCTTGATTGAAATCCGCGGATAAAACCCCTGACGCCGACTCAGTTGGCAACAAAGTCATATAGTTCTGGTTGAACCCTTGTGCCGATCCCCAATAAACATACGAAGGATGGTTGCGGCGATCGCCAGCATGATAACTGCTAATCACCAGATCCAGGTATCCATCACGGTTGAGATCAACCACAGCGGCATCTTCCGCTCCAATTGTTGGCAACTCGGTTCGATTCTTCTGAGAATAACCCTTCGGACCGCCCCAATAGATATAGGTTCCTGCATCAAAGGTTCGCGTTTGGGCGGGCGCAGAGACTGGCGCGGGTTTGGCGGATCGCACGAGTTTATCCGGCGCAAACAAATTGCATAAAATGATATCGAGGTAGCCGTCCGCATTCAGATCGGCCACTTCCGCTGCGACGGCCATTCGCGAAGGCAAAAGTGTTTTGTGATCAGGCTCAAAGCCTGAAGGCCCGTTCCAAAAAATAATAGCCTGACCATCGGTGCTGGTCGCGAGGATGTCCACGTACCCGTCATTGTTGAAATCGCCCAGCGTATGCGTGCGAACTCCCGGACATCGAAGGCCACATCGATGATCGGCCGAAAAACCGGCAGGCCCGCCCCAGTAGATGACTACTCCGTCTTTATCCGCCGAACCGGTCCAGTCCGAGACGCTCAAATCCAAATACCCGTCATGGTTGAAATCAGCGACTCGGGCATTGAAGGCGTAATGCACAGGTAATGTGAGCGCATTGCTTAAAGAAAAACCCTCTTGCGCACCCCAAAGAATTCGCATTTCTTTGCCGACCAGGACCAGATCCGTGAAGCCATCGGTGTTTAGATCCGCCGCGGTATAAGCGGTCAGGCCTTGCGCTTTTAAGATCTTACGGGCGGATGTCGAATATTTTCCGCTGCTGTTACCCCAATAAACGTAGGTATCCACAGGCTGACCCGCTGTGCCGTCGCGGGCATTGGCGAAGATGAGGTCGGGCCAGCCATCCCGATTCAAATCATTCACTGAAACAGCCAATGCTCCCAGCGTGGGCAGTTCCGTCCTGCGAGAGGCGACGAACCCTTCAGGACCATTCCAGTAAACGAGAGACTTCACCTCATTTTGTCGTTCATCGTTTTCGTTGCTGAACACGAGATCGGGTCGTCCGTCGCCATTCAGGTCATAGACGGCGCATCGGCTTGCATGCGTGGTTGGAAGAATCGTGCGACGCTGTGGCGAATAATCGCCGGCAGCAGACCCGGCCCAATAAATGTACGACGCTCCACCCAACCGGTTCGCATAAACTATATCCGGCAAACCATCACCGTTCAGGTCTGCCACTTGAACATCGCGAGCCGCGACCGTCGGCAATTCGCTGCGGCGTTGAATTTTGTAACCCGCCGCCGATCCCCAATAAATATAGGAGGAGCCAGGACTGCCATCCCGTTGAGATGCGTGGCTTCCGGACGGATTTGATGCTTCATTCGCCAGCAGAATTTCCGGGTAACCATCGTGGTTCAAATCGCTGACTGCCACCGCAGATGTCGCGGCCCCTTGCAAAAATTGCATTTTCGTTTTTGAATAATTCCGCTTGTGGCTGCCCCAATAGATTCGAGCGCCAGCAGGATGTTTTGCCTCTCCTTTTTCCGCAAAGATGATGTCGAGATTCCCGTCCCGGTTCAGATCTGCAACTTTGACGTCATGGGCATCGTAAGTGAGAAGTTGCGAAACACGATTCGATGAATACCCCTCAGCCGCTCCCCAATAAATATCCGAGGCGGGGCGGAGAAAAGTATAGTCACCGCCCTCTTTTGTAAACTGGTACGATCTGCCACTGCTCGCAAAAATCAAGTCCGGATAGCCATCATCATTAAGGTCTGCAACCGCCACAGCAGCCGCAGCGACTGTTGGCAGTTCGCTCCGCCGCTGAGCGGAATAGCCATCCTTGCTTCCCCAGTAAATGAACGAATGCAGTTCGGTTTTTGTGCCGTTAAATTCGTTGGCAAAAACAATGTCAGGAAAGCCATCCCGGTTCAAATCAGCCACCGCGACTCCGGCTGTGCCGTCGCAGGGCAGCCTCGTCAGTGCATTGGAGTTAAAACCGTCTTTCGATCCCCAGTAGATGAATGAATCAACTCCAAGGTTGTTGTCATGCGAACTGGGAAACACCAAATCCGGAAAGCCATCTCCATTAAGGTCCCAGTTGTTTATTAAACGAACGCTCCCATCCACGCCGACATATGTGTTCACGCCGCCGTCGGACAAGCTCCCCTGGATAACATCCAAAAATGTGCCTTGCGACCAGTGCTGTTCCGAAGCACTGAAACAAGTGCTGGTTAGCGCCATCCAAAAAATATAAAAGCCCGCCAAAGTTTTCATATTGAAGAGGGATTCTGCATCACCGCATATACCTTTGCGTTCTCGAGAATAAGACGAAGCCGCACCGGTTGATTTTTTATTTGCGAGAAACCCTGCTCTCCCCATTTAAGAGCAACCCTGGTTCCATTCACGCCCTGGTATCGGGATCCCTTTGAGGTAAATCCCGGAATGGGCTTGCCTTCCTCGTCCAACAACTCGGCGTTTAACACCCCTTTGCTCGCGTCGAAGTTAAGCAGTAACCCGAACTCCGGGAACTTGAATAAATGAGTAACAAAGCTGCTCGTTGCTGCATTTGTTGCTTCCTCCGGAGTTCCACAGGCAACCAAACCTTCCAAACGTAATTGGTGGAGTCGCAGCCCTGAGGACCCACCAGTCACAAAACATAATTTTCCATTTTGGCGAAAACCGTCGGCATAGGACCAGAACCCCACATCCATGCCGCGAAAAGGACGACGCCAATGCAGGCCATCGTCGCTGAGAATTAGTTCGGTTGTGGTGCGGCTGCCATGTTTGTTGGGACGGTCAGGATCCGCCTCATAGCGCATCAAGTGCCCGGCAAAACGAAAGCCGTACTTGAAGACTTTTAGTAGATAAAATTCGCGCGGCTTTGAATCCTGCTCGTCAGGCCGAAGAATGACCTCCTGCGGTCCCCACGATTTGAGGTCGCGAGAACGACGAAGGCTAATCACACGCCGCCATTTGGCCAGGTTATCGGGATAGGGTTTATCCGGCCAATCCTCGAGCTTCGTTTGGTAGAGCCAATATTCGCGCGTTTGATCATTCCAAATGAGCGTGAAAGCATCATTGTGCTCGGTGAACAGGGCGGACTCACTCGAGGCTGTCCAATCCAATCCATTCTGCGAAATCGCCAGCAGGGCGCCGGCGTCTCCTTTCAACGGTTGATCCCAATAAACCATCGCATAAGGTGACGCCTGGTTTTGCCCCTGGGGACGGGCGAGTATCTGGTGAACATTAAACCCACCCCAGGTAGGCCGATAAGGGGAGCGCCGCATCACGACGTTCGGTTCGCTCGGCCATGGCGACAAAGTTCTTGCGAGTTTTGGAACGACGAAAACGCCTTCTTTCATTTCACCGACGCAGAGCACTCGCTGATTAACCTGTTCACTTTCACTAGGGTCAATCCGTTGATACCAGATGCGAACAACGCCAGGCTGCTCCTCAGCGGACACCGGCACGTATGAACATTCTGGTTTATCCTTCGGTGTAGGCCAGAAAATGGGAGCGGGAGGCTGTTGGGCAACTGAGTTCACTTGAAAAGCGATGTTGCTGGCCATGGATAGGTCGGTTTGTTCGAGGAAATAAAATGGGAGCTTTGCCGGTGCTTCTGCGCTAACGGATGACGGAGCCAGCCAGTGCAACGCAACAAGGAGCAACGCACAGTTTGTAATCAACCAAATGCCTGGAGTGTCAGCAGGCTTATGAGGTTCAGGCATTGGTTTTTTCATAGCACTTCTGGTATTCATAAAACCATTCTCGAGCGAGTTTCAGGAGGTGATTTTACGTTGTGTCGCTCAAATTGGAGCTAACGATTGAGGCTAATCGTTCCAACCTGGAGCACTGTTTCCGTGTTGTCGTTGTAACCGTGACCTGGTTCACCACCAAAGCCAAAAACGCGTTGGCCATCGCTCACCCACGGGCATGTCGCAACCCCGTACACCATTGGACCTACTCTCGAATAAATGTTCTTTTCTGTATCGTAGCAAAGGACCATATCTCCATAGCCCGTCCAAAAAGGCAGGAGCTTGGCCTTTTGTTTGCCTACGCGAAAAGTCCGCGTATCAGAAGACCCCATCAAAAGCACATAACGATCTTTCAAGACCGCCGAAGCGCCACTAAGCATAGGAAAAGGTAAATTCCGGATCGGCTGCCATTCGTTCCTGGCCGCGTCATAGCAGTATGCATCACGATAATTAGGCACCCCGTTATACGGCGCGGATAATTCAAATTCTTTGCTCAGTTTTGTATGAATCTCGCGCATCTCCGCATCAGGCTGAGAACCTCCAAAAACATAAAACTTACCGCGCACCACGGCGCCTGTGACCAGGGCACGATGACCTCCGGGATAAGGCGCCATTGATTCCCAAGTTGCGAATTCAGAATCCAGGCGCAAGCGCCAGTCCGGCAAGGCAGGTTGTGTTCGACTCTCACTGGGAGTTCCCGTCGGGTGGCCCGCCACCAGAAAAAGCCATTTTCCGGGGACAACGCCAGTTGCTCCCAACCAACGTCCTTTTCCTTCAGATTCCGGCAAGTCTGGCAAAGCGCTCCATTTCCATCCAGAGCCGGCCGCTCGGCTCAGTTTCGCCACTTTTCTTCCAGCCGATCGTCCGCCAATGATATACAAATCTTTCTCATCATACGTTCCCTGCGTGTAAGCGGTTTCAAACGGCGGTGGTTCTAAGGGTTCGTATTTCCCGGTTTTCGTGTGATATACATAGGCAAGGTTTTTTCGGCCTGGCATCCAAAGTCCTCCTGCGAGAACAATTTCGTCGCCGAATACACCCGCGACGCCTCCCTTCCAGGCGATGGGCAAATTTGGACCTGTTTGCCAATTCAAAGCATAAGGACAGTTGTCCTCGACCCCTTCATATTCGCGGCTGAAAGGCAATCGTGCGTAGGCGCGGTTCAATTCCCTTACGGCGATAACATTCTTCTCATCATCCCGCCACTCAGTGGATGTGTCTTTGGCTGACGACTCCGGTTCTATTGCTTTGGATTGTGGCGCGCACAATCCCGCAGCCATGAAAAGAATGCAAAAGATTCCTTCATGGCGGATTTCACATCGCGCGTCACTTATTTGATCCATTGCCATTAACATGTCCGATAAAAGTCCAATCCGAGCGTCGTCGCGGGCCGTCAAGCCGGTTCTCGCCACCAGCCCCCACAATCAGGCCATCAACCAGAAAGAATTTGTCCACAAACACTTCTTCAGGCAGCGGGGTTGTTTCACTCCATTTCTGGGTCTTGCAATCAAAGACCCATACTTTTTTCTTATAGCTGGCAAGCAGAATGGAACTACCAAATCGGACCGGAACTAAAGGCGATGCCTCGATTGCTTCGGCAGGAACAGCGCCCACCTGCTCCCAACGATCGGTCGCCAAATGGTATCGCCACACTTCCGGGATGCGAGTGATAGGATCTGAAACCTTCTCCTGGTAAGCACCACCGAACATCCAGAGGCTCTCGTCGTCGGTTTGCAGTGCAAAAAGCCAGCGCGGTGAACCCGGAAACGGCGCTAATGACCGCCAATGTGGTTTCGCTTCGGCGGTATCGAGCGTCAGCAGGGTTCTGACAGCCGTTCTCGAGGTACAACAAGTGCCGCTCGGGTCGTACGGCTCGAACTGTTCTGTCCCACCGAGTAAGTAAATCGAAGTTCCAACGACAACGGCGCCGGCGAATAACCGGTTGGCGGGCATGGCGCCAAAATGTTTCCAAATGTATTTCCCGGATTGTCTCTCCAAAGTGTAAATATTTGAATTGATTTGCTGGCCGCTAAATCCGCCCATTACGAATAGCTTGTTGTTGATCACCACCGAAGCCGTGTATGCGAAAGGCGAGGGCGCATCCGGGAGTTTGTGCCATTGCTCTTTCATAGGATCAAATGCGTGCACGACAGGAGTATAGATTTTCTTTATCCAGTTCCCTTTCGTGCCTTCCCAGTACGTCCCCCCGGCAATGATCAATTGTCCGTTAATTACCCCCGAAGCGTAACTGCCTCGTGAATCCGGGATAGAAGTCGATTTATCCCATCGCAAGATTGGTGTTTCTGCGCGCATATGATTAAAAGAAAAAATTAATGTGAAGAGACAGAGACAATTTTGTTGGAATCGGGAAAGATTCATTGGAACTGGGTATTGGTGTTATTGATGACATGGTTGACTGTTTTGGTTGGTATAATAGATCAGCGTCCGATCAAGCGATAAAATTGATTGCTGGATGTGAGCGGCACGACAATTGGAGTGGTTTGGCCGTTTGGAACATCCAACCATCCGCCAGGACTGGCGGGATTTGGGTTGGCCTGAAGAGCAAACCCAGCGCCGGTCCATGAAAGAGTCATTTGGCTGCCTGTCCGAGCAAAAGCCAGGACCGGCCTGGGGCGTGGCGCGTTAAGAAATGTGGCGGGGGCCAGGGCGGTCTTGGAAAGTCTCACCTCATCAATAAAGCCGTCGAACGGACGGTGAAATGCGCCGTCCCCTTCAATACATCCGCCAATGGTCAAATGTTGGGTGCTGTTCAGGTTCGTTCCGGCAAGCGGATCGTCGATGGCTTGAACTAAAACACCATCTAAATAGAGACTCAATCGAGCGGGGCTTGACGAGCGGACCGCAGCTACATGATACCAATTTCCGAGGTTCAGCAGCCCGCTTGTTAAAGTGGCCTGCGGTCCTCCAGCCCTGAGGTCGAAGGAAATTGAGAAGCCTGGGCCAGAGGATTGAGCAAGCAACTCGTAGCCTTTATCTCCGAACAGTCCAGAAATGCGTTTCCCCGTGATCATTGATATGCCGCCGGGAATTGTCCGCGCCTTAAGCCATGCTTCCAACGTGAAATCAGCACTTCCAACATCCAGGATCGGGCCGGCGTCGATATCCAAGGCATCGCCGTCGGTGCCGGAAAACTCCAGAGAGCGTGTATTAGCAGCGCCAGTCTGCGGCACGTTTGTGTTTGGCACATTTGTGGACCGACGAACCTGGCCAATCAAAATTCCATCCTCTGATGGCGACAGAATAGAGTCAAACACCACAGGACCGGAGAGCTCTTCTGACCGCCAGTAGCCTGTCTGGATGGATGGCGGGGTTGAACTCACTTCATAGATATGGATTTTATAAGCCCCAAAGCTGTCACTGAGAGTAAGGCTGCCCGGGGCAAGAAACTGTGGCGAAAGAGCGCGGCTCTCGGTCAGCACGTTGATGATGCTGTTGGTCGGCCACTGACCCTGAATTGTGAAGGTCACTGCCCGTGTGAAATTCAGATTATTGGCAGCAATGATATAGGTTGAACCTCGATATTGGCGAACCAGGTAAGTGGAATCCGCCAACCCATCACCTATAGAGCTGATATCCCCATTGCTTGAAACAACCGGCGGGACGTTCGTTGACTTTAAGGTGGGCACTAACCTCACCAGGTGATCAGTAACGGGATAAACCTTGCTCGCTCGAGTTTGAGGACTATTCCGATAAAAGGTCCAATACATCAAACCTTTGATCCCTACCGTCAATGGAGCGTAGGTTAGAAAGCGTTGTTGCTCCGCCGTTGGCTGCAAATAATTTGAAAATTCGTTGTCAATGGTTGGGTCAAATGCCTCGATCACAAATAGCGAGCGAGCGTTCGGAGTCAAGGACTGCACCAGCCTCTGGGCCGATTTGGTGTAAGAATGCAAATTGGGGTTTGGATTTGCTGTCGTATATGGATAATTATCGACGGCAGCAATATCAACGCTCGGCAAGTAAGGCTGATACCGGGCGTAATCGGTGGTGAATACTGCCGATACAAGATGATTGGTGTCGAGCAGCCGGACTCGTTGGACCGCCGCCTGGAAGACATCCAGAGGAATACTATATTCCGGCTCATCAGACATTTGCCATGAGGCCAAAGGAAAGTTTTTAAATTGATTTACCTGCGCGTCGAGCCGGCTCCAGTTATTTCCAGAAGTAGAGAGCAGCAAGTCATTTGAGAACTCAAACTGGATTCTGATTCCTCGCGCAATAGCTCCGGTTATTTGATCTTGCACGAGTTGACTGCTCCCGTTTTCCGCGAGCAATCCCAATTCATAATCCATTATGGTATTGAAGCCATGCGCAGCCATTTCATCGAAGGCCGTGCTTTCTCCATTTGCCGCATGATACCAACCGAGGATAAAGGTGCTATCGACAGTTGGGAGAACGATAAAACTGAAATCGTTAGTCCAGGATTGTGGCGGGGATTGGGTGTCACTAAAGATCAACCGGCAAGTATTGGTAGCATCAGGAACCCAGCCAGCGGATGGCAGATATTGTATTTGGGTAACGTTGGCGGATTTGGTGACAAGATTCGGAGAAACTTGAACATTATTAATGAAAAGCTGAATTGAATTCGTATTTGCTGTTACAGGGGTGGTCTCGCTGAGTCCGTCTTGAATATTAAATGTGAGGGGAGTGGAACTCTCGATGTGTTCGCCTTCACTGGGGGTATGAGAAACCTCAACCGTCGTCCTAAGAGGGTACACTTGCAGCGCGTCAATATAGAAGAGGTCATTGTTGCCGCTACCTCCTCGGAAGGTCATGCTGGCAGCGGTGGTTCCAGGAACGTTCCCAAAACCGAACATGGTTCCCGAGGTTGAACTCCCAATGCTCCACGACCATGTTTGCGCATCCAGGTCAACATCAAGTTGGTTGGTTTGCCAGGTATTTATTATCGCGGTCAGCCCACTGATGTTCTGCCACACGCCATCCTTCAAGTAGGTAGTCGTGCCGTCGCCATTAATCACCAGACTTAACCTGGCAGTTTCAAAACCTTCCGAAGACGGGTTTGCTGTTCCCGAAAAATGGATCATGCATTCATAATTGGCTGAAGGATGAAGCATCTGAATCCAATTCGCCCGGATTTTACCGCCCATCTGTGTCCGGGCGAAGTTTGCGCAAGCGGCCGACCCCGACCCAACTGGTGAGCGAAAAATTCGGAGGATGTTGCTCCCCTGGTAAGTGCCGGTTGCCACGGGAGGGTCCTGGTCCGAAGTCACCTGGACTCCAAAAAGGCCCGGGCCCCCATCGGCTTCTCCGCCATATGTGAACCAGGCGCCCACCTGCGCCGGCCCTGGGTCACTGTCAGTTGCCAGTGAAGAATTGGCCTGCTGCTGCGATATTGTGTACGGGTTTACACTCAATGCCGTTTCGAAATTGTCACTGAACAACCCACCAGGGTGTTGAGAGTGAACGCTCAGAACCGAGAGAGATGTCACGAGCAGACAGCCACAAAAACGCCGGGGATCCCAACGCGAAACCAATCTTACGTGAAGGTATTTTGTTTTGACGCGATTCAAGCATTTTCCATTTGTGAAACCTTAACAAAACACGCTTTCGGCTTTAGATTGCTGGTCAACCTTATGCTAGATGAGCGAAAAAGCGCGTGCGATGAAATTGCCCTGGTACTTTTTTCGGACCAGTTAAAGCTCTTTGCCACGAGAGAGCTCTTACGACAAGATTCTCCAATGAACCAGCTTCCGGATCCTTCTCGTCTTCGGCCAGGTTCATGCTATGGATGCGCGGGTGATTGGAAACTCGCTGCCTTATCTCACGACGATTACGATCCGCAGTTCTCAATACTCACAGATAAAATCACGTATGAATAGACGGCGTTTTCTCAAAGCATCAACCGTTCTGGGGACAGCCGTTGCTCGCGCTCCCGGGGTTTTATGGGCTGAGCCGCCATCGATTGCCAGCATTGGCTCGGAAACCCAATTGTTTCTCGACGACTGGATCGTAGAGCGGATGGATGGATTAAAGCGCACGTTGCATCAGCCTAAAAAAAAGGGGTTGCTCAAAGAAACAGATGGACGGGATTGGGTGAATGGGGATGTTTACATGGGCAATATTGTGTGTCAGGACCGCCGTGGCCTCTTTCACATGACTTATCGATATGGCTGGTGGGATCCTGAGGTCCGCAACTTGGATGCAAATATTGGGGAGGATAAGGCGCATTGGCAGCGTTATACCACGGCATATGCGTTCAGCGAGGATGGCATCCGTTGGCACAAGCCCAAACTAGGTTTGCTCGAAGGGCCGACCGGCTTTCGCAAACAAAAGGAATTCCCCTATGACGTGCCCGCGGGTGTATCTAAAGAGAACAATCTCGGTTGCCCGATCGACTTTATCTATGACCTGCACGCACATGGAAATATTACGGAACCGCACAAACGCTTTTTGGTTCGGGTCGTCAGGAAAGCGGATACGCATCCATTTGCAAAAACGCTTGAATCACAATTATTTTTCGCGCCCGACTGGCCGGATTTTGCAAAAGATGCACACTGGAAGGATAAAATGACGCCAGTGGCGGGAGGCTGCTTGTCACCCCGTGGTTTTGCTTCGGTTGCAGGCTTTGATAGGGAAGCCGGTGTTTGGTTTGCCGTTTCTCAAGATACCCTGGGACACTGGATTCCGCGTGGTGGTCGTGACATTGCACGGTATTCATCTCCGGATTTGGTGCATTGGTCCGGACCTGATTTGGTGCTTCCTGTTTTAGCGGATGAATCCAAAACTTCCACTGACACGGTGGAGTACATGAATTTGGATCCATATCGCGTGGGAGGTCTCAAGAGCGGCGTGTGGCTCGGGCAACTGTTGGTTTTTCATTCCGACAGGAGCGATCCCCAATACATGATGCCACGAACTAAAAATGTTTGGCGCAAAGGCACAACGGAACTCCGGCTTGTATTAAGTCGTGATGCAGGCAAAACCTGGCAACGAGTTTGTGAAAAGGCGGTATGGCTGCCATGCAGTGCAGCGCCGCATGGATATGATCGGTTAGTTTTTGCGCAGTATCCAATCCGCGTTGGCAATGAAATGAGACTTTACCACTCGGTTTATGATGGCGACCATTTAATTTTCAACCATGATGGCGCGCTGTATGAGCCTGGGTTTATTCGCACAGGCCGCACTGGACTGGCAACATTTCGCCCGGACGGTTACGTCAGTTTGGACGGCGGCGAACAGACCGGAAACGTGCTCACACGCGTTTTACGGTTCGATGGCAACGAGCTTTTCGTCAATGTTGCAACTGCAGGAGGTTCGCTTCGCGCTGAACTCCAGGATGCGGAAGGGAAACCATTGCCTGGCTATGCTTTGGCAGATTGTAAACCGATTACAAGTGATGGTGTTGCGCTCCTAGTACGCTGGGGTCGGCAGAAAGACCTTGCCGAGTTGAGCGGCAAACCTGTCCGGGTTCAGTTCGAGTTGAAAAATGGCTCATTTTATGGATTTAATTTCGCGTGAGAGTCTGCTTCTGGTGAGACCCAGGCGCGAACCGTATCTCAGAAACAATTAAAAAAAACTGAATGAAGACCAACTCACGAATATGAATATACATCTTACACGTCGTCAATTCATCAACCGAGCCGCCGCCGCCAGTTTCCTTTCGTTGATACCTCAGATTCCGGCAGGAGCCGCGCCGTTCCGCGGCCGTATCCGAAAGGCCATGATCGTCGCCGAAGTAACAACCCAAGCTCTGGAGCCACTCAAGGAGGCTGGATTTGAGGGTGTGGAAACTACCCATGTTTGCGCAGAGCCGGATGCGCAAAAAGGCCGCGCTATTGCCGAGCAGCTCGGTATGAGGGTTCATTCTGTGCTGCGGGGGTGGATGGACTTCAACAGCAGCGACCCGCAAAAGGTGGAAGACTCGCTCGAGAGCACGCGCAAGTCATTGCGAGCCGCTAAAGCATATGGCGCTGACGACATTCTGCTTGTGCCTTGTCGGATCGGTGGAATGCCGATGCCAGAACCGTGGGAGTTCCAGATCGATTTCGACAAAAAGACGGGTCACGTCACTCGAGTGGTGGCAGGCGACAACGAACCGTTCGCGGCCTACATCAAAGCCCAGAACACCGCCACGGATATGACACGGGCGGCGGTAGAAAAGCTTATCCCCCTGGCTGAGGAACTGAAGGTCATCATCGCCCTCGAAAACGTTTGGAATAATCTATGGGTCAAGCCGGATCTCTTTCGTCATCTCGTCGCTTCATTTAACCACCCGTGGGTGAAAGCTTATTTTGACATTGGAAACCACGTTAAATACGCACCGCCGCAAGACTGGGTCCGGACTCTGGGCCCCCTGATTGCCAAACTGCACATGAAAGATTTCAAACTGAACCCAGATGGACACGGCGGCAAGTTCGTTCATCCGCGGGATGGCAGTGTTGATTGGCCAACCCTCCGGCGCGCTCTCGACGAAGTAGGATACGACGGCTGGGCAACCATCGAGGACAAAGGCTTGCCGTTGGCTGAATTCCGGCGCCGCTTCGATTTGATCGAAGCAGGAGAATAGTTGGATCGAGGTCTCAGTTCTTGAATTCCTTTTTGGCCTCGAAATGCCCTGCCAGGGAACGGAGCAATTGCACCGGCTGGTCACGGCCAGAAAAAACGTTGCTCAGCTTTAAGGTGAGCGGCATGGACGATACTTTTGTTTCGGTGCGCTTTAAGGTGAAGGGAACCATTGTGGTGGCTCTCGGCGCAAGCCGCACCACCGTCGGACGGAACCAGGCGTCCTCGCTCTCAGCCGTAAACAGCACCTTGAATGGAAAGCTGGATTGGTTGGCAACGAGCAGCCCGAATATTTTTCCTTTGGGCCGGATCAATGCCGTGCCCTTGATCTCTATCGAGGCCTCTGCAATGCCCTTTACCCAACGCTCAGCTCCCCAAAGCATTTCGCCGAAATATGCGACCGTGCGCCGCTGTTGAATCGCTTCTTTGACCCCAACTTGATCGCGGGTTCGGGCCAGGATCAGAGTCATATCCCGCCGTTCCCCTTTATAATAATCGCTCAGCGGCCAATGGGCGTCGCTGCTGGCAAAGGCGGAAAGATTGTTTTGCAAACACCAGTCCATGACCTGCGGATAAAACCAAGCCCCTTGCTGATAACTGGTGCCTTGATCACCGGCAGTCTGGGCATTTCGCAGTTCAATGCCGTCCAACCACCCTTGCTTTAATAAATGGGTGGCCTCTTCCGTCCAGTTGCTGCCTGGATGGGCCCAAATGACAGTCGCTCCTTGCTCGCGAGCCGACTGAATCGCCGCGAAAAAATCCCCTCTCATCGCCAGTTCATTGGTAATAAAACTAACGGCATAATCACTATGGGGCGGAGCAGATGAGTTTATAGTCGTCAGTTCGGCCCCATGGAGCAAGATCATCCCCAATTCCAAAGCCAGCGGCCTGACTCTGGCAAAGGCGCGCCCTTTTTCCGAACCGATTGCGAGGTCCATATATTCCGGATGATCCGTAAGGCTGAGGATGTCGAGCCCATCGCGCCAGGCTTCCCACACTCTCACCTCCGGCGTAACCTGGCCATCGGAATAGATGGTGTGACAGTGGAAATCTCCCTTCAAAACCTTGAATTCTCCGACCGCTGGAAAGTAAATCTCCTCTCGGGCACAGGCGCGCTGATCAAGCTGGGTGGGCCACGGTAATTCCTTTGGCGTCTGCTGCAAGGCGCCATCAGCTTGTTTCGTGCCCTGCGCCAGGGTTTCAAAACTCAAGAAACTCAAAAACGCGGCAAGGATGATTGTGATGGTTATCAACCGGCCCGGAGTTAATCTGATTTTCAGTTTTTCTCCACTCATCATACGGAAAATCAACCGGGAGTTTTCGCTTCTCGCGGACGTATCTGAAGCACGAGCGCCACACAGAGGAGGCAGCCGCTGGCAAAAACGCCAAAGATCAGATTGAGAGGCAAGCCGCGGTCGCGCATCGCTCCGAAACCCCAATCGGCGAAGCCGCCACAACTGGTGCCCACCATATTCAAGATGCCATATCCTGTTGCGAGCAATTCCGGCCGCACAATTTGGCATAGAATGGGCATGTTGTTGCAGTCGAAGAATCCCCAGCCCAGGCCAAAGAGAATGAGAAATGCGACTGCCACCCACAGTGCGCCGGCGTTACCCACCCCAAAAAGGGCCGGGACCAGCAAGCTCATGCCGATCGCACTGACAAAAGTTCGGCCGCGCACAGAACGGCGGATCCACCGATCTGAGAGCCAGCCGCCCAGAATTGCACCCGCGAGCGCAGCCATGTTCACGAAAAGCGTCGCCGAAACCCCGGCCTTCCCCTGCCCTATGGAAAATTGTTGTTTCAAAATTGCCGGCATCCAATCCTTCACCACCCAGCCCGCCAACCCTGGCAACGTGAAATAGACAATCAGCACCAGAAAAAACGGGTTGCTGAACAGTTCGCGCGCCGCCGCTCCGGCAGAAGGTTTGTTGCGCGGCTCGGTCGGCTTGGGTGAATTGCGCAGCAGCATCATCAGTGGGAATGCGTAAAGCACGCCCACAATGCCCGCCGCGTCAAAGGCGATCCGCCAGCCAAGATGGGGGTTGTCTGCGACGTGACCACTGAAACCACCTATGATTATCCCAACGTAGATCGCCATTTGGTGAATGCCCACGGCCCGCGAACGCGTAGCGCCAGGGTGAAAGTCGGCGACCAGAGCCAGCGCTGCCGGGATATAGCAGGCTTCGCTAATGCCCATCAAAGCCCGCGTTACGAGTAACTGGTCGAAGGTATGACAATGGCCTGTAGTCCAGGTAACTGCCGACCATATAAACAAGCTGACGCCAATCACATAACGGCGGCTGAATCGGTCGGCAAGGTAACCTCCCACTGGACTTAGTATGGCATAAACCCATTTGAAAACTGCCGGTAGGAAACCCCAGTTAGCTTCTGAGCCGATGGTTGGGATATCGGCCATAACCGAAAATTTCATGGCCGCGAGCATCTGGCGGTCGAGATAGTTCAATAGAGCAACGGGCACGAGGAGCGCCACTATGATCCACGGATAGTTTGAGCTGCGAAGGGGGTTCGCCATATGTTTTACGAAATCTTTTCGACGGTAACGCCCGTGTTGGGCGCAGATGAGGAACCGGTCAGATGACGCCCCCAAATCGTCATCGGATAAACCTTTTCGCGCTGTGGTCGTGCAGTAATACAGCTAAATGCGTAGCCCGCCAGCAAGGTCGGCGCACAGCCCGCAACCGGATACCAGATAAAAGATATATGATGTCGCAACATCAATGCGATCGCGAAGCCCAGGATGGCTCCAACAATCACTGCGAGCGAACTGGCCCGTGTAGTGAAAATTCCCAGCAGGAACATGCCAAGTAGCGGTCCGGAGAAGAAACCGACGATCCCGGCCCCAGCCTCGACGAGTGAACCTATTCGGGCGAAATAAACACCGATCGCCGCGAAGGTTACCAGGATGCCCCAGGCGAGCGTTACCATACGCGCATTCAAAAGTGTCAACTCCTTCGAGTTGGAGCGGCGCTGTAAAAAGTCCATGCACGTGGCCGTGCTCAGAGAGTTTAACCCGGAGGAAAACACCGACATAGTTGCCGCAAAGAGCGCCGCGAACACCAGCCCAGCCAACCCCGAAGGGAGAACATTTCGCACGAAGTGAGGCAGGATCATGTTTGGATCGCTAGTCGATTGAATCAGGTTATTGAGCGACTTCAACAACCCGGCACTTTCCGGAGCATGGTAGTAAGCGAATAATCCGAGCCCCAGCATATAAAGAGCGCCGATCACCGGGATTGCCAGCAGGCCGGAAAAGAGCAACGAGCGGGCCATCAAACGCGCGGAACCCGCGGCAAGATAACGTTGCACCAAGACCTGATCACTTCCGTAGGCGCCTACCTGATAGACGATTGTTCCAATGATCAAGCCCCATATCGTCATCTCCTTCCAAAAGTCCTTCTCAAAGAAGTTGAACGAAACAGTAAGTATCTTTGTGTGCCCGGCTTCCGCCGCCACTCGCCAAACATGCAGCACGTCGCCTTTAAAAAAGAGCAACACCACGATCGTCATGACCAGCATCCCGCCAAGCAGCACGAAAAACTGCATCACATCAGTCCAGAGCACCGCCTTCATTCCTCCCAGCACTGTGTACATGGTTGTCAATGCCCCGACCAGTGTCACGCAAACCCCAACCGGCCATCCGGCAATTTGTTGCAACGCCAGAGAAATCGCGTAAATGGCAATGGCCATGTGCGACGCGCGTTGCAAAAGGAACATTGCCGAAGCAAATAGACGGGCCTTTTCATCAAAGCGATGCCCCAGGTACTCGTAGATGGTGAAGACCTTTAGTCGTGCCAGAAACGGAATGAAAAGATAGGCAACGATGATTGCAATCAAAGGGAACATCAGGATCGTGGTGGCATATCGCAGATCGTGATGGTACGACCAGGCTGGCACTCCCATGTAGGAAATGGCTGACAGATCACAAGCCAGCACGGAAATGCCCACTGCCCACCATGGCGCCGATCGTTCGGCAAGAAAATACCCCGCCAGGGTTTTCTGTTTGCGCGTGAAAGACAGCCCAAGCATTACCGTGGCCACCATGTAAACTCCCAGAACTGTGTAACCTGCTGCGCCGAAGTTACCCATGAGCCTCACACCCCTTTCCATCAACCCCCGTGGTTGGTGACCAATGCAATTCAGGAACATCTCTCATGACTCTCTACCTCGATCTTATGGTCACTTCGCCCAACACCGGCCACACGCCACCATCCGGGGAAGTAAATAATGCACGGTATTGGATAAAGCGGTCTGATTTTTGCAGGTTAGTTAATTCCGTTCCGCTTCGTTCATAAAAAGATCCTTCACCCTTTGATCCGAGCCATTTCGCCAACGGCAAGCTTTCTCGGGATGTGGAACTGCGAATTTGAAATTTCAGTTTTACCCCATGCGGTTCTTCCCCTTTCCAGTCCAACTCATACGAAGCGTTTTCCAAGGAACACGATTCAGGTCGTGAAATGAATTCTTCTTCCAGCTTGCGCGTGTACAGATTTCCGGGATCGATCATTTGAGAAAAATGAGGCCCAAAAGCGGGTAATTCAGTTCTGCGATCTTTGTCGAAGCCCTGGGGCGAATTCCAATAAATATAGCTGTTAATCGAGTGGTTCCCATCTTTGAGATGGTTATGAATGATAATCTCGGGGTAACCATCCCGATTGAGATCCACTGTTTGGATACCTGCTGAGGATTCGGCCGGCAGGCTGGTTCGTCTCTCATTGCTATATCGTCCGTCACGGTCTCCCCAATAGATAAAAAGAGGCAACGAGCGGGTGGAGTCCGACATGTAACCCGAGAGAGCCAAATCGAGGTAGCCATCCTGATTCAAATCAGCAATACCGCATTCCAGGGGACCAAAAGCCTCCAGTTCAACAACATTATCAAAAGATGGAAGGCCGTCGGGTGTTCCCCAAAATATTTTAGTCTTTGTGTTATAGGATTTTCTCTTCGGATCAAAATTGCCTGCCACAATAAAATCCAAATAACCATCGCCGTTTAGATCGGCGAGTTTCAGGCTGCCAGCCGAGAGAAATTTGGACCAGCTTCGCTCCTCGGAATAACCGTCCGGTCCGCCCCAAAAAATTTGATTGGTGCCATAATAAAATTCAGAAAAAATCAAATCCAAATAGCCATCCCGATTTAGATCGGCAATGGCATTTGCAATACTCTTCCTGGTTTTTAAAGGCAATATCGTTCGTTTTTCCGAAGAGTAGCCACTAGCCGATCCCCATAAAATGATGCCGACATTCTTTCCCTCATACATCGTGGAAAACACCAAATCCAGGTAACCGTCCTTATTGAGATCAGCAGCATGGCTGGCATAGGCTGAGCCTACCGCCAGGTCCTGTCTGCGCTGAGGAGAAAAGCCGTCTTTACTTCCAGGGTACAAATATGAAACATTTTTGTAAGAATTGCACAACAGCACGTCTGGGAAGCCGTCATCATTAAGATCTGCCACGGTGGTCCCGTAAGTGCCCTCGCCGGGCAAGCTCGTCATCAATGCTGTTGAGTACTGGTGTTGTGGATTGCCCCAATAAATAGGACTATTGACCTGGCCGCCTGAATGGCCGCTCCCACTGTTCACGAGGATAATGTCCGTTTTGCCATCATGGTCCAGGTCTCCAGCGTTGGCGCTGCTGGCGCCAAAGCTTTGAAGTTCGGCGCGGGAGTATGGCGCAAAGCCGTCCTTGCTTCCCCAATAAATGTAGGATGAAACGTCGAGGGTTGAGCCATCGCTCGAGTTCGCAAAAAGCAGATCCAGGTAGCCGTCGCCATTTAAGTCACTCGCAACCACGCCGCTGGCTCCGAGGGTTGGCAGTTCGGTTCGAGGTTGCGCCGAGAACCCATCAGAAGAACCCCAATAAATAAAGGAGGAGACACTCTGGGTAGAGCCGTCGGAACGATTTGCGATTGCGATATCCATGAACCCATCCTTGTTGAAATCAGCTATCGCAGAATCGGATGCCTCATAAGAGGGTAATTGGATTTGCCGATGGGCATCCAATCCATCCGCGCCTCCGGTCAAAATGTAAGTGTAACGGCGGTCGCTGTTGTTCTTCTGTTTTCCAGCTTCCAAAGAAGCAATGCTTTCAGCTCTTCCGGAGGACGTGATCACCAGGTCGGCATAGCCATCGCCATTGATATCCCCTGCGCGAATGCTCGTGGGCTCGACCAGCTTGATTGTCTGAATTTTCTCTTTTGAATATCCCTTTGGTCCTCCGAGAAAAACCTGGACGTCTTTCAACTGCGAGTTGTTGATAAAGGCGATGTCCGGATAGCCATCCTTATTGATATCAGCGATAACCACATCCCGAGCGCCGTGTGTTTCCAGCATGGTCAGGCGCTCGGCGCTGAATCCTGTCGGGCTTCCCCAGTAAATATAAGATTCCAAACCAGTATCCGGCGAAATCTCGCTCAAACCTTCCTCAACACCGTGATTGGCAAAAACCAATTCGGGGTAACCATCTCCATTCAAGTCAGCAGCGGCGACTCCGCTTGCCCAATGAGTTGGCAATTCGGTTTTCCTGGAAGGGGAATAGCCATCTTTACCACCCCAGTACACAAAGGCAGTTCGAACTCCGGGGTAATTATGAATGTAGTTACAAAATACAATTTCCGGGTAGCCATCATTGTTTAGATCTTTTACGAGCGATTTCCCTCCTCCAAATGCGGGCAGCCGCGTGACATTCTTATTTGGTTCCATCAAACCAAAAACGACTTGTGCCAAGGGGCGTCGATCCCAAAGAGGCGGCAAAAGAGAAGTGAACCCGTGTGATGTGCCCCAATAAATCAAAGCATCCACCGTTTCGTAGATGTCATGATCGCAGCTCAGCAGAACGTCATTATAACCGTCCTGATTGATATCCCAGGTGTTGATGACTTGAACACGACCGCTTCGCGACACATACAGATTTGCGCCCGAGTTGCCATACGTGCCCTGGCTGAAAGCATTGAAGTCAATGTGCCGAAACAATTCGCCGGCAATCATGCTCTGATCCAGCAACAGATTTACCGCGAGGATTGCGAAACCGATTACCGCGGAACGCAGCCGTCCCCGGGCAATGCGACCAGGATTTGGTTCTTCATCTCGGAGAGATTTTAGACAATAGCCCCACGTTTCAACGTGGGGAACCGCAACCAAAGCGCTGTTTAAGCCCCGAAGGGGCGGTTGAGTTTTACTCATAATGGACGTGCCAGGCTTGACAGGGGTTCAGCCGTCCCTCCGGGACTTGATCGTCGCGGACACCGCGTACCCCGCGTTGAAACGTGGGGCTATTACCGCGTGTCCCTCCGGGGCTTGTGATCTCTTCACGCTCCTTAACCCTGGGATAGGGAATCCGCAAGGCTTTACCAGGGCTCCAATTCACCTACGTAAACAGCATGCAACGCAGCATCCTCTGGCCGCACCCCTGCGAAATCTACCTGCAAACGCACGCTCTTTTGAGCAGGCAGCAAGCGGTCGCCTCCTTTCCATTTAACCGGCACGCGAAAGCCGCCTTCCGATAGCACTGCTGCGTCATCGCCGCTGAATCCGGGTATTGGGTGAAATCCTTCGTCCAACAAACTGATTCGCAACTGACTGTTTTTGCCGAGGCCACTGGCGTTGACGTGCACTTCGCCCGCGCCTTCTTCGACGGCAATGGGACAGGATATGGCCTGAGCGCCCGCACTTCGAAAAGGTTTGAGCAGTCCCACTCGATCTCGCGGCCAGGTAACCATCCTTATTCCGCTGCCTTCGGTGCCTCTCCAAAGCGAATACCAATAAAGAGTCTGTTCGCCCAGATTCTCCATTCCCTGGCCCTGCTCCAAAGCTGGAAGCACACCGCTCGGGCTATCCGGCTGCTCACGGGCCGGGATAAATCGAAAGTTTGGAATCGGCTCATAATAGTGAATCGCATCATGGGTCAGGGCGAAACCGAGGTCGATCGACACAAGCCTGCGCTCGCCGGTAGGATGGCCATGCCACTGGCCATAGATGCCAATGATGACATTCCCGCGGTTCCACATGGCAGCGCCCAAATGAGCTTCCTCATAATTAGAAAAATTCCCATCAGTCGAAGGGCCTGAAAGATCGGGCGAACGATCCAATCCGACCGCGCCAGAAGGCGACCAGGTCTCAAAGTCGGCAGATACAAACGTCACCACCCGTCGAGCTACTACCGGGCGGTGACCAAGGCTCTGGCCGCTGACATAGTACAAGCCTTGATGCTTTGTGATTCCAGCCATTTCCAGAAATGGCGCGACCGGATTTTTTGGTGATTGTTTCCAGTGCAAACCATCCGGACTGAATGCGACACAGAATCGCATTCCCCCATCAATCTTTGCCTCATAGGCAGCTTTGAAACGCCGGCTGGCATCCGGCTCATCCGGGTCATGCAGCACAGCAAAGGTGGACCAAAGAGTAGGAGCATCGAGCTCGATAATGTTATTGTCTTTGGAACCTTTAAATTCCACCAGGCCGAGTTTGGGCTTTTCCCAAGTGACGCCATCCTTGCTTGTGGCATAACAGATATGGCAATCGACCCTTTCATAGCCGATGTTGTTTTGCGGGGGGCCATGGTTGCCGGTGTACCAAAGATGAAATGTGCCGCCGATTCGCAGTATCGTTCCGTAATAAAGCAACACCTCGTCGACGGAGCCCTGCGGTCCATGTTGAAGCACAACCTTGGGATTTCTGCCGATAGACAGATGCGTCTGCACGGCATTCTGGTAAGGAAAGGCACGGTCATCGAATCCAAACAGAACCACCTGAGGGAATCGGGTCGTCTGCGGAAAATCGGGCAGGCGAATTTTTGTCGCCGCTCGGATGTCCAAGGCACCTCCTGCCCAGGTCAATAAGATGATCAAGAGCAGGCGTGCGATAGGGTTAGTTTTAAAACGCGAACGGACTTCTGTATTCATTTGATTATTTTTCGGTGCTCGATGTGAATCGAAACAGTTGTTTTTGTTCATGGGATACTTCGAAAACCGTACAAATCGGCGTCGCTCAACTGGAAAAGGAGAAAAACCGGTTTGCCTGACAATTCTTTGAGTGAAGAATGCTTTTCAAATTCTACCGTCTGCTCGATGCCGTCGGCTCGAATCGGTTTGCAATCTTCGAACGAAAAACCGGATAGGGGTTTGGCCAGGTGGGGCGCATACATCGGGACATGGGCGCCTCCGGTCAGCGTAGCTGATTGGCCTTCGGCAGAGGCAACCGCGACGCGCACCTCACCATGACTCGCATCGACATTTAGTTGCAGTTTTTCTCCCTGCAGCAGCACCGGCCTGGTGATGAGAACCTCGGGACTCGCATAAGGGGCTTTCATACTGACATACCGATTGTGCGGCTGGGTATAAAGCGCTATTTGCAGTTTCGTAACCCGGTTATGGTAATAGCTGTCCTGGTCAGGATTGTTCCGAGTGACCAAATGGTTGCCGTCCATCACAGACACATAAAACCAATCTTCATCTCCTACTCGCACCGGGGGCACAGGCCGATAGGTTTGGCGATCATAGGCACTCTCCTCGGTCGAGTGCGGAATCCACGGCTGGCGACTGACGGTTCGATCCCAGGTTCGTCCGCCATCGCGGCTGACAGTCACTCGGAGCTCACAGAGGCCCTTTCGGGCCCAGGGCCAAACATAAGGATGCTCGAGATTTTTTTGAAGCACCGGCCCGCCATCCGGGTGAGTGCGGTCGGAGTGAAACCAGCTCATTAGCCCGATCACCAGGCCTTCGGCCCAGAACGGATGCAACGTCATCGGCTCGTCGTAACATTCCAGGGTATGGTGATCCTCAGAATCGGGGTAGAGGACTGCTTCGCTTTTCCAATCCTTCAAATCCTTGGAAGCAAACCGGGCTATTTCGCGCGTTGGCAACCAATGTCCAGGTCCAACGCCCTGATCCAAGGCCACCCATTCCTCATGCAACGAATCCCAATAATTGACAAAGTGCCGCCGCGGATTTAACGCGCTGTCCGTGGAAACCAGTTTATCTCGCCATGCCCACTTCTTATCATTGATGAAATCCGGCATTTCTTCCGAGAAAAAGGCCGGCCACTGAGAACCGATGACATTGAACATCGACTGTTGCTTGGGGTCGTTCGGGTCAGGAATGACCCGGAAAATAAATTTCTTTTTCGGGTCAGCCACATTCCCATAAGTGCCCAGGTCGACGGGGTCCATGATCGGAACTCCCAGATTATTTTGCTTTGTCTCTCCAGACGGGTAAGGAAAGGCGCCCTTGTATCGGGTTTCGGCCGGGGCACTGATCAAACCGAGGTTGGGCTTTTCCCAGTGAAGGCCATCTTTGCTGATGGCATACCCGACGCTTTGACGCATCTGATGAGCGCGGTCCTGCTTCATTCCGCCGGACATATTTTCCACGGAGGCCGGATCCCACCACAAGGCGCGATAAAAGGCATAGAAGGTGCCGTCCTTACGACGGCCAACGGGAGTGCCATAAAGCATTTCCGCACCGGCTGTTTCCCATGGCTTGTCAGCGGGAATGACCAATCCTCTAGGCTGAGGATGGTGCATGACCCGATCAAAACCGGTGGAACGAGCAATGATGTAATCATCCAGAAAAAGCTGCCAATGTTCATTGACAGGCAGCGCGATCAGGGAACCGATTGCCTGGGCCGCTTGTAAAACGCCTATTGCAGTTGAAATAATGAAGACAACCAGAGAAATCACCGATTTGCGTTTCTGTGGCATCATAGGCGCGCAAGGATTAGAGAATTCTGAACCCGTACAGAGAGCGCATGTGCCGTAACGGGACTTAGTTGGCGCGATACTAGTGCAATCGTCTCGCCAGCACGCCCATGGCGTGAGAGAAACCCCGTAGGGGTGGCCCGTTTATAGATCAAAACGCCGATCGTATCGTTTCTTTTTGTTTTTCGGCGACGCGGCGTCTGGATCATTTCTGCGCGCAGAGTATGATTCGACGCGGAACCCTCACCGCAGTTCTCTTTGTAAAGCCCGCGCCGCCGAAAAACAAAAAGAAAAAGACGTTTGCGGAAACCGGTTGCTATAAACGGGCCACCCCGACGGGGTTTCAGGTCCACGCAATGATCAGTCAACATCATATAACAGAGTTACAGATTGTGGTTGATAACAAGTGCCCACGAGAGAAACCCCGACCATCTTCGCGCACTGAACCGCTGAACTGGAGGACGAATATGGTGGAAAGGAAGCCAACCCCTACCCTCTCCCCCAGGAGAGGGAGAATCGCCGCCCGTCTGTTCGCCAAGGTAAGGTTCATGGAAAGGAAAGTCCCCGCGCTTCCTTGTATCGAAGCTCACAGTTTTTTATAGAGAGCGGAATCCATAGAGATCCGCATCGACCATCTCGAAGAGCAAACGAACCTTGCGGCCGTGCAATCCCTCGAGCGTGAGACCATCTTTGAATTGCACGGTGTGTTCGGTGCTATTGGCATGAATTGGCTCACAATCATCGAAGCTGAAGCCCTTCAACATATTCAACTCGGCAAGGTGCGGCGCGGTCGAAAGTGTTGTCCCATTCAGCGTCTCGACGGGATCACCCGATGCAATGGCGACGCGCATCATTCCACGATTGGCCTCGACATTAAGCTGCAAGGATTTTCCCGACAACAACAGCGGCCTGGTGATGAGCACGGGTTTCGGGTTTGAGGCACTTAAGGATCCAGCAGCCGGCCGCAATTCGGGTTTGGTCAAAGCCGCTCTTTGATTGGGAGCACGCAGACTTACGTAACGATTGTGCTTTTGAATGTAGAGCGCGATCTGACCTTTTCTGACTCGATCGGAGTAGTAGCTATTCTGTTTTGCGTTAGCGGTGGTCGAGAGATGATCCCCGTTGAACACGCCCATGTAGAACCAGTCTTCATCTCCGACTTTCAATGGAAGGCTCGGACTAATCACCAGGCGGTCATAACTGTCTTCTTCCGTCCCATGAGGAATCCAGGCTTCCCTGCTGCAATCGCGTTCCCAGGTTTGCCCGCCGTCCCGGCTGATTGTGATGCGCATTTCGTTCACGCCTTTACGCGCCCAGGGCCAGATAATGGGGTACTCCGTCGTTTTCTGAAGTACCGGTCCACCATCCGGATTTGTCCGGTCAGAGTGAAACCAACTCAAGAGTCCGAACACAACGCCTTCAGCCCAAAAAGGCGACAAGCCCATCGGTTCATCGTAATAATTTATCAGGTGCGGATCGGCCGGGTCAGGCGTTAAAACAATATCTGACGTCCATTGCGCCAGGTCCTTCGAAGCGAATCGCGCAATCTCACGAGTTGGCAACCAGTGAGGCACCGCGTTTTGCACTATTCCAACCCACTCTCCATGCAGGTCATCCCAATAATCCAAAGCCTTGCCGCGGGGACTGAAGGTCCCGCCGCAACTCGTCAACTTATTCGTCCAATTGGCATTTTTCAGAAAATCCGGAACCTCGCTGGCAAAGTAACCCTTTCCGTTGTAAGAAACCACGAACCGCCTGGCGGGGTTGGTGACATTGCCGAACTGTCCCATATCTCGAATGCCGAATGGCACGCCTAAATTGTTTTCCCTGGAGACGCCTTTCGGTGAAGGCAACGGTGGGCTTTTCTCCCAGTCAATTCCGGCGGGGGCTTCGATTAAGCCAAGGTTTGGTTTCTCCCAATGAATTCCATCCTTGCTGGTGGCGTAGGCGGAAGCGCCGACGTATTGCTGGGCCCGATCAGGTTGCGTTTTTCCTTCCGGGTCCGGAGCCCACCAAATGGCGGAGTAGAACGCTACGAAAGTTCCGTCCTCACGGCGCATGAAAAAGCCAGGAGCAACGGCAGTGGTTTCCCAGGGCTTATCGGCTGGAATGACCACCCCCATTGATCGAGGATGATGAACAACCCGATCAAAGCCAGTGGACCGCGCGACAATAAAATCATCAAGAAAAAGTTGCCAGCGCGAATCAACCGTCTGCAACTGGTTGGAGCTGGCTGGAGCTGCTTGCAGTTTAAGAGCCAGCAGCGAAACACCAGCGAGGATGATTGTTGCTGGAAAGCGTAACAAGCTATGTTCCTGTTATAATCGGGATTGGCTAATCGGAACGAGAATACGTTCCATACCGTCAACGACCGGTTTTTGCGCTGCAGCCTCTTTAAATGCAGCTACTTTCTTCTGAAAATATTCCGCGAGGCCAAGGACATCTGCTCCGAGGTTAAAGCACTGAAAGCCCTCTTCCTCTAAAACCGATCTCGAGGCAAGCATCCCCGGGACCATGGCAAATTTGCCGTATTTTCTTGCCGCCGCCACCACCTTTTTTCGCGCGGAGACAACGGTTGGATGATTCACTTCACCAGGCTTGCCGATCAGATGGCTGAAATCACCGGGACCAAACAGAAGCATATCAAAGCCTGGCACCGCGGCAATTGCCTCGACATTTTCCAAAGCTTCCGGAGATTCAATCTGAAAAATGAGCATCCGTTCGGTGTTGCTATGGGTGATGTAATCCAAAAGCGGAATCTGACAGTATTTGCCGTCCACATTCCCGCCGTCCATCGCGCGCTTGCCCAAAGGATGAAAGCGGGTCATTTGCACAATGTCTCTTGCATCTTCCGCTGTGGTGACGTGGGGCACCATAATCGCCGTGGCATCTGCTTCAAACGGCTTCAAGTAATCGCTATAGCTCCCTTTCTCGACTCGAACGATTGTATCCATGTCATAGAGTTTGGCGGCACGGATTTGATTCTCCAGATTGAACCAATCGTTCCCCACGTGCTCATTGCAGATCCAGACTGCCGAAGCCCCGGATAGGCCGCACAATTCCACGATGCGTGGATCACCAAGATTCAGTTTGAGGCAAGTGGCATGTCTGCCCAAACGCAGTTCACTTAAAATTCGACTTCGACGCAATTTCATAGGTCATTTCTCCTTGTTAGGTCAGGTATTTTTTAGGGCAGGTTGGCCGCGTTGTCGGCTGTTACCAACGCATACGAACGATCAAACCAGTCCTTCATGTCCCGTGGTGTTTTCCCGGTTTCAGGTTGTGGACGTGGCACAACAGATAATTGAAGCAGATTGTCGGCAAATAATGATTTGTAGTAGGGCTGCCAATCCGAAACAGCAATGAGTTTTGTGCCTTGCTGCCTTAAGGCAGCTATATCGCCTGCGTTCAGCTCCGGCAGGTCGACAAAATAAACGACTGCTTTGGCCGTTGTATAGTTGGCCGCCAGTTCTCCCAGTTGGCCGGGTTGGGGACCGACCGGGGCGCTCCTGCCGAATGTCGGCTCAACAAATTTAAGTTTTGACGAGGTAGACGGGGCCGAAATACCAACTTTGATTGTTTCAGTCCCGGCAATCGTTATGCCCGGATGTTTTTGAATTTCCGTTTTAAACGCAGCCATTTGCGCGTCAAACGTTGGATATTGGGTCCCTCCAAAGTCGGGAACCACCAGCACGATCAGACCTTGGTCACCGATAAGTTTAGCTGTTTCCTGAGCCGCAACTGTCCCCAGGGCTTGAAATGGTTTAAGAACATTCTTTTTGGAACCGCCACGCCTCAAATAAAGCGTCGCCGCAACAGCCAGGATTGCCACCGCAATGAGAGTGATGAAGGCAGTTTTCTTGTTCATGAAACCACATCTTTCCAGTCATGACCCATCTCGATTGCGCAGGGGAGCATCGCATCTCGCCACATCGATTCTTTTGAATTCCTCTGAGAATTAGGATAACTGAGCTCCTTTTCGGCCTTTCAGCGAGGGACTCCTTTGAGTCCCTCGCCGATTGGCTGAAAAGAGTGGTTGCTCTTCTACTGCTTGAGCCGATAGAACTTCGGACCAGGCGCAGCACTCATATTGATTGTGATCGGGCTGGCGTTAGTGAGCGTAGTCCATCCTCCCGACAGCAGGGTATCGTTTTGCTGCAGGATGAACCCGGACACCGCCCATGACAGCGTCAACAGATTCCCGTTTCTGGTATAAGTAATGAAGGGTGGCGGCGGTGAGTTCAAGAAGAACGCAGGCGCCAATGCGCTCGGGCTGAGTCGTACTTCATCGACCAATCCTTGCATATTGGCAATGCCTCCTGAAGCTCCCCCAGCCACACAGAAACGCTGGTCGCTGGTGAAATCCTGGAAGGAATTAAGTGTGCCACTATTTTGGAGGACACCATCAAGATAGAGGCGAATAGCTGTCCCCTGGCGTACGCCAGCCAGGTGATACCACTGATTCATGTTCGTTAAGCCGGGCATGCCTATGGTGTTTCCGCCGGTCATACCAAAGCTGAAGTTGATTGTGCCACCAATCTGTGGGGCCACGTTTAATGAGAAGTACTTATCGGAGAACAAGCCGGTTTGCAGCTTGCCAACGACAATGGCACCACCATTCGGAGTTCCTGTAACTTTGACATAGCACTCCAACGTAAAGTCACTCGACATCACTTGAACAGATGGCCCCATATCAACCGCGGTACCGACCGAGCCTGCAAGCCCCGTTCCATCGAAGGACATCGACTCAGTATTAGCAGCGCCGGTCTGAGGAATAGTAGCAACTGGCACGTCCGTCGAACGAACGGCATTGCTCACAAGTGTTCCCGGGAACGGTCCAGTTAAATCCAAGGCGGTGGCACCTGAGGCTTCTTCGAAGCGCCAGTAGCTTGGCACCGATATGGGCACATAGGCGGTGGTAAAACTGAAGTTATTGGTGGTCGTCTGGACCGGTGAACCATCGTCCGTGAAGACAAGTTGAACGTTTTGTGCCACGCCGGCGGACATATTGCCGGGTGGATCATAAGCGATAACAGTATTGGTACCACTAGGAGTATTGCTCTGAGTGATGGTCGGAGTCACTACAACATTGTTGAATTTCAACGTAATAGTATTGGTCAGGACGTGGATGGTTCCATCCCTCAACGTGATTACGACATTGGTATTAGGAGCAACACCGGTCGAGCCGGGGGCGGGGAGTCTGGATACGACGATCGGCCTGGTCGCCAATGGCGCATTCAGGAATTGGCTCGAGAGCAGAGCCGTTTGGGTTATCCGGACCTCATCTATCAATCCATTGAATGGCTTGTGGAAGTTGCCGTCGCCTTCTTTTGCACCGCCCACTGAAAAGTTCTGGGTGCTGTTCAGGCTTGCGCCCGGAATGGAATCCGCGACGCTCTGGGCCAAGACTCCATCAACGTAGAGTTTGAGGGTGCCGCCGCCGCGGACTAACGCGACATGATACCATTGCGCAAGGTTGAGAGCGCTGCTGGTGGCGGTAACTACTGCGCCGCCAGCACTGATCGAGCCACTCACCGTGAATCCGCCTCCGGAAGTGTTGGCGATCAATTCATAACCTTTACTGCCGAACAAGCTGGCAATATGTTTGCCCGCAATAAAGGCAGTTCCACCTGGAATTGAGCGAGCGTTGATCCAACCCTGAAGGGTGAAGTCACCGGAACCGATGTCCGCGTTGGTTCCTCCGCCCATATCCACTGCATCCCCGTCTACGCCGGTGAAGTTGACCGACTTTGTATTAGCCGCACCGGTATGAGGAACCGGTGTGCCAAATACCGAATTAGTGCGGCTGGCAGCGCCAACGAGTGTTCCATTGAAGGGATCATCGTCAACATCCAAAGCCTGGCCACCAGCTTCTTCAAAAGTCCAGTAGCTTGAATAGGGACCGAAAGGAGTCTCCGCGGGTCCCGTGCCGGTGGGCACGTAATTGGGATTCGAGGTGATGAGGAGTTTGTCCATCACAAACCCGTTCTCACGCATCCAGATGGTCAGAAAATGGTAGCCTACCGAGGGGACGAACACCGCAGCCGTCGTGGTTCCATTAATGATGTCTGACCAAGTGTATGCAAGCGGAAAACTAGAGATCGGTTCATTCAAGAAATTTCCGTCAAGGCCGATATGGACCGAGTCGGAGGTACCGTCTTTACCGGAAGCACGGATCCAAAAGTAATGGGTGCCAGTGTGCAAAAAGCGCACCTTGTAATCCATGCGCGGGGTATTGGAAACATTCGAGCCCACATTCACTTTCATTGCGCCTCCGCCCTCTTCGGGACGGAAGTTTTCCGGTCCTGCATACATCGCAGATGCTCCGGAAAATCCGGCAGGATCGGTTACGGGCGTCCAGGACATCGCATCCACGAGGGCGGTATCTACGGAAGCAATATTGCGGTCAAAATTTTCTGCTTCAATGACTATCAGACCTTCAGGCGACTCGTCCTGTTGGCGAGGCGGAGTGGACGCGAGAGCCGGCAGAACAATGAAACTAAAGGTGTTTGTCGAAAATGCGGGGGGCGCATTGGTATCGGAGAAAACCAGTTGCACAAAATTACTGGACAGTGGGGCCCAACCGCCGGGAGCGGAGTAACGAATGGTTGTAACATCATTGGACTTGGTAATGACATCAGGAGTGACGGTGCTGCCATTGATCTTCAATTGAATGGAGTTCGTTTTGACGGCCAATTCCGAGGTGGCAGTGAAACCGTCGGTCAGGGTATATACGATGGGGGTAAATGTTTCAACTGTCCCACCGCTTATGGGTGTATGATCTGCGGCAATCGGCTTGGAAAGCGGGACGGCTTGAATTGAATCGACATAAAAGAGGTCATTTGCGGATGAGCCGCCACGGAAAGTGATGCTGGCTAGCGTGTTCCCTGGGGCATTGCCAAAACCTGAGATCACTCCAGAACTGTTTCCGTCAATGGTCCACTCGTAGGTCGCGGCATCCAGATCGATATCCAATTGGTTGGTCTGCCATTGGTGAGCAATTATATTAAGCCCAGAAATAGGCGAGAATGAGCCTCCGTATCTCCAAGTTGTCAGGTCTGGGTCAACCAGCAAAGAAATGCGAGCTGTGTCAAAGCCTTCGGAGCCAGGATTCGCTGTTCCAGACACGTGGATCATACAACTTGCATGGCCGGCTGATGTATTATGGAACATCAACCTCCATGTGATTCTTACCTTCCCACCGATCTGTGTCGACGCAAAATTCGCGCAAGCAGCCGAGCCGGAACCCACCGGTGAACGATAAACTCTCAAAACGTTGCTCCCTTGGTAGGTCCCCGTGTAGGGCGGAGGCGTGTCAATGTTTGTAGTCACTTGGATCCCGGCAAGCCCAGTGGCGGGCGAGGGAAGGCCATCGGCTTCACCGCCATAAGTAAACCAAGTGCCTATCTGCGCATTATTAGGATCACTGTCGGTGGCCAAGGTGTTATTGGTTTGTTGCTGAGCGATAGTATAAAAACTTACATTGGTTGCGGATTCAAAGTTGTCACTGAACAGAGTACCGCGTGGAAATTGCGCATGCAAATTTAGCGCCGGGAGCACTGCTATTGCGCAAATTAAGGGCATCAGCATGCGAAACCAGGAACGAGGTTTTGGATCAATCTTTATGGAGCATTGTTTATTCATAGATATACGGGGTTTAGGGATAAGGAGAGGAACGAACTAACGGTTTGATAAGAAAAGGTTAATGGCTATTAAAATAAAATATGTATATTTGCGGCGGCACATTCCACCCGGTTTGTGACCCTGGAAAACTTGACCCAATCCACGTGGGCATCGGTAAAAAGCCGGTTTCCGCCAGCGGGCAAACCAGCGATAACAGAAGTGATGGCGCGGTGGGGTGTTTCGGCCAATTGAGCGCTGACCTGGTACCACATCCGGTCGCCTCCCATGACGACTCCCGCCAAATCGAAGGAGGAAGGTTTTCCATTGTCATCCGCCCGCACGGGTTGGGATGCTCCATTGATCCAATCCACCTTTACATTGCCACCAGGATTATATTTACCCAGCCAATGGTAAGACATGTAGTAGAATCCGCCATTGGACGGGATGTCCCAGCCGTTTTCGGAGTCAACCTTGATATAGTCGTCGGGACAATAATATATATTTTTGGTACTGGCATATTTGAGGAAGTTTGTCCGTAAATCTGTTGGCCCGCCGCCTACCGGACCAAGACAGAACGGAGACCAGTTTAGATTTGGTAAAAATTTTTGACTGTTGTCATCAGCATACAGGACCATGGCAAGTCCGTACTGCCGCAGGTTATTTCTACATTGGGTGCGCCTGGCTTTTTCTTTGGATTGGCTGAGTACTGGCAAAAGCATCGCCGCCAAAATCGCAATAATCGCGATCACCACCAGCAGTTCAATTAGAGTGAATGCGCGATGAGCGCCCGAAATTCCAGAATGGGTTTTCCGCAAACCCGGCGAAGAATTTTTGAAAACTACGATCCGATTAGAACTCGTAACATTCATGAGATTTGATACGTTTTTACTTTAGACAGGTTAATGGAGCAAGGCTTGGCAACCGGTATTTTTAGCGAACCAGTTCTTTTCAAAAACTTCATATTCATTTTTAGAGGACTGCTTATCTCGACCATTCTGGCGGTATTACTTGTTCATCGTTGAAAGCACCCGTCACGATCACGGCATCAGCCAGGCTCCCGGGCATATCGATATTCCGCTTTATAATGCCACGGCCGCGGTCTCGGAAAGCCTTAACGCTCCCATCTCCGTAGAGAACGTTATAAACGTCTTGATGACAATTTTTTCCCATGCTGTTGGCAAAAAAGTCATAAACAATCGCTCTCCTGCCCAACACCTGCATCTTTGCAGTTTGCGGAGACCATCCCTTGTTCACCCAACGCGCGTATTCATATGTCATCAAGACGGAGTTGCTAGGAAAGTTTGCGCCGAACCCATAAAGTGGATCGTCAAAACTGAAGGTACCCGGGACTTGAGAATGAAATGAAGGGCAATAAAAAATGTGCCCGTTTGGAACATAGCCTGGCACGATCAATCCAAGCCCCACCCGAATCCCTGGAGGAGGATCTTTTGTTTCGATGGGAAGGCTTGATGGATTGGACAGGAAGTACAAGGTTGACCATGCAGGCTCGACGTAAGGAATTTTTTCATTGTTATCAGCCGCGTACATGATCAAACCTAACCCCATCTGCTTCAAATTGTTGATGCAACTCACGCGCCTGGCCCGTTCTTTCGCGCTCGAGAGGGCCGGCAACAACATCGAAGCAAGGATAGCGATGATGGCAATGACAACGAGCAATTCGATTAAGGTAAACCCATGATACCTGGGCTTGAATTTAGCAGTCATATTGTTAAAATGAACGCTGTTTAATTTGGAGGCGCTTTGCGCACCGCGCATTGGCTGGCTTTTTATTTCATTTATCAGGAGTAAGGATTTCATAAGGTGAATTTTTCGATCCTTTGTCGTTTGCGGGTTCAGCGCGAGGCACAATTGCCAAGTCTATCATGCGCGAACGCAATAGATTTAGCAACTCTGGATCGCGCTCTGAAACGACAATTATTTTTGAATGCTTTTGCTGCAGTTCGCCAGAACTGCTGCTCAAGGAGGGCGGAAGACCAACGAATGAAATGACCGCGTCGGCGCTGTTCTCGCCCTGGACGATTTTTTGAAATTGGCCCGGAGCAAACTGCCCGGCGGGGGGAACCAGGGAACCACTGCTAATCGCCATGAAGGTGGTAGCTGGTATTCTGAGTTTTTCGACACTCGAGACCGTGATATTGCCCTTTAACCCTTTCTTGAAAGCCGAAAGCAAAGTATCCAATGTTGCAATCTTGTACTTGGCTGTATCGACTGAGAGAACCACAACCTTGCCGCCAGAGGGAAGCAATCTGGATGTTTCTTGAGCAACCATGGAACCCAGCATGGCAAAAGGTTCCACATTAACTTTTGGGTTATGGTCAAGGCCCTTATAAATCAATCTCCCAACCAGGACCACCGTGACAATGGCCGCAAGAACACCAACCAGAGTGCTATTTTTCAACATAAAAGTTAGGTTGTTATTTGCGCCCGGTTACTCCTGATAAACATCGTCGATCTCTTTCACCTGGCCGACTGCCGCCTGGATACCCTTTTCATTTTTGTAAATGTGATTCTTATTAAGGACGATGTTCTCGGGTTTGCTTTCAGAGCCGGTTACCATCAAGGCAGTCTTATTATCGTGGATTTTGCATTGAGAGACGGTGACATTTTTCGACCAGTCTTTGAGGTGAATTCCTTTTTGAAATCCTGATACGTCAACGTCTTCGATTTTTGCGCCCACTGAAAACTGCACCATGATGCCGATTTCCGCTGATGGTCCACCGCGAACTTTGGCGTTCGCTACGACGGGCTTATCGATGCCAGGGGTCACCGTGCTAAGCGATGAATGATGACCATGATGAAGAATGGCTCGATAAATATTATCCGCGATTCCGTCGATGATAATGCCGCGCCGGTAGACCTTGTGGATGTTGATGTTTTTGATCACATATCCTGCATGGCCAATGTGCCGATGAGGCTCCAAGGCGTATTCGAATCCAGCATCACCGGCATGGACCGCCACCCCAGCCGCAGCCTCCTGAACCTCGACATCGTCAATCGTGATGTTATAACAGCCCGAGGTTCGAACTGCGCACGAGCCGTCATCGTTCTCGTTGAGGGTCATTCGACCGACGCGAATCTTTTGGATCAAAATATTGTGCGGATGCGAGCCATACACTTTTCCCTGATCAAAAAGCCTCTTCATCTCAGGCTGCTGCGCGTCGGCCATACCCAGAGGGCCTACTGTTCCCCAATCCAAGCCGACACCGAGCGCAGCTTTGCTTGAATCGGACACATGAATGTCTCTGATGATGCCATCGTACGATTCGGACATGATTTGAATGGCGGAATGGTCGAAAGGTTGATCGACAGTGAGATGTTCCATGCGCCAGTTGCCAAGCTTGGAAAAATAGCTCGGAGTTTCAGGTGTCCCGCCATCGCCATAAGCCGCGCCAACGCTCACGCAGGCATGCCAGATTCTCTGCGAGCCGGAGGACTCACTCCGAACGACCCGGATCGTTCCATTTTGGATGGCCGAGTGAGACGTCAGGCGAATGCCATAGCCATTGGAGCGCAGATCCAAAAAAATTGTCCCACCATTCAAGTCGAGGGTGACATGCTCAGGAACCAGCAAGGCATGAGGTGAAGGCCAATTCTTGTAAGTGACCGAATGAATCATTCCTGTCAGGCTCGAATTCTTTGGGAGGACCAAAATCCCACCGCCGGCGGCGCTCATTCCAAACATTTTTTGCTCAAGCGCTTCCGCAGTGGGCGTGTCTTTCAGAAGAACCGGGGCGCCTGCCTTGCTATGAACATCAGCGCCATGACAGTTCAAGCCGCCGGCCAGCATCAGAAAAAGGATAATTGGCAGAGTAATCTTCATAAACAAATCACCACACACCTTGCTCACGGCCCATCCAATAAGCGATCGACCATTGTGCCGGAAATTCAGCGCCAAACATGTTTGCATAAGGCTGCATCTCGGGAGGAAGTTTGCCATCATCCCAACATTGGCGAAGCCCGTTGCGATCGATGCGCAGCAGGATTTTTTTCGAAACCTCGTGCGCATTCGGGTCCAACCCATGCTTGCGAGCAAGCATGCCAAGTATAGCAATTGTCAGACTGTACAAAGTGCGCCCTTGATAACCTGTGGGTGAACGCCACCAACGTTGCACCGGTTTTTCGCCGGCACTGGGAGGATTGCGCTCCGACCAGCCTTCCTGCACGGGGGTGAACTGCTTGGTTTCTGTGTCGTAAGTTCCATCCAGAAGCAGTCCTTCCGAATCAAGACCCTTCTGGGCCGCTTCCCAATAGATTCCTATATTGCCGATCCAATCAGCGGCATTGGCCAGACTTGTTTTGCTCCAGTATTCGCCCAGCCAGGCATAATAAAACAGGTTGGCGTTTAACTCATACCGTTTCGAGGGCCACGGCACCAAATGTTTATCAATCAACTCACGGACCAGTTTTACCGTGGCATCGCGAAACCGTTCTTCTCCCGTCATATCGTACGCGGCGTGAACTGCGGCGAAATACTTCATGGCGCTGGGATGGCCGGGTGGTGCAATTCGCGAAAGATTCCCGTGATGATTGACCTGCCAATTTCTGCGCAGGTAATAATCTCCGTGGTCCCGCATGTTGCGGCGAGCGATTTCCTGCTCCTCGGCCGTGCCGTGCTCGCGCGCGAATTGAACATAGAGCAAAACAGGATTCGCAGACTGATCGAAACTGGTGGTCGCCCCGCCTCTTCCGCCGTGCGGTTTGCCGAGCAAACCAGGCTCGATCGGCCGGCAAAGATCGAACACGTGATTCAGATCGCAAAAACATTTGCGCGACACTTTCAATGCCTCCGGATCTTTAGTCACACGGTAACGAATCATTTGTGACCAGAGCAACCAACCTGTGGCCCATAGCGTATTTTCACCGTAATACCACTCGGCAACTGTTGGTTTAGGCGCATCTTTGCCCCAAACTGAATCGAGGACCTGGTGCAACGCCGCAGGTATGTCTCCATTTTCCTGCAGTGGAAGGCGCGTATCGAATCTCGAATGGGAAATGATCAGGCCCCCAGGACCACGCGCCACCTCAAAGATTTGGCGTAAATAATCATCAGCGCGGTCTGCGAGCAGTTTGGAGCTTGCTGCCTTGCCGCCAGGTCTTTTCACAATTCCCGCTTTGGTGGAATCCTTGCTCTCGCTGTGCGATTGTTCGTTGACATGCTTGCAACTTGAAAATGCAGCGATAGCGCTGAGGCCGGCGACACTTTTAAGCAAGTCGCGACGGCTCAGCGATGATTTGGCGGATCCATGTGGGCGTTTCATAAATGCTGAGTTAGTTTTATTCACGATCTTGAATCAATTTGCGGTCCCCTGCCCTGAACTGACTGGAATACTGACCGATTCGCCATTACAAACAGCAACCGCCCGTATCGGCGAACCGTCTCGTCCTTTGATATTCAATGGAAATCCAACAAAGGTGAATTCACTGGGTAGCGCATCCAAATTGGCCAATCCTTCGACCACGACGATTTCAACATTTTTTGCCAGGAGAATGTGATGCAGTTCATACCATTGTTTTCCCGGCGTAGGCATGTCCATGCCAAGTAATCGAATTCGTCGAGATGCCAAATAGCGCCCGGCCTCGAGTGTTAGCGAAGGGAAGTGTTCAAAATACTCAGAAGTTCCGAACCGTCGGTACCAGCCCGTGTTCAGGATAATCCTGGCTCCAGGCGTCAGGAGATTTTCATATTTTTGAAGGTCTTCAGCCGTGATTTCTCCATCGGCTGATTTTGGCAGCTTCAGAACTTTTGCCGGACCGAAGAACCAGTCCAGGGGCATTTGATCCAAAGTTCGACCGTCATCAAAGAAATGGAACATCGCATCCAGATGAGTGCCCTGGTGAGTGCCCATCACAAGTTGGGTGATATTGTACTTGTGAGTCGCGACACGTCCGAACTCGATAACCGCCAGCTTCGGATCGTTTGGAAAAGCTCCAGCGCGATCGATGAGAGGGTGGCTAAGATCAATGAAATGCATGTTTGTCATACCGGAACTGGAATCACGGTTTGAGCACCACCTTCACGACGGTTCCTTTGTCCATATCGTCGAAAGAAGTCTTCCAATCCGTTAAAGGCGCGACCCGGTTCAGGATGGGAGCCACATCGAGTTGCCCGCTTGCGAGCATCGAAATCACACGTTGCCAGATCGGCCAATTGTGACTGAAACTGCCCTGCAGTGTGACACCTTTGGCCACCAAAGGATCGAGGGAAAAATTGAACGGTTGGGGCCCCCATCCCACCTTGCTGATTTTTCCATTAGGCCGCACCAACTCAAGGGCCAATTTCAACGACGCGCTGGCGCCTGAGGCATCTATGACAACATCAACCCCAAACCCGTCACCTAAGGCTTTTATGTGAGCGGCTGTTTCCTCAGCAGTCGAAGTCAACGTCAGCGTCGCTCCCATTTTCTTTGCGATCTCGAGACGTATCGCGTCGTTCGGCAACCCCACTACGATGATAGGATGCGCGCCGGACAACTGCGCCATACGCGCGCAGAGTATACCGATGGGGCCGGGGCCAAGGACCACAACACTGTCTCCGGGTCTAACATGACAATTTACACAAACGGCATTGTAGGCTACGCAGCAGGGCTCAGTCAGAGCGGCGGTCTCGAAAGATAAGTTATCGGGCAGGCGATGCAGACACCGTTCCGGGACGGCTACGAATTTTGTCATTGCGCCGTTCACACCGTAACCAAATCCCAGCCGATGGGGATCAAGATTGTAAAGGCCTGACCGAACGAATGGTGAATTGGGATCAAGCACCGCAGCGGTCTCGCTGGTGGCGCGGTCCCCCAGCTTAAAACCGGAATTGGACCCGCCAGTTTTGACCACGCGTCCGGCAAACTCATGCCCCAGCACAACCGGATAATTTACTTTCCAACTATTTTTCCCGTGATACTGGTGTAAGTCACTGCCGCAAATAGCTACCGCTTCGATTTCCAGGAGCACGTCGTTCTCCTTGATCTGAGGCACCGGCAACTCTCGCAACGCAACCGAGTGCGGTTGTGGCGCATAGTTGACCAGACCCAACATTGTTTCACTCATAAAGATTCGATTCAGGATAAACCATGGGCGCTCATCTTTTTGCGCAAAAACTCAATCGAAAGGCGCAGATGCTCAATTCCACAAGCCGGGTCTTCACCATCTTCGATACTAATCCAGCCATTGAAGCCTGCCGACTTGAGAATCGAAAAGATTTTGTCGTAATCGTTGAGGCCCCGTCCGATGACGCCGTGTTTCAAAATGGAGGCATAGCCCAGTTGCGCCGAGGCAGCCATGCGTTCCAGATCGGCGAGCGTGCCTCCCTCAACCCAACGATCACTGGCATGCATGGTAGCAACCCGATGCTTCACCACCTCCAATAGAACAATCGGATCATCTCCAGCGACGATTGCGTTTGATGGATCGAAGTTGACGCAAAGCGAAGGGTTGTTTTCGAAACCTTTCAATACTTCCAAAAACAGATCCATCTTCTGCGCGAATTCTGGATAGGACCAGAAGCCATCCTTGTAATGGTTTTCAAGGATGAGAGTGACTCCATTTGCCTGGGCAAAGGGCAGCAGCTCTTCGAAGCTCTCATGCACCCAGGTCAGGCCTTGTTGGCGTGTGATTTCCGGCCGGCGTTGTCCGGTCAAAACCCGGCAAAAGCGGGCGCCTAATAATACAGCGGTTTGGATTGCCTTCTTTTGAAGATCAATTTCTTTCCTTCGTTCCGCAGGCTGGGGCTTGGTAAAATCCGGTGAATAACAAAACATGGGAATGGACATGCCGAGCCGCTCGACCTTTTCGCGCAACCGTTTCACTTCTGCCGGATCCTGCCAGGGCGTGAAAGGCCAATAGAATTCCAATCCGTCCAGGCCTAATCCAGAGGAGAGCTCGACCCATTCATCCACCTTCATTGTCCGTTGGACACAAAGGGCATCGAGAAAACATTTGGGAAGCGCAGCCAGAGGCATATATCAAAACCCGTAAGCTCCCATGCGCCCGATCATCGGGTATTGTTCCAATTCAAATACAATGCCGCTTGCCGGCGCGAATTCATCTGAAATCCAATGGACGGCGTGAGCTGCCACCTGTGCCGGCGTCCACAGCCGGCCCGAAGGCGCATAAACTTTCGGAACTTTTGTTTCCCAACCTTCGGGCAACCCTTCAGTTTTCTTTCGCGCCAGCTCCCTTTCGGTGACCGTCCAGCCCAGATTCAGTTGATTGAAACGGATCTTCTCCGCTCCATGAGCGTCCGCAAGATTTCGCGTCATGGTCATTAAGCCGCCTTTTGCAACGGCATAAGCCAATTGATTAGGTTCTCCACAGAGCGCGTTCATCGAACCAATATTCAGCACCACGCCTGCCCCTTGTTTGCGGAACTGCGGCATTGCCGCCCGAATTAATAGCAATGGGGCACGTAAATTCACCGCCACGGTGATGTCAAAAGTTGCCGCGTCGGTCGTTTCAATTCGACTGCGGGTCAGCACTGCCGCGTTGTTCACCAAAGCGTCCAGACGGCCAAAATGATCGATCGTGGCGCGAATCAGGGATTCACAATTCTCGGGAAGAGCAAGGTCGTTTACGACCGAATGCGCAGTTCCTTTCGGCAGTGATTTGACAACTTTTTTGGCGAGATCCTTCTCCAGGCCGTGAATCATTACCCTGGCGCCCTCTTGAACACAGCGTCGCGCAATGGCCTCGCCGATGCCAGTGGTCGAACCGGTAACAAGAACTACTTTTTCGGATAAAAGCATTTGGTCTTAATGTTTCGGGAGCCGTGAGGTTGTTTCCTTATTCTCCATTCGATTCATCCAGGCATTGTAAAAGCCCTGCCGGCCGCGCTCAACCACCTCGGCAGGATCCTGCTTCCACAACGAATCCGGGAGTGTCAACTCAGAAAAAATCTCCAGAGAGTAGGAACCCTGGTAACCGGTTTTCTCGATGGCGCGAAAGAGATGAGATAAAGGAATGCAACCTTCCCCAGGCAGCCGCCGATCACCTAAACAACGAGGCTGGTCCTCTGGCCAATCGCTAATATGCACCCCAAAGATCCGGTCGCTCAGAGCTTGAATCTGTTCTTCGACTGAAGGTTCCTGCCAGACATGCCACAGGTCGAGGCAAAGGCCAAAGTTATCCCGCTCGACAGAATCAAGGAGCGTCGCGGCTTCCTTCAGGGTGCAGATGAAAGAATTATTGTTCATCAAAATGGGATGAAGCGGTTCGAACATAATCCGCATGCCACGGTCCAAGGCATAATCAGCCAACTCGACGTACAACCTTCGAGCTGTATGGTGAGCCAATTGAAAATTGAATTGGGGCGCCACCCCACTGATGGTCACCATGGGGACGCCCGGAAAGAATTCGCACATCAAGTCAATGGATTTTCGAAATTCACACATCCGCTCTTTTGGCTCAAGCAACTCAGGGCACATCGAATCCTGAAATAATGCGTGAACGCGCGGTTGGATGGAACTGACCGCAAGGCCCTGCATTTTAAGAAACGCCAATTGTTCCCTGGCCTGCCCTGGATCTTTGGCCAATTTCCTCTCACAAAGTTCAATCGAATCAACGCCAAGCTCCGTGTAAAGCTCCACATCCTGCTCGAAGGTCTGAAACCAATGAGTAAACTCGCTCACTCCAAATGAGGCTTTCTCTGTCGATAGAGAAGTTGACCTGGCCAGGGTCTCGGATTTGTAATTGCTCCGGATCATACAACCTAAGCTTTAGCTGCCACCTCGGGGCGCCCGAAAATACCGCCATCAATTAATTCACACCTTGAAAAATAAATCGACGATTTGACTGGCCGGCTCTTTAAGATTCGCAGAGGTAGAGCTTTCATACATTGGTATCTGCCGCAAGAAGTGAAATTAACAAATGAAAATAGTCTGGTCATTTCGGCGGACCAGCTAATTCAGAATTCAATTTCCCAAAAAAATCAAATCGGACGAAGGACTATTTTGCGGTGTAACCACCGTCAACAGCAACATTGGCTCCTGTCATATAACGCGCGGCGTCGCTGAGTAAAAAAACAATTGGGCCGCCCAGATCATTTTCATCCGCCATGCGTCCAAGCATTGTCTTCTGGCAATACTTGCTTAGAAATGGCTCGGGTTGCCCGGTAAAAAAACCGCCGGGTGAGACACAATTAACCCGGACATTCCGGGCCCCAAGCATGCTCGCATAGTAACGCGTCAGGTTGATCATGCCGCCTTTATGAAAAAAATAATCGGGCGCCGGTGTGCCTAAATTGGTCCCTTCGTACAAAGAAGGAGTGGGTCCAACCATGCCCTGGATCGAACCAATATTGACGATGCTACCCTGTTGCTTTTGAGCCATGGACGCTCCAAAAGCTCGCAACATCAAAAAGAGTCCCGTGGTATTGACGCGCATCGAGTCCTCCCACTGCGAGAGCGGAGCATCCGGCCCTTTCATCGGGCGGAGCACCGAATTATTCACCAGCCCATCAATTCTGCCGTGCGCTTTCAAAAGTCGATCACGCAATGCCAAAATGGATTGCTCATCGCCCTGGTCATACGTTTCGACATGTACCCGGTAACCTCGCCTGGCCTCTTCTTCGGCGACCTGCCGCAGGCGCTCGGCGTTGCGCGAGGCAATAATCAGTTGGGCTTGGGCCTCGGCAATGGCGGATGTCAGTTGCCTCCCGAAATATCCAGTCCCGCCGGTCAACAGAACCACCTTATCTCGCAGGCTAAAACGCTCCAGTATAGTCATGACATGTTACAAGGTTATAGGGTTATGAATCAAATTTCCGCGCGAATTTCCTCCACCAGCACCACACGTTTTTGTTCCCGGCTGCGGATGCCCGCAATGAGGATGCACATGAGTTCGATAGTCTCCTCAAATGGAAACACCGACCGCCCTGTCTCTAACAGAGAAATAAACGAGAGCAATTGGTTGCGGAAGGCTGTGTAAGTATCTTTGAACGTCAGCGCCAATTGCCCTTTGGTGCCATAAACGTGGACGTTGCCGAAGCTCCCGTAGGCGTCGTGAATGGCAGCAACCGAGACCTGGACGCCGGTGCGGTGCTTCAGGTGGACGATATCCGACCCGGGCTGAGTCACGGTTTCCGCGCTAAGAAAACCAGGTCCGAGTTCAACGTACACAGGCTCGAGCGCGTGGATGCCATATCGTTCCCAGGTTTTGGAAGTGATGCTTGTGATCCACCTCTGTTCTCCAATCTCAGCAGACTGCTCCTTCACTGCTTTCATTTCCGGGGCATACCGCATTCCGCTCGATGACAGGATGACGTGCTGGCTGTTTTTCCAATGCACGAATTGCTTGAGGTCCGGAATGTTGATAGCTAATGGCTTGTCCACCAGCATTGGCAGCCCTGCTTTGATAAACGGCGCTGCCCGTCGGACATGGTCGTTCCCATCATCCGTCGCAAGAATCACTGCATCGACCTTGCCGATCACATCTTCCGGTTTGGCAACGACATTGTCGATCTTGCTCGAAGCCGCTACTTTTGGGGCATCCTCCGGGTCATCCGTCCAGATGTGCGTGACGCGAGCTCCAGCAATGCGCACGGATTCCAGCGGCTGTTTGCCAAGGTACGCCGGAATCCCCGGGTACGGGCACGTGCTCATCAGCTCCGGGCGGTATCCATTGACAATCGCAGACCAGGAGTAAGGATGACCGTTGCCTTCAATCATACCCAGCATCGCCAGCCGAATTTCGGAGCCGCGCTTCATGCAATAGTTATGGCTTGCCCAGTCCGCGCCGATTCAAGGGCTGCAAGGTTGACCCTGAGCGTCTGCACCGCTTGATCGAGCGTGCACAAAGAATTGGGCTTGCCTTCCAGGCCGTCCAAAAACGCGCGCACCTGGGCAGTATATAAATCATCCCGATGAGCAACCGGCGCGGCCTGGAATTCCCAATTCGAAGTTCCTTTCAAAAAAGTTCCCCAACGCTGCGCGTGGACTTCTATCATGATGCTGCCGCCTTCACAATGGATGTGAAATGTCATTTCATTGGGAACCTGGAATTGATTGAGGCTGTAAGTCACCAGGGCGTCGCCATTACGAGCGGTGGCGCTGACTGTGTCTTCAACCTCGACACCTTCCAAAGCCTGGTGCCGAGCTTCACATGCGATGCGACTTGTCGGGCCAACCAGCCATTCGATCACATTGATTAGATGAGTCAATGCATCTTGGATGGCGCCTCCTCCAGTCTCGTGTCGCGTATAATAGATTTCCCGATATGCGGGGCGAAAGGTTGGAAAATGCTGGCCTGCGACGACACTTACCTGAAGTGGCTTTCCCAGCGTACCCATTTGCAGGTATTGCCGGACCGCAACGAAGGCCGGCATGAAATGATAAACATAAGCTATAGCAACATAACTTTTTGTTTTTTCCACCTCTCTTTGGAACTCGTCGATTCCCTCGAGGCTGGTGCTCAACGGTTTTTCTATCAGCAGCCCGGCTCCGGACTTTAGCGCGACCAAAGAGAGCGGAATGTGGGTATGAGCCGGGGTGCAGATCAACACGCCTTGGAAGCGTCGCGAATGTAAAGCTTCGTCGAAGCTGGCAAAACCCTCCACCTGGTAGTCCTGACGCACTTTTTCAAGCACTGAAGATCTGCTCTCGCAAACCACTACTTGTGCCCGCCCGGTTTTTTGCAAGCACCGCACATGCCTCTCACCAATGCTTCCACATCCAACGACTAAAATTTGCGGGCTCATGAATATAAGGTCCAAACAATTTGCGCTGTCTCAGTTTTATCGCGATTGGCAATCATTTATTTCAACGCGCTTTCTAACGCAGCCTTCAAAGGTGTGCAAGCAGATCAACTGGTCCGCGCAAGTTACCAGAAAATTGCTGTCGTCATTCCGCATGCCCGCAGAGAAAACTTCTTGCAAATTAGCGCCAACAAAAACTCAGAAAGACCAGTGATGCTTGCCCTGAATTTCGTGAGATCCGCCCGACGGTCATCGCTCGAAATTAGGGGGTCCTGAACGAAATGGCTGAGTGACGATATCCTATTCCTTTTTGAAACGGAGTAGGTTTCTGCTGATCGGGTCATCCGTTGGTCTGAAGACTCGAACTGTTGGCAATTGAAGAATAAAATAGATTGGGTTTGTGAAATGAAAAACGAAATGCGGGCGAGCGGCAGTTTAAGACAGTTCTGCAGGATTTTTTTCCTGAAGATCATCCTTCCATTAGTGTTCTTGTTTGCAATCACCACAGGGTCATGCGCCCTGGTCCGGGACATTGATGCCACCTATTGGCAGATGTTTCTGGATGATTTTGTCGTAGGTCGCGGCACTGGGCTGGATCGCGTCGTGAATCATCCTCGGTCTCGTGGGTTGGCGATTCCTGCCGACAAACCCTGGGAAACATTTGGCTGTTATCCGCACTACGTGGGCCGCAAATCCGACGGCACCTTTTTTGCCTTTTACCACTCTTTCTGGTGGGATACGACCCCCAAAGCGAAAATTGAAAACGATCGGGCCCATGATTTTAAGCAAACCATGGCGTATGCCACCAGTGCCGACGGTATTCATTGGGACAAACCAAAACTTAATCTCGTCGAGGCGCCGGCAGACATCGATTGGGAAAAATTTCCCCCTTTTCCATCGCCTAAAGGATCTTCCAAGGAAAATAACCTGATTGTATTCGGAGGCGACCCTCTTAAACCAACTTCCAATGTGAGCATTTGGGATTTAGGACAATACGGCAATATCACTGACCCTGCAAAACGATTTGCCATCTATTATCAAGAGAGCGGCTATTTTTCGAGTGAACTTCCAGATTTTATTCATGATGCGAAGTGGACAGAAAAGTTAGTCCCGTGTGGCGGCAAGTTCAGCCCACGCGCCAAAGGATTACATTACTTTGACAACCTGAATGATGAATGGGTGACCATCGTGCAGAATGCCGTGCCACATTGGCTGCCGACCCGAGAAATAGCCCGTTTCGGTTCGAAGGATTTGCAGAGTTGGCGCTCGGAAATCGTGGTGGCGCCCGATAGCCAGGATCCCCATCCGCTCAATGCATACCAGGAGCCGATGAGCATGGTGCCCTTCTGTGCTGATGGGGTGGTGTTTGGGCTGCTAAGCTGGTTCTACTCTGACCGGACAATAGGTGATGGCGGGCCCATTCTTAACAAGACTCCAGAACATCCTTATATTTGGCCCTGGGCTCGTAAGGGGGTTAACGAAATGCGCATTAGCATCAGCCGCGATGGAGGTCATACCTGGGATCGCACTTCGAGCCGCGAACCCTGGATCCCCTACGGAACCAAAGAAGACGATAATGATCGATTGGTAATCGGGCCCAGCCCTCCGATTCGAGTTGGGGATGAGGATTGGTTTTACATGTCGGTGATTAACGGAAACCATCTGGTAATACGAAACAGTCCGGACCAAATGCCGTATTACAAAGACCGGGTGGTTAAGCATCAAGTCGGGCTTTATACGCAGAAGCACAATCGTTACGTAAGCTTGCGCGCTGGGACCCAAAAAGCTGTTCTGATCACCAAACCACTGACCTTATCGGGTACCGTGTTGCAATTGAATGTGGACGCGACCCGAGGCCAGTTGCGAGTGGGCATTGCGTCTGCAGAACCAGTCTCTACCCTGGGTGGAACCACCTTATCTACCGCTCCGCATCTGGCTGAAGAACGTCCTTTGAACGGTTTTAAGTTTGAGGATTGTACTCCGATCCAATCGAATAGCATCGAACACAACGTGCAGTTTAAGAACGGAACCACGCTAAAAGAGCTCAGTGGAAAAAAAGTGCGGCTGCTTTTTGAAATGGTCGACACGGATCTTTATGCTTTCCGCGTGAAATGATCCAACCGCACAAATTCCCCACGGATCTCTGAAAAATTGAGATAGCTCACCACATCTGATGAATCGAAGACATTTCGTTAAGTGTGTGGCGGAAAGCTCGCTGTTGCTTGCCGCCACGAAACTTGGCGCTCAAAGCCAGGGCGAAGAAAGTCCCTCGCAGGCTGCTGTTCTGGATACTCACCGCAATGTAATCTTAACTGCGCTCGACCCCGGAGCTTTTGTTTCCCAAACCGGCGCGCGACAGGTTTTAGAACCTGGTCAAAAGTCCCCCGAAAATCCAATTCTGCGACCACGTTCCGGCCAGTGGGATGGCACGCGCTGCAAGGTATATGGAACGGTACTTTATGATCCTCAGGATAAGCTTTTCAAGATGTGGTACAGCGGGGGCACCGATACTCCCGATGCCGTGCGAAGACATGACGGCTCACCTCGTCACGTAGGCTATGCTTTTAGTGAGGACGGGACTCATTGGCAGCGTCCGAGCCTTGGTCTAATTGAGTTTGCCGGTTCCCGCGACAACAACCTGATTCATTTGAATGCTCAGGCCCCTTCGGTTTTTCTCCAAACCCACGAGAGCGATCCCAAACGACGTTTTCTGATGTTGACCGAAGCGGGGCTGGATACCGCCCGAAACAAAGTGCTCTATAGCCCCGATGGACTGCACTGGGTTCAGTCGGAGAAAGAGCCGATCGTAAGCAGGGTCGGCGGCCGGACTCACGAGCCCTTCAGCATCCTTTACGATCCGCAGGAACCGGATCCTGCTCGCCGTTGGAAAGGCTATTCACTGCTGCACGTATCGAAAGATGGTTATCGTGGACGCGCGGTTGGACTTTTCATGGGCGCTGAACCGGAGCGCTGGGTCGAATATCCCACACAACCAATCATGAGCGCTGCGGACGGAATGGAATCCGAAATACACATCGCGCATGTAAGCCGGATGCATGATTTGTACCTCATGCTCTACGATGCGATGGAGCCGAATCACCATACTCAAACAGAGGTCGCCATCAGCCGCGACGGCATTCATTTTCAACGAATTCAGAACGGGGTTAAATTAATCCCCAATGGCAGGCCAGGCGAACCGGATGCGGGCAAGGTCTGCGTTTCACCTCGTTCTTTATTCGTTCACGAAGGGAAAATCTGGTGGTACTACACCATGTCCGCCGATACTTACCAGACCGGCCCTCGGGGGTTGCGCGCCTCACCCTGGTATCGGTACACCGGGCTGGCACAGTGGCGAGAGGATGGTTTTGCCTCGTTGCGTCTCGCGCCCGGCGCCGACCATGCTGAAGTCACTTCTGTTCCAGTCAAAATCAAAAGCGCATCGCGTCTTAAGGTTTCATTAAATGCTGAGATTCCACGCTCGAGTGATGGCGTTTCAGTTGAATTGCTCGATGCGACAGGCCAGGTATTAGCCTCGTCAAAACCGTGGGTGGGCGATCACATACGCGGAGAAATAGAGTGGAAGGAACAAACGCCTTCCTTAAAAGAAGGTCAGGAAGTTTCCTTGCGTCTCAAGTTCAGCAGTCCCGTCGCGAAAGTTTTCTCTCTAAGTCTCCAAGGCGCTGAACCTCCCAAAATGGATGCCTCGGTCATCTCCACAAAACCAAAATCGTCCCAAAAAGATCCGCGAGAATTATGGCGGTTTAACGCGGGCGGAAAAATCAGTTCCAGTCCGGCGCTGCATGAGGGTTCGGTATTCTGCGGATCGTGGGACCAACAGCTTTACGCGCTCGACGCTCAATCAGGAAAACTGCGCTGGAAACACGATACGGGAAACGCAGTAACTACAAAACCGGCTTTTCATGGTTCGAGTGTCATTACCGCCTCACGGAGTGGGCAAATCTATGCGTTGGATTCAGCCTCGGGGGACGTGCGGTGGAAAATTCCTGTATCTACCGGTCGAACGGCTGCCTCGCCTAATGGAAGCTGGGTGGATTCTTCGCCATCTGTGGGCGCTTACAACGTGGGTTCCACGTCCGACAGCGAAACACCCAAACGCCTTTTTGTGGGCTGCCATAATCGCGACTTGCATGCTTTCAACTTGAAAGATGGCAGTGAAGAATGGCGGTTCCCGACCTATAACTGGATTCTTTCTCAACCAGCGGTGGCCTATTACAAAGTGTATTTCGGCTCGCTCGACGGTCGAATTTATGCGGTCGATGCGCGCAGTGGCGCCCTGGTTTGGTATTACACCGTTGGCAAACATTTGCGCTACTCACCCGCGGTCGTGCCCGGTAGCATCACTTGTGAAGGGGTGGCTGGCTCTCCGCTTGTCGTTGACGAAACTGTTTACTGCGGTGCGGATGACGGCTTTCTTTACGCACTGGACGCAACCACGGGATCGGAACAATGGGTGTTCCAAAGTCAAAAATGGATTTGGGGCCGCCCTTTATGGATCTCAGGTGTTCTGGTGGTTGCTTCGGCTGATGGACAGGTTTATGGCCTCGAAGCTTCTTCCGGCAAACGGCTTTGGGTGACCCCAACCCAAAATGGAAACTATGCTGACGTTGTCGTAGCGGGGAAGTTGGCGTTGGTGGCATGCACGAGTGGTCACCTTTATGCTCTTAACCCGGCGACAGGCGAGATTGCCTGGACTTTCGAAGCTGATGGCGGCCTCCGGGCTGCTCCAGAGGTAGGTCCCGACGGTATTATTTACCTGTCGAGCTGCGCGGGCACTTTGTTTGCCATAAAAATCTAGCACTTCCCGGAATTCAACTTGCTTCAGATGAAACGAACGATCCTTTGCACCTTGCCTCTCGAAAAGCCCCTCCAACAACAGCTTTCCCGACAAGCCCGGCCATATCAAGTGAAGTTTGTTCCCGCTGGTAAAGGTCAGGACGTGGACGCCGCTCTGGATGAATCCGTTGAAATTCTTTTGACCGGCGCCGCCCCGACACGACTGGAACACGCGCCGGCTTTGCGATGGGTCCAGATGAACAGCGCGGGAGTCAACCACGTCATGGAATCTCCGATTTATCTGCGCAGGGATCTTTCTTTGACCACGTCACGGGGAGTTTACGATGTGGCTGGCGCGGAATTCACGCTTGGCTTGATGCTAAGCCTGACAAAAAGATTCAAGCTGGCGTTGGAATCACAACAAACCAGGAAATGGTGCCCCAACAGTGAGCGGTTGAACGTATATCCAAACCAGGAATCGCGAGGCCGCAGCGTGGGAATCATCGGTTATGGCGGCATCGGGCAGGAAATCGCCCGGCTTTGCAACGCCTTTGGCATGAAAACTTCTGCTCTGATGAGGCGTAATAAAAAGCCAGGAGAAGCGCGTTATCGCTTGCCGGAACTGCGCAAATTACGTCCCCCTGTTTTAGAAAAGATCTTTGAATTTCCTCGCGGTCTGGGTCCGCTCCTCGAACAAAGCGATTTCGTTATTATTACACTCCCGCTCACCCCGGAAACCGCAGGACTAATCGATAAGTCCGCCCTCGCGCGAATGCATAAAGGGTCCTATTTCATCAATGTCTCGCGTGGACCACTGGTAAAAGAGGAGGCGTTGATTGATGTCCTGCGGCAAGGTGGTATTGCCGGAGCTGCCCTGGACGTATTCGAGCAGGAACCCCTGCCGGATAACAGCCCCTTTTGGAATCTCAATAATGTGCTCGTCACTCCACATATCTCAGGGGTCTTTACCGGCATGTTGGACCGGGTAGCCGACTTGTTTCTTGAAAATCTCGAACGCTACCGCAACGGCAAGACACTCTTTAACCTGGTTAACCGCGATCGCGGTTACTGAACTTTGACTCGTACCCAGATTATGACTCAGAAATTAAAAATTACCAAAGTCGATCCGATTCTGCTTTCGGCGCAACACGGCGATCACCCGAAACATTTGCCCACTGGTTTTCGCGCGGCTGGGCTGGTGCGAATTGAATGCAGCGATGGCACTACCGGATTGGGGGAATCTTATTTGGCCGTTTATGCGCCAGAAGTTTACAAAGCGTTCATTGAGCATTTTGCTCCTTACTTGCTGGGCGAGGATCCTTTGGATATTCCCGCCGTGATGAATAAGCTTCGCCGCCAATGTTTATGGTGGGGTTGGACAGGCCCGTCCGTCAGCGCGCTGAGCGCCATCGACATCGCTTTATGGGACATCAAGGGCAAGGTGGCCAAAGCTCCCGTTTATACGCTGTTGAACGGCTCACAAAATAATAAATCCATCCCCTTGTACGCCAGTGGAGGGACACCAAAACCGTACGAAGAGTTGCGGCAGGAGATGGAGCAATACCTCGCGGACGGTTACAGTGCGATCAAAATTCGCATCGGCCCGTGGCGGCAGAACGAAGTTGAAAAGACCGGATTCGTTCGAGAAGTTGTGGGCCCGGAGGTCAAGCTCATGGTCGATGCAGTCCAAAGCATCAATCAACCTTCCTGGACCGGAGAAGAAGCGAGCCGCACCGCCAAAAGCCTCGAACCATTCGATCCCTTCTGGATCGAGGAGCCGTGCGGCAGTTTCGACATTAACGGCTACGCTATGGTTCGAAAGAATACCTCTGTGCCCGTCGCCGGCGGCGAAACACTGACCACCCCCGCGATGTTCGATTTATTTTTCGAGGCAGATGCTTTAGGTATCGCACAGCCCGATGCCACACATGTCGGCGGTATTAGTGACACTTTACAGGTTTGTCTTTCAGGTCACAAATATCGAGTTCCGATGGCACTACACGCCTGGGGAACTGCAGTCTGCATGGCTGCCAATTATCACGTTGGTTTTGCTATCCCCAATTGTCTGATCCTGGAACGTCCAGCGTTGGACAACCCCCTAATCCCTGCCCTGCTGAAAGAACCCTTCCAGGTGCGCGATGGACATCTGCTTCCACCCACAGCCCCAGGTTTGGGGCTTGAGCTGACAGAGGAGGTGCTATCGCGTTTCGCCTATCGACCAGGCAGCGCGTATCAGATTTAATTGCCTGCTGATGAAACCACTAACCCATTCCGACCTTCGCGGAACATGGGGCACTCTGCTGCTTCCTATTAACCAGGATGAGAGTATCGATTTCATTCGGCTGGCCGACCAAATCGATGTGCTGCTCGGGACCGGCATCCAGGGAATTTACACGAACGGGACAGCCGCCGAATTCTATTCTCAAACTGAAGAGGAATTCGACCGCATCCATTATCTTTTAGTTGAACGTTGCGAAAAAGCGCGCATGCCATTCCAAATTGGCGTCAACCACACCAGCGCACAGATTGCACTGGCTCGCTTGAAAAGAACGACCCAACTCAAACCAGGCGGATTCCAGGTAGTGCTCCCGGACTGGTATCCCTTAAGCGATGATGAAACGCTCACATTCTTTGAAAGAATCGCGGAAGCAGCCGGTTCTATTGGCCTGGTGCTTTACAATCCTCCTCACGCCAAAAAACTCGTTGGCCCGGAACTCTATGGACGCATTTGTGGTACAATCCCCCAATTAATAGGCATCAAGGTTGCACCACCTAACAAAGAATGGTTTGATAACGTTCAACAGCAGGCGCCTAATCTTGCAATCTTTGTCCCGGGTCACAATTTGGCGACGGGGTTTGGGTGGGGCGCTGCCGGCTCTTATTCGAACGTAGCTTGTTTGCAGCCAGCCGGCGCGGCTCGTTGGAATCAATTGATGAAAACGGATCTCCCTGCTGCTCTGGCGCTCGAAGGTCGCATCCTCGCATTTCTGAAGCGTCACATCATTCCCACCGATTACTGCAATGCCGCCAAAGATAAGTGGATGGCTGCCATTGGGAACTGGGCTGATGTTGGCACGCGTTTGCGCTGGCCCTACGGATTCGTTCCTGAAGCTGAAGCCAAACGCCTGCAGCCGCTGGCACGGGAATGGTTGCCTGAACTTTTCTAACGAAAACTGAGTTGTACCGGTTCCGAGGGTCGTGCAGAGATTGGCAAGTAAACGCGTCACTCCGTGCGCGTTCCACTTTCATTGACTGCGCAACCGATAAAGTTTTTTCGGCACCAATCCGTCCACAACAACGAACTGAGTTCCGGAGATCGAAGGACTACCTGGTACCGAAATCCACGTTAGTGGCGGCGTGAAATTAGTCATGCCTTCGAGGACAAAGGTGGGCTCATTTGTGGTCCAGGAAAGATAAGCATTCGTACCGAACAGACTAAGACTCAAAATGGTGGGATTAAGTTCATACGCGCCGATATCTGTGGCGTCCAGCGCATTGGGAATGTTGCCGAAATCGTAAGGCCGCGCTCGCCCACGCTGATCGGCGATAGAACCGAAAGCGGCGCCTTTGTCAATCGCGGGGCTGCCGGGGAGCAAGGCCATCGTTGGAGTTGCTCCGCCGTTGTTTCGCAAGGGACCAAGCAAAGGATTCTGACCAAGAATGGTCTGGGTCAGAAAGCCAGAGATCTGGACGCCGTTCGTATTGTCAATCAGGTTAAAATCAGCCGAAACCATATTCCCCTGAAGATTCCACGCTTCCGAGTTAGCGGCGATGATAGTGCTTCCAATGCTCGTGCCAGAGAGATAAGCACCACCGCTTGGATTACCAGCAATTGTAGAGTTACGGATGACCCCATTATCGCCAAGATCATATATGGCGCCACCTCCTCCGAAAGCGTTATTGCTGGCAATTGTTGAGGAGAAGAGATACATGATGCTCAAATAGTGGCTGTAAAAAGCACCGCCCGCGGCAGCAGGCCCCCCGATGGTTTTGACCCCGCCGCTCACTTGGTTTCCGTACAAGGTGCAATTGTTCAGGGTGGCAAATCCTTCTGAATAGATACCGCCTCCTAGCCCGCTTCCGCCCTGGCCCTGCGTACCTCCAGAGGCCATGCCCGCTGCTCCTCCGATCGCCGCGTTGTTTGCCACGATGCATCGATGCATCGTCAAATTTCCGAGATTGGCAATGCCTCCTCCCAGGGCGTCGCCTCCATTTCCAGCAGTTCCACCTGAGCTTGGCCCGCCAGCGCCGCCTTTAGCCATGTTATTGCTAATAACGCAATCGAATAGGGTGAGGTTAGTGTAGTTCAAGATGCCCGCTCCTCTTACATAATCGGAATTATGTTCCGATTCCGCATCTTCCCCCTGCACCAAGCCGTCCTTTATCGTCAGTCCGGAAATAACTGCTGTTGCATCATAAACAACAACCACGTTGTTATACGAATTACCAGATAGTGCCAGCAACGATGCACCAGGGCCATTGATAATCAGGTTCTTGCCCAAATACAGTCCTGTTGTCGGATAAATCGTTCCGACCACTCCCGGAGCGAAAATAATCGTGGTGAGATCATCATTCGCGGCATCAAAAACGGCTTGTTGCAACGAGCCAGTTCCGGAGGCGTTGAGGTTGCTCACCGTAAGAGTTCTGGTGCCCGCTTCATAAGCGCCGATATCTGAGCCATCCCCATCACAGGCATTAACCAACGGTTTGTCCAAAGGCCTTGGTGCTCCGCGCTGATCGGTACTCGCGCCGCTGCTTTCCCCCTGATCAATCGCTGGGCTGTTGTTTGAAAGCGACATCGTCCAGGTTGGGCCACCGTTATCTTGTAGGGGGGCTAACCGAGGATTGATGGGGCTGGACGTGCTGCCGAGCTGATCGTCGATGCCGCCCCAGCCGGTGCTGTTGGTTCGGTTGCCGACGAGATTGTACCCAGCCGAAATAAATGCGCCATAGCAGTCGGGCGCCGCTCCTGCGCCGGTAGCGGTCGACGTGTTTGCTGCCAGGATAGTATTGCGAACAGTAACCGTTCCGCCCAACGTTGCGATCCCTCCGCCTTGAAACCCGTGATTGGCAGAAAAAGTGCAGTTCGTAATCCCTGTGCTTCCGGAATTATTGTTTACTCCACCACCGGTACCGCCTCCGCCATTGTCGCAAAAGGTGCAGGAATGCAGCGTGAGCGGGACAGTATCGTGCGCGATGCCACCTCCAACTGTGACAAAGCCGCTGCCGTAATTTCCAGCCAGCGTGCAGCCACGCAGACTCGCGCTCGTACCCCCCAGAAGATAAAGGCCGGCGCCGGCAGTGCTTGCCTTATTACTGGAAATCGTGCTGTCAATGATCACCAACGTGCCATTCGTTTGAGCAATTCCTCCCCCATTGACAGCGCCATTGTTGACTACCGTACACCGCGTCAGGGTCAAGGTACCCGATTGCAGGAAGATGCCTCCGCCCAGCGCATTGGTCCCGTTAGCTATTCCCAACCCTGAAATGTTCACTGCCGCGTTGGCAATTGAAAAGATGCGGCCGGTATTATTTCCCCGAACCGTCACTACCTTATCTCCCGGCCCGATGATGCTAACATCATTGCTGACCACCAATTCTCCGCTGGTCAGCGGAATAATGCCGGCAACACCGCCGGCAAAAGTTATCGTGTTGCTGCCGCCACCCAGATTGTTGTCAAGCACGGCCTGACGCAATGAGCCCGGCCCACTATCATTGGTGTTATAAACAAAGAGGGGGTAAGCCAGCCCGCGTCCTGCAATAATCAGAAGAGCCGCGATCAAAATCACCAAAAACAGACGTCGGATCAACGGCCTCAAATACGAAGGGAATTTCAAAGCACTCATTTCGCTCAATCCTTTCTTCCAGGGGAACCGGGCAAAGCATATATCCCCGTCTGTAAATTGTCCAGCACCAGCGGCGTTCCGCCGGGAAAATGGATTTATTTGGCGAAGGCGTAGAATCCTCCTTACCAAAATACCTGTAACTATTTACTTGTGCTCCCCTTTGCGACGAGGACTACAGCACCTGCAGCAAGAGCGTATCCGGTAATCTGCCATAAGTTCGGCATCTGTTTCGTGATGCCGAACTTGAGCAGCGATGCAACCACAGGGATCAGGACTGTAATGCTTGTGATCGTGACCAGATCCCCGCCCTTGTTGTATGCACTTACGAAGAAGTAATCACCCGCGGTGTAAATCAGGCCCAACACAATAGCAAAGGCCAGCAGTGTCCCGGAAGGAAAGCTGAATGATGGATCCTCTGTCTTCACGAGTTGACGCATTCCGACCGCCGAGATCCAGATCACGGATGCGTACATGATCATCACATTCAGTGGGTTCAATTTAGAGAATTTCAGCTCAAGTAGTACGTTGCAAAGCGCATAACACACAGTGGCGACCAGGGTGAACAAGATTGGTTTCATCGCAAAAAAGTATTTGATTTAACCACCGCCAAAGAACCTTGGTCAACGGCATTCGACCAGAGCCAACGAGAAATCACGAGAACCTGGTTACGATATGGGATGATCACCTCTAGCTTTTTCCTGGAACGGTTCCGTATGCCAAAGTCCACTCTTTGGTCGCCTCGGCGACTCACCGGGAGCGGACGACACTGGTTCCGGGTGCGTCTCAAAAATCCGGACTGAAGAATTACGGTTTGATCTGGATAGCTCAGCGCGGCGAGACCATCATACTAGTTGGAAAATGTGTGAAGACGGCAGGTCAAAAACCACAGCACGGGATTACTCGACCAAAGAGTTGGTCCAACGCCTGCTGGGTCTGGCGTGGAGGTTTAAGGGCGATTGCTTGCTTTCGTTGCTCTTAAGCATCGCATTGCTGGTGCTGGCGCTTGGAGGATTGCAGTTCCTGGGGTTGGCCATTGATGTCATCCGACACGCATTGGATTCGTCGCAACAAGCACCCAAATTTCCGCTCGGCTGGAGACCACCGGAGAAATGGACCGCGCTACATACCGTGACCGCGCTTTCTCTCGGCATCATTTTTCAGGCATTGCTGCGGGCGCTTTTAACCTATGCCTATAACATGATTACGGCGCGCCTGACACAAGGCAAGATGGTCCCCGAATTGCGCGATCAGCTCTATGCAAAACTGCAGCGGCTAAGCTTTCGTTTCTTTGAAGTCCACGGTTCGAGTTCTATCTTCAATCGCGTCACGGGCGACGTGCAAAACACCCGCTTGTTTGTGGATGGAGTGATGCTCCAGGGCATAACGATGTTCCTGACCTTAGCCGTTTATTTCATGTTCATGTGGCGCATTCAGCCTTCCCTTACAATGGCGTGCCTTTCGGTGACCATTGGGTTGTGGTATGTCACTCATTTCTATTCGGTTCGCTTGCGCCCGGCGTATGCGCGAAATCGGGAACTTTTTGACGAACTGGTAGCACTTTTCACGGACAGCGTACGTGGGATCCAAACGGTCAAGGGCTTCGCAGCGGAAAGACATCAGTTCGCGCGGTTCGAGTCGGCAAACCGGATGGTTTCGGAACAGCAAAATCGAATTTTCCTAAATCTTTCATTGTTCACGCCGGCAACACAGGTTTTGTCGCAATTGAGTCTTGTGATTTTGTTTGGCTATGGCGGGTGGATGTTCGTGCATGGGCGAATTCAATTAGGCAGCGGCCTGGTGGTTTTTGCAGGGTTACTGCAGCAATTCAACGGACAGGTGGCAAACATCAGCAACGTTGCGAACTCGATTCAACAGAGCTTCACCGCGGCGCGGCGCGTTTTCGAGGTGCTGGATACGCCGACGGAAGTGCAGAGCAAGGCGGGGGCGCGTCCTGTGAGATCGCTAAGAGGGAAGCTGACTTTCGAGAACATCACATTTGGCTATCAGGCGGGAACACCCGTGTTGACTGAGATCAGTTTTGAAGCGAGGCCCGGCCAGATCATTGGAGTATTTGGCATGACCGGCGCAGGGAAGAGCTCACTTTTGAGCTTGGCTGCGCGCTTTTACGACTCGCAAACAGGTCGAATTCTTGCAGATGACCAGGATTTGCGGGAGCTCGATTTGGACCAGTATCGGCGGCAAATCGGTATTGTCCACCAGGAGACATTTTTGTTTTCCAACACAGTCGCGGCGAATATCGCATTTGGAAATCCTCGGGCCACGCAGGAACAGATCGAAGAAGCTGCGCACATGGCCTGCGCCCACGAGTTTATCAAGGCTCTGCCTGAAGGTTATGAGACCGTGCTCGGAGAATCGGGAGTGGATCTTTCAGGCGGACAACGCCAGCGTTTGGCGTTGGCGCGCGCCCTCTTGCTCCAGCCGCCTATTTTGCTTTTGGACGATCCTTTGGCATCCGTGGACCCAAAGACGGAGCAGGATATAGTCACCGCGCTCTTACCAGCGATGAACGGCCGCACAACTCTCGTGGCAGCCAATCGATTAAGCGTGTTGCGACGGGCGGACATGATCCTTGTTCTGGAGAAGGGCCGGTTAACACGCATGGGGCGGCATGAAGAATTGGTGCAGGTCCAGGGGCCCTATCGCGAAACGGCTCTGCTGCAATTAATGGATTTAGGCAAGGATGGTGCGATGCTTGAAGCCAGCCTCAAATTACCGCAACCCAGGTAACCATAGCATGGCGAATCTCACTTCCAGTCCGGAACTGCCCCAAGCGAGCCAAACGACTTTTTTTCAGAAAGCGCTGGAATCCTCCGCGCCCCCTGCCACGCGCGAGGCGATCACCTACTTTCATCCCATGGAAGAACGGGAGGCCGATCATGCGCCGCTTAGCCTTAAGTTGATTCGACGGATCGCAGCTTATACGAAACCTTATTCCTCGCAGCGGAACTGGTTGCTTTTCCTGACGTTCGCACGGGGAACACAATTGCCACTGCTGGCCTGGATGATCGGCTACACGATCAATGGACCGATTGCACAGAAGGATTTTCCGGCAATTTTGATCCACACCGGAATGTATCTCGGCCTGGTATTGATCATGGTCGTTACCTTGCACTTTCGGCAGCGCCTGGCACTGGCGTTAGGTGAGGCGGTTGCCCATGACATGCGGCGTGAACTGTTCGAGAAGTTGCTCACCTTGCCAATGTCATTTTTTAACAAGACAAAGTTTGGGAGCATTATCAGCCGGATGACTTCCGACATTGAAAATGTCCGCGTAGCAGTCCAGGACGTAGCCTTTGCTTCGACAATCCAAGCCGTCCAAATGGCAGTCTCTGCGCTGCTCATGGCGTGGTATAATTGGAGATTGTTTTCCTTGATGCTCGCACTCGTGCCCGTCATTTGGATCATTAATCGGCGCTTTCGACGCGAGGTGACTCACGAATTGCGGAAGGTGCAGGAGACCTGGAGCCGGTTGACTTCCACGCTGGCGGAATCGGTGAGCGGAATCCGAGTGACGCAATCCTTCGTGCGGCAGGAAATCAATGCCGGATTCTTTCGCAAACTAGTAAATCTCCATGGTGAAAATAACATCGGAGTTGCGCGGGCCTCGGCCGTATTCATTCCCTTGCTCCAAATGAAAAGTCAGCTTTTTTTAGGCGCGATGGCGTTGCTTGGGGGTTATGGGGCTCTTCATCCAGGCTGGTGGCACATGGACGTGGGAGATCTGGTAATGTTTTTCTTTTTGGCAAATCTGTTTTTCGAGCCGGTTCAAGTCATCGGAAATCAATATAACCAGGCTCTGGCGGCAATGGCGGGCGGAGAACGCTTTTTTCGATTAATTGATTTCGAACCGGAATGGAAAGACGCTCCAACAGCAAAGGCGCTTCCGCCGATTCGTGGACATGTGGAGTTTCAGGCAGTGCAGTTTGAATATCTCCCTGGGCGCTCAGTTCTTGCGGACATTTCCTTTGTGGCCGAGCCTGGCCATACCATCGCTTTGGTCGGTCACACCGGAAGCGGGAAAACGACAATAGTGAATCTGTTGCAAAAGTTTTATCTGCCGACCAGCGGGCGGGTATTGGTGGACGGCTTCGACTTGAACGCCGTAACGAGCCATTCTTTGCGCTGTCAGATGGGAAATGTTCAGCAAAACAACTTTTTGTTTGCCGGCTCGGTTCTGAACAATATCCGGCTTGCCCGACCAAAAGCTTCCGAGACAGAGGTGCGGACCACTCTGCAAGCGCTTGACTGCCTGGACCTGATCGACGCGTTGCCCAAGGGTTTGCAAACAGAGGTCGGCGAGAAAAGCGCTTCTTTATCTCTCGGACAAAGGCAATTGATCTGCTTCGCGCGCGCAATGCTGACAGATCCCAGGATTTTGATCCTGGATGAAGCGACGAGCGCGATAGATAGCGTCACCGAAGCAAGGCTGCAGCGGGCATTGGAGGTTTTGTTGCGCGGCCGCACGGCGTTTGTGGTGGCTCACCGCCTAAGCACCATACGGCATGCGGACTTGGTGCTCGTCCTGGACCAGGGACGAATTGCCGAGCGCGGACAACATGAGGAATTGATTGCAGCCGGGGGCGCCTATGCAACGTTGCACGCCGAGTTCACTTTGAAAAAACCGGCGCAACTCCCGCTCTCGTAATTTTAAGTCTTAACCTTTATTTCTCTCTACAATTGGACGCTTACACGTTTTCGCTTAGCCGCTTTCGCGCCAGCAGCGAAACCATATTTCCCGACCAGGGCTGTAACTAATTTGCGCTTTTCCAACGCAGTTAAATCTGTCCGTCGAAGATGTCGATGCGCATCCTGCTCGAAAGCGCGCATGGCGACGGCGCGTTCCGGGAGTTTTGCGAGGCAACTGGCTGGGAGGCGGATGACCCCCTCTGCGTTAGCGTGAAGAACATCGCCGGGGCGAACCGTAATTCCACCGACCTCTACTGGGCGATCCTTGCGATGGAATCGCAAAGCGCAATGGTGGATGGTTTTGCCACGGCCGTAAGCCGCAAACGGGATGCTGGGGAACGCATTCAAATCACGAGCTCCGCCATCGGTCACGACCGCAATGCTGCCAGCCGCATAGAGCGTTTTAGCCATGCCATCGCCTAGCACGCATTCATGATCCGGCCTGGAACCAAGCGTCTTGACCACCCAGATTACCGGGATTTTCATGGCCGCAATTTCGTCCAACTGTTTCCAGTACAGTTCCCAATCCGCTTTGACGTTCGGGGTGCTGCTTTCCACTTCACAGGTGACGGCCACTCCAACGCTTGGTCCGAGTGTTGGCGTCAAACAGCTAATCGATTGACCCATGTAATACTCGTGAGGCGGGGTAGGATCGATATAGCCGATCGTGTTTGCGAGTAGCGCCGTGTCGAACTCGCGCAGTTCGTTCAGCAAAATAGCCAGCTTATCATTCGAATCAGACATAAAGTTTGGTTAATCAATCGGCCCATTCTTCAGCCAACACTGCTCCATCGTCTTTCTCAGCTAAACAACAAAGCCGTGGTTAGAACCATTCCACTTTACTGGTAACCGGATCTGACCAGAAGAACCCGAACATCGACGTTTCCTCTTTTCCCTTTCGGTTCTCTGCGTTCTTCGCGCTCGGCGGTTTATCTTATGGCAAGTTTTTTGTTCGGTTGCGTTGCGGTTCGCGGCTCAACCCTTCATTCCGTTGGTCACTGTTTTGGCCGATTATTTCCTAAATCCCGACCTACATTCCACTGAAATTGAACCACTTTTCAGGGTGAAACCAGGGAGCGTTGGTGTCGGCTCGTCACCTCGGCATGCCGCGTGTTTGGCCCTAAAGTTTCTCCTTTGATGAGCTGGGGGACGAGCAGCACCCGTCTGCGAGGGACCGTTTCTCCGCGAGCTACTTGCAAAATAAGATGCGAAGCTTTGCTGGCAAAATGCGCAGGCGAACAAGCGTAGCGAGCGACGGTTGGCACGATATAATTCAGGAATGAGTCGTCATCCCGCGAGAGCAACGCCACATCAGCAGGCACCCGAATCCCACTTTGCAATAATTGCCCCATAACAGTCAAAACGTACATGGAATTTGCGACAAAAAACGCGGTCGGTCGTGAATTGGAACGCAGCAGGCTCTCAATTCGCGATCGGATCCCCGCGACCGATCCATTATGCTCCGCAATCGTTAATCGAGGCTCGATTCCCGGGATTGACTTCGCTGATTCAAGAAAACCGATCCGGCTATCTTCGTCACCAGCGCATTGAATATTTTCGATTAGCAGAGCGATATGCCGATGTCCTCTTGCCAGCAATGTGCTTCCCGCATGACGGCAGGTTGCTCGATAGTCAAGGTCCACCGACGGTAATTCAACTCCTGAGTGCGAGGAACCGTTGATGACTACTGGCAAGCCTTGTTCGGCGAACCAGATTTGCATTTCCGGCGTAGCCCGGAAAAGATTCCAGCAGGCAATGGATTTCTCCTGCACAAGACTTTCCAGAGCCTTTTGCGGCCTCCGCGTATAGTAACGCGGACTTGTTTCCACTTCCAGGCGGTACCCTGCTTCCGCCAAAAATTCGCGCGTTTCATCCACAAGGAACATGACAAATGGGCGCAAGCTATGCAGAGGCACTGGACTGAGCAAACAAACCACCTTGGAGGGGGCGCGGTTTTGTGCTGTGCTTTCCTGTCGAAGAATTCTGCTGCGCCGCCCATGAACAACATCAATCAGGCCTTCGCGACGCAGTTCACTGAGCGCCGCGCGAACAGTGGGCCGGCTGACGTGCAGACGTTCACAAAGGCTGCGTTCACCTGGAAGCCATTCCGACCAAACACCGGATGTCAGCCCCTCACGGATAACTTTCACGACCTCATTGGAAAGGGAGGTGCGTTGTGGAATCAAATTCATTTCCATACCCGCGATATCTTTGACATTAGATCCGAGCATCTCATCAGTTGAGCAACTTTTCGAGCCTAATCTTGACGGTTCAACTGGTCTGAAAAAATGACCGGATGTTGCCTCTTTGAGCTAAGGGTGAATCGGAGTATTCAAAGGCTCAAAAAAATCCATATGAAGCGCAGCCGAAATTCGTTTTTTGGTCCTTAGCGAACGCGAACTCAATCCGAGCGGGCCATGTTACGACTCTTCGCAGAGGCTTTCTTGGCAATTGCTCTATTCACCTCATCTGTAAAAATGAAAATATGAAATTCATCCCCCGTTTTTTCAAAGTCCTCCTTTACGCAATTCTCTCTGCAGTAGCCGCAGTCTCTGCCGCCGAAACCGGTTCGCCCGATGCAATCGCCGTCGACCAAAATTGGCAACTCTTTTTGGACAACTACATCATTGACCGGGCCACTGGCTTCGATCGGGTCTTGCACCATCCGCGGCCCATGGGCGTTGTTATTCCTGCGGATAAACCGTGGGAGACGAGCCAGGTCGCCCCTAATTTCTTCGCCCGCCGCCCGGACGGCACCTTCGTCGCGTTTTATACTGTGACTTACTGGACACCCGACCCGGAGAGCAAAACCCAACCGGATCGTGCGCAGCAGTACGAACCCGGCTCCGCTTATGCCACCAGTCGCGATGGTATTCATTGGGAAAAACCTAATCTTGGCCTGGTGGAAGCCCCGGCGGGAATTGATTGGGCGAAAGATCCTCCCTTGCCCGCACCCAAAGGCATGTCTAAGGAAAATAATCTGGGTGTTCCATTCCAGATTCGCGATTTGGGACAGTTTGGGAACGTGAAAGATCCTGCCCGGCGTTACGCGGTCTCCTATAAAGGCAAGGCTTACTTCTCTGCTGAGATCCCAGACTTTGTGCACGATCCCAACTGGACAAACAAATTGGTTGAGGCGGGCGGGACTTTCAGCCCGCGAGGGAGTGCCCTCGATTTTTGGGATTCCCTGCACGAGGAATGGGTGGGGATCGCCCAAAACGCCGTTCCACATTGGATCCCCACTCGCGAGATCGCGCGCTTTGCTTCCAAGGACCTGGTGCATTGGAAATCGGATATCGCTTTAGCCCCCGACCCGGAGGACCCGCATTTGGCGGGGCATTACGAGGAGCCAATGAGCATGCTGCCGTTTCATGCCGAGGGTGTCGTGTTTGGACTCCTAAGCTGGTTTGATGGCGATCGCACTCATCCAGACGGCGGCCTCGTGCTGCAGAAAACGCCGGAATACCCTTACATCTGGCCGTGGGAGCGCAAAGGCGTCAACGAAATGCGCATCACCATCAGTCGCGATGGCGGTCGCACCTGGAACCGTACTTGCAGTCGCGAGGCGTGGATTCCGCACGGGACAGAGCAGGACAGCTATGATCGTTTGGTCATCACTCCGAGTCTGCCCTTGCGGATGGGCGACGAAGATTGGTTTTACGTGGGGGTATTCAATGGCGACCATCTCACCAGTCGGGCGAATGCGAAACAGAACACTTATTACGCGGACCGCGTGCGCGGAGGTGAAATTGCCCTCTACATCCAAAAGCATAATCGCTTCGTGAGCCTGCGTGCGCCTATCGTGAGAGAACTCGCGGTGCAGCCGGAATTGCGAACCGCCGCCGGTTGGTTGAGCGCCGCCAACCTCCGGCCCGTTCTGATAACCAAGCCACTGTTGTTGGCCGGCAAAAACTTGCAGCTCAATCTCGAAGCCAACCGTGGGACCGTGCGGGCGTCCATTGCCTCGGCTGAACCAATTGAAACGCTCAAAGGGACCACGCTTTCCATGGCGCCTCATTTGGCCGAATTGCATCCGCTGGCGGGGTTCAGCTTCGATGATTGTGTTCCCATCCACGCCAATAGCATCGAACACACGGTCCAATTCAAAAATGGCGCGACCCTCGAAAGTTTGCGCGGAAAACAGGTTCGCCTGCTTTTTGAAATGGTGGATGCGGATCTCTACGGCTTCCGAGTCCAGTAGGCAACATCGGTTGAAAACAACGCCGGTTAAAATCCAGGAACCGTGACACGTTTTCTCAAGATTCTCCTCTGCGCCAGTCTCTCTGGCGCAGATTTCGCCCAGGCAGCCGAAGCCAACGCTCTCGATACGATCACCGTGGACCAACAATGGCAACTTTTCCTCGACGATTACGTTGTTGGCCGAGCCACCGGCTTCGACCGGGTAGTGCATCATCCTCGGGCAATGGGCGTCGTTATTCCTGCTGATAAACCGTGGGAGACGTGTTGCACCGCTCCCAACTTCTTCGCGCGCCGTCCGGACGGGACCTGCATTGCTTTTTACAACGTGCTTTACTGGAACCCCGACCCGCAGAGCAAAACCCAGCCGGACCGTGCGCAACAGTACGACGCCGGCACCGCTTACGCCACCAGCCCCGATGGTATTCACTGGGAAAAGCCTAATCTTGGCCTGGTGGAAGCTCCCGCGGGAATTGACTGGGATAAATCGCCACCCTTGCCCGCGCCAAAAGGGATATCCAAAGAGAATAACCTGGGGGTTCCCTTCATCATTCGCGATTTGGGTCAGCTTGGGAACATTAAAGACCCCGCCAGGCGTTATGCGCTCTCTTATAACGGGAAAGCCTACTTCGCTGCTGAGATCCCGGACTTTCTCCACGATTCTAATTGGACGAGCAAGTTGGTCGAGGCAGGCGGGACTTTCAGCCCGCGAGGTCTTGCGCTCGATTTTTGGGACGCCCAGCATGAGGAATGGGTCGGGATAGCGCAAAACGCCGTGCCGCATTGGATCCCCGCGCGCGAGATCGCGCGCTTTGCTTCCAAGGACCTGGTGCATTGGAAATCCGACATCGTTCTGGCCCCAGACCCGGAGGATCCGCACCTGGAAGGGTATTTCGACGAGCCAATGAGCATGTACCCCTTCTACGCTGATGGCATCGTGTTTGGGCTGCTGAGCTGGTTCCACGGCGATCGCACTCATCCTGACGGCGGTTTGGTGCTGCAGAAAACGCCGGAATACCCTTACATCTGGCCGTGGGAGCGGAAAGGCGTCAATGAAATGCGCATCACCATCAGTCGCGATGGTGGTCGTACCTGGAACCGTACTTGCAGCCGCAAGGCTTGGGTTTCGCATGGGACAGAAGAGGACAGTTATGATCGGTTGGTCCTAGAAACGAGCCTTCCTTTGCGGATGGGCGACGAGGATTGGTTTTACATGTGTGTGTTCAATGGCGACCACCTGACGACCCGGGCGAACGCGAAACAGGACACCTATTACGCCAACCGCGTGCGCAAAGGCGAGATAGCCCTCTACATCCAAAAGCATAATAGGTACGTGAGCCTCCGCGCGCCGATCATGAGAGAAATCCCCATCCAGGCCAACGCGCGACCCGGCGATGGCCGGTTGGGCGGGTCGAACCCCAAACCTGTGTTAATCACCAAGCCGCTGTTGTTGGCAGGTAAAACGTTGCAGCTTAATGTCGAGGCCAACCGCGGAGTCGTCCGCGTAGCCATCGCCTCGGCTGAACCAGTTGAGACGCTGAAGGGGACGACGCTTTCGACTGCCCCTCATATGGCCGAATCGCAATCTCTGAGTGGATTCAGTTTGGACGATTGCGTTCCGATTCACGCCAATAGCATCGAACACACAGTGCAATTCAAAAATGGCACGACACTCGAAAGCTTGAGCGGACGCAAGGTTCGGTTGCTGTTCGAAATGGTCGATGCTGATCTCTATGGATTCCGAGTTCAGTAGGGAAACAAATAGCTCCCGCGCACACTCCGTTCGGCATCATTCACCGCTTCTCCAACCCTAGGGCCATTAGAATCTGCTCAGCCACCTGGTCACCAAGAACGTTGTAACCCGTCGGGGTAAAATGAACGTCCTCTTTTAGCTGTAGATCAGCTAATCGCGGCAGGGCAAAACTGTAAAGATCATGAATAGGGATGTTGTTCTCTCTCATAATTTTTTCCGCGGCTGCGTTATAGATTGGGACATCGGTGTAAATCCGGGGAGAGTTGACTCTTCCCATGGGTACCGGAGTGGTGCTGCACCAGACCAGTTTAGCGCTCCTCTCCTGGAGGCGCTTGATCAAAACCCGAAGATTGGCTTCGTATTTAGGGACTGGTATTCGTCGTCCTTCCAGATCGTTCAACCCCCAGTTGAAGTGAATCAGATCCCAGTCGTAGTCTCCAAGCATATTGTGCAGGTTGGTCAAAGCCAAAAAGGTGGCCCATCCGTTTGGAGGCACCCCAGTGACATCGACTTTCCCCTTAAGCCGTTGCAGAACTGGTTCGCTATAACCACCGCAAATCGAGTCACCTATCAACAACACACGTGGTAATCGATGCTGCTCTCCGGACGACGCTGATGTCTTTGTATCCTGCATGTTCGATTTTTTGTCGGATAACCTTAAAGTGATGAGGATTTGTTCAGCGACTTGTTCGCCGAGCGCAGCGTAACCCGCCGGGGTGAAATGGACGTCTTCCTTTAGCTGCAGATCCGCTAATCTGGGCAGAGCAAAATTGTACAGATCATTAATAGGAACTCCATTCTCCTTCATCACTTTTTCTGCCACAGCATTATATTCGGGCACGTCTGTGTAGATCCGGGGAGAGTTGACTTTTCCAGTTGGCACCGGTGTCGTGCTGCACCAGACCAGTTTCGCACCGGTTTCCTTTAGTCGCTTTACTAGGGTTCGAAGATTGGCCTCATATTGAGGGAGCCGCACCCGCCTTCCTTCCAGGTCATTGAGTCCCCAATTGAAATTAATGATATCCCAATTGCCCTCCCCCAGCATGGTGGGCAGGTTGGTCAAGGCCAGCACTGTGTAGAACCCGTTGCCTTGGCCACCAGTGGCAGTGGCTTTGCCTGCGAGATGTTGTCGAACTGATTCAGTATATCCGGAGGCAATCGAGTCACCAATCAGCAAGATGCGCGGCAAACGATGCTGCTCTCCGATCGAGGCTTCGGTTTTTCTCTCCTGCCCGAAGGCCGGTCCCGCCATTGCGCACAGCAGACTCAGCACCATTGATCCTTTCCCAATAGTGTTCATCATCGAATTAAGCCTATTTATTGGCGAGGAACGAGCTCCAGCAACGCAATTGAGCTGGTCGTTCTCCCAAACCAGTTACGCAACATTGGCATTCTGGACACAGCCACCCGTTCGACAGGTTACTTCTACCTCTTATTTGGGAGCCGGCGATCCTTTTATAAACTAAGCTCGTCTTCGACTGCTTTCGTCAAATTCGGAATGAAGAAGTACGTGGCAATCCCCGTGGGGTCAATGAACTCGGTAAGGACAACATCCAGGGTGGGCTTGGTGGTTCGAGGATTGCTCCCCGGTACCCATGCTTTACCTGCCACTTTCAACCCGTTGGGACGAACTGACGAATCGGGCAGAGGCGTCTCAAGTGACGCAGGGTCGATCATTAGCTCGCCTGGTTCAGGGTATTTTTTTAACAGCTCAGCATTCGCTTCGCTCCCCAGGCAATAAACTACTGGACCGCGCATCAGAGCCACGCGGCCTTCGCCCGCGCGATCTGATATTAGAACGCAATCTCAAGGGCAAATCCATGACGGGTGTCGGATTAAAGCTTAGCTTGTAACCCTGTAGACGCTTCGGCAACGGCGAGAAAATGGTATTTTTAACAGACCTGCTTTGGAAGTAGTTACCTGTAGTCGCGACACGCCGGCCTGCTTGCCCAGGAAGCAAGGTGGTTCTTCATTTATACCAGTTGCAGAGCTCAGGTGTTTGTGGACACTCCGGACGGCAATTTGATAAAGTCACTTCATGCCTGGTCTGCAAATTTCGCACTCGGTATGTCTGATGAAGGCTAGTAAGGTGCTGACAAAGAGAATTTTTTTTGCCACGAGCCGCTTGTGGCCAGTAACGGCACTAGGATTGGCGTTCCTCTTCTCTGACGGAGGTCACGGCCAAACACCATCGGCCCCCACGGCTTCAGATCGGGGTGGGGACTCGAAAGGGATCAAGCTCGCCAGCGGACCCAACCTGCTGGAGGTCGACCGCGAAACAGGACGCATCGCATTGGTTTCAGCCGGCGGACGGACGTTACTGGCAGGCGCCCGTGGACGCGGCCCTTTTCGCCTTCACCTGCCGCTTCCCGATTTCGAAGCGCACATGGTGGAGGCGCACCTGACACGACCGACTATCGAGGCATCGGGCGATACTATTCGGCTCAGTTATACGCACCTGCTCGGAAAGCGCGGGCCGGTAGACATTGACGCCCAGGCGACGATCCGGTCAGCGCAAGACGGCGGCTTCGAGCTGAGCTGTCGCATCCACAACGGGACACAGACCAAAATCCCGCAGGTCTTCTTCCCCTGGATCAGTGGCTTCGGGAAAATCGATGGAAACGCCGACCAGGTGACCTTCGGGCATTCCACATTCAAGCCCTGGGAGACATGGCGTACACCGCCCGACCACCTGTTCATGCAATATTACGGATATCCCACATTCGAGATGCTTGCCGGCGATGGCTACAAGGCTGGGATCAAGTGGATGGACTGGAGCGGTGTTGCTGCCGGCGCTTCCCTCTTTTCAAAACAGCGTGATCCTGTCACGCAGTTCATGCTGGTATCCTCCGATGGCTTCGGCCGCAATACCATTGACCTGGCCTGGTATTTCTACCCTTTCATCGAGGCGGGCGCAGAATGGCAGAGCCCGACGTTCGTCCTGTATCCTCATCGTGGCAACTGGCATCAGGGCATTCTGAAATTCAGGGAGTTCGCCGAGCGGACCTTCACATCCGCGCCTTCAACGCCCGCCCGGGACGAGACCCTGGGGCAACAGTGTCTTTGGTTAGGTTGGCAATATCAGGATTGGAGGGATACGCCGCTCAAGTTCAAGGACATGCCAGCCATTGCAGCCGAGGCGCGCCGGGCTGGTTTCCGCGAACTAAGCCTTTGGGGAACCTTCGATTGCTTCCGCCTGCCACACACAATCATTTCTCCACTCGGCAGCGACGAGGATTTCAAGAGAGCAATTGACGGTTGCCGGGCCATCGGCGTGAATGCTGTCCCGATCATCAGTTGCCGTTTAATTAATCCCGAAACTTTGCCTGCGGGAACTGATAAGCCTGATTGGTTCGTCGAGAACGTGGCGGGCCAGAATTTGGCCGACAACTGGAGCTACCATCCGGATATGATCCCGCGGCTGCCAATCCGGCAGATCGGTTCGTATGCGGCTTACTACGCCTGCGAAGGCTCCAAGCAATGGCGTGCCGCCTATTTTGATCTCCTCAAAAAAATGGTGGATACGTGGGGACTGCGGGGTGTTATCTTCGACCAGGCCACGATTACCGTCCACAATACGAGCGGCCTCTGTTTCAACCCACGGCATGCGCATCGGCCGGATGGACAATGGCAGTGCCTGACCGACGCTCTGATCGACACCAAAAAATATTTTCGAGAGAGATTCGGGGGCGAGGCAGTCCTGGCCGGCGAGAGCTTGTGGGACCTCGCGACCGAATGGACGGATTATACCTCGGATTGGGCCATGATCGGCGATGAGGCTCTGGCACCCTTCCACATGGCCTTTCCACGGGTCCGCCAATCGATCAAGTGCATGGGCCAGAAAGCGATGCTCAACCGGATCTTCACAGGCGGTTATTGGATCGAGCTGTACATGGAGGAAGGTGCCGCTCGTCTGCGCGATTACCCGGAGCTGACCACGTATCTGCAGTCGCTAGCGGAATTCAAAAAGCATTTCAGCCGCTTTTTTAATCAGCGCGATGCCTATCTCCACGACATGTACGTGCAAGCGAAGCCGGCACAGGGGGCCTGGGTCCGAGTTCACCGCAGCGGAAACGAGGCACTAATCCTGGTAACACAGCGGGACGGGCGCCCAGCGGCGCTCGACCTGACGGTGGATGCGCGCGAAATCCTGGGCGATGGACAATACCGCACAAAAATTTATTCACGAACCCTTCAGGAAAGGGGCACGCTTTCTAGCAATGCGGGCAAAATCACCGCCAAGATCGACGTTCCCGCGGAAGATTTCATCGCCCTGCACCTCACCCGCGCGGCATCAAGATAATATAGGAGACTGCAATCCCGTGAACGTTTGGTTCTTAAGAGCATGTCATGCCAACTGCCACTCCACTATTCCGGCGTTTTTTTGGCAGATTATGTCATGCTAAGGTTCGTATGAAAACACGAATGGGAGCTCGATGGAACTGGCTCTTCTGGGCTCTGGCTGCGATATGCCTCCCCTGGCAATACGCAGCCCAGTCGGCGACTCTGGGTTATTGGCGATTCGAGGAGTCAGCCGGGAGTGTCGCCGTGGACAGTTCGGGGAATGGGAACAACGGAAATCTCTTCAACGGCGCGCTCCAAACCGCGAGCGTTTTTGGATCACCCATTCCTAAAACAAGCCGGCAGAACTTGCAGTCGATGAGGTTTAATGGTCTTGCGGATGGCTGTGCAGTCGATATGGGCAGCGGGCAGGTTTTGGATGTTGGCCCGGGTGATTTTACCCTGGAGGCTTGGCTGAACGCTCACTCAATTCCTGCGGACTTTCTTTATCCAAGTCGTTTCATTGCAGGCAAGAGGGTTTCCGGTTTGTTTGGCGACAAAGGTTATGAGCTTTACGCTCGGGCATCAGGAAGCGGTTACACGGTCCAGATCCTCCTTCGGGCCGGCGGCCCGGCCGTAACCCTGGCGAGCGGTGTGTTGAGTTTTGACCGATGGTATCACGTCGCAGCAGTTCGGGCGGCGGCCACCATGAGCGTGAGCCTATATATCGATGGCGTATTGGCAGCCACTGGGCCGGATAGCCTGGCGGGGATTTCATTGAACAGTGGTCAGCATTTCTCGGTAGGAGGCGCTATGGAAGGCGGCGGGTGCAGTGGTTGTTTCCACTCGTCATTTGACGGCTTCATTGATGAGGTGCGTCTCTCGGCCGGTGCGCTCGCCACAAATCAATTCCTAAGAGACAGCGCGCCCCAGGAGCTCTCGGAGCCCTACATCAGTTATCAGAATCTGCGGCCCGGTCAGACAGATGTTTACGGGGATGTTGTTTTTGATTATGGGTTGACCGATGGGGATTTGAAGGTGAAGACCAATGCAATCCAACTTCGTTTCAACGGTTCAATCGTGCCGGCGACCGTACAACCGTCTGGCAACAATGTAACCAGGGTGACCTATGACCCTCCTGGCACTCTGGCAGCGGGCTCCACCAATACAGTTTGTTTGGTATATAGCGACGATGCCATACCCGCGAAATTATTCACAAATGAGATTACCTTCTTTGTTCTGTTTAACAATGGACAACCTTCTCGCGTCCAGGACGGGGGAGCGGGCAATCTGGTCGTAATGGAAGCTGAACATTTCGACCGCAACATTGCTGCTGGCAACAGCAGTTGGAATTTGGTGACCTCTCCGACAAGTTTTTCTGGAGACGGAGCCATGCGGGCGCTGCCTGATGTTGGGCGCGACTTGGGACAAGTGGCGGCCAACAGCCCGCGCATGGATTACCAGGTGCGCTTTGTCACCAACGGTACTCACTCGCTTTGGATTCGTGGAATGGCGACGAGCTCGAATGATGATTGGGTTCTGGTTGGAATCGATGGACAGGTTACCAGACACGGCACTATCGTCGCCTTCCCGAAAACCGGCGATTATGCTTGGGGGAACACCTCTGAAGAGTCCTCATTTCTGGCGCAGGTCGCCGTGCCAAGCGCTGGGGAACATCTCGTTACAGTATGGATGAGCAAGGATGGGTTTGTTTTGGATAAGATACTACTCACCACAGATTCGCGCTTTACGCCTGCAGGAACTGGCCCACCCGAAACGCCCCGGCCGATCCCACTGCTCAATTTCGGCCACGCCGGCGATCAATTGACTTTGTCGTGGAGCATTGGCGGTTTTGTGTTGCAAGAGAATGATGACCCCTCGAATCCGGCCGCTTGGATCCAGGTTGTTAACGGCGAAACCAGCCCAGTGAAGGTAAAGATGAGTCGGACTGGGAAATATTATCGCCTCATGAAGGGTGAACCGATTTTATACATACAAGGCGAAATGGTGTTGTTCCCTTTTGACGATCAAGCCTTTCCCCTTGTCGAGGCTGCGCAGAAGCGCTTGATCCCAGGAACAGCACTCCAAATCGCAGTTCCACCCGGGCCCGCCGGTTCTCATGACCAACGAGTCGTTTACTATGGCAGCGTTGTAAGAATTGATACGAATGACTTTCGGATGTGGTACTTAGGCGTCGGTGGCGATGGTGGCTTCCGTTTTTGTTATGCGACGAGCCAAAATGGCTTGGTGTGGAACAAACCGAGTCTTGGACTGGTGGAGTATGCCGGTTCTAAATCCAATAATCTTATCGATTTTCCGGCCGGCCCCAGAGACCTTCACGAACCTGTCGTCGTGTTATACGACCCGGAGGATGCTGATTCGAACCGGCGTTTCAAAATGGTTTTCGAATACTTAGCCGACGCATCATGGGGAACCGCTGCCAGCCCGGATGGCCTGCGCTGGACTGTGCTAACGAGCCAGCATCTCACGCCATGGTTCGAGATGGGCGGCGTCACTAAGTATCGTGGACGGTACTACGTGACTGGACAGGGCGGATTCCCACAACCGGAACCATTTTATCGACGTCTGGGTGTTTTTGTTTCGGACGATTTCGTGAATTGGCAATTCGCCGGAATCGGACTGGACCGAAGTCCTAAAGTAACACCGCCTGACTACAACCCCTATCGCGGGGAGCAAATCCATCTCGGGGCCGGGCTCTGGAACCGCGGCAACGTCATCCTCGGCATCTATGGACAATGGCACGGTGTGCCTGCCGGACAGGACCCTGTTGCGGTTAACGAGCTCGGCGATTTGGGGTTGGCCCTGTCTCATGACGCCGTGCACTTCACTGAGCCGCTCCCGGGGTTTGCCTTTATACAAGAAGCGACTTCACCACCCTCCGCTTTGCCGCCTCCAACCGCGCATGTGCTAATGCAGGGCCAAGGGATGTATAATGTCGGCGACCAGACGCTCTGCTGGTACGCCCATTGGAGTGATGCGCAGGTGGTCGTGGCCGGATGGGAGCGCGATCGACTGGGCTATGTAACGCCGGAAACCAACTCTGCGCGATTGGTCTCCTGCCCCATTAGGGTAGCGCAAGACACAGCCAAAGTTTATCTAAACGCTCATGTCGGCGCAGGAGGGCAACTGCTGGTTAGCGTTCTGCGGAACGATGGGCAACCTATGCCGGGCTTCGAGAATGCTGCTTTTGGAGGAGATTCTCTTCGTCGGCAGGTGGTATGGACTGGTGGCGATGCTTTGAGCTCCGGAATGGGGACGGTTCGAATTCAACTCTCGGGAACCGGGGATTGGAAGCTTTACGCGATGTACGTAGAAGAGGTTAAGCCGATCCAAAGCAACCTTCAGTCCCTTCGCCGCCCTACCCTGTAACCATGTAACAATGTTCAGATTCTCTAATTATGTCTCCACAGAATTCTAACCTTCGTAAGCTCTTGCCGCACCAAAAATTGACACTCGCTCTCTTGCTGTTGCTGCCGAGCATCGGCCTCATCGCCCATGCGGAGTTGAAAGTGCCCGCCATCATTAGCGACCACATGGTGCTGCAGCAAAATTTGGCGAATCCAATCTGGGGTTGGGACACGCCAGGGACACAGGTCACCGTGACTTTTGCGGGTCAGAAGAAGTCCGCCCAGGCCGGGCCGGACGGCAAATGGATGGTGAAACTCGACCCATTGCCGGCTAATGAAAAGCCACAAACGTTGACGATTGCCGGCACTGACAAAAAAGAGATTCAAGATGTGCTCGTAGGCGAGGTCTGGATGTGCTCCGGACAGTCCAACATGGGGTTCAATCTGACAGGTGAGCTGAAAGGCGATATCGAAGCTGCGGCTTCAAAGCTGCCCAACCTCCGGCTGATCAAAGTGCCCAAGGTTGGCACGCAACAATTGCAAAATGATTTCCAGGGAGAGTGGGAAGCTTGCACGCCGGAAACGGCCGGCAAGTTCAGCGCAGTGGGCCTTTACTTCGGAAGGTACCTTCAACAAATACTCGGCGTGCCCGTTGGCTTGATAAACAATGCCTGGGGCGGTTCTGCGGCCGAAGCCTGGGTTCGGCGTGAGTCGCTCGATCACGACCCTCGTTTCAAGGCGCTCATGGAAAGCACAGCCAAAAAGGAAGCTGATCTTCAGAGTGAACAAGCCAGGACCGAATATGAACAGCAATTGTCCAAATGGAAGGAGCAGGTCGAGGAGGCCAAAAAACAAAACAAACCTGCTCCGCGCGAACCCGCTTCACCCGGCCTGTGGCTCGCCGGCAACGCGCGGCCAGGCAACATTTTTTGCGGCGAGATTTATCCCACGCTCGGTTATGGCATCAAAGGGGTGATTTGGTACCAGGGCGAATCCAATGCCGGGCGTCCTGCGGAGTATGCGGAATTGTTCCCTTTCCTGATTGAGCAGTGGCGCAAGGAGTGGAAGCAAGGTGACTTCCCGTTCTACTGGGTGCAGCTTGCCGATTTCATGCCAGAGAAGGCCCAGCCTGGTGAAAGCAGTTGGGCCGAACTGCGCGAAGCTCAAACCAAAACCTTAAAGCTGCCCAACACAGGCCAAGCCGTCATCATTGACCTCGGTGAAGGGAACGACATCCACCCCAAAAACAAGTTGGACGTCGCCGCGCGTCTTGTGCGCTGGGCATTGGTGAAAGACTATGGTAGAAAATTTCCCTATCACAGCCCCGAATTCAAAGCCATAGAGTTAAATGGCAACAAAGCCCTGATTACTTTCGATTGTTTTGGCAGTAGCCTTCGGCCTTTTGATGTCAATAAAGCCGTCGGCTTTGCTATTTGCGGCGAAGATAAAGTGTGGCATTTGGCTCAAGGCATCATCAAAGGAAAAGAACAGGTCGAGGTCTGGTCTGAGCAGGTAGCCAGTCCGGTAGCCGTTCGCTACGCCTGGGCCGACAACCCGGTCTGCAATCTTTTCAGCAGCGACGGGCTGCCCGTGACACCTTTCCGCACCGACAATTTCGACCGGAGCACGGGATCGAAACCCTGAAGCAAACGCTGTAACGTAACTTTCTGCCTGCCTGGTCTTGGCCAGTGTAAAGTTTTTCTGAATACAAAACGAAGGAGTCCGCTAGCCCGTCCCGGTTCCGCTCACCACTTCAGCCCCAACAAGCCAAACTGTGATCGAAGGCGCCAATGTCTCCTTGAGCGTTGTAGCGAGAGGCTTTCCACTGCCGACCTTCCAGGTGCATGTCCATAGTCAACCTATTGAGAGTGCAGCAAATCCAACTCTCAGCCTCCTGTCTAGAATGTAACAGATCGCCGTCGCGGCGTCCAGCGCAGGCCGATGGTTCGGCGGCCCTGCCGATCTGGGATCCGGTCCTTCAGAAAGTCTGTGTCGGCTTGGAGCGCTGCGGATGGAAAAGTCGATCGGGTGGTATCCGCTCTCGATTGGTAATGCAAGTGGGACGCGACCTCCTTCCCATCCATCGTACGACCAACCCAGTCGAGATTGAGCTTTGGGTTCGCTCCGTAGACTACGAAAAGGCCAAGCAGATCTGCGTTCGACTCCGAAGCGACCCGCCTGATCAAAACCAAAAAAGCGCAGTGATCCTCCGACGCCTGGTTATGGAGGAGGACGTGTGTCGCGTGAAGGATGCAGGACCGTCTCGCGCGCGCACTGCCCAACCGTTCCAAACAAACTGCCGCCCGAAGGGGCAACAATATACCAGCCCAGGGTAAGCGAGGCACGAGCGCCACCCTGGGCAAAACGTCCCCGCGATCCAGTCCCCCTCTCCTCGGGGAGAGGGCCAGGGTGAGGGGGAACGGTCCCTTTTCCGCGCCCTCAACACTCAACTCTCAACCCTTAACCAATCTTGCGGGCCTGGCGCGCTGACTGCTCGCGGACGTTGAAATTGGGAAAGGCGAATCCATGGCGCGAAGCGGTTGGGCGTTCGAACTTCCCAGGGCTTGAATTGTGTAGGCGTATTGAATTGCGCGAAGCGGTTGGATGCGGGTTTACACGAGGAGCGTGCACATGGGAGCGAATCTGCCCAGGCACGGCGCATCGAGACTGTGCGACACGCAACCAAGACGTGACGCGCCGTTGCATGAAGCAGCGTGGTTGGGCAGCCTGAATCATTTCAGATACCGAATGCCCGTGTGTACTGCACAATTCGGACACTTTGGTCCGATATCGACCACGAAGGGCGTATAATCGGTGTCGCCCAAGGGGCACCGAGGCACCCGGGCGGGTTTCATGTAATTGGTCAGAATCTGCGGATCGCAAACAAAGTTTCCCGGCTTTTTATTTTCCAAGCAGTAACTACCTGCCGCGCCCCAGATGATCTCCATATTTCGGACGCACTCGGCTTTTGTTCTCTGTTGCCGATTAGAGATGCAGCCAGTGGCAATAACGGCTAGTGAAGCGAATGCGAACGCCGTGGCTTTTTGAAGATAGGTGTTCATCGGTTTCGATATGCCAACGCTCGCTCTCACTGGCGCCCGGTCTGTGAGCGTCGACATGGAAATAGAGCGCCGTCCGGGCGTCCAGTGCAGAGCGCTCGTTGGACGTCGGGTTCATTGAAGTGCTCCTGCTCTGACGATAAGAATCTGCGTGTAGCGGCTACCACCAATCGTTTCCTCATGCCCGTACTGGATAGCTGCCCCGGTGGTCGGAGCGGCGTATACTCCCATAGTGATTTGTCCGTCCGAATTTGTGTCAGGCGCGATGGCCGGTGGACCGAAGGCCGCCAGGAGCAGAGACTGCAAATCGCCAAAGCGACTTCCCAGCAAATATATCTGAACTCCGTCCTTATCGGTCTTGTAGCGCCACTCTCCTTCAACTTTGGGTAGACCAGCGGTCTTCACAGGTCGAGCTCCAAACTGCCCGGCCGACCGTAAAACGAAAGCTGTCGCATCCCCAGAGCCTACGGAGTAACCCGGAAGGTTCGGATCATTCTTCGCGCAACCCAGAAGAAATGCCGGAAGGAAAAGCCATTGAATTCTCGCATTCATAGCAATGGTGCCGTCCAACGGAGAGTGCAGCCGCGCCGGGCCAAGAGCGACCAAAAAACAGCGAGGCGACGTCCCGGCGTCGGCTGGCACGACTCGTTATGCATGCGCTGTATGCCTGGACTGTTGTTCATCGGTGCAACACCTCAAGTATCCCTCTTTCGGCCTCTCCGGCGTCAGTCACATGGTTCCACACTGCAGGAGATGAGGAACTACCATAAGGTATAAAGAGCTCAACAAAGTCGTTCGGCTGCTCTGGGTGCAGCACGACCCAAATCGCGGGCGAATACTTCACGTCAAGGCAGCACCGCATGGAACGTGGCGATGCGGCCTTCAGCATGTCACTGGCCAGGAGGAAGGTGTTCTGGGGGCGAACGTATGCGGGCGATAACTCACCTCTCCATTTACCCGTGCACCAGTTTGTGGAAATGCCCTTCGGAATGGAGACAACAACTTTGGCCATCGGCTTACTTGGCTTGACTGGCAGCGAGAACGACCAAACCGTTTGCGTCTCCGCTCAGATCTGCTTCGGCCCGGCGCGGGTGAACGCGACGGTAGGCGCGAATCTGAAGTAGAGCCGACGTGAGGGGCTCACGCTCAGTCGGGTCAGATTCTTTTGCAAGCCTGCTTAGTGCAAGAACGCTGGCGTCGAGGCCTAGCTCCAAAAGCTCTAAAGGCCGACCAGTGTCCTTAGCCCTGAGGCTTTCCAGGGCCAGTTGCGTCGTGCTGAGTCTTCCAAGGACTGCCAGGTGTTCGTTTTTCATAGAATCGGTGCAAAGACAAATGCAGGCGAATGGCTGCTGCTGGGTTATCTTTTCTGCATGTTATTCTTTTCAAAAACGTGCCTCGCTTGGATGATAGCCTCCTGGAACTGTTGGGCCGACGCCTCAATAAACGCTTTGTGACGGCTCGTGGAGGTATCTTCTAACATGCGACTCACGACCCGCTGCTGTACGCCGTCAGCTTCGTCAAGGTACGGGAGCAGCCCCGATGGGCCGGTTTGCGGCGGATGGGGCTGCTCTCCGAATCTCAGTGGGTCCGAATTTGATGCGCAGCCTGGATCCAGGTTGGGGTGCTCGTCCCAAATAGGCTGGAGAAGGCAATACGCATTCCCCATGACAAGGCTGACAGCCCTCTTGTATTCGTCGCATTCATCTAAGGGAGGCCAAGCAGGCCCCCGCGTTACTAAGTAGCCCAACGCACCTGTGGGTCGCAACAACGAGTGCGCCAACTCAAAAGCTTCGTTCTGGTTCATAGGTGAGTCAACTCAGCGAATCGGCTTAGGCACGGCGCGGATCCGAGCGGTGCCGGGCCAACAACGCGACAAATGCAAACAGAGCGCGGTCCCGCGTCCACTCCACCAGGCTCGTTGGGCAGATAGGATGTCATTTTAGATATGTATATCGAAAATTCAGCCAAATGTTTTCTAACCGCTGCCATGGTGGGGCGGGCGTAAAACAATGCGAGTCGATGTAGGTGACTTCCAAGCCAGGTTGATTCGTTGCCAGATATAGAGCAACCATACTCACGGCATTCGAGGCGACGGATTGCACGGTGTTGCTGCCAGCCCCAGAATAATGGACATGACAGAGTGTGGTGCTGCGCACTAGGAAGGCTCCCTCGAACCGAAAGTGCTTTTCATCGACCCCGCTCGCGCTAGCCAGAATTAAACTGTTTTTGGGGTCATTCAAAAAGTTGCTAATCCCGGTCAATGTGTTTCCAAAGAAGAATGGATTGTAAAGATCGGCGGGTCTTGGTTTTAGTTTGAATCGACCTGCGGCGTGGACTTTGCGATTTCCAATCGCACTCGCAACAAGGGACAATGCCACTGCGATTGTTGTCAGAATGATCGCCGATCTAATTAAGCCAGCCTTGCGCATATGTATCCGAGCTGCAATCTGACCGATGACGAGGAGCGCGGCAAGAATGCACGATTGGAACTTGCGGCTGGCCGCGCTCCTCGTCATTCGGTCAAGCGTCTGGTTCGGCGATCGGGCGCTCATACTTTCTGTCGGTCGAAAGTGCGGAGCACGGGCCGCTGAGCAAGCCAGCGGCGCACACTCCAACTATAGCGATAGAAACGACTGCAAACGCAGATAGTCGAGTACTGAACTCGCCCCAACCAACGAACACCGTGGTGTCAGTCCGAGCGGGAACTCCTGCACTCGCATCCCCGGAGCATTGCCACTCCCTAACACCGAAATCGGCATCCCCGACGTTGACAACCCAAAAGTGGGCCAACGTAATCTTTTCTTCAGGCCCCTCAATCGGACATGCACGCAGAGAGAGATTCAAAAAGGCACCAGCCACCACAACAATGGTCGCCATAAGCCGTTTGAGATTGGATTTTTGGAAACGCGTGGCATCAAGTCTCGCCGAGGGTCGAGCATGAGCCGCCGGAGCCAACGGTCCACGGTGAATGGTCGACGAGTGACCTGAATAGATGGCTCCGGTCGGCTTCATGCTTTTGTTCGGCCAGTCAATGTTCAGCATCGTAATCCGCCTCCCAGAGGTGTCTAACCTTGATGCACTCCGGGCAGCTATAAATCACAGCCTCCCGCGGACCGCGAGGGTCACATCCGGGATTAACCGAATCCTCTGCATGGGGAAAGGTGTTGGTGCGAGCGGAAAGCATCGCTGCGTCGCGTGGCATCACAGGCATAAGCCCGTAATAGGCTGGAACGATTATCTTCTGCATCTGTTGGTGATGAACCTCACACACGTCGGCTCTGTCGCCGGTGTAGTTCATCCGGCCTGTCGCACATCCGGCCACGACGAAAATGGCGATCGCGAGCGCTACGGTATGTATGTGCGGGGTCAGCATAGGCGAACGGACGTGCTCAGGCACGGCGCGGAGCATTCAAGGAGCGTCATTACGGCGTTGCCTGTAAGCAGGATTGAGGCGAGGCGCTCATCTTCCCGCCATGTTGTTCCTCCAGTACGCGTCGTGCGTAGAAATGGAACAGTGCGGCAACTCGCCTATTGACCCAAGCGAGTATGTTCCGCCTTCCGGACATTTCTCTGGCGAATACTTCAAATAATCCTGCAGATCCACCCAGGATGGCACGTCGTTGGTGGTTTTATGATGTTCCAAAGCCCACATTTGTTTGGCCCCGTCGATCTGACGAAGCTTCGCGTAGCAGCTCTCATACGCAGCGTAGCTTTTGGATCGACAACCGCAAAACGCCAGAGCGAGCGGGAGCAGAAAAACAAAAGCAGTGAGAACTTTCCGATTACGCATGTTTTACCCAACGCTATGTTTGGCCTGAAGGCGGTCAAGTGTTTTCCTGCGACGCTGGATGAGCCGTATCCGATCGGGACGAATCCTGAAATTGTGTGGCTTTGTGTGGGCGGATGTGTGGGTTTCTGTTCAAGATTATTCACCGAGTTCGGGGTGTTTCAGCGATCAGAGCGCAAAAGCGATCAAAGCGAATTTCGCCAACAAAAATGGGCCTAAAACTCACGTTTTAGACCCAAAATTGGTTGCGGGGCCTGGATTTGAACCAGGGACCTTCAGGTTATGAGCCTGACGAGCTACCGGGCTGCTCCACCCCGCGATTAGAATGAAAACATGCGGTGTATGCCTGCGAGATGCAAGCTGATTCCAAACTTTATTGCGTTATTTCGTTGGGCCTGAATTTAACACCCACTCGGCCAGAATCTTTGTTTCAGCAGCCGGTGCTTGCGGAAAGGGCGGCATGATGATCGGCCCCCACTTGCCTGAGCCGCCTTTCTGGATTTGCTCTTCAATTTTTTTGATCGCATCCGGATCGGACTTGTACTTGGCAGCAATGTCCCGGAGCGGCGGCCCGACGATTTTAACAGTCGCGTTGTGACAGGCTGAACAACCGTATTTGGCGGCAAGCTCCGGGGCGGTAAGGCCGGAAGCGGCAGCCGAAGGGGGCTGGGTTACCTGTGGCTGAATTCCCACCGGAGCCGCGGCAGCGCTGTTGGTAGCAGCGCCGTAGTTGCGCGTCAAATATTCGGTCAGCGGTTCGACTTGAGCATCGGGGATTGTGGCGCCGTATTTCTGCTGCATCTTTTGAATGGAACCCTTCCAGAACGCCTGTGGAAGAGGAGGCTGAGTGGTGACGTATTCGACGGAATGGCAAACGAGACATTGCGCATTCGCAATCTCCGCGCCGATATCCTGCCGGAACACGCCAACCTCAGCCGGCAGTTGAATTGTGACCGGTGCGGCGGACGCGAGAAATGTGAATGCCCCCACTCCCATAGCAGCCAGGTAAACGTAGCCTTTAAGATTCATGAAAGATTCTCAAGCGGCGTTAACCGATACTGTCTCGACAACGTTACGCATATACCCGGCGGGATTCCACAAGGCCTCAAGCGGCTGAGATTGCCCGATGCGGTTGGTGGCTTTGACTTGCAATTGGAAAATGCCCCGACGTTGCGGCGTAAACGGCGTTGTCCATTCACGAAATGAATACCTGCCGGCATCTTTGCCAAGATGAGCCTGGCGCCAGTTTTTTCCGGCGTCTTCTGAAAAAAGCACCTGTGTGATTCCATAGCCGCCATCAAATGCAATTCCGCGAATGGTCAATTGCCGGCCGACCGTAACCTGGCGGCCATCAGAAAGACTGGTGATGAACGAACGCACGTTGTAACGGGTAATCGGCCGGGTTTTGCTGGGCGCGCTTCCAAATTCAATACAAGCACAGGCATTATCAGGGACACGATAGGCGGGATTCATCCAATAACCATCGAACGGTTCGGACAACACGGTGATTTCGTTCAGATGTTTGACCCAATAAGTGCCGTAGTACCCGGGAACAACCAGGCGGAGAGGAAAACCATTCAGCATGGGGAGCGGCTCGGCATTCATCTCATAGGCAAGCAGCGTGTCCTCGTCCAGCGCCTGTTCCACTTCCAAAGCTTTGACAAAGTCCGGTGTTTTTTGGACGACAGGCGAATCCATCCCCTTAAATGTGACTTGCTTTGCCCCAGCACCCAATCCCGCCTTATTCAGGACATCTTTCAGGCGAGCGCCTTTCCAAAGCGCATTACCCATGGCCCCATTTCCCATCTGGCCGCCCGCCACACGCGGTATAGAAAAGCCGCGCCCGTTGCCGGAGCATTGATTAACTGCTATCAACTCGAAAGGCGTGAACTTCGTTTTTAAATCCGCCATTGAAAACATCATTGGCGTATTTACGGTCCCTTTGATTGACAGTTGGAAAGCATCCGGCTCGATGGAAACAGGCACCTGAGCCAAATGATAGCGGACAAAGAACGCATCATTCGGCGTGAGAAGTCCCTGGTTAAAAATGGAGAACGGCGTTTCGAGCTGCGGCGGCCGCGTTGTCAGCAAGATGAGCGGACGTTTCTGGGGAAATGTCACAAGCAACCGCTGCCCATTTGCAAAGGGCATTTTGATCGTTTCGCTTCGCGCAACCGGGGCAGCCTCGCTGCATGCCTTCGCAAACGCTCCGAAACCGGCGATGCCCAGGTTTCTAAGGAACCGCCTCCGCGTCAGCGCCAGAATTGCCGATGGATGAGACATGGGTGGAAGTTCGTTCAAACGAAAGCGCGCGGACCTCGCCCGTTCATCAATGCGATCATATCGAGCATGGGGCGAAGATGGCATCCGTCATGCCGTGAATGATTTTTTTGTCCGCCGGGCAAATCGTTGCGAGCACACCGCCCAGTTGCGCGCGCGCGGCTTCGGCTTCGCCGGTCACAAAATAGTAAGGGCAAAGCCGCACACGTCCTTTCATGGCAACAAGTTGATCCCGATTGAAATCGAACCATTGCGCATCCGCCAGCACCGGCTTGTGGTAGCGCTGTAGAACATAGGGAGAATGGCCAAAACTGCTGATCGCCTTATCCACAGCCGCGGCCCAGTCAGCATGAGAGAGGTCGCTCCCCAGGTAAACTCCTCGCGCTCCCCAGGCGTGGTCGGAAAACCCCGATATTTTAAGAATCAATTCTCGTTCTTTGTGAGACAGCAGTTTGAGTTGCTGCCAATCTGTGAGATTCAACTCAGGAATGGCGGCATGGGGTGGTAAAGGCGCAGGATCGACCAGCCACGTGTATGGCGTCAGCCGGCGCAAATGGTCAAAGAACTTTTCACCGAGTTCCTGACGCCAGAACTCGCGAAGATTCCTGTTCCAAAGCAAGGCGAACAACATTTTTTCTTCAAAAAAAGTTTTTGGAGGTGGCGTCAGGCGAATTTGTTTGGACAATGCAAGTTCCAGAAGTGTTTTCGAACCGGGCACATTCTCGAGGTCAAACAATTCAAAGAAGCGATAAACCGCATCACCGGGCGCGAAATCAGAAAAATGAGGAGCTTGTAATTTAAACCTGGAATTTCCTAACTGATTCGCAAGCCACGCCGTTTCTGGCCGATATGTCGCAGCTTCCTCAGAGACGATAATATGCACGTTAGGAGCATCACCGAAAATCGCCTCAAAACCCTTCATCATTCCGTCCGCTCCACCGAGGACGTCAGCGCCCAGCCGCGAATAGGTTTGGTTGAGCCAGGCTGTCAGCCCAATACCGCCCGGGACAGAATCGAGTTCGGTTACGCTGATCCCTCCTTCAGTCAAAAGTAAATCCGGGCGAATGACACGAGGCACTTCGTTTTTAATCGCGGGAGAACGTTGAATCGCGATAAGTTCAGGCGGTTTGCCCTGATCGAAACAGCGCGCGATCCATTCGGGTTGCTTGCCTTCCGCGCTTTTTCGATAGAGAAGGTTGACGGCCCGATAAAATTGAAGCAGAACACGACCAAGGTTTTGCAGCTCGAGAGCCAACTCCGGGCCGAGCGGAAAGGGAGTCGGTGAAGTGCGCCACTCGTGCCCGGCAAACAGTCCTTCTTTTGGAAGCGCCTCGCGAACGAGAAGGGCCGATTGGCGAGCCGTCGAAAGCTCTGAAGCTGGTGAAGCGATCGCTTTTGCCAGGGTGCTCATTGAGGTTCGTGGATTGTTGAGAGTAACGGGGGCTTAGGTCCTGATCTGGCCGTTTCCAATCCCCACCCATTTATAACTTGTCAATTCCTCCAACCCCATCGGACCGCGAGCGCCGATTTTGTCGGTGCTGATGCCAATTTCGGCTCCCATTCCGAACTCGCCGCCATCGGTGAACCGGGTCGAGGCATTCCAATAAACAGTGGCGGAATCCACATCATTCAGAAAATGTTTGGCGTGTTTCTCGTTGCGGGTGACAATCGTGTCGGAATGGGCTGACCCATATTTGGTAATGTGATCGATGGCTTGCTGAACGCCGTCCACCACGCGGACATTGAGGATGTAATCATTGTATTCGGTATAAAAATCATTCTCAGTTACGGCTTTGATATTTAACTGGCTCACTTTTGAGTCCAGGATCGTACGCGAAGAATCGTCGGCCCGCAGCTCGACTTTTTTTTGTGCAAGTTTTTCTGCAATCATAGGCAAAAATTGGGGCGCGATGGCTTTGTCCACGAGCAATGTTTCCATCGCATTGCATACTGCGGGGCGTTGAACTTTCGCATTCATGGCAATGGATGAGGCCATGCCGAGGTCCGCTTCGGAATCCACGTAAACGTGACAAACGCCCTTGTAATGTTTGATCACCGGAACTTTTGAACATTCGGCCACAGCGCGGATGAGGCCCTCGCCTCCCCGGGGCATGCAGAGATCGATATACTCGGTGAGCGCCAGCAGTTCCTTGATGGCTTCGCGTTCCACCGTAGGCACCACCTGTATTGCGTAAGCGGGGAAATTTGCAAGCGTATTGCGGCCAGCTTCGAGCATGATTCGGGCAATGGTTTGATTGGAGTTCAAAGCCTCTTTCCCGCCGCGCAGAATGGTGGCATTTCCGGATTTCCAACAAAGCGCAGAAGCATCTGCGGTCACATTCGGACGGGATTCGTAGATAATGACAATAACGCCAATAGGTGTGGAAATTTTCCGCAGTTTGAGACCGTTGGGCCGCAGACGTTCGTCCAGCAGCCTGCCGACGGGATCAGGCAAAGCGGCCACCTCGCGCACACCTCCTGCCATGCGGCTGATCCTCCCCGTGTCCAGCTTGAGTCGGTCAAGCATTGCCGAGGAAAGCCCTGCCCGGGTGCCCGCCTCCAAATCCATTGCGTTGGCGCTTTCAATCTCGGCGCTGTTGTCTTCAAGCGCCTTGGCCATGGAGAGCAGACAATTGTTTTTCTCCTCAGCGGTCAAACGAGCCACCTGGCGTGAAGCTTCCCTCGCCGCTTTGGCAATCTGAGTCATCTGCTCTTTTAAGGTCACGGCAGCAGCTTACGGCAAGAATGGCCTGCCGCCAACTTTGACTTTTGGCTTCTGTTCCATGGTGGGATCAGCCTGAAAAAAGCCTTTGCTAAACCTCGCAAGTTTGCTCAACAACGGCCAGAATTAGCCTTAAAATGACTGAGTTGATCCTATTCTCCGACGCCCGCGTCTTTCCCCGATCAAAGTATAGCGCAGTTCCAGTTCCGTCATGGCTAGCCGGCTCAATGCCATCAAATCCTCTTTTTGCCTGTTAGTCAGCGTGCGTCTGGCATTATCAATGACGCAGATCGTGCCCAAGGCTCGATTATCAGGTGTAATAAGGGGAGCTCCCGCATAGAAGCGATAATGTGGACCTGAGGCGACAAAAGGATTTACCGCGAAGCGGTTGTCACGGCACAAGTCCGAAACTATGAAAAGTCCGCGCTTCATAATCGTGTGAGCACAGAATGCAAATTCACGAGGTGTTTCCGTCAAACGAAGACCCGTTTTGGCTTTGAACCACTGGCGATCACTGTCAATAAGTACCATGATGCCTACAGGTGTGTTGCATACATGGGCTGCCAGGCGGACAAGGCTGTCGAAGTTCCTTTCGGGAGGCGTATCCAAAATGTCATAGCGATAAAGCGCCGCCAAACGCTGCTTCTCATCTCGCGGAATAGGAATCCTGAATTTGGAAGGTTTGCCCCAACGTATTGGCAACGTCCTCTTTGTTTTGACTGCTCCCTTTTTCATTTCCCTTTGGGCTAGATATGAACGGCCTTGCTGAACTTGTATGGATACGCTCGGGCTGACGCACAAACTATGGGGTGTTTAGCTATGTTTTGCTGGAAAAGACTTTGACCCGAGAGTGCTTGAAATTCCCGCCTTCCCACTCCCAAGGGTTACGCCCCAGTAGCGTGGATCAAGCACTCTGTTTAAGTTTGCTCCACATGAAAAATCAAATCAAAAAGTGCAGGGTTGTAATTTTGGGAGCGGCGTCGGCCCTGGCGCTATCACTTCTGACATTCGGGTGCGCTCACGAAATCTCCAGAACAGAAACCACCACGGTCAGTCCAAACGGCACTGTGAGATCCAACGAAAGGGTCGTGACCGAGACGCCCAATGGCACGGTGACAAGGACAGAAAAAAAGACCACTAGTCCTTAGCAGCAGGCAGTCACATCTCAACGGAACCATTTAAGGACGGGCCTGGCAAATCACCAAGAGGAACAAAGGGAAACTGTATGAAAAGGGAAATGGTTTACACAGGAGCATTAATCACATTAGGAGCTCTATTGGCTGGCGGTTGCATTAGTCACCACCACATGGTCGCCGCTGCACCGGGCGAAGTTATCGTCGCTCAGGCGCCACCGGACCCAAGACACGAAGTGATAACTGTTGCGCCCAGCACCGAGCACATTTGGGTTCGAGGATATTGGATGAACAGTAACGGTCGTTGGACTTGGATACCGGGGCATTATGAGCGGCGTCCGCGTGCTGGAGTGGCCTGGGTTCAAGGCCATTGGGACCATACCTCTCGAGGTTGGGTTTGGACACCGGGCCATTGGGAATAGGCAACGCAACGGGCGGAGTTAATAGCGGGCTAAATACGGCAGCGCTGACCTACTGGGAGATTACCGACGCAAGAGCCCTGCCGAGCATCCGTCTTAATCGGAGCTCGCAGTGGTGTCGCCGTGTTTAAAGTGGGGAGCCAGCCCGCTCACACGGTACGGCCAATCAGACTTTCACCTGTTTCTCCTGGAGAGCAGATCGGATCACATTTCTGAACTTGTCAATGCCTTGATCGAAAGCGGCCGATATCGGTAACACTGGCACCTTGCGAACGCGTCGTTTGAATTTCTTCAAGTTTTCTTCCGCAGGCGGTTCGTCCATTTTATTCGCCACGATCAGCCGAGGCCTTTCCAGGAGTGCCGAATCATAACGTTCCAACTCTTTCAAAAGGCTCTTGTAATCATCCCAGGGCGCGCGTCCATCCACTCCAGCCATGTCCAGCAATATGACCAGCAAGCTGCACCGTTGGATATGCCGGAGGAATTTGTGACCCAGCCCGACGTTGAGATGAGCGCCCTCGATCAGCCCTGGCACGTCACAGACGGTGAGGCGAAAAAAATCAGAATATTCAACAATACCGATTTGAGGATGCAAAGTAGTGAATGGATAAGAAGCGATTCTTGGCCTGGCATGGGAGATCGCTGTGAGCAAAGTAGATTTCCCCGCATTCGGATACCCGACGATTCCCACGTCAGCTACCGTGCGTAATTCAAAAAGATATTGGCCTTCGCCCCCAACTTCCCCTGGTTGAGCAAACCTCGGGGTCTGGTGCGCAGCCGTGGCAAAATTCCGATTCCCCAAACCTCCGCGGCCTCCTTTGCAAAGGATCAGCCGTTGACCATGACTTGTAAGATCGGCCACCAACTCTCGATCGAATTCCTGAATTTTGGGATCCGCCGATCCGGATTTGTCAGGAGAAAGATCAATCTCCATCGCTCGGCCCTGGGTATTCGTTCGAAACGTCTGACGCTTAGTCGAGGCAGTCTCGAGCCCATCTTTTTTCTCTACGTCCTCATTGGGGTCGATCAATTTCCACACGAGCGTGCCGCAAGGTACTTTTACGAGCTGATCTTTCCCTGCATGACCATCCATACCTTTGCCCAGGCCAGATTGGCCATCCTGCGCAATCAACCGAGGCTGGTAATATTGTCCAATGAGATTATTCAAATCATGGTCCGCCTCAAGAATGACATCCCCGCCCCGACCCCCATTTCCGCCGCTGGGCCCCCCCTTGGGCCGATACTTCTCACGCTGAAAGGCGATACATCCCGGGCCGCCGTGTCCGGCACGAGCGTATATTTTAATTTCGTCAATGAACATGAAATGAAATACCGAGGTGAATGAAGCTCGAGGATTCTAAATACTCTTTCTCTCATTCTCCAAATAAAAAAGGCGAGGCCGATGACCTCGCCTCAAAAATGGGCCAACTCGCCTTAGCTGTTAGCGGGGACAATATTGATCCTGCGACCCTGTTGATCGAAATTAACTTTGCCGTCCAACAATGCGAATAAAGTCCAATCGCGCCCTGTTCCAACATTTTGCCCGGCGACGAACTTGGTGCCGCGTTGACGCACAAGGATGCTGCCGGCGCTGACCAGTTCCCCTCCGTAGCGCTTAACGCCGAGTCGTTTGCTAACGCTATCGCGTCCGTTACGGACGCTGCCTTGACCTTTCTTATGTGCCATAAATTTATTCTTGTTCTGTTATGCAACGGGTGCCGGGGCTGCTTGTTCTTCTTTGGATGGCGCCGGTTTGTCGCTAGCTGAGCCCAGGTCTGAATTGATCTCTTTAATCATTACCACGGTCAACTCCTGGCGATGCCCGATCGTTTTATGATAGCCTTTGCGCCGCTTCATCTTGAAGGCAATCTTCTTGTCGCCTCGGATATGTTCGAGCACCTCGGCGCGAATGGTGGCGTTGGGCACCGTTGGCGACCCAACGGCAATCGCGCCATCATTGTTAACCATCAGCACACGGTCGAAGGTGATCTCTTTGCCACTCTCGATGGCAAGCCGCTCAATCTGCAGCTTGTCCCCTGTGCTAACACGATATTGTTTGCTTCCGGTCTCTAATACAGCGTACATAAAATTTACCAACTGACCAAAGGGTGAATAGACCAAATTCCAACACGGATGTCAACAGGAGTTTGGATATTTGCCAGTATGCGAAAACCTGCTAAATCAGGAGTTGAGCAAACCGCACCAACGTGATGGTTACATTATTCTCCAATTCGAGCCACTTATCAAGAGCGCAGAGCAAGAAAAAAAGAAACTTGCTGATGATTGTGCCAATGATATTGGGGATCAGCCTGGCGGCAGTGGAGGCACCTCCAAACAGCGCTCTTGCCGAATTGCGACAACGGCTCTCGGCGCACATTTCCCAATCCAAATATGACACGGCCCTTTGGGGCGTGAAGGTTGTTTCTCAGGATACGGGCAAAACTGTTTTTGAGCTGAACCAGCAGAAGCTTTTCACTCCAGCATCCAACACAAAATTATATACGACTGCACTTGCCCTGGACCGCCTCGGCCCTGATTACCGCATAAAGACCTCGATTTACGCGCGGGGAAAACCGGACGGGACTGGAACCGTTCCAGGCGATTTAATTATCTATGGGCGCGGGGACCCGTCCTTTAATGCGCATTTCGATCATGGAAGCCTTTCCAACGCACTGCTCCCGCTGGTAGCCGCTCTTTCTCATGCGGGCATCAAGCGGATTGCCGGCGACCTGATAGGTGATTCCACTTTTTTCCGAGGCGCCCCTTTTGGCTCTGGCTGGGTTTGGGAAGATTTGCAACAGCGATTTGGAGCGGAAATTTCGGCGTTAACAATCAATGACAATACGCTTCGCCTCAGGGTAAAACCGGGAGAGCGAGTGGACACTCCCTGCGTGTTGTCGTTGATACCGTCGCCATCTTTCATCATTTTAAGCAATCGGACCCTGACTGTGGAAAAACATGGGAGGAAAGCAATCCAGTTTGAGCGCCCGATCACCGAAAATATTCTGCATGTTTTTGGACAGATGCCACTGGATGGAACCCCTCTGGTAGAAGAGATAACAGTGCATGAGCCGGCCCTCTTGTTTGTCTCATTTTTATCAAGTCTTCTCCCCTCGCATGGAATCGAGCTGATGGGCAAGCCGCGGGCTCTTGGCCATTTTGAGAGACCGGCCGCCCCGGCAACCATAGGAGAGTTAATTGAATTGGGCTCGGTAGAGTCCCCTCCTCTGCGTAATTTGATCAGGGAGACTGTGAAGCCATCACAGAATCTTTACGCCGACTTGCTCCTCGCGCACATGGGTGAAAAGGCGCGCACCTCGGAAACATTGCCCGAGATGCGTTCGGAGGAACTGGGGATTCGCGAACTCGGGAAATTCCTTGTCCGAGCCAATGTCCGGCGTGGCGATGTGCTTTTTGAAGAAGGTTCGGGATTATCCAGGAATAATCTTTGCACTCCCGAGGCGACGGTCGCTTTGCTCCAGTTCATGACACAGCATCCTGCCGGGGATATTTTTCTTGACGCCCTGCCGATTGCAGGTGTGGATGGAACGTTGCAGCAACGGATGAAAGACACTCCTGCCCAGGGCAATCTTCGAGCGAAGACGGGCACACTACGCTATGACAGCACCCTTTCAGGTCAGGTGAAAACCGCGGCGGGCGAGCGATTGCTCTTTAGCATTATGCTCAATCGGTTCCACAGTACCGAGCCTGCCCGCCCAGGAGCAGAAGTGGACGCTATTGCGGTAATGCTGGCGGAGTTTAAAGGGCGCAGTGATGAGTAAGTTAACGCGCCACAGTGCGAAGTTTAACGGATGAAAGTTCTAAAGGCTACGGCTGTTTGCCTGGCTTTGCTTTCGGGTTCGCCGGTTGCATAGCCACGGCGCGGAATTCTTCCATATGCCGATTCCAGGCCTGGTCCAATTCGGTTGCTTTCTCGGGCCGCTCCAAAGCTAGGTTTTTGGATTCGGATCGATCCCGGCTGAGATCATAGAGTTCCCACGGCCTCTCATGATCGGCAACCAGCTTCCAGTCGCCAACGCGAATCGCGCGATTCCCCTCGTGATACCACCAGAAGTAATTGTGATCCACCGAATGATCCTTTGAAAAAACTGGCACCAGACTTTTGCCCGGCGGCGGAGGAACAGATTCTCCCTTGATATCAGATGGCAATTTGCCTCCAGCCAATTCGATGATGGTCGGCGCCAAATCGATGACATGCCCTGAGTTATGACGCAGTTCGCCGCGCGCCTGGATGCCTTGCGGCCAATGAACTATCAAAGGTGTGCTGATGCCTCCTTCATGGACCCAGGATTTGTGCAGACGAAAGGGGGTGTTTGCGAGACCAGCCCACGCAGGTCCAATCGAAAGAAATGTTCTAGCCGATCCGGGGTGCGCGTCACGATCGTGCAAATCCCCTCGAACAATTTGTTCGGCACTGGCTCCGTTATCCGAGAGAAAAAAAATCACCGTATTATCCAGCGAATCCATGGCTTTGAGTTGGTCGATAACTCGCCCTATTTCGATGTCCATGCGATGGATCATGGCAGCATGGAGTGCCATTTTAATCGGCTGAAACTGTTTTTGCTCGGTGTTCAAACTATCCCACTTCACCGCGCGACCCACCTCGCCAGGGCCGAATTGTTCGCGAAGTTGTTGTTCGGATAAATTCCAACGAGGAACGATGTCCGGATCGAATCTGCCCAGGGCACAATCCACAATGCCCATTTTCCTGAGACGGTCATAACGATCCTGGCGGAGAATGTCCCATCCACTGCGGTAGCGATTCCTGTAGATTTCGAAATCCGTTGGCAACGCGTGCAGAGGGAAATGCGGGGCGGTGAAAGCCAGATAAAGGAAAAACGGCTGTTGTCGCAGGCCGGCGTGATGGCCCGCAAGAAAGTCGATCGCGTGCTGAGCGATGGCGGTTGTTGCGTAATAACCGCTATCTGGTTTGACCGGAGGCAACGGCTCATCGTCGAGAGTGTGTTCTTTCGGATTAAAATAGCGGTTGTGGTCGTTGAAAGAATAGGAGTGCTCGAAACCTCCAGCCAGCACCTTACCATCCACATGCCATTTGCCGGAATGATACGAGTGGTAACCAAGCGGCCGGAGCAATTCGGGCAGCAATCGCGCCCAGGCTGGCCGGACGCCACTCGCCCCTCCGCCCAATCCTGGCAGCGCATCACGGCGTACTTGCTGAGCGTAATAGCCGGTCAGAACGCATGCCCTGGTGGGCCAGCAGCGAGCCGTATTGTAAAACTGCGTGAAGCGCAACCCGTTGCTGGCAAGGCGGTCGAGGTTCGGTGTTTGGATCTCTCCTCCATAACAACCCGCATCTGAAAAACCCATATCATCCGCCAGGATCAACACGATATTGGGTTTGCGCTGTACAGGCGCGCCCATTGCTATCGAAAGAAAAGACAATCCAGCCAAAGCAACCGCCAACCGGATTCTTGGCGTCAAAAATCTCACGGCTGATCTTTTTAGGTGGAGTGACCCGATCATCCAGACCAATGGATTCACGGTCTTGACCTCATTGTGAGTGGACTTCATTAACGAGTCATAGAACACATACCCAATAATGCGATCCCAGTCAGGATGGAAGCAGATTGTGTGCGCTTTTCTGGGCCTTCTGACCAGACGTTGCCGTGAATTGAGCTCAGTCGGATCGCTGGTCAGCGATGGATGACTCTTGCCGCAGCGTCATTTCCCGGCTACATATTGTTTCCAGGCTGTGGCGGAAAACCAGCCTGGAAAAATAAAAACCGCATGAGAGGACATCCCAATTTCGAACCGTTCACTTCGCGTTTGAAGGACTTCATCCGTTCAAGCTCAAACCTCGGCGCGGACGAAGGCGACGACAGATTCGACCCACTGGCTCTGGAGCTTTTTGCGCTTCAATTTGAACACAATCTCGTCTATCGGAAATTCTGTCAGAGCCGGGACGCATCACCCGAATCGGTTGAGCACTGGACGCAAATCCCAAGCGTGCCAACGGCAGCATTTAAAGATGTCTATCTTTCGTGCCTCCCAGTGGACGAATGCAATTCGGTTTTTTACTCGAGCGGAACGACAGAGCACCGTCCCAGCCGCCATTTCCACAATGCCGCGTCATTAACTATTTACGAGGCATCTTTGCTGACGTGGTTTGAAACCAAAGCGCTCGGGCTTTCACCTTCAACGACTGGCGATTGGCATTTGTTAATTCTAACTCCTCCCTCCGAGCAAGCTCCGCATTCCTCGTTGGTCCATATGTTCGAAATAATCCGACGCAGGATGCGCCAACCTGCGAGTGCCTTTTTCGGGAACACCGGGCCGGATGCGGCATGGCATCTCGATTTCGAATCAGTGATCGCATCTTTGGGAGCAATCCGCGATTCGAAGTCTCCAGCCTTTATTCTGGGCACGGCATTTTCATTTGTGCATTTGCTCGATCACCTCGCGGCTCGAAAGCTTCGCTTCAAATTGCCCCCCGGTTCACGGGCTCTGGAGACCGGTGGATATAAAGGCCGCGCCCGTTCTTTGCCCAAATCTGAACTCCATCTCCTCATCCGCGATTTTCTGGGCGTACCTCCGGAAGGAATTATTGGCGAGTACGGGATGAGCGAACTCAGCTCACAGGCTTACGATTCTCCTGGTCATTCAAAACTACAATTCCCTTCCTTGCAGGTCCGTCCTTTTCATTTCCCTCCGTGGGCTCGCGCACAAATTATCGCACCTGAAACAGGTGATGAAGTTCGAGAAGGCGAATCTGGCTTGGTTCGCGTCTTTGATCTTGCGAATACTTATTCTGTTATGGCGGTTCAAACGGAAGACATCGCAGTTCGACATGGCACAGGTTTTGAATTATTGGGGAGAGCTGCCGTGGCTGAGACTCGCGGTTGTTCGTTGATGAACATATAATTGGTGGCCTGAGTAAATTTTTCAAAGATAAGCTTATTTTTTGCATCGCCGAATATGCCGCAAGAGCAAAGCCATAGAAACCGGACTTTATTCCTGGTGGGAGTGTTGCACGCCTTCACGCATCTTTACCAGGTTGCTTTGCTGCCGCTTTACTTGCGCATCCAGCAGGATCTGAACTTAAGCAGCGTCGAGCAGGCAACCTTGCTGGTAACGATACTGGGCGTTGCCTATTTCCTGCCCAGCTATCCACTCGGTGTCATGGCTGACCGTTTCAGTCGGAAGAAACTGCTCGGCATTGGCCTGGCGATTAACAGCCTGGGGTTTATAGCTTTGGGGCTGGCGCCTAATTATGCCTGGGCTTTAGCGGCCGCCGCAATCGCGGGATTCGGGGGAAGCTTTTACCATCCAGCCGCTACCGCCCTGGTCGCGCAACTCTTTCCGGAAGCCAAAGGCCGGGCGCTCGGCCTTGTGGGAATCGGAGCCAGCACTGGGTTCTTTGCAGGTCCGTTTTATACTGGGTGGCGCGTGGTTAGTTCCGGAAGCTGGCGGTTCCCGGTTTGTGAGCTCGGCGCCTTTGGTTTGCTCGCTGCTGGCCTGTTCTTTTTGCTAGCTCACGAGCATAGCGAACTCCCTCCTCTGTCAAAATCGAATGAGAAACTCTCAATCTCTCCCCCTGTTTCAGCACCATTGTTTCCAACTACCGCGTTATGGTTTCTTTTCCTCGGTGCAAGTTTTTGCTTCAGTATGCGAGACTTCAGTGGCAATGCGATGGGAACGTCAGCATCGCTCTTTCTTCAAAACGCTCATGGTTTCAGTCCCAAGTCCACTGGCCTCGCCCTCTCGGGCCTTTATCTTGCCTCGGTGATCAGCAATCCCCTTTTTGGCAGCTTGAGCGACCGCGGCCGGATGCGCTGGGTCGCCTTCGTTCTCATTATTGCGGCAAGCATGATTAGTTTATTCCCTCGGGTACCCGCGGCTTGGATTTCGCCAGTGCTTCTGACGTACGGTTTTTTCTTCATGGCCAGCTATCCGATTGTTGAAGCTGCCCTGATGGAATCAGTCCCCAATTCGGTGCGCGGAAGAGTTTTTGGCCTGTTCATCACTGTGGGTGGCCTAATAGGCAACATCTCCCACTGGGTCGCGGGTAATTGGATACATAAGCTGGGACCCACGGCGGCTCAGGTTGCGAGCTACCTGCCGCTCTATGCAACCTTATCATTATTGGTAGCGCTTTCTATCTGTGGATTGCCCTTGTTGCATGCAATTCGTAAACGGGAACATCTGGATCCGCTGGAGACAGGGGCAGCCGCGCTCGCTCCTTTGCGCGCGGCAAATGACCCATGAATCTGCCTAATTACTTTCTGGCAGATCTCCCTCCGGAAGCGACTTTGAGCGCTTCGATGCTCGGCGAAGCATGTCAGACCTTGCGGCAGAATCGCGAGCGATACCTCGCGAATCGTTCCACTGAAAGCCTGATCAATCTCCTGAGCGACGTTGCTGCCGCCTGGCTCGATCCGGGATATCCTCTTCGCAAACGAACGCTGGAACAGGGCCCTGACGCCACTGGCTTTTCACGCGAAGTCCTGGCTAAAGGTCTGGATGCCTTTTTTGCCCAGTTAACGCCGAACAATTTCCGCTTGTTGCTTGAGCAGGACTTCGGGCACAGACGACGTCTGGATGAAATGACGCGCAGCGGACCGGAGGACGACAGCAACCGCGCCGCGATGGTGTCCGCGCCTGAGCTTCTGGTCCACTTCACGGCTGGGAACATTCCAAACCCCTCTCTTCAAAGCATCGTATTCGGAGTATTGCTGCGCTCAGCACAGTTTGTAAAATGCGCTAGTGGGGCCTCGCTGGTGCCGCGCCTCTTCGCCCATTCACTTTATGAGGCTGACCCAAAAATCGGCGCTTGTCTGGAAATTGCAGAGTGGCGTGGCGGCGATGTCGAACTTGAAAAGAGCGTGCTCGCAAATGCCGATTGCATCACCGCCACAGGCAGTGATGAATCGTTGGACGCCCTTCGTAAACTGGCCCCAACGCAGACGAGATTTCTCGGTTATGGCCATCGGTTGAGTTTTGCCTACGTTGCGGGCGGTGTATTGACCGGATTGAAAGCGGAACGCCTCGCAGCCCAATTGGCCACAGATGTCGTGGCATGGGATCAACAGGGGTGTTTATCGCCGCACGTTTGTTACATTGAAAGAGGCGGGCAAATTTCTGGCGAACAGTTTTCAGAAATGCTCGCCGGCCAACTGGAGCGGCGCGAGCAAACCGAACCACGCGGCGCACTGCCGGTTGAAAAGTCAGCGACCATCGCTTCGCGGCGCTCTTTTTACGAATTGCGCGCCTCTCATTCGCCCGACACTCGCTTATGGCATAGCCAGCATTCTACTGCCTGGACGGTCGTTTTCGAGGCCGCTCCGCAATTTCAGATCTCATGCCTGCACCGCTTTATTTACGTGAAAGAAGTTTCCAATCTGACCGAAGCGTTGCAGAGCGCGGACGCTGTGCGAGGGAAAGTTTCGACCGTTGGATTGGCCGCGTCGGGAGACCAGTCGCAAACATTGGCGACGGAACTCGCGCGCTGGGGTGTGACACGCGTTTGCCCGCTTGGCCAAATGCAAAATCCTCCCCTGGCATGGCGGCACGACGGTCGTCCCGCCCTGGCCGAACTAGTCCGTTGGGCCGATTGGGAAATGGAATAATCAAACGCCATGCCAGACTGAGCTGCGCCAAACACTCAACACAACCCTTTTAGCAATTCAAGCCGTCACATCATTTATGGAACTAAGAAAAACGTTTCAGTTTGAAGCCGCCCACCTGCTCCCACATCTGCCAAAATCCCACAAATGCCGGCGATTGCACGGCCATAGCTTCAAAACGGAAGTTGTTGTGGTTGGAAAATGCCATCCAAAACTTGGTTGGGTGATGGACTATGCGGACATCTCCAAAACGTTCCAACCTGTCCTGGAAAAGCTCGACCATTTTTATCTGAATGAAATTCCTGGCCTTGAAAATCCGACGAGCGAGAACATCGCAATCTGGATTTGGAACAAGCTGAAGCCAAAGATGCCGTTGCTAACCGAAATCGTTGTGGCTGAAACGTGCACCGCGAGATGTGTCTATCGGGGAGATTGAAACGCTGCAAGGCTAAATCTGAAAGATCAAAAGACCTTTCCCACCAAGGACAAAGGCGGGTGTCGAATTCAAAATTTGTGATGTCGGAGCGCGGCACGTCCTCGGGCCACAGCGGCCAGGTACGCAGCCCACGCGCCGGAATCTATTCAATGCCCTGTTTGAAATCCTAACCGCCGGCACGAGGATGTGCTGCGGCCCGGTCAGTCATATTTGTGACATTTCATGCAGTGGCATTTGAAGAGTTGCGTTAGCTGAGTCGCATCCACACAGTTTTCAAATAGGCTGGCTCTGCCCGTGAAATAGGGAAATCGGGTGGTTGGGGAACAAAGCTTAACTGGGTGATGCTTCGTGCGGCAGCGCGGATTTCCGCTTTCATGTGCTCGATGAACTTTTCGGCTGGCCAGTCCGCCGCATTGGTGGAAGCGAAAAGCACGCCTCCACTTTTCACCAATGGTACTGCGAGTTTAAGCAATTTTCTGTAATCTTTTTCCACGCGAAAGATCCCTGAGCTTTTCGATCGCGAAAAGGTGGGCGGATCCAAAAGAATGATGTCGAATGTCCGTTCCTTCTTTCGAAAGCGGTGCAACCAGTCAAAAACGTCACCGCAGATAAACTCGTGATCCTCGATCGGAATGTGATTCAAGGCAAAGTTGCGCTTGCCCCATTCGAGATACTTTTTTGAAAGATCCAGGCTTGTAGTCCGGAATCCCGACTTTGCAGCACAAACGGAGAAAGCGCAGGTGTATGCAAAGGCATTCAATAGCGTCGGTCGCGAATCCTGTTTTTGCGAAGGGTTGTCGATTTTACCCCGGGTATTAAGCGGCTTGGTGGGCAGCGGTCTCGGGCTCAATGAAGAGATCGAGAAACCGGGTGCGACATATCCGGTGATCAATCGCCGGCGATTGTCGCGTTGATCGAGAAACAAACCTGTGGAGTATCCTTCCGTGAAACTGAGCTCAAACTCCAAGCCGTTCTCGCGAATCACAAAAGACCTGGGGCCCGGCTCACCCATAATCAGGCGCGGTGCAGCGTCAGTCGGCGATGTACCGCACAACTCCCGCCTAAGGACCTTGTGATACGCGCCGCGAAGGCCAAAATGGTCAGTGATTTGACCGAGCTGGGTTTGCTGACGTGCGTCAGAAGGAGTTTCGGATTGCGAAAGCGCAAAATCGCCCAACCGTTCCACGTACCAACCTGGCCAGCCATCGCTGCTCCCGTGAACCGCGCGAAATGAATTTGTCAGGTCGGCTTCGATGAGCTGTTCACGGATCCGCAGTCGCGGATCATCCTGAAAATTGGGTTGTGCCTGGAATCTCAGTTCTTCGCCCGTGGCTGGATGCTTCAATCTGAGTTCGGCAGCATGTAAATAGACTCGAGCTGCTGCCGTGCCGGCGTAAAGGATATCACCCAGAATTGCCAAGCCTTGATCCGCTGCGTGGACTCGAATCTGATGGGTGCGGCCAGTGATTGGTTCAGCAATCCAGGCGTTAAGGCAACGGGCGTGGGACGGCCTCGAAGAAGAAATTTCCTGCGAGCTGATTGAAGCTCGTGTGTCTCCGACGGGCGGAACCTGGTCTAAAATCCTGAACCTTGTCTCTGCTGTCTCGCCTCCAGCGTGCAGAGGCCGGCTCAGATATTTCTCCCCTGCGCGGACCAGCGCGCTTTTTGTATTGAATTCCTTATCTTTAGCGACACGGTCCGTCAAAAACACATACTGTTTGCGGACTGCGCGGCTGGTAAATTGCTCCGTCAAGGAACGGTTGGCCAGGGCCGTTTTCGCAAAGAGAATCACCCCGGAAGTTTCCTTATCCAGTCGATGAATGATCGCGAGGGTGGCCCACCTTGGCTCCCGGTTGCGTAACCACTCATAAAGACCTTCCCCAGCGTAAGGACTGGGAGCATGGGTATTCATCCCAGCCGGTTTATTCACAGCCAGCAAATGGTCATCTTCAAAAATTACGCAACGCAACACAGGATTACCTGTCGCCGGCCTATCCGCATTTCAGGGACGTTTCATTGTTTATCCAGCGCATGGATTGCGTGCCGCAAACGGCGCTCGATTAAGTGTTGTCTTTCCGCACCCAGCACTTTGGAACCGTCCTCTTCGCGCACATAGAAACTATCGATAGCTGCTCCCTTTTCCGTGGCAATTTTAGCGGCGGAAATATCCAGGGGAAATTCGCTCAGAGTTTGGGAAATGACATAAAGCAAGCCGATGCGGTCTTCCGTTTCGATTTCAAGCAAGGTCCGGGTCTCAGAGCCTTCGTTGTCAAAGTAAACGCGCGTCGGGATGCGTTCCCCCGCATAAGCCTGGTAAACAGGCCGAACAACCTTTTGTTTCGCGATGAGCGCCGGAAAATCCACTTCCTCCCCCATAAGTGATTTGCTGAGCACGTGCTGAAATTTATCGCGCTGCTCGGCGCCCGCGAGATTGCCCGTCTTTGCATCGTGAACAAAGAACGTATCGAGGACGATGCCATCCTTGCGAGTGGAGATTTGCGCGCTGAGAATATTAAGGCCAGCCGCGCTAAGTGAGCCAGCGATATTGCTGAACAACCCCGCCCGATCCCAGGTGCAAATCTTGACGGCATTATAACCCCGATCGGGTTCGCTGAGCCAATTGGTGACTGGCGCGAGAGCGTTTTCCTCCTCCATGATTTGCTGTTCCATGAAGCGATGCGTTAATAGAAGGTCATCCAGAATTTCCCTGGCGGAGTGAATCTGAAAATAACGGCCAGGCAAATTCGCAAAATGGGCGATCAATTCCTCTTCGGTCAAGGTCTCGGGCATGAGTCGGCGCACTTCATCCATAAGCAATTCCCGCTGCTTCTCTTCAGCCCGAACAAATTCTGTCGCCCCGGTGACTATCTGGAGGGTCTTATGATAAAGCATCCAGAGGAGAGAATCTTTAAACCCGTTCCAAAGCTTGTCACTCGTGGCCAAAGCGTCCACGAACGTGTGCAAGGTCAAGAGGTTCAATGTCTCCGGATTTTGCATCTGTTTGGCAAACTGGCGGATGACCGCCGGATCTTCCAGGTCGCGTCGCTGGGAGAGATTGGCCATCAGCAAATGGTTTTCGATCACAAGCAGGAGGGCATTGGATGCGGTCGCATCCAAATGCAATCGGCGCGCGACTCGAGTTGCCAATTGGCGGCTGACTTCCGCATGATTGCCATGTCCTTGAGGTTTGCCTACATCATGCAGGAGCAGTGCCAGGTAGAGAACAAATGGGCGATCCAGCCCCTGAAATAAAGGAGCGTAAGCCTGGTGGGGCGGCGCATTCGCCTCCCAAACACGGTCGAGTTGTTCGATGCACATCAGGGTATGCTCATCGGCAGTGTATTGATGGTAAAACTCGTGCTGCACGAGGCAGGTCAGCTTTCCAAATTCCGGCACGTATTTGCCGAGCAGATCAACCTCATGCATGGCACGCAAGATCGGCGCTACATTTCCCCGCTGGCTCAGGATAGTCAGAAAGGTTTCCCGCACGTGCTCATCTGAAAGAAACGCGCGATCTACCAGGGATAATTGGTTGCGAATGAGCTGCGCCAGATCCGCGTGCAGACGCAAGCCACGCTGCTGAGCGTGAAGGAAAACTCGCATCAGCCGGCGCGGCTGGTCTCGAAAAACGCGATCCGAAACTGCGTGGATTTCCCCGCCGATAAATTTAAGACCGTCCACGGGTTCAACCACGGGTTTGCGGCCATTGGGCAGGAACAACCGAAAGGAAATCCGAGGTTCGGGCGCGGGCAATAACGCAAGGCGTCGTTCGAGAGTCCGGGTGCTGAGGAAAATGGCGCGTGAATGGGTGTAGAGATCGCGCATGAACTCTTCAATCCGCACGCTGGGCGAGCGTTCGCGATAGCCAAGATTAAACGCGATGGCAGGCTGCAGGTTTTTACTCAACACATCTACAGCGCGCCCCGTATGGTAATGCATTTCCGTACGCGTGCGCAGAAGGAAATCGTAAGCGGATTCCAGTTGCTTGCGCTCAGGCCCTCCTATCAACTTATTCGCTTCTAATTCTTTAAGCGAGCGGGTGCGGTGTTTGAAAAAAGCCATCCAGAGCAGGTTTTGAAAATCACGCAACCCCCCACAGCCGTTCTTCAGGTTAGGCTCCTGCATACAAGCAGAGTTGCCGAATTTGGCGCGGCGCGCATCCTGATCCTGGAGACGTTGAGCAATATATTCCTTTTCGTGTCCCTTCACGCACTTGGTCACAAGGATTTTTTGAAATTTCTGGAAGAGTTCCTCGTTTCCCGTAATGAGCCGCGCTTCAATCAGGGAAGTTTTGGATTGCATATCGCTGTTGGCGACCTTGACGCAATCCTCGAGACTGCGGACGGAGTGGCCAATTTTTAAGCCGACATCCCAAAGCGGGTAGAGCAGCCCATCCAGGATTTTGGAGAGATGAGGGAGCGGACGCGTCCCTCCGGCGATTTGCCGGTTGTGAAGAAACATGAAATCGATATCACTTTGCGGGTTTAATTCCGCCCGGCCGTAACCCCCAATCGCAACCAATGCAATGGCAGGAAATTCTTTCTGGGCCTGCTGTGACAAGCTGCTTCTGGCCGTCTCCCAAAGATGACGCAAAAGCAAATCGAGCATCTCCGCTCGCGCGCGACAGATTTCCAGGCCCCCCGCGCCCCCTCGATGCAGAATTTGGAGCCGGTGCGTTCCTACTTTTAAAAACGCCTTGTACCGCGCCAGTTCTTGTACCGGTTGACGGCCAGGAGGTAACGTCAGCCGCGTGGCGGCATCGGCTTCCATTTTCTGTAACAGGCCCTGCATGACGACATTTACTGTGAGTGCAAATGAAACTCAAGGCAAGCGAACACCCGGTGATGATGGCGTTTAAGACCCTCTCCAATACCAAGGACTTATTAGGTCCATTACTCTTTCGTGCAAAGACCACCCTGACTTCTTTCGATTGAACAAACCCTGTCCTCAATTCCTTCCCATAAGCGTTCTGCGGACACGGCGGGTAGGGCCTGCCACTCCGTGCGCGCCGCCGGAAACTCCAACGGGGGAATGGCACTTACTTAACGCTGGGAGCGCTGGCGTCTCGCCGGCGTTATGCTTGAATTTGCGCGGAAGACCCCAGCGCTCCCAGGTTACCGATCCTTAACTAAGCGGCATTCCCACAACGGGGTTTCAGCGGGGTTTCAAACGATTTCAACTTTCTGCTTTCCACTTTCTACTTTTCCGCATTCTCCATCAGGCCACCGCAAATTGGCGAGGGGACATGCCATTTTTATATTTGAACTGGCGTGAGAAGTGGGGATGTGTCAGGCCGACCATCTGGCAAACCTGGCTGGGAATCGTTCCTTCTTTCAGTAATCGCCTGGCAGTTTCCCGGCGGGCAGATTTGAGCCATTCGCAAGGCGTTATGTTGAAACGACGAAATTCTCTTTGTAGCTGGCGTGTTGACCTTCCCAAACGTTTGGCGAAGGGAGCTACTTTATATTGAACATCTTTGGCGATCTGAAGCAGTTGTTCGGAATTGAGGTCGAGGGGAAAGAAAAGCATAATCATTAATCGGTCAATTCAATGGTTAATTGTTCTGGGAAAACAGATTGCAACTATTCTGTTAACAACCTTGGTAATCCCTCTCTTTAAGACGCTTTAAGGCTAACAAAAAGATGGCGGAGAAGCAAGCTTGGAAACCGCAGAATAAAGTTAGTTTGACAGCCGAGGCCGAACGTTTCCGCTTCTGCGGGATCCCCCCAATGCAGCGTTCAGCGTTTCAAACTCATCCCGCACCTTAAACAGAACTGGCGACGGTTCTCCCTCTCCTCGGGGGTGAGGGCGAACTTCTTTTACACGCCATATTTGTCCAAATTCAGGGGCACAACGCGCGCCTCTTTTATTTTGCTTCTCCGCTTGCTCCGTTTCCTCATGTAAAAAATTGCTGCGTTAAATGTTTGTTCTTCCGTTGCGGCTCTTCCGCGCTGTAGTGCTATATCGAAAAATCATTCATTTCGGTGTGACTTTCTCGTTTCTTTCTTTCTCCGTGTCATCCGTGAAATCCGTGGTGATTCTTTCTTTTCTTGCGTTCTCTGCGCTCTTGTATCTCTGCGGTTAAAATTCTTTCCCTTCTCCGAGCGCTCTTTTACTTGCTTCTCCGTTTGCTCCGTTTCCTCATGTAAAAAATTGCTGCGTTAAATGTTTGTTCTTCCGTTGCGGCTCTTCCGCGCTGTAGTGCTATATCGAAGAACCATTCATTTCCGGGTGAATTTCTCGTTTCTTTTTTTCTCCGTGTCATCCGTGAAATCCGTGGTGATTCTTTCTTTTCTTGCGTTCTCTGCGCTCTTGTAGTGCTATGTTTCAAAACTCATCATTTTCGGCAAAATTTTAAGCAGGCAAAGATTCTTTGTTACGCTTGTGATATCAAAATGCCTCGAGTGACGCGAAGCGTTTGGAGTGCGTCCGTATCCCGGCGCTTTTCATTTCTTGTCCTCAAGTCAATCCAAAGCGCCGGAATACGGCGCACTCCAAACGCTTCGCGAGTTCCGTTACTCCCCTTCACTCGGTGGTTTCCTATTTGGTTGCAGCTTTGCCGCGCTAGGTCTCTGCGGTTAAAATTCTTTCCCTTCTCCGAGCGCTCTTTTACTTGCTTCTCCGTTCGCTCCGTTTCCTCATGTAAAAATCTGCTGTATTAACTCTTTTTTTCGGTTCCTCACACAACGTCCCTAGTTTACCGGGACACCGCCACGAGCGGGCAAGGCGTTTGGCTGTTTAGTATGATGTAGGCGAGCTTGACTTCGTTTTGAGAAGCGTTCGTAGCCGAGAAGCTGTTTCAGCGCTCAACATTCATTGGTACCGTGGTTGCTGTGGTTGGCGTGTGAAGTTCATTAGTCTTACGTCCGCAACGCATACGTCCCTCACTGAGTTCCAGTAAGGCCGCCAGTCAGCAATAAAATAACTCCAAGAAGAAGTATTTCAAACGGAATAATGACCATAGCCAAGAGCAGCATAGCAAGTTTTTGGCGGACGGTAGCCGAGCGTATCAGAGCCCCAAATAAGCAACAGGTGAAGCTTAGGATAGAAATCGTGGCACCTCCGGGGGACGGGCCTGCACGACCAACGGCGAGCCTGTCCATCACTAGTGCCAATAGAGGTCCAGCAAGTCCGATTGCAAAAACCAAATTGCTAATTTTAGTTTGCAATGAAACCCTCCTTACATCCTTTATGATGGAATTCCTTCCAACCACATCGAGCCCCGTTTTGCGCCGCCCACACCAGAATAACCTTTATTTCGCCGTCAACCCCCCGATGAGTTGAAAACCATTCTGGGTCAAAGTCGTACTTGTCGAATATGCATGCTTCCCAGGTGAGAGTGCGGCAAGAACACGACGTTTTCAGTGCTATAGAAACTCCCCCGAGTGAGGCAGACCATGGGGGACCAACCATCGCCCCCACTTCCATCTTGCGGTCCTGCCAATAAAAGGGTGTGGTCTTGCATTCGCGCGCCTGCTTTTGAATTTCAGTTTGAAACGGAGGCGCGGCTCCTAATGCGGAACCCATTTCCTTATCTGTGAGCTCGATGTCATTCGCTGTACCTGCAACAAATCTATCCCATCCGCGTCTATCTTCAGGGGTGTCCAAAAAGCCGCGAATCTTTTGCTGAAGCCAACCACAAAAGTTCTTATGTGTGTTACGCAACGAGTTTAAATCAGGCAACTCTATCTTTGCTAACATACACTCCGGACCGGCACACAGTCCAAACGCGTCAGATTCTCTCACCGCATCATTGTGCCCGAACGCTTTTAAATTTAGGCCGCCTTTACTCCCTAGCGGATCGTTGTTTAGCCAGCGCCCGATGGCGGGCGTGTAATATCTGAAACCGTAGTAGACCAGATCGCTCTCATCATCGTAGCACTTCGTCGAAAATCGAAACAGGTTATCCTTGGCCAATGGTCCAGTCCGGCGAAGGAATTCACCGAACGGCCCATATTGGTAGTTAGCAGTATTTGTGCCGTAAGCAGCTGCAACAGTTATGGCAACGTTCCCATTGCCATCGAACCCGAAAAAATGGCTTCCTTGTGCTGCATCGCTGACGGCAAGTAGGCCGCCAACACCTCCAGCTCCCTGTCCGGTACCGCTTAGATCTAAGCCCCATATGAACGATTTAAGGAGGGAGGACGTGGGATTAACAACTGCTAACAGATTCCAGTCGTCGTAGACGAAGCGATTCGTAGATAGTGGGAAATAGGCGGAGCCGTTATTTGTGGAGACGAGCTTTTGAACGCGGCGGCCCTGAAAATCATAGAGAAAATCGAGCTTGTACTTTGAGGCCGTTGGAGCACTACTCAGGCTGGTCATGTTGGTGAGCCTGTTCTCCCCGTCCCATGCATAGGTCCAGCTGCCATCTTGAGTCAGGTTGCCGTCAGCGTCGTAGGTGAAAGATTCGGGCGTCTGCGCTACCAAGACTGCGCCGGTGATGGATGTTTCCCCGGCTGCAGCGGTGATCATGTTCGTCCAAAGCGCAGCGGAGCTGTTTGCAACCGTGACTTCCTTGCGGAAATACTCACCTTTCCGATACGCGGTCTGACCATTGACTGTCACAGCGTTTGTGGCGAGAGCAGTGCCAATGACATCCACGCCGCCGGGCACATCGCGGTTCGTGTACTGGTTCAGCGAGTTTGCGCCGTACGAGGCGGTTCGCATGTTCCAGCCGTTCTGATCCCCGCCAGCCTTGGTCTGCGTCCGGTTGCCTATATCATCATGGGCGTACTCGAACTGCTGTCCCGCGACCGGGCTTTGATCTGACCAATATTTCTTGCCGGAGCGCACCTGGCCGAGAGAGTCGTAATCATAAAGCCAATAGCACCCGTCAGCGAGAGTTGATCGGGTGCGCTGGTTTGCGGAATTGTAAGAATATGAAAAGCTCACCGCGGATGACGCGGAGGGTACGGATGAAATGGAAGAGAGGCGGTTAAGGAAATCGTATGACTTCGTTGTGGTCATTCGTGCCGTGCTGTTCGACCTGAAAGTAATCTGGCTCACAAGCGGGGAATTCGCAAGGTAAGCGTAAACAGCGTTATAATTGCCATTTGTCACCGTGTTGAGTCGTCCGGCAGAGTCGTAAGCGTAATTGACCAGCGTAGAGGGTTGAGTATCGAGGGCAACCGCAGTGCGCCGCAGGTAGGCGTCATATGCATTTGTGACGGCCAGACCGGCGAGCGTGCCGCCGCTGAATGTTTCACTGATCAGTTCGTTTGCGTCATTGTAAGCCATGGCGTCAGTCATACCATTTCGGACTGTTGAGGCGGTGCGCCCTTGACGATCATACGAAAAGGTAATGCCAGGCGTGCTGTCGGAATAGCTGACAGCGGATAATAGTCCGACATTGTTATACGAATACGTTGTGGTGATGCTCCGCGCCCAGACGCGCGTGGCAAGACGGCCTGCGCTGGTATAAGTGTACGAAGGTCCTGCCGCGCCGCCGGCGTACAATTTGCTGGTCAACCAGCCCCGGTACTGGTCGTAGTTCCAGGTAGTGACTCGTGCGCCACCGCCACTATTGAAGTTGCTCCAGTTCGTCATCGTTTTCTGCCGTCCGGCATAATCGTAGCTGTAAGCGCAAGGATAAACTCGCGATCCGTAATTTCGCTTGAGTTCTCCGGTAAGGTAATATTCGTTGGTGACACTAGCTCCGTCGGCATTGACGAAGCCTGTCGGCTGAAGCATCGAGTTATAATATGTGAGAGATGTTTGCGGCGACTGGCCAGGTCCCGGCGCAGGGGTTGTAACCGAGGAGGCCAGATCCGCGTCATTGAAGGCCGTTGTTGTCGTTCCATTTCGAGCGTCAGTGGCTGTGCTCTGCCGGCCATGGACGTCATATCCATAACTCATCGATGACAATTGAATACCGACGGAGTCTTTTCGGGTGACAGATATCAGACGACCGTTCAGGAAATTATTGACACTGAAGGTGCCATCCGGAGCGGTGTTCGTTACATAACGGTTTCCGCCGCTGCCGTAAACTGTGCGGTTGCTGCTCACAACCGGGGTTGTTTGATCACGATATTGTGTTTGCCAGGACTGGAGTCCATCAGCCGAGCGTTCGACAATGGAAACGAGGTTTGAAGAATTCGAGCTGAAGGTTGGCAAAATATAGTTTCGGGTTCTCCGGACGGTCGTGCTGTGCGAAGTAATGACGTCGTTGGTCGTAAAAGTAACCCTATCGCTACCGGAGAGATCGATCGTATAGTTGCGGTTCGAGTCGAGGACGGAATACACCTGTTCGCCTTTTGCATTGTAAGCATAGAGGGTGATGACCCCGTCAGGATCAATATGATTGGTTAATTGACCTTTTGTGTTAAAAGTCGAAAGCGCGGTCGGTGAGCCAGATGCGTAAACGACTTTGTAAGCATGGCCTAACATGTCTGTCGAGGTTTTGACCCATTCATTCGTGCCACCCGAATCGGTAACTTTGATTTCAGTTGTGTATGGACCGTCGCCATCGACACCATAAATGTACTGCAGTGCGTGCGCCCCAGTTCCCCCGACCGAGAGGAGCGAACCGTCCTCCCTATAAGTTTCAATGCGGGTGCCGCCATCCGGATAAATGTTCGTCACGAGCGTTTGTCCGGAACCATTTGTACCGTCGGAAAAGCTGGTTATCCCGCCCAACGCATTGGTTTGCCTGAGCAGCCGTCCATTATCGCTATATGCCGCAGAACTGAGTCTGGTGATTGTTCCATTGCTGCCAACACGGAGCGTTTGCAAGGTGCTGCCTGCCGCATCGAGCAGATTGGTGGTAGTAATCCCGAGTTGGGTGGCGCCAATGTGCCGTTTTGCGGAATCGTAGAGATGCTGGATCAGAACGCCGTCACGATTTGTCTGGCTGTCAAGGCCACAGCAAGCGTAGTTCAGGTTTTCGGTTTTGCCATCCAAGTGCGTGACAGTGTATGAGCGTTTTAAATCGTCGGAATAAACGTAGAGGTCCTGATCCAAAGTCAGGCCTCCGGAATACACATCCTGGACTGTGCTGGACAGCAACTCGCCTAACGCGCCGACAACGGTTGTCGTAAGGGTCCCGTCCACAATATCATTGAAGCTTCCGTTGGGAGCACCAGTCTTCACTGTTGTTGTTTTCTGGCCCGTGGATGGAGTATTTTCCGCGTAAGTGTAAAAGCTCATTGTGCCGTCGGGATGCATTTCTTTAACGACATCCCACGTATTGGTATCCCGCCACGTGGAATTCGTCAGGTTGGCTGAGTGGCCGATTCCAGCGCCTGACACAGCGCAACGAATAGACTGCCTCTGCTGAATGCCGCTGCCGTCGGCCGCAAAACTGATCTGGTAGCTGCGGCCGATCTCGCTATTCACCAGTTTCTCGATATTCGTGACGATATTGTGAGCGTCGTCGTAATAAGTCAGCGTGACCCGGTTTGAGCTGTCGAGCGTGTTTGTGGCATTGTCGAGGAACTGGACCACATGATTGGCCAGTCGGCCGGCAAAATCGTAGCTGAATCTCTCCCAGCGGCCAGTTGGTTCGATTACCTGCTGAAGTTGACTGTAATTGTTTGTATCTGAACTGTCCTCATAGTACGCCCAGGTGGTCGTCTTCGCTCGCGTTCCTGTTCCCAGTGTCTGCTGGACCAAAGTTTGACCCCACGGGAAGACTCGATACTTATTGGTCGTTTGCGTAGCCACGTTGCCACTGCCGTCTTTGAGAGTGATTGTATCCGTGCGATTGGTTGTTGTCTCCCAGTTGATGGCCCGCGATTCGGTTTTAAGGCCGCTTCCCTGAAGCATGTCCCAGGTAGCGACGCCTGAGTTTGAACTATAGTTGAACTGAGTGGTCTTGGGTGAACCGCTTGCCCCGATAATCTCAGTAATGAACATTTGATTAATATTGCTGTTGTTGGAGATCGTGACCGAAGACAGGAACTGGGCTGGCGTAGCTCGGTTTGAAAAAAAGATTGAGTAACCAGTGTTTGTAGGAAAGAAATAGGCAATGACATTTGGAGTTTCCACGCTGGTAATGTCCAGGTCCGTCCCATTCACAGTCACGCTTTGCGAAACAGAAAATGTGAGATTGGAGGGGCGGTACATTTCGTCACTAGGCTGGTCTGCATGTAAGCGAAGGTATCCGGCTGATTTCCCATAAGCGTCGGGTCCGAGGCTAATTCGCGCGTCGAGACTGCCTGTTGAAGCTGTTACCACGCCCGGAACATTGCATCCTGCGTCCTGGCACGGGCCGCAATCACATGGAGGAGCGTTGTCGGGTGTCGCGTCGAGGTCTGGGATAAAAATTCCTGATGACATGGTCGTGATTAACTGCCAACCCGAGTAGGGTGGTGGGGTTGGGTTGATGCCAGGGCAAGAACTTCCAATGGCAGGTTCTGTGTCGCCTATCGTTCCTCCGTAAACTGTGGTTGCGCCGTCAACGTGGGTGGCCCACGCCAATTGGTATGTTCCGTCGACGGGGGTAAAGGGTGGGTGAGTGTTTGACTCGTCCACCTGCAAGCAGTCTGGACCATTGGTAGCGGCAAGGTAGAGCTTCACCGTTCCGGGCGCAAATGTTGGCTGGCAAGCGTACCTTCCTCGCACAGCGGTTTTTTCCGCGTACCAAAATGAATTGCTTCCGCCATCTTGAGTAAAGTCGCTGTAGGTAATCACGCGGACCCAGCGCGATGGGGGGCCGGTAGGGTTATTTCTCCAACTCCAGTCGGCGGATTCCCCCCGATTTCGCGCCAGCACAGTCACTGGTGCTTGTGAATGCACCGACCGCCTCATCAAGGCCGTTCGTTGTATCTACTGAAACAACTCCTGCCTGGCTGCTTTCGGTGTACCGCAGCTTCAGAATGTACGCATGCAAGACTGCAGCACAGGCAGGGTAGCTGGAAACAGTAATGGCGGATAAATTGAACCCCGACCCGCTGGTAGGAAAATCGGAGTCCGTGAAAAGTACGGGACCACCAGTTTGGTTCGCTAAGTTATCGCTCTGGACCCAGTAGTTTGCATAAAGTGGATCTCCCCAAAAATTGTCGAATTGATCGTCTCCTATGGCATAAACTGGCGCGTAGATTCCGTAGAATTGGGATTCAATGTCTTGCACCAGAGAGGTGGCAAACAGCGGGTCATCATCGAGGTTCCCGTAAAATCCATCAGGAGGGAACAACGGGGCGGCAACGCCAGAACGACACGCGGGCCAGGCGACATAGTTACCCAGAGTATCAAAGTGGAATCTGGCCTGAAACTCCCGCTGCATTTGCTCGATCGGTACGCGGGCATGAACGAGATGAGGAAGTACCGCAATAAAGATAGTGATAAGTAATCTGAGGAGCAGGCGATTGGTATCCTTCTTGGTAGGCGGATTTTTCGATTGAGCATTGATTTTTGGCATGGCGAGAAAGTTGGCGAAATTCATAATAAGCTCGTTTGAAAGAGTTGTGTCGTGCCTGAAACCGCTAAGGTTTGAGCGGCGTAAAAACCTGGAGTCCGGATCCTGCAGAGAGTCCGGTAGGTGAATTGTAGCTGTTCCAGCCAGTTTCACCCGCATCAACCGAACCGTTACCGTTCGCATCTTCAAAATAATCAGGTGAACCGTCGCCATCCGTGTCGATTGGCTGGCCATTTGAGTCCGTGGCTAGATAATGTAGCCCGATATCGGTAACACTGTTTGTCTCCTTGATTTGCAAGCCGCTGACAAGATTGGTTGTGACGGTGTAATGGTAGAGACCGTTCACATTCGCGGTACAGCTTCCTAGGTTAATAAGGGGGCTGTTAGTAGCTTGATAGAAATCGCCGAGCGGGCCTGATTTGTAGGGAAGTGCGTTCGTAAGCGAAATATCGCTCGCGTTGGTGGGGGTAAGCTGGCGGTTGCAGTTGTAGTACGCGTTGTTGCCACTATTTGTCACCGACCCCTGTAGAAAACTGAAGCTGCAAGAATCAAACACATTGTTAAAAATCGCCCACGGGCTTGACGCCGACGGCTTGACCGACAATCCAGTTACTCCCCAAAACAGGTTATTCGAGATGGAAAGAGTATTGGTCGAGAATATGGAGGCAGGAAACGTGGTTCGATTGAACAGGTTATTCTGCAGGCTGGCGATGGAATCGGCTACGCCGGCAAATTTGTTAGCACCGCCCCAGATTTCAGAATCCTGAAGCAGCAGGTTGCCGTAGTTCCAACCGGTATCATGATAAATGTGATAACCTCCGCCAGCCGGACAGCTAAACCGGCTGAACCTGAAAGTGCCATTGGGAGCCGGGCTCCCGGTATGCAAGGTTGTTATATCAATGCCATTGTCTGGTGTTGACAAGCCCAACGAGAGCGGCTGTTCCTGGACAGTCTGATAACGAATAAACCAGTTTGGAGCCAGCGGTGTGCCGACAGAATGGATCGAACCCCCTTCCGCAAGCCGGACCGCTGTGCCGTTACAACTGGCAATGGCCGTTCCGGCATTGACCGTCAACGAACAATTGGTGAATGCCATCGCGTAGGCGATATAGTCAATTGGGTCGTAAAGGAAACCTCGGTCGGGGAGGCCGGTATCGCGCTGGGCCTGGGGCGACAACGTCGTATCGGTTGTAAAAGTGATGTTCGAATATATAATGGGGGGATAGGTTGTTTTGTGTCTCAGGTCAGATGCGAGAGTTTGGTTGATATTCGTTGTGCCGGATCCACGGTTGGTGCTGCCATCGATGAGGTAATAGTTTCCAGCGCCCACCGATTGAAACATGCCGGCTGAGCTGGAGTTGGTGGTGCAGAAATAGAGACTTACGTTGGTTCCAAAAGCGTTCGTCAGGCTGGTAATAATGCAATTGGTAAGTTTGCAGCCCGTAGAGGACGGGGTCGCATCGAGAAACTTGTTCAGTTGGTCAGCAGTAACGTGCTCCCCGGCTACGGAACCAAAGCTGTCAATGTGAACGCCGTTGCCGCATCGCGTGAATAAAACGTTACGTAACTTCAGATCCGTGTCGTCCACACCTGAAATTGCGGTCGAGCAATTAAAGAACTGGCTGTGCTTGACCTCTTGGGGAGAATAGGCACTAATAGCGGTGCCGGCGTATGAGTAGCGGAGATATTGGTATGTTGTGTAGGCGTCGGGTCCATCAAGGAATGTTGCGCCCGTGTTTGTCGGAGAACCGGTTGACCCAGAGACACTTGTGCCGCAACTATTATCATCCTTTGATGTCAGGAGCGCCATTCTGTATGGCGCGGTTTTGAAGGTGATCGGTCCAGCGATTGAGAGCTTGGCGCTGCTCGTATTGGTGAATTTTATTACGCAGTTCCCTTCAAATACTGTGGAAGAATTCGTGGTTGAGCTGAGGTTTACAGTCCCTGCCACGTAGTAAGTAGTGTCTCCCGCAAAAACGAAATTGGTGACAGAACCGCTTAAATCATAGTCAACCAAAAACCCTGGCTTTTCCTGGTAGCTCACCGCCAGTTCGATGGGTTTGCTGGCGTGGCTGACCGGGCGGCGGAGCGGCAGCTTGGGCAGTCCGGCAAATTCAGATTTTTGACTACGCAAGCGTTTAGGTACAGCAGCCGTGCGCAAAGGTAATTTCTTAATTTGCTCGGAAATCGACTGCCATGGAACTTCCTCGACCAGGACCGTCCGCCCGGTGTCCGGCGTGACCAGCCACTGCTTGAGTACTCGGACGCCGCGTTCCTGAGAGTCTTCCAGGAGGAATCCTTTGCCGCGAAGCATTTGGACCGCTCCGAAATCTATCATGGTGTCGGTCATGTTCTGCCGAGACTCAGATGCGGCAAGTCTGGGCGGAGGCGGGCTGAAAAACTCCGTTAGCCACTGAAGCCTGACATTCGAGCCATCGGAAAAGCCCCACTCGGTGGGATCGATAGCTTCGCGCAGCACCAGGCTGGACTCGTATCCCGCCTTCTTATACTCCACCAGCAGATCGCATTGCACATCGGTGCAGATGTTTGTAAAGATTACCTTGTCACCGGAGGGAAGCAATTGTCCCACCGGGCCATCCCGAAGTTCTCCGATGAGAGCGCTCCTTTCGCCATCGAACAATGCGAGACCAATTGGGCGGCTGATAAGGGTTTTGCCATCAGATGTGGTGCACTTCAAGGCGTCAGTGTAAAGGCTCCCAGGAATATAAAGCTGTTGTTGGCCATTAGCGCCTAGCGCTCCACCATCGCGCTGGATCGAAATCTCAGTGGTACACTCGACCCACGATCCGTCCTGTGCTTTGCGGTGCATGCCGCTCTCCAACTCGGTGAACGAATTTGTCGTGTAACTGATTTCGCCTTCCGTGTTCGTTATTGCGTTCACGCTTTGCCAAACGCGATGGTCCGGACCGCGCTCGGCTATTGCGTAGTTCTGAGATGCTGCGCTTATTGGCGCAGGCGCTTGCGTCGTGCTCTCGGACTGAGCCGATGCCGTTATTTGCACAGAGGCGGAAATCCCCAGGACAACAAAAAAATACTTCATAGGTCGATTGGCTTACTGCTTCTTGTTTTCTGTGTGTGAGTCTCTCATGCCGAGGTGCAGTGGCGAAGTCCGTATCCTGTTGAAAATGCGACAAAAACTGATCTTTTTGCGACACCTTGGGCGGAAAGGGAATGATAAGCGGACGGCTCGACGTCCGTTGTGGCGGTGATCCGTTCCGCGTCAATCATTTGGTTGCTGGTCTCCACTTTTTCAGAAGATTCCGGCCCATTTCTTGGCACGTTGTAAGCTTCTTTTGCTGCTTGAGGTGCCAGATGAAGGACCAACGGCAAACGCGTGTGAAGAATGGGCAGCCCACCGAAGCACCGAAAAACCGAAACACTGAAGCACCGCCCCCGCTCCATGCTCCATGCTCCATGCTCTTTGCTCCTTGCTCCCCGCTGCTCGCTCCTTGCTGTTTATTTTGACCTTGGACAGCGGATGTCCAACCACCTTTGCTAAGCTGAGAATAAAAGTATGAACCTCAAATTCTTCACTCAGCCCGAAATCCTTGACCAGATCGGCTCGCGCCGCCTTGAAAAGCTCTTTCATGCCTTCCGCGACGACCTGGCAACTGAACACGCCGTCCTGCCCACGCCCGAATCGCAAAACGGCAGCTATTTCGATTCCCTCGCCGCCACTCTGGAGTCGGACCAAAAAATACCAGATCGGCTGCGAACCACGCTTTTAGCCCTCGAAGCCGCTGCATCCCCCGAAAACCGTCCCCTACTTGACTCTGCCATTCAACGCAGAATCCCAACCATCGCGGTCTCCGAAACCTGCGCTCTGGATCGCGCCCTCGAACTCTGGTTCCACGCCCCCGAGGAATTTGCGGTCTTCGCCCCAAGCTCCACACTCCTAGCTCCTAGCTCTGCCCCAGCATGTCAGGATGCCAGCATTTCAGCTTCTTCTCCCGCTCCAAGCTCCAAGCTCCAAGCTCCGCCTCAGCATGTCAGCATGTCAGCGTTTCAGCTTTTTCTTCCGACTCCACCGAAGCACCGCAGAGCCGAAACACTGACGCTCTTCCCTCTCCCTTCTCCCCTCTTCCTTCAGAACCCGTTCTCCCTTCTTCATTCTCCACTCTTCATTCAGTCGACGGTAGCGCCTTGCTGCATCAATTAGCAGACTTGCTCAACCGGTCAGTCATCCTGCCTCAATGGGCGGCGGAAGCCATCGCCCTCTGGATTTTGCATACCTACGCCTTTCACTTGCGTGACGTTACTGCTTACCTCGGCATCGAATCTCCGGAAAAGCGCTGTGGCAAAACCACCTTGCTAACCCTGCTCAACGAGTTAGCCCATCGTGCGATAGCGTCATCAAACATAAGTCCGCCCGCGTTCTTCCGCGTCATCGAAGACCTTTCCCCGACCCTTCTGATCGATGAAGTGGACACGTTCTTAACTGGTAACGACCAACTCCGAGGCATCCTGAATGCCGGCTACCACAAAAAGACTGCCTTTGTCTTGCGCGCAGGACCTGCTGCCGATTCTCCCTCTCCTGGGGGAGAGGGTCGGGGTGAGGGCGAGCTTTCTTCAGGAGCCGGAGCTATTAAAAGATATTCCTGTTGGTGCCCCAAAGCCCTGGCCAAGATTGGCCGCTTTCCCGATACCCTTGCCGACCGTTGCATTATCATTC